>Ga0310690_10000009_pt1 | contig 440113 bp, 359 predicted proteins | sample AusTroGonzalo_MG_2_FD_207661 | JGI IMG/M metagenome (GOLD analysis project Ga0310690, IMG submission 207661) | Bovine rumen microbial communities from tropical cattle in Woodstock, Queensland, Australia - Gonzalo_04 (v2) (version 2) | ecosystem: Host-associated > Mammals > Digestive system >...
CGGTACTATAACAACGATAGAATCAAACTGAGGCTAAAAGGAAAGAGCCCGGTACAATACCGAGCTCTGTTCCAATCTAAGGCCTCGTAACTAATTTTAAACCGTCCAACTTTTGGGGGTCACATCAAAATCCGCCTTTTTCTATTCATCCGGGTGGATCTTACTATAGATTTTCATCCCTGTAAGCAGCGCTTTGAGTTCGGACCTGACGATGTAAGTGCCACGGGTATAGGTATCTCGCCTAATGCTGAACTCCACCAGCCGCTGGAAGATGCCTCTTCTGGTGGTGACATAAACCGTCTCGTATTCGCCCATCGAGGGGTTTGCCAGGGCCAGGGTGCCTGTGGTCTCGATTTCGGTGCCAACGGGCTGTTTGGCCATGGCTATGAATTCCTCGAGCTTGTCCTGAGCATCTGCCAAAGTGTTGCCCAGCGGGACAAACAGCCGGAACACAGGGTCGACATTAACTTGAATGACATCGTCGCCGATGCCTAGTATGCCGGCGTCAAGGAAATACTGATGCTGCCCTTCTTCGGGGAAATCAAATACGGAAATTTTTTCGGGACCACCGTGGATCGTTGTCTCGGTGATTGTCAAAACCGGCTTCAATAAAGAGCCCTGGGCGAAAGCAGAAATAGCCAGGGTCATAGCCAAAAAGGTAGTGAGTAACTTTTTCATATCGTAGTCGTCTTAATTATATTCTAATCAATCAAATATACAACTTTTCCCTTATTATGGCAAAAAAGGGGCCACGGATTATTTAAGCGGACAACCTTTTCCTTTGTATCTTTGCATTGCAATAACGGGATGAACACTACGGAACTGTTGACATATAGCCTTGGAGCCGGTGCGGAGGCGTTTTCTGCCAGACGGGAGTCGGTGCTCCCCTATCCCGTGATCCAGGGGCATCAGGTGCACGACTGCAAAATAGCCATCATAGACCGCCCCGGCATGACGCGCGAAGAACTGGAGGGTTACGATGCGTTTATCACGGCCCTGCCCGAAGTGGCGATTGGCGTGCGTACCGCCGACTGCGTGCCGATACTGCTCTATGATGCCGGGCGGCGCATTGTGGCGGCGGTGCATTCGGGCTGGAAAGGGACCGTGTTGCACATTGTTCAGAAAACCATCGACGACATGGCCGCGCAATTCGGATGCGAGCCGGGCGACATGCGCGCCGTGATAGGACCCTCGATAGGCCCCGACAGTTTCCAGGTCGGCCCGGAGGTCGTCGCGCAATTCCAGGCCGCCGGCTTTGAAATGGACCAAATCTGGTCGTACCGCGCCCAGGGCGACGGAACGCCGATGTCGGGCGGGCATCATATAGACCTTTGGCGGGCCAACCGATGGCTGCTGGAGCGCTCCGGCGTAAAAGCCGGCAACATCCAGGTCTGCGGCATCGACACCTATACCGACGGGACCTTCTTCTCGGCCCGGCGCGAAGGGACCAAGTGCGGCCGCATAATCAACTCCGTGAGGTTAGTGCCCTATCGGGAATAGCAAATTCACGATAAATATATTGGCGGCCAGGATTATACAGTTCATGGGCAAGCCTATTCGCAAGAAATCGGAAAACCGGTAACCGCCGGGGCCATAGATCAGCATGTGGGTCGGCGAGCCGATAGGGGTCGCGAAACTGCTGCTGACACTTATCATAAGCGCTATCATGAACGGGTACGGGTCGCAGCCGAGCTGGACGGCGGCATTATACATTATCGGGAAGAACATGGCGCCCGCCGCGGTGTTCGAGATAAACTCCGTAGCGAAGGTTCCCACGAGACAGATAGCCGTCATCACCACTATCGGATGTGTCCCGCAAGTGGCAAGGATGTCGTTAGCCGCCCGCTCTGCGATGCCGGTGTTCTGGATGGCCACGCCGAGGGCTGCACTGCCGGCAAACACCATCAGCACCTCCCAGTTGATGGCCTTCATGGCCTGGTCGGCATTGCAGCACTTAAATAGCAGCATGGCGGCGGCAGCGATAAAGGCGCACTGCAACAGCGGCAGCACATTCAGCGACGAGAGGGCCACCATGGCTATCATAATCAAAGACGATATCAACGTCTTGCTACCAATGTTCACCACCTGCTCGCTGTCAAAGAAATGCAACTGCCGGGACAGTTTTTTATCATCGACGTTCACGTGCGGCGGGCATTTGAACAGCAAGGTATCTCCTGCCCGGAGTACCACCTGCCGGGGCGATTCATGGATACGTTCGCTGCGTCGTGCCACCGCCACCAGCGTCAGGTTGTTGTCTTTTTCGAAAGAGGTCCCGCCGATGGTCGTTCCGATAAGGTCGCTGCCAAAGGTGACGAATGCGGTGCGGAGTTCGCTATTCTCGTCGACCTCATTCATAGAGAAGACGTGATGGTCGGCGCTGACCAGCCCGTGGCTCTTCTGCAACTCGAGAATCTCGTCTATCTGCCCGGCATAGACCAGGTGGTCGCCGCCCATGATATATTCGTCTTCGGCCACCGAGGCGCGGATATCGTCGAAATGGTACATCTCTATCAGGCTGCCGCCCTTGACGTGCATCAGCCCCGCCTCGGTAAGCGTCTCGCCGATATGCTTATTGTCCGAGGGGACTTGCAGCTCTACGGTGTACTCGGAGGCATCCTCAAAGGCCGACTCCGGCGCCTTGCGGTCGGGCAGCAGGCGCCGCATGGCAATCACCGACAGCACCCCTACCGCGAGGCAAAAGAGCCCCGGGATGGTGGTTGCCAGCACATTCATGGCCACGCCGGTCTTATTGGCATAGAGGCCGGAGATTATCAGGTTGGGAGGGGTTCCGATAAGGGTGCAGACCCCGCCCATGCCCGATGCATAGCTCAAGGGTATCAGCAGTCTGGACGGGGAGATTCCCAGTTTCTTGGACCACATCTTGACGATGTTCACAAACATGGCCACCACCGTAGTATTGCTTAGGAACGCGCTCAGCGCCGCCACGGGCACCATCAGCCGCACCACCGCCTTCTTATAGGAGCCCGGCTGCCCCAGCAGATGCTTGACAATCCACTGCAGCACCCCGGTATGGCTCAAGCCCGCCACAACCACGAACAGCACCCCCACCACTATCACAGAAGTAGAGCTGAAGCCCGCGAAAGCCTCCTTGGCGTCGAGCACCCCTGTGACGAACAGCACCCCTACAGCGGCCAGGAACACCAGATCAGTACGGATCTTTGTAAACAACAGCACCGTGAACATAGAGAGCACGGTGACGATAGTGATCCAAGCGTAAATGTTGAAATCGAGAAAGACGAAATCATTCATCTCAAACCAAAAGGACCTCCTAACCCTTTCAATTTATCAAATCGGGTACAAAGATAACTATAACTGCTATATTTGCAGCATGGAAAAAACACGGATACTCTTTGTGTGTCACGGCAATATCTGTCGCAGCGCCATGGCGGAATTCATATTGAAGGATATGGCAAGGGAGCGCGGGATTGAAGAGCGCTTTTACATAGAGTCGGCCGCAGTGTCGGACGAGGAGATGGGCAATCCGATATATCCGCCGGCAAAACGGTGCCTCACGCAGCACGACATCTGGTTCGACAACCAGAAAAGGTCCCGCCAGATTACCTGCGCCGACTACGACCGCTTTGACACGATAATTTGCATGGACGCCTCCAACCTGAGGCTGATACGCCGCTTTTTCCCCGAAGACCCGCAGGGCAAGATACACCTGATGATGTCCTATGCAGGCAAGAGCCGCGATGTCGCAGACCCTTGGTACACAGGCGATTTCGAAAAGACCTACCGGGACCTCAACGAAGGCTGCGCGGCATTCCTGGACCAATATCTATAACCGGAAGAATTCCGGAGTGATGAGCATCATGATCCATCCCCAGCGGAGGTGGTTCTTGTCGCTGCTGCGCTTCAGGCGACTCATGGTGTCGGTGCCGTCCATAAAGGTGTAGCCCGCCTGCAGGTTGACATCCTTGGCTATCTGCCAAGCCACCGAGGCCTCCATCTCGTGTCCCAGGGTCTTTCCGACATCCTCTATCGCTACGCTGGTCGCCAGATAGTGGAGCTTGCCCTCCAGGGTCACCTTCTTATGCGGATTCCACTTGATGCCCAGGTGAAGGTCCTGCAGACCGGGGGTATTGCCGCCGTAGAAGGTCGTCACATAGAAGAAATCCATGGCGCCGTAGAACTGGTGGTGCGAACCGAACATGGGGTTGAAACCCGATGCCTCCGTCTTGAGCGTCATTCCGAAAGCACCCTCAGGCGGAACGAAATAAAGGGGGTCTCCGCTCATGTAGAAGTAGCCTGCATTCACCCCCAGCGAGGGGATTATCTGCCACGCCGATTCGGCGCTCGTCATCCAGGCATGTATGGGCAGGCTGTATTCGGTTTTTCCCGTCTGCCGGTAATAAGATGCCTGCAGCGTGAAGTTGCGGGGGTGGAAATCGGCATAGGCGCCGAATATCTGCTGGAAATTGGTTTTCTGCTCCCCCTGTCTGAGGCATTGCATCCCCATGTTCATCCCGATCAGCGAGGCCCCGAGCCAGGGGAACGGGTCATAATGGTACCAGAGCGTCTGCATTGTCTTGTATGCCTGCCCGCCACTGACATAATAGGTACCGCCGTCCAGGTTTTCGTTGTTCTGGTTAAAGGCCAGCAGCAGGTGTACCTTGTGCCTGCCCCCTTCGAAGCCGGTCTTGAGCACGTCGTGCGTCTTGGGAGCCATGGCCCAGTCGTCATCGCCAATGATGCGCTGGTCGTCGTAAGAGAGTTTCTGACGCCCGAGACGGGCAAAGAAGCCCCCCTTCTTCAAGGTGAACCAGGCCTCTTCTACCCCCATGTTGCCGTTGGCGCTCGACCCCCACACCCCGAAATACTTGGGCGAGAAACGGACATCGAGCCAGGGGCTGTCGTATTCGAGACGGAGCACCGTGCTCCCCATCAGGAATGCGGCATAGTTTTCCTCGCCATTTTTTGGAAGGGCGCCGGAGCGCACCTCACCGCGGGTCCAGCTGGTGGTGGAGGCAGAAAGGTGGTGTTTGGGCTTAGGTATCGTATCGTTCTGGGCCAGGCATACAGCCACATTCACCAGAAGGGCCAGACAGCAGGCAATCGTTCTAAGGCAGGATCTCATATTTATTTGATATTTAATTACAAAAATAATCAATATGTCTCTTTTTAAAAATACAGCCAACCTTTAGGATACCTTTTGCGTCTAATTCGAGGATCATTCAAAATGTGAATCAATAATCGAACAGAAGAGATGAAAAGAGTTAGCGCATTTTTCTTTTTGCTGATGATGACCTTGACGGCTTTCGCAAAGAACGACTGGAAAGGCAAGGTTGTGGACGCGAACGGCGAGCCGGTGGCCTACGCCAACGTCGCAGTGCTCTCCAGGGCCGATTCGACCGTGGTATGCGGCACCGTGACGGAAGAGGACGGCACATTCAACATCATAACCAAAGAGAACGACGGCATAATGATGGTGGCCATGCTCGGCTACCAGACGATATATCTTACACCTGTCAACGGCGCCCTGATTACCCTCAGGGAAGATGCCGCACTGCTCCAGAGCGCAGTGGCGACCGCCATCATGCCCAAGACAAAACTTACGGGCGAAGGGCTGCAGACCAGCGTGCGCGGGTCGGTGCTGGAAAATGCCGGTACCGCGGTGGATGTGCTTAGCAAGACGCCGGGCATAATCAATGGCCAGAACGGGCTCGAAGTGATCGGCAAGGGTGCGCCGCTAATCTACATAAACGGACACAAAGTAACCGACAGCAGCGAACTGGCCCGTCTGCAGAGCAACGAAATCCAAAGCATTGAGGTAATCAATAACCCGGGAGCGCAGTACGACGCAACTGTACGCGCCGTGGTGCGCATCCGCACTATCCGCCGCCAGGGCGACGGCTTCGGCTTTAACGTGAACGCATCCGACTCCCAGTCGCTGCGCTGGACCAAGGGCAACAGCTACAATGGAGCCGTCAACATGAACTACCGCACCGGCGGTGTGGATGTATTTGCAGGTGTCAACTACGACCGCCAGACCGGCCGCCAAGAAAGTTATCTGGAAAATACCTCCTTTGGAAGGACATCAGAGGGTGGCCGCTGGATATTCGAGAACAAAGGCGATCTGGATGCCATGGATTTTAACAGGAGCGTGTACGGCAACGCCGGCATAAACTGGCAGATTGCCGACAACCACTTCACCGGCGGCAAGATAGAATGGGGCCGGCAGTTGGCCTCCGACGACTGCACTGTGTTGCACAACGATGTTTATGAAAACGGTACACTGACAGACCGCCTGAACACCACATCCAACTACCATAACGGCGAGCAGCCGTCTTACAATCTTGGAGCAAACATCTACTACAAAGGCCTTTTTGCCGACAAACTGGGGATTGATGTCAATCTCGACTATTTCGGCAGTACATCCACCACAGTGTCTCTGTCGGAAGAGACCAGCGACATGAGCCAGGATGCACGAGTATCTTCAGAAAGCGAGAATGCAGGGCGCATGTACGCAGTCAAAGCCGTGCTAAGCTATCCCGTTTGGGTAGGCCAGCTGGAAGTAGGTACAGAAGAGACATTCTCCCGTCTCAGCGACCAATATCGTATCTCGGGTGTAGGTATCCCGGCTTCGCAGGCCTCCGTGAAAGAAAACAACTACGCCGGTTTTGCCTCCTACGGCATGATGCTGCCAAAAGTCGGAATGATAAACGCCGGGGTACGTTACGAGTATGTGGACTATTCGTTCATAGATGCACTCTCGCCCGAAACCAACATCAATCGTAAGTACAGCAACTGGTTCCCTACCGTTTCCTGGGCGGGGGCTGCCGGGCCAGTGCAGTTCATGATGAATTACAGCAGGAAGACAAGGCGGCCCAGGTATGAGAATCTTTCAGGTGTGGTTAGCTATCACAACCGCTATCTCTGGCAGAGCGGCAATCCCCAGCTCCAGCCCGAACTCTCCAACGAAATAGGTGCTACGGCCGTATGGAAATTCGTCACGCTGGCACTCGAGTACTCCAATACAAAAGACGCCATAATGCTTTGGTCCGCTCCGTACAATAATGAAGGCGTGGTATTGGTACAGCCCAAGAACATTGATGCACCAATGCGCAGAATGACCGCCTATCTGAATTTCACCCCCACCATAGGTATCTGGACCATGAATTATACAATTGGCATTCAGCCGCAGTGGCTCACTATTAACGTCCCCGACCCGCGCGAAAGTACCGGCTACAGGACCACAAAATACAATGACAAACCCTTGGGCGTCGCACAGTTGTTCAACACCTTCAATGTGAATGGAGGATGGCAGTTCGAACTTGGCGGAACATTTTTGACCAGAGGTTATCAAGAGAATATTTATATGACGAACTTCTACTGCGACATTAATGCTGCCATCCAGAAAACCCTGCTCAAAGACGGCTCGCTGGTGCTCCGCCTGGAGGGACGCGACCTGGCCGGCATGGCACACTACGACATAGACACCGACTTCGGCAGCCATACCATTGTGCAGACCAACAAGTTTGACACACAGAGGATAAAGTTCTCGTTGCGCTACAACTTCAACACCGCCAAGAGCAAGTACCGCGGAACCGGTGCCGGTGCCGACAACAAGAGTCGTATGTAAAGAGAATTTGATTATATTTGTAGAGTAATAATTAAATTCATTGATTATGGCTACAATCGTTTATCTGGTCGGCGTTGTCCTTTCGATAATCGCGGTGCTGGACATCCTCAACAAGCCCATCTCCCTTATCGGAAAAATCATCACCGCAGTGTTGGTACTTGCTACCAGCTGGATCGGCCTGGCCGTGTATTTCCTCTTCGCGAGGGACAGGCTCACAAAATGGTTTAAATAGCAGAACGCCCATCTCAGAAATAGCCGCCTCCAGAGTTTGGAAGGCGGCTATTTTTTACTACCTTTATACTTTTGTAGAAGATTTTACGTGACATGAAAAGAGTTTTGATTTCTATCGTGGCCATCCTGGCCGCACTTTCTATCCAGGCAAAAGATTACAAACTGGCATCCCCCGACGGACGCATCTCGGTGGCGGTACAGACCACCCCGGCGCTGACATGGAGCATCTGCCGCGACGGCGCAGCCGTGCTGGAGGCCTCTCCCATTGCCATAACCCTCACCGACGGCACCGTGTGGGGCGGCGGCACCAAGTTCCGCAAGGCGGTGCGCAGCTCGGTGGCACAGACCCTCGACGCCCAGAACTTCAAGCGAGCCAAGGTACAGGACAGCTACAACGAACTCAAACTGACGGCAAAAGAATTCGACATAATATTCCGGGTTTACGACGACGGCGCAGCCTACCGTTTTGTAACAAAGACGGCGACTGAAATCAAAAGCGAAACCGCCCGGTTCAACTTTCCCGACGACCCCATGGGATGGATTCCCTATTCCCGCGACGGAGGGAGCATTGAGCAGCAATTTGCCAATTCGTTCGAGAATACATACGTGCATATCCCGCTCTCGCAGTGGGATGCAGCCCGCATAGCATTCCTCCCCATCACCGTGGAGGGCAGCGCCAAGGTCTGCATCACCGAGGCCGACCTGTTCAACTATCCCGGCATGTACCTGAGCAACGTGGATGGCGACTCGGCCCTGGAGGCGATGTTCCCCGCCTATCCCAAGACCATCGTCCAGGGCGGGCACAACATGCTGCAGGGCATCGTCACCGCGCGCGAAGACTATATCTACAAATGCGACAAGGGCGAACCGCTCCCCTGGCGCGTGTTGGTGATCGTAGAAGAAGACCGGCAGCTGGCCGAGAACGACCTCGTGTGGCGCCTGGCACGTCCCGCCGAGGGCGACTTCTCCTGGGTCAAGCCCGGCAAGGTAGCCTGGGATTGGTGGAACGACTGGAACCTCAAGGGGGTAGACTTTGTCACCGGCGTCAACAACGACACCTACAAATATTACATCGATTTTGCCGCCCGCAACGGCATCGAATACGTGATTCTGGACGAAGGCTGGGCAGTGAACCTGCAGGCCGACCTGATGCAGGTAGTGCCCGAGATAGACCTGCCGATGCTGAGCAAGTACGCCATCGACCGCGGCGTCAAGTTGGTGCTGTGGGCCGGCTACTGGGCATTCAACCGCGACATCGAAGGGGTCTGCAAGCACTACTCCGAGATGGGCATCGCCGGCTGGAAGGTCGACTTCATGAACCGCGACGACCAGCCGATGGTGGCATTCTTCGAAGAGGCCGCCCGCATCGCCGCCAAATATCACCAGTTTGTCGATTTCCACGGCGCCTTCAAGCCCGCCGGACTGACCCGCACCTGGCCCAACGTGCTCAATTTCGAAGGGGTCAACGGCCTGGAGCAGCTCAAGTGGATGGGTCCTGAATACGACCAGGTCACTTATGACGTCACCATCCCCTACACCCGCTACGTGGCCGGCCCCGCCGACTACACCCAGGGCGCCATGCGCAACGCCATCAAGGCCAACTACTTCCCTTGCGACAACGAGCCCATGAGCCAGGGCACCCGCTGCCGCCAGCTGGCAGAATATATAATCTTCGACGCCCCGTTCACCATGCTCTGCGACGCCCCGACCAGCTACGAGGCCGAGCCCGAGTGCACCGGTTTCATAGCCTCCGTGCCCACGGTGTGGGACGAGACCATCGCTCTCGACGGCAAGATCGGTGAATACATCGTCATGGCCCGCCGCAGCGGCGAACGCTGGTATCTGGCTGCAATGACAGACTGGAAGGCACGCGACATAGTCATCAAACTCCCCTTTGACGCAGAGGACGGCACCCGGGCATACCTCTGGCGCGATGGCATCAACGCCCACCGCAACGGGCAGGACTACCGCAAAGAAGAGATCCTGGTCTATGGCGGCGAAGTGGCGGTACATCTTGCCCCCGGCGGCGGATGTGTAGTAGAATTCTGAAAATAACATCATCATTATGAAATCAATAAGATTAACCGCATTGCTGCTCTTTGCAGCCTTGTCGTTCAATTATGCCAACGCTGCCGACAACGGCGAAGCACGTCTGTTGCGCTTTCCCGCGACCAATGGCAGCGAAATAGTATTCTCTTATGCCGGCGACCTCTGGAGCGTCCCGGTAGCCGGCGGCCAGGCCCGCAGGATGACCTCCCACATAGGCTACGAAGCCTTCGCCCGCTTCTCGCCCGACGGCAAGACCATCGCCTTCACGGCAGAGTACGACGGCAACCGCGAGGTCTACCGCATGCCCGCAGGCGGCGGTGAACCGGTGCGTCTCACCTGGACTTCGACCAACGAGCGCGACGACATGGGCGACCGCATGGGCCCCAACAATATCGTAATGGGCTGGAGCCCCGACGGTAAGTCCATCATCTACCGCAACCGCATCAGCGACGGCTTCCCGGGCAAACTCTGGACAGTATCGCCCGAAGGCGGCATGCCCACCGAGGTACCCCTTCCCGAGGGCGGCTGGTGCAGCTTCTCTCCCGACGGCAAACTGATGGCGTACAACCGCGTGATGCGCGAGTTCCGCACCTGGAAATATTACCGCGGCGGCATGGCCGACGACATCTGGATCTGGAACAAGAAGGCCGGCAAGATAGAGAACATCACCTCCAACATAGCACAGGACATATTCCCGATGTGGATCGGTGACGAGATTTTCTTCGCCTCCGACAGGGATATGATAATGAATATCTTTGTCTACAACACCAAGAGCAAGACCACCGAGAAGGTCACCAACTTTGACCTCTACGACGTCAAGTTCCCCAGCAGCGACGGCAAGAGCATAGTGTTCGAGAACGGCGGCTACATCTACCGCCTCGACCCCGCCACCCGCAAGTACGAGCAGGTACACATAACCCTGGCGGGCGACGATGTCTATTCGCGAACCGAGCGCCGCAGCCTTGCAGACAACATAACTGCCGGCTCCCTCTCGCCCTCCGGCAACCGCATCGCCGTGACCGCTCGCGGCGAGGTGTTTGACGTACCTGTAGGCAAGGGGGTCACCCGCAACTTGACCCGCAGCGCCGGCTCCAACGACCGTGGCGCCGACTGGAGCCCCGACGGCAAGTGGATCGCCTGGATCGGCGACATAACCGGCGAGACGGAGGTATACCTCTACGAAGTCGAGAAGGGGGGCGAAGCCCGCGCCTTGACCAGCGGCAACGACACCTATATCCGCAGCCTGCAGTGGAGTCCCGACAGCAAGCATATCCTCTACACCGATCGCGAGAACCGCATCGTAGAGATAGAGGTCCCCTCGGGCAAGAAGCGCATCGTGATGACCAATCCCGAGGCCGAGTTCCGCAGTGTGGTATATTCGCCCGACAGCAAATGGATTGCATACACCAAGCCGGCCAAGAACGAGATGAACGTCATCTATGTATACAACATGGAGTCGGGCAAGGAGTATCCCGTCACGGAGCGGTGGTACAACTCCGGCTCCCCGGCTTTCTCCGACGATGGCAAATACCTGGTATTCAGTGCCGACCGCGACATCAACCCGCAGTACGGCAGGGTCGAATGGAACTATATCCTGGGCAACATGAGCGGCATCTATGTCACCATGCTCGCCTCTGACACGCCCTCTCCCCTGCTCCCCAAGGACGGTGCTTCCGACGCCAAGGAGCAGGAGAAGGACAAGGACAAGCAGTTAGAGGTCAAGATTGACCCCGACGGCCTCGCTTTCAGGGCCGTGAAGGTGCCCGTGACCGGTGCCTCCGGCTGGGGCAGCCTCTATTGCGACGGCAAGAAGATCTGGTATCCCAGCGGCCTCGGCACCCGCGTTTTCGACTTTGAGAGCGGCAAGGACGACGAGTGCACCGACAATATCGTGATGTACCGCTTTGGCGACAAGAAGGCCATCCTGTTCAAGGGCCGCCGCGAATTCTCCATCGCCCCCCTCGGCGCCAAGATGTCCGGCGAGAAGGTAGACCTCTCGGGTATGGTGACCGAAATCGACTACGGCAAAGAGTGGCCCCAGATCTTTGACGAGGTATGGCGCGCCTTCCGCGACGGTTATTACGTGAAGAACATGCACGGCCGCAACTGGCAGAAGGTCAAGGAGAAATATGAGGTCCTGCTACCGTACGTCAAGACCCGCCTGGACCTCAACTATGTCATCGGTGAGATGATTTCCGAGCTCGCATCGGGCCACGCTTATGTCAATCCGGGCGAATACCCCAAGGCAGAGAAGATTCCCATGGGCCTGCTCGGCGCAGAATTCTCTCGTGACAAGAGCGGCTTTTTCAAGATTAAACGTATCCTGCAGGGCGCGCCCTACGACGAGAAACTCCGCTCGCCCCTTACCGAGCCCGGCATCGGCGTCAAAGAGGGTCAGTACATCACCGCCATTGACGGCGTCCCGACCACTACCGTCACCAACATCTACCAGCTGCTCGTGGGCAAGGCGGGCGTCCTCACCGAACTGACGGTATCCGACAAACCCGCCGCCGGCGGCAAGAAGGTGGTTGTCAAGCCTATCTCCGACGAATATCCCCTCTACCACTACGAGTGGGTACAAAAGAACATACGCACCTGCGACGAACTCTCCAAAGGCAAGATCGGCTACATCTACATTCCCGACATGGGGGTCGAAGGCCTTTCCGAGTTTGCCCGCTACTATTATCCCCAGCTCGACAAGGAGGCGCTCATCATAGACGACCGTGCCAACGGCGGCGGAAACGTTTCCCCCATGATTATCGAGCGTCTGCAGCGTGAAGTCTACAGGATAACCATGCGCCGCGGCTCTACCCTCACCGGTACCGAACCCGAAGGGACCCACACCGGCCCTAAGGTGCTGCTCATAGACAAGTATTCGGCATCGGACGGAGACCTGTTCCCCTGGAGTTTCAAAGCCAACAACCTCGGCACCATAATCGGCACCCGCACCTGGGGCGGCATCGTGGGCATCAGTGGTTCGCTGCCCTACATGGACGGCACCGACGTCCGCGTACCGTTCTTCACCAACTACGACGCCAAGACAGGTGGCTGGATTGTGGAGAACCACGGCGTAGACCCCGACATACTTATTGACAACGACCCCGTGAAGGAGTTCGCAGGCGAAGACCAGCAGCTGCTCAAAGCCATCGAAGTTGCCCTCGAGCAACTCAAAGACCGCAAGCCGCTGCCGGGTATTCCCGCACCCCGAACCTTCCCTGACCTCGGTCTTCCCCAGATAGAATAAGCATATGAGTATCAACGAATTTGATGTTATCATAATAGGCGGTGGCATCACCGGGGCCGGTACCATGCGCGACTGCGCAATGCGCGGCCTGAAGACCCTGCTCATAGAGCGGAGCGACATCGCCACCGGCGCCACCGGCCGCAATCACGGCCTGCTGCACTCCGGTGCCCGTTATGCCGTGAACGACCCCGAATCGGCAGAAGAGTGCATCAAGGAGAACATGATCTTGCGCCGCATCGCCTCGCACTGCGTAGACGAGACCGACGGCCTGTTCATCTCCCTGCCAGAAGACGACCTCGCTTATCAGCAGACGTTTGTGGAGGCCTGCCGCAAAGCCGGCATCAGCGCAGAAATCATCGACCCCGAACTGGCCAAACGGCTGGAGCCGTCGGTCAATCCCGACATCACCGGCGCGGTGCGGGTGCCCGACGGCAGCGTGGACCCTTTCCGCCTTTGCGCCGCAAATATGCTGGACGCCAAACTCCACGGCGGACAGGTGCGGCTCCATACCACCGTCACCGGATTCATCAAGGAGGGTGACACGATACGCGGAGTACACACCCGCAATCTTGTCACGGGCGAAGAGCGCGACTTCTACGCCCCCGTCACGGTGAATGCCGGCGGCATCTGGGGCCACGACATCGCAGCCCTGGCCGGCGTCAATGTGGGGATGTTCCCCGCAAAAGGGGCGCTGCTGGTGTTTGCCCATCGCGTAAACAACATGGTAATAAACCGTTGTCGCAAGCCCTCCAACGCCGACATCCTGGTGCCGGGAGACACTGTATGTATAATAGGTACCACATCTACCCGCATCCCGTTCGAAGAGTGCGACAATGTGGCGGTAACGCCCGACGAGGTCAACCTGCTCATCACCGAGGGGGCCAAGATGACCCCGTCGCTGTCGTCAACCCGCATCCTGCGCGCCTACGCCGGAGTGCGGCCGCTGGTCAGTGCCGACGACGACCCTTCGGGACGCAACATCTCCCGCGGCATCGTGTGCCTGGACCACGAAACGCGCGACGGCCTCAAAGGCTTCATCACCATCACCGGCGGCAAACTGATGACTTACCGCCTGATGGCGGAGATTGCCACCGACGCTGTATGCCGCAAACTGGCCATAGAGAAGAAATGCGAGACGTCAGAGACCCCGCTGCCCGGCAGCGAGGAGGGCTCTTACGAAGCTGTCGCCCGCAAGATTTGGGAAAAACCATCCATGGCGCAGAAGGCTGCGGCAGCCCGCATGGGCTCGCATGCCCATAAGATAATGACACGCGACAGACTCGACGAAGCGCTGATCTGCGAATGCGAAGAGGTCTCGCTGGCCGAGATCAAGGTCGCCATAGAGCGGCTCAACGCCTCTACCCTCACGGACCTCAGGCGTCGCACCCGCATCGGCATGGGCACCTGCCAGGGCGAGTTCTGCGCCTGCCGTGCCGCCGGCCTGCTGGCCAAGGCGCACGGTTGCATAGAAAAAGAACGCGAAGACCTCAAGGACTTCTTGCAGGAGCGCTGGAAAGGCAATTTCCCCATCGGCTGGGGAGACACCCTGCGAGAAGCGGAATACACACAGTGGGTCTATAAACACGTATTAGGGCTATGAAATTCAACAGCGTAATAATCGGCGGCGGATTGGCCGGCCTCACTGCGGGCATCACCCTGCAGAAAGCGGGCAAAAGCACCGCCATCATCAGCACCGGGCAGAATGCGCTCCACTTCTTCTCCGGCAGCTTTGAATCGATGGAAGAGGCGCCCCAGCGCATCGTGGACCTCTTTGCAGAGGCGGGCATCGGGCTTCACTATGCCCCCGGTGTGCGCCTGATGCCGATGGGCACCTTCAAGAAGGCCACCCTGTCGCTAGACGACGTCAGCCTTTTTCCCGATCCCAAAATCGGACACAAGGCACTCATTGTGAGCTTCACCGGCTATCACGACTTCTTCTGCGACTTTCTGGCCGACGGGCTCGAGAAGCAGGGAATCCAATGCCGCGTCAATATGCTCAACCTGCCCGAACTGGAGATGCTTGAGAAGAGCCCCAGCGAGATGCGTTCGGTGCAGATTGCCCGCGCCATGGACCACCGATGGGAGACCATCGTGAGGGAGCTTCGCATACTGATCCGGGACGAGGACATAGTGGTTCTGCCGCAGGTATTCGGGCTCAACGACAGCTCTATCCTGAGCCGCATCCGCCAGAGCATCCCGGCACAGGTGGTTTTCGTGGGGACCCTCCCCCCTTCAGTGCCCGGCATCCGCACCCAGATCTTGCTCAAACGCCGCTACGAAGTGCTCGGCGGCACCTACCTGATTGGCGACCAGGTCACCGGCGCCCACGTCTACGACAATGTGATACACAGCGTCGTGACCCAGAATCTGGGCAACCACTTCCTGGAGGCGGACAACTTTATCCTGGCCACCGGCGGCTTCTTCTCCAAAGGGCTCAAGTCCAACCCGTTTGACATCTCCGAGCCGATATTCGGACTCGATGTAGAGCAGGCCGAAGACCGCAACGACTGGTACAATCCCGAGTTCATGCGGGAGCAACCCTACATGAAATACGGCGTCGCCACCGACCCCACGCTGCACGCCATCGCCGGCGGCGAACCCATCAAGAACCTGTTCGCCATAGGTTCCATCCTGGGCGGCACCCGCACCGACATGGGCATGGGCGGCGGGCTTGCATTGCGCAGCGCCCTCGCCGCCGCAGACCAAATCATTAAACAGGCCGAGCAATGAAACATCAGGAATACACCCTAAGCACACACAATTTCGAGGAGTGCATGAAATGCACCGTGTGCACCGCATACTGCCCTGTATTACAGGTAAATCCGTTGTACCCCGGACCCAAGCAGGCGGGGCCCGACGGAGAGCGCCTGCGCCTCAAGGACCCGTTCTTCTTCAACGTCGGTCTCAAATATTGCCTCAACTGCAAGCGGTGCGAGGTGGCATGTCCCTCCGGCGTCAAGGTGGCCGACCTGATCCAGGCCGCCCGCATAAAGTATGACACCTCCCCCGTCAAGTGGCGCGACCGCCTGCTGGCTTCCACCGACTTCATGGGAAGCCTGGCGCGGCCCGTCGCCCCCATCGCCAATGCAGTCACCGGCCTCGGTATAACCAAGACCATGATGGACGCGATGTTCAAGATAGACCATCGCCGCACCTTCCCCAAATACAGCGGGCGCAGTTTCGAGCGGTGGATGGGGCGCCACGAAAAAGAGCAGGCCGCATTCCCGGAGCAGGTGGCATATTTCCACGGCTGCTACGTCAACTACAACTTCCCCCGCCTGGGCAAAGACCTGGTCAAGGTGCTCAATGCACTGGGCGTGGGCGTGCAACTGCTCGAAAAGGAGAAGTGCTGCGGCGTGGCCATGATTAGCAACCGCATGATGAATGAAGCCACCCGCAATGCCAACCAAAACATCACCGCCCTCACAAAAGCGGTGGACAAGGGGTTGATGGTGCTCACCACCTCCTCGACCTGCACACTGACCCTGCGCGACGAATACCCCGCCCTGCTGGGAGTGGACAACTCCGGCGTGCGCGACTTTATATTGATGGCCTCCCGATTTATCTACGAACGGCTCGAGAAAGGCGCCACGCTGCGCTTCAAGCCCGACTACCACAAGAAGGTGGCCTATCATACCCCCTGCCACATGGAAAAGCTCGGCTGGGGCGTATTCTCCGAAAAGCTGCTGCGGACGATTCCGGGGCTGGAATTCACCATGCTCGACTCGGCCTGCTGCGGCATCGCCGGCACCTACGGTTTCAAACGGGAGAACTACGAAGCCTCCCAGGCCATCGGACAGCCGCTGTTCGACCAGATTAAATCGGTCAATCCCGATGTGGTGGCCTGCGACTGCGAGACCTGCAAATGGCAGATAGAGATGTCCACCGGATACACAGTTATGAATCCGATATCAATCCTGGCAGAAGCCATTGAAGTATAACCAAACCAAACTGTAATCACATGCTTAAGTTCTTGAAACAGCCCGCATACAAACCGGCCGAGACCGGTCCCGAGGCAGATGCAAAATACAAACGGTTGCGCTGGCAGGTATTCCTTGGCGCATTTATCGGCTACGCCGGATTCTATCTGGTGCGCAAGAATCTGTCCATGGCCATACCCGCCATGGAGCCGCTCGGCTTTCACAAGACCGAGCTCGGCTTTGTGCTGGGTCTCAACGCCGCCGCCTATGCCCTATCCAAGTTTTTGATGGGCAGCGTCTCCGACCGTTCCAACGCCCGCGTTTTCCTGCCGCTCGGCTTGGTGCTCACCGCGATATCCATGTGCTTCATGATAGTCCCTATCCAGTGGATCGGGGCGGAACACAAGACCTGGGCCATAGTGGTGATGGGCGTGCTCAACGCCATGGTCGGCTGGTTCAACGGCATGGGATGGCCTCCCTGCGGCCGCGTGATGACGCACTGGTTCTCGCCCGGCGAACGCGGCACAATGATGAGCATCTGGAACTGCGCCCATAATGTCGGCGGCGCGCTGGTCGGCCCCATGGCCACCTACGGTGCGGCCTGGTTCGGCAGTTGGTTCTACGGCACCCACCAAGAGCTCTACTTCTTGATAGGCACCTTCGCCTTCCCGGCAGCGGTGGCACTGTTCATAGCCCTGCTGGCCTACATACTGCTGCGCGACACGCCGCAATCCTGCGGCCTGCCCTCGGTCGAGGCATGGCGCAACGACTATCCCAAGAACTACTCCGAGAAGCACGAAACCACCCTCACCACCAAGGAGATTCTATTTAACCACGTGCTCAACAACAAGTTCCTCTGGTTCATAGCGCTTTCCAACGCATTCGTCTATATGGTACGCTACGGCTGTCTGGACTGGGCCCCGACCATCCTCACGGAGAAGGGCATCGACCTCAAGAGCGCCGGCTGGGCCTATTTTGCCTACGAGTTCGCCGCAATCCCGGGTACCCTGCTCTGCGGCTGGCTCTCCGACAAACTCTTCCACGGCAAGCGAGCCCTGCCGACCATGATTTTCATGGCGCTGGTAATGATCTTCGTCGCCCTATACTGGGCCTTTATCGATAACCTCACCGTAGTCATCATCTGCCTCATCGGCATCGGGTTCTTCATCTACGGCCCCGTGATGCTCATCGGCGTACAAGCCCTCGACCTGGCCCCCAAGAACGCCGCCGGCACCGCAGCCGGCCTCACCGGCTTCTTCGGATACTTCCTGGGCACCTTTATCCTCGCCAACACCGTCATCGGTCTCGTGGCCCAATACGCAGGCTGGGGCTGGACCTTCGCCATGCTCATCGCCGCCTGCATCCTCGCCATCTTCTTCATGGGCCTCACCTACAAAGAAGAGAAACGACCGAACGAATAGTTGCGGCAACTTTTTGAGTATCTTTGAGCCAAGAATAAAGACAATACCATGAAACAAGCTTTCAAAATCATCATTGCACTGGCGCTGATTGCGGCCGGCGTGCTGTGGATACTTAGTATTACCGGAGTGCTCACGATTCATTTCTCTACCAAGGGATGGTGGGCGCTGTTTGTGATATTGCCGTGCTTTTTCGCACTCTTTACCGACAAAGACAAGGTAGGTCCGTGCATCGGCATCGGCGTGGGCGTGCTGCTGATGCTGGCGGCCAGGGATGTGATAACATGGAACATGATGTGGCAGATAGCCCTGGCGCTGATGATTATCGGATTCGGAGTGCAGATGCTGCTGTTCAAATCATGTCGCCATCAGGGCTCCTGCGACGTCCAGACCGTATCCCGCGACGGCAAGGAAATCCGCCGCATAGAATCGTCTTTCGGCAAACAAGACCTCTCGTTCGCAGGCGAAAGATTTGAAGGAGCCGACGTGCAGACATCGTTCGGCGGACTCATACTGAACCTCAAAGGGGCCGAAATCGCAGAAGGCGCATTCATCGACCTCAACGTCGGCTTCAGCGGCGTCACCATAATAGTACCCGAAGGAATCGCGGTTCAGACCAACGTGAGCAGCGGCTTCGGAGGCGTCACCGACAACCGTAAGGCCAAAGTCACAAGCGGCGACCCCACCCTGCTGATTACGGGCAAAGTCGGCTTCGGCGGAGTCGAAATCAAAGACTAAATATCGATTAATAGCTTACCGAGGCCATCACCTGGAAGATATTCCTGTTGGAAGAGATATCCCGGGTGTAACCGGTCTGGAGACGCAGGTGCGACAAGGGCCACCAGTCTAAGCCGGCCATGCTCAGCGTGGTGGCGACCCCGGCGTTCTGGTAAGTGTCGTACATCAAGATGGGACGCAGACGCCGGGAATACGGCAGTTTGAACCAATAACCAGCCACCAGCGAATTCGACATCACCAGATTGGTAATCAGTCGAAGAAATGGATGTAGTTGAGGTTGCCGCTCAGGCAGAGTGGCTGCTTAACTTCATCCGTCTTGGGATCATATGTGAAGACGCCGGCCTTATCCACGCCGAAAGCGGAGAAATACACCAGTCCGTCGTGATATTCTATGGCAACGCTGTGACCGTCGGAACAAGGGATCCCTTCAATCATCTTGATGGTTTGCTTTTTCATGTCGATTATCACCGGCATGGAGTTCCGGGCGGTGTATGGGTTGTCGCCCATCAGTTCGATGATGCCCACATACGCGGCAAGCATCCCGCCTCCGAGATATTTGCAGTTATATACACTGGCGGGCTTGTAATCGCAGCCTTCGATGGGTGTCCCGCTGATATCCCAAGATTTGTTTGCGTCGAACTCCTTACGGGAAGCGGAAATGCATGCGAAGCCGTTCTCCATATGCGACGGATTGTATCCGAAGAAACCGGTGCAGGCCATGTATATATCATTCTGCTCGTTGGTGAAGATCATGCCAGGAAGGAAGGGACGGGTCGGGAAACTGAGGCCGCTGGATGTTTCAGAAATGACTTTCACGACCTGGTCGGTGGCAGTATCTATGACGGCGACATCGACCTGCAGGTGATCTTCGTAAGGCATCCAGCTGGAATTGATCTGATTCAACGGCAGATAGTAGAATCCGTCAACAATGATACCGGAGGCGGGATCCGCGCTGCTGTCCCCATAGGCATAGTCAGTCAGGTCGATTTCACCGGTTTGCTCCATGGTTGCGGGATTGATTACCATGACCTTGCCAAGATTGTACATCGGGACATATGCCTTCTCCGCGGAAACGGCGCTCAAGTTAACCGGGTATGAGTTAGGAATGGTCCTCATTTCTCCGACCTTCTTCAGGCCCTTGGGGGTGTGCTCATATTTGGTGAAACTCTGGTTGCTGTTCGTTCCAAACTCAGGAAAGACAAAGACGTACTGATCTACGAAAGAAAGCGTCGAGGAGAAACCGACCTGGATACCTTCCGTCATGTTGATGGTGCCGCCGAGAGACTGGACCTGCTGGATATAGGACTGACCGGTCGCTCCGTCGGCATTTTTGATTGTCGTTTCGATGAGGATGTTCCCTTCCCCGCCGAAGACATCGTCGTCAATCTCCTCCGGGTTGTTCTTGTTACAGGATACGCATGTGAGCGCCAGAATGCCGGCCGCCAGAATCAAGGTAATGTTCGTTTTCATTGTCTGTAATGATTTAGTATTTAATAGGTTCTATCTGAATATATAGCGAATCTTGAAGGCGAAGCTCCGGCCCGGCAGAGGCTGGTTAAACTCGGATAGCACCGCCGCATCCGTAAGGTTCTTGACCTTTCCGGACAGGAACAGCCGCTGGTTCATGAAGCTGTGCTCGAAGCCCAGGTCAAAGATGGTGCTCCTGGGAATGCGGCGCTTCGTATTGTCCGTAAACTCGAAGTCATAGAAGTATTCTTCCACGAATGCCATGTCCAGGAACAGACGGGTGTTCTGATCTTGTCCACCGAATAGATTCTCTCTATGTAATTCCAGACCGGCATTCGACATGAAATATGGGATGTTGGGCATTCGTTTTCCCTTGGTGGGGTTAGGAAGGGTGCTCCCCTCCTCCACTTCCCTGACATCCCGCAAATCTTGATAATTGACGTTTCCGTACAAGTACAGGAACGGGAGAACATCGGCTTTCACTTCCAGCTCGGCGCCCAGGGTCCGCATTTCTCCGAAGTTCTGATACTGGGCGCCCAGCAGCCCTTTCGAGAACCGGATCATGTCCTGAAGGTACATGAAGTAGCCACCCAGCTCGATCTGCAAGTTGCTGGGATGCGTTCCTGCGACGTCGTATAACAGGCTGGCATTGACACTGAGATTCTTTTCCGGCATCAGTCTCTCAGAAGGGATGATGCTGTAACCGTCACCCAGAAGTTCGTTCTCCGCCGGAATACGCACATCGTATCCTCCGGACAGCTTGGCCATGAACTCAGGAGTGAAGCGGTAGCGCATGGCATCGCTGAGACCGAAGCTCGACTTGTTGAGCGTAATCTCCTCGGGGGGGATGTTGACATAGATGTTCTGATAACAGGTGTTGGTCTTGTACCAGTAATACCGAGTCGTAACAGAGTTGAGGAACTTGTCGTCCGACGTATGGAAATCATAGGAAAAGCCCGCGACCCAGCTTTTCATGCGAGAATCGAAGTCTATCTTCTTTCCAAGTGCCTTTTCTTTTATTTCGTCCCTGGGATAGCCATTGGCCAGGCTGACTACGGAATTCAGGCTCACCGAGTGGTTCTGGCTGATCAGGTACTCCAGATTTAGCTTGTTCATGAACGTCGCTTTCCTGTTGAAGGAATTGGACGGAAAACGGTTTCCCAACTCGCCACCCAGCGGTGAGGGCGTAGGATACGATTTACCAGCCCAGTCGTACCATACCCTGGCCGTGTCGACCAGACTGTATTCCGTATAGGCGACGGCCGTGGTTATGTCCAGGTCCAGACCTTCGACAAAGAAGTCATCCTTCTCCAGTTTGTTTGAAAGAACGACCGCCCGGGACATCGTATGCGCCTGTCGGATGTCGGTTTCGATACCCTGGATCTCTCTGTAGGTCTGGACAAAAGCTGGCTCAAACTCAACTTTGTCGAACCACCATTTCTTGGCCTTCAGGCTTCCACCAATCATGATTTTCCGGAAATTGTCGTGGTCCCGTCTGATCTTTAGCCCTTTCACATACGGCGATTCCATCGTGTAACTGTTGTCGGCATAAGTGTAGCCGCCGCCGACGCCCAGGACCAGGCCGGAGCCCCGGAGGTTCCGTTTGAAAACCGTCTGCGCTTTATTGACATTGAAAGACTCGCGGGAATAACTCAGATCTGCATAATGGTCGGGGTATTCTTTCAATACGATATTCACTGCGCCCCCCATAGAGGAGCCGCCGAACTTGGAAGGGACTATGCCCTTGTATATTTCGATCCGGTCAATCATATCCACCGGAATGTCATTCAGGTCCAGGAAATCAGATTGGTCGTTCATGGGGGCTTCGTCCAGGAAGAAGCCTATCCGCTTGCCCTCCAGCCCCCGAACGGAGAGTCTGGATGCACTGCCGACGCCACCCGTTGAGCGGATGGTGACGCCCACGGTCTTGGCCAGGATGCCCTGAACATCGCTCACCGTTCCCTGCAATTGCTTCATGCTGATAACCGATACCGGCATGGCCTGCTCGCGGACCATGCGGGCCTCGCTCTTGGCGGTGACGGTCGCCTGCTGCAGGGTCAGTGGCTCTGCCTTCATGGGGATGGTAACCTGGACAACCTTGCCTTTTTCGACGCGGATTATCTTTTCCTGGGTAATATAGCCCATGAATTCCACGCTTACTGTATAGGTTGCTTCCGGGAGGTCGGAGAAAGAGAATTTACCGTCCATGTCGGCGATGTCCCCTTTTTTTAATTCATTGACAAGAACCATAGCTCCGGTTAACGGAGTATCTTCCGCCTCGTCTACAACGATGCCCGCAATGCACCCTCCGGTGCTTTGGGCTGCAGCCTTGATGCTGAGCAGCGTCAGGGCCGCCATCAAAAACAACTTCTGCTTCATAGTCAAATAACGCTACAAAAACCGGCACAAAGGAATGCCGCAGACGTTTTAACATCAATACCGAATACAGGGTAAATGGTTGTGGCTGTAATACCAACTAATAGGGATTGAATCGTTTTTGGACAGAGCATATATTTGTTTTATATACCCTCAATTGGTTATTCATGAAAATATTCCGATTCATCGACAGGCTTATGCTGGCGGCAGTCGCCCTTCTCGTGTGCTTTTCTGTTGCTAATGCGCAGGGGCTCAGCGTAAAGATAACTGTCAAGGGAATTGTCACAGATTCGGAAGGCGAGCCTCTGCCAGGTGCCGGCGTAATGTTGAAAGGTTCAAAACTGGGTGTTGCCACCAATTCGGACGGTCTATACTCGTTCTCCTTCCCTATCCCCAAAAATGGTGATGTGGCCATCCTGCAGTTTTCATACATTGGTATGGAGCCCCAGGAGCATCCTGTACGGGCATCTTCTACACTGAACGTCAGACTCAAGAGCGATACACATCTGGACGCCATTGTGGTAAATGGTTTCTATGACCAGCAGAAAGAGACTTTTACCGGTGCTTCAACCGTTATCTCAGGAGAGGATTTGGTCAAGATGAGTCCTACAAATCTCCTGGCTGGCATTGCAAGTTTGACCCCTGGCATGGTGATGGTCGAGAATAATGCCCTGGGCTCCGACCCCAATGCCATTCCATCCATTTTGATACGAGGCGCGAATACCCTGATAACGAACGAAAGCGAAGAGGGTGTCAACAACCCGCTCATCGTCTTGGACGGGGTCGAAATCACAATGGAGGAATTATACGACCTGGACATTTTTGACATCGAGCGTGTGGATGTGCTCAAGGATGCCTCAGCGACCATTCTTTATGGAGAGAAAGGGACTAATGGCGTGATTGTGGTGGAGCGCAAGCGCATAGGCAATGAAAAGGTCAAGCTAAGTTATAATTTTGTTCCCAAGGTGAGTTTTCCCGACCTGAGCTCTTTCAACCTGACCGATTCCGGACAGAAGCTCGAATTTGAACGTCTTGCCGGCCTTTATGAGAGCAGTGACGGCTCCTTGGACCGCGCGTACGATTACAAGCTCATGAACGTCAGGCGTGGAATCAATACCGACTGGATGAGCGCCCCTTTGAGGATGCCTTTCAGCCACAACCACTCGCTTACCCTAACCTCCCGTGGAGAGAAGTTGGATTTCGGACTAACCGCCCATTTCAATGACACCTATGGTGTGATGAAGGGTGACAACCGCCGCAACTACAGTCTTAATTTTACGATTGGCTATCATTTGCGCAACAAACTCACCCTGACTTACAAGAATTCATTCACGATGACAGACAGCAGAAAGTCCCCATACGGCAACTTCTCCGACTACGTCAAAATGAATCCATACGAACCAATCTACGACGAGGACGGCGAAATTCGCCAGACAATCCCCTTCAATCCATATTCAAGCTCTACCGTTCAGACATATAATCCATTGTACGATGCTACCCTCTCCAGTTTCAGCACCACACGGTCGCTGGCAGACAATAATTCCATAACCCTCAGGTACAATGTTACAAAAGATTTCTATGTCACGTCCCAGGGAAGCCTGAATATGAACTGGAGTACAAACGATGTGTACGAATCCCCGGACAAAGCCAAATATCTTCAGACGGATGTTACTAAAAGAGGCTCATATTCTTTCTCTTCTCACAATGGTGTTTCCGCTTCCGGAAAACTGGTCCTGAACTATGGGCGCTCGCTTGATACCCACGGCTCTATGATCCGCATCAGCGGAGGTTCCAACATTACATATCGGACCAGCCGCTCGCAAGGGGCATCTGCCATAGGATTTCTTAAGGATAATCTGTCCGATATCAAGTTTGCCCTCTCTTATCCCGTCAACGGCTCCCCCAATGGTACCGACAATGTTGAGACCGGGATAGGCTTCTTTGCCAACGCCAATGCCGGCTACCGCAACAGATATTTTGCAGACTTTTCTTATCGGGCTTCGGGGTCTTCCAAATTCGGTTCCGACAACAGCTTCGCCCCCTTCTGGGCTGTCGGCCTGGGGTGGAATATCCACAATGAATCTTTCGCTAAACAATGGAAATGGCTCAACACATTGACCCTCAGGGCTTCTACAGGATACACGGGTAACGTGTCTTTCTCATACTATCAAGCAAAGACCATATATCAGTATGGCGACGGCAATCTTTATTTTACCGGAATCGGCGCCATTCCGAAGCAGATGGGCAATCCAGACTTGAAGTGGCAGCGGACTCTCAAGAATAATTTTGGCCTTACCGCAGCTTTCTGGGACAACCGCATCAATCTTTCTGCCGATTATTACATCAATACGACATACGATATGCTGATGCTCATCAATCTGCCGCCCTCGGTAGGTACGTCATCGATGAATGTAAATTTCGGCCAATTGACCAACCAAGGCATCGACCTTACAATGTCGGTACAGATACTCCGTACAAGGGATTGGTTCTGGTCAATGACTCTCAACGGCTCCCACGTTATGGACAAGATAGAAAATATCGCCGATTCGCTCAAGGATACTGAAGTGGACAACTATCAGAGCACTACCCGCCCAAAGATTTTGTTCCGGGAAGGGGGCTCGCAGTTTGATATTTATGCGATGCGCTCTGCTGGCATAGATCCCGCCACAGGCCGCGAAATTTTCATCCGGCAGAACGGAGAGTACACCTTTTTCTATGATTCGGACGAACGGGTTGCCGTGGGGAATACCAACCCCACAATGCGGGGCAACTGGATGAATACCGTACGGTACAAAGGGCTGTCTCTGAGCATCAATACGTCCTATACCTTTGGTGGTGACGTTTACAACGACACCCTACAGCAGAAGGTAGAGAAATGCGATCCTTACTTCAATGTGGATGCCAGGGCGTTTACCGACAGATGGAAGCAGCCGGGCGACTACAGCCGATACCTTGGAATCCAGAACACTGAATCGGCCCACTATTCAGAGCGGTTTGTTGAGAAACAGAACGAGTTGTATATATCTTCTCTTCAGGTTACCTATGAACTCCCTGCCAGACTCATTGCCGGCTTCGGTCTCAGGCGCCTTACAGTAGGCCTGGGTCTCTCCGACGTCGGTCGCATCACAACTGTCCGTTATGAGAGGGGTACCTCCTACCCTTACTGTCGCAATATCAATTTTATATTCCGTCCCACCTTCTAATTCGCACAGATATGAAACAAATGAGTCTCATAATTACGGCATTTGTCGCCACAGTGCTTTGCGGATGCTCCAAATTCTTGGATGTCAATCCCAAAGGAGAGGTTTTCGACGCCGATATGTTTACCTCCGCCCAGGGATATGAAGATGCGTTGTATGGGGTTTACAATGAACTGGCAGAGACCCAGAATCTTTATGGCGCTCATATATGGTGGGTGGCTGAGGCGTGTGCTCAGAATGTGGTTTCCGGCAATTCCAGCAGCGATTACCAATTTGGCTATCTACAGCTTGGCAGATGGTACGACACCGGTCCTACCAGTATCCGTGAAGGTATCTGGTCCAAAGCGTACACCGCCATCAATCACATCAACAACATAGTTGAACACGCACAGTCGGATGGAGTCGATTCTTTCCGTCACGGAAACCTCTATTACGGAGAGGCGCTGGCGCTGCGGGCGATGATCCACTTTGATCTGTTGAGGATGTTCGGCCCTCCCGTCTGGGCATCAGAAGAGATAAAAGCCCAGGCGATACCGTACGTTGAGCACTATACATTTGACGTTACGCCCTTTTCCGGCTATGATGAAGCTATCGGCAAGATTGTGGCCGATTTAAAGCATGCTGAGCGGCTTCTGGCAGAGGATGCGGAACTGATACCGGCAGAAAGGGACAATTCTGCCCCGGGCTTTACCGGAGCGAGAATCACTCACCTCAATCTATACGCCGTCAAGGCCCTTCTTGCAAGGGTTTACTGGTATAATTCGGATTTGACTAATGCCGCCATTTACGCCCAGCAGATTATTGACTCGGGTAAATTCGGACTCCGCCCCAGAAGCGCTTTTGTGCAGCCCGACAACGGGACACTGGACCTGAATGAGACGATTTTCGGCTTTTATGGCAAAAAGTATCAGCAGCAGAATGCCGGCAAGTACTCCCTCTCCGGTAATATCAGCAATCCGTTTATCCTGGCATCTGACTGGCACAGCCTTTACAGCCAGGATGCCGGCGAGATATCAACGACAGATTTCCGCCTGTCAGCCTGGTTCAACGATAGTGACCAGACTCTGCGCAAACTGGTAAATGCAATATACTACGAAGGCGGCTCGTCGTCATATACCGGCAATTCAATTCTCGGCGCCAATGTTCTGCGCCTGCCTGAGATGTATTATATTCTGGCGGAGACCTATTTGAATACTCCTTCCGTAGGTGTCGATTATTTCAATGCAGTGGCTGTAAATCGCGGCCGTGCCCCTATCTCTTCGGCAGACCTTACTTTGGATGTTATCTTCAAGGAGCGCCGCAGGGAGTTCTACGGCGAGGGGTTCACTTGGTATGAGATGAAACGTGCCGCAATGGATGTGGTAACGGTTCGCGGAGATATCATGCCGGGAAACCTGGCTTCAACATATATGCTCCCTATCCCGGATGCCGAGTTTGAGGCGCGTAACAATATGGAGATTTGATGCTATGAAAAACAGGTTTCTTATACTGATCACAATAGTGGTATGTATGCTGCCGGGATGCAAAGGCACCTGGCTTATGTACGACCTTGAACAGCCGGACCATCTGTATTTTTCCGAGCCAAAACAGACACACCTGATGTCCTTTGCAATGATTCCCGAAGATGATATGAAAGTCTCGGCAAAAGTGTTTCTGATGGGCAGCCCTTCCGAGCAGCAACGCCGTTTTACGGTAGAGTATCTGCCCGCCAAAGATGGCGAAACGATAGAGACTGGTGGTGTTGCATATCCTGTTGTTACAGCCCGGGAGAACGTGGATTTCTCTGTTGGAGAGCTTGTCTTGCCCGCCGGGGCCGTAGAAACTACTTTGGATATCACGCTTCACAGGACCCCCGAGATGCTGGAGGACAAACTATTCAAAGTGACACTCCATCTTTGTGACGATGCCAATTTCAAGGCGGCAGCAGTTGACAGCACCAGGGAAAGGGAGATAATCACGCCATTCTTTGAGGTTTATGTAACCGACGGTGAACCGGCCTGCCCTTCCTGGTGGCGTGCTTCTGGCGGGCCTATTGGCTGGCACTGGGATTTCGGACGCTTCTATCCCGACAAATACCGCCGGTTTATGGATTATTTCCACAACACTAAAGATACCAACCCCACTTTTTATGAATACTGTGTAAATGCCTATGGCTACTGGCTGGATACGCCCAATCCTGAGGTACAGGCACAGAGCGCAAATGATATCATGAATACATTTTGGCGCAAGGCTTACAGTTCTGCATGGGCGAAGTATGTATTCGTCCCTCTGTATAACTATTACAAAGAGTGGTATACTCTTCATCCCGATGACCCCAATGCCGAGCCGATGGGACCGGGTACAATCAATCAGGGCAACAAATCGGGGTGGTCTGACCCGATGGATCCCGGATACGGATTCTTCAATTAAAACTGAGCACTATGAAAATGTTAAGGATATTGATAATCTGCATATCGCTTATTGCCGGTCTTGCTTCATGCTTTGGCATAAAGCCGGAAAACTATCCTGAGCTGTCGCCAATCAATATCGTTTCATTGTCGGACACAATAAATGCAGATTTGGGCGTAGAGCTTCATTATGAGGGTATTACTATTGAAAGCGAGTTGCCCGTAAGTATTGAATGGGCGTACGGTGAGCCGGAGAAGAACACCACCATAGAGCAGCACCAGTTTGCTACCCGCAATGTATTGGAGACGACGTCTGCATCAATTGACCATACTTTTACAAAACTCGGCTCATTTATTTTAAGGATGAGGGTAGATAACGGAGAGTCAGTGGCATACAAATTCTTCCGACTGAATGTTAATTCGGGACTCGACGAAGGGTTGGCTATACTGGACAATGATCCGCAGGATAATACATCTATTGTGTTTCTTAAGACACTCACTTCGGAAGAGGCTGCCCGTGGGGATCAGGAACTGTTTACTGTGATTCCGGCAGAAGGGATGCGTTGCGGCAGGGCATTGTATATGAGTTCGTACAATGTCTCCAGTATGAAGTCAGAGCAGGCCGGTTTTGTGGTTGCAACCGGCGATGAATCCGGGACTGTCTATCTGTTTGCCCCAAAGACATTCGAACTGGTAATGTCAGACAAGTTGTCCGCCTGGGGCACCGAGTTTGCCGGGTTCAGCGGGGAATATGGTGGCGCACACGACTTCGGGGTATTCTTTAACGGTACCGACGGAAGGGTTTTCCGGTTTGACCTTATTCTCGGCTACCTCAATGACATTACCAACTTTCCGGAGGGTTTGACCCACTCCTATTCGGCACGTACGCGCAGCTTTGTGACAGCGTCGACCTCCAACTATCCTTTTTTCTTTAACGATGAGCTGATAGCGACCCGCACTACAGTCTCCTCAGGAGTCAAGACTTATCGTCAGGAAGGATACCGTATTGTCAATATGGCTGCAGCCAGGACATCGTCTAATACTTATCCGGTCTATGTGATCCTGCAAAGCGAGAATGACCCGGAATCATATCGTATCCAGCGCATCTATCTCAAGAGTGGCGGAAGTATGACCTGGGCCGCCGAGCCGGACGAAAACGGCGTGGAAAAGGTGTCCCATTATGACTTTACTTCATCTTCACTCAAGATGGACAGCCGGTCAAAGATGGTAAATACGAAGAAGTCTAACGATGTTTATTATTCATTCGGCAACGAGGTGTACCGCTGGAGCCTCTCTGCACCTCCCGGCAATGTGCCAGCCATCACCCTCCCGCCGGGGGAAGAAATCAGGGACATGTGCGTCAATTATATGGGGCCTTCTGCAGCGAAGGATAATCTTGACCCCGGTGAAGATATTCTGTATATCCTCACATATAACCCCGGCCGTGCCGGAGAGAACAAAGGCAGTTTGTATATCTACCGTATCAGCGATGATTCGCTGTTGCGTCCGCTGGAGGGTATATGCAAGAATCCCGTGAGTGTTATTTATAAATACAGACTCAGTTAATATCTTAATAATATTATCCATGAAACAAATCAAACCATTTCTTTCTCTCCTTATAGGAGTAGTGCTTCTGGCCGCGGCGGTGGCCTGCAAGCCAAAGCCGGTTCCCGTGTCGGGAATAACTCTAGACAAACCGTCCCTGAACCTCACGGTTGGTGAGAGTGCTACGCTTCTTGCAAAAGTGGCGCCTGCAACGGCGTCCAATCCCGCGTTCAGCTGGTCTTCTTCCAACCCGGCAGTCGCCACAGTGGCAGACGGGATTGTGACCGCAGTGGCAAAAGGTACCAGCACGATAACCGTTACCACCGAAGATGGCGGTTTCGTTGCATCTTGTATGGTTTCAGTAGATAATATCCACGTTACTGGAATCACTGTTTCTCCAGCCGATGATGCCCTGGTTATGATTGGCGAAGAGCTCCAGCTCACTGCCAATGTCGTTCCGGACAATGCGTTTGACCATTCTGTAGCATGGAGTTCCTCAAACAACGCCATAGCCACAGTCAGCAGCAACGGATTGGTCAAGGGTGTTGCAAGCGGCACGGCTGTCATCACGGCGACAGCCAGTGACGGCGGGCAGAAAGCGTCTGTGAACGTCACTGTGCCCGGCCTGAGTCTCTCTGCGAACGAGGCCAGCGTATATGCAGGCTACTCTACCCTTCTTACCGCAGAAATCATCCCTGGCAGCGCTTCGGCATCTACCCTTTCTGCAAGCAGCAGCAATCCTTCTGTCGCCACTGTCACAATAGATGAGAATGGAGGTATCGCAATACTCGGTGTTGTAGAAGGAACCACAACTATTACAGTAACCGCCACCGAAACAGGCCTTACTGCTACCTGCCAGGTCACCGTGATGGCAAACAACGGAGGCGGCCAGTTTGGTGAAGATGATTTTGGTGATTTTAATTAATGGAGGACCAAAAGATGAAAACAAGAAATATCATTCTGGCCATAGCGGCCGTTATACTTATCTCGGCTTGTACCACCAAGACCGACGAGCCAAAATCGCTTGAGCAGATTTCATCGGGCAAGGTTTATACATTTACAGCCGCTGCCGGCGATATGGCAGCCACCAAAGCATATTTCAAAGAAGACGAGGCTCCTTCCCGCTGGATTTACTGGGATAATGAGGATGCATTTGACTTTCACGATGTAACCATGGTGAACGGGGCCTCCTGGACTCTGGCAAAAACTTCCGGGGCGCCCAAGCAGATTGCGGCAGATGCCAGGAGTCTTATGTTTGAAAAAGAAGCCTCGGATTATCTGGTTATTACATACCCCGCAGGTGCGGTTGAAATTCCTGACTCGCTGGAGGTCAAGACCTGGATCAGTTCCAAGCTGACAGAACTCGACACTCTCCCTGACTTTTCTGTAGTCAAGGTCAAAGTCAGCCGTGAACAGAAGCTTTCAAACGTGCTCACCCCGGACGAACTCCCTATGACAACTGCCCGTATTGCGGTTTCTGAAAATGCAAAGAATCTTGTCCGGCAGGGCAAGGACACCATTTCGGTTCTGCATGACGGCTCTCCTCTCAAGATATTCCCTCTGGCCGGTATAGCCAAGATGACTGTCAAGGGACTTGGCGTTGAGGCAGCTACCATCACCAAGGTCAATATCCTTACGGAATTCAAAGCCACTTCTTCCAGCACCGGAACCGAGCAGAGAGGCCTTCGCGGCGATAATGTATTCTCCCTTAAGGACGATATGCCTATCGTGGGCAACTGGGAGTCAGGCGACAGCCGTTTCGATTTGACCCTCACCGGTGGCGAAGGTATTGCATATACGGCAGATAAGGGTGCTGATGTCGTCTTTGTCGTGGACGAGAGTATAGACGGCCTCAAGACCCTGCAGGTTGTCATATATACGGCCGACGGCGCCGTTTACAAGAAGAAGTTCGATATGCTCAAGGATGGGGAGCCTGTGGTTATGTTCAACAGGGCCCGCATATCTTCTTTTAAACTCGATTTTACCGACGGCACCGTATCAAAGGCGGCGGACAGTAAATTCTCCGTGGAGTGGGCGCAGGGATATCTCATCTTCGACGAACAAAACCAGGGCTACAAGATCGGAGCTCCCGAAGACAACGGTCTCTATTTTAAGTTTGGCTCTGCAACGGGCTTTAAGTTCTTCAAGGACAATGCCGATTGGGCATGGCGTCTGCAGCCTAAGGACGAGAACGGCAACAAGCTTGCAGGCTCGACTACTTTCCTGCCCAACGGGACTACACTTTACAACGGCACGGAGATGTTTTACTCGGGCGTGCTTCTCAAGGATGTTCGTATGTATGGAGAGAACGCCCTCTGGCAGGATACTCCGTATTACTATGAAGATGGCGGTAAGATTGTTGCCGGCACTGTGACCGGAGGCAATGAAGGGGATGAATACAAGTATCATGCAATGAACGGTAGCACAAGTTTCGAAGGGGCAAAAGACCCTTGCTGCTATGTGAAAGTCGCCGACGGAGAGAAGAAATGGCGCTTGCCTACAAAGGCGGAGGCGGAGGAGTTGGTGGCGCTTTCCGGACCTGGTATGGAGTTCTTTACTGAAGACGGCTCCGATGTCAAGGGCTCTTCAGGTAACGGGAGTCCCGTATATGCAAGGCTGGGTGACGGTGCAAGCGACCTGATATTCAAGGCGGCGGGTAATGTGGCCCAGTCGTTCTCCGCGAAGTACACCCAGATACAGCTGACTTTCGGAAACAAGTATGCAGTCAATTTCTGGACAACGGAGTACGAAGGCCTACAGGAACCCCAGAAAAGCACGACCAACAGCGGATACGCATTCAAACTGTCCGTCAGCTCCACTCCGGGGTTCAACACCAAGGCAGAAATTGCCAAATATGCGGCTAACCGTATCAATAACTACACTACTGTAAACGGTGTCCAATATGTAATGTGGGATGCTATTCCCGTACGCTGCGTCCGCGAGAAATAACAGATGACTCACAAATATTCATTAGTTGTTTTGATGCTCCTGCTGGCTTTTTCCCTGTCGGCAGGGGCACAAAATGACATCTCGGCCAAGGCGGAATGTCCCGACGGACTGGCAATTTACATATCATCCAAAAACAAAATTTATCTCGGACTGCCCGAAAATATGCTCTCCAGAAAGCTTCTTTTCGGAGGGTGTGTCTCCCGTGTCAGTGACCCCGGTGTAGCAAATACAGGGCAGCGTCCTTCCGGACCGCTTCAGTGTGTTATTGCATCTGTTGAAGATTCCCTGGTTGTCCTTCGCCGGCCACAAGTGGCCGGCACATCTCCCGACTCTCTCTACTCCAGAGCCATGGCACGCAACTTCGATGCCCCGATACTTCGTCGTATGCCGATTCTTTCCCGCGAAGGTGGACGAGTCATGTTTGAAATCACTCCTTTTGTAATCAAGGCTGCACCGAGGGGGAATGATTTCAAGCCCGGCTCTGAAGACGGTACCTGCTGGTATTATGAGCCGAAGGCCTTTGAGGATAATGCCTCGGTAAAACTCTGCCAGAGTTTTGAAGCTGAAGGGCTGGGTGGCAAGGCAACCGCGAGTATGACCTCAACCGTATCTGTGCTGGTTTTGCCGTCAGTTCCAATGCGGGCGAAATTACAGGACAGCAGGATCGGGACTTTTTCTACGGGGAGCCTTGCGGGAGGAAATCGTTACGAGCTCACAGCTGCCCGCGACGGTCTGCATCCTTATCGCCTGGCTAACCGATGGCGCCTGGAGCCAGTGGATACGGTGGCTTGGATGCGCGGGGAGAAGGTCTGTGTATCAAAACCAATCGTATGGTGGATAGATGATTCTTTCCCCGAGAGCTGGAAAAAGCCGATTGCAGAAGGCGTTCTGGCCTGGAATGCAGCATTTGAGGCATTTGGCCTGAAAGATGTGCTGCAAGTGAGATCCTTCCCCGTCGATGACCCGTGCTTTGACCCGGACAATCTCAAGTACAACTGTATCCGCTACATCCCCAACGCTACGGCAAATGCAATGGGTCCATCCTGGGCTGACCCTGAGACGGGCGAGATAGTGAGTGCATCGGTGCTTATATTCAACGATGTGGTCCGTCTGCTGAACAACTGGAGGTTTGTGCAGACTGCCCAGGTGGACCGTCGTGTAAGAAGCATGAAGATGCCGGATGAAGTTATTTCAGAAGCGTTGTTGTATGCCGTTTCCCACGAAATAGGCCATACTCTTGGAATGCTTCACAACATGGCCGGCAGCGCCGCCATTCCGGTGGATTCCTTGCGCAGTCCTGCATTTACTGCAATCCACGGCACCACAGCATCGATTATGGACTATGCCAGATTCAATTATGTAGCCCAGCCAACCGATACGCTGGTATCTCTGGTGCCCCCTTCTTTGGGTGAATACGACAAATATGTGATGGAATGGCTATACAAGCCAGTCCCGCAAGCAAGGGATATGTGGGACGAATCCGCCATCTCGGAGCAACTGATAGACAGCCATGAGGGAGACCCTTTCTATCGTTATGCCCCTCAACAGTCGGCAATGTCGGCTATTCAATACGACCCGACCGCACGCACACAGGATTTGGGTGACGATGCCATCAAAGCGGGTGACTACGGAATTGCAAACCTCAAATATATCCTCCCGAACATCCAATCGTGGATAGAGGGTGACGATGACTATTCCCATCGACGTCAGTTGTACAATCAGTTATGCTCACAGTATTCCCGCTATATCTCGAATGTGTCATCACTGATTGGCGGAATTGTGCTATACAAAGCCAAAACAGGTGATGCCTGTACCCCGATATCCTCTGCCAGACAGCGTTCTGCAGTAAAATGGCTGGTTGACCAGATAGGTGAATCGTCATGGCTCGATAACCCTGACTTGACATCTCACTTCGGGCTTCAATCCCCGCAGTCGCACCAGATTGCGTCCAATGTGGCCCTATATCTCTCCAACTCCGCACCGGTGGCTGTGGCCACTGCTTTTGCCAATGGTTCAGACTATGATGTTTCGCAATATTATGATGATCTCTACAAAGAGTTGTTTGTGTCCCGTCGGAAACTTAGTCCACAATTGAAGACCTTACAGCGGTCTTTGGTGACCGCCATGTGCCGCCGTTCGACGTCAGCAGCAAAACCGGCCGTCCCACGTGAAGGAGGAATATGTTTTGGCGAGTCGGTGCAGCCTTCTCAGCCCTCGGTCGATATTTCACACTCCAGCGAAGCTGCGGTCTATCGAGAAGTATTTCTCAAACGCGTCTCCAGATATGCCCGGCAGCATAAATCCAACCCTCATTTCGCATATTTATACACGTTGACAAAACAATGAAAGCCACATATACATTACTATTGATACTTATATCTTGCGTCCTGCATTCCCAACCAATCGGCACTCTGACCTGCGACCTCAAGGCCAAAAATGCATATATTGGCCAGAGTGCCTATATGGATTTTTATCACGGTCTTGCCATGAGCCGGGAAGGAGTGGATATTTCCTTGAGCGGACTGCTCTCCATAGACGGCGTCATTTCAAGCGGTTTGATATATGATAGCGATATAAAACGTTTATATCCTTTTGACAACACGATGACTGTCCTCAGAATGACCGGGGCAGAGATCCGCCGTTACCTGGAAGCCAGCTATGAATCATGGGTCGGCAAGCCGGACGATCCGGACGGACTGCTTCTGACGAAAGTCACACAAAAAGCTGATGGCTCACAGAAGTGGAACTTCAAGAACTCTCCGGCAAATTTCGACAGCGCTGCCGGAATTGACTATACGGTTAATGTAAACCTGGCTCCCGGAGAAAGGGTATGCATATTATCAATGGCAGACGGAACCCGGTTTGATGAGGATGCTGTTTATAACGTTGCAATAAACAGCTACCGGGCGACCGGTGCAGGAAAGCTCCTCCAGGCTGCCGGAATCAATCCCAAGGCGATGGAAGACCGTATCGTATCACAAGGAATGCCTTTCCGGCAGATATTGCGCGATTATATTGCCAGTCACAACGGCGAGATTGACCCTCTATCCATGAGATGCGGTAACTGGAGTTTTGTGCCTGAAGGTACTTCCGAAATAATTGCAAAGGATCTTTCAAGAGTTTTTGGCATGCCGGAGCGGCCGCTGTACAACACAAAAGAAGAGATTGCGAATGATATAGAAAGATGCGGTGCTGTATATTACCTCTACCCTATGGACCAGCCTGAGGTAGCAAAGGCCCCCAAAGGATATAAACCATTTTATATCAGCCATCTGGGGCGCCACGGCTCAAGGTTTGCCCTTGGCAATTCATTATATTCCGATATCAGGGAATTGCTGGAGATGGCAGGTAAGAAAGGCTGGCTTACAGAAGCAGGCGAAAACTATTCCAGGCAATATATGGCTTTTTACCCTTTTGTTGCAGGCAGGGAAGGTAATCTCACCCGCAAAGGTCAGCAGCAGCACCGTGCTATTGCCCGTCGGATGTACAGCGACTATCCTGAGGTATTCAAGGGCCATACAAAAGCTATAGCTGTATCCACCAACAGTCACAGGGTCGTAGCCAGCATGTATAATTTCCTGGCTGAACTGGACAGCCTTGACAGGGATTTTGTCTATGATACGGACTATGGGTGGCCTTATCAGGCCCTCTTGTCGCCAGAGGTAGCCCCCGAGATGGCAGAAATGAGCGGAACCGCCCAGAAAAAACTGCAAAAGTTTACTCAGGACAGGCTGGATATGGATGAAATACTCGGCCGCCTCTTCACCGAACCCGACTCCCTGGGCGGCGATAAATACATAATATGCTATAAGTTCCATACATTGGTATCGAGCCTTGACAATCTTGATTTTGACGCTCCTGCAGGCTTGAATGGTCTGTTCACGGACAATGAAAGGTACCGACTGTGGGAAGTTTACAACTATGGCGGGTACCTGCGCTATGGAATGTCACCGGATGTGGGCAATGTACGTGTGGAGGCCATGCGCCCCTTGTTGGCGGAGATAATAAATACAGCAGACGAAGATATTGCCGGCGGTATCGCCCTGCGGTTGCGTTTCGCACATGACACTACTATCCTCCCGCTGATAACCCTTATGGACCTGAATAACATGGGTGTCAGTATTACTGACCCGTATGAGCTGGAGAATTACTGGCGGACGTACGACATACCAATGGCAGCCAATCTGCAGCTGGTGTTTTTCGCAAAAGGCAAAGATAAATCCGACATTCTGGTAAAGGTCCTGCTAAATGGCCGCGAAGCAACATTGCCACTTGAGATGGCGGCCCCGGGAAGCTTCTACCGATGGGACGATATCAAGGCGCTATACGCTGCTAGTGTAAATCCAGAAGATTATTCAACAAAGCATAAACTGTAAGGCCAGCAACGGTTTTAATGCCTGTTTTGCGGTTGATGTTCTTGCGGTGACTTATCACCGTATTGACGGAGATATCTAGTTCGTTTGCTATTTCTTTGTTGATCATCCCCTTGGCAACACAACCAAGGACTTCTTTTTCCCTGGATGACAATGTGGTGTTTTCATCGACAGAACTATGTCGTCTTTCGAGTATTGTCTCTTCCAGAAGAATATGCTTACGCAAATCAATCTGTAGCGACGTTATTGCCGATAGCACCTTAAATGCCTCCTGCTGGTCTGCATCCGCCGGGAGGTGATTCATTACCAGACTCTTCAGACCCTCAAGGGTCTCCCCTACACTCGGATGCCCCTGATCCGAAAAGCAGGCTTCCGGTTCGTTTACTTTGGGAAAAACATACTCTTCCTCATAGGCAAAATGCGTCCTTAAAACCTCTTTGAAATCAGAGAAAAACTTCCATATGACTCGCTGGATATCATCGTTGCAAGTAAAAATCATCCGCCCGAGGCCAGTGGCCAGGTCTTTGAGTGCTACATTCAGATAGTAGTCGTGCGAAAGACTCAGATATTTGACTATGACCGCCAGGTCAGTCTTCTCCAATTCGTCAGGCGACATCCTGTAATCAGATTGGGAGTAGACTTTGCATATAATCAGAAATGTGAAAGGATCGATAGCTTCGGCCTCGCATACATCCGCTACAGAGGCTTCACCATATCCAAAACTGAATCCCATCCGCGTGAATACCCCAAGTAGAGACGGATTATCCTTCAAAAGCTCCGCCATTTTCATCGATGGTGTAAAGTCACTTGTCATATTACTTCAATAGTGAACAATGTTTCATTTTGTTCTCAAAAAAAACGGCCGCTGCGATTGCGACCGTCAAATCAGTATCATCTTTCTCCATCCAATGATCTCGAACTGTAAATAATCTAACAGGACCGACCGGACCTCATCTAAGGACAGGTCGTGCATCAGGATTTCTTCCAAAAGCGAAAAGTGCCAGACACAGTTAAGGTGGATAAAGAATTCGGACACTTCGATATTGATTTCAGGGTGCTTCCTTTTCATGGACTTCATCCACTCCAGAAGCAGCCGTGTGGACTTATCCACATAATACTCCTTATAGCCTTCCAGCGAAGAACCTTGAGACTTGAAAAGCAGCAGTTTCAGCAGGCTCTTGTGAGTATGGATGATACTCAGATATTCTTTCAAAGCCTCATCGACATAACCCTCATCTTTCATGGCCAGGATATCGCTACCATTGATTCCATGATGCTCGTTAAGCATATTCTCCAGTGTATCTGTCGCCGGTTTAAGCAGTTTGCAGAGCAGCTCGTCTTTTGAAGCGAAGTAGTTATACAAGTTGCTCAGGTTGACCCCTGCGTCTCGTGCGATGTCACGCATTGTAGTCTTCCTGAAGCCCTTCTTCAAAAAGAGCCTCTTCGATACGGAGAAAATCCTCTTCCGTGTATCTTCCTTGAGCGTCTGCATATAGAACATTGTTCGTTTTATGGTGCAAAGGTATGCAATTTACCCATATCGCCAATACCCGTTTGTGGCATTTTCTTTCGAGGTGTTTATGGTCGCAATGCCATTTTTGCTCCTATGACACAAATACCTGCATTTGAGTATCTTTGAGTCACGATGAGATAACAAGGCCATGAGACTAGCTTTCAAAATCATCATTGCACTGGCGCTGATGATAATCGGCTTCGGCGGAGTCGAAATCAAAGACTGAGCAAAGGATTAATACTTGACCGAGGCCATCACCTGGAAGATATTCTTGTCTGAAGAAAGGTCCCGGGTGTAACCTGTCTGGATGCGGAGGCGAGAAAACGGCCACCAGTCGAGACCGGCCATGCATAAGGTTGTGACGGCCCCTGCATTGTTGTAAGTATCATACCTTACGATGGGGCGCAGACGCTGGGCAGCCGGCAAATTGAACCAATACCCCGCAACGGCATAATAACCGTCTATAATACCGTACCCCTCGATATCCGCACGGACATATTCGCTGCGGAGGGTTAGAGCATCGTCTTTATACTCTCCGCCAAATGAAAAGCGATTGTTGGCGGCATTGGCATTGACGCCGTCGTCATACGAACCGGCCACCAACGATGCCGACAACACCAGATTCCGGACAAACGGACGCATGTCAAAGCGGGCTATGATATCCTTAGCGCGGTTGTCATCCTTGCGGTTGATGCCGGGGCCGTTGACCAGTGCCACATGATAGCTCAGCAACGGGAAGGGATTGTTGCCTCCGACCATGAATATGTCACCGAAGACCATGACACCGATGTCGCGGGCATTGGTCCTGTTGCCGCCGAGCACGTCGCCGTATCCGGCTAGTTTTGCAATCACCTGGGCATAATCGATACCCTCCTTTTTAAGAAGCGGATACTGGCTCTCAAGGGTAAAAGGGGTTTTGAACTGACCTGCCTGGATATTCAGGAAAGGCCGGAACTTGTATCGGAAAAATGCATCCAGCATCCTGGGGGTGCTGCCGGCCATCTCGGCCTGAAGGCGGAAATCCAGTTCGGGAAGCAAATGCCCGTCAAGAAAAACCCTGGTCCTGCGGACGAAGAAGGTATTCTTGGTATCGTCGTACGTATACTGACCCTCTATGAATCCTCCGATGGAGAGATAATCCGGGATCTTATGTTTGGCCTCCTGGGCGGAAGCCGGCATCCATGCGCACATCAGCGCCAAAAAGAAAAAAGCAGCCGTTCTCCTCATATCTTACATTAAGCCGAATTTGCCGGCAAATATCAACAATATATATCCAAGTACCAAACCTATGACACCCATCGCGATTCCAATCTTGATCATATCCTTCTGCTCGATGTAACCGGTAGCGTGCGCGAGGGCATTCGGAGGGGTCGAGATGGGGAGAATCATGGCCAGCGAAGAGCCGAGCGCCACACCGATAAGCATAGTGGACACGCCGCCGTAAGGAGCCAGATGTTCGGCTGCCGACATTCCCGCAAGCGCAAGGATGGGGAGCAGCAGGTTGGCGGTAGCGGTGTGGGAGATGAAGTTGGCGAGCAGGTAGCATACCAGACCAGAACCCACAATCATAAGTACCGGCGGCCACTGGTCAAACGGAATGGACTCTACCAGATGTTTGGCAAGGCCCGAATCCTGCAGGGCCACGCCAAGGGCAAAACCACCGGCCACCATCCAGAGCACTGACCAGTTGATTTCGGAGAGATCATACCGGGTCACGATGCCGGTGACGCAGAAGACGCCCACAGGGAGCATTGCCACCACGTTAGAATCGACACCGGTCCACTGGTCGGTCATCCACAGCAGCACGGTGAGGGCAAAGGTCACGTAAACAGTAACCTCCTGCCAGTGCTCGAGCTTCTTCTCGTGCTCCTGCTCTATCTTGAGCTCGATACGCTTCTGGGTGAAAGGGAAATAATACTTGATTACAAACCACGAGATAAAGAGCAGGACCACGGTAAAGGGCAGCATCAGCATCATCCAGTCACCGAAAGTGATGCCCAGGTTCATCCCGTCGGGATCGTTAAGGAACTTGAGGGCGATGGCGTTGGGCGGCGTACCGATAGGGGTCGCGATACCGCCGAGGTTCGCGCCCACCGGAATGGCCATCGCGAGGGCCATCTTGCCGCGCCCGTTGGCGGGCAGGGAGCGGAGCACCGGCGCCAGGAATGTGAGCATCATCGCAGCGGTGGCGGTGTTCGAGAGGAACATCGAAAAGAGACCGGTCACGAGTATGAAACCCAGCAGTACATTCTCCGACTTGGTGCCGAACGGTTTGAGAAGTATCTTGGCAAGCTTGATGTCGAGACCCGATTTGGTGGCCGCTATCGCCAGGATAAACCCGCCGATGAAGAGCATGATGATGGGGTCTGCGAAGCAGGCCATCAGCTTGCGATGGGATATCAGCGTACCGAACAGGGGGTTGTCCCGGTGCACGACAAGGCTGAGGCTGCTGTCGCTGGTGACAAACAACAAGATGACCACGATTGCCACAGATGTACTCCACGAGGGAATACCCTCCGTGATCCACATGATTGCCGCAAAGAAAAACAGCGCGATGACACGCTTTTCTACAATAGTGAGGCCGTCTATGCCGAAGGCAGACAGCGGCAGACAGAGCACGATAACTCCGGCCAGGACTCCGAGCATAACCCTGGACAGGGTACAAGCAAGCGGACTGGCTTTCTTTCTCTCTTTTTTCTTCAGACTCTGGTTCTGAACCAGATCGAAGCCCAGAAATGATTTTAACATTGCTATTTTATATTACCTACCCATCCCTCGGGGCATAATAACACATCGAACCGGGGCAGGTCTTCTGGCTTATCTCATGGGTTCGGAACCTTCCCGGCCTTGGGCGGCCAGTGGCGTGTATCGCAGCCTGCACTTGAATAGGCTACTCATCCGAATCCATATATCTGAGAAATACAGCAGCGGGACTGTCCGGGATTCTCACCCGTGTTCCCTTTTAAATCTGAATCAACAGATACCTCGATTCCGGGCGCAAAAGTATGTAATTTTTGCTACCGATGTACAAAAAAATGCCCACCGATTGAACGATGGGCATCATTTATATCTGAAAGTAAGTTTAGAATACCAGCAAGAAGAGCCCTGCGGCAATGGCGCAGCCCACCATGGGGCCGACCACGGGAATCCAGCTGTACCACCAGCCGCTGTCGCGCTTGCCCGCGATGGGCAGCACGGCGTGAGCGCAGCGGGGGCTGAGGTCACGCGCGGGGTTGAGGGCATAACCGGTGGTGCCGCCAAGCGACATACCGATGGCCATGATAAGGCAGGTGACGGGCCACGAGCCGAGGGAGCCGGTGCCGAAGGCGACGTCGCCCATGGCGAACGCATTACCCTTGGTGCCGAGCGCCAGGATTATGAACACCAGCATGCAGGTTGCAATCACCTCGCAGAGGAAATTGCGCCAGGGGTTCTTGATGGCGGGCATGGTGCAGAACGTACCCAGGATGGTGTCGGGCTGGTCTGCGGTAGCCTTGTAATGGTCCTTGTAGAAAATCCATACCAGCACGGCGCCCACGAAGCCGCCGAGCATCTGGGCGATGATGTAACCCAGAACCAGCGCCCACTCGAACTTGCCGGCAATGGCCAGACCGACCGTGACGGCGGGATTGAGATGCGCCCCGGAGACGGGTCCGGCCACGAGCACGCCCATCATAACGGCGAGCCCCCAGCCGAGGGCGATGACAACCCACCCTGCCCCTTTGGCTTTGGAGAAATTGAGCGATGTGGCGGCGCAAACCCCGTCGCCAAAGAGAACCAGCACCAGGGTGCCGATAAATTCGAAAATATACTTGGGATCCATAGTTTACTGCTTGCTAATAGTTCTTGAAATCGCATCCTTCCAACCCGCCTTCACGCCCGACATATCGGCCTCGGAGGGGGAGAATACACGCTCTGCCTTCCACTGGCGCTTGACGTCGTCCAGCGAGTTCCAATAACCCACTGCAAGGCCCGCAAGATAGCAGGCGCCCATAGCGGTGGTCTCGGTGACCTCGGGACGGATTACATCGGTGCCGAGGATATCGCTCTGGAACTGCATCATCAGGTTGTTGCGCGAAGCGCCGCCGTCGACCTTGAGATTGGCCAGGCGCATGCCTGCATCGCGCTCCATCGCAGCCACGATGTCCATGGTCTGGAAAGCGATGCCTTCCAGCGCGGCGCGGGCGATATGGGCCGCCGTGGTGCCGCGGGTGATGCCGCAGATGACGCCGTGGGCATACTGGTCCCAATAGGGCGCTCCCATGCCGGTGAGCGCGGGCACGAAATACACGCCGCCGTTGTCGGGAACCGAGGTTGCGAGCGCCTCGATCTCTGAAGACGAGCGGATGATGCCCAGCCCGTCACGCAGCCACTGCACCACGCTGCCGCCCACGAAGATGGAGCCCTCGAGAGCATAATTGACGGTGTCGCCGATTTTCCAGGCGACGGTGGTAAGGAGGTTATTCTTGGAAAGGATTGGCTTCTCGCCCGTATTCATAAGCAAGAAACAGCCGGTGCCGTAGGTATTCTTGACAGAACCCGGTTCGGTGCACATCTGCCCGAAAAGGGCAGCCTGCTGGTCACCGGCGATGCCGGCGATGGGCACCTCGTGTGCAAAGATGGTGGTCTTGGTGTAGCCGTAAACCTCGCTCGAAGAGCAGACGCGGGGCATCATCGATGCCGGCACGCCCAGCAACTCCAGCAGTTCGCTGTCCCACTCCAGAGTGTTGATGTTGAACAACATCGTGCGCGAAGCGTTGGAGACGTCGGTCACATGGACCTCGCCGCGTGTCAGCTGCCACACCAGCCAGCTGTCCACGGTACCGAAGCGGAGCTTGCCCGCCTCTGCCCTCTCGCGTGCGCCGGGGACATTGTCCAATATCCACTTGATCTTGGTGCCGGAGAAATAGGCATCTATGATGAGGCCCGTCTTCTCGCGGATCTTGTCTACCAGGCCCTGCGCCTTGAGAGAATCGCAGAACTCCGAGGTGCGGCGGTCCTGCCAAACGATGGCCTTGCACACCGGGGCGCCCGTCTCGGCGTCCCACACGATGGTGGTCTCACGCTGGTTGGTGATGCCGATGGCGGCGATGTCCAGGCCGTTGATGCCTATCTTGGAGATGGCCTCGGCGATGACGGCCGCCTCGGAAGCCCATATCTCCATGGGGTCATGCTCTACCCAGCCCGGTTTGGGGAAATACTGGGTAAACTCTTGCTGTGCTGTGGAACGGATGCGGCCCTCGTGGTCGAAAACAATGGCTCTGGAAGAGCTGGTGCCTTGATCCAGAGCCAAAATGAATTTGTCAGTCATGCTGTTATTTCTTTTTCATCAAACCGTGTACTCGATTGAGGAAATCCCCTACGCGGGCCTTGTACTCTTCTGGATACTTCTGGAAAGAGTTGGCATGGACGGCGCCGGGAGCGACCCAATACTCTTTATATCCCTGCTTCTTGGCGGCGAAGTTTATCCAAAGGTGCTCAATGGGGACAAAATCGTCGGCATCGCCGTGGATAAAGTACATCGGGATGGTACATTTCTCCAACTGGTCGGCAGCCGATGCTTCCCAGAAACCCCATCCATACCTCTGCTTGGTAACTAAGGATGCACTTTGGAGCACATCCGGCGCAATGTAGGCAAAGTTCTGCTTGCGGTTGTGGTTGAACTGGGCAACGACCGACGAGTACCCGCAATCTTCCACTATACAGCGGACATATTCGGGCAGAGGGTCGCCACTGGCCATCATCACGGTAGCGGCCCCCATGGAAACGCCGTGCAGTACCATGAAATCATCGTTAAAGATACCATGTGCCACCTCTATCCACTTCTCTACGTCAAAGCGGTCAAACCATCCCATCTGGGTGTGGTCTCCCTCGGAATAGCCGTGATACTGCAAGTCGGGGAAGAGCACATTATAGTTGAAATCGTCGCGGTACATGCGCACCAGATAGAGGAAAACCATGTGGTTGTCGCCGTAGCCGTGCACCACGATGGCGGTACCCTTTGCCTTGGCGGGATTCTTGGCCGGCACGTAGCATGCGTGCACCTTGAAATTGCGGTAGCCTACGATGGTAGTATCCTTCAGCTGTCCTTCCGCCTTGAGGTCATCGTACCATTTGGTACTCCCCGGGAGGAGCGAATCTGCCTTGTGGCGGCAACGCTCCAGGTCGTCGATTCCGTGAGGGTTGGGAACAAGGGCATAGTTGCTCATATACTTGCCCGCGAGGCAGCCGGTCAGGCAGAATGCCGCCGTCACCAATGCTGCGAGTTGCAATAATCTCTTCATAACCGATTAGAACTGATAGTTGATACCGATACCCAGCCAGAGACCTGCGTCGAGACCCTGAGTGAAGCACTTGGCGAACTCGGCCGAGATAATGAAGTTCTGGTTCATGGCGAGCTTGAGACCAATACCGCCGCTGTAGATGAGCTTCTTGATGTTGTCCGGATTGTAGATGGTGCTGCCTCCGGTGTAACCACTGATGGTGAGCAGTGCAGGGTCATCGATGACTTTATTCAAAACATCGGCGCGATAGGGTTTGGTGATGATGCCGGCATCGAAGAACGGGTTCACCGCAACATAGAAGAACTGGTTGAAAAGCTTGAAGTTGACAAGCTTTACGCGGAGCTCGGTATTGGCCCATGCCATACCCTCGCTGAGGATGCGGTTCTCACGAAGACCGCGGATGGTATTGGAAGAACCGAAGCCCTCGGATATCATGTTGCGCTGCACCAGCAGGGGGTTGTTCTGGATCATGTAGAACGGAGTCTCACCGGCGATGGTCTGCTGCCATGCCAGACGGTAAGCGAACACGGGGTCACCGGCCTTGATGAAACCTACCGGGATGCGGATATAGTGGCGGAAGTAGGTGCAGGCCTTCAAGTATTTGTGGTCAAGCACATTACCATTCAGATAAGCCTCGGCCCAGATACCTCTGTTGGGAGCCGCCTCTATATCGCGGGTGTCAAACACCAGGCCCGCATTGAACTCCAATGCCTTACCGCCGTCGGCTTCATCTGTCTTGATGGCGCCTATGCCCTTGTAATATTCGTACAGGGTAATTGCGGTGTCGTATTTGGTCTCGCTGTTGTCTTTCATGGCTCCGAGCTGCCAATCCCAGAAATTGACACCGGCAGCCCAGTTGAGATGGTCGGTAATGTGGCCTTGGAAATTGGCAAGGACGCGGAGCATCCGGCGGCTCATGCCGTAGTAGTTGATGTTCGGAGTTAAATTCCTGTTGCCCCAGAGTGCATAGTTGACGCTGGTGAAGCTCTCGGTAACGCCCGAATCCCACGAAGCAGGACCGTTGAAACCCCAGAAACTGTACAGGGGGTCGTTCATATAGGTCACCGACGCGTTCACGCGCATACCGGGAATAAGATACTTGGAGTCATACGCCAAATAGAGGCGCATACGATGGCTTTTTGTAAAGTAAGAACCCTCCCAGCTGATCTTGTGCAGGGGATCGGGATAGGTACTGCCGTCGCCGTAGTAATATACATCGCCGAACGCTCCAGCTTGGAAACCGTTGTCGGCAGACAAGGTGGCGGTGGGGAGAACACCAAAACTCCAGCCTTTCTTAATCTCTTTTTCCTGCTCCTGCGCGAAAGCGGATAAAGTTAACGCCAGAAGCACCGTAAACATTAAAATTCTTTTCATTGGACTTGTGTTAGATTTATCTCTTTACACAAATCTAAGAAAAAATTTTCAAATATTCACTATGCCATCCGTTCCTTGATGTCCTTCATGCTCTTCTTGAAGAAGTCTTTTCCGAAGCCGTACCATCCACAGGCGAGCACTGCGCCCGCAAATGCCCAAATCAGGACGCGGCGTTTGCGGCTGCCGATGGGCTGCTGCGGGAACACTGCCGGCTGGATCACGGCATACACCGGTTTCTCTTCCTGTATCTTGGCCCGGGCCTGCTCCCGCTGCTGTGCGACGGAGGCATAAATCTGGCCCGCGAGGTTAGCCTCGGCGCGGAGACGGTCCTTCACCGCCGCGGCACTTTGGAGTATCACGCTGCGGTCGTAGTCGACAGAAGCGGCGTACGCCGCCTGAGCCTTGACCATCTCTTCATGGGCCTCATCGGCCAGTACCACGTAGTACTCATAGTCGGCCATCGCCTTGCGGGTACGGTAATCCGAGACATACTCCTGCAGCCTCCGGCACACGGTATCGGCCAGCTGTTTGGCCATCATGGGGTCGTTCATCACCACGGTGATGTTGGTGACGCAGGTATTCTTGTCCACATTCACGGAGATGCACCTGCCCAGCGCCTTCACCACAGCAGCGGCGCTGCGCGGGAGTTCGGTGGGGTCGTCCACCCCTGTGTAAGGTCTCTCGTGCTGTTTCTTGCGGAGTGACGCCTTGAGCCGAGCTACCGGTCCCGGCTTTCTCTTCATCATGCCGTCCAGGCCCATGAAGTGTTTATAGACGGTGGTTTCCACAGGAACCTTGCCCTCCAGCTTCTGCTTCTCGGAGACATAAGATGTCAGGGGCACATCCAGCAGCGCCGCCAGGAACGGGGTGCTGGCGCAAATCTCGGGGAACAGCGACACATCCATGGCGTCGGTGGCGCCCGTAAGGTTCATGCCGGACATCCTGCGCATAAGTGCAACGCTACCCAGCGAATTGCCGGCGCGATTCTGCAACTCGGGCGCGAGCGTCATGGTCACGCCCCAGTGGCGTTGCATCCTGAGAGCCGACACTACGCCTATCGCAGAGAAGATGAACACTATCAGGACTATCATCTTCCAATTCTTGACCAGTTTGGCCAGAATGTCCATCCAGTCTATTTCGCCCCCCTCCTGAATCTCTTGCCGGGGAACAGGGTTGATGTTATTCTCTTCCATGGATACTATTTCTTTAAGGACGACAACAACGTAACGATCAATGCACCCAACGAAGCCGCAGAAGAGCTGATGGACATCAGGGCGGCATAGTTGAATTCCTTCTTCTCCTTCTCGGGCTTCTCAGGGACATAGATCTCCGAGCCGGGATCGATCTTGGTATTGGGGCGCAGACGTTTGGCACGGCCGCCCATGTAAACCACGTACGCATTGCTGCGGTCGGCATTCTGCCCATAACCGCCGGCGGCATTGATATAATCCTTCGCGCGGAAAGAACTGTCGTAATTGACAGCTGTCTGGAATTTGACGGCACCGTTGATGCGGACCACATTGCTCCGAACAGGAATCTCGAGCACATCTCCTTCGCGCAGCACCACATCGGCATCTCCGCCCGGGTTGGCCAGAGCCTTGACCAGGTCGATACTTACCGAGTAGGTTGAGGATGTCGTATTCATGAGATATTTCTGTGGTGTCTCGGCCTCTTCCTGAATGATGTTGACCATATCGTCTGCCACACGTCGTTCCTCTTCGGTAGAGGTTCGGACAAGGCGAGCACCCTGCGAGTATGCGAATTCGGTAAGGCCACCCGCCTTCCTGATGAGGTCGGAGATCCTCTCTTCGCGGGAGGTCAGGGGGTAAACGCCGGGGAAGTTGACCTCGCCGTTCACTGTAAAATGTCGCTGCACGTTGTACGAAGGGCTATGGCGCACGACTACCTCATCGTAGGGCTCCAGCACGAATCTGCGCTCGCCATTGTCGGCAAGGCCAGGCTCCAGCGGGAATGTGAACAACTCTCCGATATCACTGGTGGCCACCAGACCATTGGCATCCCTCTTCCGGCGGGTGACATCGACTCGGGAGGTCGAAGCACCTTCGCGCAAGCCGCCGGCTATGATGATCAGGTCCTCGACGGTAGTATTCTCGGAGAACGTGTATATACCGGGATTCTTGACCATGCCGGCAATGCTGACAGTACCGCGCGACGACAGGTCTTCCTGATTGGAAATATACAACTCGTCGTTGTTCTGCAGCACGAAGTCTGCGCGGGCACCGGAGAGAATCTCAGTAAGGTTGATGGACATCACCTCGCGGGTCATGTCGGGATGCTCGCGGTGCACCACTACCCTGTCGGTAAAGGCCTCGGGCAGCACGCCGCCGGACTTCTCTATGAGTTTGGTCACAGTCGGAACCGTCTCGAGTTCGTATGTGCCGGGGAAGAATACCGAGCCGTGGACCACCACGCGGTTGGCGTATCGCGACTGGAGTTCACCGACCTCGACCTTGTCGCTGTTCTGCATATGGAACGATGCGAACTCGTCGGCATCCACCGTTCTGACCTCAAAGGCCTTGTCGTTCTGGCGGTATACCGTAACCGAAGATGTATTGGCGCCGTTGGCAAATCCACCGGCATATTGCAGCAGGTCGGCCATCGTCTCGCCCGCCTTCATCTCGAAGAACATGGCGCGCTTGACGGCGCCTTCGACCTTGACCATGCTGCTGTAAGGAGATACCAGGATAACGTCCCCCTCTTCCAGTTGGAGGTCGCTCTCTACAGAACCTCTCTGAAGGTAATCGTATACGTCAATGACACCTGCGACCTTATCGCCGCGGATGACCTTGATGCTTCTCAAAGTACCGGGTTCCACCACGCCACCAGCCTTGTACAAAGCGTGGAAGGCAGTCGCAAACGCCGACAGACGGTAGGTGCCAGCATTGGCGACGTCGCCGAGCACATTCACCTGGATGGTTCTAATCTGGCCGAGGCTCAGGCGCATATCGGTGTCGGCACGGGAATTCAGACCGCCGTAAATCTGCGACAGGCGCTTCTTGAGGAACTTGTTGGCCTCTTCTATGGTCATGCCGCTCAGATAGAGCGGGCCTAAGACATCCACATTGATGCTCCCCTCGGGCGAGATTGTGCTGCGGAGCGTGGTCTGGTTGCGCCCGAAGATGTCGATGATAACCTCGTCGCCGGGGCCGAGACGATAATTGCGCGGGGTAGCCAGGTTTTCGCTAGGGGCGAAATTCAGATTCTTCTTGCGGAATATGTTGCGGCCGTAAACCTCAACCTTGTCGTTATACTCGAAGGTCGTAGCGCTAGACTCCATCTTCTCGTCGGGATTGACGGTGTGGGCACGGGCGGGTTCGACTATCACGGTAGGCTTCTGGGTGTCTGCTTCCGGCGAATTGTTGCCTTGATACAAGGTGAAGACCCTCTGCGCCTGGGTCTTGGAGACGCCGCGCTGCTGGAGTTCTTCGAGCATGGTTTTGCGGTCCTTACCCAAGGCCATGGCTTGCTCAACGTAACCCAGTACCTGTTCGTCGGTCATCTGTGTCTGAGCCGTAGCGACAACTGTGAAGAGAAACATGCACAGTGCGGGCAAAATCCATTTGATAGTCCTGAACATATTGTTATTCATTAGTTTGTTTTTCGATATTTAGCACCTGGTCGGCAAAACTGAGCGCCGCCTGGCGGTGGGATATGCAAATGATGGTCTTGCGACCTTTGTAAACATCGTGGAGATTCTGCAACAATTTTTGTTCCGTATGCGAATCGAGCGCGGAGGTACATTCGTCCAATATCAGCGCCCCGCCCGGACGGAGCAACCCCCTGGCGATGGCTATGCGCTGGGCCTGACCTTCGCTGAGCCCGCTGCCGATCTCGCCGCACACAGTGTCGAGGCCGTCGGGCAGACGGCGTACGAAACCTGCGTTAGCAACCTCAAGCGCCTGCCACATGGCCTCTTCGCCCGCATCGGGGTCGGCCATAGCCAGATTGGTGCGGATGGTGCCGCTGAGCAGGGTATTCCCCTGCGGGACATACATGAAATTGCCCCGGAGGGCAGATCCCGCATCTAGCCCGGAGATTTTCACCGAGCCCCCCTGAGGTTTCAGAAGGCCCAGGATCAAATAGATGAGGGTGCTCTTGCCCACGCCCGTGATGCCGGTAACCACAGTCATCGAGCCGGCGGGGAAAGCGTAAGAGAAGCGGGACAAGACGGGCTCCTTGGCGTCGGGATACGAATAAGTCACATCCGAAACGGTAATCTCGGGGGCACCGTCCAACTGTATCATTTCGCCCGCTTCTTCCTGCTCCAAATCCTCGAGCTCTGCCAGGCGTTCGATAGAGGTTACGGCATTGATGATGCCGGGAATCTGGGCGCCCATGGACGCGATGGGGCGCTGCACCTGCCCTACGAGCTGCAAAAATGCGGTCATGGTACCGAAGGTCACGGTACCGTCGATTATGCCGAAGATTCCCCACAGAAAGGCCGTCACGTGTCCGGCCTGGAAGCCGAAGAGCACCAGTCCGCGGGCCATGGCGTTATAATTCAGACGCTTCTTGTAGGTCTTCTCGATGTCGGTCTGGATCCATCCGAATCGCTCCATAACCTTTTCTGCACAGTTGAGGGTGCGCACCAGCAGGCGGTGCTGCAGATTCTCCTGCATGTGCTGCTGGAGGTCGCTCTCGCGCTTGCGGATATATCTCATCAACTTGCGGACCTGGAAGAAGAACAGTCCCGAGCCGAATACCGCCACGCACATCAATATCACAAGGACCCAGAGCAGCCCCGGCGCCAGCGTCAGCATATAGGCCGACCCCGCCAAAAGTTGCAGGAACGACAGCAGCATGCCCGGGACCGATTCGGTGACGAGCACCGACACCACCCTCGAATCCTCTTCGAGGCGGTTGACGGTATCACCCGATAGGAAGCGCTCCATGCCGTCCCAGCGGCTGCCCAGCACGTGGCCGAAGTAGTGCTGGCGGATGACATTCTGCGCCTTGATGCGGGAGTAATTCTCCCACCAGCTGCAGAACAGCGACATACATATCTGGAAGGTCAATATGCCGACAAACAGGGCGATGGCGCTCTTGAGCGGCATATCGTTGCGCCCGGTGGCGATATCTACCAGGCACTTGCTGATCCAGATGAAGCCCAGCGAAGCGGCTATGCGAAGCAAGCCCGCGACGATGGTGAGCACGACTCGCCAACGAACCGGCTTGGACATCGCCCACAGGGCTTTCAGACATGCAGCTACGCTCTTCATCGGTAACTCTTTACGGCAGCAAAACGCCTTGTTCTATCCAGGTATTCGCGATATTCTTCGAATCTTCGAGGGCCTGCTCTTCGGACACCTCATATTTGTCCAGGATCAGCCTCGCGAGGTCCTCCGGGGTAAAGTCCTTACCCACGACGTTCTCCCACAGGTACGCAGCGGTCGAGTTGAGCGACAGCAACCTGTTGAAATTGACCTGCCTGAGCCCTTCGCCCACCACGACGTGTTCGCCCAGCATCGTTCTCATTACAAAACCCTCTTTGATTCTCATATCTACCTTTTTAAATCAATCTTCTGTATATAGCCAAAATATATCTTCTCACTGGGAGCAGCACCCTCCAAAGGGAGGCTTTTCCCGGGATTATGGTCTTTTCGCCACGCTGGATGGCCACCACAGTGCCCAATATATCCTCCTTGCCGCAATACTCCCTAATCCCCACATTGCCGTCGCCCATGAGCGTCAGTCGGCCGTCCTCTACCCCAAATACACGGTGCAGGACATATCTGCCAGGCAGTCGGGCCAGGACTATGTCACCTACCTGCACGTCATCTAGCAGCTTGAGCACTACCGCATCCCTCCCCTCGCGAATGAACGGCAGCATGCTTTGTCCGCGCGGACTTAGCACCACCTCCCGTCCTTCGCCAAGCAGCGTCGCCGCCTCTTCCAGCAGCACGCCGTTAGGTACAACCTTCCTATCCATGGATCGTGTCGTAACAAAGTTCGGCCGCAGCGCGGTCGGGCAAACAATCCAGGGTATAACAGGGGACATCTGCTACCAGAGCCTCCAAAGTACGGTGCCACCCTTGCGCCAGCGAGGCGAAAGGGCGGAACGAAGATGCCGACGACATCAGTGACGCATATGCTTCGAGCGGCGAGAGCCGGCAAATCTTGTTGAATGGCGCCTGCCGCAACCGCACCCCCGCCCCCACCGGTGCAGACTCAGCCTTGTAGCAGGGGGTCTTGCCGCTCCATGGGCTGCCGAACACCCGCTTTGAGCCGTCGGGCATCACCCGCAATATCGGGTTGTCGTCGTTGAGCAGCTCCGTACCGGGAATATGCTCCATCCAAAGGCGGCCGTGGGTACTCTTGCCGGTGCCGCTGCGCCCCAGGAACAGGTAACCCTTCCCGCCGTTGGTCACCACGCACGAATGCATCTGCAGCGCCCCCATGTTTGCAGTGGTGAGGGCATAAATCAGCATCATCGCGCTGTTGAAACCGAACAGGTCGCAGGAAGAGGTAAGCTTGAGGCGGCCGCAGCAAAAGTCTTCCGGGGTTGCCAACATAGCCGCCACCGGCCTGCCGGGAAACGGACGGAATGTAAAAAGATACCCCTCAGAGGTCTTGTGGATGGCTATCTCGGGGAAGCCGGGGCCGTCGTCGGTGCAGAAGTACGGTTCCTCTTCTGCCTGCGGCAGAGAGTCGGCCTGCGTCACCGAAAACAATATTGCTGAATCATCCCCGTCATCTTCTATGACAAACGGCGCCATATTCGAGGCCTCCTGCAGCAAGTTTTCTTCCGCCTCCACCCTGAAGTGAAGGTCTGCCACCGAATATGTTAAACGATTCATCATAAAAATGCAAAGATAATCATTCTGTTGATTAATTGCCGTTTTCTTGTTCTTCCAACTTGGTGTAGGCCACTTTACCCACCAGAGTCGTGGGGAGCGAATCGCGCACCTCCAGTTCGGTAGGCATCGCATATTTGGCGATATGCTTGCGGCAATGGGCCAGGATGCTTTCGCGCAGCTCTTCAGAATCCTGATAGCCATCCCGGAGCACCAGGAACGCCTTGACCCGATGCATCTTGTAAGGGTCGCGCACCCCTATCACGCAGCTGCGCTGCACTGCAGGATGTCCCTCGAGAATATTCTCGATCTGCGAAGGATATACATTATAGCCGCTGGTTATGATCATTCTCTTGATGCGCTGGCGAAAATATATGAAGCCTTCGCTGTCCATCATGCCAAGGTCGCCGGTATGCAGCCAGATGTGGCCGTCGTCGTGCTTGCGCAGTGTCTCGGCATTCTCCTTCTCGTGGTTGATATAGCCCAGCATCATCGAAGGTCCGGTGAGGCAGATTTCGCCCTCTTCGCCATAGGGCAGCTCGTCGTTGGTGCCCGGCTTGCAAATCTTGTAGTATGTATCGGGATAAGGGATACCGATGCTCCCCTCCTTCTCTTTGTTGTACGGAGTCAGGCAGCTGGCAGTGACGCACTCGGTGGTGCCGTAACCTTCGCGCACCCGCACGCCGGCATTGTGGTCGGCGAGGAACTTGTCAAACTTCTTCTTGAGTTCTATGGTGAGCGAATCGCCCCCCGAGAAGACCCCGCGAAGGCAGCTCAAGTCGGCGCCGTCGAGATATTTGTTGCGGGTGATGGCTTCGAACAGCGTGGGCACGCCCGCAATCACGTTGGGGCGGGTCTTCTTTATAAGATTCGCATAACTCTTGACATTGAAGCGGGGCACCAGGATAGAGGTGCCGCCCACCACCATCATGGTATGGATGCACACGCCCAGGCCAAAGCCGTGGAACACCGGCATCGCCGCCAGCATCTTGGCGTGATGCACCTCAAAGTTGGCCATCGCGCCGGTCTGCTGCCCGAGAGCATTGAAGTTAAGGTCGGAGAGCATGATGCCCTTGGTCGTGCCGGTCGTACCGCCCGAGAAGAGCACCACCGCCTCGGTGCGGAAGTCCTTTTTTGCCACATAGCCATCTTTAACCGCTTCCGCCCCCTTGAGCAGGTCTTTCCAGAGCATCACATTGCCCTCGGTGCGGATCTTGGGGAACTTGCGCTCGGTGAGCAGCTTCTGCCCTATCGACAGCGGGAAGGGCAACTCTTCTGAGACGCGGGCTATGATAAGTTTGGATATCGGGCGGAGTTTGGCGACCTCCTGGAATTTGGCGTAGAACTGGTCCAGCGTGACCGCAATCTCGCACGAGGCCTCGTTCATATAGAATGCGATCTCTGCCTCTGCCGAGAGCGGATGCACCATCGATGCCACTGCGCCGATGCGGTTCAGGCCGTAGAGGCAGTAGATTGCCTGCGGCACATTCGGCAGGCACACCAGCACCCGCTGTCCGGCACGGACGCCTATCGCATAGAATGCGCGGGCCACCAGGTCGATGTTCCCGGCCATCAATTTGTAAGAGATCTTGCGACCCATGAATGTCAGAGCGGGGAAATCGCCTTCGCGGGAGGCAGCCTCCAGCACCACTTCCGACATGGTTTTCTCTGAATAGTCAAGGTTTGAGGGGACCTCTCCGTAGCTGGTAAGCCATGGAGTGCTCACATTGTCGAGTCTGTATTTCATCGTTAAGGTTATTTGTCGAGTTCCACCGGAGTTGCCGCATCCAAATCGAGCAGCTCGGGGTGTGCGAACAGATGTCGCATTATCTTAATAGACTGTGCGAAGTAGTAGCCGTCGGCGATACGCTCGTCCACAGTCATTCCCAACTCTATGGTGTTGCGAAGATCGTAGGTGCCGTCTTCGTGCCAGAAGGGGCTGAGCTTCTTCTCGCTGATCACCATAAAGAATGATACCGTACCCCATTCGAAGAGATGGTGGTAGTTGGCCTTCATCTTGATGCTGCCCAGGTTGGATATGAATGCGCTGGCATAGCAAGGGTCGTCTTTGGCCAGGGATTTGGGATAATGGCCGTAATATTCCAGTTTGCGCAGCACCCAACTCAGCAAGCGCCAGCCCGGACGCGGGAGCACCGAGAGAAAATCCATGGCGTCGTCGACGCCCACTTTCTTGTCTTCTTTGCGTACCTGGTAGACAATCTTTTCCAGATAGGAATGTACCTGCTCCAGCGGAGAGCCGCCTTCGGGGTCCAGGACAAACTTGGCAATCGATTCCTCCGAATCGTCCTGGAACTTGCGCTTGACAACAAAGGCTATCTGGATCTGCTTGCGCTCGTAAAACCGGCCGCCGGCAATGAAGTAGTTCATCTTGGGCCGGAGCAACATGGTTTTTGCCGTCGCGGCGGCTATCACATGGAACCATGTGTACTTGAATTCGGGGTTGTCCGCATTTTTCTTGGCGAGGTACTTGTCAACTTCGGTCAGGTCCACGACTTCGCTCATCACGGCTTCGTTCTGGGTTCTGGTACCCATGATGTAGGGCATCATGATGTGCATCGAATCCAGGCCCGAAATATAGTATCCGTCGTACCTATCCCGCCAGTTGCGCTTACGGGAATTAGAGTTTTTCATTTGTATTAGTTAAGTCGAACTTGTAAATATAGTAATTTTTAACGAATTACCAATTTCAGCCCAACTGACCGGATTGCAATCGCCTGCAGGCGATAGCGAAGCGCGTGCGGGCTGGCCGGCAGAATAGCCAGCGCGGCGGGGTTTGGGGCAGCGCCCAGTATAATAAAGGCGGCCCGTTGCCGGGCCGCCTTACAAGGTGAGAGTTTAAGTTTGATGTTTATATGAAGATGTACTTGCAGACAAACAGCGCCGCAAGAATCCACATAGTAATGGAAATATCTTTGAACTTGCCGCTGATGGCGTGGGTAATCACATACGCGATGACACCGATCAGGATACCGTCGGAGATGGAATATGCCAACGGCATGAGAATGACGGTGAGGAATGCGGGGATACTCTTTGCATAGTCTTCCCAGTGGATAACCTTGATGGAGTGCATCATCATCACACCCACGATAACCAGTGCGGGAGCAGTAGCTGCGCCCGGGATTGCGAGGAATATGGGAGAGAAGAACAGTGCCAGTGCAAAGCATCCTCCGACAGAGAATGCAGTGAGACCGGTGCGGCCGCCTGCACCCACACCCGATGCGCTCTCGACGTAGGTGGTAGTGGTAGAAGTACCGAAGCATGCACCTGCGCAGGTAGCGACTGCGTCGGCCATGAACATCTTGTCGAGGCCGTCGATATTCTCTTTCTCACCGAGTTCGGTGCCCTGGCATACGCCAATGAGGGTACCCATGGTGTCGAACATATCGATAAAGAGGAAGGTGAATACGACTATCAGCATGTCGATGGAGAATATCTCCTTGAAAGGCACGAACTTGCAGAAGATCGGGCCCACGCTGTCGGGAAGCGAAACCACTGCGGTAGGCAAGGTTGTGATAGCAGCGCCGGTAGCGGGATCTTTGATAATCAGGCCGAGGGCGGCGGTAACGAGGATACCGATGAGGATACCTCCCCTAACCTTGGCCATAACCAGGCCGGCCGTGATAACCAGACCGATGAGGCCGAGCAGTGCCGGGCCGTGGGTGATGTCGCCGAGGGTCACGAGGGTAGCGTCGCTATTGACAATGATGCCTGCATTCTGGAGGCCGATGAAGGCGATGAACAGACCGATACCGGCACCGATCGCCTTTTTGAGAGTACCGGGGATAGCCTGCAACAGCCACGAGCGGAGTTTGGTGACGGTCATGATCACGAAGATGATACCTTCGATGAGCACCGCCGTGAGTGCGAACTGCCAGGTGTGGCCCATGCCCAGGCACACGGTGAATACGAAGAAGGCGTTCAAGCCCATGCCGGGAGCAAGGCCAAAAGGCTTCTTGGCATAGAATGCCATCACCAACGTACCTACGATGGCGGCCAGTGCGGTGGCGGTGAAGACAGAGCCGCGAGGCATGTCAAGCGCCCCGAAGATGTTGGGATTGACCGCAAGGATGTACGCCATGGTGAGGAAGGTGGTGATACCCGCCACGACCTCGGTGCGCACATTGTGCTTCTTGGGGTCAAGCCCGAATGCTTTGTTCAGAAAAGACATAACAGTATGATTTTAATTAGAATACCCATTTAGTACCGATACAAGGCATGACATTGAACTTTTTGCCTGTTGTAGCCTCCAGACCAGCAAAATTGTAGCTGAGCTCAACCTCACCACCTACATTAAAGTGGTCGAACACCTGATACCAGAGCTGAGGCTCCGAGAGGAACACCAGATTGTTGCCCTCGCACCAGAAATCTGCGAAGCCGGAGAAACGGAGACCGTTCAGGCCAAAGAGATCCTGGCATCCCCAAACGGCTGTGAACTGCATGGGAACTGCAGACTGGAGCTTTACGAAATGTTTGTAGAGGAGCTTGAGGTTGAGGGTGTTCTTGAAGTCACCGCTGTGGATGAAATAGTCGATACCTGCAAGGAATGCGCTGTTTACCGCAAATGCGCCGGAGCCGGGAGCACCGATGGTACCGAATGTACCAAAGCCACCATTATACTCCAACTGCAGCGACAGGGGTGCGAGTTTGCTGTCCTGCCAGAAATTCAGGCAGCGTGCGATCTCGAAATAGGTGTTGTTGGGAGAGATCACGGTGTTGCCGTCCTTGTTGTTGTAGTCATAATCGATAAAGAAGAAGGTATTACCCCAGTTGTCCATGTGGAAACCTTCCATTGTGGTGGTGAAGTGGCCTCTACCAAAATCGTAGAAGGTCTGGAAGTTGGTCTGTGCATTGGCAGCGGTGGCCATTGCCAGCAGCGCAAAAGCTGCGATGAAGAATTTCTTTGCCATAATTTTGGTTAAATATTGTGATAATCCGATTCTTTCAAGTTTAACAGGGCGCTCACCTCGACATCGGGCGAAATGGGTTTAGTGCGCGGGATGTCGGTGATGTTGATAATGAAGTTTACGTAAACCGCCTTGGGGTTGAATTTCTTGACCAGCGACACCGCAGCAGCGGCGGTACCTCCGGTAGCCCAGATATCGTCGTGTATCAGCACCACATCGTCGGGCCTGATGGAGTCGGTGTGCATCTCGATGGTGTCGAAACCGTACTCCTTGGAATACTTCTCGGAGATGGTGGTGTAAGGCAGTTTGCCAGGTTTGCGGACAGGGACGAAGCCGGCCCCGAGCCTGTGTGCCAGGGCGGCGGCAGCCACCAGGCCGCGGGACTCGATGCCCGCCACGCAGGTGATGCCTTTGTCCTTATAGAGTTCGTACATAGCGTCCACTATCTCGGCGAAACACTCCTTGTCTTTGAAAAGAGTTGTCACGTCGAAAAACATGATACCCCGCTTGGGATAGTCGGGAACCACGCGCAGGCGCTCGGTGAGCAGCGCTTTATTCATCTTTTTTCAGTCTGTTTACCTCAAAATCGACCGACATGTCACCCATCTCGTTCTTACCGAACTCATAGTCTTTGCCAGGAAGGACGGCGTTGAGTATTACACCCACGATAGCCGCTACTGCAAGACCGCTCATATGGATTGAGCCAATTGTGATGGCACCTGCCGAGCTATAAGAAATACCGATGGCAAGCACCAGGATAACCGCCAAGACAATGACATTGCGGGAAGCCTTGAAATCTACTTTGTTCTCTACGACATTGCGCACGCCCACTGCCGAAATCATACCGTAGAGCACGAGCGAAACGCCGCCGATGACAGCCGTCGGGATAGACGAGATGATGGCGGAGAACTTGGGACAGAAAGAGAGGATAATGGCGAATACCGCCGCGATGCGGATGACTCTCGGGTCGTAAACCTTGGAGAGGTTGAGCACGCCGGTATTCTCGCCGTAGGTGGTATTTGCAGGGGCACCGAAGAGCGATGCAAGTGCGGTTGCCAGACCGTCGCCTATCAGGGTGCGGTGCAGGCCCGGATCCTCAAGATAGTTGATGCCTGTAGTAGAAGAAATCGCGCACATATCGCCGATGTGCTCCATCATGGTAGCCAGGGAGATGGGGATAATGGCGAGTATGGCCGCGATGATAAGGTTCCAGTTGGGGTTTGAGAATACGGCAAATGCGGTGTTCTCCCACTTGACGGGAAGACCGACCCAGGCCGCCTCTTTAACTGCGGTGAAGTCGACCATACCGAAGCACAGCGCCACGAAATAAGAGCCCAAAACGCCCAGCAGGATCGGGATGATCCTGATCATGCCCCTGCCCCAGATGTTGCAGAGGATGATGATGGCTATGGCCAGCATCGCGATCCACCAGTTCTGGTTGCAGTTGTTGATGGCCGAGCCCGACAAAATGAGGCCGATGGCGATAATGATGGGTCCGGTGACCACGGGCGGGAAGAACCGCATCACCTTTGCGGGACCGAAAACGGAGAACAAACCGGCCAGCACAAAGTAGATGAGACCTGCGCAGAACACGCCGATGCAGGCATAAGGCAGCGCCTCTGCCTGGGTGAGGCCGTTGGCCATGCCCATCTGCACCACTGCGGCGTAACCTCCCAGGAATGCGAACGACGAGCCCAGGAATGCGGGCACTTTAAACTTTGTGCAGAGATGGAAAATGAGAGTGCCCAGACCTGCGAAGAGCAGGGTTGCGGACATCGAGAGCCCGGTGATAATCGGCACCAGGACCGTGGCCCCGAACATCGCAAAGAGGTGCTGGAGACCGAGGGTAAGCATTTTGCCCGTTCCAAGCTTACGGGCGTCGTAGATGGCTTGACCGCTGATATTCATAGTATTATTAGTTATATAAGTTGTCTTCTGCCACGCATAAAAATGCATGGTAAATATACAGCTTCTCGCCTATCGTTAGCCCGCCGGGGGCATTTTTAATATTTACATTTTTTCAACAGAGAAAAAAGGGCTATTCCATGTCTGCATGGAACACCTTGGGGCGCGTCATGGTCTCGGTGTACTCCCGGCCAAAGGGGTCGGTCACGGAGATTTGCAGGGTACTGTCGGACGAGCCGGCCTTGACCTTGACCATATGGTGTGTGGGTATGGTACGGAAACTTGAAGTAATCTCTCCGTTCTCGACCGTGCGCGGTATATCGTACGACAAGGTATGGAGCGGATCTTCTATTGTAACGAACTCCGTCTGGAGCCGCTTACCGTTTTCGGTGACACTGACTGACCACCGGGGGTCCCAGCCCCAGATGTTGATCAGGACCACGTTCGATTCCAGGGTTGAGTAACTCTCGCGGGTGGGATATTTGGCCAGGAACTTGGCCGCGCCGGGATTGGTCAAGAAAAACTGCTTGACCGTGTTCATGTCGTAGCATCTGAACTGCTTTCCGGCCGGCTTTCTCAACGGCTGATAGTACCACGAGATATTGTCGCCATCGAATTCGAACACCTTGAAGCCCCCTTCCGAACCATCCTTGCATATGGAGTTGGCCGACTCGTAAGTCGTCCACCACCACGATGCGCACACGGCAGCTATGTTGTGTTCATAGATATTGGACGCCCCAACAGGCATGCACTCGGGCGGGACGGTACAGTTGATGTGGGTATCTCCCGTGAGCATATATACCGATTTGAACCGCCTCAGGGCGCTGGTCAGCAACGCCGCCTTGCCGGCGGGTTCGAATGCACTCTCGAACGACATGGTGCCGTCTTTGGATATTCCCTTGGCATGATACAGGTTGCAGTGCATGCAAATGAACAGCGGTGTATCGTCGGATACAAATGCCAAGTCTTTCTCCAGCCATGCCAGCTGGGCTTCGTCTATATAAGTGTAGTGATTGCGGGACTGGTTGTCGTTGCGGTAGACGATATTGTCCAGTACCGCAAAATGGGCCTTGCCCAGATTGAAAGAGTAATAGACCGGACCCAGGGCATTTATATAAGCCTGTTCTGCCTTGAAATCGTCGGCAAACGACATATCATAGTCGTGATTGCCTATCGTATGCCATGTGGTTACGGGAAAAGACCGGCTCTCTTCTGCATACCTGGTCAAGTTGTAATTATTCCAGAAAATATCCCATGTCATATCTCCCAGCACGACCGCATAGCACAATTCGCCGGAATCGGCGGCCTGCTGCAAGTGCGGCAAGTAATCTTCATTGAATGTGCGCAAGTCGCGGCTGCTGTAGCGGTCGGCCAGATGCAGGTCGGCAGAGGCGATGAGTTTGAAGCGCGCCTGGTTTTCGCGTTCGAGGGAGAAGCTGAATGCCTCCACCTCGCCAGCCGCGCCCGTCGTTTTCTGCCAGAACTGCGGGAAAGCGCCGCTGCACGGCACCTTGTATCCCCCCGGCACCGAAATAAACACATATCCGAACCTCTTCTTGGAGGGGAGCCAGAACCGGCCCTGCTCGTCGGTCCGGGTCACATTGTCCCCATCCGACACCGACACTTCTGCCACACCCTTCCCCTCGCAGAGGACAAGCCCCTTGATGGTCATGCCCTCCTTGTCGGGCAAGTCGCGCGGATCGAGCGCCCCTTCCATCTTGGCCTGCAACACGGAAACGCTGCAGGATGATATGTTGTTGGGGGAGGCGAAGGTCACTTTGGCAGTGCGCGACTGGCCAAAGTTCTCTTCGGCGGTGATATTCACTTCTGTGCGTCCCTTGAGCCCCGATGCAGGAGAAATCTGAAGCCAGGTATCATCCGACGTCACTTTCCACCCCAGTTCCGAGTCGATAACCACGACCTGCGCCCCGCCCTCTGCCGGAAAATCGACAGACGCGGGGGTTGCGGTCATGGCATATGTTATCTTCCCGGCCGGTTTGTCGCAAGCCGACAAGAGGGCCATTAAAATGCAGAATATTCCGGTCATCTTTCTCATTGGGGATCTTTTGCAAGGTTATTATTGCCCGATATTGCCAGGGTGGGCACAGGGAATCGGTTGCGGGAGGGGTCCGAAGGCACGTGATCCCACCAGGCTTCCGTCGTGAAGACGCCCCAGCGGATCAAATCGGTACGGCGGCGGCCCTCCGCAAGGAATTCGATACCCCACTCGTCCAGCATCCTCCACTTGTCGAGATTAACCGCGGTGACCGGGTCGGGGTCCTTGCCCCCTTCGAAGGCACGGCTCCGCACGCGATTGATGAGGCGTGCCGCCTCCTCCTTGTCGCCGCTGCGCATCTTGCATTCGGCAAGCATATAGTAAATCTCTTCGAGACGGATTACCACCATATAAGACGACCAACGGTACTGGTTGTCGCTTGCCACAGGCACTTTTACCGGACGGATACAGCTGTTTTCCTCTCCGTCGGCCATTGTAGACGACATGGCCGAAGCGGGTGTATTGTACGGCTTTTCGCTCATTCTCGCGACATAGTCTACAAACGAAAGCGTCTTGTTGTTGTATTCCTTGTTGCCTTTGATCTTCATGCCGTCGGAAGTAACCTGGTCCCCAACGAGAAACATACCCTCGTAGTCGGTGCCGCCGTTGTAGCGATACTGACACTTGCGCAGATCCTGGTCGTTGAACTTGGCGTAGGTGCTTCCGAGCCGGTACTCGGTGTAAGGAGTACCGTCCGGCTTGAGAGAAGGGGTAAGACCGTGCCCGTTGTATGCACTCACATTGTCTATCCCGAACCAAGCGACCATGTTCTTATGGTGGGTATATCTGAACCACCAGTTGTACTGGATATAGTTCATCTGGGAAGGATGGGCCCATATGACAGCCTTGGAATCCTTGTTGGTCAGGCTGTGAGGGTCTTTCCACGAACCTCCAAGCTGGTAGTAGCCATATTTACCATCCAGGAAATCCTGGCAGATACGGGAGCACTCCTCCCAGCGGCCTTCGCCGATGTAGGCCTCGGCATTGAAATACAGTCGTGCCAGCAGGGCCGCAGCCGTGCCACGACTCATACCTATGATCTTGGAATCTTCTGCGGTAGCCATCGGCGTGTTCTGCAGTGCCTCCAGCAACATCTCTTCTACCTTGGCAAAGACTTTCTTGTCGGTGCTGCGGTATTCAATCTCTTTCAGAGGGTCCTCCATTATGGGGAACGCCCCGAAGTAGTCCAAAGCGCGCAGGTAGAAGTATGCGATAAGTGTATTCAGCTGGTTCTGATGGAACACTTTGTCCTCTTCTGTCAGGCCCAGCGACTCATAATCCAGGGCCGCCAGGTCCCGCTGGCATTCAGTGGTCAGGGATATGCCCATACCGGTTCCGCGCCATGTCTGCCATATAGGTTCGTCATCGTCTGTCCAGGTGTGGTAATGGAGACGGAACCAACGGCCTCCGTCGTACCAGTCGTTCCCCCGCTGGGGCTGGACAAACTGGTCGGCCACATATTCCTGAAGATACCATCTGTCCAGGCCTTCATACCAGAAAGCATGGGTAAACGGTCTGTAGAAAACGCTGTAGACGTCTTCTTTGCTCTGGAAAAAGGTGTCGGGGGTCACCTCGGAATACCACTCCTCGTCAAGGTTGAAGCATCCTCCGAGTGCCAGCAGAGCTGCCAATGCAATTATATGTAATGTCTTTTTCATATCAGAAGTTGACTTGGAGTCCTAAAGTGTAAACGCGTGTATCCGGGTAGAGGTAGAGCCCCTCGAATCCCGGAGTGAGCCCCGTGGTGTTAACCTCAGGGTCGATGCCCCTGTAGCCGGTCAGGCATAACAAATTCCTGCCCGACAGCGAGAAGCGGATGCTGCGCACCATGCGGCCCAATTCCAGCGTATAGCCAGCCGAAATGGCATCCAACTTCAAGAAAGTACCATCTTCGATAAAATAGTCGCAGAGTTCTTTCTCTTGCACGATATGGGCATTCCTGGTATAAGCGCTTCGCAAGACGTTCTTGTTGATGGCATTGGGAAGGCCGTAATACATCTCGGTCATGTTGAACACATCGTGCCCGATCCAGGAACGGAAAAACATATTGAAATCGAAATTCTTCCATGTGACCGTATTGTCCCATGAGAGCACGAGGTCTGGCAGCGCGTTGCCGATATAACGCTTGTCTTCTTGCTTTTTCTCGGCCGCGGGAATGATGTTGTCATCCTTGTCATAAAGCAGCCAGTTGCCGTCTTCGTCAATCCCGGCATACTTCCAGATGTAGAACTGCCCTACCCTCTGGCCAGGCTCCAGCCTGACAGCCGTGCCGGGACTGCCCGGCGAGGGGAACGAAACGGTATCGTAGAAGATGTCATCCTTCCACAACTTGCCCAGGACGGTGATATTGTGAGAGCCGCGCAGTGTGGTCCTGTATGAGAAATCGCTTGTCCTGACCGGGACGCCGGTAAGTTCGAACTCGATACCGTTGTTCTGCATGCTGCCCACATTCATGGTGGTCTTAGGATAGACTGCCGGCGGCTGCGCGACATTGATATCGTAAATAAGTTTGTCTACATAGCGCTTGTACACATCTATTTTTCCACTCAACCGATGGTCGAACAGATCCCAGTCCACACCGATGTTATATTCCGTTTTGGTCTCCCACTGGAGGTCATAGTTGACGTTCTTTGACAAACCGTACACGGTAATCCACCTTCCGTCCACATAATAAGGGTCGGTGTCAGACTTGTACATACGGGTCGTCACGCCGGGGTCAAAACCCTGATTACCGGTAATGCCGACACCCGCGCGGATGCGTATGTCGTTGATCCAGGGCACTGAGCGCAGGAATGACTCCTGGGATATTCGCCAGGCCGCGGATATGGCCGGGAAGGTGCCCCACTTGTTGTGGTCGCCGAACTTGGAAGAGCCTTCGTGGCGGGCAGAGACAGAGACGAGATAGCGGTCGTCAAAACTGTAATTGACCCGGGCGAACACAGAGATGAGCCTCTCCCTGGGCGACTTGTAGGAACTGATGCTCGACCGGCCCTCGGCCAGATACTTTCCGTCGCCCATATTGTAGTATTTGGAACCGTCGTTTGAAAAATCGGCATTGCTGCCCGAGAACTCCAGCTTGGCTCCCGTCTGCTGGAACGAATAGCCGGCAGCCGCTTTCAACGAATGCTTATCCTTGAGCAGTTCGTAGTTATTCACCCACTCGACGTTGGTTCCGGTATACCGCTTCCAGCTTTGACGGGCGTATCCGTCCCGGTTGTTTTCGCGGCTGACGCGATGGAGCGCCGACTCCCAGTATCCGTTGCTGTCAAAATCCTGCACCGCGCTCACGGTCAATGTGCTGGAGAGGCCTTTGACTATATTGAGCCGGGCCGACATCGATGCCTGCAACCTGTCATTCTGGGAAGAATCTTCCTTGAGATTCACATTGGCCACTGGGTTGTATTCGTCGTTTCCGGTGAGGATATTATAACCCGACTCGTCGTTGGGGTTATACACCGGGATGGTGGGGTTCAAGGTCAGGGCATCCCTGAAAATGCCCGAATCGGTATAGTTTGAACGGAGGTTCACATAGTTCACACGGCCCGACAATTCCAGATGGTTGCCCAGCGTCTTGTATGTGAAATTGAATCGGCCGCCCACCTCCTGGCGGTCAGACCCGATTGCCATGCCCTGCGCCGTTTTCCAGTATACCGAAGCATATGCAGAGAAAGCCTTGCTGCCGCCGCTCATGGTAAGCATCTGCCGTTGGGTGAAGGGGGTGCGGGTTATCTCCCGGAACCAGTCCGTATCTCCGCCCATATCTTCTTTTCCCAACTCGCGCCAATCGTTGGAAGTGAGCACGTCCGCCCTTCGCAGGATGGTTTCAGTGGTAAATTCCGACGAATAGGTCACGCCGACCTTCCCCTCCTGCCCCATACGGGTGGTGACAAGGATGACGCCGCCAGAAGCCCGCGTTCCGTAGATGGCTCCGGCCGAAGCATCCTTGAGCACATCCACCGAGACGATATCCTCTTTCTGGAGGATATTGATGTTGCCACCCGGCACACCGTCGATAACTACCAGCGGGCCCTGGTCCGCCAGAAGCGAATTGACACCTCTGAGCTGGAGGGAAATGCTGCTGTTGGGGTCGTTGCCGGCGCTGGAATGGATATCGAGGCCCGTGACCTTGCCCACGATGGCCTGGATCGGAGAAGCGGTGTTACCGCCAATGAAGTCCTTGGTCTTCAAAGATGTGACAGACGATGTCAGCTCGCGTTTTTCCAGAGTGCCATAGCCGATTACCACGACGTCGTCCAGCATCTCGGAGCTTTCGTGCATCGTCACGTTCAAGATGTGGCGCTTGCCCACCTTGACCTCCTGCCGTGAGAAGCCGATATATTGGAAAACCAGCACGTCGTCCGGCGATATTTCGGGAAAGGAATAGGTTCCGTCGGTATCGGTGACCTGCCAGACCGAAGCCTTGCCCCCCTTGAGGGTGATGGCCACGCCCACCAGGGGCTCTCCCGACTCGTCGGTAACCCGGCCGCGCAGGGAGTTGTCGCCGGGCGACTGCGGCTCCAGCTGCTGTTCTTTTCTCGCCGAAAGCACCACCTGCGACCCTTCCCTGATGGTATAATCGACAGGGATATCCTTCAAAAGCTTATCCAGGGCCTCCTCTATCGAAGCATTGTCCAGATGGAGAGTGACCTTGCTGTCCAGTCCCGGAAGTTCGGAGCTGAAGAAGAACCGGTAAGGGCTGGTACGTTCAATCTGCCGGATGACGCTGCGGACCTCCTGCTTGTCGGCCCGGACGGTTATCTGCGCGTTCAGGGCAACAGTACACAAGAATGCGCCAACTGTAACCAGCAGCATTCGTTTGAATAATGATTTCATTGTTCAGTCAATAAAGTGTTCATGTCCCGGTGATTGTGGAAAAAGGCCGGAAAGAACATGTTTTATTTCCCGTACAATATTATTTCGTTACCTTCTATCCTGTAGCAGACCGGAACCGAGAGGGAGATCAACTCCAGCACATTAGTCAGCTGGCTGTTCTTGATGACCCCTTCGAACCGGTATTGCTTGATGTCATCCGAAGCAAAACTGCACCGGATGTTATAGTTGTATTCAATGATGGATGCGAGTTCTTCCAGCGTGGTACCGGCGGGCACGGAGAGTTCGTTCTCCCGCCAAAGCGCGGCAGCATACGCCTGGTCGCTCTCGGTCTTTTCAAACTGCCCGGTCTTACGGTAATACGTAAAGACCTCGTCGGGTTCCAGGTACACTTTGGCGGCATCGCAACCGATACGCACGCAACCCTCTATCAACGTGGTTACGACCTTGTCCTCCCCCGGATAGGCGGCCACATCGAAGGCCGTACCGACCGCCGTGACGCTGTATGGTCCGGCATTGACCACAAACGGATGCCGGCTGTCCTTGGCCACCTCGAAATAGGCCTCCCCCTCTATGCTGACGGCGCGCTCGCTCCTGCCATAATTTGCATCATAACTTATGCTGCTGGCCGAATTGAGCCAGACCATGGTGCCATCGGGAAGTTCCATTCGGGTTTTCTGGCCCTTCTCTGTAAATACGGTTGCAACGCCTGCGGGCGGCAGGCTGCGGGCGGTAAACAGCACAAAGGCGGCCGCAAGGCACGCCGCACAAAAAAACGAAGCCGCCCCCATAAATACCCTGTGGGTACGACGGCGCCTGGCCGCATACTCCATATCCATGTTGCCGTGAATGCGTCTGAGCATACCCTCCCGTATCTCGAGGGGCATGTCATCGCCGCTGACGGACCATGTATTCTCTATTCTGTCGTTAAGTTTCATCTATATTAATTACCCGCTTGCGGCCAGAATCACCCATCGCCTCTGCAATTTTTTCTTTAATATCTTTTGTCGCCTGATAAATCTGGTTGGCCACGGTCTTGGGAGAGAGGCCCATTTCGGCTGCAATCTGCTTGACGCTTTTGTTTTCGAACTTCTGCTTCATGTATATCTGCCGGCGGACCGGAGGGAGCGATTCCACCGCCGCCACCACAGAGCGTTCGGTGTAATTGTAATCGACGTCGCGGGCGGTGGTCTCTTCGCTGTAAGCAGCATTCGCCATCACATAATCGGCATAAGAGAACACGGTCTTCCTGCGGCGGAATTCCTTAAGCACGAGATTGCGTGAGATTGTAAAGACATACGCCTCGAAACTCTTCTCTTCCGACAGCGTGTCGTGCCTGGTCCACAGGCACAGGAAAAGTTCCTGTGTAAGGTCCTCCGCCTTATGCGGGTCGTCCAGCATCTTCAGGATAAAATTGTAGACCCGGCCGACATAGCGATAATAGATGGCATCGAAGGCTTCCCTGCTCCCCCTCCGCAATTCGGAGACGAGCACAGCTAGCGATTCGTCATTTCCAGGCCTTACCATATCACAAAAATAATTATCATTTTCTTCAAGTCCAAGTAGGTGATTTGGCTTGCTGAAGGATAATAATAAATGAGTGATTGTGGAAAATCGCCTCGGAACAAAACACTTATCTTTTATGAGAACACTAAGACAATTTATGGTGCTCGCGGTTGTTGCCGTAGCCATGCTTGCCGGTTGCAACCCCACCGAACCGGAAGAGACATTCGAATTCCAAGTAACCCGGGACGGCGCTGCCGTAACCGGCGTCCAAACCCTCAGTTTCGACGGAGTCCTTACCCTTTCCTTTACCGCAAAAGGTGTTGCCAGCGTAGAAGCCACCGCTCCGACGGGCTGGAAAGCCTCCGTATCCCTCAGCGGCAGAAGCATCACCATCAACGCCCCCGCCGCCACCGACCACTCCGCACCTGAGACCGGCACCGTGGCCGTCACAGCCACCTCCACCTCTGGCAAGACTATCTCCGAGAACATCCAGGTGGCAGTCAAGGACGATGCCGTATCCCTCACCATCGATGGCGCCGCAGAAGGAATATCATTCATCTACGGTGAGACCAAGACCCTCTCCGCCTCTTTCGGCAATGTAGCCGACATCCAGGCCGCCCTTCCCGAAGGCTGGAGCGCCGCTGCCGACATCAAAGGCGGATCCATATCCATCACCGCCCCCGCACGTAACGTAGAAGGCGCCAAGACAGAGGGCACAGCCACATTTACCCCTTCCAGCGCACGAGGCAGCGCCGGCACTGCGGTGAGCATCGCACTCTCCATCAGGGTCGAGGCCCCTTCACTCAGCTTCAGTCCCACCAGCCTCAATCACGTCGATTTTGCATCCGAGAATACCATAACCGCCACAGAGGTCATCAATGTCGTTGACCTTCAGGTACTGCAATCCCCCGCAGGGTGGAGCATCGCATCAAACCTCGAAGCGGGCAATGTAAAAATCACCGCTCCCGCAAAGGACGCCGGCACAGCCGACGGTGAAGGCGTTTTTGTGGTCCAGGTTATTTCCGGCACCGGCGACACACAAGAGTATTCCCTCCCCGTCAGTGTCAAGGGCATCAACAACGCAAATGAGTTCCTCGCCCTGGCCAAGGCATTCAACGAATTGCAGGAGGGGCAAGACCCCATCGCCCTCTTTGCCGACTATATATGCGATGCAGAGGTCGTTCTCAATGCCGACATTGACCTGAGCAACAGCAATCTGGCTTCGTTCATCGACCAGCCTTTCATATTCACATTCAACGGCAAGGGACACACCATCACCCTCGGCTACAACGGCGACGCCGAAGAAATCGGCCTGTTCAAAGCCGTTGCCGCCCCGGGCAAGATCCGCAACCTCAACCTGGACGGAGCCATCACCTCCACAGCTTACGGCCCCAAAGTAGCAGCGCTCACATGCATCTCGGCGGGTGGTACCTTCGAGAACATTACGAGCTCGGTAAGCATTACCCAGGAGGGATCTTCGGCAGCAGCCGGGGCAGACGCCAAGGGCTTCTGCGCAGCCATCACCGCCGACGAGCAGGGCAACGGCACCTACCTCAACTGCCGTAACTCCGGTGCCATCATTGTCACCAACGTCAAATTCGCAGGCGGCATCATCGCCGACATCTGGGATAATACGCAAGGAAGCGTAACGGGTTGCTCCAACACCGCGCCCATCACCGGCCGCTTTGGAAACCACAAACTCAACAACGCCCAGATGGGCGGTGTGGTGGGCAACACCATCGGCTCCAACTGGACATTCAAAGAGAGTTACAATACCGGTGCGATAAAGTATAGCTTCGGCAAGAAAGACATCGGCATCCGCGCCGTAGGCGGCTTCGCTGGCACTGTTTTCGGCAATTTTGAGAATTGCTACAACACCGGCGATGTGATTAATACCGACGGGCTCGAGGCCATGCACGCCACCCGTCGCGTAGGCGGTTTCGGTGGTGCGGCCTGGTACGACAACGACTGTGTATTCAAGGCCAAGGGATGCTACAATACCGGTAACGTTTCCGATATGAGCAACTATGTAGGCGGTTTTGTCGGCATCCTGGAAGAGGGCAAGGCATCCAACTATCACTATATGGAAAATTGCTACAATACCGGTTCCGTCACAGTTGCTTCCCTCAACGGCGTATCCGATGCCTTTGGCGGTTTTGCCGGCACCCTCTATAATATCGTCGGCCTCAAGAACTGCCGCAACGAAGGCAAGGTTGTGGGTGTATCCAGAAGGTGTGCAGGTGGCCTGATCGGCCGTGCCGCAGATTACATCGTCATAGACGGTTGCTCCAACTCCGGAGAAGTATGCGTAGGCGCAGTAGCGGATTATATTTCCAAGGAATTCAGTCCTGTAGTGGGCGGTATTTGCGCTGTGGCAGGAGAAAGTTCTACCGTCACTATCACCAACTCCAAGAATACCGGCAAGCTGACTGCAATGACCGTATACAATCAGGGCGTTCAAAGTGTATATGCCGCCGAAGCTGTCTTGGCCAAGGTGCATGACCCTTCGAAAGATGTGACCAACCTCAGCAGCGCCGATGACGCAACTGTCAACGCATCCAAGAATGCCACGATAGTTTGGATTCCGAAAGCCGATTGGAACACCAACACTATTCTCGGCTGGCTTCAGTAGTAGTTATATTAGTATTCAAATCCATTGACAGATGAATTCCAAAAGACTACTGTCAATTGATGCCTTGAGGGGATTCGACATGTTTTTCATCATGGGATTCGCCTCACTGGTGGTTGCCGTCTGCAATCTGTTCCCGTGCGGGACAGATTGCTGGCTGGCCCGCCAGATGTCTCACCCGTCGTGGAACGGGCTGACCCACCACGACACCATCTTCCCCTTGTTCCTGTTTATCTCCGGCATGACATTTCCCTTCTCACTGCAGAAGAGCCGGAAAAAGGGGCTGAGCGAAAGACAGATATTCCTCAAAGTGCTCTCGAGAGGGCTCATCCTCTGTGCATTGGGAGTCGTATACAACGGTTTCTTCTCGTTGAAATTCTCTACCATGAGGTTCTACAGCGTCCTGGGGCGGATCGGCCTTGCATGGATGCTGTCGGCATGGCTTTTCATGGTCTGCGGGAAAAAGTGGAGGGCAATCATAGCAGCCGCCATCCTGGTCGGATATAGCCTTTTGCTGCTGATTCCTTCGCCCGACTATCCAGGAGCCTCTTCGCTGAGCCTGGAAGGCAACATAGTGGGATACATAGACAGATGCCTGCTGCCCAATCACCTGCTCTATTCGGTAGGATTCGACCCGGAAGGGTTGCTTAGTACCTTGCCGGCCATAGTAACCGCCATGTTGGGACAGTTTACAGGAGAATTCGTGAAGGATTCGGATCGCAGGCACAAGACACTGTGGATGCTCTTGGCCGCCGCTGTCCTACTGGTGCTGGGCCTTATTTGGAGCAATTGGCTCCCCATCAACAAGAAACTCTGGACCAGCAGTTTCACCCTCGTAGTCGGCGCCTTTTCACTCGCGATGTATGCGCTGTTCTATTGGATCATCGACATTAAGGGCTACACCAAATGGACCTTTTTCTTCCAGGTAATCGGCATGAACTCCATAACCATCTACATGCTTCAGAAGATCCTCCCCTTCTCTGCTGTGAACCGGTTCTTTTTCGAAGGGCTGGTAGGGCTCGTCCCGGAGCCGGTCGGGAAGGTCATTTATGCTGTAGGCTACATCGGATGGTGCTGGCTCCTGCTATGGTTCCTCTACAAGAAGAGGGTTTTCCTGAAAGTCTGACGCTTACCTTATAAATACTTGATTACCAGCAAATCACCTTCATCGATGGTGAATTGCGCAGGGCCGGGCTGCTGCTCTGTAAAGATACCGTCGCGGGCGATGGTGTAGACCATGTCGCCAAAGATAATGTCGACGGTCATTTTCTCTTTGAGCGATTTGTTGGCAATCGTGACATATTTATTGCCGCGGTTGGAGATGAAAGCCACCTGCGCATCCTGGTCAGCGGCAAGGCTGGTGATCTGGGGCGGCAGGTCGGCATCTGTCAGGAGCTTGCACCATGTCGGGAGAAGGTTGATGTGGCGCACCTTTTCCATCGTGCAGCCGTCAAAAACCCAGCCGCGCTTGTGCAACTCGCCGTTGAACTCCTTGAGCGTGTCATATGCCGCGGTCCAGGTCCCGTCTAGCATGAGAGGGGCATAGTCGGTGCCGCCGTATTGCAAAATCACGAAATACTGTATCACCTGGGCGCCGTAGGCCAGATTGGTATAGACCTGCAGGCGGAGGTTCTCCAAAGTAGGTTTTGCGAACAGATGCTGTTCCTTGTCTATCCAGCAACTGGCGGCGAAGCCCCACCACGGGATGCCGTACTGTTTGGTAAGGCTGGAAACGATTTCATTGCACTCCCACCAATACGGGATAATCCGGTCGCAATAGGTCGGATCATCGTCGGGCCGGCAGGGATACATGTCATAAGAGATAAATTTGACGCCGCAGTCGCGAATGTAGGCCTCAATGTAGTCCTGATAGTTCTGAGCACCCAGACCAGCTGCACTGCCTTGGGGATTGAGGTTGATATACACAGGATGGTCGGGATCCAGGCTCTCTATCTTCTCTTTGCGGAACTTGAGCGACGGAATCAGTGTCGTCGAAGGTTCGTCGTAGATGTGATATGCATAGGTGGCCGGATGGTCCTTGAGCTCGTTGATAAGTTCGTCCAGGCCGGTGTAATTCGCCGGGTCCCGCTCATACGCCTCTGCATAGGGCCACACCACCGGAACGCACTTCATGCCGACCTGGGCGGCAAGGTCCAGCTGATGCATGAACGGCCCCTCGTCGGTCTCCACGGTAATAAGTTTGAGTCCGGCGTCGGCCAGCTTCTGGAAGGTCTCCAGGGTAGCCATATGGTTCTTGGGACCGCGATAGCCCATAGTCATGAAAGTGGTGCGGGTCGTCGATGTATAGGGGTCGCGCACCATCAGCGGCAACATAGCCGCAGTGGCGCGGCCGTCGGAGGTAGTGGCCGTAACGATGATCTCGGCAGGCGATGCCGGATCAGGTGCGGTGACCACAATGGCACCTGACGACGCACCGGACCCACCAGCCTCAACGCCCCACCCCTGAGGCACACTGAACTCCAGCTCAGCCGCCTCCGGCAGGGTATAATTGATGGTGACACTGCCGCCGGCATCCACCCCGTAACGTACCTTGTCAAAAGAGATTGCAAACCCTGAATCCTGCTCCGGGACCACCTCTGCAGCATCAGGTACCCCGGGGAGCACCCGCCCCTGCAATTCATCCAAATCCTGCCGCAACTCCTCTACCCTCGCCTTGTCCGCCTCGTTGCACGCGACGGCAACAACCAATATCGACAACAATACAACTATACGGCAAAAGACTCTCAAATTCATTTCCGAAAGGTTTTAAAAGTGCCGCAAGATACGAATAATTATCAGTTTCCCGCAACACCCTTTGTTAACACCAAGCCGGCAAATGCTCCGCGACTGCAATGCTTCGGGCAATCGCGGGATGTTCTCTCGGGCTTCGCTACGCTCCGCCCTCGCCAACACAAGCAAGTCCCGCGCCCCCCATTTCCCCTTCTTTGTTCGGCCTTATATCAAAGCCTCACAAAGCGGGGTGATATATTGCCCGAAGCATTCTGTCTGCTGCGCTATTATTTGCCGGCGTTGAAGCAGCGACAGGAGGCAATGAAGGTTGCCTTTCTGGGCGGCTTGTCCGTCCCAGAAGGGCAAGTACCACTATCCTTATCGGCCTTGCATCAACACTGACGCTGGAATTGGGCACCATCGGACCAAAAAGAAAAAGCCGATGGATTATAGCACCATCGGCATAAAACATCGGCCCTACTTTATCCTGAACTGCCAGTTGAATGGACATTTGGCAACCCGGCCTTTCGGAGTAGAGAAAGTATCCATTCCATTTGGATCTGGCTCCCATCTGTCAGGTTCACCTTGGACTTGCCGGTATTTAGGAACGTTCCTGCGCCATTTTCGCTCAATCTCAACCATTCCGACTCCATCGCACCATTCTATCCAATCGGCCTTGTCGAGCGTTATTCCGTTCAGGAGCATATCGTCATAGATTTCCGTGGAATTGACAACCTTGACTTCTTTGCCTCCTTCATAGGTGACCTTATATTCACGGATGAGAAATGAGGCACGGTAGCGCTCTTTAGCGTTCTCAAAGGTGATGTCAATACCAGAAGTGTGCGGATTCAGACTCCCGATGGGATAATAAGGTAGACCTTCAATACCCCTGTCATTGAAGTAATTCTCCTTACCCCAGACTTTCCTGTCATTCGTGTGGTACATGATGGGGTCTTTGAATCGGCCTTCGCCTTCTTCATGGTAGTACAACTCAATGGCGGTAGGTTGGATGGTCCGGACTACCAGCTTATCTCCCTCCTGATTCGTGACTTTGAAATAGCCGGCAAGAATCTTCTCGGCGCAGGGCTCAAAGCACATAGCAATAGCCTCTGAGAACTGCATTCTCCAATCGCCCTTGGGGAATTGATTATGATGTATTCCCCATTGGGTCTCAAATTGCTTGAGAATATTAATCAGACCGTCATAATTCTTCATAGAAATAGCTATTTATGGGTTTACGCTTCTTCTTTGGGCCACGCTTCTACGTCGGCAAGGACATTCCACGTTACGCAATGGAGGGCGCCGCCATCGCGGGCCAGTTCTTCGCAGCCTTGTACCTGGAGGACTTTGCAGCCCGGATAGTGCTGCTGGATTTGCTCCAGAGCCGGCTCATCTTCCTTTGCGTGCAGGCCAGGTACAAATATACACTTTTTTACGCGAAGGAAGTTCAGGTAAGCCCAGGATAGTTTGCTGAGCCTCGGGACATTATATTCCAACTCCTCCACCACAAAGTGCGGCGAAAGGGCCTCCATCAGCCTTTTCCGAAGGCCCGGGTCTGTCTGGGCGTAATTGTTCAGGAGTACCCGGTTGCCCCCAATCCAGCGGACCATTCCGTCGCTATGGCCAAATATTTCGTATCGATCCCAAGGTATGAATACGATCTGGGCTTTCAGGTAATACTCCAGCGTTTCAATCAGCTCCTTCTTGTCCCACCAGTCATTCTCCTTGAAAATCTTGTCGGTCATAATGACCTTGTCTCCGCATCCCACTACATTGCCGCCGTCCAGGATGATTTCCACCGGGATGCGGCCGAAGTGGTAATGGTCGATGATTTCCAGTACGTTCGGGATATAACTGTCAAATCCCAAGAGATAGTCAGGCCAATACTGGTAGAAAAAGACCAGCGTCTTCTCCAGTTGGATGGGCATATAGTCACGCGCCCAGATGTGCTTGTAGGAGGATGTGAAGGGCAGGAATTCGGTGTGGATCTCCTCCTGGTGCAACGCTTCCAGCAGGTTCCTGCAGACCGGCACGTAGTGACTGAGGCCATGTGCCAGGTATACCATGTTGGTTTGATAATCCTGAATCATAGTGCTATTTCTCCTTCTTGATGTAGAATCCGTGTTTCTTGGCCAGTCTCTCATATTTCTCTGCAACCTTGAGGTCTTTTTCTATGCCCTGACCTTTCCGGAAGCATCGGGCCAGATTATGTTCAGCGCAGGCGCCTGCACCATTATTGACGGCCAGCGAGAAGTAATGGTATGCCTTCTTGTAGTCTTTCAGAACACCAATGCCATCTTCATAGCACAGTCCCAGAAGGTTCTGCGCCTCCTCATCATCATAGTCTGCCGCCATGAAGGCATACAGAAGCCCTAGCTGGACATTCCTGTACTTTTCATCCCGGAAAAGATATATCTGTGCCAGATTGACCATTGCCGCGGTGACACCCAAGTCGGACGCTTTACGGTACCAATACAAGGCCCACCTCATGCTTTTCTTTACCCCGATTCCACAATCATAGCAGAAGCCGTAATCTGAGAACGCTGCTGGATACCCCTTCAATACCAACTTATAGACAAGAGCCTGATACTTTTTTGGATCAGGTTCTCCAAACCAACCGGCACCGTATCCGTAAGACAACGTGTGACCGGCCCGATTATATTTCCTGCGATACAGGTTTTCAAGAATCTCCTTCCCCTCGTTCTTTTTTCCATTTACGATGAGCTTCATAGCATCTGCATATGCCTTATCCCATTTATCGTAAATATTAGCAATGTCCTCTTCATGGGGCATCATCCTCATTGCGTAACAGCGACCGGGCATTTCAATAGACTTATCAACAATTGCTGGAGGTTTATTCATAATGGAATATTATTAATTATAAATTATTAAACATCAGACACTTAACCAATCCGACAGCAAACATAGGGGCTTATCTCGAAGCGGCCAAAAGAAAGATGTTAAAGATTGTTAAAGGATTCGAAAAAGTAGTGCATCGGCAGTATCGGCCTCGTCACAAGCGATACGCCCGATGCTGTTGTGTTTTCTATTATAGTTCAAGCGCGCTTATAGTCCTTAATAAATGCAAAAATATATTATTTAATATAAAAAATATAAAATTACTATTGTTGTTTTGAAAAATAGAGTTATCTTTGCAAAAACAAGGATATGACACAAGTACACTCCCCGGAAGAAGTCGCGGCTTCCATCAAGGAGATAATCAAGCAGAAGCATAAGAACCTTACCGCCTATGCACAAGAAAAGAATATCACGCCTACCCAGCTGTATGGCGTGCTGAACGGCAAGGAGTATCTCTCCTTGTTCGCCGCTTTTCGCTTTAATGATGACTTTGATATTAGCATCGACTATTGCACCAAGGGGGTCCTACCAGTGCTGAGTCCGGATCATGATTACAACGTTCTTTTAGAAGCGGCCACTGAGTTCTACTATTCCGTAAGGGACGAAGATAAGTTACGTGATGAGTATCAGCGCAAATATGATGCAATGACGGAGGAAGAACGTTGCCAGTACAGACGTGCCTTGGATAAGCTTCGCCTGGATAAGGCAAAGGCCGGGTGTGCCCTGGTTGATTTACTGAACGTAGGCTGGGCAGAAGAGAACCTAGAAGAGAATATTGAGAAACCCCTAATCCCTCACAATACGATGAAATTACACGAAGCCATTCAAGAGGTTATCCGTCAGAGCGGCCGCCCTCTAACCTATTCTGAAATTGCACAACGCATCAACCAGCAAGGGCTATATTCCCGTAAAGACGGGGAGCCTGTCCCCGCCAGCCAAATATCCGCTAGGGTGAAGAATTATCCTGCGCTCTTCACGGTAAACAACGAGGCATCTCCTGCTACCGTTTCAATCAACTAAATGCTATTCAAAACCATGGCAGTGACCAACAATCTCTTTGATAGTCAGTTTATCTCCGTTGGTGAGCTTGAGCCAATGTCCATTCCTGTAGTACCGGGCATTTACTGCATCAAACTCAAGAAAGGAGCATCCCTTCCGGCAAAGTATGGCACTGTGCGAGACGACGGTATCATCTACATCGGCAAAGGTGACTCTTTACGAGAAAGACTCTGGGAGGAAGAGTTGAATCACAAAAGACCGGCCACCTTCTTCCGCGGGATCGGCGCTATGCTGGATTACCTCCCGCCCAAGGGTTCCCTTATCGGGGAATCCAACCAGAACAACTACAAATTCAGTCCTGAAGACACAGAATCCATAAAGAAATGGATGCGACAGTCCCTTCTCGTGAACTGGATTAGAGTGGAACAGACACAGATTCTTGATATTGAGAAGGCCCTCATCAAAAAGTTACAACCACTGATGAATACCACTCACAACCCGAACCCTAGCAAAGAACTGGCTGCAGCCAGAAAACGTTGTCGAGAATATGCCAAAAGCTAATACCACACCCCAACGTAAGCCTTGGTATAAGGACATTAACAGATGGGCACAAATTGTTACGGGATTATGTGTCATTGCGTTCATCGTCATTATGATTATTGACTGTGTAGACGAGAAGAGAGCGAACTCCCAGCCAAAAGATACTCGCACTTGGTATGATGTAATGACTCCAGAAGAACGGCATCAGACAGGCCTAGACAGGAAGATTGAAGGCCCCGGGAATTGGACGCCTCCGGCAGATGTGAAGGAACGTGCCCGAAAATTCATCGAAAATGGTGGCAATGCTGATCCAGCATTGGACGCTATCCAGGACGGTGACTACCACGATCTGTTAGACCAAAATGGTGGACCTGAAGGGTTCTGATTACCTAAGCGAAGAATATCAGAAGTATCAAAGCGGATATTTAAACAGATAAAGTATATAATCAGCTTTACTGAATACCCCACCCCATACGGCGAGCGAGCATTTCCAGCAATTCTCGGTCTGATGCAGGGATAGAAACAGATACAGTTATTCGGCCGTTATACTCAGCCTCCAGCTCTGCAAGCGCCAATGCCGGCTCAGTACGCAGCGGTTTATAACCTGCAACCAGAGACCTTGTTTCAGCGCATTTCTTGCGCATATCAATGTTATACTGCTCTTGTAGCTGGATCCAGAAATCAGCAGATATACCCGGTAATCCACTCTCAATTTTTGCAGCGACAACAGGTGTGATACTCCTCGTTCCGTGAATAATTGCACTGAGATGGCTGGCTTGAATACCTATCGTCTGCGCAAAATCCTTTCTCCTAATGCCTCTCGCATCAAGTTCCTCACCCAGGATATCACCCGGGTGTACCGGAATAGCCGGTGTCAAATCCTTTGCATAGTACAATTTCTTGTTACCTGTTTCCATAATGAGTATCGTCTATTTCTACCAATTCCAACTCTATTCCATCTTCATGCTCCAGAAAGATTAGCCGATGAACATAACTATTCGACAATCTGACGGAGGAATATCCAGAGTATTCATACTTCAACTGCTCATAATGAAGAAAACTTAGCCTCTTCAGATCTTCAACGCTGCCAGCCTTCTGCATCGCCATGACCGCCCGCGAGAAGCCCGCCTTCAGCACTTTATTGCGTGATACTTCTTTGTATTTATTACTCCTGCCAGTATCATACAACTCCCTCAAATCTTCTCCCATCGACACATTCATACTCCACTAATTTTCTCTACAAATATAATTATTTTCCAGATAATTATCATAATTATTATGATAATTGTACCGAAAAAGATAGCCAATCAAACTCATATGCACGTACCAGGCTCGTCCTGCCGACGACAGAGCGCAGGGGCAGATATAGTCCGCAGCTTGAATGCTTTACTCGGGCAGATTTTTGCCCGAAAAGCTGGCGCCATCAGGCGCTAGCGAAGCGCGTGCGGGGAGGATGCAGAATAGCCAGCGCGGAGCTCGTGAGCGGAGTAGCATAGCTCCGGTGGAGCTATGCAGCGAACGAGGGTTTGGTGCAGCACCCCAGTATCATAAGGGGCATCTGCACCGAGCGGTCGGCAAGAAAGTGTACCCAGTGGACGAAAAATCCTTCCACTGGGTACAGCAACAAATAAGGCGACACCGGAAAGTGCCGCCTTATTTGGAATCGAACTCCAGATCCTAGCCGATAAGTTGCGGGAGGAAGATGGAGAAAATCAAGATGGCGAGGCCGCCGGCGAGAACCCAGATGATGCGCGGCTTGCACCCCTTCCACTCTTTGAGCACAATGCCCCAGAAGTTGGAGAAGAGGATGTCGAGCGACATCAAGATAGCCCATGCGAAGGCGAGCAGCGCGGGGGAATCGGTGAGGAATGCCTTGCCCAGCGAGAGGCCGAAGAACTGGCTGTACCAGAGGATACCGGCCAGGGCGCAGAACAGCAGGTTGTGACCCCAGAGGTTACCCTTCTTGTAGTCGCCCCAGGTCTTGTTCTTGGAGTTCTGGCTGAAGCAGTAGATAGCATTCACTATGAAGCCGCCGAAAGTCACCAGAAGCACTGCCGGAAGCTGTTTGAACATGCCGTTGGTATCGGCAAAAGACATATTCTCTCCGCAACCGAGACCGATGGCGAAGCATGCGCTCATGAAGCCCGAGATAAGGGCTACCAGGATACCCTTGCCAAAGTTGAAACGCTGCGGCTCGGCACCATCTTTCTGCTGTGCGGCAGTAGCCTTGGCACGCATGCTGCCCGCCAGGCCAATGATGAGCACGCCTATGAACATCACCACCACGCCGGCGATGACGGCCCCGGTGATGGTACCTACGGCGCCGGTGCTAAGACCCAGCAGATCGGTAGCGACCGGAGTCAATATCACGCCCAGCGCAGAGCAGATGCCCAGCGCGAGGCTCTGACCCAGCGCCACGCCCAGGTAACGCATCGACAGGCCGAATGTCAGGCCGCCGACGCCCCACAGCATACCGAAAAAGATGGTGAGCAGGGTCGCCTTGGGATCTGCGGTGTAGAGCGAGAACAGCGAATTGCCGTCGGTGACTGCGAGCAGCGCACCCAGCAGCGGGAAGATGAGCCATGCGAAGACGCCCTGGACAATCCAGTAGCTCTCCCAGCTCCACTCTTTGATCTTGTTGATGGGGACATAACTGCTAGCCTGGCAGAACGCCCCTATCGCGATGATTAAAAGACCGATGAATATCATAGCCGATTATCTTTTGCTGGTAACCTCAGCCTCGTATTTCTGGATAACGTCGATGAACTCTTGACCTACGGGAACATTGTTCTTCAGGCAGAACATGTCGTAGACAGCGCCCCAAGGCATAGCCTTAGCCTCTTCGAAGAGTGCGAGCACCTCAAAGTGCTTGTCTTCGAGTTCGTATTTGCACATAGCCTCGCGGGGCTCGAGCAATGCGCGCAGCATACACTTCTGTGCGGCGCGGCTGCCGGTAACATAAGCACCCACGCGGTTCATTGCACCGTCGAAATAGTCCAGACCGTAGTGTACACGCTCCAGGGCGTTGGCACGTACAATCTCTGCGAAGAGTTCGAGGGTGTTGTCGTCCATGATGGTCACGTGGTCGGAATCCCAGCGGATCGGACGGCTCACGTGCAGCATCAGCTCGGGAACGAAGTTGAGCAGTGCGGAAACCTTGTCGGCGGGAACCTCGGTGGGATGGTAGTGGCCGGTGTCAATCGTGGGAATCTTGCCATTCTTTGCAGCATAAGCTGTGTAGAACTCGTGCGAACCAACGGTGAAGCTCTCAAGACCGATGCCGAATACCTTACCCTCGATGCAGTCCTTCATGTGCTTCTTGTCCTCTGCGAAGATCTTGTCCAGGGAGTCCTTCAAGAGGCTGCGGTAGAGCATGTGGTTTACCGATACATCCTTGCAACCGTCGTGTACCCATACATTGAGGATACAAGGGTCGTCCTGTGCCTTACCCATCTCGTCGGCGATGTCGCGGCAGCGCTTGGTGTGCTCGATCCAGAAATCGCGGATACCCTTGTCGGGATTCGAGAGGGAGAGGTTGCCGCTCTTCGGGTGGGAGAAAGAGGTGGAGTTGAAGTCAAGTTTGGTGTCGTTGGCCTTGGCCCAATCGATCCAGCTCTTGAAATAATCTACGGTAACCTCGTCGCGATCCACTACCTTACCCTGGAAATCGCCGTAAATCTCGTGCAGATTGAGGCGGTGGGTACCGGGAATCAAGCTCTTGGCCTTGAGGATGTCGGCGCGCAGCTCATCTATGTTGCGGGCGGCGCCGGGATAGTTGCCGGTAGACTGGATACCGCCCGAGAGGGCGCCAGCCTGCACCTCGAAACCATTCACGTCGTCTGCCTGCCAGCAGTGCATCGAGAGGTGGAAATTCTGAAGCTGCTCCATCACCTTGTCGGTGTCGATACCGATGGATGCATAGCGTTCTTTGGCAGCTTCGTAAGCTTTAATGACTTGATTTTCTTTCATGGGAGTTTATTTAGATATTATTTTTTTGAATTTCTCGTAAGCGGCATCCCAGAGGGCGGCGTCCTGCGGGAGGTACTCCTCTGTGGTGATGCTGTCGGCAATCAGGCGGCGCATATCCTCCTTGGTGTCCACGATGCCGGCGGCACGCGCCTGGATCATGACATTACCGATGGTGGTAGCCTCCGAAGGGCCCGCAAGCACGCGCAGCTTGGTGGCGTTGGCGGTAATCTGGTTCAGCAGGGCATTCTTGCTGCCGCCGCCTATGATGTGCAGCACCTCGATGGGCTCTTTGACAAACTTGGAGTTGAGCACGTCTATCACGTTGCGGTATTTGAGAGCCAGGGACTCGAAAATGCAGCGCACCATGGCACAGTCATCTTCGGGCACCGGCTCGCCGTGTGCGGCGCAATAACTCTTGATGGCCTGCTCCATATCCTCGGGAGCGGCGAACGAAGCATCGTCGGGATCTACGAACGACACGAACGGCTTCGCCTTGCCCATCATCTCCACGATTTGCGGATAGCTGTAGTCCTTGCCCTGCTCTTTCCAGCGGACGCGGCACTGCTCGAGCAGCCACATGCCGGTGACATTCTTGAGGAAGCGGATGGTGCCGTCTATGCCTCCCTCGTTGGTGTAATTCTCCTGGAACGACTCCTCGCCGATAATCGGTTCGTAAGCCTCGATGCCGATGAGCGACCATGTGCCGGAAGAGAGATATGCGAAATTCTTGGTGGCGGCGGGAACGGCTGCCACTGCACTGCCGGTGTCATGACCCGCGACAGCCACTACCTTGACCGCGCCCAGGCCGGTCTCCTTGGCCAGCTCGGGAGTCAGGGTACCGACGATATGACCGGGCATCACTATCTCCGGGAACAATTTGGGACTGATGCCGGCTGCCTCAAGCAGACCCTCGTCTATCTTCTTGTCGTAAGGATTCAGGAACTGCGAAGTGGAGAGGATGGTGTACTCGCACACCATCTTGCCGGTGAGCAGATACGACAACGCATCGGGCAGGAACAGCACCTTGTCGGCAGCCTCGAGCGACGAGTTGCCCTCGCGATGCAGCGTGAAGAGCTGGAACAAGGTGTTGAAGTTCATGAACTGGATGCCGGTGCGGCGGTAAACCTCGTCCTTGGGCACGATCTTGAAATACTCTTCCATCATGCCGTCGGTGTAATGGTCGCGGTATGCGCGGGGCTGCGAGAGGATATGTCCGTCACGCCCTACGCAAACGATGTCCACGCCCCAGGTGTCGATACCTATGGAAGAGACCTCGAGGTCGCGGGAGCCGATCTTCTTGAGTCCCTTGCGGATCTCGTCGAACAGATAATACAGGTTGCAGTAAGTGCGGCCTGCAATGGTAGAGAAACCGTTCGCAAAGCGGTGAACCTCTTCGAGTTCGAGGCGGCCGTTGTCCAGACGGGCGAGCACTACGCGGCCGCTGGTTGCACCCAAATCGATGCTAATTGAAGTAAAAGCCATATAGTCAAAATGTTGAATTCAATCCTTCAAAAGTACGAAATATACTTTTAAAAGGCAAGTTGCAAACCGTCGAAAGCGGGCTCTACGCCCTGCGGAAGAGCCTTTTTGAACTCTTCGTGAGGGGGAAGCTGATGCGAAAGATGGGTAAAGAACGATTGTCTTGCACCCACTTTTTCAATTACTTGCATAGCCTCCGCCACATTGAAGTGGGAAATGTGCTTCTCGTAGCGGATAGTGTTGACAACAAAAATATCCACCCCGCGGAATTTTTCGATTTCGGCATCGGTGATGCTGCTGGCATCGGTCAGATAGCCGAACTTGCCAAAGCGGAATCCCAGCACCGGCAGTTTGTAATGCAGCGCCCGCACCGGGACTATCTCCACCCCGCTGACCGTGAACGGAGCCTCGGTGATGTTGTGTATCTCAAACCTGGGAGCCCCGGGATAAGGATTCTCTTCAAAGGCATAACTATACTCCCGCCGGAGCGACTCCTCGACATATTTCTCGCAATAAATCGGGAAAGCCCGCTTCTCGAAATAGTTGAAACTGCGCACATCGTCGAGCCCCCCGGTGTGGTCCTTGTGATGATGCGTCAGCAGCACGGCGTCGACATGCTGTATGTTCTCGCGCAGCAGCTGGGTGCGGAAGTCGGGGCCGGCATCTACCAGCAACTTGAGCCCCTCGTACTCAACATACACCGAGCAGCGCAGGCGCTTGTCACGCGCATCGGCCGAGCGGCACACCGGACAGTCGCAACCGAGCATAGGGACGCCGGACGAGGTGCCGGTTCCCAGGAATATGACTTTATTTGCCATGGTTTACAATATGACATCGACTATCTGCCCCACCAGCGCGGGGTCGTAGTCGCGTTCTACCTTGATATAATTGCGGCTGTAGCCGAACATCTTGCCGTCGCGCACCGTACTCTCGAATAGGACCTGCTCGCTGCGGCCGCGGTTGGCGGCATAAAAATCGGCGTGCAACTGTTCGCACAGCGCCTCCAGCGAAGCCACCCGGGCCGTCTTGACGCTGTCCTGCACCTGTAGCGGCATCCCGGCCGCAGGGGTGCCAGCCCGGCGGGAATAGGGAAAGATGTGTATGAATGCGGGACGTATCTCCTCCAGGAACTTACGCGTGGTCTCAAAATCCTCGTCGGTCTCGCCGGGGAACCCTACAATCACGTCGATGCCGAAGAAGACATGCTCCATCCGGCTGCGGACATACTCTATCTTGCGACGGAAGAAATCGGTGTTGTAGCGGCGGTGCATGGCTGCCAGGATGCGGTCGCAGCCCGATTGCAGCGGGATGTGGAAGTGCGGCAGGAACTTGGTGCCGCCCGCGATCCAGTCAATGATTTCGGCCGTGAGCAGATTCGGTTCTATGGAAGATATCCGGTAGCGCTCTATCCCCTGGACATCGTTGAGAGCCTTGAGCAGATCGAGGAAACTCTCGCCTGTGGTCTTGCCAAAATCCCCGGTATTGACGCCGGTGATGACCACCTCCTTGAAGCCCGCAGCGGCGATGTCCCGTGCCTGGGCCACTATATCGGCGATGGGTGCGTTGCGGCTGTCGCCACGCGCCAGCGGCACGGTGCAATAGGTGCAATGGTAGTCGCACCCGTCCTGCACCTTCAAAAAGGCGCGGGTACGGCCGGTAGAAGAGTGCGCCGCAAAATAGCGCCGGCTCTCCCCTGCCGGTTTCACGAAAATCTTTTCGGGGAGCGATTCGGCAGTGGCTATGCTCAGCAGTTCGCCCTTGAAGTCAGAGCCCACCACCGCCCATACGCCATCCAGTGCCGCCAACTGCTCTGCGCGCAGTTGCGCCTGGCAGCCGGTGACCACGATGCGCGCCTCGGGGGCCTTGCGGTGCAGCCTGCGTATCAGGTTGCGCCCCTTCTTGTCGGCATGCTCCGTCACCGAGCAGGTATTCACCACATAGATATCGGCCGCCTCGCCCGGCTCCACAATCTCGAACCCAGCCTCTTCGAAGGACCTCGCCCACGAAGATGACTCGGCAAAGGAGAGTTTGCAACCAAGTGTATCGAACGCGGCCCTCTTCATATCCTAAAATCCAAGGGTTACGCAAGCTGCGGTGTGTTCGGTATCCAGCGCATTCTCTGGATATTCGAACGGCGGGTTCAGCTTGCAGATGGTCACGGTGGCGTGCTTCACCGCCGGGGCATAATACCGCACGTTTTTGAGAATCTTGCCCGCCACATTCTCCAGAAGGTTGACGGGAGTACCCATCTCGCTCTTGACGATGTCGTACAGCAGCGAATAGTCCACCGTATATTTGAGGTCGTCGGTCGTGGCCGCCTTGCGCAAATCCAGCGTGCAACGCAGGCTCACGACATAGTCGGTGCCCACGATGCGCTCTTGCGGCAAGCATCCGTGGTAGGCGCGGAACTTGAGGTCCTTGAGTTCTATGATTCCTTCTTTATCCATCAACTTGCAAGCATTACAAACACGCACGGCCGCTTGCCGATGGTGATGCCGGAACGGCGCCACTGCTCTACGGTGCGGGTGCGGATAAAGGCGTCGGGCTGGGTGATATTGGCCGCCACGCACAGGCGCGTCCCCGAAGAGAGCGTGGCGAGCATATCGGCCATCAACGAATCGTTGCGGTACGGCGTCTCTATGATAATCTGGGTCTGGTTGAGGCGGCGGGAGAGTTTCTCCAGCTCCTGCAACCTGGCGCGGCGCTCCTGCGGCTTGACCGGCAGATAACCGGTAAAGGCAAACGACTGGCCGTTGAGCCCCGACGACATGAGCGCCATCATGAGCGACGACGGCCCCACAAGAGGCACGACCTCGATATCTTTGGCATGCGCCGCGGCCACCAGGATACTGCCCGGATCGGCCACCGCCGGCAGTCCCGCTTCGCTTATGAGGCCCACGTCGGTGCCGCCCTCGAGCAGCGCGACATACCCGGCCGCGTCGGCGGCTGCGGTATGCTCGTTAAGCTCGTAGAATGTCAGGCCGTCGATGCCGCCCTTGAGGCCGGCGGCAGAGAGAAAGCGGCGTGCGGTACGCACCTCCTCCACCACATAGGTGGTGACGTGACGGATGCAGTCGAACACGCCCCCCGCGAGAACTTCGCGCGGGTCGCCTTCGCCCAGCGGCGACGGTATCAGATAAAGTTTGCCTTTCATGCGCGGTGCATAATACGAAAGGCGAATTTACGCAACTTTTTCGATATTATTCTCTGCGGCGTACCAAAGATAACCCTCTACTTTTTCATAGCCCATCTGCCGGAGCATCTCCATATATCCCGCCACCTGCTTGCGGTATCCGCCGTGATGTGCGCCGAACTTATAGTCGATAACCGACACCTTTTCGCCGTCTAAAACCACCCTGTCGGGACGGTGCACAGAGCCATTGGTATCGATAATCGACAGTTCATTGAGTATTGTAACATCTTTGTTAAACCAATTGTATTCCTTTACGGAAGCTATCATCGCTTCAACCAGATGTTCAGTTTCCAAGCGTTTTTCTTCAGAAAGTTCGCCAGATGCCACCGCTGCATCCACTGCAAGTTTTACATCAAGTACAGAGGTGATACGCGAAAGTATGTCGTGAAGCACGATTCCCCTATGGCGGGCGGCGTCCCGACCTTCGGGATCGAAGAAATCGGACCCGCGATAGACCAGTGCCAGCCGCTTGCTTCCGGAGGTCCCCTCCATCGGAATGGACTTATATCCGTCCAGCTTGCGACCGACGATATTGTCCCCCTCGCGGGGCACATACGGCGACGACGCTCCCGCTTCATAAACTTCCCCTTCCATCATGGGCGAGAGGTAGCTGAGGAGCATGTCGGAGATACCCTTGCGGTTGTCGACCAACTTGGCAAATACTATCAGCTCGTGCTGGGCGCGGGTGAACGCGACATAGGCGGTATTGAGGGCGTCCATCTTGTAGAACAGGGCCTCGCGGTCGTAGTCGTCCTTGAGGGTAGATTTCGCCACTTCTGACTTGAACGCCACGGGCATCAGGCCGGCATCGAATGCGCCTTTCTCGGCACACCACATATAGTTGGTATATGAAGGATTGGGCGTGGTCGCCTCGTGAAAGAAAGGCATTATCACCACCGGGCAGCCGAGTCCTTTGGCCTTGTGGATAGTCATTATGCGCACGGCGTTGGCCCCCTTGGGCGCAGAGATGGCCTGCTTGCAACCCGTCTCATCCCACCACCGCACGAAACCGGCGATGTCGGAACCATGGTCGCGCATATAGTCGAGCACGACATCCATGAAGGTCGCCAGATATGGCAACTGGCCGTCGAGCCTGTTCTCGCCCAGCGAACGGACAATGTTCTCGCACACGTCGTAGAGCGAGTTTCCGCTCAAATCCAACGCCCCTACGTCGAGGCCTATCTCGTCCATCACCTGGGCGTTGACCGCATCCTGCGGGTTGACCATATACTTGAGCACCGCCACGATCCGCTGCACATAGCCGGAGGTCCCGACCACCAGCGACTCGTCGGTGATGACATCCATACCGTCGGCAATCAGCCGCGCCGCCGCAGCCGCCGCCTCCCGGTTGGTCCTCACCAAGATGTAGATGTCGCTGCGGGGGTATCCCAGGGCGTCGAGCCGCTCTATCTCGCCTTTGAGGAGTGCCAGGGAGGGAAGTTCGTTGTTCTCGTCCTTGCCGTGGCAGAATGTGACCTTCACGTGGCCGCCTCCCGTGGACACCGGCTGCTGGCAGCTGTCGGCATATACCTTGGCCACCGTGGCGTCTCCCATGAACTGCCCGCCCTCCAGACTTGTGATGGCGGAGAAAAAGCCGTTGTTGAAATCTACGATGACCTTGTCGCTGCGAAAGTTGCGCACGAGGGTTTCGTGATTGAGGTTCTTGCCCGCCAGGTCGGCATCTATCCCGCTCTCGAGGGTGTTCCAGTCGCTCCCGCGCCAGCGGTAGATGCTCTGCTTGACGTCGCCCACGATGAGGTTATCGCCGCCGGCGTCCAGGCTCTGCTCCAGCAGGGGCTTGAAGTTGTCCCACTGCATCAGCGAGAAGTCCTGGAACTCGTCCAGAAGGTAGTGGTCTATCCAACTGCCGATACGTTCGTATATGAAGGGGGTGTCGCTGTCCGCAATCATGCTGTGCAGCGCGTCGGTGGTCTCGCCCAGCAACATCAGGTTGTTCTCTTTGAGATACCGGCCCAGGGCGTCGTAGATGCCGCCAAAGATCTTCATCACTCCCAGGTTGTTGCGGATAATCACCGCGGTGCGGTATTTGGCATAAGGCTCGCCAAACAGGTCCACAATCTTGGCAATGAGGGTATCCAGTCCGGGCTTGTCGCCCCGGCTGCAGGCCGCCACGGCCCGGGGACCCAGCTCTTTTCGTTGCTTTGCAGACATCCACTCTTCGGGAGAAGATTTACTCATTGTAACCAATCTCGCTCCCGGCTCGGAGATATCCCCCTTGGAATATTTGCTCACCTGCCCCAGGGCGCCCTTCTGGCCATAGGGGAAATCGTCTATCGAGAGCCCTTGTTCGGCAATGGCCGCCAGCGCCTCTTTGGCGGTGTCGCGCAGTTCCCTTTCGAACCACTCGACATAATCGGCCGCGTCCTTGCCCACGACATCTATCTTGGAATAATCGGGGTCATATTGGGCCGCCTTCTTCTTGAAATCTTCCTTGACGAACAGTTTGGCAAAGCCCAGCAACTGCTCGGTATACTTGGATTTGCTGTTATATCGCCACTGGTCCAGGGCAAACCCGTTGATAATCTTATAGATGCGCTCAGCGTCGGGCGATGCGTCATCGTCCAGGCCGGAGAGCATCTCATCTATGGCGTGCGAGAGGACATCCTCGTCGCTGAGTTCTACGCGATAATTGGAGAAACGGCCCAGCTCGCGGGCGAACGAGCGGAAAATCTGCTGGAAGAACTTGTCGATGGTAGTCACCTGGAAGTTCGAATAGTCGTGCAGGATGGCCGTGAGGATGGTCTTGGCGCGGGCGCTGACCTTGGCCGCCTCGGCGCCACTGAGCCTTTCGAGCTCTTCTCCCTTGCCCTGCGACAGGTTGTACAGGATGGAGACTATGCGGCTCTTCATCTCTTCGGTGGCCTTGTTGGTGAAGGTCACAGCCAGAATGTGCTTGTAACTCTCGGTATCGGCATCCGCACTCAGCAGGATGTCGATGTATTTGTGGGCCAGCGTATGGGTCTTGCCGCTGCCCGCCGATGCTTTGTAGATATCGAGTACTCCTTTCATGTCACTACCCTCCTACCTTCCGCAAATAGCTTTTGCGGGACAATATTCGCACGTCTTGCTCCCCGCCTCCACGCCGTCGAAGGCCACCGACGGGTTGAATATTTCCTCTACCAGCGCCTTCAGGCGCGCCTCAAAGGCCGCCACCGTGCTACCAGGACACAACTTGCTCTCGACCGCCTGCGAATAGAGCTTTTTGATCTGATATACCGAGAGATTGTAATCCTTGCCCCGGCCGTCCTTCTCCATGGAGAGCAGCAGGGCATAGACCAGCATCTGGAAAGAGGTCTTTTTCTCCCCCTCGAACACTTTATCCAGGCACGACTCGTGGATATAACTGCCCACCTCGTCTACAGTGCCGGTCTTGTAGTCGCAGATGCGCAAGTCGGCACCCTCCTTGCGGTCGAGCCGGTCTATGAATCCCTTGATGCGCACCTTGGCGGGAGCGCCGGAGACATTGACTTCGAGCGCATTGCGCATCTTAAGCTCGGAGGCGACGTAGGTAAACGGAGCGTAATCGCCGTCGCGACGGAGCGTGGTGCGCACCATCTCCGCCACCAGGTTGGCGGTAATCTGGTTGCGCCGCCCCAGCGGAGCATCTTCCGGCTGCTTGAGCTCTTTGTTCAGGAACTTGGCCACGAGATGCTCCACAAACCCTTTCTCTTTGATATGTTGCACGAGCAATTCTTTGGTCACTACCGAGTTGCGGCCAACGCGGTCGTACACCGCCTCCATAGTGTGGTGGAAGGTATTGCCAAACTGGCCGGCATCCACATCTTCGGATATTTCGTCCTCCTCTTCGAGGCCCGCGACGTGCTTGTAATAGAATTTGAGCCGGCACGCCAGATAATCGTTCAGCGAGCTGGCAGACAAATATTTGTCACCTTCGCCGCCCTCCAGATAGAGGTTGCGCATCTTGGCTAAGACTGTTTCGCTCTTGTCCACCGAGCGCACCACGCCCTCCACCGGTTTGATCTCCAGATCCACACTTTCGAAAGTGATCGGGAAACGGTAATGGTAGTGCAACTGCTTCACAAAGCGGCTCTCTTCGCCGCTCAGCAACCCTTTGGTGCGGGAGTCGTAGATGAGCACCACCCTCTTCGCGCGGTAGATGCTACGGTAAAAGTGATAAGCGGCGATTGAGTCGAACAACTCTACCGTGGGCAGGCCAAAACCCCGCCGCACATTGTAAGGCATCAGGCTGTCGCCCACGCTCTTGGCGGGAAAGACGCCCTCGTTCACGGAGAGTATTATCAGGGTGTCGAAATCTATGGCGCGCACCTCGAGCGGCCCCATCACCTGCAACCCGCTGAGCGGTTCGCCGCGGAAATCGACCGTCAGGCGCGAGGTCACCTCCCTCAGGAAGCGGAAGTATGTCTTCATCCCCATGGGGATATCCAAATCTTTCAGATGGCTTACAGAAGTGTAATAGCCGTGTGCGAACTCCCGCTCGATGTCGGAGATCGACGGGGCGATGTGCTCCAGGCACTCCATCTGCCAGCCGGCCACCTCCGGTACGCTGCCCTTCGGGGAGAATACCAGCTGCAGCAGCGGCTCAATGGCGAATCTGGCCGGATCGACATAAATCATGTTCGAGGCGACTATCTCCTGTTTGAGCGACTGCGCCTCTCCGGGGCAGATATTGCGCACGAACGGATGGTTCAGTATGGCCGTCACATCCTTGTGGTAGAACCCGCGGTCGCGCCGATTCAGCTGCAGGGAGGCCAGCATGTCCATCAGCGATGCGGTAGAGCTGTTGTGCAGCCCGTAGCCCATGGTGACGTTGATGTGGCGGATGTTCTCCGGGATGGAGTTGAGCAGCGGCATCAGCAGGTTTTCGTCGGGAAGCACCACCGCTGTGGAATCCTCCCTGGCAACCTCCAGCTCGGCCGCGGCAACCTTGGCCTGGGCCACGGCGCTCGAAGCCGCCACTACCTTGACCTCGGGCCGGCCGGCAGCCTCCGCCTCTATCTTATACTTTGAAGGATATTTCTCGATATAACCTTTTATGAAGTGCGACGCCTTGTTGGCCGCATCGCGCAGGCATTCGCCGTAATAATCCCAGTAAAAGTCGCCGTCCAGCTCGCGCTTTATGTAGTCGAGCAGCGCCATCTCGCACTTGCAAAGGGCGTTTTGCCCCACGACCACGATGCGCCTGTAGGGCGCCAGCCGCTCTGCCACCAAAGCCGCGTCGCCATAGAGCAGATCCTCCGCCACCTCGCGCTGCAGCATCCCCTCGTAGGTAATGCCGCGCTGGCGCAAGGCCTCTTTGAAGGCGATGTACAGTTCGTCCAGTATCTCCCACATCCCCAGGAATTTGGTCTTCTGGGCAGAATCCCTGCCAGAGACAATCACCCCCCAGAACCGCTTCAGGGCATCCTTCTGGTCTTCTGTGAGGAATTCGTAGCCGCTGTCCAGCTCGCGCAGGTCGCTGATGTTTGCAAACAGCTTGGCATGGTCGGCCATATACTTGTCCACATCGTTGAAGTCGGCCAGGATGGTCTCCCCCAGCGACACGAAATCGTCGAACCCTTCTGCTTCGCGCCCCCTCGACTTGCAGATATCGGCATACCGGCCCCACAGTATGTACAGCAGCTCGATCTTGTCGCCCCTTTTAAGAGGTGTGAGCCGGGCGAACAAATCGCCTATGGTCACGATGTCGGGCGAGAAGACCGGGCGGCTGCTGCACTGTCCCAGATATTTCTGGAAGAAAAGCGACGAACGTCGCGACGGGAACACGAACAGGCACTGCCGCAAATCCACATCACTCTGTACGGCATAAACCTTGGCTATCTGGTATAAAAAACTATTTGTCATGCTCCGGCGGGTACTTGTCTGCAATTCTTTTGATGGCAAATTTATAGGGTAACGTGAGTAGAATTGCTACACATATACCATAAATTGTTCCGACCGTCACATCCAGTGGAAAATGGTAGCCGAGATACATGCGGCTGTACGAGACCAGCGTCGCCCACACCAGCAGGGTAATCCTGAGCCAACGGCGGCCGAGTATTTCCGAAATCAGCATCGCGTAGCAGAAGGCATTGGCGGCGTGGGCAGAGAAAAAACCGTACGGACTGCCGGTGCCGGTCGGGAAGCGCCCAACGGCGGTCACCGGGTTGTATCCGGGACGCGGCCGCGCCACCAGGACTTTCACGAGATTGCACCCCCAGTCGCACGCCAGATAGCCCAGCACGCACACCGCAACCGCCGCTATTCCAGCCAGGTAGAACTTTTTGCCGGCAATGGGATACCTCAACGCATGGCCGCCGCATTCGGTGGCGTAGAAACGCTTGAAAAAGCAGGCCACGGCCAGCAGCAGATACATCGGGAACCATACCACTATGGACGAAAGGGGCTTCATCACGGCATCCAGGAATGGGCTCCAGGCGCCGTTGATGGCCAGCAACAGTTGCTCGTCAGCAGAAATAATTTGCTCAAAAAAAGATGCGGATATCATCGTTGTTGCTATTTTCGCGCCCTACAAATTTAGTAAAATATCGGCCTCTCGCATGAAATTTGCTAAGATGCCGTAACTTTGATATGAAACATATACTCTCAATTTTCGTTTTTCTTACGGTGGCATCGTTCACCGCATTTTCCCAAACCACAATCACCGGCCGTATCCTTGACTCTGAGACCCACGAGGGCGAAGTTGCCGCCATCGCGCAGCTGCTCAAGGAGGGTGCAAGTCTCACCTACACCATTACCGATTCCACCGGCCGCTTCTCGCTCAAGACAACCGCCACGGGCGACCTTATGCTCAAAATCGAGAATATGGGCCGCAAGACCATCGAGCGCCCGTTTTCGGCAGACGGAGGGAGCGTGGACATGGGCGATATTTTCATAGAAAACGACGCCGAGACGCTCAAGGAGTCGTCGGTATCGGCCCTGCGCACGCTGGTCAAGATTGGCGCCGACCGCCTCACCTACGATGTGGAGCACGACATCGACGCCAAGAGCATGACAGCGCTGGATCTGCTGCGCAAAGTCCCCATGGTGACCGTCGACGCTCAGGACAACATCACCGTGAACGGCAGTTCTTCGTTTAAGGTATACGTAGACGGCCGCCCCAACCAGATGCTGAGCAGCAGCCCGTCGCAGATGTTCAAGGTGATGCCCGCCAGCAGCATCAAAAGCATTGAGGTAATAACCAACCCCGGTGCCAAATACGATGCCGAAGGCACCGGCGGAGTCCTGGACATCAAGACCATGGGAAGATCTGCTTCCGGTCTGGTCAAAGACGGGGTCTACGGCACCGTGAGGGGCGGAATTGACACCCGCGGACGCAAGGACGGCGGCGTGAGCATCAACGCGCAGAAGGGCAAATGGACCTTCGGAGCCAACCTCCACGGCATGTGGGAGCAGTACGGCGGCATCGAATCCTCCACCATCACCAGCTACGAATCCACATCGACAATCATAGAGAACCTCAACAGCGGCGTCAGCAACAAGGGCGGCGGCATGTTCAGCAACTTAAGCGTGGGATTCGAGCCCGACACCCTTAACCTGTTCAACCTGACGGTCGGGGTCAACCGCTTCAGTCACCACTCCCAGACCGACGGCGGACGCACCAATTACATCGTGGCGGGAGTCCCGACTACCGGCTATTCCCAATCCGTAGACGATCAGTCGGGCATGTCCTTCATCAACGCCAGCTTCGACTACCAGCATTCGTTCGCACACGACCGGGAGAAGACCCTGACCCTGTCGTACCAATATTCCGGCAATCCCCAGAAGGGCAACAACACCTACAGCCTCAAATATGACGACGGCAGGGAAGACGAGCGGCGGTCGGTAACAGACGATTTCAGCTCCGAACACACCTTCCAGACCGACTTCACCACCCCCATCGGGCAGAACCAGACCCTCTCGACCGGCCTGAAATACATCTTCCGGCACAACAGCGCCGACGACGCCTACAACGGGGTGCCCAGCATATACGACTATTACAACCATATCGGAGCGGCCTATGCCGAATATTCCGCAACCTTCAACACCCTGATAGTCACCGCCGGACTGCGTTACGAGCACACCTTCCAGAAGGTCGACTACGACCTGGCCGACAAGAACTTCGACATCCACTACGGCAACCTGGTGCCCAATGCCAGCCTGCAGTGGAACCTCTCCGAGACGGGCAACCTGAGCATGGCCTACAACATGCGCATCCGCCGCCCCGGCATCAACTCCCTGAATCCCTATGTGAACCAGGCCGACCCCAATTCCCGCTGGTACGGCAATCCCGACATCCGGGCCGAGAAAAACCACCGGATCTCGCTGGCCTACAACTATGCCAGCCCCAAATGGATCCTGAGCGTCAATCTCGCGGAGCGTATCGGAAAGGGCGGCATCAGCCAGTATTCTTTCTACGACGGCAGCATACTCAACACCACCTACGGCAACATCATAAACCACAGCAGCACCGAATTGGAGGTATTCGCCAACTGGAACATAAACAACACCACCCGACTCTATGCGAACGGCGGTGTGGACTACAATATCTTCAACAGCGAAGCACTCGACCAGAGCAACCGGGGCTGGAACACCGGCCTGTTCGCTGGACTCCAGACCACCATCTTCTGGGATATGAGGCTGAGCCTGAACACCTTTTTCCATGGCGGAGACATTACCCTGCAGGGGTACAACGACCCGATACGCTTTGGCATCGTGGGCCTGACCAAGACATTCTTCGACGACAAACTCAGCATCGATATCCAGGGCATGACTCCCCTCTTCTCCCGGGACCTCATCATACATGAGTACTCGGCGGGCAAGGATTTCAAGACTGAGAACATCATCAAGATTCCCGTCCAGAGCATCGGATTTCACATCAGTTACACCTTCGGCGAGATGAAGGGCGGCAGCAAGAAGGTCCGCCGCACCATCAACAACGACGATGTCGACAAGAATTCCTCCGACGGCAGCCTGCTCCCCTCAGGAGCTGGCGGGATGTAATTTGACGCCCCAGGATCCCCATAGATTTGCATTTCTATTTTTTTATATTGTACCTTTGTAATTTTCTGACCAGGATTTTTAACATGAGAAAACTCATATACTTGATATTTGCACTGTCACTTCTGTTCACAACCGCAGTTTCTGCACAGGATACTCCCCGCTGGCTCAGGCACGGAGCCATCTCTCCCGATGGCAAGACCGTGGCCTTCGCATACCAGGGCGACATCTTCACCGTCTCAGCAGAAGGCGGACTGGCGCGGCAGATTACCAGCTCGGCCGCCTATGAGGGCGACCCGATGTGGAGTCGCGACGGCAAACAGATTGTTTTCACCTCGTACCGCGACAGCAGCAAGGACATCTGGGTGGTATCGTATCTCGGCGGCACCCCTCTGCAGCTGACCTCATACACCGGAGCCGAGACCCCGCTGGCAACGCTTGCCGACGGCACCGTGCTCTACAGCGCCAACATCCTGCCCGACAGCCAGTCGAACGTCTATCCCGGCGAGAACCAGCTATATCAGGTATCGCTCGAAGGCGGACGCAGCAGGCAGATTGCCCCGCTCTACATCCCCAGTATGGACGTAGCACCCGACGGCACCGTGCTCTACGAAGACTACAAGGGCTACGAAGATGACCTGCGCAAGCACCACACATCGTCTGTGACACACGACATCTGGTGCTATCGCGACGGCCAGGCCGGCTTCTCCATGGGTCCGGAGGGACAGTTCACCAAACTGACCACCTTCGCAGGCGAAGACCGCAACCCCGTCTTTGCCCCCAACGGCACCGACTATTACTTCCTGAGCGAGCGCAGCGGCAGTTTCAACATCTGGAAGGCATCCCTCAGCGGCGAAGCCAAACCCAGCAAGGTCACCAATTTCGAGACCCATCCCGTCCGCAACCTGAGCATCTCCGGCAACGGCACGATGCTTTTCAGCTTCAACGGTGACCTCTACACCCTGCGCGAAGGGCAGCAGCCCCAGAAGCTCGACATCATGGTCATCAAAGACAAAACCGTAAAGGATAAGGTCCGCCGACAGGTCACCTTCGGTGCAAACGACATCGCGGTTTCGCCCAACGGCAAAGAGATCGCCATAGAGTCGCGCGGCGACGTCTTCGTCACCTCGATAGAGCACAAGACGACCCGCCGCATCACCTGCACTGCCGAGCGCGAACGCGGCCTCAGCTTCTCCGACGACGGTCGTGAGCTCTACTATGCGGCCGAGAGAAACGGCCACTGGGGCATCTGGAAAACCAGCCTGACCGACAAAAAGGACAAATATTTCACCTTCACATTCAATTTCAAAGAAGAGAGGGTCACTCCCGAGGGGGTAACCTGCACCGATCCCGCGGTTTCTCCCGACGGGAAATATCTGGCATACATCAAGGACCGCGGCGAGATCGTGGTACGCAACCTCAAATCGGACAAGGAGAAGGTTGTGCTCCAGGGAGCCTTCTACTCTTACAAAGACGGCGACGTGGGCTTCGAGTGGAGTCCCGACAGCCGCTACCTGTTGAGTACCTACCAGGCCAACGGCGGCTGGAACAATTCTGACGTGGCACTGATAGAGATAGAAACGGGCAAGGTCACCGACCTGACCCGCAGTGGCTACTCCGACTCCAACTTCCGCTGGGCGCTGGGCGGCAAGGCCATGACCTGGACCTCCGACAAGGCCGGCTACCGCAGCCACGGCAGCTGGGGCGCCGAGAGGGACATCTACATCATGTTCTTCGACGGCGAAGCCTACTACAAATTCACCCGCGACGAAGAGGACGATTCGATTGAGAAGCTTCTGACTGCCGACGACAAGAAGGCCAAGAAGAAAGAAGAGCAGGACAGCCTCAAGGCCGAGAAAGGCAAGATCGACCCGCTGGTACTGGACCTTGAAAACCGCGACGACCGCATCAAGCGGCTGACCAGTGTATCGGCCCGGATGGGCGACCACTTCTTGAGTCCCGACGGCACCAAACTACTCTTTATCCAGCGGCTCGAGAAGGGTTACGACCTCTGCCAGCTGGACATCAAGTCCCGCTCTGTCAAGGTCATAGACAAGGGAGTCAACGGCTACTTCTACCCCGCTCCCGACGGAAAATCGGTATTCATGATAAGTCCCATGTCCATCAAGAAGCTGGACCCGTCCACCGGCAAGGGCAGTTCGGTATCTTTTGCCGACGACTACGACTACTTCCCCGCCGCAGAGCGCGAATACATCCTGGGTCACGCTTACAAGCAGGTCAAAGAGAAATTTTACGACAAGGATATCCACGGCATCGACTGGGAGGGCTTCTATGAGAACTACAAACAGTTCCTCCCCTACATAGACAACAATTACGACTTCCGCGAGCTGCTCTCGGAACTTCTCGGAGAACTCAACGCCTCCCACACCGGAGCCCGCTACCGTCCCCTGTCTTCCGGCGCAGCCGGCCGTCTGGGCCTGCTCTATGACGACGAATACACCGGCGCCGGCCTCAAAATCAAGGAGATACTCCCCGGCAGCTGCCTGGCCATGGTCAAGCCCGACCTCAAGCCCGGGGATATCATCACCTCCGTCAACGGCACCGAAATACCCGCCGGCAGCGTCTGGTACGATGTATTCCGCTACGTATCCGGCAAGAAGACGATACTCGGTATAAAGAGCGGCAACAAAGAGACCACCGTATCGGTCAAACCCGTATCCTCCGACAACGAAGGCCTTTACAAACGGTGGATCCGCCGCAACGAACAGCTGGTAGAGCGTCTCTCGGGCGGCCGCGTAGGCTACGTCCATGTCAAGAGCATGGATTCCGACAGTTTCCGCGAAGTATACTCCAGGGCACTGGGCAAATACCGCTCCTGCGACGCCCTCATCGTGGATACCCGCCACAACGGAGGCGGCTGGCTCCACGACGACCTGGCGACCTTCCTGGGCGGCAAGGCCTACATCGACTTTGCTCCCCGCGGACAGTGGATTGGCACCGAGCCCTACAGCAAATGGAACAAGCCCTCTTGCGTGGTGATTTGTGAAGACGACTACTCCGACGCCTCGGGCTTCCCTTACGTTTACAGGCAGCTTGGGATAGGCAAGCTCATCGGCGCCCCCGTCCCGGGCACCATGACCGCAGTCTGGTGGGAGACCCAGCTCGACCCCACCCTGATCTTCGGCATTCCCGAGGTTACCTCCATCAGCCGCAAGGATGGCAGCATCCTCGAGAATCAGCAGATCGAGCCCGACATCTTTGTCACCAACGACCCCGCTGCTATCTTGCGCGGCGAAGACCGCCAGCTGGAGACCGCAGTAGCCGAGATGCTCAAACAAATCGAAAACAAATAACCGCTATATGGCCAAAATACCAAGAATCATCTTACTGTTGCTGCTATTCCTGACGGCGTCCATCCCACAGGGACTATCCGCGCAGGTTAAGCTCTATACGGTCACAGGAACCGTCACAGACACCAATGGGGAACTCCTCACCGGTGTCTATGTCTTTATAAAAGACGGCACCGAAGGGACCATGACCGACATCGACGGCAAATACACCATCAAGCTCTCCAAACCCACCACAATCGTATTCCAATACGTCGGGATGGTGAACCAGGAGGTGAAGATAGACCGCTCGCAGACCCTGAACATCTCCCTCAAGGCCGACAACTCCATCGAGGAGGCGGTAATATCGGCCGGCTACGGTCTGGTGCAGAAACGCTCCGACATGACCGGTTCGGCATTCCAGGTCAACCATGAGCAGTTCAAGAGCCTGCCCGCCTCGCGTGTCGACAACCTGCTGCAGGGCATGGTACCGGGCCTCGACATACAGGAATCAACAATCTCCGCCACCCGCACCAGGTACTCCATCAGGGTCAGGGGCGATGCCTCCCTCAACGCCAACAGCGAGCCGCTCTGGGTTGTGGACGGAGTCCCTATCTATACCGGCACCCAGGGGAGCCTTAACGGCACCAGCTACACCGTGAGCCCGATGTCGTTCATCAACCCCGACGACATCGAGTCCATCACCGTGCTCAAGGATGCCGCCACCACATCCATCTACGGTGCCGACGGCGCCAACGGCGTAATCCTGGTCACCACACGGCAGGGCAAAGGCGACGGCAAACTGCGCATTTCCGCATCCATGAAATACGGTATCTCCCGCGTAGACCGCTCCACTACCATCAAACTGCTCAACGCAGAGCAATGGTGGGACCTGGCCAAGACCGCCTGGACAAACGCCGGCTACGACCTGGCCTACTTCCCCTATCAGGACAATGAACTGAACACCTATTCTACCACCGACACCGATTGGTATGACGTATACCTGGGCACGGGCAACATGCGGGAATTCACTGTGAATGTCGATTCCGGCACCGAGAAGGCCAAGCATTACCTGGGCCTGACCTACTTCGGAGAAGACATGGTGCGAAAAGGCAACGACCAGCAGCGCTTCTCCGTGCGCGACCGCTCCAATTTCAAGCTGACCGACCGCCTCTCTTTCGACATCAACCTGTCCCTCTCTTACAACGTAAACAATCTCGCTACCCTATCCGACTCGTATTACCGCCAGATACCGATTTTCTCGCCTTACGACCTGGACGGAGTGACTCCCCGCCTTTACAACTGCTACAGCCAGACCACCGACAGCTACACCCCCAAGACATACAAGTTTGTCTATTCTTCCGTGGCGGACAGGGATTTGGCCGACAACATCCAGCGGGCACTGCAGTTCGACGGCAACGCCACCCTCACTTACGAGATTATCAAAGGGCTCAAGCTGACCTCCATGTTCGGCGCAAACATGATCAACTGTCTGGAGATGCTATACTACCCCAAGACTACGCTCAACGGCAAGACCAGCTACGAGCAGGACGGTGTCTCCTACCGTACCGGAGTGTTCGACTTCACCTGGAACAACATCGACCGGCTCAACTTTGACCGCAGCTTTGGCAAGCACCGCATAGGAGCCCTGGCAGGCATCGAATTCGTGGGCACCGAAAACCGCAGCCTCCAGGCAAAGGGTCGCGGCTTTGCCAACGACCATATCAAGGAGATAACCTACGCCATCGCCGATTCCCGTGAAGGGACTTCTTCTGCCAGCAACACCCGCTCGCTATCGTATCTGGGCACCCTGAACTACTCTTACGACAACCGCTACTACATCTCGGCTTCGTACCGCCGCCAGGGCAAATCGTCGTTCAGCACCTATTCCCGCTGGGGAGAGTTCACCTCGATAGGTGCCTCCTGGAACGTACACAACGAGTCGTTCTTCAACGTGCCGTTCATCAACATGCTCAAACTCAAGGCCAGCTACGGCAACAGCGGCAACTCCCGCGTGGATACCAGCGCCGCATACGGAACCTATACCTACGGTACCTCAACATACTACGGCGGCCTGATGGGCGCCACCCAGGGTTCCGCACCCAACCCCGGACTCAGCTGGGAGACGACCTACATCACCAACGTCGGCCTCGACATCGGCCTGTTCGAAGGCCGCATTGACCTCGAACTCGAATTATACCGCAAATACACCAAGAACCTGCTCTACGACGGACGCGTCTCGTCCATCATCAGCGAAGGCACCGTGACCCGCAATGTGGGCGAAATGGAGAACCGCGGCTTAGAAGTCCATCTGGTCACCCGCAACATAGCTTCCGGCGATTTCACTTGGACCACCGACCTCAACGGCTCGGTGAACCGCAACATCATCCGCAAGCTCTATAAGGGGAGTCACACCGGCTTCTTCGATTACGTATGGATGGAAGGAGCCAGCAAGGACGCCTGGTGGCTCAGCCGCTGGGCCGGCATAGACCCGGCAACCGGCGGCCCCATGTGGTACGACGCCGACGGCAACGTGACCTTCGTCTTCTCCTACGATAACCGCGTGCTGCTGCCAGAATACAGCAAGGAACCCGATTTCCGCGGAGGTTTGCGCAACACCTTCACATGGCGCAACTTCTCCCTGACAGCCATGTTGAACTACACCATTGGCGGCTGGGAGCTGCTGGACTACGGCCAGGACGGTTATGACATCATATCTTACAACACGGTCGTAGAGGACCTCGACTACTGGAAACAGCCGGGCGACGTATCCAACAATCCCAAACCGGTCTACAAGACCAGCAGCGGTTCAAGACGCAGCTCTACCCGCTTCCTCTACAGCAAGACCTGCTTCCAGTTCAAGAACATCGCGCTCAACTACGACATTCCCTCGGACTTCTGCAAGAAGATCGGTTTGAAGGGTGCCACCGCCTCCCTGATAGGGGACAACGTCTTTATCTGGTCGCCCGACAAGAGCCGCGACCGCAACAGTTACGTATCACTCCGGTACCCCGGCGGCCTCACCCGCACCGTATCGGGCCAGCTCACCCTTAATTTCTAACGGCAATGAAAAGATTTATCACCATAATCGCATTATCCCTCACGATGGCGGGATGCACCTCTTTTCTGAACGTAGAGAGTCTGGGAAAGAGCACCATCGAAGGCTTCTTCTCCGACATCGACGGACTCACCGCGGCGGGCCTGGGCCTGCACCGCGTGCTGGAAGAACTCTATGACGACGATTATATCCGCATAGGCGAACTTGCCGGCGACAACCTGTACCTCTACCGCATCAACGCTTCGCAGCCGCTGCAGTTGGTCTATGACTACGAGAGCACCCCTGCCGACAACTCGGGCTACCCCTACTATTTCTGGAAACACGCCTACGAGGTCTGCACCAACGCCAATAACATCCTCTATTACGGAGAGAAACTATTTAAGGAGTATCCTGCGCAAGCCGATGTCATCAACAAGCATTTCGGCTATGCCCACTTCGCCCGCGCGCTGAGCATCTTTAACTTGTGCAACGTGTATGCGATGCCCTACGACTACACCCCCGATGCTTCCCATCCTGGTGTAGTGGCCATCGACTTTGTACCGGGCTTTGACACCGAGCTGCCCCGAAACACCGTAAAGGAGTGTTACGACCTGGTACTGAGCGATCTGAACAAGGCCATCGATTATCTGGGCGACAGCAATTCCGACAATAACACCTACATCAATGCCCTTGCATGCAAGGCGCTGCTGGCCCGCGTATACCTCTACATGAAGGACTACGACAAGGCCGCCGCCTATGCCAAAGAGGTTATGGACAAGGTGTCCCTGACCCAGCGCAGCGACTATGTCAACATGTTCCGCCGCGCCCAGGACTATCCCGGGGAGGGCATCTTCAGGATCAACACCTACGACGCCGGCAGCGGTATGCGCACCATGTGTACACCGCTCAACACCCAGGATTGCGGCCCTGACCAAACCTTCGTGGCATCGTTCAGCAACGACGACATCCGCAAGGAACTGTTCAATTATGTGGCCGAGAAAGAAGACGGCGACGAGTTTTATGGCCAGCAATTCTCTGCAATATGCAAGTATCTCCCCCTCAAAGGGGGCGAGACCAAAGAAGAGAACCGCCGTTGCGACTATTTCGTGCTCCGCGTCTCGGAGATGTACCTGATACACGCAGAAGCGCTCTGTCTGGGCGTAGGCGACCTCAACGAAGCGGCCGCGGACGTCAAGGCCATCCGTGCCCGCGCCCTTGGCAAGAATCCTTCTGAAATAACCCTGATATACAACGGAGCCGGGGAGCTGGACAAGATAATCCAGGAAGAGCGCAACAAGGAGCTCTGCTTCGAGGGACACCGCTTCTTTGACCTCAAACGCCGGGGCGAGAACATCGTCCGCACCGCGACCACCTCTTCTACCCTGAAGAAACTCTCCTATCCCGATTACCGCTATTGCCTACCCATCGCCCAGATGGAGATGCAATCCAACGACTATATGACACAAAACGACGGATATGAACAAGAATAGCCGCATATTACTGACATTCTGCGCCGCCCTGGCCCTGCTTTGCAGCTGCGAGAAGCACCAGGAGGTCTATTTTGACACTCCTTTCGTGCGCATAGAAGATGCCAGCGGCCTGGCCAATATGACCATTGACCACACATTGGACAATGTCCTCACGGAGATACGCGTGGTGGTGAGCGCCAGCAGCAAATACTTCACCGAACCCATCACCGTAGAATACGAGGTCATCGTGGGCGACGGCCTGCAAGAGGGGGTTGACTTCCGCATCCAGGCGAGCCACCGCAGTCCGCTGACCTTCTCTCCGGGCACCTACACCCTGCCCATACGCGTGATATGGTATAAGTCGGACGCATACGACCCTTCCAAAGACAACACATTGAAGTTCCGCCTGACCTCGACCAGCATCCCCGAGATGCTGATGGGAGTTCCGGGACCCGACCATAAACGTAGTGAATTCATATTCAATCAACTTTAATAATTAACCAACATGAAGAAACTGTTTTCTATCCTGATCTGCACTATCGCAGCTGTTTCTGTACTTGTTTCCTGCACCCCGAAGCAAGTTCCCGACGGAAAGTGCGAGCTCACCGCTTTCGCACTCTCTGCTGACATCGCTGGCACCATCGATGCATCGGCCAAGACCATCACCGTAGTGATTCCTACATCGGTTACCACTACCACCTTCACCCCTACCTTCTCCGCTACCGAATATGACGTTGTCACCATCGGCGGCACCGAAGTGACCAGTGGCGAGACCTCCGTCACCATCTCTGACGGCACCAAGGTTGTTGTCACCGACGCTGTTTCTGCAATAACCACCGAATACCTCATCGTTGTCAAAGCCAACGACCAGGCTGCAGAGCTCACCTCCATCTATTTCAAGGCATCCGACAATGACCTTCTCGAAGAGAATGTTATTCCCGAGACTATCGCATCCGAAATGATCGTACGCGTTCCCGGTGCAGCATTCCGTAAAGAACTGACCCTCACCGTAGAGGCCGGTTTCAACGATGAGATCAAGGTCAACAACACCGCTGTCGAGAGCGGTTCTTCCATCAAGGTAGACACCAGCTTCCCCATCGACATCACCGTTTCCGACCCTGTTGCAGGCGCCAGCGCAAGCTATGTCCTCAAGGTCGGCAAGATCCTCCAGTATGTAGTCACCGATCTCGGCAAATACGCAGAGGGTACCATGAACGACTTCACTATGGCTATGAACCCGGCCAATGGCATGCCTTATTTCGCTTACACAAGAAAAGTGGGCGAAGAGAAGAACAATGGCGTATCGGTTGCACGCTGGAACGGCAGCGCATTCGAGCTCGTGGGCGAAACGGGCATCGCTGACGCATCCTCACGCTCCGCATCCAAGCCTATGGTGGCATTCTCCAAGGATGGTGAAACTTATGTCAAATATCTCGCAGGCGACGTAGCCAGCAAGCCCACCGTCAAGAAATTCAACGGTGAATGGACTCTGGTCGGCAATGCAGGCTTCACCCCCCAGAACAACAACACCTCTTACTACTCGGCATTCTTCGTACACCCTTCGGGCAACAAGCCTACCCTCTTCTGGACCGGTAACAGCAAGAATACCGACACCTACCGTACCATGGGTCTGTCGATGTTCGACGGCGCTGCCTGGGCTTCCAATGCCGTTACCGGCACCGTTCCCGGATATGGCACTGGCTCGACCGCATCTTCCGGCATGTACTACGGTTCCGATTATGCATTAACCGACAGCAAGGCATTCATCGCATCTTCTTTCAACGAATTCGGTTACTATGTACATGAGGTCAATGCCGACGGTTCCCTGACCACCATCGTGGACAACTTCCTTCCCGAAGGTGCACCTCACGGCCTGCCCGGCAACCTGCAGTTCAAGAAGGGTAAAGATGATGCACTCTACATGTTGGCAGCAGTGCGCGTGGGCGACGGCTCCATGCAGATATTCTCTGTGGACCAGGATGCCAAGACCCTCAAGGCATACGGCCCCGGCCTGCCCGTAAGCATATCTTCCAATGGCGGCATCACTCAGGATTTCGGCTTTGCAGTGAGCCCCTTGGACGGCCTCACTATCGTAGCGTTCGATGATTCCGAGAACGTTGCTTTCGGTTACCTCGACGACAACCTCCAGTGGGCATACTTCAAAACCGGCGCGATGACCGCAACCTCCGCATTCTTCGTAGAATTCGACAATAACGGCAACGGCTACATCGCATTCATGGATGAAGCCAAATCCATCGCTCTCTACAAAGTTGCTCTCGAAGAGGATATCATCCCCGAATAAGACTATACTGACACAAAAAATGGGTGGCGATTTTTTTCGTCACCCATTTTTTATTGCCCGTCAAGAAGCGCTAAAGCACCGGAAGCAGATAGTCCCAGACTAGATTGAGTTCGGTCTGCATGTTCTGCACATTGGCCGTCATGGCAATCACGGCATCCTTGTCGGGCAAGACAATGATATACTGGCCGTAAGCTCCGTCGGCGCGGAAACCGTTGTTGCGGCAGCGCCACATCTGGTAGCAGTATCCCTGGTGCCAGTCGGGATTTGGATCGTTCTCGGAATCGAAATTTTCGGGGCGGTTGTCTATCTGCGCCTTGGAAGCCTCGGCAACCCACTCTGCGGGAATCACCTGCTGGCCGCGGTACTTGCCGCCGTCGAGCAGTGTCTGGCCCAGCTTGGCCATGTCTTCTGTCTTGATGTAGAGGCCCCAGCCGCCAAAGTTGATGCCCATGGGGCACTCCTTCCAGTAAGGGGTCTCAATGCCCAGCGGCTCCCAGAGGCGAGGCTGCAGGTAATCTACCATCTTCTCGCTGGTCACCTTGGTGATGATGGCAGAGAGCATATAGGTGCCGATGGTGTTGTAGCAGAAGTGCGTGCCCGGCTCGTAAACCACCGGGTAGGTCATGAACTGTGCGACCCAGTCCTCGCCCTCGCCATAGCGGATTTCGTTGGTGTGCTCCGGCTCGTGGCCGCAACCCATCACCAGCAGGTCGCGCACGGTTATCGCCTTGAGGTTGTCGCTCGCATCCTCAGGCACCTTCTCGGGGAAGAAGTCCACCAGATGGTCTTCGAGAGAGATGAGGCCCTCGTTTATGGCAAAGCCGACAGCCATCGAGGTGAAGGTCTTGCTCACCGAGTGCATGATGTGGGCGCTGTCGGGGGCGTTGGGCTCCATCCAGCGTTCTGCTATCACCTTGCCGTGCTGGAGCACCATCGCGCTGTGGATCTCCTGACCAGCCTCGGCTTCGGCCTGCAGCCATTTGTCAAAAGCATCCGTCTGCGCCTCGGTGGCCTTGCCGCGAGGCAGCTTGTTGTCGGTATTGTTGCAGCAGCCAGACATAAAGGCGGCTGCGACCATTACGGTCATTATCAGAGTCCTGATTTTCATGATATTATTTGGTTGATTGTTTGTTCCGGGATTTTCTGCCGGTGGTGATCGGATCCAGCACCGCCAGCACTGCGGGGAGCAGCAGTAGTATTATGATCACCGCCGCCAGGGCGCCTATGCTGAGGCTCTTGAGGATGCTGGAAATCATAGGGTCGTCCATCACGAACGACATCACTATGGGGACCAGGGTCAGGATCAGGCCCGAGGTGAGCACCGAGTGCGACGACCCCTCGAACGCCGTCTGGATTGCCTGTCCAAGATCCTGTGCCTTGCGTGCGTCGCGGAAATACGAGGTAAAGAGTATCGAATAGTCTATCGCCGCCCCCATCAGGATACCTTGTATGATGAGGTATGCCAGGTAGTACATTGTGCCGCCGCCAAAGCCGCTTACGATAACATTGACATAGACGCCGGCGAGCACCGAGAGCACCAGCGGAATGGGGATCAGCAGCGAGCGGAACGTGATGGCGACTATGATATAGATGGCCAGCACGGTGAGTATCGTGAGCAGCAGCAACTCCGAGGGGAAGGCGTCCTTTAGCTCTTTGTACATCTCCGACTCCCCTATCCAGTAATGGGGTTCGTGCAACAAGCTGTCGGCAGAAGCGCGGATATTGTCTATGAATGCGAATGTCGAATCGGACTCCTGAGAATAGGATGTGCTTATCACGGCAAAGGAGTAATTCTCGCCGCGCATCATCCCGGCATTCTCTGCGATAAGGGTCTGCACGCTGTCCAACGTCCGGCTGGTCTCTTCCGGCACCAGGCGCCTTACAGAGGGTTTCTGCAGCAAAGTGTCGGAGACATAATGTATCAGCTGTTCCGGGGTAACCCGCTGCTGTGCATCAAAGTCACGGTTAGCGAGGGTATATAGATACAGCAAGTCGATATCGTCCCTGGAAACCGCTACTCCTGCCGCACTCAGGGCAGAATAGAGTTGGTTCGCGGTGTAGCGCCGGCCCGAAAGCATCATGTCTATCAGACGCTCCAGCGGGGTCGGTTCGGGTTCTGGTTCGGGTTCCGGCTCAGGTTCTTGCACCGGCTCGGGGGCGAGGACCAATGTGGGGTCCTGTGTCCAGGCTATCTCCGTCTCAGGCTCTGCCGACGCCTCCACCGGCTCCTGCAGGGGCAACGCTTCGGCAACGGCAAGAGTATCGGCAAGGGCCGCCTTTTCTGCCCTCTCTCCCGCAGCGATCACCGCCTCGGCATATTCACCTGCCGCAACCAGCTGCTGCTTCATATCCTTGGGGATAAACGCCTCGTAACGCTTGTCGTTCAGGATATTGTCCTTGGCATATGTATAGAGCTCCTGCAGGCTCATGGTCCCCCGGGCGTGTCCGGCCATGCGGTAGGCCATCGACATCTGGCTGGCATTGACGCCCAACAGGGCCGCCATCTGCGTGGCGGTGCGGGGCGTGGTCATATCCTGGTAAGTCAGCGCCGGGATACCTTCGGGCGGGGTTATGACATCGACCGCCACCGCAACCGAATCGGGCGCTTGCACCAGGGCCAGGGCCACGGTGTCTGCGACGGCTTCTGCCAGCAAGACCTCGGTAGTATCTATCGCCGATGCCGACAGCGGCTCCGGGGCGGGCTCCGGCTCTTCCACAACCTGCGGCACTTCCGGCTCGGGCGGAGTCATCGACTCGGCCTGCTTCATTACCTGTGCCACCAAATTGTCGTAACTCATCCCTTCGGGCATCATCCCCTCGTCGGAGAGATGTCTGGCCGACGCCTCTATCTCGGCAAAGGAGAGACGGCCGCCCGCTGCGGGATGCGCCATCGCATAGAAGACCATCTGCAAGAATTCTTCGGGGAAATCGGACGCCCCGAAGTCGGCCATCATGCCGTACATCTCTTCTGCGGTGCAAGGCTTGCCCAGCGTCGTGGGATAGCTCACCGCCAGCATCACATTGGGGTCGGCCTCCAGATGCTGCATCAACTCCGGCAGGGCCGCCTCTTCTGACGTAGCATAGAGCAGCAACAGCGGATTGTCACTGCGCTCCGTCTCCGTCGCCTTGCTGATCCAATGCGGGGCAAAGTTGATCGGGGTGCGGCGTTGCAGCACGGCCACGGAGGTGACCAGCACTATGAACAATATTGCAAGAGGCACGCGGAAGCGGGTCTGGAAGCGCGACACTGCCGCCGAGGGGAAGCGCGGCGTCTTCTTTGTCTTGAAAATAACCGATTTATCCGCCCAGACAATGAGCGCGGGCAGCACCGTAAAGTTGCACAGCAGCGAGAAGGTGACCCCCTTGGCCAGCACATAACCCAGGTCGGCACCTATCTTGAGCTTGATGAACGTGAGCATCAGCAGACTCACGATGGTGGTAAAGGCGCTGCTGAGTATAGATGGGGTCGCGCCGCTCAGCGCACCCGCAATGGCATCGGAAGGGATTCGCCCCTGCAGGCGCTCTTGCCGGTAGCGGTTCATCAAGATGATGGAATAGTCCATCGAGAGCACCATCTGCAGCACCGGCGTCAGGGTGTTGGTAACCATGGAGACGTCGCTCAGCAGGGCGTTGGTGCCCATGTTCAGGATAACGGCGCAGATGGCGGTTATCAAAAACAGCAACACCTCCATCAGCGACGAGCACATAATCAGTAGCACCACAAACAGCAGCGAAACGCCTATCGCAAGGGTCCTGGGAAGGTTGGTCGGCATCATGTCGGCGCCGTCGCCAAAAGACGAACCGAGGTTCTGGATCTGCTCTTCCATGTCGGGCAACTGCTGCCTGATAAGGTCCAGGCCCTGCTTCATGGGATAGTCGTCGGGCAGATATTTGGTCATGTCGGTGTTAACCGTGATGTGCGGCACCAGCAGCGCGCCGCCCACGACCAGGCAGACGACTGCAAAGAACAGCCACACGCGCCTACGCGCCAGAAACCGGGAAAACAGAGACATTACAACACTTTACGTGTGCAAATATAGTCATTAAAGACCATTATTTACCGAAGAAATATTTCATCATGGGGGCCGCCATCAACGCTTGCAGAATCTGGTTGTTTTCGAGCAGTTCGCGGACATAATCCTGGCTCTTGAGATGGACTTCGATATCTTCTGTCGCATCCAGCGACTGCCCGGCCACCTTCTTGACGCCTGTCGCCAGAAAGCTGTGCGCCAGATTGTTGCTCGTGGCGGGATTGGGCGAGAGGGTCATCAACTGCTTCCACTCGCCGCCGGCATAGCCCGTCTCTTCCAACAACTCACGCTTGGCTGCCTCCAGCGGGGTCTCCCCCTCCTCTATCACTCCGCAAGGGAGTTCGTAGCAGGTCTTGCCCAGCCCGTGCCGGTACTGGCGCTCCAGCACCACCATGCCGTCTTCCGTGATGGCTATTATGTTTACCCAGTCGGGATATTCGAGCACATAATACTCATGGTTGATTCTTCCGTCGGGGAGTTTTGCCACATCGCGCCGAGCAGTGAGCCACGGGCGGCGGATCAGATATTCGGTAGAGAGCACCTCCCACTTGCGCTCTTCGTTGATTGTATTCTCCATGCTGTTATTCTTTTATTGCACCGGCAACTATGTTGGCGATCCGGGCGCGCAGCGGGCTCACCAGGCCGTCGTCGGTAGGATGGACGCGGTTGGTGAGAATGATGACGGCCGTCTTGCTCTCCATGTCTATCACAATCGAGGTTCCGGTGTAGCCGGTATGGCAGAGGGTGGTCTCAGGATTGAACAGCTCGCCGCGGATACCGCTGTGCGCACTCTGCTTGTCCCACCCCAGGGCACGCCCCACCTGGGGGTCATTCTCGGGCGGAATGGTGCACATCAAATCTACGGTTTCGGGGGCGAGAATCTGCCCTGAGGGATTCGGATAGCCGTGCTTGCGGTCGGCCCCCACGCTGCCGTGGTTCATTATCATCATGCATATCCGGGAGAGGTCCATGGCGTTGGAAAAGACGCCGGCGTTGCCCGAGATACCGCCGTTGGCAAGGCGGGCCAGCGGGTCGTGCACCGCACCCAGCAGTGGCTTGCCGTCTGCCTGGACGGTGGTAGGCGCCACATAAGGCAGCAGTTCGGCATTACACAGCGGCGTGCGCAGGTCTTCGTCCAGCGGGAAATAGCAGGTATGGGCGAGGCCCATCGGCTCAAAGATATTCTTCCGGGCATAGTCATTCAACTTCTCTCCGGAGAGGCGCTCTACGAGGTTCTGCATTGTGATAAAGTTCAGGCAACTGTACAGGAAGCCGGTCCCGGGGCGGAAATGACGCTCGACTTCGGTGGCGATGACCCTAACCAGGGAGTCGGGATGGTTGGCACCGAACCGCGACACGAATGTGCCCGGGTCGTAATATGCAGACAGACCCGAAGAGTGGGTCATCAGGTCGCGGACTATTATATCCTGGGGCTCGCCCGTCTCCGGGTCAGTCCAGGGCTCGAAACCGGTGATATACTCCTTCACCGGGTCGGTCAGTTTCAAGCGCCCCTGCTCTATCAGTTGCATCGCAGAGAGGGTCGTGCCCACGCATTTGCTCAGCGAGGCCACGTCGAACATGGTCTCTACGGTCATCGGCACGGTGTCGGGGACAAAAGATTTGCTGCCGAAAGCCTTCAGGTACACCAGACTCTGGTCGCGCACCACCGCCACTACCGCGCCGGGCATGTTTCCCTCACAGAGACTGGCGTTCACCGCACTGTCTATCTGCGCGAGCTTTGTGGGGTCCATCCCGTGCCGGGCGGGGTCCTCGACGCCGTTATTGCCACCGCACGAGACCAATATCAAAGCCGCCACGGCAGCCAGCGCCGCGCGTAAAGATTTATTGAGGATATTCATCGTTATGGTTATTTGTTCGAGATGAATCGCAGCTGCGCCTCCAGCATCTGGAGCCGGGGCATCGGACAGCCGGCCGCGGAGGCCAGGGCCAGCGGACGCGAATACAGATACTCTATCTCCATCGGCCGCCCGCAGTCGTAATCAAGTTTCATGGAGGGCTTGTAAGGGGTCATCTTGTCGGTGTTGGCCATCATCTTGTCGGCAAAGGAGGGCTCGAGTCCGGTCACGCCGCAGGCCGCCGCCGCATCAATCACTTCCTGCATCTGCTCGTAGATGAGCGCGCGGGTGGCGGGGTTCGAGAGCAATGCATCGGTAGATGTATCAAGCGCCACCGTCATCCCGTTGAAAGGCATGTTCCACACCGCCTTACGCCAGCGGGCGAGCTTGTATTCCGCCACGAAAGTCTCCACGCCGGACTCCTTGAAATCCTGCACGAGCGCTTCGAAACGGGCCTGGTCGCGGCAAGAATAATTTGCGACGGTCAGGGTGCCGTAGTCCATATGAGAGATATGCCCCGGGCCGGTCTTGGCAGAACATATGAATGCCGTGGCGGCGGCAATCTGCAGGCCGGGCATCGCCTCCTGCAGGTCATCTTCCATGCCGATGCCGTTCTGAATAAGCACCACCAGCGTGTCGGGCCCTGCAACATGCTTCAAAAGCGATGGCAGCAGGCCATTGTTCACCGTCTTGAGCGCCACCAGCACCACGTCGCATACCGGCAGATCCTCGGGAGCGCAATATGCGCGCACCGGGTTCAGCACAAAATCGCCCCGGCAAGAATCGACCCTCAGACCATGCTTGCAGACATATTCATAGTCAGAATGGAGCAAAAAGCACACATCCCGACCCGCATTCGCAAGCCTGCCGCCATAGTAACCTCCGACACCGCCCGCGCCGATAACAGCATAATTCATGATTACTCGCCTTCTTTATTCCCGCAAAGTTTGTCGATATAGATAACACCGTCCAGATGGTCTACTTCGTGCTGGAAAATCACGGCCGTGAAGCCCTCCACGCGCTCTGTGACAGGCTGTCCGGTCTCGATGGATGTGTAGCTGATGTCGATGTCGCGCCAGCGGAGCACGTTGCCCCGGCGACCGGGCACCGAGAGGCACCCTTCGGGCCCCGGTACTGGCTCGCCACGCATGGCCGTAATGCGGATATTCGGGTAACACTCAAACGGATTGCCATCCTTGTCAAAACGCTGCACGGCAATTATCCGGCGGGACAGACCCACCTGCGGGCCGGCTATCCCCACCCCATCCTGTTCGGGCGAAGTGACCGTAGCGACCATCTTCCGGGTCAATGTAGCAAACAAATCGCTCTTCAACTCCCGCTCCGTAAAATCGCTGCACGGCGTCCTTAACACCGCCAAATCATCCGGATTATCTACCGTAAGCACCCTCATCACATCAGGTTGTTTTTCAATTATATCCTTTTCAGAAGCAGTCCAACCGCTGCCGCAACCGGTTGCCAGCAACATCGCAACCGGCAACAAAAAAAGCCATCGATTCCGCATTGTTTCATGTATTTATGCAAAGATACTTTTTTTGTATATTTGTTGGAACGTATTAATATCATTCGCTATGAAAAGATCAGATAGTGCCCTGTCCAGAAAGGACAGCTATATACCTCCGGCAGTAGAAATGGTAGTTTTCCTGCCCGAGCGCCCTTTATTGCAAGAAGGTTCTGCCGAAGGCGAAGATGCCGGCGACGAATATTACTATGGTTACTAATCCTGTCCGGCCATGAAAAAATCCTTCATGTTTTTTGCCTCGCTCGCAGCGGTGCTGACCTTTGCCTGCACCCCCGCAGAGGTCCCGGAACCGGTAGAAATCATAGTAGATCCTGACAATTCCGGTATTTCCGAAGACCCCGCGAAGCCCGACACCCAAGAGACGATTGAGTATAGGGAGGTAACCCTCTCGGCCCAGTCCGACGACTTACCCACCAAGAGTTCCCGCGATGCGAACGGGAAGTTCTATTGGTCGGCAGGCGACCAGATCAGCGTCTTCAGGGGCAGCTACTCCTGGAAGATGACCTCCACCAACACCGAACCCGTGGCCCATGCCCAATTCGTAGGCGAAGCCCCTGTCCCTGCCCTCGACAACCTAGACAGCAAGTACTATGCTATATATCCCTACAGCGAGGATAACGGTTTCGACGGGACATACCTGACAGCCACCGTTCCCACCTCACAGGTTGCTGCCGCAGGGACTTTTGCCGACGGTCAATTCATCTCCATCGGCTGTTCCGACAACCTCAGCATGACTTTTTACCATCTGTGCGGCGGCATCAAATTCAGTCTCAGCCATACGGGCATCACAAGCGTTACCCTAAGGGGCAACAACGACGAAATCATTGCCGGCAAAGTGCTGATAGCCCTCGACTCCGACGGACACCCGCAAGTGAACAGCATAACCGAAGGTTCAAAAGTCATTACCCTTACTTGTCCTGGCGGCTTCCAGACCGGGGTGGATTATTTCTTTGTAACTCTCCCGGTTGAATTCACTTATGGCTTTACGGTAGACTTTGGCAATGGTCATTCCCGCACCATCCTCAATTCCATGACTGTCAACCGGGCCAAGTTCCAGAGGAGCCAGAATGCCATCGACTACATATACGACGAAACCTGCGACATAGAAAATGCCGGGGTGAGGAGCTATCTGGATAATGTCGATTATTCTAATGACACGGATTATACGATATCTTATGTTGCAAACTACAAGCCCAGCGGATCAGATTCTCCTCTGCCCGTAACTCTTTCGTGGGAAGGGGGCACCGCAGATCAAATTCTGATATCCACGGCTCCTAGTTTCGATGGTGCTACTGTTGTATCAGGTACAACCTCTCCTGTTTCTGTATACAATTTGATTCCTGGAGTAAAGTATTATTACAAAGTACTTAGAAACAATAGTGTTCTAAAAACAGCATGTGTAACACCTGTTGGACCTATACGAATGATTTATGTACCCTCCGTTCATATTAATCACGACTATAATCATAGAAGCGATATTAATCGTAATGCACGCGATTTAGGAGGATGGGCAACAGACGGCGGTCACATCGCTTATGGGAAAATATATCGTGGCGCCAGGCTTAACGACATGCAGGACAATTCTTCTGCAAAGAATATTATTTTAAATACCCTGGGGGTAGATGTAGACCTTGATCTTCGTGGTGCACCTGAAGGTAATCAAGGGGGAAGCGGACAATATAATCCCTGGCTGAGTTCTGACGATGTAGTGTATTGTAACATAAAACCGTGGAATTATTTTTACGATAGCGTTAGTTATAGAACTGATCCTCCTTCCAACAAAATGGGCGTCAGCGCAGATCTGTATCAACTGTCCATCAGATATATCATCAACTGGCTTAAAGACGGCAAAGTAATATATTTCCACTGTCACGGCGGGTCTGACCGTACCGGAACATTAGCTTTCTTGATTGAAGCCCTCCTTGGCGTGTCAGAAAGCGACCTATCAAAAGATTATGAACTTACATACTTCTCTGGTTCATTAAGGCGGCGTAACGGTAATGCTGACCGAAACGCATCTGATGGAGGATGGTTTTTCTCGCCTATGGTAAGATATTTACGTACCTTTGCTCCTAATAGCACAATCAAGGAACAGGTCAAAGCCTGGGCAAAAACTCGTCATTCTAACGACGTTGACCCTCTGACAGACGCAGAAATTGAACAACTTAGGTCACTTTTGATTGCAACTGACTAATAGGTCAAAAAATATTCTTATATTTGCAGTCCCGTTGGATAGACGGGCAAGGAGAGGTGGTAGAGTGGTCGATTACGGCAGTCTTGAAAACTGTTGAACGGCGACGTTCCGGGGGTTCGAATCCCTCCCTCTCCGCAAAGACAAGCGATGGAAGCCGGCGAAAGCCGGCTTTTTGCGTACAGGCGTCACTCGGAAAGCTAGCTTTCCAGATGGCGCCTGAATGCAAAAAGAACCGGGCGGCTCTGCCGCCCTGCTTCCATCGCCAAATCTTTGCAAGGGCCCCAGCGGCGAGCGTTTGAGGGAATGCGCAGGATGCGCCAGCATCCGAGCACAATCCCGAGCTCCGCGAGGGAATGCGCAGGGCGCTCAGCGCCCGAGCACAATCCCGTTCTTAGTCTTTCATCGCCCCCAGCGCCTCCTCTGCGGCATCCAGCAGCGGCTGTGCAGAGACTTCGCGCCCCACGGCGTGCCTCATCCAGAGCTGCGGCGTGAGACGTCCCGCAGGATATATGCGCTCTATCTCGGCAGCGACCGATTTGCCCTTAAGCTGCTGCTCGAGCTGGAACTCTATGATATGGCCGTAAGGATAGTTGGCCAGATAGAGCGGCACATCAATCATATGGCTGTAGATGGCCAGTATGGGAGAATCATCCTCGCCGAGATATTTGGCGAAATACTTGTTCCAGACCTCTTGTGCAGTACGTATTACCTGCTCTTTGAGCTGTGCCGCCGTGGCATCGGGATGGGCGTAGAGCCAGCGCCAGCTATACATGTCCACGAGGGCCACACCCATAATCTCATAGCATCCCCAGAAGATGTCGAGGGTCTCCATGGCCTCGCGCATCGGGTCGTCGTTCTTATAGCCCAGGAAATCGAGGTCGCGGACCTGGAACACGAATGCCAGCGCCTCGGTAAAGGCGGTGTTGGGCACGCCCTTCATGATGTAGTGGTCCACATCGTGCAAGGTGATGGTCTGCTCTACATTATGGCCGAACTCATGCACGGCGATATTGTAACCCTTATAGTCCATACCGTCCTTGCCTATTCTGGTGCGCAAGCGGGCGTTGTCGGTGCGCATACTCGACTCCCAGGCATGGCCCGCGCCGCGCGACGGATCGACCGTGATGTGCGAACATATAAAATCGTTCTTCTGCTGGCTGAAGCCCAGCTGCGCCAGGATAGAAGGCATTCCCTTGGAGGCAAACGCCTCGCGGTCGGGATATAGCTGGCGGGTCAGAGCCGAAAGGTCATCTTCGTTAATGGTGCTGCGGCTCTTGAAACCGTCGTACCAGATGTCGAACGGCTCCAGCTTGCGCCCCATACGCCGCTCGATGAGCGCTGCCACCTCGGCCACCTGCGGCGAACTGCAGAAGGTGTCGAACAACTGCTCGATCTCTGCGAAGCTCACCTCCATATCGCCCTCAAAGGCGCGGTCGATGGCCGTGGGATAACGCGGGTTAAAGCGGTCCAACTGCCGCATGGCATGGTAGTTATCGATAAAATACTGGTAACGGATATCGGGCTCCGGCCCGCATTTGACCTCTTTGCCATCTTTGAAAACTGTGTTGGAGTACGGATTCCAGTCGTAAGCGGGGTCATTGATGACGCACTGCGGGATGCTCTGGTCTATGATGCGACGCATCACCTGGTATATCATCCGCTGCTTGGCCAGCCCCTCTGGGCCGTCGTTGTAGTGGGTCTTGAGTTCGTCGCGCAGGCCCCAGTGGGTAATCAGCGCCATATCGGGGAAGATGTGACCGCCGTTGTCGTCGAGCAGATGCCCCATCTCTATGTTGTAGTTCGCGATGTAGTTGTCTGCCGCCGAAAGATGCGCGGACAGTTGCTGGAGGCAAGCGGCCGGCACGCGGGCGGTAAAGATGTCACCCAGGCGGGCGTATGCCCACTGCTGGCGGCTCCACTCCTTGCCCAGTTCATTCTTCTCTTCCAGGGTGTAGAAGGGGAAGTTCAGCACTACTATGAAGGCTATTTTCTGCTCGAACATGTCGTCGTCAAAGTGCGCCGAGGGGCTGTAAGCGCCAAAAAGTTCGTCGAGGCGGGTCGGCGCGGGGCCGTCCACATGGATAGGGAGATTGAGATCCACGGTCATCTTGTTGAAGCATCCCCACAGACTCTCAAAGTTAAGCTCCAGTTGCGCGGCCATACCGGCCAGTTCGCCGGGGTCGGCCACAAAATTGTCGTCGCAGAACGCCTCGAATTCCTCGGGGGTGCCATCCGCCGCCGTCCATAAGGCTGCAGCCTGCTCTACTCCACGCGATATGCGGTCGCCGACACCCTCGATGCCCGCATACTTGTCGCACAGCGACTGTACCGTTTGCTCTACGCATTTCTTGTCGATATTACTCATTGCTGTCTCATTGTTATTCTTGCATCCGGCGGCCAGGCACAGCACCACTGCCACCGTTAATGTCATTATTCTTTTCATAATACTATTGCAGAGGGAATCTTGAACATATACAAAGATATATACTAACTTTGAAGATATGAAAAGAACAGCCTTATTACTGCTGGGGCTTCTGATAGCTGCCGGCTTGCACGCAAAAGTTTATTCCGTAAGCAGCCCTTCGGGCAGGCTTGAGATGCAGATAACCACCGGCAAAGGAGCCACCGACTATGTAATTGAAAATCTCACAGTAAAAAGCTCTACCCGCCTGGGAGTCCATATGGCGCCCGGTGGCGGCTTTGCGATGATTATTACTGGTTTTGCACGGTAGCCTCAAGAATCGGATCCATCGCTGCGAACGTACCGTAGACCTGCTCTGATGCAGCGCGGCAGCCTCCGCCGCACCGCTGGAGCAGCTGGCATTTTTCACATTTTACCGGCAGCGGGGAATACCATCTGTTAATTTCCGGATCGGTAAGGATATCTCCAATAGGCCTTTCGTAGATGTTCCCCAGCACTCTGGGGGAATGGTTGCAAAAACGGACATCCCCGTTGAAATTCACCGTTACAGGACGACCGGAGAGGTCTGTGGTGCATCTGCTGAAACGGATATGCGGATAAGGCGTAGTATCCAACAGACACAATGGGGTGCAGACGCCGCTGACAAAGCGCATGTCGGGATTGGTTACCGCAAAGGCCTCGATAGCCGTGAAGGTCTCTTGAAGCGTCTCCTTGTCCGGGACAAGTTCGTGAACATTGCGTATGCCGTTCCCACCTATGTTGAAGCGGTTCACCATAACAGTACGGACGCCGCAATCTTTAATCAATTCAAGCGTATCTTTAACGCCCGTTGCGTTCTTCTTTGTGATGACCAGCACGGCGACGCCAATTCCTGCATTGCCGGCGCGACACATGGCCTCCTTCGCTTTCTCCCAAGACCCCGGTACGCTAGTCAGATAATCGTGGATTGTGGCATCGGCGCTCAGCAGTGGAATCTGGATGGCGCCCACGCCAAGGGTCAGGAAGTTTTCAAGGGCACCGTCGTCCAGAAGTTTGCCGTTGGTGAGAACGTTCACCCGGCTCCCCTTAAGGCGTGCGTGCAGCACAAGGTCGTGGATGTTATTGAGAAGGAGCGGCTCTCCACCCGAAAAGGAGATACTCCCTACCGCCGCCTGTGATAGCAACTTCTTGAGTGTCTTCCGGGCCAGAACCGGGTCAGGAGACGCTATCGGGTTGCCGTCGCCGCGCCAATAATTATAACAGAACCTGCAATTCTGGTTGCAGGCTCCGGTAAGTTCATAAACAATATTATCGACGTGAAAGCGGGGCATTATATTATTTTGAAAGGCCAATCCCCGTACATGATTTTTACGAGTTCTTCCGGATCTTCTTCTACTACACCATAAATAAAGATTGTTGCTCGGCCTTTGTATGTAATATCCTCTGAGAGTGTCACCTCAAAAACAGCTTCTTCCGGATTCGTAACCTCCAGCAGGGTCCTCTGAAGTTCTTCCGGCTGTCCGGATGCACTTAACTCGCTTATGTTAATTACGCTAAAGATATACTTCTCGTAGGAGGGATTGTCAATTTTTATCGTAAGGACATCTCCCGGGCACATTTCAAAGTAGTTGTATCTTTCTATCTCATTTTCGGAAAATAGGGAGATAATATCCTCAGTGGGCTCCGGCGGAACCGGGTCATAGCATGTCACAAACGGTCCGGGACCTTCGCAAGAAGCAGCCGCGAGCATAGCCGAGCATGTAATCATTATGCCGCCGAGCCTGTACTTGGTGCGGATTGCCCTGGCACTTTTACCGCGTGAGAAAAACACCCAGGCAGAAGCCGCCAAAAAGGCTATTCCCACAAAAATGTAGATAAGCAGATACTTGGTTTTCATAAGGAGCTGTTTCTTATATAATGCACAAATCTACAAAATATAACAGCTTTACGGAGGAGCTCTTTAAGGAAACGGCGGCACAAACTCTCCGGAAAGGTGATAGACGCCATTCCGCTGCCGGAGCTGAATCCTGAAACTGTTCGAACGGTAATTATTTCTTCTCCGGTTCCTTCTCCGTCGACTTGCTGAAGAACTTCCACTGGAAGAGCAGCAGGTAGATGGCGCCGACCGTTATGCACGAGTCTGCAAAGTTGAAGATGGCCTCGAAAAAGCGGAAGGGTCTGCCCCCGATTACGGGCATCCAGTCGGGCCACGTGGTGTCAATGATGGGGAAATAGAACATATCCACCACTTTGCCAAAAAAGAGCGGGGCATATCCGCCACCCTCGGGGAACAGGGTTGCCACCTGGGTGAAGGTGCTCTCGCTGAATATCAGGCCGTAGAAGAGCGAATCGATTATGTTACCAAAGGCGCCGCACATGATGGCCGCCAGGCCGTAGAGGACGCCGTTGGGGGTATCGGGTTTCTTGAGAAGTTTGCGGATATAGATTATGATGGCTATGCCGAGGGCAATCCTGAACAGCGTCAGCAGCAGTTTGCCGATGCCGCCGCCGAAACTCATGCCGAAGGCCATTCCCATATTCTCTATAAAATGAATCCTGAACCAGGTTCCGAACACCGGAATACTCTGGCCCAGGGTCATGTTGGTCTTGACCAGGATTTTTATAACCTGGTCAATCACAAGCAGGGTAACCACGAAAATCGTTAGTCTGGTCCCTTTGGAGAGCTTCATTAACGCTTGTTTTTAGCCTCTACCGAGAGCGTAGCGTGAGGTACGAGTCTCAGGCGCTCCTTGGGGATCAGTTTACCGGTTTCGCGGCAGATGCCGTAAGTCTTGTTCTCGATGCGTACCAGCGCAGCCTCGAGGTTCTGGATGAATTTGTACTGACGTGCAGCCAGCTGGCCCAGTTCCTCCTTTGCAGAAGAGGTCGCACCTTCTTCCAGCACCTTGAATGTGGGGGAAGTATCCTCCGTATCGTTGCTGGAGCTGTGGTCTACATTGGCCTTGAGGATAGCATATTCTTCCTTGGCCTTTGCGAGCTTCTCGAGAATCATCTCTTTGAACTCCTGAAGTTCGGCATCGCTATACCTGACCTTCTCTTTATTTTCTGTATTTTCTGCCATAACGGGTAAATATTTCTGGGTAAAGATACTTAAGTTTTAATTACAAAGCAACCTTGACAACCTTAATTTCTATCTCAGAATCGTCGCCCCACTCTACCTTCGTACCACCGAAATCCTTGTCCAGAGCCACGTTAAGGGCCAGGGTCTGATCTTTAAGATAAGATTCGAAAGATGCGAGGGAATCGGCAACCTCGGCAAGATTCTCTATAGTGACGTTGATGCGGTCGGTTACGTCAAAGCCACTGTCCTTGCGAAGGTTCTGGATGCGGTTCACAAGTTCGCGGGCAACGCCCTCGCGACGCAGTTCGTCGGTGAGGGTAACATCGAGTGCCACGGTGAGCTGTCCTTCGGAAGCGACCAGCCATCCCTCCATATCCTCGGAAGATACGGTGTAGTCTTCCTGGCAGAGAGCGACATCGCCAGAAGGGAGCTGGAGGGTATAATCCCCCGCCCTCTCAATGGCGGCTATGGTGGGCTGATCCATGGAGGCGAAGAATGCGGCAATCTCTTTCATCTGCTTGCCGTATTTCTTGCCAAGGGTCTTGAAGTTGGGCTTTATCTTCTTGGTTATAAGGCCTGTAGTATCGGTGATATACTCTACCTCCTTCACGTTGACTTCGCCCAGCACCAGCGACTCGACCTTCTCGAACTGGCTGCGGAGATGCTCGTTGAGCACCGGAATCACCAGTTTTGCGAGGGGCTGGCGCACCTTGATGCCGACCTTGCGGCGGAGTGCGAGCACCATGGACGAACTCTGCTGGGCCAGATTCATACGCTCTTCCAGGTCGGCGTCTATCAGGCTCTCGTCGGCCTTGGGCATCATGCTGTAGTGGACGCTTTCTGCCTCGGGATCGAGGTCGCGCCAGATGCGGTCGCTGTAGAACGGGGATATCGGGGCCGAAAGCTGCGCCACTACCTTGAGGGCGTTGTAAAGGGTCTGGTAAGCGGCCAGTTTGTCGTCGCTCATGCTGCCGCCCCAGAAACGCTTGCGGTTGAGGCGGACATACCAGTTGCTCAGGTTGTCGCACACGAAGGTCTGTATCAGGCGGCCGGCGGTGGTAATGTCGAAATCTTCATAAGCTGCGGTCACCTCCTTGATAAGGGTGTTGAGTAGCGACACCAGCCAGCGGTCTATCTCGCGCAGGGCGCTTGCGAGCGCTGCGGGGGCCTTCGGGTCAAACTTGTCTACATTCGCATAGAGTGCGAAGAACGAATATGTATTATAGAGTGTTCCGAAATACTTGCGGCGGATTTCGTCCACGCCCGAGAAATCGAAGCGGAGGTTGTCCCAAGGCTGGGCGTTGGTGAGCATATACCAGCGGAGGGCATCGGCGCCGTACTGGTCCAGGGCCATGAACGGATCCACGGCGTTGCCCAGGCGCTTGCTCATCTTGTTGCCGTTCTTATCCAGCACCAAACCGTTGGAAATGACATGTTTGAACGCGCAGGTGCCGCTCACCATGGTGTGGATTGCGTGCAGCGTGTAGAACCATCCGCGAGTCTGGTCCACACCCTCGGCGATAAAGTCTGCCGACTGGGTGAACTGCGGCTTTTCGATGTTCTTGAGCCCTTCCTGGGCGTACGGCATCGAACCGGAGTCGAACCATACGTCTATAAGGTCGGTCTCGCGCACCATCTTGCGGCCGTCGTCAGATACCAGGAAGTAGCCGTCCACATACGGGCGGTGCAGGTCTATCTTATCGTAATTCTCTTTGGAGTAGTCTCCGGGAACGAAACCCTTGTCACGCAGGGGGTTACTGGGCATGACGCCGGCTGCTACAGCCTTGTCCAGCTCGTTGTAGAGCTCCTCTACGCTGCCGATGCACTTGGCCTGCTTGCCGTCTTCGGTGCGCCATACGGGCAGCGGGGTGCCCCAATAGCGGCTGCGGGAGAGGTTCCAGTCCTGGATGTTCTCCAGCCACTTGCCAAAGCGGCCGGTACCGGTCGATTCGGGCTTCCAGGTGATGGTCTTGTTGAGCGCCACCATCTGGTCCTGGACTGCGGTGGTCTTGATAAACCAGGAGTCGAGGGGATAATAGAGAACCGGCTTGTCGGTGCGCCAGCAGTGGGGATAGCTGTGCACGTGCTTCTCTATCTTGAAGGCTTTGCCCTGCTGCTTGAGGTCGACGCAGAGGTCGATGTCGAGGGTGGCGTCGTCGGGGCCGAGGGTTGCATCGTATGCATTCTTCACATAGCGGCCGGCGTACACGCCGTAAAGCTCTTTGTTGACATTCTTCTCAACGAACCCGGCATCGAGATCTTCCAGGCGGAAGAACTTGCCGGTGCGGTCTACCATCGGCATGCGGTTGCCGGCGGCATCTACCATCTGCATCGGAGGCACGCCCGCAATCTTGGCAACCTTGTCGTCGTCGGCACCGAAGGTCGGGGCTATGTGCACGATGCCGGTACCGTCTTCTACGGTAACGTAGTCACCGGTGATGACCCTGAAGGCGCCTTCGCCAGGATTGACCCAAGGGAAAAGCTGCTTATAGGCGATGCCTGCCAGTTCGCGCCCCTTGAACTCACCGTCCAGCACGCGGAACGGGTTCTTATCGTTGAAGTGTGCCGGCACCAGGGCTTTTGCCAGTACATATACGGCAGGCTCCTTGGTGTAGGGGTTCACGCTCTCTACGCGGACGTAGTCGATATTGGGGCCGACGCAGAGCGCGGTGTTCGAAGGGAGGGTCCAGGGGGTAGTGGTCCAAGCCAGGAAGTATACCGGAAGAGTGGTGTCGCCAAAAAGCTTCTGGGAGACGCCATTCTTTATAACCTCGAATTGCGCCGTGACGGTGGTGTCCTTCACGTCGCGGTAGCACCCGGGCTGGTTGAGTTCGTGGGTGCTCAGGCCCGTTCCCGCTGCGGGGGAATAGGGCTGGATGGAATATCCCTTATAGAGGTAACCCTTCTTGTAAATCTCCTTGAGCAGATACCACAGGGTCTCGATATAAGCGTTGTCGTAGGTCACGTAGGGGTTGTCCATATCCACCCAGTAACCGATGCGCTCGGTGAGGTTGACCCACTCCTTGGTGTATTTCATGACCTCCTTGCGGCAGGCATGGTTGTAATCGTCTACAGAAATCTTCTTGCCGATGTCCTCTTTGGTGATGCCGAGCATCTTCTCGACACCGAGTTCGACCGGCAGTCCGTGAGTATCCCAACCCGCCTTGCGCTCTACCAGGAAGCCGCTCTGCGTCTTGTAACGGCACACGGCATCTTTGATGGAGCGGGCCATGACATGGTGAATGCCGGGCATTCCGTTGGCAGACGGCGGACCTTCGAAAAAGATGAATTTCGGAGCGCCTTCGCGCAGCTTGAGAACCTTCTTGAAGGCATCCTCCTTGCGCCAGGCATCCAGTACTTCGCGATTAACCTCAACCAGATCTAAATTCTTGTACTCGGGAAAACTCATATATATTTACGATTAATGAACGGCAAAGATAATATTATTTGCTAAATTTGCGTCAAGTCAAATCTCTTGAAATGGGAACGATAGACCTCATTATTCTGGCGTGCTTCCTGCCCGCCATCGTCATAGGGCTTAAAAGCGGGTTTGTCAGGCAGTTGGTAGCCCTCGGGGCCATCGTTCTCGGGTTGTATCTCTCCATCCATTTCTCAGACATCGTGGGGCAGTGGCTCGCCGAGCGCTGGCACGTAGAGAAGTTCTGGCTCAAGGTCATCTCCTTCACCGCTATTTTCATAGGCGTGGCGCTGGTGCTCAACCTCATCGGCACCCTGGTAGAGAGGGTCCTGAAGATCACCATGCTAGGCTGGCTCAACCGGCTGCTCGGACTCGCGCTGGCGATAGTTGCCTGCGCGCTCATAGTGGGCACCCTCATCTACATGGTTAATTCTGCCAACGACCTGCTGCAATTCATCCCGGAAGAGAAAATCGCCGAATCACGCTTCTTCAAGCCACTTCTGCATATGGTAGAATTGGTGTTTCCGTATTTGAAGTCACTTTTCTAAAAAAAGTTTTTCCGTTTTAAACTCTCAAAATCCAAAATTTTGAGAAAATGTCGCACGCAACGGCGTCAGAAGGCTCATCTTTGCCGCTGACGAAGGGAAGATTTGTGCAGACGGAAAAACGGAGAGCGACCCCGAGTCACACTGCCCGCCGGAGCTGGAATGGTCTATAGTGGGTATCGGCCGGAGAGCCGCCGACTGACATACGATAAGAGGTCCTCTCCTATTTTCCGTCACCCCTCAAAATAGAAAAACCATATTGCCATGACTAAATTCAAGCCTGTCAAACAACACGACCGAACCGACTGCGCAGTGGCATGCATCGCGGCGATTGCGCGCTACTACGGACTCTCCCTGCCGCTGGCCAACATCCGCCAGGCGTGCGGGGCTTCGGTCGAAGGCACCACTATAAAAGGGATAATGGATGCCTGCGAGAGCATCAACCTGGAGGCACGGCCCCTTAAATCTACCGAAAAAGATCTAGACCTGATAGACCCCGGGCAACTGCCGGTGATACTGCACGCCACCAACGACGAGGGCGACCCGCACTTTGTCATACTCATCTCCTACACAGACTCACATGCGGTGATAATGGACCCCGCCGTAGGCAAGAACGTGCGGCTGACCCGGCAGACCCTGCTCGGGCGATGGAGCGGTTACCTGGTGGAGGTCACCCCCGGGAAAGATTTCCGGCCCGGCGACGAGACCCTCCCTACGGGAGTGCGGCTCAAACGGTTGTTCGGACTCTACTGGCGCGAAATCGCCTCCAGCGTGGCATTCTCGCTGGTATACATACTCATGGGCATCAGTTTTTCACTTTTCATTCAACACTTCATAGACAAAGTCATTCCCGGGGGCGACACCGGCAGCATCGCCGGCCCCGCCCTCGCGATGGCCATCCTGTGTGTTCTTGCTTTCTTTATCGGTATTTTAAGGATCAACACTCTGTTGTCCGCAGCCACAGGCATCGATCTCAAGCTTATCAGTTCCTTCATTTCACACCTGTTCAAACTGCCTGTGGCTTTCTTCAGCCAACGCGGCGCCGGCGAGATCAACTCCCGCATAGGCGATGCATATACCATCCGCAGATTTGTCACGGAGGGGGTTTCTTCTGTGATTATCAGTCTGTTCACCCTGCTGACATCGTTCGTGCTGATGTTCACCTTCCACTGGAAGCTGGCGCTGCTCACGGCCCTGTTCGTGCCCGTTTACACGCTGATTTATTATTTTGCCACCAAGTCGGCCAAGCGCTACAACACAGAAATCATCAACGGCAGCACCATGTTCGAAAAGCGGTGCGTAGAGAACATCGCCGCCGTCAGGAGCATCAAATACGGCTGCATGGAGCGCGATGCCGCACGAGGCATCGAGGGGCAGTACACCGCATTGTGCGACAAGATATATAAGGGCAACAGCACCGCCGGGCTGTATGGCGTGCTGGCGGAGTCGGTCTCCAAAATGCTCACCGTGGTGCTGCTCTCCGCCGGGTCGTTCATAATTCTCAAAGGGAGCCTGAGCGTGGGTACGCTGATGGGGTTCTACGCCATCACCTCGTTCTTCTCAGCACCGCTCGCGCAACTGGTTGGGGTCAGTTCGCTGATATCGCAGACCCGCATCTCTACAAGGCGCCTTTTCGAGGTGATGGACCTGGAGGAGGAACCGCTGGAGGGAGGCGACCCGCCCAGGGAGACCGGCGACCTGGTGTTCGACCATGTAACCTTCTCTTACCCCGGCTCGCTGAACCTGATGGAGGACTTCTGCGCCACCCTGCCGGCGGGCAGGATAACCGTGGTCAAGGGACGCAGCGGTTGTGGAAAGAGTTCCCTGGCGGCACTCGCGATGCGCCTCTACTCCCCATCGAAGGGGACAATCACCATGGGCGGGGTGGACATATCGCTGTATGACCTGGCCAAGTGGCGCCGCAAGATCACCATCGTGCCGCAAGACGTGCGCCTGTTCGACGATACCATATTGTTCAACATCACCGGCATGCGCAAAGGCTACGACCTGGAGCGGGTAGCCCGCCTGCTGGTAGACCTCGGGCTGGACAGTCTGGTGCGCGAACTGCCCAGGGGCATCATGACCCTCGTGGGAGAGTCGGGCTGCCGCCTCTCGGGCGGACAGAAGCAGCGCATCGCGATAGCCGCCGCCCTGTACCGCCGACCCGACATACTGATACTCGACGAGGCCACCAACTCGCTGGACGCCGCCTCGCAGCAGAAAATGATGGAGGTGATCAAACGGGAGAACACCGAACGCGATTTGACCGTGATAATGATTACCCACAAGGCCGACGAGATACCCATTGCCGACAAGATAATCGAGATGTGAATGCGCATTCACCATACGGGCGAAGTCTGCACGCCCCGTTTTGCAGGCAAACTTTAAACAAATCATTACTATGGAAGAACAAAGATTTTGTGGTTCAGTTCTGGAGGGATTGGATTCTTCCGAACTGTGCATCTGCGGCGGCATCAGTGCCGAATTCAACTTGGGCAACATCGTAGCCCTCATCCGCAAGATTATCGATTTTCTGGACGACTACATCCCCAACCTGATCAACGGTTTCAAGGATGGCTACAACCTTGGCAAATAAGGAGGTACGGCCATGAAAAAAGTCGCTTTAGAGCCCATCTCCGTCCAGGAGTGCTGCCTGGTTACAGGCGGTGTCGACAAGAACGCACAGAGTGCGCTGTATTACATCGGTTATGCGTTGGGGTTCCTGGTGAAATGCATCGTAAGCATCTTCACCCCCAAGGAGGTTCAGGCAGAGCCTGCGCTATAACCTGTCTATACAACTGAAAGAGTGAGGGGGCGGTGAAAAGGACTATCGCGATATTGATGGCGGCGGCATTGGCCTGGACAAGTGTTTCGGGACAGGGTAAAGTCTGGACTCTGGACAGTTGTTTCGCCTGGGCCGATACGCACAACACCTCCATCCTGATGGCCGCCACCGACATTCGCAAAAGCCGGCTGCAGCTGTTGCAGTCCAAAGCGGAGCTGCTCCCCACCCTTCAATTGTATGTCAATCAGTATTACAACTGGGGACGAAGCGTCGACATGCAGGAACTGGTAATTGTCAAAAACCGGCTTACGCGACAAACCAGCGCCTCGGTCGGCGCCTCGTTTTCTATTTTCGACGGATTTGCGAGGCTCAACACCATAGCCGCCAACCGCGCCATGGCCGCCTCGGCAGCGAGCAGCGCGGCACAAACGGCGCTCGAGGTGAAGGCCGACATCGCAAGGGCCTATCTGGGAAACATCCTCGCCAGACTCACCGTCGAACGACTCGTGCAAAGCCACGATGCCATATGCCGGCAGCTGTCACAGGCCAGAGCCCTGGCCGAATGCGGGCAGCGCAACAGCAGCGACATCCTGGCCCTGAAGGCCAAAGCGGCCGATATCCTCTCGCAGATTGCCGAGGCGGAATCAGAAGGCGAAGCGCAAATGCTGCAACTGCATGCCCTCACCGGATGCGCCGGCCCTTTCGAAACCGACATCGCAATGGCTACCGGTAGCTGGCCGGATACCTACTGCGACTTAATGCAATTCCCGGACGACGAAACCGGTTACCAACCCGTTACACCGGCCGTCGAGGCGGCCCGGCAATCTGCCGAATCGGCCCGTTATGCATTGAAGGCGGCAAGGGGAGCCTTGTTCCCCACCCTTTCCCTGTCGGCCGGTTACGGCACCTACTACAGCGATGCCGGCGGAGCCACTTTCAAAGAGCAGATAGACGGCAACCGCAATCCGTCGATATCGCTGAGCCTGGCAGTGCCTGTCTTCGACTGCGCAAGAGGGATTTCCGCAGTTGCCCGTGCCAGAGAAGACCTTGCCGCACAGCAACTTAAGTTGCGTCAGACAGAAGAGCAGGCGCGGCAGCAGTGGCAGCAGATGCATCTGCAATACCATACCCTGGCAAGGCAAGAGAAGTCGCTGCAGGTCAAGGCAGCTTTCTGCGAAGAGAAACTTCGGCGTGCCGGTCAGGAATATGAGCTGGGAACCATCTCGGCCCAGCAGTGGGTAGAGGCCTGCGAAGATTATTCACAGAGCGGATGCGAGCTGCTCCAGTGCCGGTGCAAATACATTTTCCAACTGATAATCATGAAATTATACTACGATGGCATCCAAAAATAGCAAGCGGAAGGGTTGGTGGATCGTTGCGGCAGTCGCCCTCGCGACGGTGGTTGCACTGCTGGCGTCAAAAGACAAGAGCGCCAGTGTAGAGACCGTGCGGCCGCAGCGGGGCGAGATAGTGCAGTCGGTGTCGGCCTTCGGACGCATCCGCCCTGTGAAAGAGGTCAAGATATCCCCGGATGTTTCGGGCGAAATCATGGAAATCTGCTTCGAAGAGGGGGACCATGTCTGCAAGGGCGATCTTTTGTTCAAAATCAAGCAAGACTCTTACCTGCTGGCAATTGCGCGGTGCGAAGCCACCCTCGGGAGCGCCGTCAGGGCCCGCGACGCACAGCGGTGCGAACTGCGGCTCAAAGAGTTGGAGCACGAGCGTCTCGAGCGTCTTTGCGAGCACGACGCAGCCCCCGCCGCGCAACTGGAGCAGGCGGCTGTGGAACTCGATGCCGCCCGCGCCCGCGCCGAAGAGTGCGAATGCCAGATAGCGGTGGCCGAAGCCCAACTCGAAGCCGCCCGCAGCGAACTGGCCAAGACCATGGTCTACGCCCCGATGGAGGGGACCGTGACCTCGCTGATGGTCAAACCCGGCGAGAGGGTCGTCGGGACCAGCACCATGGCTGGAACCGAGACCATGACCATCGCCGACCTCGGCCGGATGGAACTTGTGGTACAGGTCGGGGAGAACGACATCCGCAGCATCAAGGTTGAGGACAGGGCCCGAATCAAACCCGACGCCGCTCCCTCCACCACCCTCGAGGGGCGGGTGAGCAAGATCGCGTTACGCGCCACCGGCGCGGGAGCCATGAATTCCGCCACCGATTTCGAAGTGAGAATAAACATTGACTCTCAAGACGTTATATCGTTACTTCCCGGCATGTCGGCATCGGTTGTGATAGACACCGGTTCCAAAAATGACATTTTAACCGTACCTTTGCAGGCGATTGTCATCAAGGACGGCCTGGAGACAGTCTGGACTGTGGACCAGAGGCAGCAGGTACACCGCCGGACGGTGGAGTGCGGCATCCAGGATTTCGGCAGGATAGAGATCACCGCCGGCCTGTCCGAAGATGACCTGGTGGTAGCCGGACCGTATCAGTTAATCAACAAAAACCTCTCGGAGGGAGACAGAGTAAAAATTGGCGATGGATTCAAGTAAAGACATTCTGATTCTGGCGTTAGAGACCAGCACCGACGCCTGTTCGGTGGCATTGTCCAGAAACGGGCAGACGATAGACTTCGATATCGTTACGGAACCCCGTATGCAGACCTCGCGGCTGGCTCCCATGACCGACGGTATCCTGCGCCGCAACGGCATCGGCGCCAAAGATTGCGCCGCCGTCGCAGTAAGCAGTGGACCAGGCTCTTACACCGGTCTCAGGGTAGGCGTTTCCATGGCCAAGGGGTTGTGCTTCGGCGCTTCTGTTCCGCTGATTGCGGTGAACACGCTGGACCTTCTGGCAGCGCAGGGACTTTCAATGTATAAGTCAAATCACGGAGAAAAACGGGCCGATGCAGTCGTTCCCATGATAGACGCCCGCCGCATGGAAGTCTACCAGGCGATCTACGACGGCGACGGAAACCGGGTTTCGGAGGTCGAACCGAAAATCCTCGAAACCTTTTCTTACAGCGAATTAATCGCGCAAAAACGGGTCGTTTTCTGCGGAAACGGATGTAAAAAATTTGAAGGAATCGCCCCCGAAGGGGACACTTTTTTCATCGAATGCTGCCCTGAAGCGCAGTATATGGCACAACTTGCATTTAAAAAGTTTATCTCAAAAAATTTCGAAGATGTGGCTTACATGGAGCCGTTTTACCTGAAGGAATTTTCGATAGGGATAAATAAGAAAAAAATCTTGGGGTAAAACGCTGATTTTTTGCTAAATTTGCGGACTTAAACAGAAGTCCCAAATTTTATGGCGTATCTCAAATTCAACAAAGCGGAACTGGTCAATCTGGAATACTCGCTAAAGCGGGAATTAATAGCCACAAACCGCACCGGCGCATACGCGAACACTACAATAGTTTGCTGCAACACACGTAAATACCACTGCCTGCTGGCGGTCCCCATCGAGCAGATGAACTGGCGCAGGCATATCCTGCTGTCGTCGCTTGACGAAACCCTCATCCAGCACGAGAAAGAGTTCAACCTCGGAATCCACTGCTACGGCAAGATTTTCGAGCCGCGCGGCCACAAGTACATCGTCGATTACGAAAACGAACCTATCCCGACCATTACCTACCACATCGGAGGCATCAAACTGCAGAAGCAGTTGCTCATGGTCGAGAACGAGGACCGTGCCCTGATCAAGTACACTTTGCTGGACGCCCACTCCCAGACCACCCTCAGGCTGCGTCCGCTGCTCTCATTCCGCAGCATCCACGCCCTGACTTCGCGCAACGACGTTGCCGACACCCGCGGCATGGATGTGGAGAACGGCAAGGCCTACAAACTCTACCAGGTGCTCCCCACCCTGTACATGCAGCTCAGCAAACCTGCAGCTTTCACCGAGGATCCATCCTGGTACAACGGCGTCACCTATCCCGAAGAGTACCGCCGCGGCTTTGACTGCACCGAGGACCTCTTCAATCCCGGATATTTCGAGATGCCCATCCGCAAGGGCGAGAGCATAATCTTCTCCGCCTCCACCGCGGCTTGCGACCCCGCGTCGTTCAAACGCCAGTTCACCAAAGAGGTTTCGGCTGTCGGCAATCTCGACGACTTTGATTCGACCCTGCGCCACGCCGCCTCCCGCCTGCTCTTCCACCGCCAGTGGCTGGAGATCAGCAGCGGCTTCACCTGGCTCGGCGTCGGCGACCTTCGCGCCACATCGATTTGCGCCCCCGGTATCATACTTCACAACACCGGCAGCGTAAAAGACTATACCGCCGTAGTGGACGGCATGATAGAGAAGTGGAACACTTCGCTGCTGAGTTCTTGCGACGATGTCGAAGCTCCGCTCACCTTCATCACCCTGATCCAGGAGCTGGCGGCCTACACCGGCCGCGGCAAGTCAGTTTGGGATAAATACGGTCCCACTGTCAACGCCATCCTGGGCAGTTACATGGCCGGCGGCCGTCCCGAGGCCCGTCTGCACGACAACGGCCTGCTCTGGGCATCGATTCCCGGCAAGGCCCTCAGCTGGATGAACGCCTACACAGAAGGCCACCCCGTGACCGAGCGTGCCGGCTACCAGGTAGAGACCAACGCCCTGTGGTACAACGCCCTGCGCTTTGCCGCCAACATGGAGCGCAAACACGCCAAGAACATCGACAAGGCGGCCCGCTATGAAGACATCGCCGACAAGGTAGACCGCAACTTCTACGACATGTTCTGGTGCGAAGACCGCGGACATCTTGCCGATTTCGTAGGCCCCGACGGGAAGAACGTTTTCACCCGTCCCAACCAGATATTTGCGGTGAGCCTCCCCTACAGCCCCATCACAGAAGAGGCCCAGGACCTGGTATTCCGTTCCGTCCGCCAGGATCTGCTCACCAGCCGCGGCATCCGCACCCTCTCGCCCAAGAACCCCATCTTCAAGGGTATCTACGACGGCAACCAGCACGAGCGTGACCTTGCCTACCACAACGGCAGCACCCGTCCCTGGTTGCTCAAGTACTACGTCATGGCCGGCTTCAAGTTGTACGGCAGCGCATTCCTGCGCGAGGCCCGCGAGTCCATCAAGGGCTTTGAAGAGGACATGACGATACACGGCATCGGCTGCGTGGCCGAACTCTACGACGGCAACCCGCCCCACAACCCTCACGGAGCCATCAACTCCGCATCCGCCACAGGCGCTATTCTCACAGTTGAATATCTCATCAACAAATATTCAGAGGAGGTATAATCATGAAAGTATTGATGTTTGGCTGGGAATTTCCCCCGCACATTTCAGGAGGTCTGGGTACCGCGTGCTACGGTATCACCAAGGGCTTGGCTGCGAACGGCGTCGAGGTGCTGTTCGTGATGCCTTCTGCCAGCGGTGACGAAGACACCAGCTCGGCGCAGATCATCAACGCCAGCGACGTCGCAGTCTACGACTCCTTCACCGACATAGACGATTACCTGAGCAAAGTCCAGTTCCTCAGGGTGGGCAGCAACATCATGCCCTACATCTCGCCCGAAGACTATTCGCTGCTCAGCGAAGAGGAGCGTCACTTCCAGACCATGGAGTTCTCCACCCACTTCCGCAGCAAATATAAATTCTCCGGCAAGTACGGAGCCAACCTCTACGAGGAGGTTGCCCGCTATGCCATGGTCGGCGGCGCGATTGCAGAAGAGAACGACTTTGACGTGATACACGCCCACGACTGGCTCACCTACCTGGCCGGCATCGCCGCCAAGAGGGTAAGCGGCAAGCCGCTGGTAATCCATGTGCATGCCACCGAATTCGACCGCGACGGCGAAAACTACAACACCGTAGTTTACGGCATCGAGAAGCGCGGCATGGAAGAGGCCGACCGCGTGATTACCGTGAGCGACTGGACCCGCAACATCGTGATCAACCGCTATGGCATCGACGCCTCCAAGGTGGTCACCGTGCACAACGCGGTGGATTTCTCGGGCCGCAGCGACATCAAGGTCAACCGTACCGTCAAGGAGAAGGTCGTAACCTTCCTTGGCCGAGTCACCCTGCAGAAGGGCCCCGAATATTTTATAGAGGCTGCCCGCAAGGTGCTTGACCGTTGCGACAACGTCCGCTTTGTGATGGCCGGCAGCGGCGACCTGCTCAACCGCAGCGTCCGCCGTGTGGCCCAGCTGGGCATGGCCGACAAGTTCCACTTCACCGGCTTCCTCCGCGGCGCCGACGTGCAGCGCATGTTCGCTTATTCCGATGTTTATGTGATGCCTTCGGTATCGGAACCTTTCGGCATCTCGCCCCTGGAGGCCATGATAAGCAACGTGCCCACCATCATCTCCAAGCAATCGGGTGTATCCGAGGTCCTCAAGCACGCCATCAAGGTCGACTTCTGGGACATCGACGCCCTTGCCGACTCTATCTACGCCCTGGTCAACTATCCCGCCATTGCCAACCTCGCGAGCGAGAAAGGCTTCGAAGAGGTCAGCACGCTCAAGTGGAACAACGCCGCGGCGAAGATGAAAAAGGTATATGCCGACGCTATCAATTCCATGAATAATTAATAATTACAGATATGGCCACAAAAAGTATTTGCCTGTATTTCCAGGTTCACCAGCCCGACCGGCTCCGCCTCTTCAGATTCTTTGACATAGGGGCAGACGACCACTATTTCGACGACTTTGACAACAGCGCCATAGTAAGGCGCGTCGCCGCAAAATGCTACCTGCCGATGAACAAGCTCATCCTCGAGCTCATCAAGGCCAACGGCAAGAATTTCAAAGTCACCTTCTCGATCTCCGGCACCGCCATCGAGCAGTTCAAGCTCTATGCTCCCGAGGTCCTCGACAGTTTCAGGGACCTTGCAGCAAGCGGTTGCGTAGAGTTTCTCGCAGAGACCTACTCGCACTCGCTGGCTTCGCTCGCATCGGCAGCCGAGTTCAAGGACCAGGTCAAGCTGCACGCCCAGACCATCGAGAAGGAGTTCGGCGTCAAGCCCAAGGCTTTCCGCAACACCGAGCTGATCTATTCCGACCATATCGGCGAGATGGTGGCTACTATGGGCTACCGCACCATGCTCACCGAGGGTGCCAAGCACGTGCTGGGTTGGAAGAGCCCCAACTACGTATACCACAACCCCATCAACCCCAAATTGCGCCTGCTGCTCAAGAACTCGGCCCTCTCCGACGACATCGCATTCCGCTTCTCCAACACCGGTTGGGGCGAATGGCCGCTCACCGCAGAGAAATACACCGAATGGCTGGCAGAGGCCCTCGAGAAGGACGACATCGTGAACCTGTTCATGGACTATGAGACCTTCGGCGAGCACCAGAAGGCCGCCAGCGGCATTTTCGAATTCTTCAAGGCGCTCCCCGCAGAGGTACTCAAACGCAAAACCATCAGCTTCTGCACCGCCAGCGAGGCAGCCAAGAAGCACGAACCGGTGGCAGAGCTCAATGTCCCCTTCCCCATCTCCTGGGCCGACGAAGAGCGCGACACATCGGCTTGGCTCGGTAACGAACTCCAGCGCGAGGCCTACAGCAAGCTCTACGCCCTCGAGGCCAAGGTACGCCGCAGCGGCGACGAGCATCTGCTCGACATCTTCCGCCGCCTGCAGGAGAGCGACCATCTGTATTATATGTGCACCAAGTTCTTCTCCGACGGAGCCGTACACAGCTATTTCAACCCCTACGACACCCCTTACGAAGCATTTATTAACTATATGAACGTCCTCAGCGACTTTGAGATCAGGGTTGCAGAGCACGCCAAGAAAAAATAAACCGTAACGACACTGATGAAAAAAGAGATAAAGATGCCGGATTACCTGTTTGAGGTCAGCTGGGAAGTTTGCAACAAGGTAGGCGGCATTCACACCGTACTTGCAACAAAAGCATTAAACCTTAACGAAGAATTACAAGACAGACATATTCACATCGGACCTGACGTGTGGATGCACACCCGCCAGAATCCCGAGTTCATACCCGACTATACCCTCTTCAAAACCTGGAGAGAACTTGCCGCACACGAAGGTTTGCGCGTACAGGTGGGCCGCTGGAACATCCCCGGCAATCCCGTCGCCATCCTGGTAGACTTCAAGACCCTCATCACCAGCAAAGACCAGATCTTTGCCAAGGCTTGGGAGCAGTACGGAGTCGATTCGCTCAACGGCAACTGGGAGTACATCGAGGCCTTCCTGTTCGGCTATGCCGCCGGCAAGGTTATAGAGAGCTTCTCGCGCTTCTACATCCGCTCTTCGAGCAAGATCGTGGCCCAGTTCCACGAGTGGATGGCCGGCGCCGGAATCCTCTACCTCAAGAGCACCGGACTCCCCATCGGCACCGTGTTCACCACCCATGCGACCGTCGTAGGACGTTGCTTGGCCAGCAAGCATATCCCCTTCTACAAGGAACTTCCCACCATGAACGGGGACACCATGGCACGCGACTACGGCGTTTCTGACCGCCACTCGGTAGAGAAGGCGGCCGCCCTCAATGCCGACGTATTCACTACCGTAAGCGACCTGACCGCATACGAGTGCAAGATACTGCTTGGCCGCGAACCCGACGTGGTAACCCCCAACGGCATCGACTCGAGCTACGCTCCCGACCGCAAGTCGTTCGCCAAGATGCGCGCCGAGGCCCGCAAGAGCCTGCTCAAGGTCGCAACCGCCATGAGCGACAAGCAATACGACGACGCCAAGACCGAGATCGTCTGGATCGGCGGACGCTATGAATACGAGACCAAGGGCATCAACGTGTTTATCGACGCCCTGGCCAAGGTAGAGCACACCGACCCTGCCAAGAAGATTGCGGCATTCATAATGGTTCCCAGTGGCAACAACGGCCCCGACAAGGATCTCCTTGAGAAACTTGCCAATCCCGACCACAAACACACCACCAACGTCACCCACTACCTTATTGACGACTTTGACTGCGTCCGCCGCCATCTTGCAGAGGTCGGCCTGGACAACGCCCCCGAGCGCGAAGTCGACGTTTACTTTGTCCCCAGTTACCTCAACGGCAACGACGGCATCTTCAACAAGAGTTACATGTCCCTGCTCACCGGTGCAGACCTGACCCTGTTCCCTTCTTACTATGAGCCTTGGGGATACACTCCGCTGGAGTCTCTCGCATATAACGTTCCCACCGTCACCACCACCCTTGCGGGCTTCGGCCTCTGGATCAAAGAGCGCTACAGCGGCAAGGAGCCCCTGCGCGGGGTAACCATCGTAGACCGCGACGATTTCAATTACGGCGAAGTGGTCGACTCGGTTGCATGGTGCATAGAACGTTATTGCGCAATGTCCCCCGAGGAGTATGCCGCAGAAGCCGCCAACGCGAAGGAGATCTCTTTCCTCGCACTCTGGGAAAATAACATATCTTTTTACAAAACCGCCTACGATATGGCTATCGACAAAGTAATAGAAAAATTCGGTCCGTACCCCCTGCTCCAGGAGGACAACGACCAAAGCTACCGCAAACAAATAGCAAACCGTCCCAACTGGAACAGCATAGTTGTAAACCGTTCACTCCCCAGCGGCCTCAGCGGCCTCGAAGACATCTCCAGAAACCTCTGGTGGTGCTGGAACGACGAGGCCATAAGCCTGTTCATGTCCATTGACACCACCCTCTGGGAAGAGAGTAAGGGTAACCCTATAGTGATGCTCGACAAGATCTCTCTCGAACAGTACCAGACCCTCGAGCAGGACAAGGAGTTCATGGCCCGCCTGAAGAGCGTCCACGACCACTTCACGGAGTACATGAAGGGCAAATCCCAGCGCAAATCGCCCAAGATCGCATATTTCTGCATGGAATACGGCCTTGACACCTCCCTCAAGATTTACTCCGGCGGTCTCGGCATCCTCGCCGGCGACTACCTCAAAGAGGCCAGCGACATGGGTGTGAACCTCACCGCAGTGGGTCTGCTGTACAAATACGGCTATTTCACACAGTATCTCTCGGGCGACGGCGACCAGGTCGCATCTTACGACCCGCAGAACTTCCGCGAATCACCCGCACAGCCCGTTCTGGACAAGGATGGCAAATGGCTCACAGTATCTGTTCCGATGCCCGGCCGTAACCTCAACATCCGCATCTGGAAGGTCGAAGTCGGCCGCACCGACCTCTATCTGCTGGACACCGACTTCGAAGAGAACATGCCCGAAGACCGTCCCATCACCCACCAGCTTTACGGTGGCGACTGGGAGAACCGTCTCAAGCAGGAGATCCTGCTCGGCCTGGGCGGTATCCGCGCCCTCAAGGCCCTGGGTATCCAGGCAGAGGTTTACCACTGCAACGAAGGCCACGCAGCATTCACCGGCATCGAGCGCATCCGCATGTATGTAGAGAACGACAACCTGTCGTTTGCAGAGGCGCTGGAGGTAGTGCGCAGCAGCTCGCTGTTCACCACCCATACCCCCGTTCCCGCAGGCCACGACTTCTTCAGCGAAGACATGATGCGCGTCTACTTCGGCTCGTTCCCTTCCCGTATGAAGATCGATTGGCACACCTTCATGGGCCTCGGCCGCTACAACATCAACGACGGCGGTGAGAAATTCTCCATGAGCGTGCTCGCAGCCAACATGTCGCAGGGCATCAACGGCGTCAGCTGGCTCCACGGCAAGGTCAGCCAGGAGATCCTGGCGGGCATGTGGCCCGGCTACCTCCCCGAAGAGGTGAATGTCGGCTACGTGACCAACGGTGTCCACTACCCTACCTGGACCGCTCCCGCATGGAAGGCTATCCACGCCAGGGTATTCGGCAAGGAGTTCGCAACCCACCACTACGACAAGTCGTGCTTCTCCGGCATCTACAAGATACCCGACAAAGAGATCTGGAATGTCCGCAGCATACTGCGCAAGCGCCTCATCGACTATGTCAAGAAGACCATCTCCGACACCAAGTCCACGGCACACTATTCGCCCAACCAGATAGTCAAGATCAAATCTACGCTGCGCAACGACGTGCTCACCATCGGTTTTGCCCGCCGCTTTGCCACCTACAAGCGCGCCACCCTGCTGTTCCGCAACCTCGAACGTCTGGACAAGCTGGTAAACAACCCCGACCGTCCGGTACAGTTCCTGTTCGCAGGCAAGGCCCACCCCGCCGACAAGGCCGGCAGCGACTTTATCAAGCAGATCGTGGAGATATCCAAGATGCCGCAGTTCATCGGCAAGATTGTCTTTGTTCCCAACTACGACATCACCGTGGCCAAACTCCTGGTACAGGGCGTCGATATCTGGATGAACAACCCTACCCGCCGTCAGGAGGCCTCCGGCACCAGCGGCGAGAAGGCCGTGATGAACGGCGTAATGCACTTCTCGGTGCTTGACGGTTGGTGGGTCGAAGGTTACAAGGAGGGTGCCGGCTGGGCACTGCCCCTGGAGCGCACCTACGAGAAGCAGGAATTCCAGGACGACCTCGATTCGGCAATGATTTACAGCATCATCTCCAACGACATCGCACCGGCATTCTATAAGAAAGACTGGGACAAGGACTACTCTCCCGAGTGGATCAAGTATATCAAGAACACCATCGCACAGGTGGCATGCAACTTTACCACCAACCGCATGATGGAAGACTACCTCGAGCAGTACTACCGTCCTCAGGCAGCCCGCTACAAGAAGATGATAGACAAGGACTTCCTCAAAGCCCGCGAGATTGCCCAGTGGAAGAAGCACATGTACCGTGCATGGCCCGGCATCGAGATCCGCCGCTTCGACGACCTCAACGGCAGTGCAGTACGCTTTGCATTGGGAGACAAACACTTCGCAGAGGTTGAGGTATTCCTGCCCGGCCTCACTCCCGACGAGATCGGCATCGAGTGCGTCATCACCGAGCAGGACAGCAAGGGTGCATACCACATCCGTGAGGTTCACCCCTACGAGGTTGTCAGCTTCGAAGACTGCGTAGCCACCTACCGCGCCGACATCACCCCGGTCAAGGTAGGCACCTACCAGTACGCTACCAGAATGTTTGCAAAGAGCCCCGACATGGCTCACCGCCAAGACTTTGAACTGGTCAAATGGTTATAGCCACCACCGGATTCTTTGACGGTGTCCATAAAGGGCACCGGAAAGTGATAGACACTCTCTGCCGCACCGCCAAAGAGCGCGGGGCAGAGAGTGCCGTAGTCACTTTTTGGCCACATCCGCGCAACGTACTGCGTCAGGACGCACGGGAGCTGCGCCTGCTCAGTTCTCTCGAAGAGAAAAAGGAGCTGCTCTATGCGTGCGGCGTAGACCGCGTAGAGGTGGTCGACTTTACCCGCAGCCTGAGCCGCATGAGTTGCGAACAGTTCATCAAGGATTACCTTATCGAGCGGCTGGGCGCTTCGACACTGATAGTCGGCTACGACCACCATCTCGGGAATCCCGAATTCGACACCGACGTGACCGCCGTGGCACGGAGCCTCGGCCTGGAGACCATCAAGGAGGTCAGCGTATCCGACCGGTACAACACCATCAGCTCTACCTACATCCGCAACCTGGTATCCACCGGAGGCATCGAGCGTGCCAACATCCTGCTGGGCTACGATTACCGCCTTGGCGGAGTCGTGGTGAGCGGCAACGGCATCGGCCGCACCCTGGGCTTCCCCACCGCCAACATGCAGCTGTACGAACCGCTCAAGGTGATACCCGAGCAGGGAGTATATGCCGTGAAGGTACACGTCGAAGGGGGCAGCTACTACGGTGTCTGCAACATCGGCTTCCGCCCCACCGTGTGCAACGACCGCGCATTGGTAATAGAGACCCACATCCTCGATTTCAACGAAGAGATTTACGGCCTCGACATCAAATGCGACTTCTGCACCAAGCTGCGCAACGAGCAGAAATTCGCCTCCCGCGAGATACTCAAGGAGCAACTCTCGCACGACATCGCACAGACCCGGCAAATATTTGGAATCTAACCCGATATCGATATGACAATATCCCTGATCATATTTATAGTATGGCTGGCCATCGCCATAATTGGGGTCGCCAAAGGCGTCAGCAAGCGGAGCAAGGAGCAGCACGGCTCCCCTGCTTCCGCTCCGGGCCGGGTGTCACTCGAAGAGCTCATCGAGAAGTTGCAGCAGGGCGAAAGCCAGGCCCACGCGCCGGCTGCGTCTGCGCAGCAACCCCGCCCCAAGGCAAAGGATACATCCGGGAAGAAAGTACGGGAAGAACCCTTCAAAGAGGGCGAGCGCTCTACCCAAAACCCCAAGAATGAGAAGGTTGCAGCCGAGGCGAAAGCCAAGGGACCCGACATGGATTTTGACCCGGTAGAGATGGTCGTCTACTCCGAGATAATGCAGCCGGGCTACGAAAAATATTAGCCGTTATACAAATAATTACTATATTTGTAGTGAAATAGAACTAAGGCAGAGGGTCCCCGGATATGGGGATTCTTAATTTTTTTATCAAAATGGCAGAAATACACTATTTGACTCAAAAAGGTCTGGACGACCTCAAACAACAGTTGGCAGAGGCGATTGCAGAGCGCCCCGTCATTTCCAAGGCAATTGCTGAGGCGCGCGACAAGGGCGACCTGAGCGAGAATGCAGAATACGATGCCGCCCGCGAGGCGCAGGGTCTGCTGGAGCTCAAGATAAGCAAGCTCCAGGACATGCTCGCCACCGCCCGCGTGATAGACGAGAGCAAGATTAGCACCGACACCGTCCAGATGCTCAATAAGGTAAAAATCAAAAACATAAAGAACGGCGCCATAATGGAATACACCATCGTGGGCGAGAGCGAGGCCAACTTCCGCGAAGGCAAGCTGGCTGTCGGCACCCCCATCGCCAAGGCGCTTCTGGGTCACAGCAAGGGCGACACCGTAGACGTTCAGGTCCCTTCCGGACTCATGCAATTCGAAATTCTGGACATATCCATCTAAAGCCATGGCAACAATTTTCTCAAGAATAGCGGCGGGCGAGATTCCCTCGTACAAAGTCGCAGAAGACGACAACTACTTCGCATTCCTGGACATCAACCCGATGGCCGAGGGGCACACCCTGGTAATCCCCAAGAAGGAGGTCGACTACATCTTTGACCTCGATGACGAGACATACCAGGGCCTGACGGCATTTGCCAAGAAGGTGGCGGAAGCCATCAAGAAGGCCATCCCCTGCAAGAGGGTCGGCGTAGCGGTGCTCGGCATGGAGGTCCCTCACGCACACATCCATCTGGTACCCCTGCAGAAAGAGAGCGACATGGATTTCCGTGCAGAGAAGAAAACCCTCACCCCGGAGCGTTTCAAAGAGATTGCGGCCGCAATCGCCGCCGAGTTCAAAAACTGAGACCAACACCTATGAAGAAATTCCTGATCCCCCTGCTGGCGCTGCTGCTTGCAGCCTCCTGCAACAAGCCCGGCGCCGTGGTCGACCTTGACCTCAAAGAGGGTGTTGCCACCAACATAGAACTCTACAAACTCGACTATAACCGGCTCACTTTCATAGACAGCCTCGAGACCGACGCCAATGGCCACCTGCGCTGCAAACTGGCCCTCCCCGATGCCGAGAATCCCGCATTCTACTATCTGTACCACAACGGCACCAAGTTGGCCGGCGTGGTAGCTGCCGACAAGGACCGCATCGCGATTGCCGCCGACACCCTGGGGCATTACACCGTCGACGGTTCCGAAGACTGCCGCTTGCTCCAGCAACTGGACGAACGCCTGGCAGAGAGCACCGCCCGCATGGAGAAGGTACTCGACGAGGCCCCTGCCGACGAGAATGTCCAACTGTCACGCATCTACATCGACCACAAGCGCGCCACGCTGCGCCAGGTCATGGAGAACCCCTACTCCATCACATCGGCCGCAGCGCTGTTCCAGAAGTTCAACGACCAGCTGTATGTGTTCCAGGAGCCTACCGACGTGTATATCTTCACCGCAGTGCGCGACTCCCTGATGCTTAAATACCCCAACAGCGACTACGTTGCCGCAGTGACCAAAGCCATCGACAACCGCAAGAACGCCAACCAGATGGCGGAGCTTATCAACGAAGCCAGCTACGGAGTGCCCGATATTACCATGACCGATTTCAACGGCAAGGAGCAGAAGTTGAGCGACATGTTTGGCAAGGTGATTCTCCTCTCTTTCTGGAGCACCGCCCAAGACGAGCACAAGGTGTTCAACCGCGAGATGGTACCCATCTACGAGAAGTATCACGACCTCGGGTTTGAGATCTACCAGGTATGCGTAGACAGCGACAAGACCACCTGGGCCGCATCCATCCGGAGCCAGAAACTTCCCTGGACATGCGTGAACGACGGCCTCGGGATATCCTCTCCCGCCGTGTCGGCCTACAACCTCAACTCGATTCCCACGATGTTTATCATCAGCCGCGAATGCGACGTCCTTGGCAAGGACATTTACGACCCCGCCGAGGTAGAGAAAATAATCGCCGCAAACCTCTAAGAGATTTTTTTAAGAACTATAACCGTCCTGCAAGGGAGATACAGCTGCAACAGCTGGTCTCCCTTGTGGTTTGTAAGGGTAGAGTGTATCACGCTGTCGTCGTTGCGCCCGAAACCGTCGTAGCGGGCGCTGTCGCTGTCCAGCACTACCTGCCACTCGCCGCCGGGGGCCAGGAAAGCATAGTCGGCAAAGGAGTGCTCCGGGTTGAAGTTGAACACGAACATATAGTCGCCGCGGGTGAAGGCCAGCACCTTGCTGAAGTCGTCGGCACACCAGCAGTAATGCCCCTTGGATAGGAGGTTCTCGCTGGCGAACAGGTGTATCATGTCCTTGTCAAACTCCCGCAGCGCCTTGTAGTGCAACTCGTCGTTGTCGCTGATGCTCCAGAGGCGGCGCGCATGGGCAAACGACCAGCCGTTCCCTTCGCGGGGGAAGTCTATCCACTCGGGGTGGCCGAACTCGTTACCCATAAAGTTGAGATAGCCGTTGCCGGCGGTGGCCAGCGTCACCAGGCGGATCATCTTGTGCAGGGCCATGCCCCGCTCTACCAGATGGTTGTGCGAAGCCTTGTCCATAAAGAAATACATATCCTTGTCTATCAGGCGGAAGATGATGGTCTTGTCACCCACCAAAGCCTGGTCGTGACACTCGGCATAACTTATGGTCTTCTCGTCGGCGCGTTTGTTGGTGAGTTCGTACCACAGGCCGCTCATGCTCCAGTCGTGGTCGTCCCGCTCTTTGATAATCTTGATCCACATGTCGGGCACGCCCATGCTCATGCGGTAGTCAAACCCGACGCCACCCGACTCCAGGGGCGCCGCCAGTCCCGCCATGCCGCTCATATCCTCGGCGATGGTTATCGAATAGGGGTTGATCTCCTTTATGAGGATGTTGGCCAGGGCGAGATAGGTCACCGCGTCCTCGTCCACCCCGCCGTCGAAATACTGCTCGTAAGAGCAGAAGTCGCGGCCCAGGCCGTGGTCGTGATAGAGCATGCTGGTGACGCCGTCAAAGCGGAATCCGTCCAGACGGTACTCCTCCATCCAATATTTGCAGTTGGACAGCAAGAAGAAGCGGGTCTGCCCCTTGCCGTAGTCGAAGCAGCGAGAGTCCCAAGCGGGATGGTTACCGCGGTCTCCGGCGTGGAAATATGTGGTATACGAGCCATCGAGCCGGCTGAGCCCCTCGGCCTCGTTCTTGACGGCATGTGAGTGGACGATGTCCATGATGACCGCGATGCCCGCCGCGTGGGCTGCATCTACCAGCGCCTTGAACTCCTCCGGGGTACCGTAGCGGCTCGACAGCGCAAAGAAGTTGGAGACCTGATAGCCGAACGAGCCATAGTATGGATGCTCTTGCAGGGCCATTATCTGGATGGTGTTGTAACCGAGGTCAATGATGCGCGGCAGCACCTCCTTGCGGAAGCTCTCGAAGGTAGCCACCCCCTCCTGCTCGCCGCTCATGCCTATATGGGTCTCGTAAATCAGCGGGTTGGTTATCTTGACGCGACGCCTGTGACGCCACTTGTAGGGCTTCTCCGGAGCCCACACCTGTGCCGAGAACACCTTGGTTTCGGGGTCCTGGACGCATCTGGTGGCATAGGCCGGGAGGCGCTCCCCAGCGCCGCCGGGCCACTCCACAAACCATTTGTAGAGGCTTCCCGGCACGATTTCCCCTTCCGGGACGAGCAACTCCCAGTTGCCGTCGCCCGCGGGACGCATGGAGTAGCGCGGATCCTTCTTCCAGCCGTTGAAATCGCCGATGACGTAGATCCTGACGGCACAAGGGGCCCACTCGCGAAAAACCCAGTTGCCCTCCTCCTTATGGAGGGTGTAATAGAGATGGTTGTTTACCGCATCGTATATGGTGCCGTCGCCGGCAATGGCTTTGCGGGCCTCCTGGATCCTGTTCTTGCGGGCATCTATCGCACCCCTGAACGGATTCAGCCAAGGGTCATTGTCGTAAATCATCGGGATTGTCTTTTTCATACGGCTGCTTGTTTATCTATGATATCCATAAGTTCTTTTTCTGTACCGGCGAGGCACTTGCGGCAGTATTCCACAAGTTTCATAGCCTCCGCCACCTCCGCCTGGATCGTATCCAGCGGATGGTCGGGGCTCTCGATTACCGCCACCAACTTTTCCAGCTTCTCCAGGGCCTCTTTATATGTCATCTTTTCTGCCATATCGTTATAATATTTTGCCTTTTACGCTGCCGTCCGACAGCAATATCGTGATGTTGTCGCCAGGCGCGAGCTGCTCTTTCGAGACGACCCTGCCACCATCCTTCAAAGTTAATGAAAATCCTTTAGCCAAAATAGAGGCGGGATTAAGTGCGCCGATGCGATATTCCAAAAGGTCGATTTTTTGCCTTTGGGCCGAGATGATGCCGCCCGCCGCCGTGCGGATACGCGAGACGCAGCGCTCGAGCCGTGCGCGCTGGTCAGCCGCCTTGGTGCGCACCGCCAGCGAAAGCCTCCCGGCGAGGGTGCGCAGCTGGTAGTCCTCTCCCGCGATGATATCCACGAAATAATCGGCCAGCGCGGTCGGGGTCTTGAGATGTTCGAACGCCACCATGTCGGCCACGTGCACATCCCGCTCATGCCCTATGGCGGTCAATACCGGCAGCGGGAACTGCGCGATGTTGAGCGCCAGCTCGTAACTGTCAAAGCAGGCCAGGTCGGTGGCCGACCCGCCGCCGCGCAGCAGCAGCACCGCGTCGAAATCGTCGCTAAGGGCAGCAACCGCCTCCAGTGCGGCAATTATCCCCTCCGGTGCATCGGCACCCTGCATCGGCGCCGGGAAGAGTTCGCTGTAGAACTTGAAGCCGTAGCCGTTGTTGTGCAGATGCTCCATGAAATCGCCGTAGCCCGCGGCGGTAGCGGCAGAAATCACCGCAAACCGGCGGGGCAGCGTCGGCAGGGCCAACTGCGCATTGAGCTCCATCATCCCCTCCTCTTCGAGGCGGCGGATGGTCCGCTGCCGTTCGAGAAACGCTTCGCCGGCGGTGAAGGCGGCGTCCACATCCTCAATTATAAGGGAAAGCCCGTAAAGCTCCGAGAACTGGACAGTGGCGCGCACCAGTACGCTCATCCCGTCTTCCAGGCGGCGGCCAGCCTCCTGCTCGAAACGGACGGCGATACTGCGGTAGCGCGAGCTCCATATTATAGCCCTCACCTCGGCCAGAAGCGCCCCGGTGAGGATATTCTTCTCTATGAGATTGAGGTAACAATGGCCGCTGCGATTCACGCTCATCCCCTGTATCTCACCCTTTACCCACACCGACAGGGGGAACGATTCGTCTATCGCCTCCCTCACCTGAGTGAGTAATTGTTGCAGAGTATATACCGTTTCTTCCATTATTTTTAAAGATAACAAAAATTATTTATATTTTTGCACGGATAAAGGCTCGACAATGAAAATCTCTAAAGCGGTATATGTCGCAAGTTCGGTTTCGGCGGCCAGCAAGCCCAGCCCTGCCAAAACGGAGTTCGCCTTTATCGGTCGTTCAAATGTAGGCAAATCTTCCCTGATTAACTGCCTCACCGGCAATTCTTCACTGGCCCACACCTCTTCCAAACCCGGCAAGACACAGTGTATAAACCACTTCCTTATCAACGACAGTTGGTATTTGGTGGACCTGCCTGGCTATGGTTACGCCAAGATGTCCAAACAGAGGCGCGAAGGTCTTGCGACAATGATAAACGACTACATAGACAACAGCCTCGAACTGGCGCTGTTGTTCGTGCTCCTGGACAGCCGGCACGACCTTCTCAAGATAGACCTGGACTTCCTTATATCGCTGGGCGAAAAGGGAGTCCCTTTTGCTATCGTACTCACCAAGTGCGACAAGCTGGGGCCCAACGCCCTGGCTGCCCGCGTAGAGAGCATGAAATCCGCGATAGGCGAATACTGGGAACCCCTCCCGCTGATATTCACCACCTCCGCAGAGCGCGGCACCGGCAAGGACGATGTGCTGGACTACATCGGCCAGGTGCTCAAAGACCTTGAAACAAACAATCAACAAATCCAATAATACAACAACCAAAAGTATGGAATACGATCACACATTAAAGATTTTCTCCTGCCGCAGCAGCAAGTATCTTGCAGAAAAAATCGCCCTCAACCTCGGGGTGGAACTCGGCAATTCAAAGGTGACAACTTTCAGCGACGGTGAGTTTCAGCCCGCCTTCGACGAGAGTGTCCGCGGAGCAACTGTATTCATCGTGCAGTCGACCTTCCCTCCGACAGAGAATATCTTTGAGCTGTTGCTCATGATTGATGCCGCACGCAGGGCATCGGCACACAAGGTGATTGCCGTGATTCCATATTTCGGATGGGCACGTCAGGACCGCAAGGACCGTCCCCGCGTAAGCATCGGAGCCAAGATGGTAGCCAACCTGCTGGTAGCTGCCGGCTGCAACCGCGTGATGACCTGCGACCTGCACGCCGACCAGATCCAGGGCTTCTTTGACGTTCCGGTAGATCACATATATGCAAGTTCCATCTTCCTCCCTTACCTGAGAGACCTCAAGCTGGAGAACCTCTCCATTGCTTCTCCCGACATGGGCGGCGCGAAGAGGGCAAACGCATACTCACGCATACTGGGTGTGCCCATGATTATCTGCCACAAATCGCGTGAGAAGCCGAACGTTGTAGGTTCGATGACCGCCATCGGCGAAGTCGAGGGCCGCAACGTGGTTATCGTGGATGACATGGTGGACACCGCCGGCACCATCACCAAGTGCGCAGACATGCTCAAAGAGAAAGGTGCCCTGAGCGTACGTGCCGTCTGCACCCATCCGGTGCTCAGCGGCCAGGCCTACGAGCGCATCAGCGCATCTGCCATCGAAGAGTTCATCGTGTCCGACACCATCCCCCTGCGTCCCGGCGAGGGCGACGACATCTCCAAGTTCAAAGTCCTCTCGGTGGCAAACATCTTTGCAGACATCATCACCAAGGTATACAACAACCGTCCCATCAGCGACACATTCATCTTCTAAGCCATGATACTGGAACCGTCACTCCCCATAGAACAGGTATACGACACCCTCATCGGAAAGATCCGCAACTATTTCGAGGGTGCGGGCATGACAAAGGCGGTGATTGGTCTCTCGGGCGGAGTTGATTCGGCACTAGTGGCGGCTCTGGCAGCCGACGCCCTGGGCGCCGGAAATGTGCACGGCATCATGATGCCCAGCCACTTCTCTACCGACCATTCCGTGTCCGACTCCGAAAGGCTGGCGGCCAACCTCGGCATCAGCATAGAGACCATCCCCATCGCCCCCATCTACGACAGCGCGATGGAGTCCATGTCGCACTACTTTGCCGACGGCCGCTGGGACACCACCCAGGAGAACCTTCAGGCGCGCATCCGCGCCCTGATACTGATGGCTTACTCCAACCGGTTCAATGCGCTGGTGCTCAACACCTCCAACAAGAGCGAGCTCTCCACCGGCTACGGCACCCTCTACGGGGACCTCTCCGGAGCCATAATGGTGATTGCCGACCTCTACAAGTTGCAGGTATACGAACTCTGCCGCTACATCAACCGCAACGGAGAGCGCATCCCGGAGCACATCCTCACCAAAGCCCCCTCGGCAGAACTCAAGCCGGGCCAGAAAGACAGCGATTCGCTGCCCGATTACGAGGTACTTGACCGCGTGCTTCACCAGCTCAACGAAGAGGGCATGACCGAAGCCCAGGTACTGGACTCCTTCGAAGACAAGGCTGCCGCCCAGCGCGCCATCGGCCTGCGCCGCAAGTCCAGCTTCAAGGTGATGCAGATTCCTCCCATGCTCACGGTGGGCAAATGCCCGCTGGCTCCACCTTTCAAATGCCTCTAGCACTATGAAAGCATTCTTGCTGGCAATCGCAATCGTAGCCCTGTGCGTTTTCGGGCTGTGTTTCAACATAATCTTCCGTAAAGACGGCAAGTTCCCCGACGGCGAGATCGCCCACAACAAAGAGCTTCGCAAACGGGGCATCGTATGCGCCAAGGAAGAGGAGTTGCGCCTGTGGGGCAAGAAGCACGGCAAGAACAATCCCGACTGCAGCGACCTCGGTTGCACCGACTGCGCCGGCTGCAGCATCTCTTCGGACTGTAAATAATTTAAAAATTAAATAATTAAATAATGGTAAAAATCGGTACTCCGCTCACAAAAGTCGCCAAGAAGGCGCTTCTGTGCGGTTCGGGTGAATTGGGTAAAGAGGTTGCAATCGAATTGCAGCGTTACGGCGTCGAGGTCATCGCCCTCGACAGATATGAGAACGCGCCCGCCATGCAGGTGGCGCACCGCAGCTATGTGCTCTCCATGCTGGACGGCGCCAAACTGCGTGAAATCATAGAGAAAGAGCAGCCCGACATCATCATACCCGAGGTAGAAGCCATCGCCACCCCTACCCTCGTACAGCTCGAGAAGGAGGGTTACAATGTGATTCCCACGGCCAACGCCACCTTCCTCACCATGAACCGCAAGGGCATCCGCCAGCTGGCTCACGAGAAGCTGGGACTGCCCACATCCAACTACCGTTTTGCCGCCACCCGCGAGGAGTTCGACGCCGCCATCGCCGCCGTCGGTACCCCCTGCGTGGTGAAACCCATCATGAGTTCTTCCGGCCACGGCCAGAGCGTCTGCAAGACCCCGGCCGATGCCGACAAATCCTGGAGCATCGCCCAGGAAGGCGGTCGCGCCGGTGCAGGTGAGGTCATCGTAGAGGGCTTCGTGAAGTTCGACTATGAGATAACCCTGCTCACGGTACGTCACGCCGGAGGTACCACTTTCCTCAATCCCGTCGGGCACCATCAGGTGGACGGTGACTACCGTGAATCCTGGCAGGCACAGCCCATGAGCGAGAAGGCCCTCGCACAGGCACAGGACATCGCAAAGAAGATTACCGACGCCCTCGGCGGCTACGGCATCTTCGGCGTGGAGATGTTCATCTGCGGCGACCAGGTACTCTTCAGCGAAGTATCTCCCCGCCCGCACGACACCGGCATGGTCACTATGATTTCCCAGGACCTGAGCGAGTTCGCCCTGCACGCCCGTGCCGTCCTCGGCCTCCCCATCCCCAAGGTCAATTTCTTCGGCCCGAGCGCATCCAAGGCCATTGTCGTCGAGGGTGACACCACCATGGTAGAGTTCGAGAATCTCGAAGAAGTGCTCGCAGAGCCCGACGTGCAGATCCGCCTCTTCGGCAAACCCTTCATCAAAGGCCACCGCCGCATGGGCGTGATCCTCGCCCGCGCCGAGAGCGTCGAGGCCGCCCTGGAAAAGGTAGAGAGGGCCTACGCCAAGCTCAAGGTCAGGGTGTTGTAGGAATTATCCGCGAACGCAGATAGTAAGTCCGTCGCGAAGGGGGAGCATCACGCACCCGGCGCGGCGGTCTGCTTTTACCGCCTCGTTGAAGGCGAGGATGCCGCGGCTCTGGGGGTCGTGGGCGTCTTCTACCACCTTGCCGTCCCAAAGGGTATTGTCGGCAATGATGACGCCGCCGCTGCGCACCTTGTCTATTACAAGTTCCCAGAACTCTGGATAGAAGCGCTTGTTGGCATCGATGTAGACCAGGTCGTAGATTGCATCGAGGGTGGGGATTATGTCCCGGGCATCGCCCAGATGCAGATTCACGAGGCCGGCAATGCCTGCCCGCTCGTAGCCCTCGCGGATCACGTCTTCCAGTTCGTCATTGATCTCGATGGCGTCGATGGTGCCGCCCGGGGCGAGCCCCTCTGCCAGGCAGACCGTGCTGAAGCCGGTGAATACTCCGAGTTCCAGGATGTGGCAGGGGCGGATCATTCTCGAGATAGCGCTCAGCAGCCCTCCGACATCGCGTCCCGAAAGCATGCGGGCGCGATTGGTGCGCAGGTGGGTTGCCCTCTCTATCCAGTCGAGGGCGTCGCTTTCGGGCAGCGAAGAGTGGCTGTGGCAGTATTCTTCGAGGTTCATGGCTACCGGTATATCAGTTTGCAGATGCGATCTTCTGCAAATATCTCGTTGGCAACCTTCTGCAACTGCTCGGAGGTGATGGCTTCGATGCGGTCACGCAGCTTCTGGACGGTGGGATATTCGCCGCCGCGGAGAATGCTGCGCCCAATTGAGAGCGCCTGCGCCTCGCCGTATTCACTGGCGATGGCGTTCTGGGCTATCATCTGCTTCTTGGCCGCCTTGAGCGCTGCGGGCGAGAGCTGGACCTCGCGAACCTTCTTGAGTTCCTTGGCCACGAGTTCTATGCACTTGTCGACATTGCTCTTGTCGCAACCGAAGTATATGAGAGACACTCCGGCGGTTGAGTAACGCACGTAAGAGGCGTCGATGTGATACACCAGCGCCTTCTTCTCGCGCAGGGCGCTGTTCAGGCGGGAGTTGCTGGCGGGGCCGCCCAGGATGTTGGTCAGCAGCGAGAGCGCCATCCGGTCGGGGTGGCCGAAGGGGTATGCCCGGTTGCCGAGTATGCAGTTGGCCTGGTGGAACTTGCGGGTCTTGTCGATATTGAAGAGATTGTCGGCGGGACGCTCGGTGACCGATGCGGGAGTCTTGCTTCCGGCAAAGTAGGGGGTATATTTGTCCAATAGTTTCTCTACCATGGCCAATACCGCCTCCTGCTCGAAGTCGCCGACCACCACGAAACTCATGTTGTGCGGGACATAGCGCTCGCGAACAAATGCGCGGATGTCATCGGAGGTTATCTCCTTGAGGGAAGATGCGGTACCGAGGATGGTGCGGGAGAGCGGATGCCCTTTGAACAACTGCTTCTCGTAGTCTTCGAAGATGAAGTCGGCGGGGTTGTCGAGGCACATGTTTATCTCGTCGGCCACGACGTTCTTCTCCTTCTCGAGTTCGTCTTCTTCGAACAGGGAGGTGAACACTATCTCGAACGAAAGATCGATTGCCTTGGCTATATCTTCTTTGAGCACGGTGCAATATACCACCGTCTCCTCTTTTGCGGTGTAGGCGTTCATGTCGCCGCCGAGTTTCTCGAGGCGGTCGTTGATGCTCTGGGCAGAGCGTTTCTCGCAGCCGCGGAATATCATGTGCTCTGTCAGGTGGGCCAGGCCATGCTTGTTCGCAGGCTCGTTGGAGGTGCCCGCCTTGATGGCCAGGGCGCAGTACGCCACGGTAGAGCCGGTCTTCTTGAAGGCGACCTTCATTCCGCTTTTTAGAGTGAAAACTTGATTTTCCATATTCTGATTCAGGGAGTGCAAAATTACTCAAATAATTATTACTTTTGTATGATATGGCACAATTCATAGTATCTGCACGGAAATACAGACCGGCCACCTTCGACAGGCTGATTGGGCAGGAAAACATCGCCCGCACCCTCAAGAACTCCATCTTGAGCGGTCAGTTGGCGCATGCATACCTGTTCTGCGGCCCCCGCGGCGTGGGCAAGACCAGCTGCGCCCGCATTTTTGCAAAGACCATCAACTGCAGCAACCCGGGGCCCGACATGGAGCCGTGCGGCGAGTGCGAGTCCTGCCGCTCCTTTGCCGAAGGACGCTCGTATTGCATACACGAGCTCGATGCCGCCAGCAACAACTCGGTGGAGGACATCCGCACCCTCACCGATCAGGTGCGCATCCCGCCGCAGATAGGCCGCTACAGCGTCTACATCATAGACGAGGTGCACATGCTCTCCCAGGCCGCCTTCAACGCATTTCTCAAGACCCTCGAGGAGCCGCCGGAGTATGCCATATTCATTCTCGCCACCACCGAGAAGCACAAGATCCTCCCCACGATTCTCTCCCGCTGCCAGACTTACGACTTCAACCGCATCCGGGTCGAGGACATCGTGCGCAACCTCAAGGATATCGCTGCGGCAGAGAACGTCACCATCAGCGACGACGCCCTGCACATCATAGCCCAGAAGGCCGACGGCGCCATGCGCGACGCCCTTACCCTGTTTGACCAGACGGTCGCCTTCTGCGGCGGCGAGATATCGTACGACCAGGTCATCGGCATCCTGAACGTGCTGGACTACGACTATTATTTCCGCCTGACAGACATGCTGCTCGCGGGAGACTTCGCCTCGGCGCTGGTACTCTTCGACGAGATACTCTCCAAGGGGTTCAACGCCCTACACTTTATCTCGGGCCTGAGTTCGCACCTTCGCGATTTGATAGTCTGCAAGATGAGCACCTCCCGCTCGCTGCTGGAGATGGCGCCCACCATTGCCGCCAAATATGACCAATACAGTGCCCGCTGCCCGATGGGATTCCTCTATCAGGCGCTGGACGTCACCACCGCCTGCGAAGCGTCTTACAAAGCTTCGGGCAATCCGAGGCTTCTGATAGAGTTTGCGCTGATCAAACTGGCACGCCTTGCGTCAGGTCCGCAGAATGATGTCGCGCCGCAGCCTGCAGTCCAGCCGACATCCGCCCCTAAACCCGCCGCTCCTGCGCCGAAAGTAGAGACGGCAGCCACCGTAACTGCTCCCGCGCCCATGCGGGAAGAGCCCCCGAAACCTGTCGAGACCCCCAGCCCGGTGGCACAGCACCCCGCAGCGCCCGCAGCGCCTGCAGCACCCGCACAGCCCGCTCCCGAGCCGGCCCGTGCCGCATCCAAGGCGCCGGGAATGTCCATCCGCGACCTGCTATCGCAGGCCGGCACTCAACCTGTGGCCAAGGCAGAGGCTGCCGAAGATACACCCGTGGCAGGCCGTCAGCCTTCTGACATCACCCCAGAGGTGCTTAAAGAGTCCTGGGAAGATTTCCTCAACCAGGTAGAGAAGCCCAACCTCAGGGCCGCCCTGGCGGTGAACACGCCGGTCTACTCTGCAGAAGATAATGCCGTGACCCAATTTGTGGCAAGCGAGTTGCAGAAGAACTGGATCATCGAGAAGCAGTTGCTCAACCTCCAGGCCAAGCTGCAGAAGTCAATGGACCTGGCCGGGGTAAGGCTGAAAATAGAGGTTCTGGCCCAAACCGCCCCCTCGAAAGATGCGGAGCCGTATATGCCCACCGAGATGGCAAAAGCCATGATGAAGGACTCTGCCAATATGGAGAACTTCAGCCGCGAATTTGAACTTGAAGTATCGTAAAGAGAACTTGTTATGAAATTATATACAGAAAATCTTGTCAAGAAATACGGAATGAGAACCGTGGTCAAGGGCGCTTCGATCGAGGTCGAGCAGGGCGAGATTGTGGGCCTGCTGGGCCCCAACGGTGCCGGAAAGACCACCAGCTTCTATATGATTACCGGCTTGGTAAAGCCCAACTCCGGCAAGATTTTCCTTGGAGAAGAGGAGATTACCAACCTGCCCATGTACAGACGCGCGCAGAAAGGCCTCGGTTATCTGGCGCAGGAGGCTTCGGTATTTCGCAAGATGAGTGTCGAGAATAATATCCTCTCCGTGATGGAGATGAACCACATTCCGCGCGACGTCCGCGAGAAGCGGTTGGAAGAGCTTATCAGCGAATTCGGCCTTGGCAAAGTGCGCAAGAGCCTCGGCATACAGCTCTCCGGTGGTGAACGCCGCCGCTGCGAGATTGCCCGCGCGCTTGCCACAAATCCCAAATTCATCCTTCTGGACGAACCCTTCGCGGGCGTCGACCCCATTGCGGTAGAAGATATCCAGCACATCATCGCCCATCTGAAGACCCGCAACATCGGCATCGTGATCACCGACCATAACGTCCACGAGACGCTGGCCATCACCGACCGCGCATACCTGCTCTACGACGGCGAAATCCTCGAGAGCGGCACCCCCGAGCAACTTGCCTCCAACCCCGACGTCCGTCGCAAATACCTCGGCCAGAACTTCGAGCTCCGCAAAGCCGTCCTTCACAAGAGACCCGGCGAAGAACTGTAATTCCTACAACACCCTGACCTTAAGCTTGGCGTAGGCCCTCTCTACCTTTTCCAGGGCGGCCTCACAGTTACACTTGTCCCAACCCGAAAAAGACCTGCCTCGCGAGTCTCGTCTGGAGTACGGCCAACGGCCATCGCTTGCGGCAGGTCCACACAAAAAGCCCGGACCTGCCACCGTTATCCGGCCCAGACATCAACGTAGCGGGTCTTCGTGAGGCAGGTCTTTTCCGGGTTGACGCTCTGGTCTCCAAAACCCTGACTTTCTGATTTGTACGTAACGATTATTATTTCTAACTTTGGTAATAATCGTCTCCTTGCCATGAAACCCCGCCTGCTATTGCTGTTGTTCGCTCTATTCTTGGTATTGACTGGACAACATATGGCTATAGCACTATGGCAAATAACGCCATCCTTGATACTCACCCAGTGAGTTTCAAATGGTTCGACCTTCTTGCAATAACAGGAAACTTATATTTATGGCAAGGATTGATAAATACTTTATATTACAATAGTAAATATTAGTATTATGAATATTATTCGATTGATTGTTTCGTCTCTAATACTCATCCTTATATCCAGTTGTATTGATTATGATTCTAGCTATTATTTAACAATACACAATAAATCAGATGAGTATGTTATTTTTGGATCATACTTTCAGTATCCTCATGATTCTGTCAGTGTTCATTTGAAACGTATTATAAAGCCGCATTATGTTTTTGTATCAACGGTCGGGCCCAGATACGGGAAGAAAGATAGTTGGAAATCCTTTTTTGTAGCTGATGGATATGAATACGTATCAGTATTTATTTTCGAATGGTGTCCTATAGTCCTTGACAATAATACTCTATATATAAAAAATTACACCGTTTACGATGATTATCACTTGTTGTGCAGATATGATTTCACACTAGAAGACCTTGAGTCTCTCAACTGGAATGTATACTACCCTCCAACAGAAGAAATGAAAAATATTCACATGTGGCCCCCATATTCAGAAGTAATTAACTACTAATTTGCATCATAAACCGGCAGCCCTACCGCCGACCTTTCGGCAGTGCGGTTTTTTTATACCCGGTTGTTTTTGGTTTCGTAACTATTTGGGGTGACGGATTATTTCTTGGAGATCTAATTCGTGGTATAGAAGTATGTGTAATCACTATAGACCGCTGCGCCGGGTGCGTGATGCTGCCCCTTCGCGACGGATTCGTTTCCTACAACCGAAAAAGACCTGCCGCATGGGGATGCGGCAGGTCTTTTTCGGGAAGGATGCACTATACGGCTACTCGACGCCGAACTCCCACTCGATGATATTCCTGTATGTCTCTCCGGGCAGTAGCGGCCGGAAGGGGAATTGCAGCTTGTTGGGGCTGTCGGGGAATGCCTGACACTCCATGGCTACGCAGTCGTAATCTTTGTAGGCATAGCCGGTGGGGGCATTGGGGCAGCCGGTGAGCCAGTTGCCGGTGTAAATCTGCACTCCGGGCTGGTTGGTGTACATGGTTACCTTGCGGCCGGCGCACGACAACTCCGCAGCGAGGCGGACACTGCCGTCGTAGCCGTCGAGGCACCAGCAGTGGTCGTAGCCCTTGGCAAATTTGAGCGGTTCGAAATCGGCATCGAGGTCGCGGCCGATGGGCTTTGCAGTGGTGAAATCCATGGGAGTTCCCTTCACGGGAGCCATTTCGCCGTAAGGAATCAGCGTGTTGTCGCCCGGCAGGAAGCGGGACGCATTCAGCTTGAGGATGTGGCTGCGTACGCCGTCACCGCCGAAAGCCTTCATGCCGCGCAGGTTGAAGTATGCGTGATTGGTGAGATTCACCACGGTGGGGGCATCGGTCACGGCGGTCATCTCCAGCCTCAACTTGTTGTCGTCACCGAAGGTATATTTAGCGGTGATGTCCAGCGCGCCGGGATAGCCGGCATCGCCGTCGGGGCTGTGGAGGGTAAACTCCACCCCACCCTCTATCTCGCGGGCATCCCAGATGCGGTTGGCATAGCACTGCTCGCCGGGACCGCCATGCAGGTGGTTGGGACCGTTGTTGATGGCCAGCGAATACTCTTTGCCCCCAAGAGAAAACTTGCCCTTGGCAATGCGGTTGGCGTAACGGCCGGGAATCTTGCCGGCACAGGGGCCGTCGATATACCAATCCTCCGGTTTGGAGTATGTGAGCACGATGTTATCCCTGACACCATCGGCATCGGGCACCTCGATGGCAACGATGCCGGCGCCAAGGTTGCTCAGTACAACCCTGTTGCCGGCAGCGTTAACTATCTCGAAATGTTTTATTTGAGCTTGCGGACGTTCCATCTCTTTGCACCGTCGGAAATTGCAACATTGATAACGCGCGGATCAAGATTGAATTTCTCTTTGTATGCGAATTTGACAGCATCGATATATGCAGCCGCATCGCCGCTGCGCACGATGGCGATAACGCAGCCGCCGAAGCCGCCGCCCATCATGCGTGCCCCCACTACGCCATCGCATTTGCGGGCAACATCCACGATGAAGTCGAGTTCTTCGCAGCTCACGCCGTAATCTTTGCTGAGGCCATCGTGGGTCTCAAACATCTTCTTGCCGAATGCGGGGATATCGTTCTTTGCCAGGTCGCGGCAGCCTGCCAGCAGGCGGGGCGACTCGCGAACCACAAAAGAGCAGCGCTTGTATACCATCGGGTCGAGTTTGTCCTTGTATTCCTCGAGCATTGCGGGGGTCACGTCGCGCAGCAACTCAACTTCAGGATAATCTTTCTTGATGGCGGCAACACCGGCCTCGCATTGCGCGCGGCGGATGTTATACTCGCCGGAAGCGAGGTTATGCTTGACCATGGTGTCGATGAGGACAATCTTGTAGCCCTTGGGGTTGAAGGGAACGCGTTTGTATTTGAGGCTGCGGCAGTCGAGGCGGATCACCTTACCCTCCTTACCCATGAGCGATGCGAACTGGTCCATGATACCGCAGTTGACACCCACATAATTATGCTCTGTCATCTGGCCTATCTTGGCGAGTTCTTCGCGCTTGAAGCCAAGTTTGAAGAGGCTGTTTATAGCATAGCCAAAAACGCTCTCGAGAGCAGCGGAAGAGGACATTCCGGCTCCGAGGGGGACGTCGCCGCCGAATGCGCAATCAAAACCGCCGGGCTCCGCGCCACGCTTTTTCATCTCCTGGACAACGCCATAGATGTAGCATGCCCACTGCTGGGCAGGCTTCTGGGGGTCGTTGATATCAAATGTGAGTTTCTCGCCGTAGTCCATCGAGAATGCATTCACCTTGCTTGTGCCGTTGGGAGCGATGGCCAGGCTGATGCCTTTGTCCACAGCTGCGGGAAGCACGAAACCACCGTTGTAGTCGGTGTGCTCACCAATGAGGTTGATACGGCCGGGAGAAGTGAAATAACTGAATTTGGCGCCGGGGAAGTTCTTTTTGAAAGCGTCAATGACTTTTTTAGGTTTTAACATGTCAGTTTGGTATTATTGGTATTAGTGTGATTGGTCTTTTAAGGTATATCCATGTAAAGTTATGGATAATATTGACAATATCAAACCCCCTTTGCATTTTTAAAAAATGGTACTAACTTTGCAGTGTTAGCACGACAGAAAATCGCGGAAATAGCTCAGTTGGTAGAGCGTTGGCTTCCCAAGCCGAAGGTCGCGGGTTCGAGACCCGTTTTCCGCTCAAATACATTCAAGTCCGTTTCCCCACGGCAACGGACTTGATTTGTGTAGATACGACACCCTCCCATGAAAAAGATATATACAATAATATTATTCATACTCGCGGTATGTCCGGCATTCGCCCAGCTGCCCCGATACAGATACAACATCATTCCATATGAAATCAGGCGCTGCCCCCGCGAAATCAAGGCGCCGATAGACACTGTCCACACTTCTGACAAATATGTAGATATTGTCCTCTACGACAACCAGACCTGGGAGTACCTGGCCTACGACCGTCCGGGCATCGACAGTACCGCCGTCTACGACGACTATTTCGACTATGAGGCGCTCCATGCCCGCTATCCCGAGTCGAGCATTCCCGCCGAGGTCGACATCTGCCTGGTAGACGAGACCCATGGGTTCAAGACCCCCGTTCCGGGAAGCGTCCATTCGCAGTATAAAATGCGCCGCAGAAGGCCCCATTACGGAGTAGACCTGCCACTGCACACCGGCGACAGCGTCAAGGCCGCCTTCGACGGCGTAGTGAGAATCTCTACCGGCTACCGCACGGGAGGCTATGGCAACCTGGTTATCATCCGCCACTCCAACGGCCTGGAAACCTACTACGGACATCTTTCCAAGCGTCTTGTAGAGGCCGGCGAACCGGTCAGGGCGGGAGAAGTAATAGGCCTGGGCGGCAGCACCGGTCGCAGCACCGGTCCCCACCTCCACTTCGAAACCCGCTACAAGGGAAAGGCATTTGACCCCGAGCGCATCATCGACTTCCCGCACGGCGCCCTGCGGTCGAGCATGTTCACCCTCAAGAAGGACTATTTCAGCATCTATTCCCATTACGGGCAGACCGACAAAGAGTCTCGGGCTGCAAGCCAGGCCCAATACTACAAAGTGCGCAAGGGCGACACACTGGGCAGGATAGCCATCCGCCACGGCACCACCGTGAGCAAGTTGTGCAAACTAAACGGCATCAAATCGACAAAGACATTGCGCGTCGGAGAGCGGCTGCGCGTGAGGTAAATGAAACGGGTCACTGCCATAGTCATTTTTTTGACGCTTGCAAGCCTATGCCTGAAAGCGCAGTACGACCCCGCCCACTTCTACTACGCCGGGCGCCAGGCCCTAAGCGACGGCAAGTATTCGCTGGCCATAGAGAATTTTAACATCCTCTCGCGAATAGACACCGTAGGCCCGGAAGCTTTCTTCTTTCGCGGAATAGCCAAATACAACCTCGGCGACCTCAACGGTGCCGAACGCGACTTTGATTTGAGTCTCAAGCGCAACCCTCTCTACACCTACGCCTACCACTACCGCGCCATCACCCGCAGCCGGCTCGGACGCTACGAAGAGGCGCTGGAAGACCTTCAGGAGGCCTCGGACCTTCGCCCCGGCAACACCGGAATCTACTTTAGCCGCGGCGTGACATACTTTCTCTCACAGCAGTTTGACAAAGCGGTAGACGATTTCAACAGCTTCATACGCAAGGAGCCCAAAGAGAGTAGCGCCTACCTCAACCGCGGCGCATCGTACCTGTTCCTGGGCGACACCGTAAAGGCTTTCAACGACTACAACAAGGCCATCGAGCTCAACAGCCAGGACCCCGAAGGCTTTGTGCGCCGCTCGCGCATCTACGCCCTGCAGAACAATTACGACGAGGCCATCGCCGACCTCAACCGCGCCATCGCCCTGGATCCGGCCAATACCCTGGCATACTTTAACCGGGCTATCCTCGAGTACGAGAAGAAGGACTGGATAAGCGCCATAGACGACCTCAACGCGGTGCTCAAAGAGGAGCCGGGCAACGCCCTGACCCTCTACAACCGCGCCCTGATATACGCCCAGGTGGGAGAGCTTGACAAGGCGGTGGACGACCTGGACCGCGTGATAAACATCAACCCCGACAATGTCCTGGCCTATTTTAACCGGGCCGCGATGTTCATGCAGCAGGAGAAGTGGAGCCAGGCCATCCGCGACTACGACCGCGCCATTGAGCTCTACCCCGACTTTGCCAAGGCCTACATGAACCGTTCTTACGCCAAATCGATGCTCGGCCGCTTGTCGGAGTCTCGCCAGGACTGGCAGACCGCCCAGAAGAAGGTTCGCGAATACAAGGCCAAGACCTCTACCGAAGAAGGCTACGCGGCTTTTGCCGACACCACCAAGCAGTTCAACTCGCTGCTGGCGCTGGACGCCGACTTTGCCAAGAAGAACTTTGACAACGAATTGCTGCAATACCGCGACGTGGACATCAAACTCAAACCGATGTTCCAGTTTGTACCCAGGGACGGTGCCGCCGGCGCCGAGAGCATCTCTACCATTGGCGGCAAGCTGATTTACGAGAAGCTTGACAACTTTATGGCAGCCGTGCCCGTCGCCACCCAGTTCGTATCTGCCAAATCACAGCCCAGCGAAGGGGCAACTGCCAGGCTGGAACCTCTCTCAGAACAAATCCGCCAGGGCAAGGGAACCCAATACGTACGTTTTGCCAAGGCGATGCTCGAAACCCAGGCGAGCCGATTCAACAACGCCATGGAGAGCTACAGCGTCGCCATCGACATGGATGGCGACAACCCGTTCCTCTACATCAACCGGGGCGTGCTGCAGGCCGAGATGACCGACTTTATCTCGAGCATGGAGAACAGCGTGCAGACCCTCACCATGGACAACACCGGCAACACCACCAAGACGGTGGTCAAAGACAGGGCCATCACCACCTACGACTACAGCGCCGCCATCGACGACCTGCTCAAGGCCGCCTCCAAGGCGCCCGATTTCCCCTACGTCTACTACAATCTTGGCAACCTCTACTGCCTGTCCGACGACCTGCCGGCGGCTGTGGTCAACTACACCCGCGCGCTGGAGTTGTTCCCCTACATCGGGGAGGCATATTACAACCGCGGCCTCGTCCAGATTTTCTTGAAAGACAAGGAGAAAGGGTGCATCGACATCAGCAAGGCGGGCGAACTGGGCATCCAGGAAGCCTACAGCGTAATCAAGAAGTACTGTACCGAGGAGCCGCAGCAGTAGCGGGTCCTACCAGTTGTCGTCGTCCTCTTCTATCGTCAGGAAGCGGTGTCCGCCAAGCGCTTCGATAGCGTCGTCGATATCCATCTGGACGGCAGAATTACCCTGGTTTGAATAGAGCATCTGCAAGAACTCGAGGTACATGACAAGTATCGAGGTGTCCTTGCGGACCTTGGCCTCGCCGATATCCACATTGACCCCGAGGGCCGAAGCCTGGCTCTTGACCAGTTTGCTGATGTTGTTCTCTATGAAGATCTCCCCTTCGTGGAATACGTTGATATTGAACAGGACCTTGTCGTCCTCTACATATACGGGGACGAACCCGCCGGTGAAGCACAGCGGATATACCGGCAGCCCCGCGACCTGGGCGATAATAAAATAGAGCAGCGACAGGGCAAACGGACTCCCCTTGCGCCGCTGGAGCACGTTCATAAGCAGCGAGCAGTCCAGCGTCATGTCAAACGGGCTAGAGGCAGAGAAGCCATACCGCTTGTAAAAAACGTGGTTCAGCAGTTTCACATTCTCTACTCCCGTCTTGGAATCGGAGATTTCTGCCATCACCGCCACTGCCGGGGGCATAACCTTTTCCAGATAGTCTTCGCGCCGCAGCGTGGGGTCGGTGAGCAGCGAGAGCAGATAGCCCGCCTCCAGCATAAAGCATTCGCCGCCGGCACTCTGCTCTGCCATGGCCCTTAGGCCACGCACGACAAACTGCTTGCTGTATTTGTCCAGCATCTTGCCCAGCAGCAACTTGCGGGAGGGGTCCATCTCCACGTGGTAACGTTCTCTGAGGTCCTGCAGCGGTTCGGGGCCGTTGTCCAGGAAATACCTGTCCAGCGCCGCCCCCACGGCGGGATCGCCATCGCGGTAGAGATCAATTATATACTGCAGTTGTTCCATTTTTCTTAATCCCAAATATAATTTATTTTGTTATTTTTGTCAAAACACGTAACCCTGAAACCCATGATTACCTGGCCCCGGATGCAGAATGTGTTGCTTGGCATTAGCGCCTTCCTTATCCTGACCCTCTTATGGTCGGAGATGTGCTACGGCGTCGATGCCGAAGGGATGCGCTACACCATCAAGTTCACAGAGCATATCCAGTTCCTGATATTCACCATCATCACCGCCGCGCTAAGTGTTGCGGCCATCGCCTACCGCAAGCAATATATCCTGCAGGTGCGCGTGTGCATCATCAACATGCTCATATTGCTGGGATATCAGTTGTGGCTGCTGGTGGCATTCTTCCAGCTTAAAAGCGCCTATACCTTTACCATCTACACCCTCTTCCCGTTTGTGTGCATCGTGCTCCACTTCCTGGCCATCCGCTACAGCTGGCGCGACGCAACCGACGTCATCGCCAGGGACTTTAACCGCAAAATGGCCAAAAAACTCAAGAAATAGCGTATGTGGGCTTGTATTTTACTCAGCATCGGCAAGACCTTTGTCAAAGAATCAGTTGATTTGGTTTTGGCACCTTTTATCAAATTCATCGTTATTGCCGTAGTGATTGCGGTGGCCCTCGCGGTGCTCATCACCGTGCTGGTTGCCCGCGGCAAGCGCATCAAGCTGCAGAAAGAGGCCGACGGCACCATAAACGACCTGAACACCAAGCTGCAACTGAGCCAGGCAGAGCTCAGCGGCCTGCGTATCAGCACAGAGCAGCAGCTCAAGGTCAAGGACGAACTCATATCCCAGATGGCCAAGAACTATGAGAAGAACCTCGACGACATACGCACCAGCCACAAAGAGACGCTCAAGGCGCAGTCCGAGGCGCTTAAGGCAGAGCTGACCGCGCAGACCGAGAAGCTGCTGAAACAGCGCGAAGAGGCCCTCTCTACCAAAGCCAAGGAGACTTTCGAGAACATCACCGGCAACCTGGGCAAGGACATCGCGGCCATGAAGACCGCTTTCGAAGAGAACAAGACCAACCAGACCAAGACCAGCACCGACCTCAAGAACCAGTTCGAGAGCGCGGTAAAACAGCTCACCGAGCAGACCCGCTCGGTGGGTGAGAAGGCCGACAACCTGGCCGAGGCCATGCGCGGCCAGAAGAAGTACCAGGGCATCTGGGGCGAAACCATCCTCCGTCGCCTGCTCGAAGACGAAGGGATGGCAGAGGGGCGCGACTTTGATTGCGAAGAGACCTTGCGCAACGCCCGTGGCACAGTTATCAAAAACGAGGAGACTTCCAGGGCGATGCGACCCGACTTCATACTGCACTTTGCCGACCACCAGGACATCGCCGTCGACTCCAAGGTCTCCCTGTCGGCCTTTTCGGACTATCTCGAAGCCAAGACCGACGCAGAGAGGCAGGATGCCCGGCAGCGTAATGTGGAGGCTATCCGCAACCAGGTCAAGAACCTCAGCGGCAAAGACTACAGCAGCTACCTGCTGCCCGGCAACCGAATGGTAGATTTCGTGATTATGTTTGTCCCCAGCCACGATGCCCTTCAGATGGCCTACGAAGACGATCCCAAGCTCTGGCGGGAAGCCTACAACAAGCACGTGCTGGTGACCAGCAGCGACACCCTGCTGCCATTCGTGCGGATGATTGTGCTGGGCTGGCGCAATGTAGAGCAGGTCCGCAACCAGCAGAAAATCATAGATGCCGCCACCAAGATGATAGACCGCGTGGCAGAATTCTCCAAGCTTTACAACGAGGTCGGCGAGAAGCTGGCCAAGGCGCAGGAAGCCTACGACAAGGGGCGCAGCAAGTTTGCCGACAAGGGGCACAGCATACTGGTGTCGGCCAACCAGGTCCGCAGCCTGGGCGTCCCCTCCAAGAAAGAACTCCCCTCCCCCGACGACTACGCCGCCTCCATTCCGGTAGAAGAGGCCGAAACGGCCGAATAAGCCGTTGCTCTATTGCCTTAATTTTTTCAGTAACGCAGATAGCTGCGCTTTGACATTATTGTATGTCACAGGGTTGTAGGTGTCGTATTCCCTGAGATTGAAAAACACCACCCTGTCCGTACGGGAGTCCAGGACCGCCGCGTACATCACAGCCATGGAGGGTGTCGGAACTGCGTAGACAGCGAACAGTCCCCCCGTCATAATGGCCGTGAGTATTCCCAGCCCGAGGCCGAAAGCCGCCCGGCCCAGATACTCGCCGGCATCGTGTGACATCCCTTCTGAGAAAAGCAGCAATCCGTAACGATAGCCCGACTCCTCGAGCAACTTGTCCAAGACATCGGGAATGGGGAAATCATTCGCCTTAGATACGTCGTGAGCCGCCACGTAGCAGATGTAGGCCTCGGCCTCTTCTCTCTGGAGAGAATCGAGAGGCAGCAGGCAGTTGACACGCACTCCTACCTGCGGGACAATCTCACAGATCAGGTTCTCCGACAATACCGAGAGCGAATCGCTGTAGAACTCGTTGCGATGCGAATCCGTATAGTACTGATGCGATATCGGGCCCAGCAATGCGAACTCGCTTTCGACATCTTCTGCCTTGAAACCAGCGAAATAGCGCCCTGTCGAACAAGACGAGAGCGCTATTATCGCGATAATGAATGAGACGAGTGACTGTTTCACGGCAATTCAAACGAATGCTACAGATAATAACGAAGACCCAGTGTGAGATAGCCGTGCAGCAAAGACTCGCGTTCGTCCTTGCCGAGGCTCACCTTCTGGGAATAGCCATTGATTGTCTGCGTGTAATTGTTCAACACGCCGCTTATGGCGCCGAGCGAGGCTCCCAGGAATATGTTATTCATGATTTTGTAGTCGTACCCCAGTTCGAGGCAATAGCCAAGGGCAGAACTTCTGATGTCGATCTCATCGGAGATGACCCTTCCGGCATCGTCGTAGCCGATATATCCGAGGCCGTAATTGAGCATGAATATACCCTTGCCGGAGGCATTTACCAGACGGCTTGACATCATCGGGCCCACGAACATGATATCGACCGCCTCGGAATACAGCCCGGACTGTCCGGCATCGTTCATTACGGAATCCTTTGAAATGCTGTGCAAGTCACTGTACTTGACCCCGACACCAAATGAATCGCCGAAATAATAGGTCAACTCTCCGCCATATATGAGTCCGCCGAAGAGCCGCTTGTTATGATTGTCGACAAGCTCGTTGCCCGTAGACTGGTATGAAGCCAGGCGGCGGCCATAGCCTCCGTCCACCGCAATTCTCAGCTTGGGTGCAACGACATACTCTACCGGCTGGTCTTGGGCGTAAGACTGGACGGAACCCATCAGCAAGGCCGCCGCAGCAAAGAGTATCATACGGAATCCGGTTCTCATGTCTGTACGTGATTAAATGTTCTTCATCTCTTCCCACTGGGACTCCATGCTGGTGAGGAGTTTGTATTGGGCGTGGGTACGTACCAGGTTGTGCTCGGGATATGCGATGCGATAATAGGTATCGCCGTTGATGTAGTCCATCAAGAAGCGCAGAACCTGCTCGAAAGTGATGTAGATGCCTGCGAACGGAAGCATCTCGAGCTCCTTGGCGGTGAGTTTGCCACGCATCTTGGAGAGGTAACCGGCCATGTATGCCTTGTATATCTCGAGATTCATGGAGACCTTGTCCAGATCCTTGTCGTCCTCTGCGCCGGTGTTGGTGTAAGAGCGCAACGCATCGCCGACATCGTTGAGGGCGGTGCTGCTCATGCAAGTGTCCAGGTCAATCATACACAGCACGCTGTCGTCTTTGTTGAACAGCACGTTGCTCAGTTTGGTGTCGTTGTGGGTAACGCGCATGGGCAGTTCGCCGGTCTCTACCATGTGCCAGAAGTCGAGCATCTTGGCGCGACGGCTCTCGACCCAGGATATCTCCTCTGCGAGATCCTTCACGCGGCCTGCGGCGTCGGCCTTGATGGCCTCGTCCCACTGGGTAAAGCGGAAACGGATGTTATGGAAACCAGGGATAGTCTCGGCCAGGGGCTCAGTGAAGTCTGCCAGCTGTGACTGGAACAGGCCCAGGCCCTCGCCACCTTTGAACGCCAGTTCGGGAGTGTCGGCGCGGTCGTGGGTCACCGAGTCGGTGATGAACACGCAGACAGCCCAATAGTTGCCGTCTTTGTCCTTGTAATACAACTTGCCGTCCAGTGCCGGCACAATCGTGAGAGTCTCGCGCATCGGGTCTCCACCCGCTGCCACAATCTTAGCCTTGATGTGATTGGTCACGCGGTAGATGTTGTCCATCATGGCGGGGACATCGGGGAAGACATTGTGATTCTTGCGCTGCAGAATATAGTCGGGATGAGATGAACCCTCCATGGTGATGGTGAGGGTATCGTTGATAAAGCCCTCGCCAAGGCGGTTGATAGAGGCGATTTTGCCACCAAGGGCAAAGTGTTCGGCAATGTTCAAAAGTTGATTATCCATTATATGCAGTATTATGTTTTACGATTCTTCTCCTGCTGCTTTGAGGCGCTCGGCGTTCTCGGCGATCTGCAACTGGTCTATGAGTTCCTGGATCTCACCGTCCATGAACACCGGGAGGTTGTACATGGTGTAGCCGATGCGGTGGTCGGTGACGCGGCTCTGGGGATAGTTGTAGGTACGTATCTTGGCAGAACGGTCGCCGGTAGAGACGAGGGTCTTGCGCTTGGCTGCGATCTCGCTCATATATTTCTGGTACTCGAAGTTGTACAAACGTGTACGGAGCTCTTCGAGGGCCTTCTCAAAGTTCTTGATCTGGGACTTCTGGTCCTGGCACTGCACCACCAGTCCGGTGGGGATGTGGGTCAGGCGCACCGCCGAATAGGTGGTGTTGACGCACTGTCCGCCGGGGCCCGATGCGCAGTAGGTATCCTTGCGGATATCGTTCATGTTCAACTCCACGTCAAACTCGTCGGCCTCGGGCAGCACCGCCACAGATGCGGCAGATGTGTGCACGCGGCCCTGGGTCTCGGTCTGGGGCACACGCTGCACGCGGTGCACGCCGCTCTCGTATTTGAGGGTACCGTAGACCTTCTCGCCCGATATCTTGCAGACGACCTCCTTGAAGCCGCCCATGGCGCCTTCGCTGGAACTGTTGACCTCCATGCGCCAACCCTTCTTCTCGCAATATTTGGTGTACATACGGAACAGGTCGCCGGCAAAAATGGCAGCCTCGTCGCCGCCGGTGCCGCCGCGGATCTCCAATATGGCGTTCTTGTCGTCTTCGGGGTCCGCCGGAATCAGCAGCAGTTTGATGTCCTCTTCCATCTTGGGGAGGCGCTCCTCAATCTCCGCCGCCTCCATCTTGGCCATCTCGCGCAGGTCGGGGTCCTTCTCGTTGAGCAGGATATCCTTGGCGATGTCCAGGCTCTCGACCTGGCGGCGATATTCCGCACCCGCAGCCATAATCGGCTCCAGTTCCTTGTATTCTTTGTTGACCTGGACAAAGCGCTTCATGTCGGCTATCAGCTCGGGATCCGACAGCTGTTCCTGCAATGAATTGTATTTCGCCTTGAGGTCGTCTAATTTCTCTAAAAGTTTATTCTCTGCCATTATGTCTCTCCAATGTGTAATCTGTATGCGCGCAGCTACAGTGCACATATTGTGCCCTAAGCCCAATTGCGCTATATAATCGTGCTAATTTAATAATTATTCTTGAGGTGTGCAATGGCTGCCTGTGCACAAATGCAGCCAAAGATTGCCGGCATGTAGGCAATGGTGCCGACCTGCGACTTTTTGTTGCGTCCGGCGTCCTCTACGATAGCCTCGCGGTCGGGCAATTCTTCGCTGAAGACCACATTGAAGCCCTTTTCGATGCCGCGCTTGCGCAGTTTTTTGCGCACTATGTAGGCCAGCGGGCAGTTGTAGCTCTTCGAGAGGTCGGCCAGGCGGACCTTGGTCGCATCATATTTGGCACCGGCGCCCATCGAACTCACGTGGGGAATCCCGCCTTTGACGCAATACTCTATGAGCGCCAGCTTGGGGGCGAGGGTATCGATGGCATCCACCAGATAATCCAGTTTGAAGCCGCCCAGCAGCGCGGGAATATTCTCTTCGGTGAGATACTCAGCCACTGTGTCGATAACAATATCGGGATTGATGTCGGTCAAGCGCTCCCTGAGGACATCGGTCTTGACGCGCCCCATATTGCTGTCCAGCGCCAGCAACTGGCGGTTCTTGTCGGTCGGACTCACCACGTCGCAGTCCAGCAGCACCAGATGCCCCACCCCTGAGCGGGCGAGCATCTCCGCAGCATAGGCCCCCACCCCACCGACGCCGATCACCGCCACGGTGCTCGCCGCCAGCCGCGCAAGGCCTTCTTCGCCCATCAACAGGGCGGTGCGTTTCTGCCAGGGTTCTGCCATCTATTCTGCTTTCTTGGCCTCCTCCCAGAGGGCGTCCATCTCGGCCAGGGTCAAATCTTTGAGGTCGCGGCCCATCTCCCGCGCCTTGAGCTCGACATAAGTAAAACGGCTGCGGAACTTGTTGCAGGTAGTTTCCAGTGCGGTGTCGGGGTTGAGTTTGTACAGGCGTGACGCGTTCACCATGGCAAACAGCAGGTCGCCAAGTTCGCCCTGCGCCTTGGCGCGCCCCTCGTCGGAATCTTCCATCTTGCCGAGTTCTTCGCGGAATTCGGCAATCTCTTCAGAGACCTTGTCCCAGACATCCTCCTTCTTCTCCCAGTCGAAGCCCACGGCGCGCGCCTTATCTTGCATGCGGTAGGCCTTGATCAACGGCGGGAGGCCGCCCGGAACACCGCTGAGCACGGTTTTGTTGCCGTCCTTCTCCTGGCGCTTGAGCTGCTCCCAGTTCTTGACCACCTGGTCTGCGCTATTGGCCTTGGAAGAATCCTTTGCAAGTTCGGACCCGTCCTCTTTGGGGGGATAAACGTGCGGATGACGGAAAATCAACTTGTCGCAAATCTGGTTGCAGACGTCGCCGATGTCAAAGATGCCTTGCTCGCTGCCGATCTTGGAGTAGAACACGATGTGCAGCAGCACGTCGCCGAGCTCCTTGGAGATGTTGTGCATGTCGTGGGCGAGTATGGCGTCGGAGAGCTCGTAGACCTCCTCTATAGTGTTGGGACGCAGCGAATCAATGGTCTGCTTGTGGTCCCAGGGGCATTTTTCCCTCAGGGTATCCATCACGTCCAGCAGGCGGTTGAACGCCTCAAGTTGTTTTTCTCGATTCATAGCCGAATAGTGAAGCAAATTTTGTAACTTCGAAGCGCAAAATTAATCATAATCATTATAAATAGATGAACAATACAATCAAGTTTATCAGCGCGGACGAAGCCGTCAAGATTGTCAAGAGCGGTGACCACGTCCATTTCAGTTCTGTGGCAAGCGCTCCGCAGGTGCTCATCCAGGCTCTCTGCCGCCGGGCAGACGCAGGTGAGCTCAAGAATGTGTTTATCCATCACCTCCACACAGAGGGTCCTGCCCCCTACACCGACGAGAAGTATGCCGGCATCTTCTTTCACCAGGCATTCTTCGTAGGCGCCAACGTGCGCAAGGGCGTTCAGGCAGGATACGCAGATTACATACCCGTACACCTCTCCGAGACCCAGAAGCTGTACCGCTGCGGCGCTCTCCCCTGCGATGTGGCAATGATCCAGGTCTGCCCTCCCGACAAGCACGGGTTCGTATCCCTGGGTACCAGCGTAGATGCCACCCTCGCTGCCATCGAATGCGCCAAGACCGTAATCGCGGTTGTGAACAAGCACGTTCCCCGTTCCTGGGGCCAGGCCATCATCCCGCTGAGCAAGATTGACTTGTTTGTTGAGGACAACACTCCGCTGGAGCCCGCAACCTTCACCCAGCCCAACGAAATAGAGACCGCCATCGGCAAGAACTGCGCCGCCTTGGTAGAAGACGGTGCCTGCCTGCAGATGGGCATCGGCGCCATTCCCAACGCAGTGCTTGCACAGCTGGGAGGCCACAAGGACCTGGGTATCCACACCGAGATGTTTGCCGACGGCGTGCTGCCGCTGGTAGAGAAAGGTGTCATCACCGGCGCCAACAAGGTCACCGACCCCGGCAAGATGGTATCCACCTTCCTTATGGGCAGCCAGGAAGTCTACGACTTTATCGACGACAACCCGATGGTATCCATGATGGACGTGGGTTACACCAACGATCCGTACATCATATCCCAGAACCCCAAGATGACCGCCATCAACTCTGCCCTGCAGGTTGACCTCACCGGCCAGGTATGCGCCGATTCCCTCGGCACCAAGTTCTACAGCGGCGTCGGCGGCCAGATCGACTTCACCTACGGTGCATCCCTCTCCAAGGGCGGCAAGGCCATCATCGCAATGCCCTCCGTCACCAACAAGGGCATCAGCAAGATCGCTCCTACCCTCACCCTGGGCGCAGGCGTAGTGACCACCCGCGCACACATGCACTACCTGGTGACCGAATACGGTGCAGTGGACCTCTACGGCAAATCGCTCCAGGAGCGTGCCAAGGCCATCATCTCCATCGCTCATCCCGACCACCGCGAGGAACTCGACCGCGCCGCCTTCGAGCGCTTCGGCCCCCACTACCACATGTTCTAAGAGATTCTCACATATACCAAAGCGGGCAAGGAGAAACCTTGCCCGCTTTGTTTTTACATCTTGCCGTTAAATCTCCGACTGGAAGCAGTATCCGTAACCCGGCTTGGTAATAAGATGGGAAGCGTACTGTCCCATTTTCTTTCGGATGTGGGTGATATTGACATCGACGGTCCGCTCCGACACGATGACCCCTTCTGGCCAAGCCGCCCCAAGCAGCTCTTCGCGGCTGAAAACGTGGTCCGGATTCTCCAAGAACAGCTTGAGCATCTCATATTCTGTCTTGGTAAACATGACGGCCTCCCTGTCGACCGTCACCCGCTTGGCGTCGGTATCTATCTGGATGCCGCGGAAGCGGATGCCATTACGGGCTGCGCCGAGTCTGGCCTCTACTACATTCATCACATAGTCGCCTGTCTTCTCGCATTCGCCGATAAGGTCGTTGAACACGGTGCCGTTGTCGTAGCCATATACATGTCTGTCCAGGTTGTCGATGTTCTGCTGTTTGAGTGTATTACGCAGGGTGTTGATGCTGTTTTCGATAGCCTCTGAATCGGAATAACTATTATCCTCCCGACGGCCGGAGAGAACCTTGTTCATCTGGGTCAAGGCATCTCCCACCAGACACAGCATCTGTGCCACGGCGGCGTCCTGCTCAGTAGTGAAGGTAATCTTGTTCTCCTTTTTGCGGCGGAGGATGCGGGCCATATTAAAGAAACTGTCGCCTACAGACTCCAGCTCGCCGATCTGGCGGAGCATTCTGCGGATCTTCTCTTTGGTGTCATCCGACAGGTGCGCATCGCCCACTTCGCCCAAATATCTGCCGATTTCGTTCTCCATCTTGTCGCTCTGCTCTTCGTACTTCTCTATGCGGTCGAAGAGGTTGGAGAACTGGTCCTCCGGGGCAGAGGTGAGTTCCACCACCATCTGGTGCATCTTGCCCATCTTTTCGCCAAAGACGACTATCTCCTTCTGGGCCTGGAATACAGAGATTTCCGGCGTCTTCATGATACCGCCACGGATATACTGAAGGCGGAATTCATCCTCTTCGTCGCTCTTGCGCGGCCTTATGATGCGGCATACCAGCTGCTCCATCTGAGGGATGAAACCTATCAGAAGCGCGGTGTTGATAACGTTGAAGCCAGTGTGGAAGGCCGCCAAGGCAAATGTCAGACGCGCGGAATCCACCCCTTCGGCAGTCGGGTCGATACCCACGATGCGGCATACAGTCCTTACAAAAGGATAGAATAGTATCAGTATCCAAATCACGCCGAACACATTGAACAGCAAGTGGGCCATCGCCGCGCGGCGGGCCTGCGTGTTGGCGCTGAGCGCCGCCAGATTTGCAGTAAGTGTGGTACCGATATTCTCGCCCATGACCAGGGCGATGCCCTGGAAGATGGTGATAGCCCCCGTAGAACAGAGCACCATAGTGATAGCCATCAAAGCCGCAGAAGATTGGGCGATGCAGGTGAGCACGGTTCCAATCAGCAAGAAGAGCAATATGGTCCAATAGCTTGACGAATCGAACGAAGAGAAGAAATTCACCACCTCCGGCTTGCTGGCCAGGTCCATTTCTACTCCGGTCTGCTTGAGCATCCCCAGCGCGAACAACAAGAACGACAAACCAAAGAGAAAGTCTCCCACATACCTGTGCTTGCCCATCTGAATGATGACTATGCCAATCAAAAAGGCCGGCCACACCAGATTTGCAATATTGAAGGAGAAGCCGGCCGACATGATCCAGGCACTCATAGTAGTGCCAATGTTGGCCCCCATGATGACCGAGATCGCCTGGCTCAAAGTGAGCAGTGCAGCATTGACAAACGAGACGGTCATCACGGTGGTTGCGGCAGAAGATTGTACAGCCACGGTAACCAGGGCGCCGGTTGCCACGCCCGAGAAACGGTTAGTGGTCATGGCGCCAAGCAAGTGGCGCAACTGCGGGCCCGCCATCTTCTGCAGCGCCTCGCTCATAACCTTCATGCCGTATATCAAAAGGGCTATCGAGCCCAGGAGTTTCAAAGCAATAAGCATATTTCCATATTATTTCACTGCAAAAATACACTCCCCGGCCCGTGTACAAAAGGGCCCGGAACAAAAATAACAAAATCTTAACGGCCGAAATTACATCCTAAGCCGCCAGGACTGGGGGAAGAGGTTGTTGGCGCGGGTGCCGAGGTTTTTGACGAAGCCCAGGGGGAGATTGTCGTATGTGACGGTCAGGAAGCCTTTGGGGGCATCGGGGAGTTGGAGGGCTTCGCAACGCAAGAATTGCAGCGCCTGTTCTTTTGATAATTCGACTTGGGGGAAGGCATCGCGGGCGAAGACTTGATTCAGGGCCAGGTCGGCCTGCGGCACGAGGTCGCGGCCCTTGACAGAGGCCACCGCCACACCGCTGCGGATGGTCCTTAGGCTGGTCTCAATCTGGCGGATGGACCCCTCGAGCGCGACCGGATAAGCCTTGAGCATACGACCGGCGGAGGTCTCGACCTCTACGCATTTCATATCGGGGAGGACCCAGCCGCACGGAACACCTTTGGAAGGTTTGGACGCCTTGACCTGCTTGCCCGCCTTGGCAACAGAAATCTTCCGCATCAGCGCCACATACTGTCCCTCTCCCATCGTAATCCCGGGAGCAAACTGAAGTCCGTACTTAGTCGGCATAGCGCCCCACGTAGGTCGGCCGCTGCCGCCGGAGTTGAGCGCTCCCGGTACAGGTACTATTTCTGCTCCGAGCTCCCGGCAAATCCACTCGACATTGCCGTCGTTTTCACTTGAATTAAAGGTACAAGTAGAATAAATCAGCCACCCCCCTTCGGCGAGCGAATCCCACACGTCGGCGACAATCCGGCGCTGCCTTTGGGCACACAAATTAACGTTCTCCGGAGACCATTCCGCCAGTGCTCCGGCATCTTTGCGGAACATGCCCTCTCCACTGCACGGAACATCAGCCAGAATTATATCAAAGATTAAATAAGCATTCCCAATATTCTTGGGGTCAGCATTTGTAACAACCGTGTTAAAAGAGCCCCATTTAACCAGATTTTCTGCCAGAATACCAGCCCGAGAGCCTATAACTTCGTTCGCAACGAGCAAATCTTCGCCCCCGAGGGCAGCCGCCAGGCAAGTCGATTTGCCACCCGGAGCGGCGCATAAGTCGAGCACTCTGAGCGGACGGTTTTCGTGGGTAATCAAGGCATCGGCCACACTCCCCACGAACATCGCCGCCGGGTCCTGCACATAATATGCCCCAGCGTGAAGGAGCGGATCCAGCGAGAAAACGGGACGCTCCGACAGGTAAAAAGCATCGCCCCTCCACGGCACATCAGCTGCCGCCGATGCGAAGCGCGAACGCAAATCCGAAGCACTTATCTTGGCCGGATTGGCGCGCACCGCGGTGACACTTTCGCCACCTTCGAGCGCATCCAAAACCTGCTGCGCCCGGGAGCCGAAAACGTCGCGGGTAATCTCTATGAATTCTTTGGGGAAGACCGCCATCGGCCTAAATAAAGCTGCTCATAGAAGAGATGTCGGGAGTCCGCCCTTCTGCCGCAGCGGCTATGGTGTCGGTGAGTTTGTCCAGGACTCCCTGGAGCTTGCTCCCAAGCATCATCTTGAGCATGCCGCCAAGCTGCGCCTCCAGCTCCAGATGGAAGTTGGTCTTGCAGTCGGCGTCGGGACGGCTGGGGTCGTCGACGCTGTCGAAGCAGGCGTCGATGCGGAAATCTATCGGTGTTCCGTCCATCTGGCAGAATGTGACGCGGCTGAACGGCTCGCGGTCCACCACCCTCATACCAAAGTTGAAACCCTGCATATTGGCAGAAATGGAATCTTCGGTGGCGGTGATGGTAGCCCGTTTGTCTTCCGGCATATTCTTGACCAGCGCGCTGAGGTCGCCGAGTGCACTATACAGAACGACCGGCTGACGGTCTATCAGCACGGTCTTGCTGGAGATTCTGGTATCGGCCATATTATTTGCCCCAGGTCTCGGGGTGGTAGCGCCAGTCGCGCAGCATTTCCAGATCGGCCTCGGACACGAGATTACGCTCTATGGCCACCTCGATAAGGGCGTCGTAGTTAGAGAGCGTGTAGAGTTCCAGGCTGGTGGTATACTCGAACTCGCGGCGGGCGCACGGGAAGTTGTAAGAGAAGATGGCCACCATGCCGTCGACAATGCAGCCGGCATCGGTCACAGCCTTGACAGCGCTGAGGCTGCTGGTGCCGGTGGAGATAAGGTCTTCTATCACGATAACCCTCGCGCCGCGGTTGAAAACGCCTTCAATCTGGCTCCCGGTGCCGTGATCCTTGGGCTTGGGGCGGATATAGATAAACGGCTTGCCCATCTTGTCAGCCACAAGGGCGCCGAGGGCGATGGCTCCGGTAGCTACCCCCGCAATGACATCCACATCCTTGAAATGCTCTGCTATGGTCTCTATCACATAGTCACGCACCTTGGTGCGGATCTCGGGGTACGAAAGTATCTTGCGGTTGTCGCAATAGATGGGTGACTTCCATCCGGAAGCCCAAGTAAAAGGCTCGTCCGGCCTGAGTTGAACCGCACCTATATCGAGCAAATAACCAGCTACTTCCTTTTCGATTGTATTCATACGCTTATTATTGAAGATTACAAAGTTATAAATTTTGAGTATTTTTGTCAAACACTCTAAAATTCGTTCCGGAATGTATAAAGTATATTTTGCAAATCGCAGCGTGGAGATTGTCCCGGCGGGTTCCGTCGCCGACTACGAAGACGGACGGATATACTACAACTGCCAGCCTGGCGACGACCTGTCGCAACTGCCCGAGTGGTTCGAGAAGGCAGGAGACATCGAGGCGCTGGTGATCGAGGCCACAGACCCGGCTGCGGCTTTTTCGGAATTCACCTCCAGGCTTAAGACCGAGGTGGCGGCGGGCGGACTGGTGCGCAACCGCCGCGGACAGGCGCTGCTGTTTTACCGGCGCGGCGCCTGGGACATGCCCAAAGGCCATCAGGAGCCGGGCGAGACGCTGGAAGAGTGCGCGCTGCGAGAAGTGCAGGAAGAGACCGGACTGACCCGCCTGACCCTCGGTTCCCCCATCTGCGTCACCTACCATACCTACCACAATAAAGACAAATTCGTACTGAAAGAATCCCACTGGTACGAGATGAACCTCACCGAGAGCGAGAGCGTCAAAGTCCAGACAGAAGAGGACATAGAAAAAGCCGCATGGTGCGGCCCTTTAAGATTGAGATGTCTCCTCAAGAAGGCTTACCCCTCTATCCGGGACGTATTTATTCACGCAGGTCGGTGACGATAACCTCATCGGAGAGTGAAGACATATCGATGGTGAAGTAAGATGCCGGCCAGGCAGTTGCCACGGGCTTGATGTCACTCACCTTGACCTTGAAAGTAATATCGTCGGCCACATAAGTCGCATTCACATTGCCCTGCTGGTCCTTGCGGACATTGGAAGCCTTCATGAACGGCAACGCCTCGTCGCGGTCTATCACAAGCTCTTCCGTAGCCTTGTTGTAAAGCCACATCGACTTGCCGTCGCAGCAGATAAGCATATCGCCGCACTCGATGCGGTAGCAGTCATTCTGGAGATATGCGGTGCCCTCTTCTGAAGAGATCACGACTCCCTCCTTGTCGGTACCCTTGAGCGAAAAACTCATCGATACCTGTCCCTGCTTCTTGAGCTCGCTCCACAAAGTCTCGGCATCGTTCTGCGCGTAGACAGACACGAACGCTATGCATGCTATAAGTATGGCGAATATCTTTTTCATGGCGTTAGGTTTTAATACAATGCTTTCTATGGCAAAATGAGTGCCAAATACTACTGGTGGTCCAGAGCCTCGATAATGCGGTCGAGAGTGTCGAAATCGGTGACGAGCACGTCGCGGGATTTACTGCCGTTGGAGGGGCCCACAATGCCCGCCGCCTCCAGCTGGTCCATGAGACGTCCGGCGCGGTTGTAACCCAGATTGAGCTTGCGCTGCAACATCGATGTCGAACCCTGCTGCGTCTGCACCAGTATCTTGGCCGCCTCCTCGAAGAGGGCGTCGCGCTTGGTGAGGTTGGCCGCATTGCCGCCGGCGTCGGCGTCATTCTCGTCGACATATTCGGGCAGCCAGAACACATGGCTGTAGCCGCGCTGCTTGCCTATGAACTTGGTGATGCGCTCGATCTCGGGAGTATCGATCATGGCACACTGCACGCGCACGATGTCGCTGCCAGGATAGAGCACCAGCATATCACCACGGCCAATCAGGCGCTGCGCACCCGAAGCGTCGATGATGGTCTTGCTGTCCACACCCGAGTTCACCTTGAAGGCGATGCGGGAGTTGAAGTTGGCCTTGATGGTACCGGTGATGACATCGGTGGTCGGGCGCTGGGTAGCGATGACCAGGTGGATGCCCACGGCACGGGCCTTCTGCGCCAGGCGGGCGATAGGCTCCTCGACCTCGCGGCCGGCGGTCATCAGCAAGTCGGCAAACTCGTCTATGACGACCACGATGTACGGGAGATACTTGTGCCCCTTGAGCGGGTTGAGCCTGCGGTTGAGGAACTTCTCGTTGTATTCGGTGATCTTGCGCACCCCTGCGTCACGCAGCAAATCGTAGCGGGCGTCCATCTCCGAACAGAGCGAACGGAGGGTGTGCACGACCTTGGTAGTGTCGGTGATAATCACTTCGTCGGCATCGGGCAGAGCCGCCAGGAAATGCTTCTCCAGCGCCTGGTAGAAGTCGAGCTCGACCTTCTTGGGGTCGACCATCACGAACTTCATCTCCGAAGGATGCTTGGCATAGAGCAGCGACGCGATGATGGCGTTCAGTCCGACCGACTTACCCATGCCGGTGGCACCTGCTACCAGCAAGTGCGGCATACGCGCCAAATCGAGGAAGAACGGTTCGTTGGTAACGGTGATACCCAGTGCCACCGGGAGCTCCATGGAGGTGCTCTTGTCGCGGTACTGCGGCGAATTGAGAATCATCTTGAGCGGGACGACACTGGGCTTCTCGTTGGCCACCTCGATGCCGATGGCACCTTCGAGCACCAGCACGCGGACACCCTTGGCCGCCAGCGACATGGCGATATCCTCTTCCAGACGCTTGACCTGGGCGATGCGGGTACCCTCTGCCAGACGAATCTTGTACAGGGTAACGGTAGGGCCCTTCTTGGCGGAGATGCTCTCTACGCGGATCTTGTAACTGCCCAGGGTGTGGACGATGCGGTTCTTATTGCGCTCCATCTCGTCCATGGATATCTCATACCACTTGTCTTTATAGTCGTCCAACAGCGACACCGAAGGGAATTCGTATTGCGAGAGGTCCAGACGCGGATTGTAGAGATGAGCCATGTCGTCCTCTTCCATATTCGCATCGGGGTCGTAACCGCCATTCTCTATGGTGATTACCACTTCGCTGGCAGGAGCGTCACCCGCAGGGGTACCACTTGCGGACGCTTCGCCGCCAAGGTCTATGACATCGGTATCTTCTTCAATTTCCGGAGCCTCTTCTATCGGTTCTGACACGACCGGAACAGGGCTGTCGGCAATATCTTCTACGGTAATGGATTCGTCAAGGTCATCTTCTTCGACTGCCGGAGCGGCAACCGTTGCCGGTTTGAACCTTGCGGCGCGATGGAACGTACGGAAGATAAATTCATCTATCGCGAGCGCCACCTTGTTGGAGCAAAGCACCAGCCAGAGGATGAATACCAGGCCGATGATCAGGCCCGCACCCAGGCTGCCCACGGTAGAGCACAACCACTTGTTGGCAAAATAGCCGTAGGAGCCGCCCGCGCCGGTAGAGAGCACGAAGACATTCCAGAAACCAGCTATATATGAAGCCACCAGCGAAATCACAATGGCGCCCATCAGGCAGAGGAAAAAGCAGCGCAACAGGTTGACCTTGCGGATGCGGAAGCACCCCACGGTGAGCGCCGCCAAGAAGAACGGGACGCAATAGGCGCCCACTCCGAACAACCTGGCAATCAAAAAGTCGGAGATAAAGTAGCCCACCTTGCCGCACACATTCTGCGTGCTGACATAGTCGCGCCACACCTCGGGATTGGACTTGATGCTGTAATCGGCCTTCCAAGTAAAGATATACGAAATCAACGAGGCGGTGACCAGGATGGTAATCGCCAGCAACAGCAACCCGAGAATCAACCGTATAGCGACCTTCTGGTCAGGGGTCAGATAGACTCGCGGCGCCTGTTTCTTTTTCTTCTTTTTCTTAGTGGCCATCGTTAGTTGTTGTTCCTGAACTTCTTCTTGTTTTTCTTCTTGCCGTACTGGCCCTGGCGGGGATCGATGCCGCGCGGACGGTTAAAGTCGCCGTGTACGGCGCCGAGTTCCAGACCTTCGGGAATCTCCAGCTTGCCCTGTGCCAGGTGGGCCATATCCTTGAGGATAGTTTCGTCCGCAACGCTGTCTTTGTTCCAGATGAGGTACTGCTGGCGCATGTAGCGGGCCAGGTTGCGTATCATCTCGGTGCGGAGGGCGGGGTCTTCTATGCCGGCCACCAGGTCTATCATATTCTCGATGTTGCGACCGTAGCAGCTAGCCTTGATAGGGGTCTTGTCAATGGGGATGGGATCGGGCTTGGAAGCCGCCTTTGCAGGCGTGGGGGCCTCGTAGGGCGAATCGATGTCGATGTCGTAGCCGGCAATCACATATACATGGTCCCAAAGTTTGCGTTTGTAGTCGGGGTATTCTTTGAGCGAGGGGTTCAGCAACGCCATCACATTCACCACTGCCTGTATCTGCTCGTTGCGTTTCTGCTTGTCTTCTATCCCCTTTACGCGCTCTATCATCTTCTGCACGTGTCTTCCGTACTCCGGAAGAATCAATTTCTCTCTATATGTATTATAATCCATAGCTAATCTAATTCATTGCGGATTACAAAGATATGTTTTTTATAGCTACTTTTGTAAAAATAATTTGAATAGAAATGCATTCTATCTGGATAACCGGGGCCAACGGACAGCTTGGTATAGAGCTGCGGCGCAAACTCGCCCGCCGCAAACGGGTCTTTGCCACCGACGCGGAGCTGGACATCTGCGACGAGGCTGCCGTGACCGGCTTTATCGCGGCCAACAAGATTGACACGATAGTCAACTGCGCAGCCTACACCAACGTGGAGGCGGCAGAAGATAATGCCGGACTCTGCTTCCGGGTCAACGAGCTCGGAGTCAAGACCCTTGCCCAAGCCGCCGCCAAGGCCGATGCCGCCCTGATACAGATATCCACCGACTATGTGTTTGACGGGACCAAGCGCACCCCTTACACCGAGAGCGACTCCCCCGCCCCGCTGAGTGTCTACGGCGAGAGCAAACTCGCCGGCGAACGGGCCATGTTGCAGGCCGGCTGCCGGGGCGTGATTGTCCGCACCGCCTGGCTATTCTCGCCCTACGGCAAGAACTTTATGAAGACCATGGCGACCCTGGGCGCCAGCCGCAGCGAGATAAGCGTCGTCTGCGACCAGGTCGGAAGCCCCACCGCAGCCGATTCGCTGGCGGCGGCCATCGTCAAGATAATCGACAACATGGGCAACCGCCGCGGGGAGATATTCAACTTCAGTGGCGAGGGAGAGTGCAGCTGGAGCGTGTTTGCAGCCGCCATTATGCACTGCGCCGGCAACGATTGCCGCGTGGTGGACATAAAATCGGACGAGTACCCCCAGAAAGCTACCCGTCCGAATTATTCTTATCTCGACAAATCGCTTATCAGGCGCGAGTTCGGCATCGAAGCCGAACCATGGCAAAGTGCGTTGGAACGCAATTGGCGCCGCTATAAGCGAACTTTATAGGGTTCGCTTGATTTGTACGATGGTGTAGGCTTCGATAATGTCGCCAACCTTGATGTCGTTGTAGTTCTCGATGTTCATACCGCAGTCGTAACCCGCAGCAACCTCTTTCACATCGTCCTTGAAGCGTTTCAGGGAGCCCAGGGTGCCGGTATAAACCACGATGCCGTCGCGTATCACGCGCACCTTGGCGGTGCGGGTCAACTTGCCCTCCTTGACCATACAGCCGGCAATGGTGCCGACCTTGGAAATCTTGAAGGTCTCGCGAACCTCGGCGGTAGCGGTAATCTCCTCCTTCTCTTCCGGAGCAAGCATACCTTCGATACCGTCCTTAACCTCGTTGATGGCGTCGTAGATGACTGAGTAGAGGCGGATTTCGATACCCTCCTTCTCTGCCTGGCGGCGGGCATCGGTAGAAGGACGTACCTGGAAGCCGATGATGATGGCGTTGGATGCAACGGCCAGCAGGACATCGGATTCGGAGATGGCACCCACAGCCTTGTGGATGACATTGACCTTGACCTCTTCGGTAGAGAGTTTGATGAGGGAGTCGGAGAGCGCCTCGATGGAACCGTCCACATCGGCCTTGACAATGATGTTGAGCTCCTTGAAGTTGCCGATGGCGATACGGCGGCCGATCTCTTCGAGCGTGACGTGCTGCTGGGCGCGCAGACCCTGCATGCGGAGCAGCTGCTCGCGCTTGTTGGCGATTTCCTTGGCCTCTTTCTCGTCTTCGAGCACGTTGATGGTGTCACCCGCGGTGGGGGCGCCGTTGAGACCGAGCACCGATACTGGGGTCGAAGGACCCGCCTCGGTGATTTTCTGTCCACGTTCGTTGAACATAGCCTTCACACGGCCGGTGTAGCACCCTGCGAGCACTACGTCGCCCACGTGCAGCGTACCTGCCTGAACCAGCACGGTGGCCAGGTAACCGCGGCCCTTGTCCAGCGAAGACTCTACCACGCTACCTACGGCGCGTTTGTTGGGATTGGCCTTGAGCTCGAGCATGTCGGCCTCCAGAAGCACCTTGTCGAGAAGTTTATCCACATTGATACCCTTCTTGGCAGAAATCTCCTGGCACTGGTACTTCCCGCCCCAGTCCTCTACGAGGATATTCATGTTGGCCAGCTGCTCACGGATTTTCTCACCGCTTGCGCCGGGCTTATCTATCTTGTTGATGGCGAACACCATAGGTACGCCCGCAGCCTGTGCGTGGTTGATAGCCTCGATGGTCTGCGGCATCACGGCGTCGTCGGCCGCGATAATGATGATCGCGATGTCGGTGAGCTTGGCACCGCGGGCACGCATGGCGGTGAAGGCCTCGTGACCAGGGGTATCCAGGAAGGTGATGTGACGGCCGTCGGGAAGTTTGACGTTGTATGCACCGATGTGCTGGGTGATACCGCCCGCCTCGCCCGCAATCACATTGGATTTGCGGATATAGTCGAGCAACGATGTCTTACCGTGGTCCACATGGCCCATGACGGTGATGATCGGGGGACGCGGCTGGAGATCTTCGGGCTTGTCCTCTTCCTGCTCCAGGGCTTCCTGCTCGCCTGCGGTGGTGAACTCGATCTTATAGCCGAACTCCTCTGCCACCAGCACCAGGGCATCGGCCTCGAGACGCTGGTTGATGGATACCATCTGGCCCAGATTCATGCAGGCCTCGATGACCTTGGTCACCGGGGTGTTGTTCATCATTATGGCAAGCTCGTTGACAGTAACGAACTCGGTGACCTTAAGGATGTTGCTCGTGAGCATCTCCTGCTGCATGGCCTCCTCCTGCTTCTGTTCGAACATCTCGCGTTTCTCGCGGCGGTGCTTGCTGCCCTTGGTCTTGCTGCGGCTCTCGGTGAGACGTGCGTACGTCTCCCTGATCTGGCGTTGAACCTCGTCTTCGTCGGTCTCGGGACGGACAAACTTGTTGGGCATGGTGTCGCGCTGACCCTTCTTGCCGCGGCGGTTGCGGTCGGCGTCCTTGTTGTAGTTGGCGCTCTGGTTAATGTCAACCTTGGCGGTCTGCTTGTGGATGCGCTCGCGCTTCTTGTTCTTGTCGCGCTGCTTGTCCTTGGGAGCGGGCTTGGTCTCTTCGAGATTGATCTTACCCAGAATGGCGGGGCCTTTGAGCTTCTCTACCTTGGTCTCGATGTGCTCGATGACAGGCTTCTCGGCGGGTTTGGCCTCCTGCTCGGCAACGGGCTCTGCTGCCACCCGCTGCTCCTGTACGGGTTCCTCTACAGCCACCGGTTCCGGTTCGGGGTTCTCGACCTTCTCTACCTTCTTGGCCGGTTTGTTCTGGGCATCGAGGTCTATCTTGTCGAGCACCTTGATGGCCGGTGCCTGCGGCTTCTCCTCTGCCTTGACGGGCTCTACGGGTTCGGGTGCGGGCTTCTCCGGTTCGGGTTTTGCCACGGGCGCGCTCTTGGCAGCAAACGGTTTGCTGTCCAGCACGTTGGTCTTGATTATGACCTCCTCGGGCTCTTCTACGGGAGCCTTGGTCCTCTCGCTTTCGGTAATCTCCTTAACAGAAATAGCCACCTTACGGGACTGCTCTTTGAGCAGGTGCTCCTTGGCGAACTCTTTCTCTACCAGAGCATAAGCGTCTTCCGAGAGCACCGCGCCGGGATTGGACTCGATCTCTATCCCCTTCTTCTTGAGGAACTCGACCAGGGTCGAAAGTGCGATGTTGAATTCTTTGACTACCTTGCTAGCTCTTATTTTTGCCATTCTTTATCCCCTTGTTGTTTTTTATTCAAATTCGGAACGTAATATCTTCTGAACTTCTTCTACAGTCTCGTCTTCGAGGTCGGCACGCTGGCTGATCTCCTCTACAGGGAGAGCCAGGACGCTCTTGGCGGTGTCCAGGCCGATAGCCTTGAGGGCATCGATGATCCACTGGTCGATCTCGTCGCTGAAGTCAGCGAGCAATACATCTTCTTCTTCGGCTGCGGCCTCGGCCTCGTCTACCTCACGATAAGCCTCTATCTGATAGTCGATGAGCATGCCTGCAAGCTTGATGTTGCAGCCGCCCTTACCGATTGCCACCGATACCTCGGAGGGTTTGAGATATACATTGACGGTCTTGTTGGCCTCGTCGAACTCCATGGAAGAGATGCGTGCGGGAGAAAGGGCGCGCTGGATGAGCAACTGCTTGTTGTTGGTCCAGTTGATGACGTCGATATTCTCGTTGTGCAGCTCCTTGACGATGCCGTGGATACGGGAACCCTTGACACCCACGCAGGCGCCCACGGGATCGATGCGGTCGTCGTAAGACTCCACAGCAACCTTGGCGCGCTCACCGGGAATGCGGACAACCTTCTTGATGGTGATCAGGCCGTCGAAAATCTCGGGCACCTCCTGCTCGAAGAGTTTCTCGAGGAAGAGGCTGGAAGTACGGGAAAGGGTTATCACGGGGCGGTTGTTGCGCATCTCCACATTGGTGATGATAGCCTTCACGGTGTCGTCCTTACGGAAGAAATCAGAAGGGATCTGCTCTGACTTGGGAAGCACGAGTTCGTTCTTCTCCTCGTCGTGGATGATGGTCTCCTTTTTCCAGGACTGGTGAACCTGACCGACGATGATTTCGCCGATGCGCTCTTTGTAACGGTTGTAGAGGTTTGCATTCTCCAGGTCCATGATGCGGCCCGCCAGGTTCTGGCGGATGTTGAGTATGCCGCGGCGGCCGAACTGGGTAAGCTTGACCTCTTCTGTGTAATCTTCGCCTACTTCGTAAGAGTCGTCGATCTTGCTGACCTCGTCGAGCGAAATCTCGGTGGCGGGATTCTCTACCGTCTCCACTACCTCGCGGGTGCGCCAAATCTCAAAGTCACCCTTGTCTATATTGATTACGATGTCAAATTTGGCATCTTCGCCATACATTTTCTCCAACTGTGCACGGAACGCCTCTTCGAGGACGCTCATCATCGTGGGCCTGTCAATGTTTTTTCCCTCTTTGAATTCAGCGAAGGTGCTGACTAAATTTAACCCTTCCATTACTGTTCTTTAAAATTTGATTATAGGTTTTGCTGTTTTTATTTCGGTAAATGCGAGCCGTTCGGTAACGGTCTCCTTGGCCTTGGAGCCCTTGCCCTCGGCCTTCTTCTGGTATGAAATCTCGACCCCTTCGTCGTCGGCTGCGAGCAGCATGGCGCGGATACGTTCGCCGGTGGGACGGGTGAGCCATATCTCGCTGCCGACCGCCTTGCGCCACTGGCGCGGAATCTGGAACGGCGAAGAAAGGCCAGCCGAGCCGATGGTGAGGGAGTAGTCCTCCTCGTCGCGGTTGACCCGCTCCTGGATATAGCCCGTCATCCCGACGCAATCGTCGAGGGTAATATCCCGAGTATCGGCATCGATGGTGACATCGACGTCGTTGTCTTTCGATATCGCTATCGATACCACGAAAAGACCATTTTGCTGTGCGTACTCTTCTGCCGCAACCCTAAGAATGTCTGCCTGTTTCATCATAAAAAAACGAGGGACTGACCCAGCCCCTCTAAATCGAGCGCAAATATAGGCCATCTGTGTTTATTGTGCAAATTTTATTACCTTCGCACGCAAACTTTTAACCCGTTTTTTAAATGAAATTGACTGCGCGCGAGATAGCGGAAAAGCTGGGCGGCGATATTATCGGCAACCCCGATGCCCAAGTCACTTCTCCTGCACGTATAGAATATGGCCGTGAAGGGAACATCTGCTTTTTGGCCAACCCCAAATACGAGAAATACCTGTATACCACATCTGCCAGCATAGTGCTGGTGAACCGTTCTCTCACTCCCAAGGAGCCGGTCAAAGCCACCATGATAGCGGTAGACGACGCTTACCAGGCGGTGGCGGACCTGCTGGAGTGGTTCTCTTCCCTCAAGCGTTCGCGCAAGCGGGGCAACCGCCTCGGCCGACTGTTGAGTTTCAGCCACAGCATCCGCGGCAAGGTCGGCAGCGGCACCTGGATCGGCGAATTCACCGTAGTAGAGCGCAAAGCCCGCGTCGGCCGCGACTGCCAGATATATCAGCAGGTATACATCGGTGAGAATGTACGTATCGGCGACAACGTCACCATCTATCCCGGAGTCAAGATTTACCGCGACTGCGTGGTGGGCAACAACTGCATCCTGCACGCCGGTTGCGTCATCGGCGCCGACGGCTTCGGCTTCGCGCCCCGGGAAGACGGCAGCTACAAGAAGATCCAGCAGACCGGCAACGTGATTATCGAAGACGACGTCGAAATAGGCGCCAACACCTGCGTAGACCGCGCCACTATGGGCTCGACCATAGTGCGCAAAGGGGTCAAGCTGGACGACCTGATAATGGTTGCGCACAATGTAGAAATAGGCGCCAACACCGTGATTGCGGGGCAGACCGGCATCGCCGGCAGCACCCATATCGGCGAGCATTGCGTATTCGGCGGACAGTGCGGCATCGGCGGCCACATCACCATTGCAGACCACACCACTTTTGCCGCCAAGACGGGCCTGATGAAAGACTGGAAGACCCCGGGACAGAGCCTGATGGGCTACCCAGCCATGACCTACATGCAGTATATGCGCGCATATTCTGCCTTCAAAAAGAGCGGCGAGGCCAAACCCGCCGACACCAAAACAAATGCAGCAAACTCTTAAGAAATCTTATACCTTCTGCGGCAAAGGGCTCCACAGCGGAGTGGTTGCCAATATGACCATCCGTCCCGCCGAGGCGGGCAGCGGCATACGCTTCCACCGCACCGACCTGGGACCCGGCGCAATAATCCGCGCCCTGGCCACCAATGTGAGCGACACTTCCCGCAGTACCACCCTTTCGGAGAACGGCTCCTCGGTGAGCACCATCGAACACCTGATGAGCGCCGCCGCCGGACTCGGTATAGACAATATGCTGGTCGAGATCGACGCCCCCGAAGTGCCGATACTGGACGGCAGCGCCCTGCCGTACGTCAAAGCCATCATGACCGACGGCCTCGCCGGCCAGGGTTGCGAGCGGCGCAGCCTATCGCTCGATGGCCCGTTCCACTTCAAAGACGACGCCAGCGGCGCGAGCATAGACATCTTCCCTGCCGGAGAGACGCAGATGCGGCTCACCGTGGACTTCAACTCCAAGGTGCTCGGGGTGCAGAGTTTCGAATACACTCCCCAGACCGACTATGCGGGCCAGATTGCCCCTTGCCGGACATTCTGCTTCTTTCACGAGCTGGAGTTCCTGGCCAGCCGCGGCCTCATCAAGGGGGGCGATGCCGACAACGCGATTGTAATAGTAGAGCACCCGGTAGACGAAAATACCTTGCAGCGCATGCGCGGCATATTCGGCGGCGGGCATCTGGAGGTGCGCGAAGGCTACCTCAACAACCTGCAGCTGCACTTCCCCGACGAGATTGTCCGCCACAAGATGCTGGACATGATAGGCGATTTCGCCCTGCTCGGAGCGCCCCTCAAGGGCACAATTATTGCGAGTAAAACAGGACACCGGATCAACACCGCCGTGTGCAAATCCCTTTTGGAATCTGATTTATTGAAGTAAACATGGACCCCAGGAACCTCTCTTATATCCATCCCGACGCCAAGATCGGCAATAATGTGGTCATTGAACCTTTCTGCTACATCGCAGCCAACGTCGTAATCGGGGACGGCTGCCACATCGGCCCCAACGCCACCATCTACGATTATGTCAGGCTTGGAAACGACTGCCAGGTATTTCCCGGCGCAGTAATAGGGGCCATCCCGCAGGATCTGAAGTTCGACGGCGAAGAGAGCTGGGTAGAGATTGGCGACCGCACCACCATACGCGAATGCGCCACCATAAACCGCGGCACCGCGGCCAGCGGCAAGCGGCTCACCAAAATCGGCAGTGACTGCCTCATAATGTCCTACGCCCACATCGCGCACGACTGCCGCATCGGCGACCATTGCATCATCGTAAGCCACGTAGGGCTTGCGGGCGAGACCGACATGGACGACTGGGCGATAGTCGGGGGCGGCACCATGGTCCATCAGTTCACCCATATCGGCACCCACGCCATGGTGGGAGGTGCCAGCGGCGTGTCCAAAGACATCCCGCCGTATATCCTCTCTGCCGGACATCCCATACTCTATGAGGGCATCAACGCCATAGGCCTGCGCCGCCGCGGCTTCACAAACGCCGAGATAGACGAGATCAAGAGTGTCTACAAGATAATCTACGAGGAGAACAATAACGTCTCCGATGCGCTTCGCATAATAGACGAATTCTTCCCCGATGGCAAGCACGCCAAGGTAATAACCGACTTTATCCGCGCCTCAAAGCGCGGCATCTGCCGCCGTGGAGGGGAATAACGAGGTACTGCTGAGCACGGCTTACCTGCCGCCAGTCGCGTGGTTCAGCGCCGCCGCGCACGCCCGCGTCGCGCACATCGAGGCGTGCGAGAGTTTCCAGAAGCAGTCTTACCGCAACCGCTGCGCCATCTGCACAGCCGACGGGCCTCAGACCCTGCAGGTGCCCGTCCTGCACAGCGGCAGCCGCCTGATCCGGGACATCCGCATAGACTACAGCAAGAGCTGGCAGCATCTGCACCGCCACGCCATCTCCACCGCATACGGCCCCTCCCCTTTCTATCAGTATTATTGGGACGGCATCGATGCCATACTCGGCAAAAACCATCAGTTCCTGTTCGATCTGAACCTGGAACTCACAGAGAAGCTGATGGAGTTGATGCATATCCGCACACCGCTGGTCCCCACCGCCGATTATGAGACGGAACCCGGGGGCATCACCGATTTGCGCAGCTCCATAAACCCGAAAAGGGAGCCCGCAGGCTCCCCTTTCAAAGAATACTACCAAGTATTCAATTCGCGGCTGGGCTTTGTCCCCAACCTGTCAATAATCGACCTCCTTTTCTGCGAAGGACCGGAGGCATACAACTACCTCTAGTTGATAGGCGGCATATCCTTCTTGGAATCGGGCACGTCAAGGTACTCGCGCTGGCCAAAGTGCAGCAAACCTGCCACGAACGAGCTCGGCCACTGGCGTACCATGCGGTTCATCTTGGTGACGCAATCGTTGTAGACCATGCGGTTGGTGCGCACCAGGTTCTCGTATTCGTTGATGGAATCCATCGTTTTCTTGAACATGCCGTCTGCCTTGAGTTCGGGATACTGCTCGCCGACAGCGATCAGGCGGCCAAGGGCCTGGCTGAATGCGCTGTCCTGGGCATTGGCTTCGGCGACATTGGTAACTTTGACCCTCTGGCCGATGACCTCCACCAGGGTGTCATGCTCGTGTTTGGAGTATTTCTCTGTCATTGCCACGAGGCTGCTGATGGCATCCCAGCGGCTGTTCTGCTGCACAGCGATCTGGTTGAAGGCATTGTTGGCCATCTCGTCGAGATTGACCAGCTCACGCTGCGTCTTGAAGATGTAGAGCCCGACCAAAACAATCAGGGCAACGATAATTAAAACTGCTATAATCATATCATTTTAAGATTTGTTGGCGCGATTTATGCCGCAATTTACCAATAATCGCGGGTTTTTTGTCCATCTTTTGATTAAATTTGCTTTGATAAAAGCTAACAGTAGATGAAAGTCTTTGCCAAATGCCTGATTGCTACCGTGTTGATGTTACTCACGTGCAGCATCGTCAGTGCCGACGACCTGCGCGAACAGTATATCCGCAAATGGCGCGACGTAGCCATTGAGCAGATGGCTGCCAGCGGCGTTCCGGCCAGCATCACCCTCGCACAGGCCTGCCTGGAGTCGGCCAACGGCACCTCGCGGCTCGCTGTGGAGGCCAACAACCACTTCGGAATCAAGTGCCGTAACTGGAACGGGCCGGTGGTCCGCCACGACGACGATTTCAAAGACGAATGCTTCCGCAGTTACGACAACCCGGAGCAGTCGTTCTGCGACCATTCCGACTTCTTGCGTTACAACGACCGCTACGCCTTCTTGTTTGACCTGGACCCCACCGACTACAGGGGGTGGGCGCGCGGCCTGCGCAAGGCGGGCTATGCCACCGACCCGGCATATGCAGAGAAACTCATCAAGATCATTGAAGATTACAAGCTATATCAGTACGATATGACGGGCGAGCAGGCCGTTTCGGCCGGCAAGAAGCCCATCGTACTGCCTCCGCCCCCCTCGAAGCTGGAACGTTCGCGCAAGGTCGAGCGGCCGCTGCATTTCCGCCCCAACAGCCTCGGCAGCGTGGTAATCGACTACACCTTTTACGAGAAGCACGGCTTGATATACATCATCGCCACCGGCACCGAGACCTACGCCTCGCTGGCGCGGCAGTTCAACCTGTTCCGCGGCGAGCTGATGCGTTTCAACGACGAGAAAAAAGACCACACCCTGGAGGCGGGCTCGATAGTTTACCTGCAGCCCAAGCGCAAACAGAGCACCACCGACCTGGCCAAGCACGTGGTAGAAGAGGGCGAGACCATGCACTCTATGTCGCAGCGATTCGGCGTCAGACTCAAGAAGCTTTATAAGTATAATAATATGACTGCCGGGAGCGAGCCTGAGGTGGGGAGCATCATTAACCTGCGCAAAGTAAAGAGATGAAAAAAAGAAATCAATCCCGCAGGGCGTTGCTGGCCATAGTGGCACTGGCGGCGCTGGGAGCCATATTGTGCGGCGCCTTCTACTATATGACCTACCGCCGGTCCAACACGATTGCGGGCGGCAAGGCCATCAACATCTACCGCAATACCGACTACAACGGCCTGCTCGACTCCATAGAGAATAGCGGGTCGGTGCGCAACATGGCGACATTCCGCCACGTGGCCAAGCAGATGAAACTCGAGGAGACCTTCAAGCCGGGTCACTACTGCCTCTCGGGCGGACTCACCAACAAGCAAATAGAGCGGGTGTTCTCGCACGGCTGGCAGACGCCGGTCAAGATGCTGGTACGGCCTTGCGTGAGGGACCTGAACAAGATGGCTACCGCCTTGTCGAACCAGCTGGAGGCAAGCGCCGCCGAGATCAAAGAGGCGATGGACGACAAGCAGATCATGGAGTCGCACGGCTTCAATAAAGCGACATACCTGGCGATGTTCATCCCCGACACCTACGAGGTTTACTGGACCATCACCCCGCTGCAGTTGCTCGACCGCATGGAGAAGGAATACAACGCCTTCTGGAACAAGAGCCGCACCGCCAAGGCCAAGGCTTTGGGCCTGACCCGCGAGGAGGTGATGACGCTGGCTTCGATTGTGATTGAAGAGACCAAATATGAGCCGGAGATGCCGGCCATCGCCGGCGTGTATATCAACCGCCTGAACAAAGGGATGCTGCTGCAGGCCGACCCCACGGTGAAGTACGCCGTGAACGACCCGTCGCTCAAGCGGATACTGAACCGGCACCTGCAGGTGGAATCGCCCTACAACACCTATAAGTACAAGGGACTGCCTCCGGGCCCGATTACGACACCCACCAAGGCAGCCATCGAGGCGGTTCTCAACTACGAACACCACAATTATCTCTATTTCTGCGCCCACGAAAACTTTAACGGGCAGCACCGCTTTGCCACCAACCTGGCCGGCCATCTCGAGAACGCCCGCCGCTTCCACAGCGCATTGAACACCCTCGAAAAATCCAAGTAATGCGCCGGGCAGAAGATGAATGAACGGGCCCCTAGATTCATCTTGTGGATTACTGGTCTGGCCCGGCTACTGCCGGCCCGGCAAATAATGCAGAGCATTGCTGTCGCGAAGCTTTGCCGGGCCAAGGCTTCTCCCTAGCCTCTGTTCATGGGTACAATGTACTTGTGCTGTTCTTCTGCGAGGTAGGTTTCGGGGAAGACTTCGCGGGCTTGGGCCAGCATGGGTGAGAGATCCTTGTAGCGGGAAGAGAAATGGCCCAGAATCAACTGCTTGGCGCCGGCATCGAGGGCATCCTGCGCCGCCATACGGCTCGTGGAGTGGCAATACTTCTGCGCATGGTCCTCGTAGTCGTCTTCGTATGTGGAATCGTGGTAGACCAGATCTGCGCCCTGTATCCATTCGGCAAGACGCTTGAAAGGGGCGGTGTCGCAGCAATAAGCCAGTTTGCGCGGGGTGTAAGGGATGTAGGTATAGTCCTCTGCCTTTAGCTTCTTGCGGCCTCGCTTTACATCCTCTCCCCTCTTGAGCGCGCCAATCTCAGTCAAGGTAAGGCTGTCCCTCTCGATGAGTTCCTTGCGGATATTGCGGGCCGGAGTCTTCTCTTCGAACAGGAAGCCGAAAGTCGGCACGCGGTGATTCAGCGGGAAGGCGTATACCCGCAACTGCCGCATATCCACTATCTGCTCCCGGGTCTTCATCTCCAGCGGCGTGAAATTAATCTCGTACTTGACGCCGTCGGCAAACTGCTCATTGAAGAACTCCAGGATACGTGAGAATCCCTTGGGCGCGTAGATATACAGCGGCGCGGTGCGCCCCTGCATCGCCATGGTAGAAAGCAGCCCAAAAATGCCGAAGATATGGTCGCCGTGCAGGTGCGACAAGAAGATATTGTCTATCCACGAGAAGGCGATGTGGCACTGCTGCAGCGACATCTGGCACCCCTCTCCGCAATCGACCAGGAAGTGGTGGTTGTGAATGGTAACTACGTGGGCGCTGGTATGCCTGTACGGATTGGCCGAGGCCGAAGCCGTGCCGAGAGTTGTCAGAGAGAATTCCATCAGTGCGAAGTTAATAAATAATAGCAAAAAAGGGATGCCCTATGTGAGGGGCATCCCTTTTCTAAAGCCGGGAAACTGATTATTTATTCTCGGCAGCGGCCTCCATAGAGTCCTTGAGAGCAGCCAGGTCGCTGATGTCACCGAAGGTGGTAACCTCGTTGGCAGCGTTGTTCTGCTTCATGACCTTAGCGGTAGAAACCTCCTCGTTGTTGCGAACCTTCACCTCTTCTTTCTTGGGCTCCTCGAAAGTGCGGGTGTGGGAGAGGATGAGTTTGCGGGAGTTCTTGTTGAACTCGAGCACCTTGAACGGAAGGGTCTCACCTTCTTTGATGGTAGAACCATCTTCTTTGGTCATACCCTTAGCCACTACGAAGCCCTCGATGCCATTGGCAAGTGCTACGGTAGCACCCTTCTCGGTAGCCGATACTACAGTACCGTCGTGTACCGAACCCTGGGTGTAGATAGACTCGTACTCCTCCCAAGGGCTGGGTTCGAGCTGCTTGTGACCGAGGCTGAGACGACGGATGTTGGGCTCGATGTCGAGAACTACGACCTCGATGCTGTCGCCGATATTCACGATCTCGGTGGGATGTTTGATCTTCTTGGTCCAGCTCAGGTCGCTGATGTGGATCAGACCTTCAACACCCTCGTCAAGCTCTACGAATACACCAAAGTTGGTGATATTGCGTACAGTAGCGGTGTGCTTGCTGCCAATGGGATATTTCTCGGCGATGCTCTGCCAAGGATCCTCCTTGAGCTGCTTAACGCCCAGGGAAATCTTGCGCTCTTCGCGGTCGAGAGTGAGGACAACAGCCTCAACTTCGTCACCGACCTTGAAGAAGTCCTGTGCAGAACGCAGGTGCAGGCTCCAGCTCATTTCGCTCACGTGGATCAGACCCTCGACACCGGGCTGGATCTCTACGAATGCGCCGTAATCTGCGATAACGACAACTTTACCCTTAACCTTGTCACCTACCTTGAGGTTGGGATCGAGTGCATCCCAAGGATGAGGATAGAGCTGCTTGATGCCAAGGGCGATGCGCTTCTTGACCTCGTCGAAGTCGAGAATAACGACCTTGATCTTCTCGTCGAGGGTAACGACCTCTTCGGGGTGGTTTACGCGGCCCCAGCTAAGGTCGGTGATGTGTACGAGACCGTCCACACCGCCCAGGTCAACGAATACGCCGTAGCTGGTGATGTTCTTGACAACACCTTCGACAACCTGACCCTTCTCGAGTTTGCCGATGAGCTCAGCTTTCTGAGCCTCGAGCATAGCCTCTTCGAGTGCCTTGTGCGATACGACAACGTTGCGGAACTCGTTGTTGATCTTGACAATCTTGAGGTCGAGAGTTTTGTTTACATATGCGTCATAGTCACGGATGGGCTTGACTTCTATCTGTGAACCCGGCAAGAATGCTTCGATACCGAATACGTCTACGATCATACCACCCTTGGTGCGGCACTTCACGTAACCCTTCACGATCTCGTCTTTCTCGAAAGCCTCGTTTACGCGATCCCAGCTGCGGAGGCTGCGTGCGCGTTTGTGGCTGAGTGCCAGCTGGCCCTTCTTGTCTTCGGTAGATTCTACAAAGACCTCTACCTTGTCACCGATCTGGAGGGTATCCTCGCAGTATTTGAATTCGGCGGCATTGATAACGGCCTCGCTCTTGTAACCGATGTTGACAACGACTTCGCGTTTGTTCTTGGCTACAACGGTACCTTCGATAACTTCGCCGTCGGCGATGTGAGAGAGTGAATTTTCGTAAGCCTCTTTAGTGGCCTGGAGATCTACGTCACCTTCGTTGTCGCTCTCGAAAGCGTCCCAGTCAAAGGTAGCGTTGTCTGCGGAAGCATTGTCGGCAGTAGTGGTGCGCTTCACCTCTTCGATGGGCTGTGCAACCTCTTCCTGCAGCTGTTCCTGCTCGAGTTTAATTTCTTCGTTCATGTTAATTAAGTGTGTGTTTTATAAGTAATTAGACATTATTTATAGACCCCCGTCGCGCGCAATGCACGCGCAAAGGGAGCGCAAAGATAGAAAAATAATCTTAAAATGCAAACAGAATCAGACGATTACAGCATTTTGCGGCTGCGGAAGATGATGAGGACTACCAGCACCAGCGAGAGCATTATGCCCATGATCATGATAAAGTCCCACATGCCCCCTATCAACGGAAGCTTGACGTTCATACCATAGATGCTGGCCACCAGCGTGGGCGGCATCAGCAGCAGGCTCACCAGCGTAAACACCTTCATGATCTTGTTCTGCTCCACATTGATCAGACCGAGCACGGTATTCTGCAGATACTCAAGACGTTCGAAGATGAAGTTGGTATGGTTGATCAGGGACGAGATATCTTTGAGCAGGCCCGAGAGCTTGTCGTTGATTTCGTCGGGAGTCTTCTCGCTCTTGAGCACGCTGGAAATCATGCGCTGCTTGTCCACGATGTTCTCGCGAACCATCATGGTGTTCTCCTGCAGCAAGTTGATGTCGATCAGGAAATCTTCGTTGACATCCTCGCCCAAGCTCACGCGGCGGCTATACTGCTCCATCTCCTTGCTCATCAACTCTATCATGTCGGCGTCCAGGTCAATGCGGTTGTCCAGGATGCCCATGAGCACATGAAAGCCGGTGGGATAGTAGCGGATGCCGGCGGTGATGCGACGCTGGATATCGGTAAAGCTGCGCAAGGCGGCCTGACGCACCGAGACGATGGTCTTGCCGGACAGGATGAACGACACCGACTCCATGTTGTAATTCTCCGGACTGGGAATCAAGAAGTTGGTGTTGATAAAGATGGCGGTGTCATCCTCGCTGTAGCGGGACGAACTCTCAATCTCCTCGGCCTGTGCGCGGGTCTGCAGGGTGGTGTTGAGGTAACTCTCCACGGCGCGTTTCTCTTCTCCGGAGGGGTCGAACAAATCGAGCCACAGAACACTCTCGCGGGGGAGCGTTGCCAGGCTTTCAAGATTGGTGGTGGAGTCGTATTTGGATTCGGCTGTCCTGTAAAAAATTTCGATCATTGTATCCCAAGCTTAAGTGGTTGATAACTGAGGTTTTAGCCAACAGAAATCAACAACCGTTCTCGAGGAGACGTCTTTACGAATTTTATGTTCAGAACCGAAATCATTTACTTTTTTGAAAATGCGAGTGCAAAGGTACGCTTTTTTTCTAAAAAACAAGGTGTTCCAGTAAAATCTTGACACCTATGGCGATGAGGATGATGCCGGCGGCGATACCCGCCTTGCTGCCGAGCACTTTGCCGAATGTGCGGCCGCTGACAAGGCCGATTGCGGCCACCAGCGCAGTAACGGCGAATATCATGGCAAAGGCGGATACAATCTTGACGGCAGGCATATGCACCATCGCCAGCGAAACTCCCACCGCCAGGGCATCGATGCTGGTAGCGACGCCCGCCAGAAAAAGCGGTCCCGCCTTGAGGAGGTCTCCCCCATCCTGTTCAGCTCCGGCGTGCAACGCCTCCCAAATCATCTTGCCGCCGATGAACAGCAGCAGGCCGAAGGCGATCCAGTGGTCCACCGACTCAATCAGCTGGAAGAATGCGGCGCCCAAAGCCCAGCCGACGGCGGTGAATGCCGCCTGTATCAGGCCTAGCGCCAAGTCAATCTTTAGATGACCCGCCAGCGGCACTCGCCCCTTGACGGCACCGAACGCCATGGTCACCGCGAGGGTGTCGGCGCAGAGGCCCAGGGCCAGCAGGAACAGTTCGAGATAGGTCATCAGAAGGTGAATAACTGGCGGTTGACAATCGCCTTGCCAAGGGTGAATTCGTCGGTATATTCAAGGTCGTCGCCGAAAGCCACTCCGCGGGCAATCGCAGAGACCTTGACCCCGCTCGGAGCGAGCTGACGATAGATGTAGAGAGCGGTGGTCTCGCCTTCCATGTTGGTATCAAGGGCCATGATTATCTCCTTAATCTCACACTTCGCCACCCTCTCTACGAGGGCCTTGATGGGGAGGTCATCGGGGCCGACGCCGTCCATCGGAGAGATGATGCCGCCCAACACGTGATAGAGGCCGTGGTACTGGCCAGTATTCTCTATGCTGAGCACGTCGCGCAGGCTCTCCACCACACACACGAGGCTCCGGTCGCGCGAGGTGTCGCTGCATATAGGGCAGAGGCCGTCGTCGCTTATCATGTTGCACTCGGGGCAGTAACGGATGTTGGCGCGCATATTGCCTATCGCCGAGGTGAACTTCTCTACGTTGGCGGCGGGTTCGCGCAGCAGGTGCAGGGCATAGCGCAGCGCGCTCTTGCGGCCCACGCCGGGGAGCGACGCTATCTGCTCTACCGCATCTTCGAGCAATTTGGACCTGTAATTCTGTTTATACATTTGCTTTATAGGCCTGGGCCGCCTTTCTGACCGACCCGTATTTAACTATCAATTCCACAGCACTTTCGCGTTCGAGGCCAGGACATTGCGACATCAGGTTTTCGACGGCGCGAAGCGTAGATTCGTCCAGTCCCACAGCAGCCGCGGCACCGTCATTTTGCAAAGCTATGACCCCGATATTCTCGAGCACCGCCGTGAGCAGCGCATCCAGCGCCATTTGCTTAGCGGCGGCCTCTTTGAGGGCCACGGATTCGCAGACGGCTTCTATCGGGAGATGGACCACATACTCCGCCGCCAGGGCCGAGGCAGAAGCACTGTCGCAGCTGATGCAGGCGGTCAAGAGCCCCTTGCGGCGCGCAGAGCGCACCCCGTCGGCAAGTACGGCCGCCCCTGTGTTGCTGTCAACGGCCACCACCACGTCGGCGGCAGTGGCACCGGCCGCCTGCAGCGCAAGCCATGCATCATCCGCAGGCAATGCCACGGCAATAAACATCCCCTCCGGAGAAGGGTATGCAGCGGGCACAGGGCTGTCAGATCCGAGGCAGAATATCCTGCCGCCACGTCGTACCCTCTCTGCAATCTTGCCACAGGCGCGCCTCAGGGCAGGTTCTGCCCTCTCCAGCGACTGTACAACAAGCTTGTTGTTGGATATGATGGCTTGCAGGATGTCCATCGGCTATTTACCGCTATGATATTTCACGAGTCCCTCTATCGGGCTGGCGCAAATCGGGCCGAGTTTGAAACCGGCATTGCGGAAAATCTGCTTGATCAGATCCTGGTAAACATCGGCCACGCTCCCCACGAAGCCCACCGCATAGCGACGGAGGTCATAGCGGACCACGTTGCGGGAGATGAACTCCTGCAGGCTCTCCACTATCAGGTTCTTCATATACGGGTGATTGCGATGTTCCGAGATAAAGAGCGAGAAACTTGCCAGGAATCGGCTGGGAGCCTCTTCGCGGTAGACCTTCTGGACGATGTCGGGATATGTGAGCGCATAGCGGCGGTCGAACTCCTTGCGCAGCGCTTCGGGCACGAGACCCTTGATGTAGTCGGATATCAGGCGCTTGCCCATGTAGGCCCCGCTGGCCTCGTCACCCAGGATAAAGCCCCCGGCATAGGCAGTGGAGTTTGTAATTGCGCCGTCCCAGAAGCAGCAGTTGCTGCCGGTGCCTATGATGCAGGCGATGCCCGTGCCGTCGCCGAAAAGGGCGCGGCAGGCAGCCACCATGTCACTCTCTACCGAAAGCTCCGCTGCGGGGAAAGACTCCGCCAGGCACTCCGCCAGGATATCCTTGAGGTCACCCAGCACGCCTGCGCCGTAGAACCATATCTTTTCGACACCGGCTCCCGCCACGGGCAGTACCTCTTTCTTCAATATCTTCTTTATCGCTGCCGGCTTGAGGTAAACCGGGCTTACGCCTGCGGTAGTGATGCATTTGACATCACCATCGCCTATCACGCGCCACTGGGTGTTGGTAGCGCCGCTGTCTGCAATAAGTTGAATCATATAATGCTGTTGTCCTTTTCCCAAATACCGTTTTTCTTCCAGTTGATGAAGCCGATGGCGGCCATCACCACATAGCATGCAAATAGCACGGCATATGGATACATCTTAAGCTGGAAGTATATAAGTACCGCCACCGCATCGAACACGAACCACAAAACCCAAGAAACGATGTACCGGCGGCCCGTGAAGAATGTGGCCAATATGGTGTTTGTAGCGAGCAGGGCATCGGCCATTGGCAGCCATGCGGGGGCATCCGCCGCGGCGACCTTGCCGAGCAGATACTTAAGCAAGAAGTATATCGCTATGGAAAGGGCCACCGCCACGATGCCCACCTTCCATTCGAACGGCCTGACGATGATCTTGCCCTCGTTGCTTGTACCGGCATTGTCTCTCTTGGCCTTTCTCCAGTCTAGCAATCCGTAGACTCCGACAATTATCAGGTACACCTGCACCGCCGTCATCGCGTAGAGACCCCGGTACAGGAATACTATCATCGAAAGGATGGCCGCCAATATGGAGAGATACCACATCAGCGGCTTTTGGAGGATCTGGAAGATTACGTATATGAATGCCACTGCGACAGCCACATACTCCAGATATTGGAAAAATAAATCAAGTGTCATAGTTATAACTTCAGACTCAGCTTCACGATGCCGTTGGCAGTGGCTGCGGGAAAATATCCGCATTCGTCCCACTCGTAGTCGTACCACGCATCGGCCACATACTTCGCATTGAGTATATTATTTGCGAAGATAGCAATTTTAACCTTTCCGAAGTCATAACTTGCCGCAAGATTGAGGACATTGTAGGCGGGGAGCTTGTGGTCGGGATTGGAACTGTTGTCGAAGTACTGGCTCCCGACGACCTTGTCGGCGAGGGTAAAGTTCAGGCGGGAGGTGGCATCCCACGATGCGGAGAAGGCGCCCACATAGCCCGGGGAGAGCATAAGGTCGGTGAGCACACCTCCTTCGTTCACGATCTTGTTGAGGCTCAGGGTCGAGTTCGCGTCAAAGCGGAGGCACTTGAGCGCCTGCCAGCCGGCGGAGAGTTCCACGCCGCGACGGTAGCTTTTGGCGATGTTGTCCTTGATCATGTAACCGCTCTCGGACAGTTTGCCGGTAGCCACCAGCTGGTCTTTGTATTCCATCATATAGATATTGGCAGCGAATGCGAACCGGTCGGAGTTGTAGCGGTAGCCGAATTCGTAGTCCCACAGCCTCTCGGGCAGCACATCGTCGCCACGGACAATCGCATCTTTGAGGTCGCTGCGGCAGGGCTCCTTGTGGGCCAGCGCAACCGATGCATACAGGTTGCTGAATCGGCCCAGGCTCAGGGTCGCACCCGCCTTGCCATTGATAAAATCGTAAGGGTGGTCGCCATCCAGCGACAGATAGTCATCTTCGTAGCCGCTCAGTTTATAGTCGATCTTGCGCCACTGCGCGTCCCCGTAGAGGTTCAGGGCGCCGTCCATCAGGTAAAGGGCCCCCTTGAGAAATGCTGAGAAATCTTTCTTAAGGCCGTTGTTGTCGTAGTAGTGGCGTTTAGTGTCCACATCGGGCATCTCCGCTACCCATTTGAGGGTTCCGAAGTGGTCGCCGTCGTATATGGAATAGTTGACGCCAGCCTGCGCCAGGCAGAGTACGGTTTCGTATTTGACGGTCATGTTGCCCGCATAGAAGTCGTTGTCCATCTGCTTCATGCGCACCAGGTCGCTCTTAAGGCCATTGTCATAGCCGTACTTGCTGAGCTTTGCATCCTCCTTGAACTGCTCGTACCAGCCGATACCCTTGGTGTAGCCCAGGGTAGCGCTTCCGTAAAGGTTGTCGGCCAGGCGTATCGAATAGACACCCTGCAGGATGTGCTGCATATAGTTGTCGGTCTCATTGTCGTAGTAGCATACGTTGCCGTCGGCATCGTAGTACTCGCCGGCGGGGTTGTAACGGCGGTCGGCCTCCATTTGCTCTTTGCTGATGCCGTTCCAGGTGATGCCGGTGCGCTGGCGTCCGTGTATGTAAACCAGTTTGGCGCTGCTGTTGCGGCCGTACCAGCTCCCCACCACATTAAGCGAATGCAGGCGGGCGAAGGCGTTGCGGATATACCCTTCGGTGCGGTTGTAATTATAGCCAAAGTCGAGGCTGAACCCGTGCTTGCTGCGGCCGGTGCCGGCACGCACCCCCGCCATGGCTGTCAAGTAAGAACCTCCGGCGAGATCGATTTCTGCATAGGGTTTGGACGACGGGGCCGAGGTGGTCAGGTTAAGGCTGGAGCCGAAAGCCCCCACGCCGTTGGTGGCACTGCCCACGCCGCGCTGCAGCTGGGCCGAGCCGAGCATCGTAGAGAGCGCGGGAAGATTGACCCAGAAGACCTCCTGCGACTCGGCGTCGTTATAGGCGATGCCGTTGAGAGTGACGTTCATGCGGGTCGGGTCGCTGCCGCGCACGCGGATCTTGGAGTAGCCGAGGCCGGTACCGCCCTCGTTGACAGAGACCACGGAGGGCTGCAGGTTGAGCATCATGGGCAGCGAAGAAGAAGGGTTCTGCACCCGGAGCTGTTCCCGGCTCATCTCGCTGTAAGCCACAGGGCTTTTGGCGGTTACGCGAGAACCGGACACCACGATGCTGTCCAGGGCGGACATCAGCTGGTCGTCTTTTAAGGAATAAACAGAAGTGTTGTCGAGGTTTTGCGCCATCATAGCGGCGCACAGCGGCAGAAGCGCCGCGATAGCGATGATAGTTTTTTTCATAATGTTTCCTTTACGCGGGTCCTAACCCGATCAAGTTCAGTGGGTTTAATCTCAGCTTCGCACGCACTGTGCGCACGACGCACCCCATTATTTGCGGCAAATATATATCTTTTTTCGGCAATCGCAAGCGGACGGATGTTTTCGAAAAAAGCCCTATCTTTGAGGTCAGATGAAGCTAAACCGCGAAATAATCCGTCTGGCGGTGCCCAGCATCCTGGCGGGCATCACCGTTCCGTTGGTGGGATTGGTGGATATGGCGGTGGTGGGTCATCTCGATGGCGATGGGGGCTTCGCTGCGGCCACGGCGCTGGGCGGCATAGCCATCGGCACCACCATTTTTGACCTGGTATACTGGTGCTTCGGTTTTCTAAGGGCCGGCACGGGAGGAGTCACGGCGCAGGCTTTCGGGCGCAGCGACCGTCAGGGGCAGGCGCAGGCGCTGGTGCGCTCGGTGGGAATAGCCCTCGCGGCCGGTCTGGCGCTGATTGCCCTGCAGTGGGTCATCTTCAACGTAGCATTCCTGTTTATAAAGTGCACACCCGAGGTGAAGCTTCTGGCACAGAAGTATTTCTACATCCGCATCTGGGCCGCTCCCGCTTCGCTCAGCCTCTTCGCCCTCAAGGGTTGGTTCATCGGAATGCAGAACTCCGTCCATTCCATGCTCACCGACTTGATTGTCAACGGAGTGAATATCCTCTTCAGTGTACTGCTGGGTTTCGGCATCTGGATTTTCCCCAGGATGGGCTTCAGCGGAGTGGCGGCAGGCACCGTCATCGCCCAGTGGACCGGACTGGTTTTCGCATTGGCGGTGGTGAGGCTTCGCTATCGCGGAATCTTCTCCGGTTATGATATGCGCAACACCTTCGGTGGTTCGATGCGACAGTTCTTCGCGATGAATACCGACCTGTTTGTCCGTTCGCTGGGGCTGATTGCCGTATATATCGGCTTTACAGTGATTTCTGCCCGCTTCGGGGACCTGATGCTGGCCACCAGCGCCATAATCATGAAACTGCTGATGTTCTTCTCTTATTTCATAGACGGCTTCGCCTATGCGGGGGAGGCGCTCACAGGACGCTTCATCGGCGAGAAATCGGAGGATGGACTGCGTAGCACGGTACGTGGGGTGTTCCGCTGGAGCTGGGCGCTGGCTGTGTTGTTCATGGGCATATACTGGATTCTGGGCACGCCCATATTCCATCTGATGACCTCGGACGCGGATGTAGTTGCAGCAGGCGCAAGGTTCGCTCCGTGGCTGCTGGCGATGCCGCTCATCGGCTGCCCGGCGTTCATCTGGGATGGCATCTTTATCGGTGCCACCGCATCCAGGCAACTGCGCAATTCCACCGTGCTCTGTGCCGTTGGCTTTTTCGCCGCATGGGGCATCGGAATCGCGGTCGCCGGACGCCCGGTCAGCAACGAAACGGCCATACACATACTTATGGGTGCCTATTTCGTGCACCTGGCCATCCGCGCCCTCTACCTTACATTGAAGTATAAATCTACCATCAAGATATGAACATCATTGTTTTTGCATCGGCGTTGCACGATATTGCCAGTGTGATTGGGCGCAGGGAGGAGGCGCTGCGCAAGTTTGCCGGGGAGGATATCTTTCTCCATGGCTCTGAAGAAGATATCTCAGGCCTTGAAAAGCCCGTCTGCTTTATTGCCACCGGCGGCACCGAAGAGTTGTTCGCCCGGGTTTGGGAGAAGCTGCCGCGGCCGATAGTGCTGCTTTCCGACGGCTATCACAACAGCCTGGCGGCATCATTCGAGATCGCGTCGTTCCTCGAGCAGCGCGGCGTGGAGCATAAGCTGATAAACCTGCCGCTGGAGGATGATGCCGAAGGCGGATGCCTTAAAGGCGGGCCGTGCGAACTTAGGGAAACCACTCCGGTGTCTCCCTACGACATCCCGGCCGTGATGGAGGCTCTTGCCGCACAGCGCATCGGCCTGATTGGCGGGGCATCTTCGTGGCTGATATCCTCCGGCATAGACCGCGCCGCCGTGACCGCAAAGTTCGGGGCGCAATTTATCGACATCCCTATCTCGGAACTTGAGTCGGAATATGTTGCCACGCCGGCGGAAGGTATTGACGAGGCGTCACAAACCTACAGTCGTGAGGCGCTGGCCGATGCAGAGCGGATGTACCGCGCTCTCAAGGCAATCTGCGTCAGGCATAACCTCACCGCGCTCACCATCAAATGCTTCGACCTGCTCGACAGCTGCAAGACCACCAGTTGTCTGGCGCTGGCGCGCCTTAGCGACGAAGGGATAATCTCCGGCTGCGAGGGCGATATTCCTTCGCTCTGGACACTGATAGTGGCCAATGCCTTCACCGGTCATCCGGCATTCATGGCAAATCCATCGTCCAGCAATCCTGCCGCCGGAACGGTCGATTTCGCCCACTGCACCATCCCTTTGTCCATGTGCAAGAGTTACACTCTGCCCAGTCATTTCGAGTCGGGTATCGGCATCGGCATCGCCGGCATCCTGCCGGAAGGCCCTTGCAAGATTCTCAAAATCGGCGGGCCGCAACTCGACCGCATCTATCAAGCCGAAGGCACGATTGTGTGCAACACCCGCATCCCGGAGCGCTGCCGCACCCAGATCCGCTTCCGCTTCCCCTCGCCGGCAGCCTTCGACCGCTTCATGACAAACCGCCTCGGCAACCACGTAATATTATATCGTTAGTTACGTTATCTTTGTAGAAAAAGTATCTTATGGCCGACAATTATCTGGAGCGCCGCGAGCGCGAAATCAACGAACGGAAGACCGTGGTCAGGCACACCGGAGTGTCGTTGGAGAGCCTGCTCAAGAAGAACCGCAGCTGGCGCGGGTACGACAGCAGCCGGAAAGTAACGGAAGATGAACTGAAGCAGATAGTCCAGGCGACCACCTTCGCAGCCTCAGGCATGAACAAGCAGCGGCTGCGCTACCGGCTGGTGACCGCAGAGGAGGCGGCCAAGGTACTGCCGCACATCACCCTCGGCGCGGCTCTCCCCGAGGAGCACCTGCCACACAAGGGCGAGGAGCCGGGCGCATTCATAGTGGTATGCGCCACCGAAGCGGAGAACAAGGTGATTGACATAGACATGGGCATCGCCGCCCAAACCATGCTGCTCAAGGCGACCGAGATGGGCCTCGGCGGCATATTCATCCTGAATTTCCGGGGCGAAGCCATCCGCGAAGCGCTGGGCCTGGCAACAAACCCCATAGCCGTAATAGCCATCGGCAAGCCCGCCGAGAAGATATTCCTGGTGCCGGTCCACAGCGGCGCAGACCTCAACTACTACCGCCGCGACGGCATCCACTACGTCCCCAAACTACAAGTAGAAGACCTGCTAGTTCGTTAGATTGGGCGGTGCTTTGCATTTAGATAATGTAACACCTCTTCAATACTATGAAAAAACTCTGCATTCTAATCTTCCTTATAGCCGCACTCTGTCCACAAGCCGCGCATGCGCAGGAGCAAAACCCTGAACCGGAGCAGGCGCAACCTCAAACCCGGCGGGAATTCGTCTTGACGTTAGGCATCCCGGCCGACATCTACATCTCCAACTACTCCAGGGACATTGAATCCTGGGACCTGATGTCCGGCTATGAATCCAGATTCGTAAAAGACGATTTCTATCCGATGGTGGGAATTCAGTATCAGCAGTTCGTCTCAAGCCGCATCGAACTTGCCGGCGTGGCATCCTGGGCGATGAGCACCGACAGGCTATTCGACCCTATCGAGAGATCCTACGGAGCCCGGCAGTATCTCCACAATTACTATCTGCTTGCCCAGGCGCGATACTACTATGTCAACCAGAGCGAATGGCAGTTCTACTCGGGAGTAGGCCTCGGCGGCAAACTCTCCACCACCTTCTTCAACGGCAAGATGCAGTCCATCAAGCCTGGATTGGCATACGAGGCCATCCTGTTCGGCTATCGCAACAGCGTCGTAATCCCGTTCTATACCGAACTGGTATTCGGCAACACTTGTTTCATCGGACGCATCGGCATCGGGTTCACATTCTAACACATCTACAGCAATGAAAAAGTTATTCCTGATAATAATAGTTTTCGCCCTTGTCGCATGCGACAAAGAATCGCGCATCGGCGAATACAGCGGCAGCGAAGAGCGCACCTATTCCATCGCCGAGAGTTATCTCAAACTGCTGGCCACCGACCTGATCCCTGACTACCTGATTTCCCTGGAATCGGCACTTACGTACGACGAATACGAATACTACAAGACCAGCGCCGGCCGCTCGTCTTACGAAACCGGCGGCAAGAGCATCTGCGAGCCCGGGGTTGAATGGATTGTCAATGCAAAGAAGAAGGTGAACGGCCTCAAGATAACCTGCAAGGGCGACGGCGTCTGGGAACTCTATCGCGAAGGCCCCTACGCATACTCCGACCGCGAAGAGGAAGAAGAATACACGACCTCATGCACTGTGACGGCCACGATGGTCAATTCCCACGGACACGGTCACTTCGACTGGAAGGTAATATTCAGCGGCAGCCGCACCGAGCGCGAGGGATACTCGTGCATATTCCAGTCCACCCCCGACATGACCTATGTGTCAGATGATATACAGTCGTATTCCTGGAGCAAATGCTATGGCTCCGCCACCATAATGATAGACAAGAACGGAGAGAAGGTGGACATGGCCCGGATGGACTACGACGGCAAGGACGTCCGCTTCTATCGCGGATTGTAGCGCCTTCAGTCAACTACCTGTAACGGACAATAAGCATATCGCCTTCGTCTATGACGAGGGCGTTTTTGCCTTCAGGGCATTGCCGGACTGCGCCGGTGCGGTCGATGATCTCGCACGGACGCGCCAGATGCAGCGACACATTGCATTTCTTCGTCCAACTCGAATTGACCACCACCAGGTAGCGGGCGTCGCCGTTTTCGACGAACGACACCAGGGCCGTGTAGTCGCTGTCAAGAGATGATATCGCCTGCGGCAAATCCTCCTCGATCAGCGGCAGGCAGGCGAACGGCGTCAGGCCGGTGAAGCGGGTCTTGACGACCTGGCCGCCGGCAAAGACACCCTCGCGGCGCTTCATCTCCAGATTGGCCTCCTTGAGCAAGTCGTAGGCATCGGTCCATTGCTCGCGCATCATCGGCGCCCACGAAGTGCCGCCGAAATCGCGTATGGTGAAATATTGTATCGTCTGGGCGCCGTATGCAAGATGGGTATTGACCGTGAGGCGGATATTCTCCAGGGTGGGTTTCGCGTGCACGTTGTGCGCTCCCTCGCGGTCTATCCAGCAGGTAGCGGCAAAGCCCCAGAAAGGGATGCCGTATTTGCGGGAGGTAGCCAGTACCGCCTCGTTGCACATATACCACCAGTTTATCATGCCATAATACATCGCCGGATAGCAGTCGTAAGAAAGGATGGTGAGGTTGCAGTCCCGGGCATATGTCTCCACGTAATCGGGATAGAAGTCGGTTCCCAGGGCACGGATGGAGCCCAGCGGGTCAAGGTTGATATACACCGGATGGTCGGGGTCGAGCGCCTCGATGTGCTCTTTGATGCGCTTCAGGTCGGGAATACGGTTGATGTTGGGCTCGTCGCAGATATGCCAGCCGTAGAGTGCGGGATGCGATTTGAAGCTCGTCACAAGTTCATCGACCTTGTCGAAATCCACCTCATCGATGTTTTGATGGTCGGTATACGGAGCCAGCACCGCCAATATCTTGATTCCGGCATCGGCGGCCAGGTCCATCTGCAGCCGGGCTGAGGACTGGTCCATCTCCAGGGTGAGGATATCCAGGCCAGCCTCTGCGAGTTTCTGGAAATTGGCTGCGGTAGAAGCATCGTCCCGAAAGCCTAGATAGCCCAGCGCCAAAATCTTGTCGCCGGTGTTTTGGGAATAAACGGCCGTTGCGCACATCAGCGCCGCCATCATTATGAGGAGTCTCTTCATAAGCTCAATTTGTTTTTTCGAAATGTTGATAATCGCTGACACTGCGCCATGCCCCGCCCCACTTCCATCCGCGGCGGGTGAACGCGCGGTGGCAGACATCGCCCTTGCGGATATAATACGGGCAGCTTTTGCTGCGGTCGGCATACTCCGCCCCCGCCGCAGGTTCAATGCGCGAGCCCTTTACACAGGGGTTGTAGAGCGGATTGATGTCCACTGCAAGGCCCCTGGCGTGCATCGAGAGGGTCTTGCTGCCGGCAACGCGGCGAAAGTTGAAGCACGCGGTGTTGTTGTCCTCCATGGAGAGGTTGTCGTCGGCGCCGTAGAGATCTATCAGCAAGACCTTCTCTATCGGATAGCCGGCATCGTATAATTCGCGGAAGATTGCGAGCAGTTCCTCTGCAACCGCCTCGCCGCAAATCATCTCCCCTACCTGCGTACGGCCGCCAAAATTGCGGTGGAGAACCTGCAGATGGCGCAGGCCGGAGCGCGGGGTGGTGCAGCCACGGGCAAAGGAGACCCCGTCGATACGCTCAAATGTTTCGTCGGAGAGTTCTTCGGCAAAGAAGAAATTGCCAGCACCGCCAAACATCGCCAACTGCGCATCGGAGATTACGCCGCCGGCAGGCCAGCGCACGGTGGTCTGGCCTGAGGCAAAAAGCGGTGCCAGAAGCACCGCTATAGCAAATATTATTTTGCGAGGCGAACGCATCTTACAGGATAGCAGCAAGTGCGGGTATCGCCGTAGTAATTGCGCGACTCGTGGGTGTCCTTGTATACAACGCTACGGCTGCCGCCGTCGTCCCAATAGACGTAACGGGCAGAGCAGGAGTTCCAGAGGACCATCCACTGGCGGCCGGTCATGTCGGGACGGGGAAGCTTGGGACCGTTGTAGATGCCACCGGCAAAAGGGAAGAAGCACTTCTGGCCGCCGTCGGCTTTGAAGCAGAAGCCGTTCTCGCCAAATTCCAGACGGTCTTCTACCTCGAAATCTATGAAGGCATTGGCGGGTGCAACCACGTAACCTGCCGGACAGGGGTCGTAGATGGTCTTGACCATATCGCCCAGGGGATGGCAGTATGCGAAGTCGGGATTGCCCCAGAGATAGTGGTTGGTGCTGTCCTTGTGGGTGTTATACCAATCGAAAGCATCGAATACCTGAGTATAATTCACCGGCTCGAACACCTGACGGGGATGCTTCACCGCATATGCTATGGACTGCTCTTTGTTCTTGTAGACATGGGCCTTGACGTTCGAAGCCTCGAACGGGTCTTTGCGACCCCACTGATAATAGAGGCCGAAAGCCTTCTGCCCGTCGGCATCCTTGGCGCCGGTTGCACCCAGGTTGCGGTCCATCACGCTCCAGGAGATTTTGTCGCGGTTGGTATAAGTGATGGTGGCGGGAGCGTCGGTACGCCAGATATGCCAGCTCCAGAGCACCTGGCCGGCAGCATCGTACACTGCTATCTGGGCGTTGCCCAGAGTCTCGCTGGTGCGGAAATAGACCTTGCCGTTGCCAAAGCGGACATCGCTCAAGACGTCGTCCTGGTTGAGAAGAATCTTGGCAGATACGGGGGCGATGGAGGCATCCACGGTGTGGAAACCGGCATCGGGAATGATGCCTTCCTGGCCGTTGCCGATGACCGTCACGTCAAAGCAATAGAAGCCGGGACGGGACACTATATAGCAATTTGCGTGACCGGCGTCGCTGAGATTGACCGCCGAACCGTAGATAGACGTTGCAGAGTGCTGATTGCCGCATCCCGCAATGGCGAGGAGTGCGACCGACATTAACAAAACAAATATCTTTTTCATGACTGACACTATTATCTGTATTTGATTACCAACATATCGCCCTCGTCCAGGGTGAATTTCTCCTTGCCCGGCTGATGCTCGGTGAACGCTCCGGTGCGGTCGATGGTGTAGGCCATTGAGGCGAACTCGACCTCTGCGGTGCATTTCTCGAAGCAGGTGCTGTTCACCACCACGATATACTCGTTGCCATCGTTCTCTACGAACGAAACCAGCGCGGTCTTGTCGGAGTCAATCGAAGGGATCTCCGCAGGCAGGTCCTCGCTGATCAGCGGGAGGCAGGTCCAGGGGGTCAGATGGGTGAAGCGGGTTTTGGAAACCTTGCCGCCGGTGAACACGAAGCCGCGCTTGTGCATCTCGGCGTTGAACTCCTTCATAAGGTCATACAACTCGGTGTAACTGCCGTCGGACATGATCGGGGCCAGGGTGGCCACGGAGTATGCACGGTATACAAAATACTGCACCACCTCGCATCCATATGCGAAATCGGTGTAGACCTGGAGACGCATATTGGCCATGTCGGGGATGTGGCGCTTCTCGTCTTCCATATAGCACGATGCGGTGAATGCCCAGAACGGAACATTTCTCTTGCGGGCCACGTCGGCGTTGACCTCCATGCACTTGTACCAATAGTTCATGATGGTCTTGTCGGCCATGATCGGGTACTGGTCGTAGGATATAATCTCCATGTCGCACCCTTTGGCCATGGTCTCGATGTAGTCGCGGTAGCTGTCGGTGCCCATGGCACGGATGCTCGCCTCGGGATGGAGGTTGATGTGAACGGGGACATCCGGAGCCACCGACTTGCACCACGCCTTGCGCTCGTTGAGGGCGGGAATCTGCCAGATGCCCGGCTCGTCAAAGATGTGTATCATGGTCAGGTCAGGGTCGTCCTTGACCAGTTCGATGGACTCCTTGAGTATCGGATGATGCAGGGAGTATCTCAGGCCGGCCTGCTTGATGAGGCTCAGCTTGTATTTGATGGTCTCCAGACGGTCGTTGTCGTCTATCACGCCGTCCTTGTCCATATCCATGGGGTCGCCGCCCTCGAGGGTTATCATGGTAAAGCCGGCGTCGGCAACCTTCTGGTAGTCTTCTGGAGTGGTGTTCCTATTGTCGAGGCCGCCGAAAATCATAAGGTTGGCTTTGGTGCGGGTAGCGGCCGTATACGGGTCCTTGACCATGACCGGCAGCGGCTTGCGGACCTGGTCCCCGCCGGGGAAGGTTGCCACAGCCTCCAGGTTGGACGGCTTTGCGGGATCGGGAGCGGTAACCACGATGCTGCCGTGACGCCCGCCGTCGGGCTTGACAGTGGCGCTCCAGCCTCCGTCACACACGACCTCCAACTTGCCCTCTGCAGAAAGCGTATACTCTATGGTCACGCTCTCGCCGGCACTGACTCCATACTTGGCCTTGTCAAAAGACAAGCCGACACTCTTGGCGCCGACAACCGCCGAAAGCGACAACAACGCCAACATCAACAATAGTTTCTTTCTCATCTTTAAAGTTTTGTTATTTCTTTTCAGAAAGGGTAATCCTGTACATTCTGGGCCAATATTTGCCCGTCAGATAGATGGCGCCCGTAGAGGGCTGGTACGCGATGCCGTTGAGCACGTCGGTACGGCGGGTGCGCAACTTGTCGTCGAGCAGGCCGCGGCAGTCTATCGTAGCCTCCACCTCGCCGCTCGCGGGGTCTATGATCACTATCTCATCTTTCATGTAGATATTCGCCCAGATCTTGCCGTCTATCCACTCCAGCTCGTTGAGCATGTTCACGCTCTTGCCGTTTTTGCGCACCGTGATGCTGCGCACCGTGGTGAAGGTCTTGGGATTCACGAAATAGAGCTGCGCGCTGCCGTCGCTCATCACCAGCAAGCTGCCGTCGGTGGTAAGCCCCCACCCCTGGCGCTTGTAAATTTTCTGTCCCTTGCGTTCGAAGGTGTTCTTGTCATAAACCAGGCAGACCCCCTCGAGCCATGTGAGGACATATAGGTCGTTGCCTATTACGCAGCTGCCTTCGGCAAAAATCTCGTTCTCGATCCTGGATTCGCGCAGGGCGGTTCCGGTGTCGAGTTCCACCTCCATCAGCCGCGACTCGCCGTACTGCCCGGCGGTCTCATAAAGGGTCTCTCCATCGAAAAACAATCCCTGGGTATACGAGAGGGTATCGTGGGGATACTCCTGCTCTACCTTGACGCCGTAACGGGCAATCTTCTGCGAAGGGGCGCACGATGCCGCCGCAGCCGCCGCAATCAGGAAAATGGAGAGGAACCGCTTCATAATGACGACTATTATTTGGTGGATATGACTTCTATGGATGTTACCACGCTCCTGCCCTCTTTGTCAGAAACGAAGACCAACACCTCCGAAACCGATGCGGCATCGGGAGATGTGATATCAATCATGCCCGCCGCAGACGATGTGGCCCGCACGGCGGCTTTCCAGCCATCCTTGGCGTAGACAATCACTTCGGTGTCGGCCGTACCGCCGGAGACGGTGTAGCCCACGGTGCGTCCGCCACCCGCCTCCATGGTGAGTGAGGTGGTGCTCAGGCTTATGGTGAGAGGCCGCTGCTTGGGGATGGAGATGCGCTGTCCGCCGGAGAGCACCAGCGTCAGGCTATCTTCGCTATCCACAACCTCGTCTATCAACGGAGTGCCAACCTTGCCCACTTCGGTCCAGTTGATGCCGCCGTCCAGGGAGGCCTCTATCTTGCCGCTCGATATCCGGAACTTGGGAATCACGGCTCCTGCACACGCCTCGACCTTGTTGCCGGAGCCATCCAGCAGCCAGCTGCCGTTGACCTTCCAGTAATACTTGCCGCCGTCTTCGCATACGGTGACGTTAGCGTTGGAGTTGTAGACGGTGACGCTGCCGGACTCTTTGAATGTGACCTTATAGCCCACGACATTGCCCCATTCGGTGACGGTCGTGATTTCGGTCGCCTCGTAGCCTTTCTGCAACGCCTCCACTATCGCAGCCAGCGACTTGACATTCTCGTTGACATGCGACTGGGCCGTTACCAGTTCGTCTAACTGGCGCTGCAATGCTTCTATATCTGCGTCATGCTTCTGGCACGAAGCCAGGGCCACGAGCGCCGATACGCACAGCAGGAGATATCGTGTAATTATGCGCATTATTTAACCTTGAATATTACCATGTCGCCACCGTCGAGCAGAACCTCGTGCACGCCGGGGTCGAGTTGTGTGAAAACACCGTCGTGGTCGATCTTATAGACCATGTCGGTAATCTCCACCTTTATCTTTTTGGGCATGGTCCAGACGCTGTTCATGACAGCGACATATTCGTTGCCCTTGTTCTCGATGAAAGATAACAGTGCTTCGCCCTCGGCCGAGATATCCTTGATCTGCTTGGGGAGGTCCGACTTCCGGAAGCCTTCTACCCAGTTGTTGATGACTTTTGTGTTGCGGACGGCCTTGACATTGCAATCGGCGAACACGAATCCGACGTTGTGCATCTCACGGTTGTAGGCCTTGCAGTCTTCGTAGACCTGGGTATATTTCTCTACGCGTATGTAGCTGCCATCCGGCTGCTTTTCATACACCACCAGCGGTGCATAATTGGTACCGGAGGTATTGCGGTATACGAAATACTGGTTTACCTGGGCGCCGAAGAACAGGTTGGTGTTGCACTGCAGGCGGATGTTCTCCAGCGTGGGGTCAATCCTGCTGTACTCACGGCAGCAGAGGGTGAATGCCCAGAAGGGGATGTTGTGCTTCTTGGCAGAGGTATATATTGCCACCAGCGATTTGTGCCAGGAGGGGTCGATACCGCTTACATACACCGGGTACTGGTCAAATGTTATGAATTTGAGGTTGCAGTCGGTAACCATGGTCTCGACATACTCGAAATAATCGTCCACGCCAAGGGCGTTGATCGAGGCGCTGCCCGGATGGAGATTGACATATACGGGATGCACGGGGTCCAGCTCCTCTATCCTGTCCTTCTCGAATTTGATCTGGCCGATTTGTCTCAGGTGCGGCTCGTCAAAGATCTGGTATGCCGCCAGTGCGGGATGAACCTTGGCCTCGTTGATAACCTCGGTGAGTTTGGTGGAACTCTGGTCAAAATAGTATTCGCCGGCGGGGCCATTCACGAACAAGACGCCCTTCATACCGTATTTATGGGCAAGGTCCAGCTGCTCCTGCCAGTTATCCACCGACTCGATGGTGAGCATGTTGAAGCCCGCATCCGCCATCTGTTTGAAATGGTAGTCGGTTGCAACATCGGGAGAGAAGCAGTAGTAGCCCATGGCTGCGACATCGGTACGGGTGGCGTCGGTAAACGGATCGCGTACCATCAAAGGGAGCACGGCTGCGGCGGTTTTGCCGTCGGCCGTAGTCGCCTTGACCACTACATCCACGGGGGATGCGGGGTCGGGAGCCGTGACTGTTATCGTACCGGTCTTGCCGTCGGAAGAATTGACCTTGGCGGTCCAGCCCTCCTTTGTGGTAACCTCAAGGGTTGCGGCCTCTTGCAGGGTAAAGCCAACCTCAACGCTGCCTGAAGCATCGACGCCGTACCTGGCTGCATCAAAGGTGATAGTAAACCCGCCATCTTCGGGTACGGTTACGTCCTGTGCATCGGGAACGGCCGGGGCGCCGGCATTCTCGAGCTCGGCGAGATCTTTTTCGAGCTGTTCTACCTTCTGTTTTTCAATCTTGTTGCAGCACACGGTAAGCATAGCTGCGAACACCAATACGAATAGTCTTTTGTACATATCTTTATTTGAACTTTTTTTCACAGACTGTTTATCTATACTTGAAAGCCATCATTCCTCCGGAAGGGATAGTGAATGACCACCCTCCGGCTTCATACAAGTGGAACTGGCCCTCGGCGTCTATCATATATACGGGTTTGGTGAGGTGGATGCCCATGGGCTGATCCAGGCAATAGTTGTTGGCGATGACCAAATACTCGTTACCTTCGTTCTGCACGAAAGATACCGTCGCCGAAGCCGCCACCTCTACCTTCTCTATCTCCTCGGGCATATCTGCGGGAGCCAGGGCCTGGTCGTACATAGAGACCACCCCTGTCTGGCGGATCTTGTTGACATGGCTTCCCTTGAATATGAAAGCCCGCTTCTGCATCTGCAACACGGCCTCCTTAAGAAAGTCGTAGGCTTCTGTCCAGGTGCCGTCGCGCATAATGGGGGCGAAATCGGTACCGCTGTAATCCTGGATGGTGAAATATTGTACCGCCTGCGCGCCGTAAGCCAGATTGGTGTAGGTCTGCAGCAGGATATTCTCTACCGACGGCCGCGCGCGTTCCAACAATACGGCCTCCTTGTTTATCCAGCAGCTTGCGGCAAACGCCCAGAATGGCTTCGAATAACGCCTGGCCGCGCCCGACACAACTTCCAGACAGTAGTGCCAGTCAGTTTGCACCTGACCGTACTCCAGCACTGGATATATGTCGAACGAGAGTTGTTTGAGATGCATCATAGAGGCAAACACCTCTACGTATTGATCATATGAACTTGCGCCCATTCCCTCTGCCGATCCATTGGGACGCAGATTGACATATATCGGATGATCGGGGTCGATTTCCGTCATCTTGTCTTCGATGGCCATCAACTCATAAACTTTGCTCACGTTTGGCTCGTCACAAATGTGATAGCCGTAGAGTTCGGGACGGTCTTTCAAGGTGTCAATCAGGTTCTTCAACCTTTGCAGATTATCCTGACTCATGTTGTTGTACCAGGCTTCGGTAGCCCATCCGATCACAGCCAGCACCTTGATGCCGACCTGGCGGGCCAGGTCCATCTGCAGCAGATAATCCTCCTCGTCGGTCTCGACGGTCACCAGGTTCAGGCCGGCGTCGGCCAGTTTCTGGTAATTCTCGAGCGTGGCATTCCAGGGCTTGAAAGAATAATAGCCCATGGCGGTGAGCGTCGGGCGGGTGGCATCGCTGTAGGGATTGCGCACCATGATGGGCAAAATGGTTGCGGTCTGGCGGCCGTCAGCGGCAGTGGCGGTGACCACCATATTGCAAGACGAGGCGGGATCGGGAGCGGTGACGGTTATCGTGCCTGCAGACGAGCCGGAAGAGACTTCTGCTTTCCACCCCTGTTTGGTATTGACCTCGACCTGCACCTGCGATGCCTCGGGCAGGGTGTAGTTGACAACCACCTGCGAACCTGCATCCACGCCATAGCGTTCCTGGTCAAAGGTAAAGAAGAAATCCCCTTGCGGCGGGACTGTCACCTCGCCGGCTTCCGGCAGGGATAAATCCCCTACACTCTTTTCGAGATTGGCAAGTTCTTCCTGCATCTTCTCCAGCTGCAATTTATCCTTTTCGTTGCAGGCAGACAGTGCCAAAAGCAAGGTTGCAAGTATTATGGATAATCTTCTCATGCTTGTTATTTGACTTTTATCACCAAGAGGTCGCCCTCGTCTACTTTTATTGTCTCTTCGCCGGGAAGGTGCTCGGTAAAGGAGCCGTCCCGCTCTATGGTGTAAGCCAGCTCGTTGAAATCAACGGTGGCGGTCAGTTTTTCTGTATAGCTCTGATTTACGATAGCGATGTACTGGTTGCCTCGGTTCTCCAGGAAGGTGACCAGCGCCTGCTTGTCGGTGTCCAGCGCCCCGATGGCGTCGGGCAGGTCGGCCTCGCAGAGGAACTCGCCCCAGATGGCGGACGCACCGGTGAAGGTTATCTTGTTGACCTTGCAGCCGTCAAACACGAAGCCCCTCTTCTGGACCTGCAGGCAAGTCTCCTTGAGGATATCGTAAGCCTCGCTCCATGTGCCGTCATACATAAAGGGAGCGAAAGAGGTACCGCTGTACTGCATGATGGTGAAGAATTGCACCACCTGCGCGCCATACGCCAGGTCGGTGTAGACCTGCAGACGGAGATTCTCTACGGAAGGCCTGCCGCGCACGATAATGCCACCTTCGCTGTCTATCCAGCAACTTGCGGCGAATGTCCAGATGGGAACGTTATATTTGCGGCCCATGTCGGCCACGGCCCTGAGGCATTTGTGCCAACTCTGCATTACCTCCCCTTCTTCGAGAATCGGATACATATCGAAGGATATCAGCTGGCACTTGCAGTCGCGGGCGTATGCCTCGATATAGTCCCGGTAGTTCTCGGTACCCAGCGCGTAAGAAGACCCGTCGGGATTCAGGTTGATATATACCGGATGGTCAGGGTCCAGGGACTCGATCTTGGTCTTGCGCAGCAACAGCGACGGTATTTCGCGGGTACTGGGCTCGTCGTAGATATGGTACGCCAGCAAGCCAGGCTGCTGCTTGAGGTAACCGATTACCTCTTCTATCTCCTTGTAGTCTTCGCCGTATCTCTCGTAGTTGCCGGCAAGCCAGCCTATAATCGGGAGCACCTTGAGTCCCACCTGCTGGGCCAGTTCTATCTGCGTCCTGTAGTTGTAGTCATCTGTCTCGACGGTAACCGACTTGAGGCCGGCGTCGGCCAGTTTCTGGAAGTTCTCCAGGGTGACCCACTGCGGCTTGATGCTGTAATAGCCGAGCAGGTTGGCAGATGTGCGGGTCGCGTCGGTGTAGGGGTCGCGCACCATCACGGGAATCTGCGTAAAGGTCAACTCCCCTCTATCGGTAATCGCCCCCACTACTATATCAATCGGCGAAGCGGGGTCGGGAGCCGTCAGCACTATCTCTCCTTCGGTAGAGCCATTGGTGTTGACCACTGCATCCCAGTCTCCCTGAATTGAGACCTCTACCATAGAAGAAGCCTTGCTCAAGGAGTATTTGACCGTAACACTGCCGCCGGCGTCTACAACATATTTAGACTTATCAAAAGAGATTGCATACTCCGTAGGGGTGACATCCACGGGCTCGACTGCCTCGGCCAGGGAGATACCATCCAACTGACCTTCAATCTGGTCGAGGGAGTGTTGCAACTCTTCCAGACGCTGTTTGTCCTCTTTGTTGCAAGAGACGGCAAGCAGCGACAGGGCGGCAAGGGTGTATATCAGTATCTTTTTCATCTATTATTCAGTAACCTGCTTTACGCAACGTACAGGCACACCGCGGGCGCGCATGTCACCCTGATACAGGCTTACCTTCCGGGAAGCCACATCTACCCTTGTCTGCACGGCACCGGTGTATTCGTAAGAGCCGTAGCGGCCGGCATTGGTGTGCCAGAACACAACCTCGGCACCTACGGTATTGTAACCGCCGTAAACCCTTCCTGCATAAGGATAGAAATCGGTCTGGCCATAGTCACCACGCACTACCAGGCCAGATTCGGTATACTGGGTACGTTCTTCGTCTTCGAAAATCAGGAATGCGTTTGCCGGGGGAACCATGTAACCCACGGGGCACGGATCGTAGATGGTCTTGGTCAGATCCTGCACGAGATGGTTCTTGCCGTAGTCGGGATTGCCCCAGAGATAGAGGTTGGCGGTGTTGTACCAGTTACCCTCGGAGTTGCCCTCCATGCTGAAGAAACGGTCGGGGTAACGGATTGCGAATGCAAAGGCGTGCGAAGTATTGGTCTTCATGTTGTTCACTGCGTCGCTGAAGCGGAAAGGATCCTTGCGGCCCCACTGATAGTAGAGGCCATGGGTCTGGGTTCCGTCGGCGGGATCGGCACTGGTGGCGCCCAGGTTGCGGTCCAGCACTGTGAACTGGATATCATCGGGATTGGTATGGGTCCTGTCCTTGGGAGCATCGGTGCACCAGATGTGCCAGCCCCAGATACCCTGGGCGCGGGTGTTCTTGACTTGGATGACAGCGTTGCCCTCATCGCCGCTGGCGTGGAAATAGATCTTACCGGCAGCCTTGTCGAGGCGGACATTGCTTATCACATTGTTCTCGTTCATGAGCACGTTGACGGTCTCGGGAGCGAGGTTGAAAGAGTCGGCGTGGAAATCGGCATTGGCGATGAAGCCGCTCTCGCCGCAACCCATCACAGAAGCGTCAAAGAAATAGTCGCCCTCTTTGCTTACGATGTAGCAGTTGGCTGTGCCGTTGGCGCTGAGGTTCTCGCCGGAGATGGCTTTGACTCCCTCCTGCCAGATTACGACGGTCTTGACGTAAGTTCCGGCTTCAAAAGTTACCACTGCAGAACGCATCTGGCTGTCGGCGTTGGCCTCGGCCGCAAAAGAGATGACATCTTCGCGAACCGCCTTAGACTTGACTTCAGTGAGCCAGGGGTTGCCCTCGGCGATGGTCACGGTGTAGTCGTCGCGGTTGTTTACAAGCACTACATCTACGGTGCCACCCTCCAAGGGTACGCTGTAGGCATCCCATGCGGGATACATCACGGGGAATGACTCTTCGACTGCAAGTTTGTCGAAATCTATTTCTGCTGCCACCATATTGCCGATGCCGTCGCAGAAGAATACTCGGGCACTGCCGTCGGCCACCGGAGCGGGAGCCTTGAACACGATGGAGCCCTTGGAACTGTTCTCCCACTCGACGTCTGCACTCCAGCCCTCCTCGATAAGCGGAGTAGCGGTAAAGGTGTCGGTCTTGCCCGAGAGGCAGAAATCGACGGTTGCGCTGCCAGTTGAAGCCATGGTGCTGCCGTCGCCGCTTATCATCACCTGCATCTTGACCTCCTTGGGGAATTCAACCACGGTGTTGCCCATGAAAGTGATGGTGATGTAAGTGGCATCCTCTTCTACCTTCTCTACCACGGGCTTCTCGGACATTGCGATGGGCTTCCAGCTCTTCTTGCCGTCGGTGCTGACCTCCATCTGTCCCTCGTTGATGCGGAATTCGGGCGAAGTGGCGATAGATGCCTTGTTGCCCGAAGCGTCGGTAAGAGGCTGTCCGTCGAGCGTCCAGAAGAAGTTGTCGTTTTCATATCCAACGGATATGTTGGCAGTCTGGTTCACCAGACTGACCGTGCCGTTGTTCCTGAACCCCAAGTCATAACCGAGGTCGGTACGCTTGGCCGTTACTATCGGGTCCCCTGCCTGGCCAATGACCAGGGCGTTGCGAAGAGCTCCCAGACTGTTAGTGACAGTCTCCAGGTCGGAGATGTTCTTGTTGAGGTCGGAAATCTTCTTCTCTAATTCATCGATTTGTTCTTGGTAGTTGATGCACGATACGGCGCAAAGTGCACAAACCGTCAGCAGTGTTACGAAAAGTCTTTTCATTATTGTTTAGATATATATTTCAGTATAGTGTGTCATTTAAGTTTGATTACCATCATGTCGCCCTCGTCCAGGGTAAACTGGTGCCTGCCAGGCTCCTGGCTGGTGAACACGCCCTCGCGGTCTATGGTATAGACCTCTTTGGTGAAGGTCACGTTTACGGGCAGCTTGGCATTCCAGGCCTTGTTGCATATCACGACATATTCGTTGCCGGAGTTGCCTATGAAAGATACTAGGGTGCTAGAGGGAGACGATATCTCGCTGATTTCTTCGGGATAGTCCGCCTCGGTCAGGCAAGTGCCGTGCAGGTAATAGTCGATGCCAAGGTGGCGCACCGACCGAACATCGCATCCGGCGAATACGAAATCCCGGGAATGCATCTCTTTCAGGTACGCCTTGCAGTCGTCGTAGGCCTCAGTGTAGGTACCGTCGTCCATGATGGGGGCGTAATTGGTACCGCTGGTGGCCTTCCACACGAAAAACTGGTTGCACTGCGCGCCATAGGCGAGGTTGACGTTGCCCTGGAGACGCATGGTCTCTACGCTCGGGTCCACTCGGCTATACTCACGGCAGCTCTGGATAAATGCCCAGAACGGGACACCATGCCGTTTGGCGGTGTCATATATCACCCTGAGGGACCTGTACCAGGCATCCTCTACACCGGTCTTGAATATCGGGTATTCGTCAAAGGTGATAAACTTGAGGTCGCATACGCTGGCGTAATACTCCACGTAATCTTCGTAGGTGAGGGCCATCATGCCGGCCTGCGACACGGTGCTGGGATGCAGGTTGATATATACCGGATGGTTGGGCGCCAGGGCCTCTATCCTGTCCTTGGATGTCTTGAGGTAATATGCCAGTTCGGTGCTGGGCTCGTCGGCTATCTGGAACGCTACGATCGCGGGATACTGTATGGCCTCCAGGACCAGTTCGTCCAGCCCCTTGTAATTCTCGGGATCCTCTGAATAGAGCCCTGCCTGAATGTTGATGAACAGTATCACCTTCACCCCCGTGGATTCGGCATTCCTCGCCTGCTCCCGCCAGTTGAAGTAGGGAGCCCCCTCCACGGTAATGATGGTCATGCCGGCATCGGCAAGCTTCTGGAAATTCTCCAGGGTGGATATCTGGGGGTTGAAACCGTTGTAGGCCAGGGCATCTATGGTGGGGCAAGTGGCATCGGTGCACGGGCGGCGCACCTTTACCTGGAGCATCGTCTCTGCCGAGATACCTTTGTCGGTCGTGGCCTTGATGGTGACAAGGCCGGGCGATGCCGGATCGGGAGCTGTGACTACTATTTCGCCCTCGGTGCCGTTGGCCGCGTTGACCCGGGTACTCCACCCCTCCTGGGCAGAGACCTGGAGGGTGGCCGCCTCGGTGAGGGTATAGTGCACGGCGACGCTGCCGGCAGCATCTACCCAATAACTCTCTTTGTCGAAGATTATATCCAACTGCCCCGGAACGTCCACCTTCCCGGCTTCGGGAACGACGCCCACCGCCTCTGACTTGATCTTGTCGAGCTCCTGACGCAACCGCTCAAGATCGTCTTTGGACGTCTTGTCGCAAGCTGCGCACAAGGCCAGCGCCAGACAGCAGGACAGTATCAGTAATCTTCTCATTATGAGTTAAACATTATCTCCATTTGATGACCAGCATGTCGGCCTCGTCCAGGGTAAACTCGTGTTCACCCGGCTGCTGCAGCGTGAAGACGCCATTGCGGTCTATAGTATAAACATCTCTGGTGAAAGTGACCTTGGCCGATATCTTGGTCTCGTAAGACTTGTTGCAGATGGTCACATACTCATTGCCATTGTTGCCGATGAACGACACCAGGGAACTTCCTTCCACAGAGATATCGCTTATGGCTTCGGGATAGTCGGCCGCCGTCAGGCAGGTGCCGTGACGGTAATAGTCAAAACCGGTGTGGCGCACCGAGCGCACGTCGCAATCGACAAACACATACTCGCGGTTGTGCACTTCGGTGAAGTAGGTCTTGCAGTCGTCGTAGGCCTGGGTCCAGGTACCATCGCTCAAGATGGGAGCGTAGTTGGTGCCCGAAGTAGCCTTCCACACGAACAACTGATTGCACTGCGCACCGTAAGCGAGGTTTACGTTGCCCTGAAGGCGGATGGTCTCGACGGTAGGGTCCACACGGCTGTACTCCCGGCAGGTCTGGATAAATGCCCAGAAGGGGATGCCGTGGCGCTTGGCGGTGTCATATACCACGTTCAGCGACCTGTACCACGAATCTTCTATACCGGTCTTCCACAAGGGATACTGGTCAAAGGTGATGAACTTGAGGTCACATACGGTGGCGAAACACTCCACGTAATCTTCGTAGGTGAGGGCCATCATGCCGTCCTGCGACACGGTGCTGGGATGCAGGTTGATATATACCGGATGCTCGGGAGCGAGCGACTCGATTTTTTGCTTTACGAAAGCGAGGTTGTAGGCCTTGGTCGTGGCGGGTTCGTCCGCTATCTGGTAAGCGCAGATTGCGGGATATTGCTCGGCTTCGTTGATGAGGTCATCCAGGCCGGTGAAATGCTCAGGGTCGCGGGAATACCGCTCGTGGGTATAACCGATAAAGAGGATAACCTTTGCCCCTACCTGGGCGGCGACGCGGCACTGGTCGCGCCATCCGGGGCCATAGACCAGGTCTTCGCCCTCGACGGTAATCATGTTGACGCCGGCATCCATCATCTTCTGGTAATTTTCGACTGTCGCCTGGTCGTCGGTGAATCCGTTGTATGCAAGGACTTTATAGGTAGGGCGGGTCGCATCGGTGCAAGGGACGCGCACCAGGGTCTCTATAACCGACTCGGCGGTATTGCCCTTGGCGTCGGTGGCCTTGACCACTATTATGCCAGGCGATGCGGGATCGGGTGCGGTAATGACGATGTCGCCCTCGGTATCGCTGGTTTTATTGACCACTACGCCCCAGCCGTCATGGCCGGAGACTTCGAGGTCAGCAGCCTGTGCGAGGGTATAATGCGCAGTGATGCTGCCGGCGGCATCGACCCAATATCGCTCCTTGTCAAAAGCGATATTTATATCGTGAGGGCCGTCGACCTCCCCGGCAGAAGGGAGAGTGCCGACAGATTCGGACTTGAGTTCTTCCATCTCGGCCTGCAGTCTGGCCAGGGTCTCCTTGCCCTCCTTGTCGCAGGAGGCCAGGAACATAAGGCAAAGTGCCAATACAAATACTCTTTTCATACGGCAGACTATTGTTTAACGCAACGAACAGGAATACCGCGGGCGCGCAGGTCGCCGGCGTTGGGATAAACCAGATTGGTTTTCAGGCGGAATGTGGTGCAGGAGCCGCCGTCATAGCGTCCGGTATTGTATATGCCTACTCCGGAGTTCCACAGTGCTATGTAGATATCGTCGGGGTGATAGCCCAAAGCTTCGTAGGTGCCTTGATATACACGACCGGCGTAAGGGAAGAAACTCTTCTGGCCGTAATCGCCTTTGATGAACACGCCCTCTTCTACATATTCGTAGAGAGACCTGTCGCGGAAGAATATGAGAGCATATGCGGGCGGAACCATGTACCCAGCGGGGCACGGGTCGTAGATAGTCTTGACAAGCTTGTCAAACGGGCACACGGTGAACTGCTCGGGATTGCCCCACAAGTTGTCGTTGAATGAACCCATCCAGTTATAAGAGTTGTTCGCGTCGGTCTTGAGGGCCCTGAAAGGTCTCTGGACGCCGAACAGCAGCGTTCCCTGGGAATTGATGGTCATCCAGTTAAGCATATCGGTACCTGCAAATGGATCCTTGCGTCCCCACTGGTAGTAGAGGCCGTAGGTCGCCTCGCCATCGCTGTAGTTACTGCTGGTAGCGCCCAGGTTGCGGTCCATGAGCACGAACTGCTGGCCGTCGTCGTTGGTGTGCATCCTCTCGGCCGGCATGTCGGTGCACCAGATATGCCAGCTCCATATAACCAGGCCATCCTCGTCGTAGGCGCACACGGTGGCGTTGCCCTTGGTGCCGGTGGCGTGGAAGTGTATCTTTCCGTCCTGGAGCGTTACGTTCTCAATCACGGGCTCCTCGGTAAATTCTACAAGGATTTCTACCTCGACAGGGTTGATCTTAGCCTCTTCGGTATGGAAACCCGCCCCCTCTATGATACCTGCCTGGCCGTTGCCGATAACTGTGGCATCGAAATAATAGTCGCCGGCCTGGGGCACGATGTAGCAGTTGGCAGTGCCGTTTTCGCTAAGGTTCTGCCCTACGGTACGTGTGCAACCGTCCTGGTAGATGACGGCGGTGGTAGAATAAGCGCCGGAAGTGAATGTCACCTTGGCAGACCGCATCTGGGTCGACTGGTTGGCCGACGCAGTGAACGAATAGGTCTCGGTGCGGACAGCTTTGGTCCCCACGTAAGTGAGCCAAGAAGAAGCCGAAGCCTCCAGCTCGTATTCATAATCAAGGTTGGTACGGACCGATACGTCCACAGCCCCGCCGTCGGGACCGATGTTGATTACGTTGTACAGCGGACGCATCAGCGGGAAATCCTCATCGGGAGTCATCGACCTGAGGTTGATGTCGGCGGCGGTCATATGTCCCGCATTGTCTATCACAAATATCCTGGCTTCGTCAGAAGCAGGGTTGCCGGAGGCCACGAAGGTGATGACACCCTTGTTGCCGGTCTCGGCCTTTACCATGGGGCTCCAGCCGCTGGCCTGGCTGGTCGCGATACGGTATTCACCGGAGCCGCCACTTATATAATATTCCACTTTTACCAGGCTCTGCCCTTCCAGCGTACTGCTGTCGCCGCTGAGTATCAGCGAAACGGGTATCTCCTTGGCAAAGTCGACCTCCTGGCCGCCGAGGAATGTCACAGCCACATAGGCAGCATTCTCCGCAACACTGGTTATAGCTCCGGCAGCATCAAGCGAGAGGTCGGCCCAGGTCTTCTGTCCGTCGGTGCTCACCTGTATCTTGCCATTCTCGACGCGGAACTTGGGCGACTCGGAGATGGAGGCCTTGGCGCCCTTCGCATCTTTGAGCGCTTCACCGTTAAGGGTCCAAAAATAAGCCCCGTTTTCGCAACCCACCGAAATACCGGCAGTGCTGGTCTTTACGACGACGGGATCATTACCCTTGAAAACAAACGAAAAACCGCCATCAACAGCGGCGGCGCTTTCAATCACATACCCAGCTTCTGCAATTGCCAGCATGTCTCTCAACGTACCCAAATTGGCGGTAACGTCGTTCATAGATGCCAGGTTGGCAGATAGTTGGTCAATTTCTTTTTGGAGTTCTTCGATTTGTGAGCCATAGTTTGTACAAGACGTAAACACCAGCGCACAAACCGTCATCAGTGGTAGGAGAATTTTTTTCATTATAGAGAAACTTGCCTTTTTAGCGGCGCTAAGATACCCGTTTTTGAATAAAATTCAAAACACACCGAAATATAACGGAAAAACTATCTCAACTTGACCGCAAGAAAGTCGCCTTCGTCTATTGTGAAGCTTGTCAGACCCGGCTGATGTCCGGAGAAAACCCCTTCCCTGTCTAGTGTATAAACCTCTCTGGTAAATTCGATTTCTACAGTTAATTTTTCCTGCCACGATTTGTTGCAGACCACGGCATATTCGTTGCCGGAATTACCTATGAAAGAGACCACCGCACTGCCGTCCGATGTGATGTCGGCGATGGCTTCGGGCAGATCCGACTTATTAAGATGGGTGCCGTGCATAAAATAGTCGGAACCGATATGGCGGAGATTGAATACGGTGCCGCCCGCAAAAACAAACTCACGGCCACGCATCTCGCGCGTATACTCCTTGACATCATAATACACTTCCCGGTATGTCCCATCGTGCATGATTGGAGCGTAGTCGCTGTCGCTCAGGCACTTCCACACGAAGAACTGATTGCATTGGGAGCCGTAGGCAAGGTTTATGTTGCCTTGCAGGCGGATGTTCTCCAGCGTCGGGTCGGCCCTGCGCTGGAGCCTGCTGCACAAAAGAAACGTCCAGAACGGGACCCCATATTTCTTGGCCGTGGAAGAAACCACGTCCAGGGACCTGTACCATGAATCCTCCACCCCGGTCAGCAGCACCGGATACTGGTCGAACGTAATGAACTCCAGGTCGCAGACACTTGCAAAATAATCGACATACTCTTCGTATGTGAGGGCGCCCATACCCGCCGGGGAGACAGTGCTCGGATGCAAATTGATATATACCGGCCGCGCCGGGTCCAACTCATTTATCCTTTTCTTTGCAACCGCCAGACGAGCGGCTATGGCCGTGCTCGGTTCGTCGGCAATCTGGTAAGCGCAAATGGCGGGGATATCCTTAGTCTCTGCAAGCAGGGCGTCCAGTCCCTTATAGTTTGCCGGGTCATCGGAATAGAGGCCCGCCGTATAGTTGATAAACAAGATTACCCTGACACCGACCTGCTGCGCAAGCTGGCACTGGTTTCTCCAGTAAGGGCCGTCTATGAGGTCCTCCCCCTCCACAGTGATCATGGTCATTCCAGCCTCCGCAAGCTTCTGGAAATTCTCCAGCGTGGCCATCTCATTGCCAAAGCCGTTATATGCCAGGGTCTCAATGCGGGGGTGCGGGGCGGAGGCAAAGGGTTTTCTGATAAACAGTTCAATCACCGACTCGGTCACGCCGCCGCCTTTGCCCGTGGCCTTTACCGTTAATAATCCGGGAGAGGCCGGATCCGGCGCCGTAACGGTGATATCACCTTCCGTGTCGCTTGCTTTTGAGACTTGGGCCGTCCAGCCCGCTTCTGCCGAAACCTCAATGTCGGCGGGACTTTCGAGAGAATAATGCACAGTGACGCTGCCGGCGGCATCTACCCAGTAACAGCTTTTGTCAAAGGCCATTCCGTTATCTGGCAAAATCTCCTTGCCAGCCTCCGGCAACTCCCCGACAGTGGCCTGCAACTCTGCAATACGGCCCTGCAACTCGTCTAGCTGATGCTGCAAATCTTTGTTGCAGCCTGCCGCCATGAGCAAGACCATCAACAAGAACAAAATCGGCAGCTTTCTCATCAGTTTATTCGCTTACCAATTTTTCCAACGCCTCAATAATAATATGGACGGCGGTGATGTGCATCTCCTGGATACGGTCGCTGTAGCCGTTGTGGGGCACGGCAATCACGACATCGGAAAGCTGCGCGAGCGGCGTATCCCCGGCCTTGGTGAAACCCACCACCTTCATCCCCTTGTCGCGTGCCACGCGGGCCGCCATCAGCACGTTTTCGGAGGTACCGCTGGTAGAGAACCCACACAGGACATCGCCCGGATTGCCAAGCGCTTCCACGTCGCGGGCAAAGATCTCTTCGAAAGAGAAGTCGTTGGTGACACACGTGATGTGAGCGGGGTCGTTCAAGCAGAATGCCGGCAGCGGCCCCCGTCTATTCCGGAACCGGCCGGTGAGTTCCTCGGCAAAATGGGTAGCATCGCACAGGCTGCCGCCGTTGCCGCAGGTGAGCACCTTGCAGCCCGCATTGATCGAATTGGCAATCATCTGCGCCGCCTTACTGATGGCGGCCACAGTTCCGGGATCGTTCACAAACTTCTCAGCCACAGAAAGATGCTCCTGGAGGCTATGTTCTATCAGACTTTTCATTTAGAGATATGTGGCGCTCAAGTGCGTAACCGACAGCGAAGATACGAATTTTTCAAAGTCGTTGAATCCACCCTTGGGAGTAAATGTCATTTCCACGGGACGGCCCGGGTACAAGGTGAAGCTGTTGTCATTGAATTCGCCGGGAATGTCCCCTACTCCAGCCCAAGTGAAGAAAGCGGGCTTGTCGCAGGTGATGGTAACCACCCATTTGCCGTCGCGAACCGCGGCAGAATATCGTACATCAGCCTTTTCCAGCGGGCAGTTCTTGAATTCATCGAACAGCCAGGTGTTGTATGCCACCTGCAGACCGTCAGAGAGCAGCTGGAGTTCCAGGAAGCGTCCCTTGCGGGGGGCAGCATCACCGAAAGAATCCAGGGCAAACTCGGCAGCCTTTACAGATTTGCCGCTGGCCAGATTAATATCAAAAGAACGCTCGTCCAAAACCTTACCATCAAAGGTCCACAACCGCACCACAGCGGTGTATGCCTTGTCGTTGGGAGTATCATTGATAGTCCATATTCCAATCTTGTCCTCTTCTTCGATAGACGGTACAGCACTTATCGTCTCCAGTGCGAAGAAACGCTTTGCGTGATAGTGGCTTTGTTTCCACTTGCCGTCCCATTCTATGCTGGACCAGGAAGCGCCAGGCCAGATGTCGTTTAACTGCCAGTAGATGGTGCCCATGCAGTTGGGTTCCAGCGTGCGCCAGAACTGGGATGCTGTCTCTAAGCCCATAGCCTGCTCTACCTGAGAGAGATAGAAGATATCCTCCATCCGATTGGGATAGTTGAAATGCAGACGCAGGCGATCGAAAATAATCTGATTGCCTCGGCGGCCCTCGGTGACCTCCTTAACGTGGTGTTCGAACTCCGGTGACCAGGGATTGGCCGCGCCGGGCGAAAGGTAGCGCGCAATCAAATCGTAGCGCGGGAAGGACGAATGGCCGTATTCCGAGCAGAAGCGCGGCCGCACCTTGTAGTAATCCTCCAGAGGGCCGGCAAACTTGGATATGGACCACAGATGCATATCGCCCTTGGTATCTTCCTTCCAATTGTCGGTGGCATAGTCGCCGGGGCCGGCGCAGGGTGAGCTGGGCCAATATACCCGCGTAGGGTCGGCTTCGGTAGCCACCCGGCCGCGAAGTTTCACCAAAGTATCGAGTTTGGCGGTATAGAAATCCCGGTTGCTGCGGGTCACCTCCCACCAGCCCAGCGCCCCCACGCATTCGTTGTCGCCGCACCAGAGGGTGATGCAGCTGTGGTCGCGCAGCCGGCGCACCTGATGATTCAGTTCGGCCTCCACCTCGTCCAGAAAGGCCTTGTCGGCAGGATAAATGGCACAGGAGAACATAAAGTCGTGCCACAGCATCAAGCCCAGCGAGTCGCAGATATTATAGAAAATCTCCTTCTCGAACTGGCCGCCGCCCCAGTGGCGCAGCATATTCATATTTGCATCTCGTGCGCTTGTGAGCACATCAGCATAGCGCTCGTAAGTCTGACGGCTCTCGAACAGCTCGCACGGCACCCAGTCGGCCCCCTTGGCAAACATATCCCGGCCATTGACGCGGAAGGTCATACACACGCCCGGCTTGCCATATACCGAATCGGGATGATTCACCACCTCCAGCTGCCGCAGGCCAATCTTTTTGCTGACCTTCTGGCCGTCGATGGCCACCTCCAGCGGATAGAGATACTGCTCTCCCATCCCGTTGGGCCACCAGAGGCGGGGATTGCGTACCGTGAAATCGGCGGTCACAGTGTTCTTACCGGCCGCCAGGCGCACCTTCCGGCTTTTCTTCTGCCCGGCAAAGCGGATATCGAGCGTCGCAGCACCGCCGGCTGGCGAAGTGACATCCACATTGACCTTGACGCCCACACGGCCGCGACGGGAAAAATCCTGGTCACAATAAACATAATCTATGCGGGCGGCATCCACCGCAAGCAGTTCCAGCGGCCCGGCGAAACCGGTAACCATCTGGCACGGGCCCCAGTCCCAGCCGCCGTGGCAGGCGGGCTTGCGGATGGTATTGATATCGGGCACCAGCCCGACCTCGGACATCGGCATCGGATAGCCATAGCCGGCAGCCACCCGTTCGCACTCCTTCTCTGCACTGCGGAAATAGCCCTCTATCACATTTTCGCCGGCTTTGAGGAATGGCTTCACATCCCACTCCCAGCGGCGGAAACGGTTGGTGGTGCTGCCCACCTTGTGGCCGTTTATGGTGATGTCGCAGAACGTGTCCACATCCTCTGCCCTCAGATAGACAGCAGCGTGATTCAGGAACGATTCATCAACAGTAAAAGTACGGCTGATGACCCAGTCACAACGCCCGACCCAGAGATTCTCCAGTTCGTTGAACGCATAGTATGGGTCTTCTATAAGTCCCGCCTGCAGCAGCGCTGAATGTACGTCTCCAGGCACCTGAACTGGCAAGTCGTGCGGAACACCATCCTTTGCGCAGTTCAAATTCCATACGCCGGAAAGGTTCACCACCTCCCCGGCCACCAGGGCGAACGACAGCAGCAGAGCTGCCAGGCAAGCGATCACTTTTTTCATAACGGTCTTATTTCCAGGAAAAGCACGTTGCTGGCCTCGATAGTTTCATTGAGGGTGACAGTGCCCTCCTTGACATCTTCAACCTCAGTCACTGGTATCAGGCGAGAGCACTCTATATACTTATCCTTCTTTGTTTTATACTTATTGATGGCAGATGATGAACTCAATGTGGTTGTCATATCCAGCAGCGGATCGTCCGGACTCCAGGAGAAGTCGGATGTTGTAATACCCAACTCCTCCCAGTCCGCCAACCAATCATCAAAGAAGTTACAATCATCACCCACTGTGTAGCGGGTTATTTCTACTTGTTTAGCATCGAACGGTAGCTTTATCTGCATCCCGTAGCTGATTCTGCGTTTATAGTTAAGAGTATTCTTGAAATTATACACCATTGTACGCACCACGCTGCCATCGGTTGCGGCCAGACAATCAACCTCTGTGTCGTCCAGGGCGGAGAAATGCATATCCGCCGGGACGCGATTGCAGTTTTCGAACTTGGATATCTGGTGTGCCACATGATAGCTGATGATGGGATATCCGTAGATATTGCCGCCGGTAAGGAAATTCCATGTTGAGAAATAATCCATGCCGCATTCAATCGCCTGTTTGAAGATACGGGCGTCATAGGCCGCCTGCCAAGTGTATCCAACCGTACGGTTGTATAATTCACGGGAGGTCTTACCTGCCCTCAGGCCCGACAGGATTCTACCCTCATCTACTCCAAAAATCAAATCGTTTAGGCCGTTGGCTGCAGCGGCATCCTTAAGCACTGCGATAGTACCAGGCAGGTCATGACTGGCATTGAACGATCCTGGACAATTATCATAGTAAGAAGCCGAAAGGAATTTGATGCGGGTACCCACCCTGCCGTTGGCGTAGTTGGTACCTTTTGCGCAATGCTCAATGAAACGGCGCTCGTCCCAGCCACCTTCGGAAACTGTCATTGAATGGGCACCCACGAAGACATCGTGTCCAAGCACCGAGATCAAAGCCTCCACGGTCCAGTCGTATAATTTGCAGTAAGCTACAAAACTGTCTTCACCCAGTCCGCTCTTGGCCTTGAACCAGTCGAAGTTTTCATATTCGGTCATGCAGCCGAATCGCCAGGAGCGAACCTCGTCCAGACCGAATTCATTTACCAGAGCCGTTATTACGGCTTTGATGTAATTGTAATACTGATTGTAACTGTCGGGCGGATAAATATTGGTCCCGAAACCACCAATATACGGATCTGTGGTGAGTTTTAGAGGGACGCTGCCCAATTTCAGATGGGGCTTAGCCCCCATCGCCAGCACGCCTCGGCAGTTGGTTATCAGAGGCTCAAAGGCATAGTCGTCCAGAACATCCCTTCGTGTCGGGGAGCGGAACAAGTCACGGTCACTGTTACCTCCGGTACACTGCATAAACTGCACATAACGGACGAACTCAAAGACATTAGCCTCTTCATTTATCTTGGGATGATAATACAGTTTTCCCATGTCCCAAACGTTGACATTGTCCACGATATTGGGAAGAATGGCCCCCGGCTGCGTGGCATCGATGTAGATGGCGTTGCCGTATATGTTATCCGGCTTATCTTCAGGACCATCTCCCCGGTCGCAGGCGCACGAGAGGGCCAATAGAGCCGACAGAATCGCAAATACCTTTTTCATGACCCTTACTTCTGGAAGCAAACCACAACCGACTTGGGAACTATGGCGACCTTTAGCGCTCCGTCAGCAGCGGTGGCGCTCTCGCAAGGCTCTATCAATGAGCCGTCTTCCGGTAGTTTGCCCTCCTCATATCGGATGATGCCAAATTCACCGGCAACGTCATTCTCGATTTTTAACGAGAGTTTTCTTTTATCCTGATTAGCAATGACATATACCCATTTACCGTCGACATTCTTGAAGGCTGTGGCGGCGGCGAATTCGCGTCCTGTTTCAATAGGATGAATCTCGGCGCCGGGCCTTACACGGCTTGACAGCAATGAATATGCATAATACTGGGGACGACATTCATAATCGCATTTGATACGTGTGTATGTTGTATCCGTAGCATATTCCTGCTTCACGGAACGCCACAGACCCAGCTGCTGCATCTGCTGATAGTCGCCCTGGAAATGATAATACTGGTCTATCAGACTCCAGTAGCTGATGGCGCAAGCGCCTGTATTAAAGAAATTCAGCGCCAGGCGGGTGATGAGCACTCCGCGCTCGTATTCATCGATATCACGCTGGCGGGAAGCGCCCACGCACTGGTTGCTGCCAAACTCGCCCACAATGTGCTTCAGGCCGGCTTTCTGTGAGATGGCCACATTGTTTCTCTCCCACTCTTCAATCTCAGAATTAGGGGTTGAATAGCCAAAGATGTATGTATGGCTGTTGAAGATGTCGGCAACGCCCTGCAACTGATTGGCGCAGGCCTCCAAATAATACTGATGGGTATCGATATTGTCGGCAAGGTTCAGACGTACTTTTTCGCGCACGCCCAGACGACGGCAATGCTTGTCCAGAGCGCGGCAAACCTCCATATAGCCATCGGGCGCAATAATGTCGCCACCTGGTTCGTTGAAGGGAGTAATCTCGTTTACGCAAGTATAGCCCTTCTCCTCGATAAGATATTTCACCAGAGCCGCGAAGTTCTCGCCGAATTCGTCGTTGTCCTTGGGCGGGCACATCCAGTTCTTATTGGCATCGTGGTCTGCCATGAAGCAGGTAGTCACATCGGCATATTCATCCTCTATCATCTTGACGCTTCGGGTGCATCCCCATATTGCCAGGCACACGCTCATATTGTTTTTCTGGGCCAGATCCAGAACCTGACAGAGCGACTGCATCTCCACGGTGTTCCATTTGAATGCACCAAAATCGGTGTCGAACGGATCATCGTTGTCGTTGTACGGCTCATACCACTGCGGCTGAACCATCACGCGGAACTTCTGCAGACCCATTCGGGTCACGCGGTCGTCTATTATCTTGAAATCCTCTGCTTTTATACCGGATCCTGGACGGCCTACCACATTCTGGGCATAGAAGTGGGGGTCGAACTCGGCGCCGATGGACTCCACCGTAACCGGAGTGGCCTCGGCTAGTGTCACAGCGGTATAACCTTTGTCGGCATTATTTCCGGATGGATCTGTCTGATTCTGCCGGCCATTGTTACAGGCGGATGACAAAAACAATATTGCGGCCAACAGACAGCCGGAGAAGAATCTACCTGATTTCATATATTCCTGTTTTATTTATCCAATTCTTATAGTCATCGAGTTTATAAGGCGGCTCGCCGTAGAGATAGTGGTTGGCCAGCTGTTTGCCATTCACTGTATATTTCACAAGCAGCATTCCCTGCCCTTTGCGCGCGGAAATCTTCTTGACAAGGGCGGTTGAATTTGCATCCACACTGAACTTGCCCTTATAAACAGTTTTGCCGCTTTCTACATCGGTTACCTCAACCTCCCCTGCGGCATCTTTCAAAGTCTGATTGTCGACCCTCAGATAGTAGCATTTGCTGTTGGGGCCGTCGTCGGTAATCATACAGCAAACATTGTTATGAACGTTCTGCAGATAGTAGAATGCGCGTTTCTTGCCGCCGTAATAATCGCTGACGGCATCGGAAAGGAGCGGCCATCCGTCGCGGATGTTCCACCAGATGATGCCGGTACGGTACGGCCGGCCGCCGCGCCAGCGTTCTACAAAGTATTTCATCGCCTCTGCCTGAACGCTCTGCGAGGCGAAAATAAAGTCTTCCAGTTTGGCGGGGATTTCCCCGAAAATGGTCTTGACCTGGTTTGTCATCAGGTCGTTTCGGCCGCCCTGGAACTTTTCGTCATAGATTCGGTTGGCCTTGGTCTGCCACTCGTCGTTCCACATCCCGAGTTCTCCGTTCTGCCAGGGGTTGACGCATTCGGGAGTAAACATCTTTTTAAGAGTAGCCATATTAGGGCACCCGTGATAGCCTATTTCACTTATGAACTGGCTGGGATTCTTCACATAATAATCTGCCTTGTAATAGCCTCGGGGGCCCCAGAGATGGTTCTCCGGGAGGAATTCATCACCGTTACCCTGCTCCACTATGCGAGGGCTGTAATAGGGCGATGACGGCAGATACGGCCGCGTCGGGTCCAGTTCATAGACCACGCGGGCAATGGTTTCGCGGGAGACTCGATCCCTGTTGGGATCCATCTTGAAAGTGCGCAATCGGCCCCAAACCATGCTCTGGTCATCTTCATTATTGCCGCTCCAAAGCACCAGAGACGGATGGCTGCGGAGCTTGCGAACCACGCTGATAGCCTCCTCCTCTATCATCTTGGCAAAATCGTCGCGCTGGGAGTAGTTGCCGCATCCCATGGCGAAATCCTGCCATACCATAATTCCGTTCTCATCGCAAAGGTCAAAAAACTTATGGTCCTCATAAACATTGCCGCCCCAGCAGCGGACTATGTTGCAGTTCATCTCAGCCATCAGGCCGACGGCCTTTTCGTAGTGAGAAGCATCGCGACTGTGAAGGGCGTCCAAAGGCACCCAATTGGTACCTTTGGCAAATACCGGCACACCGTTTACGATGAATTGGAACTTGCCGGGATCGTCCTTAAGATTGACATCGTCTATATCCAGCTCCACCATCCTGATGCCGATGCGACGGCTGTCGGTGTCATAAACCTCGCCGGTATTCTTGTCGACCAACTGCACGATTGCATCATAAAGCGCCGGCTCGCCATAGCCGCGGGGCCACCAGAAATCCACTTCGTTCATATCGAACGACAGATAGTCGGCGGCCTTGCGCATCAGGTGAATCTGGCTTGCCACCGGCTTGCCATTACGGGAGATGGTCACCACCGCATTCACATTGTCGAACGCCTCAAAAGGCATTCTGGTCTGCAGGTATACATATTCCTTTGCCATACGGCCGGGAACGTCAATATCGTAGGTCATCCAGTGGGCATCTGCAAAAGAAACTGGATTATCTATTTTGAGGACCACATCCCTCCACAGTCCGGCACTTACCAGGCGGGGCATAATATCCCAGCCGTAGGTACTGGGAGCACGGCGGGCATAGGCACTCTCTTCGTTAGAGAAATTGCCGATACTCAGTGTCCCTAGAAAGTATTTCTGAGCCTCCAGGACAGAAGAACGGATAATCACCTCCAGAGTATTTTCTCCTTGCAGCAGAGATGTCACATCATATTCGTGATCTATGAGCATATTTGCGGCACTGCCGATATGCTCTCCGTTAAGGTAAATCTCTGCAAATGTATCCAGCCCCTCGAAGCAGAGGATGACTCGCTGGCCATCTTTAATCTCCGGGGCGGTAAAAGTTTTTGAATAACACCACTGATACCCCTCCCATTTGCGGAGAGTGTAGATATTGTTGCCGATCATAGGATCTGCGATCAAGCCAGCCCGCTCCAGGTCAATCTCAACATTGCCCGGCACAGTGGCCTCAATGGTCATTCCATCGGCGGCAGCAGCCTCTTCCGGCGTCTGCACCGCAGCGGGAGGCTGAGGGAAGAACTTCAGGCTCCATTTTCCGTTAAGGGAAACCTCTGCGACGTGGCAATAAGCCACCGCCGAAACAAGCAGCGAGGCCGCCAGCAACATTATCCTTTTCATAGTGCTATTCTGTTACGGTTTTGAATCTTTCGTTGTATTCGCGCATCAGATTGAAGGCCATATTGCCATAGGGCGTATCAGCCTTGAAACTCCACTCGATATCACCTTTAAGTGCGTAATTCCACATCAGGGAGATCTGTACTCTTTGGGCGTAGTAAGAGATGAAATGCTTGCGAACCATAAGCGAGTCGCCTCCGGCAGTCTTTGGACCGGTGAATTCACCCACATAGTAAACCTTGCCCAATTTGGCTGCCGCCTGTTTGGCATATGATACCTGTTCGCTGCGACCCACAGTACCCTTATCTGAGAAAACGCGCGCATCTTCATAGATATGTTCTGACATTCCTGTCATAGGGTCGGGATTGAAGATGCCACACGCCTCTACATACTCATCGAAGGAATCGGTGCCCCAACTGGCGTATTTCATCTGATGATACTGGGAGTTGCGCATAATACTGTTGCCACTGGCCACTACACGGTTATGGGGGTCAAGCGATTTGACAAGTTCTGCGAAATCCTTGTAGGCAGTTTCCACCACGCGAGCCGGGATATCTGTATACCCTGCTATACCTATATCCGCCGCAAGGCTGAATTCGTTACCGAACTCCCACATCGCCACGCATTTGTGATCTTTGAGGGTATTGACGATATCGGCGGCATAGCTGAGCATATGCGCGTGAGTCTTGCTGTTTTTATCTCCCCAGGCAGTCGGGCCTTCGCTATAATAATCGGGCACCGAACCGGTGTTCCAAAAGATTGAAGGAATCAGCAGGATATGGGCCTCATCGCACATGTCAGCTAGGTGCGCAAGATTGGCCAGAAATTTTTCTTTCTGGTCAAAATAAAAATGGAACTGCCCTGCATAGAACGGGCTGCCGCTGAAGCGGACAATGGGGACCTGTTCTTTCTTAAGGACCTCCACTGTTTGCTCCATATTCTCGGTTTTCATTGCATTGGACTCGTGACACTGTACGAACAGGTTGTAACAGTTCATGCCGGTCACATAGAGCAATTTGCCGCCAAGGAACATACGAGGGACAGATGTCCCATAGACAGTCCATTCGCCTTGTTGAATACCCAACTCCCCTGTGTAGTCATCTGCCCAGTAGCGCTCAAGCGCACAACGGGCGTCTATTTCAGGGTTATCCTGGGGATTTTTCTCGCAGCCGCAGGTAGACATTAAAACAAATGCAAGCAGTACGACTGTAGTGTACAGATATTTATTCATATTCTGTTTTTTAAAAGGAGCCGGGCCGGGGAACCCGGCTCCTTGAATAAACTGAACTATTAACCTAAGTTAGTTGAATTTCACGCAACGAACAGGCAGACCAACGGCGCGGTCGTAGTTGTCACGCGCATCGCCATTACTGTTGAGGCGGAAAGCATTCTCTGTATTACCCCATGAAGTGGAGCATGTCCACAAGCCAGCCCAATGTCCATCGGCGCCATCCCACCAGCCATAACCACCGTTATAGATAAAGGAGCTACCGGGAACATAAAGCTTGCCGTCAAACAGAGTCAGAGAACCGTCGTCTGCCTTAGTATTTGCCTCAAGGCCCTTGGCCAGACAGTTGGGAGTAGCTACAGCATATCCCTTAGGACAAGGATCATAGACGCTCTTGAATGGTTGGAAATCAATATTGCCGTCAACCTCCCAGTTGATACCCCAAAGATAACGCTGGTTAGGCTCAATGAGCCAGTCGTTGTTGCGGTTGGATTTTGCAATATACTCGTTAGGATGAGCCACGGAGTATGCAATGCAGTGGATATCTGCATTGGTTTCGTCGTCTCCGCCACCGACTACAGGGTGGTACCAACCCTCACCGGCGCCACTGTCAAAGTTGATAATCTTCGAGAACGGATCTTTGCGCCCCCACTGGAAGAACAAGCCGATAGCATCATCGCCAGTCGCCATGGTTGCACCAATATTACGATCCATAATTGTCCAAGTGCCGCAATTCACATCTTTGGGTGTTTCAGCGCTCCAGATGTGCCAGCTCCAGAGGATGGTACCATCGGCTGCGGTAGCTGCTACAACGGCATTACCGTCTTTGTTTGCGCAAGTGAAGCAGAGATAGCCGTCATTAAGCTGAACGTCGGAGATCAGGCCTTCAACTTCCTGCCATACCAGAGTTGCACCTGCAGGGCTGATAGCGGAAGAAGTGATAGGGAATGATGAATGAAGACCTGCATCACCGTTACCAATAACGGTAGCCTTGATCTTATAGTCACCTGCTGCTGATACGATATAGCAGTTGGCAGGACCGTCAAGTTCTGTGTACACTTTGGGCTTGGGAGCAGCTTCCTGTGTTACAGTTACTTTTTCACTAGCAGTGCCACAAGTATATGTCACTTTGCCTGTACGGGGTTCATAAGTAGTGTTTTCAGCAACCGTAATAGTTGTTCCGCTAGCGGTCAACCATGCTACATCCGGAGTCGGGGTGAATTCACCGCTCGCTGTAACTGTCACGGTAAGTGTCTCACCGCCATACACTGCATTCAGCGATGTGGGGGTAACTTTGATGGAATCCTCAATTACAGGATCATCGGGTTTCTCGGGGCAACCCCAGAGAAGCAGCATGCAGCCTACGAGTGCTGCAAAAGAAAAAAGCTTTTTCATTTTGTTGTGAATTAAAAAAGTTTGTTAGTATATGAATATGAATAAATGTGTAATGATTATTAATAGCCGGGATTCTCTATCAGATTGGGGTTGACGGCTGTAGTACCGTCACCAATTGGAAGATAATAGTTATTGCTCAGGAAGGTAGGATCCTGAGTCTTACTGTCGATATGGTCTTCGAACTCAATCCAGAACCTAGGCTCGGCCGTGCGGTTGCCATCTGCATCCAGGGATGATTCGTAAGATGCCCAGTCAAGCAGATATGTTATACCGGAATGCGGTTTGGAGAGCTCCGTTTCTGCAATACGCCAACGACGCAAATCCCAGTAGCGATGGTTCTCGAAGCAAAGTTCGCACAAACGCTCCTTGCGAATGGCATCGATGGTAATGTTTTTCAGATCTGCAATGCCGGCACGGCTTCTGATTTGATTGATTGCATCCAGAGCTTCTCCTTTATGACCTGTTTCAAAGCATGCTTCCGCATAGTTGAGCAGCACCTCCGCATAGCGGAAAATAATATAGTCTGTAGTGGAGTAGACAAACCATGTCATGCAATCGCTACCCGGCTCCAGGTATTTAGCCACACCGAATCCCGTGTGATAGAGAGTACCGGTAGCGAATTCCTGCATCTGGTCACCCCAACACTGAACTCCTTTGTAGACGTTTTTGGTAAGGTCATAATAGTCGCTTCCATCGGGCAAGCGTATTCCTCGGTACATACTGACTGTGTCATTACCCCAAGGGAAGCCGGCGGCATTTGCCCAATGATACCTGTTGGTCCAGGTCCAGGCACGCAGGCGGGGGTCACGGTTACCCCAAAGCTCGTCCATAGTCCAGGCCTTGGATGTAAGAGTATTACGGTCGATCTTGCCGGAGCTGCCGTCAACAAAGTCAAAGTTCTCGACAAACTCATAATAAGGATGGACATACTGGCCCACGCTCCATGCATTGGGCTTGGGTGACATACATATATCCCAGGACCAAAGGTTAATGCCGCCACCTATGCCCTGATGGTGCTTGCTCATAAGAACCTCGTTGTTGTTCTTTACCAGGAACACGTCTTCAAGGTTCTTGACTGCACCCTTGCCCATACTGCCTTTGTACAAGCCCTTACCGCTCTTGGTCATTATCTCCTCGCACGCCTCGATAGACTTTTTGAAATAACCTTCTGCCTCGCCCGCATCTATACCGACAAGCCCGTCAAGATCGACATTGCCGTACTTGGCAATACTGCCGGCGTAGAGAGCCGCACGGGAGGCAAGAGCCAGAGCCGCCCACTTGCTGGCATGAGCCGTGGTCGGGTTTTCTTCCAGAAGGTCTGCAATTTCCAGACACTCGTTTATAATATAGTCCCAGCACTCTTTTTCTGTATTTCTGGGAGGATACACGTCTGCTTCAGGGGCGTCCAGGGGTGTTTCTTTTGTAATCAGAGGCACGCCTCCATAGCGTTTGACCATTGCAAAGTAGTTGAATGCTCTCAAAAAGCGAGCTTCTGCCTGGAAGGCTTTGGCCTTACCCAGGGTTGAGGTCTCCATGCTCTCAATCATGTGGTTGAGCTGACGGTTCAGATAATAACCGTTGCTCCACCAGCGCATAAAGCCGCTGTTTTTCTGAATTCCATAGAGTTTGTAACTGTGGTAGTTGGTCTGAGCTCCTCGTTCACTGTATTTTCCTTCGTCCGCAATGGTTGTTGCATGAATAGGGCCCTCACCCTGGGCCGAAACACCCAGATTGAATGACCACCCCGCCCCGGTTCCGAAATCTACATTAAGAGGACTCGGACTGGGACCGTCATAAGAAGCCAGAGCGTCGTTTATCATAAACACGCTCATAGCGTACAGTTCGGCCAGGTGACTTTCTACAAGGTACTCATCCTGCCAGACCTGGGCGTCGGTATACTGATTGGTTGGAGTTTGCTCCAAATAATCGGCACAGGAAACAGCTGTGAAAAGAGCTGCCAGACAAAAAGCGTAGAATATCTTTTTCATAACCATTTCGTTTAAATTATAATACTATGTTGCAACCCAGGCTCATCGTGTACTGCTGAGGATATGAATATCCGACAGTGCCGGTTGACTCAGGGTCGACGCCGTACTTGCTGATATTGCTCAATGTAAACAGATTCATACCACCTGCATAGATTCTGAACTTGCTGACACCGATTCTCTTGGTTATCCTTTCGGGAATAGTATATCCTACTGCAAAGTTCTTAAGACGAACATATGCGCAATCCCTGGTGTAAAAATCAGTAGTCCACCAGTTTATGGTGGCGCCAGCAGGGCGGGCAACAATTGCATTAGGGTCTGCATTATGGTTCTGGTCAAAATACAGATTGCAATAAGTACTGGTATTGCTGTCATAGCTGAGACCTATGGTATATCCCCACGCACCCTGGAAGAGAGCCTGCAGGTCAAATCCACGCCATCCAAGATTGATGGTGAGACCTCCCATCCAGTGAGGAGTGCTGCCTTTACCTATTTCTTGGAGGTCTCGCCAGTTGATGACGCCGTCGTTGTTTGAATCAACAAACTTGATATCACCCGCGCGGAGCGTAGAGTTATCGTTGTTCAAATCGTCGAAACTTAAGGGCCATGCCGCAACTTCTTCGTCGCTGGCAAAGACACCTTCGGTTATGTATCCGAGTTGGCGGTCGGTATATTTACCGGTATTCTGATAGAGTCTGATTCGATCGGGATCGGTTTCTTCTGCCTGATCGTAATAGGTCCATCTGGTACGGTTATACGAAACGTTGGCGCTGATATCATAGTAGAAATCACCAATCTGGTTTGTCGATCCCAGCATAACCTCAAAACCGCGGGTGCGGGTTGCGTTCAGGTTCTCCTGAGGCAGAGTCGCACCGAAAGTAGTCGGCAGGCTCTGGCTGCGGTAACCGGGGATGCCGATACGGTCGCGCTGGAACAGATCTACCTCACCGTACAGTTTGCGACGGAACATAGAAAAGTCAAGACCGACATTGTAGATGCGCATGGTCTCCCAGGTGAGCAGTTCGTTGGGTAGACCGGTCGATGCCAGACCAGTGAACATCGTATCACCGAATGTATAGGTCATGTCATATCTGTAACCGGTCAGGAAGTTGAAGTCTGCAACCGCGTCGTAGCCGGCGGTACCCATACTTGCGCGAAGCTTGAGCATGTCCAGCCAGGTGGCTTCGCTCATAAACTCTTCCTTGGCGATGTTCCAACCTACGGATACGCTGGGGAAATAGCCCCACCTGTAACCCTTTGCAAAGCGGGAAGAGGCATCTGCTCGCAGCGTGGTTTCTACCATATATCTATCGGCATAGCTGTAGTTCAAACGTCCGATAAACGAATTACGGCCGTAGTTGCTGCTACCGGAACCGTTTTGTGCAGTTTCCTCGTCGCCGGATGCCATCTCTTCTATAATGGTGGAGTTGAAATCCTGACGCTTTGTCCAATAATTACGGTATTGGCTCAAGGTAGCCTCGTACATTGCCAGGGCCGATACGTGGTGCAGGTCAAAATCCCGGTCATAATTGAGGGAATACTGCTGTACTATGGTACTGGACAGATTGTTGTGCATACTCAAGCTGCTGGGCTCCACAGAGCCGCCGGCAAACGAGTACTTGTCGGTTCCCGCATTGTAAGTGTAGAACTGTCCTCTCTTGTGCATCCACTTCAGGTCGTTTGCACCATAGTTGTACATTATGTTAGCCTTGGCTTTCAGCCCGGGGATATAGGGAATTTCCAATTCTGCGAAGCCGGTAACCTTAAAGTGATTGCCGTTTGTCTGGTAGTAACCGCTGTTGGCAATATTCACAGCCCATATGGGGGATCCGTTCTGCATATTGGCGTAAGAAAGAAGGCTTTCATCCGGCAGATACAGAGGATAACGGGGGTCGGCAGAATATATAATGCCCTGCCAGAAGTTGACACCGTCCTGATATAGGTCACCGCCGGAAGGGTAATTCTTGCAGTCCTTCATATACTGCATATTCATTCCTACGGTAAGATAATCGGTGGCCTTGGCGCTGAAGTTGGTCTGGAAATTAAACCTATCGTAGTAGCCGCTGTTGGGTTTGAATTGCAGCTCCTGACGGTTGTATCCGAAATAGCCATAATACTTTATACGGTCGGTACCGCCACTGATTGACACGTTGTGGTTCTGCTGAGGTGCATACTGACGTATTACCTCGTGATACCAGTCCGAATTCAGGTAAGCCGGATCCTCTCCAAGAGCATAGGCGGCCAAATCCTCCTCGGTATAGGGCACACGGCTGGGATTGCCACCCTTGTTCAGATAGACATCATTCTGATACTGTGCCCTCTGTGCCGAAGTCGCAGGCAGAGTGGTCACGATGTTGCTCTGCAGCGTCACGGATGAATTCACTGAAACCGTGGTTTTCTGGTTGGAACCGGTCTTTGTGGTAACCAAGATAACACCGTTACCTGCTCGGGCACCGTAAATAGAACCGCTACCGTCCTTCAGGATGGTGATGCTTTCGATCTGACCGGCATCCAAACTCTGGATACTTCCCTCCACACCGTCGACAATCACCAGAGGGGATCCGAAACCACGGATGTTAAGTGCGGCATTGTCCTGACCGGGCAGACCGGATGTCTGCTTGGATACCAGACCGGGAAGCTGACCGGCAAGCACGTGGGTGGTATTTACCACAGGGGCCACTGTTATTTTACCGGAATTGATCTGAGCGACACTACCGGTGAGGGTAGCAACACGCTGAGTACCGTAACCTACTACCACCGCCTCTTCCAGAAACTCTTTGTCGGTAGATAATACAACGTTAAGAGAAGCAGCGGCCTTGACCTGCTGTGTCACATATCCTATGCAGGATATCACCAGAGTCGCATTGTCGGCCACGATGATGGAGAACTTACCGCTGGCGTCTGTAACAGTGACGTTACGGTCGTTGCCTTTTTCGACGATATAAGCGCCGATAACGGGAAGGTTGTCTGTGTCGATAACCGTTCCTTTTGCTGTAATTCTCCCCTGAGGCTCTGCTGCTAAACCGGTTAAGTTACCGGCCATGAAAAAGCAGATAGCCATCATACTGAGAAAAATGCAGATTTTTTTCATAGGCTTTATTATTGTTGTTTATTTGGTTATATCGTAATCTTATGTGTGCCGCCTCCGACAGTCTCTTCGCGGCCGTTGTAACGGACGGTAGCCTTAATGTTGGCCGGCAGCGTCACGGTGTATATTATTCCCCCGGGGGTGCGGTGCCACTCGGCCTCGATAAGGCCCCTCACAGATTTATAGCTGGCCTTTGCCCAATCCAGGCCACTTGCGGTGAAAGGTTCGAAAGCCAGTGCACATCCGCCATCGGCATCCATTTCGAACTTGATGCCCGCCAGATATTTCACCATCCAGGCGCTAATGTCACCCAGGAATACGTGGTTTGCAGACGAATCGCGGAAACCTACCATATCAAGAGCCCATCGCTCTGCCAGAGTGGTCAGACCCTGGGATATCCAGCCGCCCCAGGAAGGCACCTGATCTTTAACCAGCATCTGGAATACCGTATCTGCATAACCGTAATCGGCCAGCACCCGCGGCACAAGCTTGCTGCCCACGCTGCCGAAGTCCAGATAATAATTGTTGTCCACAATGCTCTGGTTGAGGTTTGCCGCCACCTGCGCCCTGTATTCTTTAGGCACAATATCAAAGAACAGCGCCATCCCCTGCCCCGCCTGCGAGCCGTTGCCGTACAGGCAGGTCTCTTTATTAAAATGCTTGGAGTTAATCAAATCTTTCAGGAAATCTGCTTTTTCCTGATACTTTTTGCCGTCCCGGCCCAGAATTGCAGCGTACCTGTTCATAAGCACGTTCTGCCAATAGTAAAACAGTGAGGTGCTGAAGTCGGTTGGAGTCGGGGTATCGTAGTAAACCCAGTCGCCGATGCCGTAGGTAACGGTGCCGTCGGGGTCCAGCCTGCGACTCAGATAGTCCAAATATCGGTCGCATGTGTCGAATATGGATTCGAATGCCCTGGTATCGCCGTAGTACCGAACCAGCGCATCGGGAATCATAAAGAAAGCACTTGCCCAAACCGGTCCGATCCAATCTTCATAGCCCCATCCGGAGGTTGGAACAATGCCGGGAACATTACCCTCTTCGTTCTGGCTGTCTATCATATCGTTCACCCATTTCTCATAAAAGGTCAGGCCATCGTAATTCAGCAGGCCAAGATCCTGCGCCAGATTCGCGTCTGCAGTCCAGCCGTTCTTCTCGCGGTGCGGACAGTCGGTGGGGATAGTCACCATATTGTCCAGATAAGAGAGTTTGCTGGCAGCGTTTATCTTGTTTATCAATTCGTTTGAGCATTCAAAGCTACCCACCGGATTCACCTCGGTGTGGATAAAGAGCGCCTTGAGCGATTCCTCCGTAAGCTCCAGCGGCTGGCTGGAAGAAACCTCGACAAATTGGAAGCCGTGGTACGTAAAGCTGGGAGTGAAAGTCTGATCGCCCGCTTTGGTGTAGTAGATATCGGTCTGCATCTCGAAGTCGGGCTTCGGATAGAAATAGATGTCGATATTGCCCATCTGCAGAGAACCGTCCCCGTTGAGGAGTTCTCCGTGGCGCATCTTTACCTTGACGCCTTCCGGCGCATCTTTCAAAGTCAATGTCGTAACTCCGGAAATGTTCTTTTCGAAGCTGAAAATATACAGCGTGTCGGAGAACTTCTGCATCTTCACGGCCGGCAGCTCTTCGCATACCACAGCCGGAGGGCACTGCTGCGAAACCAACTTGGTGCCGGGTGCCTCCACAACGGCCGCGGCCTCCCAGGCGGAGTCGTCAAATCCTGCCACATCCCAATCAGGGATCTCAAGCCGTGCATCATAAATCTCTCCGCTGTAAATGTTGTTGGATAAATCAGGTCCGGTGGCACATTTCCAGCTGGCATCGGTAGGTATTATTTCTTTTGTGCCGTCGGTATGCCAGATATGCAACTCCGCTATCATCCGGGCACGGCCGCGCCAGTGGGCCTTATCGAAATCCCAGGTGGCCACATGTTCGATTTCGTTGTAAAAACCATTGCCAAGCACGGCTGCGAGAACGTTGTCGCCTTGACTCAACTGATCTGTAAGATCCAACGTAGTATAGAGGTTAGTCTTGCTGTAGTCTGTATAGCCGGGATCCAGGGCCGTAGGTCCAAGCGGATTGCCGTTCAAAAACAGTTTGAAGTATGCCGCTGCGCTTATGTACAAGCGGGCGTAAGCCACCTCTTTATCTATTCTGAAACTCTTGCGCAGCATCGGTGCCGGCGCAAAATCCTTGTCGTGAGAGTCGCTTATCCACTGTCCCTGCCACTGACTACCCGGCATGAATGCGGTTTCAAATGCCTGCATGGCACATTTCAATCTAGCCCCACTCTCCATCATTACTTCTACTCTCCAGAAATATGGTGTATGTGATAATAGCGGCTCGCCCTCGTAAACGGCCATCTGTGCATCGCCTTCCACCATTCCGCTGTCCCACACAACATTCTTGAAGGTCCTGTCACGGGACACCTCAATGTGCCAGCACTTCTGCATATCGTCTGCAGCGCCGTATTCCCAGCTGAAGCGGGGATTGGGAGCATCGATACCGATGGGGTTGATCTGATACTCGCAGCGGGGATTCTCAATTAACGCCTTCTGACGACACGAAACCAGCGCCATCAATGCCATCAATATGAACAGTATTTTTTTCATAAACCGGTTAAGCAGTAGTATCTAAATAATCATTTCAGATTCATGTTACATTTAATAACGACCTTTGCCCGCTGCACTTCGACGCCGTTTTCAACCTCATCTATAAGCATATCCATCGCCTTGGCGCCCAAAGCTGCGATATCCATTTGGGCGACGCTCATGTCGGGCAGCAGCACGCTGAATTCCGGCAGGCTATGAATACAGGCCCAGTTCTGCCCTTTTGCCACATCTACCCCCCTGTCCACAAACCGGACATATACCGGCAAGACCAGTACGTGGGAGGTGAAGAATATGCCGTCCAGGTCGGGAACTTCGCTCAGAAGCTTATCCAGACGGTCGTCTATCTGCTCTACCGATGCCTGCGGCGGCACGTTACATATCAGCCTTTCGTCCACCTCTATGCCCGCATCTTCCAGAGCCTTGATATAGCCCGCCTGACGCAGCTGCATGTTGACCAGGTTATGGGCTGTGATAAAGATTGCAATTTTGCGACACCCTTTAGAAATGAGGTGCGATACGAGTTTGTACGAACTCTCTTCATTATTAACACCCACGCACGGAGCATCAACTCCGGGCACGGGGCGGTCCACCAGTACTAAATTGCCACCACGCTCTACCAACGGTTCAATCCACGTTGCGCCTTCTGTCGGTGTAGAGATAAAACCATCTACCTGGCGGCGTGACAATGAATCCACCAAGTGCGCCTCCCTCTCGCAGTCCGACTCGGAGGTGGCTATCATAACCGTGTAACCGTATTTTTCGGCCTCTTCCACCACCGACTTTGCAATACTGGAATAGAACGGGTCGGTAAGGGATGATATCAAAAGGCCGACGGTTTTGGTGACGCCCAGGCTTAGGCTGCGGGCCAGCATGTTGGGCTGATAGTTGTGCTCGCGGACGTAGTCACGGACCTTCTTTTGAGTAGCCGGACTAATCCTGCGGCTGTCACCCTGACCCGAGAGGACCCAGGAGACAGTGGCCTTTGACAAACCAAGATCCTCGGCTATGCTGCCGAGCGACATCTTGTTATTTTGCCCTTCTGAAGCCATTTTGTGCTTAACCGGTTAAGATTATAACAAAATTAAGATTAATTTTTCTTTTGACAAAGTATTTCTCACAAATTTTATTAGTAATTTTGTTACAAATTCGAATACTATGAGCAGAAACATTTTGGGACTTGACATTGGCGGAACCAAGTGCGCCGTGATTTACGGAATTCTGGAAGGCGGCGATATAAAGATCGCCGACAAAATCCGCTTTGACACCACAAAGGCAGATGAGACTATAGAAAATCTTCTCTCCACTACAGAAGAGATGATGGCGCGCCACGGCCTCACAGCCGCAAACACCGAATCCATCGGAATCAGTTGCGGAGGACCTTTGAGCAGCGCCACCGGCGTGGTGATGTCCCCTCCCAACCTGCCCGGCTGGGACAATATCCCGATTGTTAAACTAGTTCAGGAGCGCACTGGAGTGAAGGCAGCGCTTCAGAACGACGCCAACGCCTGCGCCCTGGCGGAGTGGAAGTTCGGCGCCGGCCGAGGCAGCCGTAACATGGCCTTTCTCACCTTCGGTACCGGTCTGGGCGCCGGCCTCATAATAGACGGCAAACTCTACAGCGGCACCAACGACAACGCCGGTGAACTGGGACACATCCGCCTGGCTGAATTCGGCCCGGTAGGCTACGGTAAGCGCGGCAGCTTCGAGGGATTTGCCAGCGGCGGCGGCATCGCCCAGATTGGCAAAACCTTCGTTATGGAGGCCATCCAAAACAATAAAAAGGTCGCCTGGTGCGCGCCGGACAAGGTTAACGAAATCACCGCCAAGCAGATTGCAGAAGCGGCCGCCGCGGGCGATGAGATGGCCATCGAGATCTACCACACCTCCGCCCGCTATCTGGGTCGCGGGCTATCCATCGTGATAGATATCCTCAACCCCGAACTGATAGTGATCGGCAGCGTGTACGCCCGCAATGAGAAGCTCTTCTACGATGAGATGATGAAGGTCATTGAGAAAGAGGCGCTCGCCGGAGCTGCAGCCGTCTGCAAGGTTGTTCCCGCCGCCCTTGGCGAAGCCATCGGCGACTACGCATCGCTTAGTATCGCCGCAGACATGTTAGACTAGCGTCCCGTGAAAAACGCCAGGCTGCTACTGCCCGTTCTTCTGTGCTTCTTCGCCATGGGGGCTCTGGACCTCGTGGGAATCGCTACCAATTATTTCAAGGCCGACCTAGGCCTGACCGATTCACAAGCCGGTTTCATCCCCGGACTGGTGTCGGTTTGGTTCCTGCTTATCAGCATCCCTGCCGGCCGCATAATGCACTCCTTTGGCAAGCGCAACACCGTGCTGTTCGCCCTGACGATCCTCTGTCCCAGCTTAATAGCAGCTTTTTTTTGCAAAGCATATTGGACCATGCTGGTCTCGATGGCTATGATGGGAATCGGCAGCACTATACTGGTGGTTTCGCTGAATCCGTTGGTGGCATCGCTGGTTTCTGGTAAAGATCTGGCGTCGTCGCTCACCGCCGGGCAGTGCTTCAAAGCCACAGCAGCCCTCACCGCGCCCCTGATAGCTGCACTTGGGGTAAAGTATGCCGTTCCAATGTGTGGCTGGAGAGTTGTGTTTGCCGTATTTTTCCTGGTGACTTTGGTTGCAGCATTGATGCTGTCTGCTGCCGGTCGTAATACCTCTAACGAAGCTGCCGATAGCAGCACCTCCCCCACTTCGCTTAGTCAATGCTTCGCCCTGCTAAAGAAGCCTGCGATACTGGCCGCATTCATAGCGGTGCTGTGCCACGTGGGCAGCGACGTAGGCATCACCATTGCCACACCCCAACTGTTCTCGCAGAGGCTTGCCCTGCCGCTTCAGGACGCAGCCCTTTCGGTCACGGTTTATTTCATTTGCCGCCTGGCCGGTGCCCTGATTGGAATATATCTTTTAAAGAGGATTTCTTCACGGAATGCACTGCTGCTCGGAGTGATGCTATTGCTGGCCGGCATCGCTATCGCCTGCTGTGCGCAGTCGCAATGGAGCCTCTATCTCGCCGTCGCCATAGTGGGCCTGGGCAACGCCAATATCTGCGCTTTGATTATCTCAGAGGCGCTTCTGGCAGCGCCTGAAGAGCAGAACACCACCAGCGCCGTCATCACGATGGGGCTGGCTGGCGGCGCACTCTTTCCCCTGCTGATGGGCTTCGCCAGCGACCTTTTCGGCCTCGCAGGACCGCTGATAATTATCACCGCCTGCGTCGTTTTTGTCGGAATCTATTCCCTCAGATTATCGAGAAACGTATAGTAAAGTTTGGAGCGGCTTGAGGGAAATTGAGAGTAAGCCGTCTGAGCATTCGGCTGCACAAGATTCTCCAGAATCGGGATCCAGAACTGCCCAGCGGCCTTCCCCGGCCACACTCAGCGTGCCGGCATAGTCACTGTCGGAAGAGTTCAGCACAACGTAAATCGTGCGGCCGTCGCGGGCGAACTTGCCAAATACCAGTTGCGGATTTGTCGGCGAGAAGCACTCGGCGGGAGCGAGCGAGAGAAGCATCTGCGCGGCCGTGGATTCTATCGGAGCATCCACCACCTTGCCTCCCGAAGAGACCATCGAAGCTGCGAGGGCGGCAATATGGTCTGGCAGGACCACGCCTGCGGGAATAATAAAGACGTCGAACTCGTGTTCCCCGAGCACAATTTTTCCGTTGCGCTCCACAGCATTGTTAAGCGACAGGTAATCTGCCCAGACAAACGGTATCTGCGCCTGCGCCAGCGACCGGCCGGTGGAGAAGGCGGAACCTATCACGGTCTTCATGGTTTCGCTCTGGTTGTGCTCATCCATCAGCGGTTCGGTTTCGGGAATGAATTCGCGCTGCATATCGTATGCAGGATAGTACAGGAGCACCTTCTTGACCGGTTCGGCTTCCCGCACAATCGCATTGATGCGCCCCACAAATTCGCAGTAACTCTTGAAAGCGGCCTCATCCCGGTAGGGATAGTTTGGACCGCTGTTGGTGGGATAATAAAGATTGAGCTCAGTGACACCTCCCGCCATATGACAGGCGGCCGTGCCTTTCATTGCCTCTACAGTGGCGGGACCGTTGCCCAGCACCGACTGATTGTGGTCGCTTATCTCGGCAAATATGCGGCGCTTGCCGTCCAGATAGGCCGCCGACTCGGGCAGGGACGCTATCAGCCAGCAGTCTTTCATATTCCACTCCTGCGGATAGGTGTCCAGCATATCCAGGCCGGGGGTGTCCAGTCCGCGCTCCACCAGAAGCATATTGCCGTATAGCGGCGTGTGGCGAATCATCTGTTCCTCACTCAGGAAGTGGCCGGAAGAGAGAGTGCCGTTGGCTGCACACCAGGCCTGGAGGCTGTCGCAGTAATTGCCCCTGAAATGTTCTCCCATCAGCTCCCAGTAGCGCTGACGTACCACTTTGTCGGTCTCTTCACTGCCAGAGAAAAGAGATTCCACGTGCAGGTCTTCGCCATAGCGGTCGCGGTATTCATCGTCCACACCAGCCGTCCAGGCCAGCATCGGCAGCAGCTTCTTTGAAGGGTCTGGCTCGTCCAGAACCCTTACCCTGTTGCGTACTATCTCCGGAATCGGCCCCAGATTCACACCCATATAAGAGGGCTCATCCGTAAAGAACGATTCGATGTGGGAGAAAAGCTCATCGCCAAGGTGCTCTTTATAAGCCTTATGCGTCACTTGAGTAAAGATTCTGGTAGTGCCGGCATTGCCCGGGTCGGGATAGCGTCTCAGGGCAGCGTAGTTGTTGCAGGCATGGGTATATTCGTACGAAGGACGGACATAATACTGGCTGCCAGAAGGCAGGGTCGCGTCCCAAACCATTTCCTGCGCCTCCAGAGACGGATCGACCTCAAGCACTCTACCGCCCGCAGAGGGACTCGGATAACCCTCCTCGTCATAAATCCAAACCCGAAGGCCCGCATCTACCGCACGGCGCACTTCATCCACAAAAAAGGCCCACACCTCCTCATCCTTGAGATAATCCTTGCCGCTGTAGTTGATAACTATGCCGCCTGCGCCGCAGGTGTCGCGCAGATATGAGAAATAGTCGCCGCCATAGGGTGCCTCGTCGACAGGAATCCGGTGAATGATTTTCACCGGGCGGCAATCTGCCGGAATATCGTTCCAAGCCTTCTGCCAGCTTTTGGGAATATTGACCGACGGGCTCTCACAAGCCGCCAAAACGAGGGCTGCAACCAGCAGCGAATAGGCCTTTCTCATATTTACTTAACCGATTAAGCAAGTGCTTTTGCAAATATAGTCAATTTGTTCTATATTGCGATAATTATTATCAGTCATGACCAAAATCCGCGTTGCAACCATAGGCAGCAGCAAGATTGCCGAATCGTTTTTGATGGGGGCGCACCACGACCCGCGGTTCTGCCACGAGGCGGTTTATTCCCGCACTGCAGAGCGCGGCCGCGAGTTTGCCGCAAAGCACGGCGTGAGCAGGGTTTACACATCGCTGGAAGAGCTGGCGGCTGCGCCCGACATCGACGCGGTGTACATCGCTTCGCCCAACATATTCCACGCCCCGCAGGCTATTATGATGATGGACCACGGCAAGAGCGTGATGGTAGAGAAGCCCGCAGCTCCCTCTCCGGAGGAGGTGGAGGCGATGATTGCCGCCTCCCGCCGCAACAATGTGAGCTTTATGGAGGCGATGCGTCCCACCACCGTCCCCAACTTTGACGCGGTGCGCGAGGCGCTGCCCAAGATTGGCAAGATACGCAGATACACAGCTACTTATTGCCAGTATTCATCCCGATACGAAGAGTTCAAGCGCGGCATAGTGGCATCCAACATGGACGTAAGGATGCGCGGCGGCGCGTTGCTGGACCTGGGCGTCTACTGCATCGCCCCTATGGTGCATCTGTTCGGCGCCCCGTGGGAGGGCTCATTCACCCGCGAAAAGCTAGAAGCCTGCGTCCAGAAGCAGGAGACAATAATTTATCCCAGCGGCGACGAAGACCACAAACGCGGCGTCGACGGCCAGGGTTCGATGCTGATAAAATATCCCGACGGCATGGAGGCGATGCTCTCCTGGTCCAAGATAGGCGATTCCCAGCTGGCTGCGGAGATACAGGGCGAAGAGGGCTGCATAGTGATTGACCGCATCAACCTGATGGTCGGTCCCAAACTGGTGATGCGGGTCGGCTGCGGCACCCGTGGCGACACCGGATTCGCCGGAGGCGACGGAGCCTCGGTCACCGGTCCCGTCTCACTCGAGCGCGAAACCATCAAAGACAATATCTATTACGAAGTCAAGGAGTTCCTCGACATCGTAGAGCAGGGACGCATCGAGTCTTCCAAGAACTCCCACGCCCGCAGCCTCATTCAGGCTCAGATCTGCTCGAGATAGTTCATGATGTCGCGGCGCAGGGCAACCGTCTCGGCATAGAGGGGGTCGCGGCGCGCCTGCAGGCGGAGTTTGCGGATGCGGTTCATCAGTTTGCTGCCCAGCGCCTTGGCATTGTGGTCAAGCAGCAGTGTGAGCGGCAGAACCAGCAGCGCCAGCAGTGCGATCCAGAACTTCTTGAATACAATCCAGACCGCGGCGAACAGCAGCAGATACCACACCAGGAAAGAGATTAACCCTACCCCGAGCCGGAACGAAGGGACCAGCATCTTGTCCTTAGCCTTGCTCGAAATCCTGGCGCCGATGCCCAAGGGTATCGCGTTTATCGCCGCAGAAGCGATGAACAAAGGCAGTAGCACTATCCACAGCAGGGTACGCGCTATAAAGCCGCCGACATTGGCATGCTCCACTACGCGGTCGTCCAGACGCAACTGCTTGAGGTTGGCCACATATCTGGCACCCTTGGAAATCAGGTCGGCAGCAGCGTCACCTTCGGCAGAACCGTCCTTGCCGTAGCCGGTCCGCTTGAGGGCATTGTTAAGCTGTCGCTTGGCCGCCAGATGATGTTTGAGCCGCCAGTTCTTGATGCCCTTTTTCTTCTTATAGACAGGGACGTACATCTCGCACAGCTGCTCTACGGCGTCGTAGTTGTCTACCTCCTCGATGTTGAGCATCAGGCTCTCGACACGCTCCCGCGCCCGGATGTTGAGCAGGTGGCGCGCCCGCTCGGGACTCTCCTTGTAGGTATCGTACAAATCGGCGATGTTTATCGGCTCGCCGATATTCATCAACAGATCCTGCTGCATTCCGAAATAGCCGCTGTAGTAGTGTCCCATGGGGAGAATCTTGACGTCCTTTTGGAAATTGCAAGCCTCGGCATATTCGAAGGCGATGCGGGCGAACCCTTTCTTGAAAGTTCCCAGAAAGTGGCGGTTCTGATGACCCGCCTCGGGGAAAAGCGCCACCACGCCGCCCTCTCGCAGCACATTGACTGCATATTGGAACACAATATGGTTCTTGTCGAGGTTCTCGGCCTCCCCTTCCCTCTGGCGGAAAGCGGGCAGAATGCGCAGCATACGCAACATGCGTCCGACACTCTCCTTCCTGAAGATATCGCCGCGCGCGATGAACACCGGCTTGTAGGGTGCCACGGCGCAGATGATGCCCAGGGCGTCCAGCAGGCCGTTCTGATGGTTGCAGATTACCACGAAACCATCACTGCCGCGACTCTTGCGGGGGAGGTTCCTGCGCCCTGCGACCTGGAACTTCCGGTAATATATGAAGCGAAAGACAATACCGACATAGTCGTATAAGATATTATATACGAACGTAGTCTTGCCTATTTTGCTAAAATCGAGCATAACCTAGATCACGCCCTGCTCGAGCATTGCGGTGGCAACTTTCATGAAGCCGGCGATGTTAGCCCCTTTGACATAGTCGATCTTGCCGTCGGGCTGGGTGCCGTATTTGACGCATTGTTCGTGGATGGAGCTCATGATCTGATGCAGCTTGGCATCGACCTCGGCGCCGGTCCAGGAGATATGGGAAGCATTCTGGGTCATTTCCAGGCCGGAAGTGGCAACGCCGCCGGCGTTTACAGCCTTGCCAGGGGCAAAGATCACGCCCGCATCCTGGAAGGCCTTGATGGCCTCGGGACGGCAGCCCATATTGGAAACCTCACAGCAGCAGAAGGTGCCGTTGGCGATGAGTTCTTTGGCATCTGCCTCGTCCAGCTCGTTCTGGAATGCGCACGGCAGGGCGATGTCGCACTTGACGCTCCACGCCTTCTTGCCGGGGATAAACTTGGCCTTGTCGGGGAAACGGTCGGCCATCATGCTCACCTGGTCGCGATTGGAAGCACGCATCACCAGCATATAGTCTATCATATCCTTGTCGATGCCGCCGGGAATCTCGCACACGCCATCGGGACCGCTGATGGCGACCACCTTGGCGCCCATCTCAACCGCCTTGGTGGCGGCACCCCAGGCCACGTTGCCGAAGCCGGAGAGGGCGATGGTATGCCCCTTGATGTCGCGGCCGGCGGTGGCCAGCACCTGCTTGGTGAAATAGAGCGCACCGAAACCGGTAGCCTCGGGACGGAGTATGGAACCGCCCCAGGTGAGCCCCTTGCCGGTGAGCACGCCGGTGTTGTATTCGTGGGCCAGCTTCTTGTACATGCCGGTCAGGTAGCCGATTTCGCGGGCGCCCACGCCGACGTCGCCTGCGGGCACGTCGGTGTCGGGACCGATTATCTTCCAGAGTTCCAGCATGAATGCCTGGCAGAAGCGCATGATCTCGGCGTCACTCTTGCCCTTGGGGTCAAAGTCGCTGCCGCCCTTGCCTCCGCCCATAGGGAGCGTGGTGAGGGCATTCTTGAAGGTCTGCTCGAAACCCAGGAACTTGAGCATGCCGGGGGTTACGGCGCGGTGGAAACGCAAGCCCCCCTTGTAGGGGCCCAGCGCGCTGTTGAACTGCACGCGGAAGCCGCTGTTGGTCTGTATCTGCCCTTGGTCGTCGACCCAGGTAACCCTGAACGAGAGGATACGGTCGGGCTCGACCATCCGCTCTACTATCTTGTTCTTTTCGAATTCGGGATGTTCGTTGTAAACCTCTTCTACCGACTCGAGCACCTCGCGCACCGCCTGAAGATATTCGGGTTCGTAAGGATACTTACGCTCGAGAAAAGACATTACTTGTGAGACTTGCATAGATTATCGTGTTTTTTGGTTGCCTAAAATGAATCGAGTATCGCCTCGGCCTCGTTCACATACTTGTCCGCACCGCCAAACCAGAGATTGGCGTGGGTAAATTGCGAGATGGCCTCTTCCAGCTTCTTGAGTTTCTTGGGTTTGCGGGCAAATTCGTCGCGCAGGATCTTAACCTTCTCGTAGGCCTGGATACCCTCTACGAAGCGTTCCCAGCGCACCGAAGACCAACCCTGGGGATATATCATGAATACGTCGCCGCTGGTGAGGTTGTACCAGCGGGTATCGACCATGGGCTCGCGGTTCCAACTGTTGTAAGCCCAGCGCAGGTAACCGTCGTAATGGTTGTTGAGGGCGTACCATCCGAGCGCCGCCGACTCTGCCAGAGGCGAGATGGTAAAGGTGTTGGGATGGCCCTCGCCGCAGCAGGTGTAGAAGGTAGTGATCTTGCCTTCGCGGCGACGGCGGTCGTTGATGGCGCGGCCGTCGGTCTTGACAAAGTAATCGTCGTCCACCGCCAGGCCGATACAGTAGTCGGCAAGCTGATCTTCCACCTCGGGGTGATAGTTGCCGGCAAGGGCAAACTTGAAGTCGGGATCGGCCTCGTGAGCCACCGCCATCACCTTCTGCATCACCTCTACGCCGCGCTCGTCCACGGCCAGGTAGGTCTTGTCAAACCAGCCCTTGGTGCGGAGATGGTCGGCGAAATCGCGCAGCAGTGGAATCCAGACTGCGCGGTAGACATCGTCGCCATAGTCAAAGGGGATTATCTTCTGGGTGTCGGTGGCACGGTCGTAATATCTCAGGCGGGTCCGCCAGGGCGCTATGGTAAAGCAGTTGATCTGCTCTGTGATGCCGCACGACGCCATGAATTCTACCCAGAGGTCAAATATGTCGTAGTTGTATTCTGTGGTACCGTCTATGTTCTTGGTAATCTGCACCATGGCCTGGAACAGGTCGAGGGTCTGCTCGCCCCAGCAATCCCACATGAGAGTGGCGGTAACCACCTTCTCTCCCGCCTGTGCAAGCTGGGTCATGAAAGGACGCATCAGGGCCAGGTGCATGTTGCTCCACGGCTCCACGCCAAAATAGCGGGCAATTGCATAGGGGTTCTGCCAGAGGTCCAGATGGAAGCTCCACTGCGACGGCTTGGGGAGCACGCGGTCGCGGACCTCCACCGTGTAGGCGAGCTCCAGGGGCTTCTTCAACTCTTTTGCAGAGAGTTTAACAGTGCCCTTGTAAGTGCCCGGCTTGGCATCTTCCGGAACCCACACGGTGATCCATGCGGGACGCACCGTCTGTGCCTCGATCTGGTCCATGGTGTCGCCCACGATGGCGTCGGGAACCAGCACCGAGTCGCGCACCGACTGGTCAAAGCCGCCCATATCTGCGGGGAAATAGCCTCTCTGGCCATTCTCGGCGCCCAGTTGGTCGCCAACCACATAGCGTTCGAAGCCGCATTTGATGTCTGAAGACTTGATAGTATTCTTGCGGAATTTAAGGTCTGACACAGCGATGGCCACATCGTGCAGCTCCTGCGGAGTCCAGAGCACCGGCTGGAAGCATACCCGCTCTCCGCGCCAGGCCACTTGGTTTGCACTTTTGACCGGCTTGACTGCCGGCACCTGCATCTTTTCGTAGCGGACATCGAGGCTGCCCCACTCGAAATGCACATCGGAAACCTGTCCCCATGCCGGATCGCTCGTGAAAGGCAACCGCGCCTCGGGAAGTTGTTCTACGGGTGTAAAATTCTGGGCACTAAGCCCCATAGCTGCAGCGCACAAAAGCGCAAAGGATACAATCAGTTTCTTCATCTCTTCAAAATCACTTTTATCCTGCTAATATAACAAAAAAATCACCCCCGCCAAAACGGCGGAGGTGATTGGATCAGTCGGAATTCAATGACTACTCGGTGAGGCCGTAACCATCCTGCTGAGGGAAGATATACTGTGCAGCCTTCCAGGTTGTCCAGTTGGCGTGAGCCTTGACAGCTGCGGGAACCTGACCGCTGAGCTTGTTGCCCTGAACGCGAAGCTGCTTGCAGGTTGCAGGCAGGTTGGCCCATGACTCGGGGATATTGCCCTCGAAGTTGCAGCTGTAGAGCCACAGCGAGGTGAGTTTCTTGCAATTGCCGCAAGAAGCGGGGAGATTCCCTGTCAGGGTAGGAATGTCATAAACCTGGATGAGTTTGAGGCCGGGCCACTGGTCAAAGTTGTCGGGGAGCGAAGTCAGTTTGGTGCCATAAACCATAAAGTTCGCCAGAGCCTCGCAGCCGCTGAGTTCGGCCGGAACGTCACCGCCGATGGCAGTCTTGGCGATGTTGATGTTCGCAAGCTTCTTGAGCTGTCCCATTTCCTTGGGCAGGGTTCCGCCGAAGCCGGGGTTGTCGTTGATGTAGATATCCTTGATGTCGGGCCAGGAAGTAACCTTCTCGGAGAACGAGCCAAGGATGTTATTTGTCTGGAAATAGAGAGAAACGAGCTTGGTGAGCTTATACAGCTGGTCCATGAAGTCGCCGGTCACCTGTGCACCGTTGAAGCGCAGGTCGGTGAGCTCCAGCAGGTCGCCGATCTCTTCGGGCATGGTCCATTCGCCGGGGAAGTTCTTGCCGGTCATCTTGAGCGCAGTGACGCGACCGTCGGTGAGGGTGACGCCCTTCCACTCGCTGATGGGCTTGTCCAGGTCCCAATTGTCCTTGGTCCACTTTTCGCCGTTAGAAGCATTGTAGATTGCTACCAGCGCCAGAGAGTCGGTCGCGCGGCTAGGCTCGGCAGCTTTCTGGCTGACGGTAAATGCAGCCTCTTTGTTGGAAGTTTTCTCTTTGAATACCACAACTGCCTCGCGGGCTTTCAGGGTCTGGTTGGCCTTAACAAGGAGATTGATGGCTGCATCGCCGTTGCCGGACATGGGATTCACCTCGATAAAATCCACGCCGTCGGGCATTACAACCTCCCAGGAGGTATTGGATGTCAATGCAAAAGTTATTGAAGTCAGGCCTGCGTTGCAGTTATCACTTGTGGGTTCAACTGCAATCATGGGCTCGTTGCCGGCCTGGGTAACCTTTACGGTTTCGGTAAGGGTTGCGGCAGATACCTTTATCTCTACAGAACGCTCGGTAAAGCCTTCGTTGGCCTTTGTGGTAATCTTGAAGGTGCCGTCACCTTCGCCCTGCTTGGGAGCGATCTCGAGCCAGTCGGCATCGCAGGTAACGGTCCAGGCCTGGTTGCTGGTAACGTTGACCTCTTTTTCGAGGCCTGCATCAGAAGAGAAGTTAATAGCTACGGTATTGACCGACAAGGTGGGGTCTACCGGCTTAACGCAAGAGAACATAAGCATGCCGGTTGCAACAAGGGCGAATGCTTTTGTCAAGATTGTTTTTGTCATAGATAAAAAAGTTAGTTGGTAATAAATTATTGGTTGTATTTTTAGTGTAATCCGGGGTATTTTTTGTCTAACCGGCGTATCTTGCGGTAATACTGGCGCAAGGCCCCTTTGCCGCAAGTCTCCTCTACCCGCTTGGGCAAGAAGTTGCCGGTAAGTTCTTCAAGTATCTTCTGCTCTTCCCGACGATTGCGGATCTGTTCCGGCGCATCGGCAAGCGACTGATACACAAAGTTGAGAGTCTTGTTACGAAGCCATCTCTTGACGGGTTTATCCGCCACCTTGCCACCGATATTGGAAAGGGAGAGAGAAATATACCTGTAATATTGTTTGCGGATAAACTTGAGACGGTGTTCGTCCAGTCCATCCATCTCCAGCAACTGGCGGCAATTGCGCAGGCCCGCACCGCTGGAGCGGAGCAGGTCGTTGCCCAGGCTCTCGGACTGCGCCGAAGGGTCGGGCGATATGGCGGCGGAGATGAACGGGGCAAAATAGCAGTATTTGCCGGGCTCCGCCTCCCCTTCGGGAAGATACCCGAGGGCGATGGCATAATAGTCATACGGACCCAGGCGCGGCGGCAGCAGGTTGACGCCTGCAGCCACATCGGCGGCGGTGGCCAGATGGTTGTAGCGGGCATAATCCATCACCGAGGCGGCGGTGCCGTATCGCGCGGTGAACGTCGGACTCAAGAGCGAATCGGAAGGATAGGCCCACGACGCCCCCATATTGTGGCTGAGCCCCAGCACATGCCCCATCTCGTGGCATACGGCATGGCGGATCATCGGCCCCAGCATCTCCATGGGATACTCCTTGAGGCGGGCGGCGGGGTCAGCCGCACCGGTCTGCAGGTAGCGCCAGTCGCAGAGCAGGCCAAGCACTCCCCTCCACCACAGTATGTCGGCAGACAGTATCTCGCCGCTGCGGGGGTCATAGAGCACATCTCCCTTGGCGTTGGGCTCGTCCACATCTATGTAGCGCACCATGTTCGCAAGGGGAGAAAACCTGTCCAGCGAGCCGTCCCTCGGCTCGGGATATACCGTTATCACATCATGCATGCCGATGGCCTCGAAGGCCTTGTTCCAGTCTTCGATGCCCTCCTTGATGTAGGGGAACCACTCCTCGGGGAATTTGCGGTCCACATAGAAGTCGAGCTTCTTGCCGCCCGAGAGGTCCCAGCGGAGCGATACCCCCATCTTATGCCCTTCGTCGTTCTTGTATTCGGCGTGGGTATAGCCCGCCTTCGTAGGGTCTACGGAACGCCACTCCATGGGCTGCTCCCTGAGGTAAATCATGTAACAATTGGCCGTCACCACCCAGCCGCTTTCGTAGCTGTAGTGGCCGGTGACCTGAAGATAATCGTCGCACTCTTTGGTGGCGGTTATCTTGTATTGCGAAGCCCGTCCCTTGAGCATCTTGGGCGGGATTGCAGAGATTAGCTCTGGATATGTGGAGAAATATTCGCCCAGGTCCACCTTGAACGACTTCTCATCCTGGGAGACGATGCGCAGCACCGCCGGCTTGGGGGCCTTGCCGTGGCGCATCATGCGCATCCCGCGCCGGTTGCGGTACCGCACCGGCCGCAGCACGATGGCGCTGTCGCAGTGGTTGCAAATCTCCATCAGCAGCGGATGGTGGTTCCGCTGCCCGTCGGTGAACACCTTGCCGTGCGAACGGTTCACATGCACTATGCGCGATCCGAACAGCACGTGGGTCCCCACCTTATCCTTGGGGATGTTCAGGGTCTCTTCCGGTGCGCCGAAGGCGCAGAAAGAAACCATGCAGAGCAATATGACAAACAACCTCCTCATCTACCTCGGCCAGAATTTGTAATTAACCTTCCAAAGTCCGTCTTCCTGGGTCACAATGTATTTGGAAGCGTCATAATCTTTCATGAACAGGTCGTCGTCACTGCTGAACCAGGCGGTTATCAGCACCGGGGCGTCGCTGTTGGTAAAATCGAACGTTCCCTCCAGCTTCTCGAGGGTCACCGAAATAACGCCGGTGAGGGCTGCGTGGGTAGAAGCCATGATGTCGCCCTTGGTCGCCCTCGAATCCACGACCCACGCCTTGCCTGCCGGCAGGTCTTCCTGCCATGCGGCATAGTCGCCATAGCGTGCCACGAACGTGCGCGGTGCGTGCAGGTAAATCTTGCCCTTGGCCGTCTCGCCTTTGTCCAGCACGAACCGCATCAGCGAATCGACAGCAGAGAACTCGCGGTGGTCCTGGTTGTTGCCGTAATCCAATATCGCCACGGGGCTGGGATACACCAGGTTGGGGCAGAAATCGGGCAGGCGGAACAACTGCGACACAGAAGAACAAGCCATGCAGCTGAAAGAGGGATGCATGTACATATTCTTGAAGTTGCGCAGATAGTTGGAGCCGTCGCTGCTCACGTTCAGGTCTACGGTCTTGTTCCCTTCCCAGGAACCGTCGGGGGCCTGGATCGCCTGGCGCACCTGGTAACCCTCTCCATTGCTCAGCGCCTTGGTCTTAAGGAACGTCGAGAAGTCTATGGACGGGTCGCACAGGTGAACCTCAACCGACGCCCCGTCAGAAGCGATTGCATACTCCCCTTTCTGCGCAACCAGCGCCAGGGCGCAGGTCTTGTCGTAACCGGAGATATCTTTTTTGACGAAAGTGATGTCGAAACCCGCCTGTTTGGCGCCTTCGGGCAGGGTGAAGCCGTTAGTGGTGCCGCCGTTCACCAGATAGTCGGTGCCGCACGCAAGGCCATCGAAATCGAGGGTCACGTTTACATCCGAGCGGGCCGCGATGGTGCTCTGCACTTCGAAGTGCAGGGTTTCTGCCCTGTAGGGATTAGTCTCGCAATCGCCAGCCGCCACAAGCCGCAATACCGGCAGGGCGATGGTCTTGGAGACCGCGATGAGGGTCGCGCAATTGGCGTCGGGATTGACGGTATAGCGCTCTCCCGGGGCAATCTGAAGCTCAATCCACGAACTCTCGTCCCAGATTTCGTCGCTTGTGAAGGCGATGTGCACGGTGCCGGACTGCTCTCCGGCAGCTATTGTCAGTTTGTGGGCGCCCATGGTAAACTGGGCATCCTCTTTCAAAGAGCTGGTCACATATAACCCGATTTCAAACGCCTGCTCCGCCGCACGCGAGAGCTGGACCTCCACGTCCAGCGCACCGCTGTCGGCATCTACGGTATATGTAGCGGCGGCAAAGTTGACCTCGGGAGCAAAGTAGCGGGTATCCTCCGCCTGCCGGCACGAGACAGCCGCCATAAGCATCAATATCAGAACACTTATCTTTTTCATCGGCTTCATTTATCAGAATGTGAAAAGACCCAGGGTGAGGTTCACTCCGGAGAGCATCCCCTCGGGCAGCGCTTTGCATACCGAACCGGCCAGGCGCAGATAGCCGTTGGCCATGCCCGCCTTGCCCAGGTTCATCGGGAAGGTCCAGGTAATGTCGCCGCTGGCCCCTACCCGCTTGCTGCTGTAATATGCCAGGTCGGGCACGAGGACCTCTTGGGTGTAGAGATTGGAATACTGGAGCGACTGCGATGCATCCAGGGGGATATAGCCGCTGGCATCCAGGGAGATGTCCAGCTTGTGCGCGCCGCGCTCCATCAGTCGGGCCGAACCGCCCAGGGTAGCCGTGACGGCAGAGGTCGCGAACATCGAATAAGGGAGATAACACTCTTTGTTGAAAGCGGTATAGCCCGCCCCTGCACGCACGCTCCACTTGTAGTCTGTACCGGTGCAACCGCCGAACAGGGTGTAGTCGAGGGCGGCATCGTATTGCTTGAGCATGTAGCGGTTGACATATTCGTAGAGGGTCACCCAGGTCTCGGTGGTAGCTCCCGTCTCCGGATCCTTCTCTGCAGTGAGTTCCTGCAGGTACTCGTTGGCTCCGGCATCGTTGTAGATGCCTTTGAGGTGCAACTTGTGCAGAGTCGCGCCACCGCCTATGAGCAGGTCGGCCACTGCGTTGTATTTGATATAGTTATACGAACCGGGGCTCTGCATCTTGTCGCCGTAGGCATTCTGGTTCATATACTCGGCACCTGCCGACACCAGTGCGCTGAAGCCATCCGAAGTGTAGTTGTAGGAGACGTCGCTCAGGTAGCGGTCACCCACAAACTGGCGCTTGAAGCCGCTGTAGGCCGCGATTGCCCCGTCCACGTGGTCCAGGCCGGTCATCTTGTAGTAATACAGGTTGGGATAGGACTGGATGGTAGACAGGCCTATGAGTTTCTCCTTGGAATAACCGTAGCCGGCATCCAGGCCGATGTGGTGGCGGCCCAGGGTGAAGAGCACCGATGGCACCACCTGCAAATCCAGATAACCCGTTCGGGGACGCGGGTCGCGCATACCCGAGATGTCGGCCACCTCGTAGGTGGTGCGCACGCCCACCGAAATCCAATCTGCCAGCGGTGCGGTGTAAAGGTCAAAGGTCAGGCCGCTGTTGTGGGTATCATAGTCCTTGGCCTCGGCGCTGCCATATATGAAAGGAATCGAGAACCAGGGATCCATGACATCGGACCATTTGCGCTCTTTCTCGCGGTCAAAGCTGTAGAAGAAGCTCCCCTTCATGAACAGTTTGTCGCTGAAACGGTCGTAGCGGAGGGTCGAGAATTCGAATCCGTAGTCCTTGGGACCCTGCTGCGCCAAATGGAAGTCGCCGGCGGTGTAGAAGGTCTCTATCTGGGTCTTGCTGCCGCTCACGGGCTGGAAGAGGCCCATGCCCGCCGCGTTGTTGGTGGCGTCGAACTGCTGCCTGGCACCCTCGAGGGCAAGGCGGCCGAAATCAGAAGGAAAATCTTGCGCGAAAGCTGCGCAGAAGGCTGCAAGAAGCGCCGTTACCGTAATGATCCTTTTCATTTCAGCTCCTCCTTGTCGTATTTTTGCGGCGTAGGGTCGGTGCATACCAGAAAGTCGGCCGAACTGTTGTTGGTGTCGGTCAGGTAATAACGCCCGTTCTCAAAGCGGGAGACGCGGCGCTCTACCGATTCGTGGTTGTAGCCGTTCACCGATGTAATCGTTATGTAGCCGGCGTCGATATCCTGCTGCAGACGCTTGGTATTTACGTCGGGGTCGGTCTGGGCCGGTTTCTTGAGGCACTCCACGCCGTCGCTTATCACCGTCTTGGGCACCTTGCGGAACATCTCGCCCGAAGTCTTGCCTATCTGGTAGACCTCGGGCCAGGAGAGCACATCCTCGTCGGTTTCGAACAGCACCACTGCGTTGGGACCGCCGCTGAGCAGGTTCAGGTAGGCGATGGTGGTGGAGTTGGATATCAGCTGCAGCATCGGCACGTCGGGGTTGCCCGAGCCCTCGGTCATCTTGACCTCGAAATCGGCAGCCGAAAGGTCTACCGAAGTCGCGGCGCTGGAGATATGGTTGCGGGCGCTGCGGGCCGCCACCACCAGGCTGGCGCCCGGCTGCACCGGATAATCTTCGCCGCTGCCGGGGAACCGGCATATCTGGCGCATATATATGTAGTCGGGATTCTCGTTGGCGGGGTATGCCGCGGGCGAAACCGATTCGGCCAGGCCCAGGTACTTGCCGTCGATGTACTGGACGTCGTCGGAGTTGTTGAATATCTCGATGTAGCCGTCCGTAGTGTAGGTACGGTCCATGTTGTCGCGGGTGCCGGAGTAGTAGATCTTGGATATCATCAGCCCCTTGACCACCGCGGCGGTGAGGTCTATCTGCATGTCGGCGGCAGAGAAGATGCGCTGGTTCATGAGCGACACCCCCACGATGACGCGGGCCTTGTCTTCTACCGAGGCGGGATTCTTGAGCAGCGCCTTGTATTCGCGACCCGACATCTCCATATGGGTGATGATGTCGTAGATTCCGGGCACTACCGAAGGGACGCTTACCGTGCCGCGGGCGTCGGTCTCGAACTCGTAGTCCATCGCGCCGTTGAGCTGCACCTTGGCCCCGGAGTAGCAGGCTTCGGGAAGGCATTCGGCGGGCATGCGGAACTCCAGCAAGAAGGGAGCCGTCTCTTCGGGCGCTACCCGCTTGCAGGCAATCGCCGCCAGCGCTATCATTATCAGTATATATATCTTTTTCATTGTCAAATCTTTACATACATTTCTACACCAAACGAGAAGGTCCCCTGGTTACGCTCCGTGAGAGTTCCGGAATAGGAGCTCGACTGGTAGGGCATATAATACAGGGCATTGTTCACATAGAACGAAAAACCGAAATTCTTGGACACGTCCTTGGTGAGACGCATGTTCATGAGCCAGATGGGTGGCTGGGTCACGGGCTGGCTGTCGGCGGGATTCTTGCGCTGCGCGCTGAGCAGTATCCCCTTGATGGTGTAATCGGGGTCGTCGAACGCCGAGGCGGGAATCTCGTGGTAAGAGAGGTCGGTGTCTATCCAGGCATAGGGGTCGCTCTTCTGGTTGGTGGTGTGACGGTAGGTAAAGAATACCACCTGGTTGGAGAGCGAGAACACCATCTTCATGCGGGGGATGTTGGTCACCACGCGGAGGTTGGCGCTCAAGCGGCGGTCAATCTCTTTAGACAAGCCGCTGGGATAGAGCAGTTTGAACGGAGGCGTGTTGGAACCGCCCTGGGCATATACCGAGCTGGCGGGGATTGCCGAGGGGCTCGAGTAATTGGGGCCGGTGGTCCAGGTCTGGGTCTCCATCCATGCACCGCTCAGCAGGAATGAGGTGTGGATGGCCTTGATCTGGCCAAAGTTGAAGTCAAACTCGACGCCGCGGTCGAGGCTGGCGCTGGTGTTGCCGATGCGGCCGCTGGTAGTGAACACCGTGTCGACGCGGGCGGGATTGCTCCAGTTGATGTAGGGGTTGCCGGCGGCGTCGGTCATGATGCCCTGCTGCGCAGTGTAATAGTTGGAATAATAGGTACTGTATTCGGTGTAGTTGCCGAAACCGTTCTTCATATAGTCTCGGTAGCCCACCACAGAGAACGACATGCCGTTTTCGAAGTTAAGGTCTATGCCGACCTCTGCCTTGCTGTTGGTGGCGTTCTTGAGGGAGTTGTTGCGCTCGACCTCGGTGACGTGGGTGTTATAGACCACCATCTGCTTGGAGACATCTGTCGGAAGGTAAATCGCCGACTCACGGTCCATATACTTTGGCTCGGGATAGAGGTGCGCCAGACCGGGGGTCTTGTTGTTCTGTCCCCAGCCGCCGCGCAGCGACATCCAGTCGGTAAGCTTGAGGGCGGCGTTGAATCGGGGCGATATCGAGTAAACCTGCTCGGGCAGGCCCGGCTGCAGCATGTCAAAGCGGACGCCCGCCTGCAGTTTGAACTCCATATTGGCGGGAAGACTCCAGGTGAGGTTATCTTCGAGATAGGCCGATATCTGGCTCAACGACGGAATGTCATAGTACGGACGGGGACGGCCGTTGCTGGTGGGGCGCAGCGGCATAAAGTCATCGTCGTTGTAGAAGCCGCGCGCCTTGTTGGACTCCAGGCGATACTCCGCACCCATATTGAAGCGCTGTTTGACCTTCTCCGTATTGGCGGTGAACACGTTGCCGACCTTGGCATAGAGGTTCATGGGCTGCGAGATGGTGCCGCCCGCTGCCCGGTACGACTCGGTGATGTACGGCACGCGGTAATAACCGTCTGTCAGGGAAGATATCACCGGCAGGCCTCCGTCGGCCGACACGATGCTGGAGGTCCAGCTGTTGGTGTTGGAATAGGTGAAGCCGACGGCATACGAGAGCGAGCGCGAGAGCAACTTGCCCAGCGAGATGCGGCCGTTGTGCGACAGGCGCAAGGTATACTGCTGCTGACCCGTCTCGGTGCCCTCGACCAGCAGGTCGGGGTCGGCGGTACGCAAATCCACCACGCTGCTGAAGTTCACCTTGGTAGTGGTGGACCAGATGCTGCCGATGGTATTGCTGTAGGTCACGCCGCCGCTGATACGGTCGTAAGAGCGGTTTTTGGTGCGGGGGTCGCCACCGGCCCGGGCATAGTCGGCATTCACGTTGAGGCTTCCCGCCTTGTCGTTGAACTTCCAGCCCTTGCCGATGGAGGTATTGAGTGTGGTGGGATTGACCTTGGTGCGGATCTCGAACGGCGTGTAGCCCGCCTTGGTGTTGACCACCACCGCGCCGCTGGTCAAATCGCCGTATTCTGCCGAAGGGATACCGCGGATGACCTCCACCGACTCGATGTTGTCGGCACTGATCTGGCGCAAGTCCACGCCGGAACCGCCGGTAGAGCCGCTCACCTTGTCAGAGATGGAGGTGTTGTCGGACATCGGCACGCCGTCTACCATGATGGAGGTACCGAAGGCGTTGTTGGCGGTGGACTGGTTTAGGGTACGCAGGGTAATCTTCTCTTCGCTGGTCATGTCGGAGGAGGTCATCAACTGGCCCGGGACCAGCTGCATGATGTCCTTGAGGTTGGTCGCCTGGAGGTGGTCGATGGCCATGCGGCCGATGTTGCTGCTGGTAGACGAACCCGCTGCGCTGGCGGTGGCGGTGACCACAACCTGCTCCAGCATCAGCGACGACTCCTGCAGCATAACCTTGATGGTGGTGTCGCGCGCAACCAAAATCTCTTGTTTGGAGTCTTCGTAGCCGAGCAGCTGCACAAACAGGGTCGCCTTGCCGGAAGGAACCTTCTCGAGAACGGCCAGGCCGTCGAGGTCGGTCACCGCATAGATGCCGTAGTCGGTCATCTGGCAAGTCGCCCCGATGACCGGTAGCTTGTCGGTCTCGGAGATTACCTCAAGTTTGACATTGAACCCGGCTGCCTTGCCTTGCGCCGCTGCAGGACGCCCCGCGAGGAGTCCCGCGAGCGTTAATGCGGTGATAATTAGCAGCCTAAGCTGGGTATATCTCATAATTTTTTGAACAATTTTTGTAAATAAAGTTATAAAGTTAACAATAAATGCTTCCATTTCAAAAAAAGTGTTCGCGCTGCCATATTTTGGTGGTCGGGAATAATATTCCGTCAGTTTTGCGTATGTTTGTGAATGGATTATTGCTTATGAGAGTCGGACTATTAATTCCATGCTATGTAGACGCCGTTTTTCCCGAGGTAGGAGTCGCTTCGTGGAAGCTGCTGAGGCATCTGGGGCTGGATGTCACCTACCCCGAGGGGCAGACATGCTGCGGCCAGCCCATGGCCAATGCCGGCTTCGAGCGGCAGGCGGTTCCCCTGGCGCGCAAGTTCGAAGAGCGCTTCAAAGAATTTGACTACATAGTGGCTCCCTCGGTGAGCTGCACGGCATTCGTACGGCTCAACTACGAGCGGCTGCTCGAGGGACACGAATGCACCACGGCGGCCAAAGCCATGGACATCGTGGAATTCCTGCACGACGTGGTCAAGCCGCAAGCGCCGCTGGGCCGGTTCCCCCACAAGGTGAGTCTGCACAACTCCTGTCACGGAGTGCGCGAACTGGGACTCTCCTCCCCCAGCGAGCAGAATATTCCCTCCTTCAACAAGATCAAGGATCTGCTGGCTCTGGTAGAGGACATCGAAGTGGTCGAGCCGGAGCGTCCCGACGAGTGCTGCGGCTTCGGCGGGATGTTCTCGGTAGAAGAGACCGCCGTATCGGCCCAGATGGGGCTGGACAAGGTTCAGCGGCACATCGCTACCGGGGCGGAATATGTCACCGGCCCCGACAGCTCCTGCCTGATGCACATGGCGGGCGTGGCCCGCAAGCAGGGGCTCGGCATCCGCTTCAAACACGTCGTAGAAATTTTGGCAGCAGGGTTATGAGTACTTCGCACAGCAAAAAAGCCAAGGCCTTCCTGAAAGACCGGGAATACACCCAATGGCACGACGCCACATTCTGGGGCGCCCGCACCAAGCGGGACAACATGGCCTTCGGCCTCGAAGAGTGGGAACAGCTCCGCGAGAAAGCCTCGGCCATCAAGCGCCACACCGTCTCCCACCTGGACCAATACCTGGAGCAGTTCTCCGACAACGCCGCCAAGAACGGCGCCACGGTCCATTGGGCGGCCGATGCCGAAGAGTTCAACCAAATAGTATTCGGCATCCTCAAAGGGCACGATGTCAAGAAGCTGGTCAAGTCCAAGTCGATGCTAACCGAAGAGTGCGGGATGAATCCCTACCTCGAAGCGCGCGGCATAGAGGTGGTCGAGACCGACCTGGGCGAGCGCATCATCCAGCTCAAGGGACAGAAACCCAGCCATATAGTGATGCCCGCAACGCACCTTAGCCACGACGAGGTGGGGGAACTTTTCGAGCAGAAAGGCATATCCGACGAACCCGGCAACCACGACCCTACATTTCTGACATACCGCGCCCGGCTGAGCCTGCGGAACGAATTCCTGACGGCCGAAGCCGGCATGACGGGCGGCAACTTTGGCATCGCCGCCACGGGCGACATAGTGGTCTGCACCAACGAGGGCAACGCCGACATGTCCACCTCCTGTCCCAAACTGCACATCGCAGCCATCGGCCTGGAGAAGATTATCCCCGACTACGACTGTCTTGCGGTGTTCCACCGGATGCTGGCCCGCTCCGGCACCGGCCAGCCCACCACCACATATACCAGCCACTTCCGCAAGGCACGCTGCAGCGACGGCGAATTCCACATCGTGCTGGTAGACAATGGCCGCAGCGATTGGGTGGCCGACCCCGACCATTGGGAGGTGCTCAAGTGCATCCGCTGCGGAGAGTGCATGAACACCTGCCCGGTGTACCGGCGCAGCGGCGGCTACTCTTACAGCTACTTTATCCCCGGCCCCATCGGCATCAACCTGGGCATGCTGCGCGATCCCTCCCAACATTCGGGCAACGTGTCGGCCTGCACCCTTTGCAACAGCTGCCAGTGCGTCTGCCCGGTGAAGATAGACCTCGGCGACCAGGTGTACAAGTGGCGCCAGAAACTTCAGGAATTCGGCACCGCCTCCAAGAGCAAGAAAATGATGTGCGACGCCATGAGCAGCGCATTTGGCATCCCCGCCCTCTACGACGCCGCCACACGCAGCGCACACCTGCTCAACAAGATGCCGCACGGCCTGGTGCACTGCGGCCTGAACCCGTGGGCAGAGGGGCACGAGATGATGGCATTTCCCAAGAAGCCGTTCCACAAAATATTCGGGGAGCTCGAAAAAGAAGAGAAGTCATGAGCAAGAGAGAAGATATCCTGAAAAAGTTCCGCGACAATGTACGCGTGCGTTTTGACATGCCCGCATTGGACGACATCAAGGCGGTGACCTACCCCGACCCGCTGGCGCAGTTTGTCAAGACAAGCGAGGCGGTGGGCGGCAAGGTTGTCGAACTCGCCCCCGCAGAAGATGTGAATGAGCTGGTGCGCCGGTTGTTTCCCGACGCCACGGAAATCGCCTCCAACCTGCCGGAAATCACCATCGCCAACCGCAACCCCGACACCGTACCCGACGCACAGGCCCTGAACGGCACCGACGTGGGCATCATCCGCGGCGAATTGGGAGTGGCCGAGAACGGCTGCGTATGGGTACCACAGACCATGAAAGAGCGGGCGGTATGCTTTATCTCGGAGCACCTGGTAATCTTGCTGCCCAAGGGGCGCATAGTGAACAACATGCACGAGGCCTACCGCCAGGTCGGCTTCAACGACTCCGGCTACGGCACCTTTATCAGCGGCCCCTCCAAGACCGCCGACATAGCCCAGGTCCTGGTCATGGGCGCCCAGGCTTCCCGGTCCGTGACCATAATCCTTACGCTTTAGAACCGCTTTCCGACGCAGAACTGGATGGATTCGGCGGCCATGAATTTGTGCGCCTTGAGCACTATGCCGACGTACATATTGGCCAGCCGGGGGAAAGTGTATCTTATTGAAACCAGCTGATAGAGGCTCTTGTTACGGGCGATGCCGTCGTTGTGGTACAGATAGCGCCCCACCCCCACCATCGTGGCAAAGTCGCGATAGCTGAATTCGTGCAGGAACGCCACGCCCACCGACACGGGGTCGTAGGTCTCGCCGCGGCCGTCATTCTCTGCAATCTCTTTGCAGAAAGGGGTCACGAACAAATCAAAGCCCAAGCCGCTGGCCTGGGTACGGCAGTACTTGTAGAGCGCATTCACCTCAAAGGCATACTTGGGATAGTGGTCGTTGACCCAGACGCCCTCTTCTATATACTTGTCAAACTTGGCCTCGTTGCTCATGATGCCGCAGGAGGCCTGCACGGCAAACTGGAATCGGCGCTTGAATCCGTCATCCACAGCCTCCCGCACGACCTCGCTCCCGCGGGCTGGATTGTGCATTCCCAGCCGGAGTGCCAGCTCAAATGCATTCAACCCCTTGTTGGGGAAATTGACGGCGCCGTTGGAGGTGTGGTTAAAGAAGAATCCGAGGCCGACATCGTAGCGGGGCGTGACATCGTAGCTCGCCTGCAAACCAAACGAAATGTGACTGTTCACCGGCGACGAGATGATGACAACGTTGGGATTCTCGACGGGGTCGAAGCGCTTGTTGAACATAAACGCCAGGCCGAATTCGCCGCTGTAGCCGAGCCTGAAACGGCCAGCGCTGATAACCGGCCGGTCAAAATAGCCGTAGATGCTGTAGATATTGCCGATGCCGGGGCCGCTGGCGGTCTTTACATCGCCCAGCCCGTCAAACTGGAAGCCCACTCCAAACTCGGGATGGTTGCAAAGGGCCGCAACTGGCTGTGAACTGTTGTCGTTCCACCCGAATTTGACATCGAATGTCGGGAACGTGGGAGCGACGCCCTCGCCGAACAATGCGCCGTAATAACGGCTGTCGTACAAGGTTTTGTTCTCCCCGAAATAGACGGAGACGTTCTGTGCGGCAAGGCTGCCTGCGTCTGCGCAAATTACCAACAGAATAAAGACAAATATTCTACGCGCTATCATCGGATACTTATTTCGGGCGGCGAAGATAGCAATAGTTATCATAAAGCAAACGTACCCAATGGCGAAATAATTTCCATTGGGTACGCAACTGCTACTTGAGGGTAATCACCCCGTCGGTGATATCCGCCGTTATGGGGTGATCCTTGGTGAGTTTTCCTTCGAGCAACTCCTTGGCCAGCTCGTCTATCAGGTCGCGCTGGAGCACACGTTTGATGGGTCTTGCACCGTATACGGGGTTGTAGCCCTTGTCCGACAAGTATTCCACAAAACCGTCGGTAAAACCGAGCGTGATGTCCATTGCGGCCAGTTTGTCCTGCAGCTCCGCCATCTGGATCTTGAGTATCTCGCGCACATCGTCGCGGGTCAGAGGGTGGAACATTATTATCTCGTCGATACGGTTCAGGAACTCGGGGCGCACGCTGTGCTTGAGCACTTCCATGACCTTGTCACGGCAGTTGTCAAAGTCCACGCCCTGCGCGATGCTGTCCTGGATTATGTCGCTGCCCACGTTGGAGGTCATGATCAAGATGGTGTTCTTGAAGTCGACGGTGCGGCCCTTGTTGTCGGTCAGACGGCCGTCGTCGAGCACCTGCAGCAGCACGTTGAACACGTCGGGATGGGCCTTCTCGATCTCGTCGAGCAGCACTACCGAATAGGGTTTGCGGCGCACCGCCTCGGTGAGCTGACCGCCCTCTTCGTAACCCACGTAGCCCGGAGGCGCTCCCACCAGACGCGACACGGTGTGACGCTCCTGGTATTCGCTCATATCGATACGGGTCATCATGTTCTCGTCGTCGAACAGGTACTCCGCCAGTGCCTTGGCCAGCTCGGTCTTGCCGACGCCGGTGGTGCCCAGAAACATGAACGAACCTATGGGACGCTTCTCGTTCTGCAGGCCGGCACGGCTGCGTCGCACGGCATTGGCCACCGCGCTGATAGCCTCATCCTGACCCACTACCCTCTTGTGCAGCTCCTCTTCTATGTGGAGAAGCTTCTCCTTCTCGCTCTGGAGCATTTTGCTCACGGGGATGCCGGTCCAGCGGGCCACGACCTCGGCGATGTCGTCTTCGCTCACCGCCTCGTTCATGATGGGGTTCTGCCACGACTCCTTCTCTTTGGTAAGCCGTTCGATGTCACTCTGGACCTGCTGCATGCGGCCGTAGCGTATCTCGGCCACGCGTCCGTAGTCGCCGCTGCGCTCTGCGGTTTCGGCTTCGTGGCGCAGGTTCTCCAACTCCTGGCGCTTGTTGCTAAGGTCGCTCAGAACATCCTTCTCGCTGTTCCACTTAGCCATCAGTCGCTCCTGCTCGGCACGGGTCGCCGCCAGCTCTTCGTTTATCTTGTCGAGCTTGGTGCCCTCGCCCTCACGCTTGATAGCGGCCTTCTCTATTTCGAGCTGTTTGATGCGGTGGTTCAGGTCGTCGATGGGCTCCGGCACCGAATTCATCTCCAAGCGGAGCTTGCTGGCCGCCTCGTCCACCAGGTCAATCGCCTTGTCGGGGAGGAAACGGTTGGTGATGTAGCGGTGCGACAGCTGCACAGCGGCGATTATCGCATCGTCTTCGATACGCACCTTGTGGTGGTTCTCGTATTTCTCTTTCAAGCCACGCAATATCGAGATGGACTCAGCGGGCGAAGGTTCGTCTATCATCACCATCTGGAAACGGCGTTCCAGCGCCTTGTCGGTCTCGAAATATTTCTGGTATTCATCCAGGGTTGTGGAGCCAATCGCCCTCAGTTCACCACGGGCCAGCGCCGGCTTGAGGATGTTCGCGGCATCCATCGCGCCGCTGGTTCGGCCCGCACCCACCAGGGTGTGGATCTCATCTATAAAGAGGATTATCTCGCCGTTGCTTTCGCATACCGTCTTGACCACGCCCTTGAGTCGCTCTTCGAATTCGCCCTGATATTTGGCGCCTGCAATCAGCGCACCCATATCCAGCGAATAGATGGTCTTGGTCTTAAGATTCTCCGGGACGTCACCGTTGATGATACGCTGGGCAATGCCCTCGCTTATCGCGGTCTTGCCCACGCCCGGTTCGCCCACCAGAATCGGGTTGTTCTTAGTCCTTCGGCTAAGAATCTGCAGCACCCTGCGGATCTCGTCGTCACGACCGATCACAGGATCCAATTTAGACGCACGTGCCCTCTCATTGAGGTTTACGGCGTATTTTTCCAATTCTTGAGTGTTGTTGTTCATATTTGTTTCTCCTTTGCCTGATTACAACTCAACTTATTTGCCAACCCGATTTTTCTGCCAAATTGTCAGCCACGCAAAATAGAATTCCTCTGGACTTTTGGACGAAAGTTTGTTATATTTGCAGAAATAAAACCATGCAACCATGAAACAGATTATCAGATGCCTTGCGCTTGCCTCACTGCTGATGATGACGGCATGCGGTATATTCAGAAGAGGATCCAGCTCAGATTTCAACAAACTGATCCCCGACAAGATCTACGGTCAGCCGGAGCAACTTCTTACAAAAAAAGGTTTTACGGTATCATATAACAGCGACACCAAACTCCCCAACTGGGTGTTCTGGCGCCTCACCCGCGAGCACACCGAGAGCGTCGTGGCCAAACCCGGCTCCTCATTCCGCGAAGACACCAAGGTGCCCAAGCCGCGTGCTACCAATGCCGACTACCGCCGCACCGATTTCGTACGCGCGCAGATGTGCCCCGCCGACGACAACCGCTGGAACTCCACCGCAATGCGCGACGCCTTCATGTATACTAACGTAGGTCCCCAGACCGAGCGCTGCAACTCGGTGTGGAACACCATCGAGGTTATGTGCCGCGAATGGGCCAAGGAATACCACGAATTATATATCGTGAGCGGCCCCATATTCAACAAGAATTGCAAAACCATGGGTCCTAACGATGTCGCCGTACCTTATGCATATTTTAAGGTAGTGGTTTGCCTCGACGGCAAGAAAAAGGGCATCGGTTTCATCTGCGACAACGAAGATTACAAACAGATAATGAAACAGTGCGTGTTCTCTATCGATGAGATAGAGCGCATCACCGGCCTCACCTTCTTCCCCAACCTCAACTCAAAAGAGCGCAGGGAAATCAAGGAGAAAGCCGACCTGAAAGACTGGTAGAATGAAACGTAACCTGCTTTTCTCACTCACAATTAGCATTTTATCGATTATTTCCCCAGCCGGACTCTTCGCTCAAGAAGAATCCGGCTTTGTTACGAAACACGCCCGCATGGACCGCAGCCGGTTGAATATCGGCGCATACATCCTGCAGGGGAATGCCCGCTCCGAGGCGCACGTGAAAGATGTGGCCGACTGCGGCATCGACTTCATGATGTACATGAACAACGACACGGCGACGCTCAACTTGTTCCAGAAGTACAATATCGGGGCGCTGCTGGTGGGCGTCGTGCCGCTCTGGTGGGGCGGATTCGGCGACAATGCCGGCACCCTGCAGGCGCAGCACCCTATCAGCGAATACGAAGCGGGCGCAGCTAAGTTCACCGACCACCCTGCGGTGTGGGGCATTGCGATAGTAGACGAGCCCTCGTGCCTCGATTTCCCCTACATGGGGCAACTCACCGCCCGGATGGAAGAACTCTTTCCCAACCAGTTCACCCACATCAATCTCCACCCCATATACGCGCCCGGTCCCCGCACCGGCAACGACCCTGCCAAAGGGGCGCTGGGCACCGACTCATACCAGGATTATATCGACCGCTATTGCAAGTATGTCCCCACCGATTTCATCTCCTACGACTTCTACTATCAGAACGAAGGGGTCCAGAAAGACTACGCCAACATGCGCATAGTGTCCGAGGCGTGCCGGCGCACCGGCCGCAGCTTCTGGGTCACGGTGCAGGTCAACAGCGCCAGGGTAGATCAGTGGATTTCTGCAAACCAACTCCGTTTCCAGGCCTTCTCGGCAATGGCCTTCGGCGTCGAGATCATCACATGGGCATGCTACTGCTTTGGCTGGTGGTACAACCAAGTGCTCTGGGGCGACGGCAGCAAAACCCAGCAATACGACAAACTCAAGACTGTCAACGCCGAGATCCACACCATTGCAGAGCGCTACATGAAATACCGCAACGACTCCACATACTGCCTTGGCTTCACCGGCCTCGGCGCCACGATGATTGAAGGCAGCGGCATGGAGAACACCGAACGCTACGACGACGGCGTCTTCTCTGACATCGACGCCGGCTGCCCGCTGCTGGTGGGCCGCATGAGCGCCCGCGACGGAGGCCGCAAACGCGCCATTTTCGTATGCCCCGCCGGCGACCCTTATGACATCGGCGACCTCAGTTTTACCCTCCGCTTCAAATCCCGCCGCAAAGTGACGATTACCGGCGGCAACGGCCCCATCCCTGTCAAACGCCAATGCGGCGGCTGGTACGAGATACCAGTCACCTCCAATCAGGGCCTGCTGATAGAGACCCGGTAGACTGTCAGCAACGCCAAAGTTGCCGTTGAATCACATAATTCAGAATAATCGGCGGTTCCTACCAGGACGTAAAAATGTCCCGGAGACGAGGTTGCTGTGTGCGATTCTCTTCCATCTGGCACGGGCAAGAGGAGTCGAACCTCTTCTGCCGGGGTGAAAACCGGTAATCAGGCCCCGAAAACCTGTGTGCTGCCGTTACACTATGCCCGCATTAATTACAAATAATACGAAGATTATAATAAAAAAGCAACCACGCAGGTTGCTTGAGATGCATGGTTTAAACCATCATCCGTGCTATTCTTACTCCACACCGTAGAACTTCAAAATTGCATCTACCTTCTTTTTATCTAAAACTTCTTTTAGTAGGATAGCTTTATAGTCGATTCAGTATTTTTTACATGATGCAATAAATTCTTTTGTGGACTTTTTCATGAAGTCAATTTCTTCTTTTTTTACAATTTCATGGGTTTTACTATAGATATCATAAAATTTTAACATATCTTCTTTTAATCGAAGAGAGTCTAGTTTCATAGATTGTTGTCTCGCCTCAGCAGATTGTTGTCTCGCCTCAACAGATTGTTGTCTCGCCTCAGCAGATTGTTGTCTCGCCTCAACAGATTGTTGTCTCGCCTCAACAGATTGTTGTCTCGCCTCAGCAGATTGTTGTCTCGCCTCAGCAGATTGTTGTCTCGCCTCAGCAGATTGTTGTCTCGCCTCAGCAGATAATTCGCTCATATATGTTATGATTCAATCTTTATATCTTTGTCAGCATGCTCTTATTCTAATACTAACACCTCTATTATTAAAATCTTCAGCTATTTGTTGATTTCCATCTTTTCCATCATATAAATCTTGGTCGGTTACCTGTTTATAGATACTATGTCGGATAAACAATAGTTGATTCTCTTTACTAATTTTCCAGTCAGCTGCCATTTCTTTTGAGATAAAATCTTCGGTATAATTCTTAGCATCATTATCTTTCATTACAATATTATTAGCCAAAAATTCATCGAGCTTATCTTGGTAAATAGCAGGTAATTTTATTCAGTCTATATCACTTCTTTTGGAGGTAAAAGAGTTCTGAGCATTGGCAACACCGAAAGTGGCCAGTGCTAGGGAAATGAATAACGACAGGAAACAAATCTTGCTGCTGATATGAGTGCTTCAGGTCATCGCTGAGTGGTATTCCTTTAGGATTCCGCGTATCGCATCGGTGTTTCCGAAGAATCAGGATATCCGCTCTCACGGGGTGACGCTTCTATTGTGCCTATCCTCGGGCGGCAGCCTTACCGACTTGCCTGAGTATCCCTACCCAGCATACTACGGCACACTTTCCATTCTCCGCCCTTGCACCGTCTCGCCCCGACGACTCCTTTCCCGCATCGCTGGACTGTGAACGCAGATAAACGCTACCCCCAGCCGCGGTCTCTTCCACACTTCAACTTTTCATGGAACTATATTAAATGCTATCTATCCATTGCAAATATAATAAATAAACGATGAATAAAAAAGTATTTACCTAAGTACAACATATTCTCTTTTTGTACCTTACACGCGTGCTGCATATACCGTTGACCAACGAAAGTGGTGCCTCGCCGCAAGGTGCAGGTTACCGGCGGATTAATTAATTTTTGACGATTCGTGGATGGTATGATCAGAAGCAATAATCTAGTACAACAATTCTATTTCTTCTTGTCTTCCAGATGGCGACGTTTCTTTGCGCTCATGGGCCGGGCCTCCTTAGCGGCCTTGGCTGCGGCGCGAGCTGCGTTTGCAGCACTACGCTTCTTGGCTTCGGCTTGAATTGCACGCCGCTTTGCGTCCCGAATCTTAGCCATGGCGGCTCTCTCCTCCTCCTTTTTTTGCCGCAAGGCTTCTCTGGCAGCATCGCGTTCGGCAATGGCTGCCGCCCGGCGAGCCTTTTCTTCCTCCTCTCTGGCCAGAATACGTGCATGATACTCCGGATCGGACAGTAACGCTTTTCGACCGGGAGTGGCCAACAGGTTCAGCGCCATTTTTGATGCTTTCGTGCGAGCATATCGCCAGCTTTTGCTGGTGGCTTCGCAAAGAAGCGTGCCGTCAGAAAGCATAACCTTGGCCTTGTGCAGTCCATCCTCCATCACCTCCATCTTCAGCGATAGCCGACGCCCGTCGGCCTGTCGGACAATCTCATCGGCCTGTGCAAGCAAGTCCTGGTTACGCTTGCGGTGTGTGAACAGATGCTTTACATCGTCAGACAGGATGTATTTTGAGATGAACCATCCACGCAGGTCCTCGTCCTGCGTCGATACATATCCGAAAATGGCGTAAACAAAGATGTGTTTGTGGGTGTCGACGTCGAACTTCTCGCCAGCACGGACGAACTGTTTCAGTTTCCATTCATCGAACATGCGTTCAAGGCGCTCCTGCCGGAAAAGATTACCGAGGATATGCTGCAGACGGGTGCCATCGCCGGTGAAGTACTTGTACAGCACTTCGGCGACCTGCCCCTTGAAAACGAACATTCCCGCGAATACGAATCGACTGTTGCCCTTCCCTTCTTTTTCGTAGAATGAACTGTGTGTGAGGACTTCTCGGATTTGGGCGATTGAGAATATCCTGCGGAGGTCCTTGAACAACGGTTCTTCCCAGGACTTAAAAATGTCCCGGCGACGTGGCTGCTGTGTGCGATTCTCTTCCATCTGGCACGGGCAAGAGGAGTCGAACCTCTTCTGCCGGGGTGGAAACCGGTAATCAGGCCCCGAAAACCTGTGTGCTGCCGTTACACTATGCCCGCATTAATGTCTGTTTGGAGCGGGTGACGGGAATCGAACCCGCACCTGCGCACTGGAGATGCGCCGAATCAAGATCTGAAGTCTTGCGTGCTGCCATTACACTACACCCGCATTAATTACAATAATACGAAGATTATAATAAAAAAGCAACCACGCAGGTTGCTTGAGATGCATGGTTTAAACCATCATCCGTGCTATTCTTATTCTACACCGTAGAACTTAAGCATTTCTTTAGAAAGTTTGGATTTATAGTCGATTCCGACTTCTTTACATCTTTGGATTATTTCTTTTCCTTTTCATTTTCGTTGTTTTACCTCTTCATCTTTAATAGTGCTTGAATCTTTTTTATAACGATTATAGAACCAAACTAAATTTTCTAATGAAGAGTTAAGAGCATCAGCGGATCTTTGTCTCGCTACAGCAGACTGCTGTATCGCTTCTGCAATTCACATTTCCATATAAGTTTTAAATCATTTTTTATACTCATTTTCACAAAGTGTAATTTTATCTATCATATTTCAATAATCATCAACTCTATTCTCATTTTCATCATATTCTCGATTATATAAATATTTTCATGAAATTTGTTCATAAATAATAGACCAAATAAATAATAATTGATTTTGTTTATCTATCAATCGATCTTTTTGCATTTCATTAACTATAAATTCCTCAGTATAAGCAGTTGCACTTCTAGTGCGCATAATGGTATCATTTAGTACAAAATCCAGAAGTTTTGCACTATACTCAACTGGAACAGAGACTCACAGAATTTTGTCCAATCTGTCGATTATGGTCGAACCAGGCACAACATTCTGGGCGTTAACTCAACTGATGGTGGCTAACGTCATAAGTACAATAAACGTAAAACGGTAAAAAAGGCTGCTGATATGAGTGCTTCAGGTCATCGCTGAGTGGTATTCCTTTAGGATTCCGCGTATCGCATCGGTGTTTCCGAAGAATCAGGATATCCGCTCTCACGGGGTGACGCTTCTATTGTGCCTATCCTCGGGCGGCAGCCTTACCGACTTGCCTGAGTATCCCTACCCAGCATACTACGGCACACTTTCCATTCTCCGCCCTTGCACCGTCTCGCCCCGACGACTCCTTTCCCGCATCGCTGGACTGTGAACGCAGATAAACGCTACCCCCAGCCGCGGTCTCTTCCACACTTCAACTTTTCATGGAACTATATTAAATGCTATCTATCCATTGCAAATATAATAAATAAACGATGAATAAAAAAGTATTTACCTAAGTACAACATATTCTCTTTTTGTACCTTACACGCGTGCTGCATATACCGTTGACCAACGAAAGTGGTGCCTCGCCGCAAAGTGACGATTACCGGCGGCAACGGCCCCATCCCGGTCAAACGCCAATGCGGCGGCTGGTACGAGATACCCGTCACCTCCAATCAGGGCTTGCTGATAGAGACTGTAAGATAATCGATTAGCAGCTTCTCACGGCGCCGGTCACGGCGTATTTCTCTTTGAGGAGCTCAACTACGGGCAACATGGCTTTGGGGAATACCTTGCGCAGGTCTATCTCGTCACTTTCGGAGAGAACCTGCTTGAGGGCACGCATGAAGTTATCCTTGATTTCAGTGGCCAGATTGACCTTGACGATGCCGTTGGCAATGGCTTCGCGAACCTGGTCGTGTGGGATGCCGGAGCTTCCGTGCAGCACCAGTGCAACCCCTGTTGCAGCGTGGATGGCAGCCAGACGCGGGATATCCAGATGCGGCGGGAGTTTGTAGAAGCCGTGTGCAGAGCCGATGGATACGGCGAGTGCGTCGACACCGGTGAGACGGGTAAATTCGGCAGCCTGCTCGGGGGTAGTGAAACCGCCACCCTGCTCCTGCCCGAGTTTAGCTACATATCCCAATTCGGCCTCGACATTGGCACCGAAAGGTTTAGCCATCTCCACCGCCTTGGCCGAGGTCTCTACATTCTCTTCGAAAGGCTTCTCGGAGGCGTCTATCATCACCGAATCAAAACCCTCGTCGAGACACCTCTGGACCAGTTCCAGACTCGGACCGTGGTCGAGATGGATGTAGCCCTGCAGGCCGTAGTCTTCCATCACCTGCCGTCCCATCTTGTAAGCATTGTGCAGGCCCATGTAGTCTATGGAAGAACGGGTGAGCTGCAGCATCACCGGAGCATTCATCGCCTGCGCCGCACGCGCCACGCAAGTGAGGGTTTCGAAGTTATAGAAATTGGTAGCCAGCACTGCCGTCTTCTTGGCCTGGCAGTCGTACAATACTTCTCTGATGGTTTTCATGGTCGATTATAAATTATAATGTGCCTACTCCCATTCGATGGTTGCCGGCGGTTTGGAAGAGATATCGTAGCAGACGCGGTTCACGCCGCGGACGCGGTTGATGATGTCGCCACTGACCTTGGCCATGAAGTCGTACGGGAGGGGGAACCAGTCGGCGGTCATGCCGTCGGTGGATACCACAGCGCGAAGAGCCACGGTGTATTCATAGGTACGCTCGTCGCCCATAACGCCCACGCTGCGCACCGGCAGCAGCATCACTCCCGCCTGCCAGATGGCATCGTAGAGGTTGGTGGCGCGCCGCAGCGGCTCGCTGGCAGAGGCCAGGTCGCACTTGTATGAGCGCAGGCCGCGGATAAAGATATCGTCGGCATTGCGCAGTATCTCGAGCTTTTCTTCGGTCACTTCGCCCAGGATGCGGATGCCCAGCGACGGGCCGGGGAAAGGATGACGCCCGATCAGCTCCTCTTTGATACCCAGGGCGCGTCCCACGCGGCGGACTTCGTCTTTGAAGAGGCTGCGCAGCGGCTCCACGATCTTGAGATTCATCTTCTCGGGGAGGCCGCCCACATTGTGGTGCGACTTGATTTTGGCGGACGGGCCGTTTACCGAGCACGACTCTATCACGTCGGGATAGATGGTGCCCTGCGCCAGCCAACGAGCGCCTACAACCTTCTGCGCCTCGGCGTCGAACACCTCTATGAAGGCCTTGCCGATGGCTTTGCGCTTGGCCTCGGGTTCGGTGACACCCGCCAGAGCACTCAGGAAACGCGCGCCGGCATTCACGCCTATAACATTCAGACCCATATCCTTATACGACTCCAGCACGTCGCTGAATTCGTTCTTGCGCAGCAGGCCGTTGTCCACAAAGATGCAGTGTAACTGGCTGCCGATGGCGCGGTTCAGCAGCACCGCCGCTACGGTAGAATCCACGCCGCCGGAGAGGCCGAGTATCACCTTGTCTTCTCCGATTTTCTCGCGCAGCGACGCCACGGTGGTGTCTATGAAACTCTCTGCGGTCCAGTCGCCGCTGCAGCCGCAGATTCCCTTCACAAAGTTCTCGAGAATCTTGGGCCCCTCCTTGCTGTGGAACACCTCGGGGTGGAACTGCACGGCGTAGGTCTGCTCGCCGCGGATGTGATATGCGGCATTGGCCACATCCTCGGTGGAACCGATGATCTCGGCCCCCTCGGGGAGGCGGGTGATGGTGTCGCCGTGCGACATCCAAACCTGCGAAACCTCACTCACGCCGGCGAACAGCGGCGAGGCGGGATCCACGACGCGCAACATGGCACGGCCGTATTCGCGGCTGCCGGAATTCTCTACATTGCCGCCGAACTTATATGCCATATACTGAGCGCCATAGCAGATGCCCAGCAGCGGCAGGCTGCCCTTGATGCCGGACAGGTCTATCTGGGGCGCATTGGCGTCGCGCACAGAGGCGGGGCTGCCGGAGAGTATCACTCCGCGCACGTCCGGCCCTATCTCGGGCATCTTGTTGAACGGGTGGATTTCGCAATATACGTTGAGTTCCCGGACTCGGCGGCCAATCAGTTGAGTAACCTGCGAGCCGAAGTCCAGAATCAGTATTTTTTCTGTCATAATCAAAAGGGATTGAAGGCGCGCAAAAGTATAAAAAAATGTTGTATTTTTGCGCCCTATTTTAAACGACTATGCAGAATATTAGAAATATAGCGATTATCGCCCACGTCGACCACGGCAAAACCACGCTGGTGGACAGGCTGATACAGCAGACCACCCACATGCGCGAGGTGGAGAAGATGGGCGACCTGATCTTGGATTCGGGCGAGCTGGAGCGCGAGCGCGGCATCACCATCCTGGCCAAGAACGTCTCCGTAACCTATAAGGGCGTCAAAATCAACATTATAGACACTCCCGGCCACGCCGATTTCGGTGGCGAGGTAGAGCGCGTGCTCAACATGGCCGACGGCGTGCTGCTGCTGGTGGACGCATTCGAGGGGACCATGCCGCAGACCCGTTTCGTGTTGCAGAAGGCCATCAGCATGGGCAAGAAGCCCATCGTGGTCATCAACAAGGTAGACAAGCCCAACTGCCGTCCCGACTTTGTAAACGAGCAGGTGTTCGATTTGATGTTCACCCTCGACGCCACCGAAGAGCAGCTCGACTTCAAGACCGTCTACGGCAGCGCAAAGCAGGGCTGGATGTCGCTCGACTGGCGCAAGCCCACCGACAGCATCACCCCGCTGCTGGATGTGATCCTGAGCGAGATTCCCGAACCCGAAATCGTGGAGGGCACCCCTCAGTTGCTCATTTCGTCGCTTGAATATTCTCCCTACGTGGGTCGTATCGCCATCGGCCGCATCACCCGCGGCAGCCTTCACAGGGCAGAGAACATCACCCTGTGCAAGCGCTACGACATCATGGAGAAGCAGAAGATCAAAGACCTGATGGTGTTCGAAGGCCTGGACAAGACCGCCGTAGAAGAGGTCCGCTGCGGTGATATCTGCGCGGTGGTGGGCATCAACGGTTTCGAGATCGGCGACACCATCGCCGACTACGAGAACCCCGAGGCCCTGCCGCCCATCGCAGTGGACGAGCCCACCATGAGCATGCTCTTCTCCATCAACGATTCTCCCTTCTTCGGCAAAGATGGTAAATTCGTCACCAGCCGCCACCTCAAAGAGCGCCTGGAGCGTGAGCTCGAGAAAGACCTTGCGCTGCGCGTGAAGCCGGGCGTCGGCACCGACTCGTTCGTGGTCTACGGCCGCGGCGTGCTGCACCTCTCCATCCTTATCGAGACCATGCGCCGCGAAGGCTTCGAGCTGCAGGTCGGCCAGCCCAAGGTGCTGGACAAGACCATCAACGGCCAGCGCTGCGAGCCGGTCGAGAACCTGACCATCGACGTACCCGACGAGTTCGTGGGCCGCGCCATAGAGATGGCTACCCGCCGCAAGGGCGCCCTGGTGCACATGGATTCCCGCGACGGCCGCACCCATCTGGACTTCGATATCCCCTCGCGAGGCATGATGGGCCTGCGCAGCAATCTGCTCACCGCATCTGCCGGAGAGGCCGTGGTATCGCACCGCTTCAAAGACTACGAGCCCTACAAGGGCGACATCGAGAAACGTATCAACGGTTCGCTGGTATCCCTCGACACCGGTACCGCAATCGCCTACGCCATGGACAAACTTCAGGACCGCGGCCGCTTCTTTGTGGAGCCGGGCGAAGAGATCTATGCAGGACAGGTGGTTGGCGAACACACCCGCGAGCGTGACCTCAACATCAATATCTGCAAGACCAAGAAGCTCACCAACGTGCGCGCCGCCGGCAGCGACGAGAAGGTGATGCTACCGCCCGCCATCAAATTCAGCCTCGAAGAGGCGCTGGAATATATCCAGGAAGATGAGTTGGTGGAGGTTACCCCGCACGCGATGCGAATCCGCAAGATACTGCTCGACGAGACCGCGCGCAAACGTGCTGCATTAAAATAGGTTGCAAACAAAAAAAATATTGCTATATTTGCACCCCCTAAACTGCACAAGGAGCGACGATGAGCGAGATAATCATTCCACTTCACGGCCTTACACGCGGCGGACAGGAGTTTGACTTCGTGCTTGGAGACGATTTCCTGGAGGGTTTTTCCCGCGACGTCATACAGGGTTTGGATGCAAGAACCCGCCTTGTGGCAGAGCAGAAAGGGGGTTGGATTGAAATACACTGCACGGTGACGGGGCAGGCCAAGGTAGAGTGCGACAGGTGTCTGGAAGACCTTCTGATGCCGGTCGACATAAACCAGGAGCTCACCGTCCGCTTTGATGCCGAGCCGGAAGATGTAGTCAACGAAGACGACAACGTCATCATCCTGCGCGAAGGCACCGCCGAGATGGACCTGGCGCAGACGCTCTACGACTTGATTTGCGTTTCGCTGCCGATGCAGAAAGTTCACCCCGAAGGCAAGTGCGACCCCGCAGCCCTCTCGCGCCTCAGCAACGAGGCCGATGCCCAGAAGGATGCTCCGGCAAACACTCCCTTCAGCGGACTGAAAGAATTGTTGAAACAAAAGAAAAATTAAAAATAAAAGACAATGGCACATCCTAAACGAAAAGTCTCCAAACAGCGCAGAGACAAAAGAAGAACCCACGATGTAGCTCCTATGCCGACCATGGCTACTTGCAGCAACTGCGGCGCAACCGTTATGTATCACCACGTTTGCCCCGAGTGCGGCTACTATCGCGGACGTCAGATCATCGCCAAGAAGGCGTAATCTGAATTATGCAGGGCGGCGATGTACGCCCGGAATGAAACGGGGGTATCTTCACCCCTTTTTCATTATAAGGCCCCTTAGTTCAACGGATAGAACGGAGGTTTCCTAAACCTTAAATAGTGGTTCGATTCCACTAGGGGCTACGAAAAAATGCGGACTTATGGTCCGCATTTTTTGTGTATCTTTACGCAAACTATCCGTTTACCATGAGAACTATCAAGAGAATAATCCTGTGGGTGGTCGGTATAATGGCCGCCTTGTGCATCGCCGTGGCAATTTTGTGGGGCGGCGAGATTGCTACCATACGCACCGTCTGCCAGGTCGACGACAATCCGTACCTCTACAAGATGGAATACAAGGCCGCATATGACCTCGACGACATGATTGAAAATGATATCGACTCCAACGCCAAGCTTCTCGGCTATGTCATCAGCCGCATCGGTAAGGGGCTCAAATTCAAGATCAACAGCGCACAGGTTGTCGAAGGGGACGCAGAGGCGGCGGACATCAACTGCACCAGCTTCCAGGCGGCTAAGGCGGACGGCGAGGGTTTCCTGTTCGGCCGCAACTACGACTTCTTCAAGAATCCTTCCCTGGTAACCATTTCCCGGCCGAAGGACGGCTACGCATCCCTCGCGGTGAGCGACATGTCCCATTTCGGGTATTCGCTGGAGAAGCTTCCTGTCAAGTTTGCAGAGCGGATCAATTGCCTGGCGGCGATTTACGCCCCCATGGACGGCATCAACGAGAAGGGCCTTTGCACCTCTATCCTGGCGCTGCCCAAGCAGGCCGCATATCAAGATACCGGCAAGCACAAGGTCGGCACATCGGCAATAATGCGCCTCTGGCTGGACCGTTGCGCAACCGTGGCTGAGGCGCTGGAGCTGCTCTCTACGCTGGATATCTGCCATGACCAGGCGGTCGGCTCGGGCTATCATTACCTTGTGGCAGATGCTTCCGGCGACTGCGCGGTGGTCGAATTTGACAAAGACGGCAGCTGGGAGACCATGATTGTGCGCAAGGGCGAAAATGCCAGGCATTTGCTCGTGACCAACCACCTGCTGAGCGAGAAATACTACACCACCGAACCCGACCCGGCTGTGGGCAACCCGCACAGCAAGAGCTGGTGGCGCTACGCAACCGCCGGGGCCTTCCTGGAGAGCCACGAGGGCACTTTGACCCTCGAGCAGGCTCAGGAATGCCTGGCCCAGGTCCACTGGAAAGACCTTGTCTGGGAAGACGGCACCGTGGAGGACACCCAATACAGCAACGTCTACGACCAGGAGTCAAAAACCCTGTACCTGCGCAGCTGGTACGACTACGAAACCACCAGAGTATTCTCCCTGGAATAGATTCACTCTGCTGACATTCACCTGCCCCGCGCACAGCCGTGCGAGGCGTGATATATGCGTATCTACGTGGCCGATCGAGGCAATTTGTCCCGACCGGCCACTGGATATTCCGGCACAAGCGCCATTTCACACACCATCGTGGCCGGTCATTTTCACATTTTAGTTATATTTGTAAATGTCATGCATACGGTAGACATGAATATGTACGCCAGTGCCGGAGTCGGCGTTCTGGCGCTGCTGCTGGGGATGGTTCTGACCCGCTTTATCCCCGCACTCAAGCGCTTCTGCATACCGGCGCCGGTGACCGGCGGCCTGATCTTCTCGCTGCTGACGCTCCTACTGTACTATGTGTGGGACGTGGAATGCACTTTCGACGGCACCATAAAGGATATCTGCATGATGCTCTTTTTCACCTCGGTGGGCTTCCAGTGCGACCTGTTCGCAATCCGCAAGGGCGGCCGGCTGATGGTGATAATGGTGATCCTGGTGGCGGTGCTGATCGCCGCCCAGAACTTCATTTCGGTGGGGATCGCCAAGGGGCTCGGCCTCAGTCCCCTGCTCGGGATGGCCGCTGGCTCCATCCCTATGTGCGGTGGCCACGGCACCTCGGGCGGCTTCTCTCCCCTGCTGGAGCAGATGGGGCTGCAAGGGGCATCTTCCATTACCATGGCTGCGGCGACCTTCGGACTGGTCGCAGGTTCGCTGATCGGCGGGCCGCTCGCAGAGATGCTGATACGCCGGCTCCGGCTGGCCAGCCAGTCGTCCGGAGACGACGTCATGAAGGGCGTCGAGGCCATCGAAGCCGGTATCCACGATAAAACCGACATCTCCAAGGAGAAGGCGTTCAGGGAATACCTGACCGCCACCTGCCAGTTGCTGATAGCCATGGCGCTGGGCAGCGGCCTCAGCTACCTGCTGGCCAAGACCGGCATCACCTTCCCCACCTATTTCGGGGCGTTGCTGGCAGCGTTCGCGATGCGCAACCTGCTCGGCCTCGCCCCCCGCCTCGCCCAGGGTCTCTGCGTGGGACGCATTATCTCCATCGGAGACATCTGCCTGCTGCTGTTCCTGGGCATGGCGATGGCCAGTCTCAGGCTGTGGGAACTCGCCTCCATGGCGCTGCCGCTGCTGCTGATACTCACCTGCCAGATGGCGTTCATAGCAATTTATGCCGCGTTCGTCGCCTTCCCGGTCATGGGCAAAAGCTACGACAGCGCCGTGCTGGTCAGCGGCCTGGTCGGCTTCGGCCTGGGCGCCACCCCCAATGCCATGGCCAACATGTCGGCCGTCTGCCTCAAATACCGCTACGCCGCAGTCCCCTTCATCATCGTCCCCATCATCGGCGCCATGTTCGTGGACCTCATCAACACCGGCATCATCACCATCTTCCTGAACCTGATACACTGATGAAGACATTCTTACGTTTCATTCTCATAGGTCTATTATTGTCCGGCTGTAAAGGGACGCCGGAGGTTGTCGAGGGGGTGTCGCGTGAGCTGGCACAGTGGCGCGAGGCGGCTGTGTCACAGGTGCGATATGACATAGCATTCCAGCTACCGGAGACACTGGAGGAGCCGGTGACCGGACGCGAGACCATCACGTTTGAACTTGCCCGCAAGAGCGCCCTGCAACTCGACTTCCGCGCCGACAGCGAGGCGGTGAAGACGCTGACCGTGAACGGCAAAGCCCTGCAGCCGGAAATCCGTTGCGAGCATATCGTGCTGCCGGCATCCGCGCTGCGCAAGGGCACAAATGCCGTATCGATGGAGTTCATATGCGGCGACCGATCGCTGAACCGCAGCGAAGAGTTCATGTATTCGCTGCTGGTGCCAGACCGCGCCCGCACCGTGTTCCCCTGCTTTGACCAACCCGCCATCAAAGGGCGCTTCTCGCTGACGCTGGATATGCCCGCCGCGTGGGAAGCGGTGTCAAACGGTTCACCCCTGACATGTGAGTCCGCCGGCGGCCGCAAGAAGGTCACCTTTACCGGAACGCAGCCGCTGAGTACATATCTATTTTCCTTTGCAGCAGGGCTTTGGAAGAAGGAGACGCGGTTTCACAACGGCGAGCCCCTGAGCGTTTATTTCAGGGAAGAGGACCCCGCCAAACTGGCGCAGCTGGACGATATCTTCCAGACGGTTTTCACCTCGCTCGATTGGATGGAAGAATATACCGGCATACCCCGGCCATTCGAGAAATACGACTTCGTGATAGTCCCCGGCTTCCAGTTTGGCGGCATGGAGCATCCCGGAGCCATCCTTTACAACGAGCGCCTGATGTTCCTGGGCCCCTCGCCTACCACCGCCGAGCGGCTGCGGCGCACCGAACTCATCGCCCACGAAACCTCGCACCTGTGGTTCGGCGACGCGGTGACCATGCGCTGGTTCAACGACGTCTGGACCAAGGAGGTATTCGCCAACTACTTTGCGGCGCAGATTGCGGCGCCCCTTTTTCCCGATGTAAACAACCCTCTGCGCGAGTTCCGCGGCTTCAACATCCCCGCCTATGCCGAGGACCGCACCGCCGGGACCAACGCCATCCGCCGTCCGCTGGATAATCTGGCCAACGCCGGCCTCATCTACGGCAACATAGTGTACGACAAGGCGCCGGTGGTAATGCGCCTGCTGGCCGACATGCTGGGGCCCGAGGCGTTCCGCAGCGGCCTCAGGGAGTATCTGAACAAGTATCTATACGGCAACGCCGACTGGAACGACCTGATATCCATCCTGGACAGCCATACCGACGCCGACCTGGCGCACTGGAGCCGCGTCTGGGTCGAGGAGGCGGGCATGCCCCGCATCCGGTGTTTCCTGGCGGACGGGGCGCTTATCCTCACGCAAGAAGATCCGCTGGGCCGCGGATTGCTCTGGCCGCAGAGGATAGTTGTCTCTGACTGGGAGGGGAAGAGCGTGGAATCTGTCTGGCTGGACAACGGGAGTGCGGTTTACAGCCGCCCCGGCGGCTATACAGGACCGCTGCTGCCCAACCTGGATGCCCTCTCGTATGGCTACTTCATTCTGGAGGGCGATGCCGCAGAAGCGGCGCTGGCGGCCGTATCTACCCTTGAGGCGCCCGAGGCCCGCATCAGCCTGCTGGCTACACTCTATGAGAACTATCTGAACGGAAAGGTCGAGCCCTCCCGGTTCCTGGACGCCCTCACGGCAGTGCTCGCCAAAGAGCAAGACCCGCTGGTGGCGGCCGCCGCCGTATCATATCTCGGCAACATGGCCAAGCACGGCCCGCTGGCGGCATCGCCCGATATTGAGCATCTGTTGCTTTATACCGCCGGACGCGACTCCGCCTCCGGGGATATCCGCCTGACCGCATTCAGGTCGCTTGCAGGCATATTCTGCAGCCGCAAGACCGCCCACCTGCTGATGGATGTCTTCATGCAAGGCAAAGGATTCCAGGGGCTGCAGCTGAGCGTGCGCGACTACATGTCGCTCGCCTGCGAACTTGCCATCAGGCTGCCCGAGCGCAGCGAAGAGATCTTCCAGACGATGGTTGCGCGTATCGCCAATCCCGATATGCTGCGGGAATTCCAGTTTGTCTGGCCCGCCACAAGTGCTGGCAAGGCTGCGCGCGACTCTGTGTTCAACGCCCTGCTTCAGCCTTCAGGCCGCACAGTGGAGCCCTGGGCAGAGAGTGCGCTGGCGTACCTTAACCACTCCCTGCGCGAAGCGGAGTCGATAGAATATATCCTTCCCGCACTGGAAAAGCTAGAAGAGGTGCAACGCACCGGCGACATATTCTTCCCCAAGAACTGGTGCAATGCACTGCTGGATGGCCACGACAGCCCCGAGGCCGCCGCCGCGGTACGCACCTTCCTGGACTCGCACCCCGACTTCCCTCCCCTTCTCAAATCCAAACTCCTCCAGAGCGCCGACCATTTGCTGGAATAGTTTCTTGTGAGAAATCGTGAGGCCGCGCATTTGATATACAAACGAACAAACCAAAAGTACCATGAAAACCTCACGAATATTACTGACGGCAATGGCTGCCGCTTCCCTGCTGACAGCCTGCACGAAGGCAAACTACTTCGCACCCGATGCCATGTACGACGGCGCGATGATGGAGTTTAGCAATGAGGAGTTGCCGAACCCCGGTGAAGGAGATGATTTCGACAAAATCGTAGAGAACGATTTCATCCAGACCAGCCAGGAACCCACCTCGACATTTTCTATCGATGCCGACGGCGCCGCTTACGCCTATATGCGCCGCGCCGTGAAGGATGGCTATCTGCCCAACGCCAACAGCGTCCGCATTGAGGAATACCTCAACTACTTCACTTTCGACTATGCAGAACCCACGGGCGATGAGACCGTATCTATAAATGCAGAGGTCGGCGAGTGCCCCTGGAACGAGAACCACAAACTTCTCCGCCTCGGTCTCAAGGGCAAATCGATAGCCGAGAATGATATTCCAGTCGCAAACTTCATATTGCTGATAGACGTTTCCGGCTCCATGGCCGGCAACGACCGCATCGGCCTGATCAAGAAGGGCCTCTGCAGCATGCTGGACTACATGAAGCCCGCCGACCGCATAGCCATAATCACCTACTCGGGCGAAGTTAAGAAGCTGCTGAAATCGACCCCCGTGTCAGAGGCCAAGAAGATCAAAAACGCCATAAATCAGCTCAACACCGACGGTTACACACCCGGCGGCCAGGCCATGAAGATGGCCTACGAAGAAGCCGTACAGAACTACATAGAGGGCGGGAACAACCGCATAATAATGTGCACCGACGGCGACTTCAACGTTGGAGTGACCGACACCGACGCGTTGGTAGAGATGGTAGAGAGTTATCTGGACAAAGGCATTTACCTGAGCGTCATGGGCTTCGGCACCGGCAACTATGCAGATGCCCGCATGGAGAACATCTCGAACCACGGCAACGGCACTTATACATATGTCGACTGCGAACAGGAGATGCTGAAGGTATTCGTGGACGAGCGCAGCCACTTCTACAGCGTCGCCAACGACACCAAGTGCCAGATTACATTCGTCCCCGAGGTCGTCGACAGTTACCGCCTAATCGGCTACGAGAACCGCGTGATGAACAACGAAGACTTTGAGGACGACACCAAGGATGCCGGCGAAATAGGCTCCGGCCAGACCATCACCGCCCTCTACGAGATCGTTCCGGCAGAAGGCTTCGCCACCAATGCTTCGCTGGCAAGCTTCGACGTCCGCTACAAGAAGGCGCTCGGTGGCGAGAGCCGGCCGCTGAGTCTGAATGTCACAGTGCCGCCCGCCGGCAGCCAGGCATCCGCCAACCTGAATCTCGCCTCCGGCATCGCAGCCTACGGCCTCACCCTGCGCAATTCTCAATACAAGGGGGCTGCTTCTTACGACATGGCCAAAGAGCTCGTGGCAGCATCCAACAAGACCCAGGACAAGTACCGCACCGAACTCGAGCAGCTCATCCAGAAGGCAAAGCAGATAGCCAACAAACAGTAAAAACACTATCTTTGCCTGCCCAAAGGCAGGCTGATATGAGAAGAATCGCATTATACATATCTATGGCTCTGGGGCTGGCATTTGCCGGCCCCAAAGCATTTTCGCAGGAAACTTACGCCATCGACAGTGTCGCGGTGACGGCGACCAGGATGCCGGTGACGATGCACGCCGGCGCCAGGGCGGTGACGCTTCTGGACAGTGCAGCGATAGCTTCCGCCCCCGTCCAGACGGTCAATGACCTGCTCAAGTATACCGTCGGGGTAGATGTGCGGCAACGCGGGGCGTTCGGCATGCAGACCGACATAAGCATGCGCGGCGGCACATATAACCAGGTGGCGGTGCTTCTGAACGGCATCAACATCACCGACCCCCAGACGGGGCACAACAGTTTTGACTTTCCGGTCAGTCTGGATAATATCGACCATATTGAGGTCGTAGAAGGCCCGGCGGCCCGCGTCTACGGCACGTCGGCCATGGTGGGCGCCGTCAATATCGTCACCAAGGGGCACGTGCAAAGTCCCTCTTTTGGTACGACTGGCGACGTGGACCTGAATGGCAATATCTGGCCACGCGAAGAGAATCGCAAGGTCCGCTCTTTGAACTCGAGAATCGAGGGCGGCTCGTTTGGATACTTGAACCTGGACGGTTCGTACTACACTTCTGACTGTCACGACTTTCACGATATATCCTTAAACATTTCGCAAAGCAAGGGCTACAGCAAATGCGCCGAAGGCACCCCGAACTCCGACTTCAAAGTTGCCAGGGTTTTCTACGACGGAGGGCATGAATGGACCCGCCGCAATCTTACCTGGCAAGCGGGATTAATGGGAAAGTTTTTTGGTGCCAGCACCTTCTACAGCCCTAAATACGACAATCAATACGAGAGTGTTGTCAAGACGTTTCTGGCGGTTCGCAGCGAGGGTCGCGGCCCGCTGCATTTTACCCCGTCGGTGTACTGGAACCATGGCGAAGATGAGTTCCAGCTTTTCCGTGACGACCCCGACAAGTATCCATACAACTACCACAAGACCAACGTATTCGGTGTAAATCTCAATTCCTGGACAGATTCCCGGCTGGGCCGCACCGCGTTCGGCGCCGAGGCGCGCCACGAGGCCATCCGGAGCACAAATCTTGGAGAGAAGCTGGACAATCCCAAGGGCGTATATGTCTGCGGACTGGGCCGCACCGCATATAGTGCATTTGTAGACCACAAGGTCAATGTGGGCTGGTTCAGCCTCTCGGGAGGCGTCACCGCTGCCTATAACACCGGCAACAACGAGGGGGTCAGGTTCTACCCCGGAGCCGAAGTCAGCTTGAGGTTACCGGGAGACGAGATATATGGCCAGGGATGCCTCTATGCCTCATACAACTCGTCGTATCGCATGCCGACCTTCACCGACCTATACTATTCGGTAGGCGGACACCTTGCCGACCCCAACCTCAAGGCAGAGAAATTGCATGCGATTGAGGCCGGGATCAAGTATTCCGGCTACGGTTACAAAGCCAGCGTGATGTTATTCGCCCATCGCGGCTACGACATGATTGACTGGATTCTGGATACGACTGCCGGCGAGGATGCGCCATGGACCAGCATGAACCACACCATGATCGGTACCAGCGGAAAAGAGGCATCCGTGCAGGTTAATCTTCAGCAATTGTTCCGCACGCCAGGTTTCTTTATTCGCGACATTTCTTTTGACGCTCTGATGATGGAGCAGAGCAAAGACCTCGGCGAGAATCTCAGGAGCCTGTATTCCATGGAGTACGTCCGCAGCAAAGTGGTGGCCCGGACCACCCTTATGATTGTCAGACGCCTCACCGCCAATGTATCATACATCTACGTAGACCGCGCCACCGAGTCGGAGATGATTAAACCATATCACCTGTTGGATGCCAAACTGAACTACGACGCCAACGACCTGCAGTTCTATATGAAGGCCAACAACATCCTCAACCGGACCTGGTACGACTTTGGCGACATCCCCCAGCCCGGCTTCTGGTTCATCGCCGGCATTTCCTGCAACATACGTTTATAACCCGCTCCGGGCAGAAGCCTCGCATGAAAGCCATGCTCCCTGTCGCTTCGCCCGCTTCGCTCGCGCCCGGAATGCGCTCGCTCCCGCGACCTCGCTAACGCCGGTCGCATGCTCTTTCATGCATCGGCTATTTCTGCCCGGAAGCGAGTGCGCCTAATGGCGGCAGAACAGGTCCATTGGGTACAAATACAGCCATTTTCGTACCCAATGGCGTCATTTTTCTGCCATTGGGAACAGTGGACTAGGTGGTGAGATGTCTCGACTGCGCTCGACATGACACAGGAGGGAAACACTAAGACAATACACAGAACTGCGTGGCAGATTCCTCCCTGACACAGCAAAAACCCCGCAGCGGTTGCCACGAGGTTTTATGCCAGAAGGTGGCCGCCTAGGCCAGCTCCCACTGGGTCTTGATGAGTTCTACAGCAGCGGGGGTTGTAACGGCGGGGTCGCCGATGCTGCCGCACTCGAGGCTGATGTACTTGTCGTAGCCCATCTCCTTGAGGGCGCGGAAACCGTCCACATAATTGTCGGCATCGCCGTCCTCACCGGGATTGCAACGATTCTTGCGGCTGGCGATGTGGATGTGCTGCAGATAGTCGCGGGCAGAAATCAGGGCCGCATAGTCGCTGGTCTCCTCTTTCATATGCCAGAAATCTCCCATGCACTTGACGCCTTCGCTCTTGGCATCGCGGCAGATGGCTGCTGCAGCGCTCACCAGACGGAGGTAGAAGCACTCTGCGCGGTTCAGCGGCTCGAGAATCACTGTGGTGCCGCATTTCACTGCGTACTCGCCCAACTCATGCAACTGCTCGCACAGGTAGTCATAAGTCTCCTGGTTGTTGGGTTTGCAGGGCTCTTGGCGGGAGAATGCGGGTACCATGATGACACCCGTAGATCCGATGGCACCGGCTGCCTCTACGATGCGGCGCATGGAGGTGTCAAAGGCCTCTTTCTGAACCGGCTCGTCGGCAAGGATGAACCCCTCGAAACCTGCGCAGATAGCAGAAATCTTGAGGTTACGGCCCTCGATGGCCTTGGCAAGTTGGTCGTATTGGTTCACGAGCTCCCAGCCGCCCGGCTCAAAACCGGTCACGCCCAGGGATTCGCAATAATCCATTTTCTCTGCATAAGTCTCGCCGATGGCTTTGCCGCTCTGGAACGAGATGTTCAGCACCGCACCGGTGCCGGCCTTCTTGGCACCTGCGCAGCAAGAAGCGAGCAAAGAGGGAGCAGCAGCCACTGCAGCCGCTCCAAAAAGGGAGGTCTTGAAGAATTCTTTCCTGTTCATGACGCGCAACTATTTGGTGTCATCGCCGGGAACGGCAACTACGGGATGCTGTACAGCCTCGAGGGTACTGAGGGTGAGGGAATCCATCTCGCCAGGGAGATAATCCATATCCATACCCATGATTTCGTCCCAGGTGATGGTCTTGCCGGTGTAGGCAGCCTCGCGGCCCATGACACCTGCCAGCGTAGACATCGCGGTCTCGGTGGCCTGGTCCAGGCCTTCGCCCTTGCGGATATGGTTGATGAGATCTACATGCTCGAGGGTGTAAGGGTCGCACTGCTTGTGGTTTGCAGCCTCGGCCTCACCGTCGAACTTCCACATGATGTTGCCGTTCAGATCGCGGATGGTGTCGTCGCCGGACCACCAGTAGCCCTTAGTACCGCGTACCATCTCGCTCACGTTGTTGGAGCAGCCGTTTATCTGGCGGCTCATCGAGTGCAGATGCACGCCGTTCTCAAACTCGAAGTCGATGCTGAAGTTGTCGTACTGGTCGCCGGTGACGCGTCTCTGGCGCGAGCCGAAACCGGTAGCTGAGATGGGGTGTGCACCGCCCATCATCCACATGAACACGTCGATATTGTGTACGTGCTGCTCTACGATATGGTCGCCCGAGAGGAACTTCCAGTTGACCCAGTCGCGGATAGCCCATTCCATGTCGCTCCAGCCCTTCTCGCGCTGGCGATACCAGAGCATGCCCTGGTTCCAGTATACGTTACCGCCGGTAATCTCGCCTATCATGCCTTCCTGGATTAGTTTGAAGGCCTCTACGTAACCGCGCTGGTGGTGGCGTTGGGTACCGGTCACAACGGCCAGCTTCTTGGCCTGAGCCTGCTTGGCAGCCTTGATCACGGTGCGGCAGCCCTTGGCATCTACTGCAACCGGCTTCTCAAGGAAGCAGTGTACACCCTTGGAAACGGCATATTCGAACTGATAGGGACGGAACAACGGAGGAGTCGTGAGGATAACCACGTCCACACCGCTGTCGATAACCTTCTTGTATGCGTCAAAACCGACAAACTTCTGTGCGCCGGAGACATCGTAACCCCACTCGGTGAGGTTTGCGACAGCCTCTTCGATCCTGTCTTCGAAGACATCGCCGAAAGCAGTGAACTTGACGCCAGAAGCCGCTTCGAGCATGTTGGCAGCAGCACCTGTACCACGTCCGCCGCAGCCGATCAGGCCGGCCTTGAGCTCGCGACCCTCAATTGCCTTATCGTCGAGAGTGGGAATGTAATACTCTTCGGGGCTGCGCAGGGGGACCATCTTCGCAGATTTGTCACCGCTGCAAGAAGAAAGCAGGGGGCTGGATGCCAGCAGAGCCGTTCCGCCCAGGGCGGCGGTACAGCCAAAAAAGTCGCGTCTTGAAATTTTGCTCATGATTATATTATTTATTGATTATTTCTTCGGGAACTTCGCATACTACGCGGAATCCGATACCCTTGATGTCGGAATACCACCAGATGCTCTTGGGAACCTGAGGGTCGGTGCGCAACCACGCGTCATGCTCGGTGTGGGCACGGGCGGCACAGCGCAAATCGGCGGCATCGGAGAGATAATAACCGCCGCGGACGACATGCTCGGTACCGCTGTCGGGACCTTTGGGGTCAACCGCGCCGTCGGCCAGTTTGCCGTAGGCATCCTCTGCATACCAGTCGGAGCAATACTCCATCACGTTGCCGAGCATATTTTTAAGGCCGAAAGGATTGGCGGCCACCGCCTCGGGCAGTGCGGTGCGGTTGCGACTGTTGAGCGCATAAACCGCATTGCTGGCAATCACGGCGGTATCGGCGCCAAACAGGCGGCCGGAGGTGAACTTCTTGGGATTGCCGGCGAAATAATAAGGGGTGGTTGTGCCGCCGCGGGCAGCATACTCCCACTCCGCTTCGGTCGGGAGGCGGTACTTGCGGCCCGTCTTGAGGCTGAGCCACTGGCAGAAGGTCTCCGCGCCGTAGTGGGTCATGGTTATGGCGGGACGGTCGCCCTTGCCCCAACCCTGGTCGGGAGCGCCGTAAGGCGGCGTGGGACCGCTCACGGCATCTATATCGCTGCGCGTATTATTGGCATAAATCTTTTCGGGAGCGGTGCGGCCGGGAGACTGGGTCTCCAGGAAGAACGACCAGTACTGCGTCCAGGTCACTTCAACCTCGCCCATGAAGAAATCCGACACGGTGACTTTGCGCACCGGACCTTCGTCGGCCTTGTGGAACGGCTCCTTATCGGGGGAACCCATCTCAAAGGTGCCGCCGGGGACAGCTACCATGTTGATGGCACATACGGTGCCGGGCACTGTCTCGGTAAAGTTCTCGAAAGCGGTGACGGTGGCTGCCTCTGTGTACGGGTCTATGTCGGGCAGGCTCTCGTCGTTGGCGGCGAGATTATGTCCGTGCTGGTAGTTGGGGTTGAAGTGGCCCGCATCGAGGTGGCAGTTGATGCACTGCAGGTTGTAGTCCTTCTCGTGGTCTTCGTAATAGAGGTGGCTTATCAGGCCGTCGTCGGAGATGCCCTGGGGGAACAGGTCGGTGTGGCACTTCTTGCAAGAGGAGTTGTACACTATCTTGCTTGCGTAATCAAGTTCGCGCTTGGCCTCCCAGTTGATTTTGGACTTGTCTTTGAAGATATAGCTGAACAGGTCTTTGGTCCCCATCTTGGCCTTGGCCATGAAATGCTCGGCCGGAGTGCCGGCGGGGAGATGGCAGGCGGCGCAGTCGGTGGTGGTGCCGCTCTCGTTGCGCACGTGCATGGAGAGCATCCAGGTCGAATCGGCATAGGTGTGTACGTGGCAAGACATGCAACTCTCGTTAGACGAAGAGCGTACATAAACCCCGTTGAGCACGATCATGAGGGCGATTCCGACCACGAATCCGCCCAAAGTGAACCAAACCAGTTTTTTCTTGCCTGCAGCCATCTGACAATGTGACTATAATCGTGCGAATTTATTAAACTTTTTTGAGATTTCGCTATATTTCGCTTGTGAAGATATATCGGCCGCTGCCCACTTCGTGGCGGGTATATCCATCTTTGCAAGGGACATAAACCTCTGCCGTGGTGTTGAACGGTATCTCGACCTCGAGGGTTAAGGTGTTGCCTTCGATTTTCCAATACGACATAGCCTGGCCATAAGGAGTAAGCTCCATAGCCTTCATGTAGGTGAAACCGCCGCCCGGATGAGGCTTGATGCAGATCTTCTTGAAGCCGGGAGCCGCCTCTTTGAGTCCCGCTGCCTCGCGGTAGAGCCAGTCGCCGATGGCGCCGAAGGAGTAGTGGTTGAACGAGTTCATGCCGTTGTCGGGGATGGTGCGGTCGGGCATCATGGAGTTCCAGCGCTCCCAGATGGTGGTCGCCCCCATCTTGACGGGATAGAGCCAGCCGGGATAGCCTTCGTGCAGCAGCAACCTGTATGCCAGGTCGTTGAGTCCGCATCCGGTGAGGGCTGTGGAAATGTGCGGAGTGCCCAGGAAGCCGGTGGTGATGTGTCCGTAGGCCTCTACCCTCTCCTTGAGGCGGGCAGCCAGCATGTCGCGCTTTTCGGCAGGAACCATATCATATATCAGCGCCAGCACATACGCGGTCTGGGTATGCGAAACCAGAAAGCCGTCTTCTGTAAGATATGCCTTGCAGAATGCTTCACGGGCCTTGGCGGCGACGCTGCGGTAATATGCCTCATCTTCGGTGCGGCCCAGCACGCCCGCCGCATCGGCCATGATGGAGGCGGAATTCGCAAAGTGGCACTGCTGCAGCACCGGAGTATAGGTCACCGACGAACGGCCCGCGGTGTCGTTGTCCACATCGTAGGCAAGCCAGTCGCCATAGTGCCATCCGCTGTTCCACAAGCAACTCTCACCAGCCGATTTGACAATGAAATCTACCCACTTCTTCATGCTGTCGTACTGGTCTTCGAGCACCTGCGCATCGCCGTAGGCCATGTAAAGGGTCCAGGGGATGACGGTTGCCGCATCGGCCCAACCCACATGCCCGGCGCCTACCAAGCCGTGGACCATGGGGACCACGTCGGTCACCTGGCCGTCGGGCCACTGGTCGAATGCGAGATCCTTGAGCCACTTGGAATAGAATGCATACGCGTCGCGGTTGAAAGTGGCGGTGCGGGCGAACACCTCGGCATCGCCCGTCCAGCCAAGACGCTCGTCGCGCTGCGGGCAGTCGGTGGGGACATCCACGAAATTACCTCTCAGGCCCCATTGGATGTTGCTCTGGAGCTGGTTTACCAGCGGGTTGGAGCAGTCGAACCATCCGGTGGCGAACATATCGGAATAGCGTGCCTCGGCCACGATGTCCTCAAGCTTGATTTCTTCTTTGGAGATGCCCTCCAGCTTGATGTAGCGGAAGCCGTAGAATGTGAAACGGGTAGTATAGTCGCGCTGGCGGCCGTCGCATATATATTTGCTCTGGGCCTTGGCGCTGCGCAGGTTATGGGTATAGAAGTTGCCTTTCTCGTCCAGCACTTCGGCATGGGAGACGGTTATCTCCTGCCCCGGCTTGCCGGCAAAGGTTATCACCTCGCTGCCCACCAGGTTCTGGCCAAAGTCTATCACCAACTCTCCCGCAGGGGTCTCTATCAGTTCCAGGGCGGGCATCAGCTCGTGGGTCACTACCGGCTCGCAAGTCTGTGGTGCGAGATTGTCGTAGCCATAGTCGAGCGTCTCCACAGCGTTCCAGGCTGAGGCATCGAAAGCAGCCGTGCACCAACCTTCCTGCGCCTTGCGGGCATCAAAGGTCTCACCGTCGTAGATGGTGCTGTGCAGCACGCCGCCTGTGGCGCTCTTCCAACTGTCGTCGGTTATTATGACATCCTGGGTGCCGTCTTTATATGTAATCACTATCTGCCCCAGCAGGGCCATGCGGTCGCCGCCGAAGTTATATTTGAACGACTTCATGTCGGTCCAGCCCATGTTGCTCAGATACCAGCCGCGGGCCAGTTCGGCACCCACGACGTTCTCGCCCTTGCGCAGCAGTTCGGTAACGTCATAGGCCTGATACATAAGATGATGGTTATAGCTGGTATAACCGGGGGCCATATAGTTTATGTCCAGTTTCTCGCCGTTGAGAAAGGCCTCGTACAAGCCGTGCGCGGTAAAATAGGCGACGGCATGCTTGACGCCCTTCTTAACTTTGAAGCTGCCGCGCACAAGCGGGGATGCCTCGGTCATTGCGGGAGCGATCCAGCTGGCCTTCCAATCTTCTTTGGGCAGGCCTGTCTCGAACGACGACTTCTGGCTCCAACGGCCCGCCTTGCCATTGGCGTCCCAGATACGCACCTGCCAGGTGTAGCGGCTGGCGGGCTTGAGGGGCGCGCCGGCATATTTTACTGCGATAGAGTTGTCACTGACGACCTTGCCGGTGCTCCACACCGTGCGTCCGTCTATGTCATAAACCTTTACCTCGTATGCGCTCTGACAGTCGTCCTGCCGGTCGCTGAGTGCAATCCAGCTGAATGTCGGATTGCCGGTCACGCCCGAAGGAGCGGTCATATGATTGACTTTAGTTGAGATGACATTTACCTTAGCCGCAGCGGGAATGGCTGCCGCCAGAAGTGCGATAACGAGGATTCTTTTAAGCATGTTAGTGTATTTTTACCGTCCGTAAGCGTTTTTAAACGTTTAAAAACGTTTTTACCGGTCAAATTTAGCAAGAAAAAAATAACTTTGCCGTATTAAAAACTGACTCCTCAATGAAAACTACTTTTATCGGATGCGGAAATATGGGCGGCGCAACTGTGCGCGGCCTTATCGCCAAAGGGATCCTCAAAGCCAAGGATGTAACTTGCTGCGACCTGAGCCAGGCCTGCCTGGACAGGATGAAACAGATAGATGATGCCATCACCGTGACCACCGACAGCCGTGCGGCTGCAGAAGGTGCCGGATTGATTGTGCTCGCAGTGAAACCATGGGCAGTGGAACCGACCCTGGCAACCTTCCAAGACCGGCTGGACCTGGACAAGCAGGACCTGGTGGTAATCGCGGCAGGAGTCACTTTCGAGATGCTCTCGGGATGGCTTGGCAACAGCCGGGCCACATTGTTCAGGGCAATCCCCAACACCGCCATCGAGGTGGGCAGCAGCGTTACCTTCATCTCCGCACAGAATGCCGATGAGGCACGCACAGCCCGCATAGTGGAGATGTTCGGTGCACTCGGTCGCTCCGTCCTGATTCCCGAAGACAAGATGAGCGCCGGCACCGCGCTGGCATCGTGCGGCATCGCCTACGCGATGCGCTATATCCGAGCCGCGATGGAAGGTGGCGTGGAACTGGGCTTCCGCGCCGACGAAGCGCTCAACATCGTGCTGGGTACCGTCAAGGGGGCAGCCGACCTGCTCTCCGCCAGCGGGGAGCATCCCGAAGCCGCCATCGACAAGGTCACCACCCCCGGTGGCATTACCATCAAAGGTCTCAACAAGATGGAGGAAGAGGGTTTCACCAACGCAGTAATCGCCGGTCTCAAAGCCAGCCAGAGCAAATAAAATGGACCGCATCGCCATCAAAATAGGCAGTAATGTGCTCACCCGCGCCGACGGGAGCATCGACTTTACCCGCATCTCCGCGCTGGTCGACCAGGTTTGCGACCTGCGCCAGAAGGGGATCGAGGTGATTATGATATCGTCCGGCGCCGTTGCCAGCGGCCGCGACTCGCTCAACATCAGCACCCCGCTCGACACCGTATCCCAGCGCCAGCTGTTCTCGGCGGTGGGCCAGGCCAAGCTGATGCACACCTACTACCAGCTGTTCAAAGAACGCGGGCTGGTCTGCGGACAGGTCCTCACCACCAAGGAGAGCCTCTCGACCCGGCATCACTACCTCAACCAGAAGCACTGCATGGAGGTGATGCTCTCGGCGGGAGTCATCCCCATCGTAAACGAGAACGACACCATCTCGCTCACCGAGCTGATGTTCACTGACAACGATGAGCTCTCGGGAATGGTGGCCACCATGATGGAGGCCAAACTGCTCATCATACTCTCGGATGTGGACGGCATCTACGCCGGAGACCCCTCCGACCCCGACAGCAAGCTCATAGAAGAGATTACCCCCGGCAGCGACGCCGCCGAGCAGTTTATCAAGAGCACCAAATCTTCGCGCGGCCGCGGCGGCATGCGCACCAAATACACCATCGCCCGCAAGCTGGCACTGGAAGGGATTCCGGTGGCAATCGCGTGCGGCAAGCGGGACGGCATACTGGAGGCGGTCGTCTACGACAACCGTTCCCTCCCCTACACCCTTTTCCGCGCCTCGGATAAGCCCATTTCGGGCGTCAAGATGTGGATTGCCCACAGCGGCGGCTTCGCCAAAGGCAGCGTCACCGTAAATGCCGGTGCGGCGGAGGCCCTGACTGGCGGCGGTGCCACCTCGCTGCTTCCGGTCGGCATAACCGAGGTTGAGGGCGACTTTGAGAAGGACGACATCGTGAAGATCCTCGATCCCGAGGGACGCACCATTGCGGTGGGCAAGGCCAATTGCGACGCCGCCACCGCCCGCAAGAACATGGGCCGCCAGAAGGCGAAGGAGTTTGTACATTACGACTATTTATACATAGAGCAGTTATGATTGAGGACATTTTGACACGGGCCAAAGAGGCCGCCGGCGCAATTGCACCCCTCAGCGACCACCTTATCAGCAAGGTGCTGATGCAGGTGGCATCCGCCATCGATGCCAACACCCGCTACATCCTGGACGCCAACAAAGCCGATTTGTTCCGGATGGACCCCGACAACCCCAAGTACGACCGCCTCAAACTCACCCCCGAGCGCATCGCGGGCATTACCTCCGACATGCGCAACGTGGCCGGCCTGCCGTCGCCTCTGCACCGCGTGCTGGAGTCGCACACCCGCCCCAACGGCATGCGCATAGACAAGGTCACCGTACCGTTCGGCGTGGTGGGAGTCATCTACGAGGCCAGGCCCAATGTCACCGCCGATGTCTTCGGGCTCTGCTTCAAATCGGGCAATGTGGCCATGCTCAAAGGCGGTCACGAAGCCGAGTCGTCTAACCGCGCCATCGCCGACGTCATCGCCGACGTGCTGGTGCTCAACGGCCTCCCCAAGGAGGTCTGCACCCTGCTCCCCTCCGGCCGCGACGTCACCGACGAGATGCTGCACGCCAACGGCAAGATAGACGTGATTATCCCGCGCGGGAGTTCGTCGCTGATCAACTACGTACGCCAGACCTCCACCGTGCCCATCATTGAGACGGGCGCCGGTGTGTGCCACACATATTTCGATTCCAAAGGCAAGACCGCCATCGGCAAAGAGATTGTCTACAACGCCAAGACCCGCCGCGTGAGCGTATGCAACGCGCTGGACTGCCTGCTGATAGCCCGCGACCGCCTCGCCGACCTGCCGGAGATCTGCAAGCGCCTGCCCGACAGCAACGTAACCGTGTATGCCGATGACGAAGCATTCGCCGCACTCAAGGATTTCTACCCCGCAGAGCTGCTGCAGCATGCCGATTCAGAGAGTTTCGGCCGCGAATGGCTCGACTATAAGATGAGTATCCGCACCGTGGCCGATGTACAAGAGGCCATGGCCCACATCGCCCGCTATGGTTCGGGCCACAGCGAGAGCATCGTGACCGAAGATTCCGCCGCGGCGGAGGCATTCTGCAACGGCGTCGATGCCGCATGCGTCTATGTCAACGTCTCCACCGCCTTCACCGACGGCGCCCAGTTCGGCTTCGGCGCAGAGATCGGCATCAGTACCCAGAAACTCCACGCCCGCGGCCCCATGGCCCTCCCCGAACTCACCACCTACAAGTATATCATCACCGGCAACGGTCAGGTAAGGTGGTAGGTTTCGCCATTCAAGAGCACGCCGGCCGCCGCCCAGAATACATTTGAGACACATCTCCCGACTTCAGGGGCTCATATCGCCGCCTCAAGTCTGGAGATTGCAGTTATAAGTCGTATGGGGCATCCCCGCCGACTCTTGTTCAACGGATTTAATTATCTACAACCCGGTATATGAGCTGGGGGAGATGGCGCGCAACTCCTCTTTGACACTTTCGCTCACCTCGAGAGTTTCGATAAAGCGGGCGATGGTCTCGCGACTGACCCCTTCGCCGGTGCGGGTGAGCGCCTTGAGGGTCTCGTAGGGGTTGGGGTAACCTTCGCGGCGGAGTATTGTCTGGATGGCCTCGGCCACCACTGCCCAGTTGCTCTCCAGGTCGGCGGCCAGCTTGGCCTCGTTGAGGATGAGCTTGCCGAGACCCTTCTTGAGCGAAGCCAGCGCGATGAGCGAATGTGCTACCGGCACACCCACATTACGCAGCACGGTGGAGTCGGTCAGGTCGCGCTGCAGGCGCGATATAGGGAGCTTCTCTGCCAGATGACGGTACACGGCGTTGGCCACGCCAAGGTTGCCTTCGGCATTCTCGAAATCGATGGGATTGACCTTGTGCGGCATTGCAGAAGAACCTACTTCGCCCGCAACGACCCGCTGGCGGAAATATTCCATCGAGATATATGTCCAGATATCGCGGCAGAGGTCCATCAGTATGGTGTTGATGCGTGCCAGGCAGTCGAACAGCGCTGCCAGGTTGTCGTAGTGCTCGATCTGGGTCGTGGGCCAGGAGCGCCTCAGGCCGAGTTTCCCGTTTACGAAACTGTCGCCGAAAGCCTTCCAGTCGATGCCGGGATATGCCACATGGTGGGCATTCATGTTGCCGGTGGCGCCACCGAACTTGGCGGGATAGGTGCATTCTGCCAGCTGCCGGCGCTGCTCTGCCAGGCGGGCGGCGAACACGCCGAATTCTTTGCCCAGACGTGTGGGGGATGCGGGCTGACCGTGGGTACGGGCCAGCATCGGCACATCTTTCCACTGCTGCTCGAAGCCTTCGATAATGCCGCAGACCTCTTCAAGGGCGGGCAGGAACACCTCGCCGATGCCCTCTTTGAGCGAGAGGGGCACGCTAGTGTTGTTGATATCCTGCGAAGTGAGGCCAAAGTGGACGAACTCCCCAAAACGGGCGTCAATCTCCAGTGCGGCGAACTTCTTCTTGATGAAGTACTCCACGGCCTTTACGTCGTGATTGGTGGTGCGCTCGATCTCTTTGACCATTTGCGCATCTTCCAGCGAGAAATCCTTATAGATGGCGCGCAGGGCGTCGAAACGCTGATGGTCAAAACCCTCCAGCTGCGGCAGGGGAATCTCGCAGAGCGCTATGAAATACTCGATTTCGACCTTCACGCGGTAGCGGATCAGTGCGAATTCGGAGAAATATTGTTCAAGTTTTTCGGTTTTGGATTGATAACGGCCGTCTATTGGAGATACGGCGGTAAGGGGAGTTAACATATTTTGAAAAAATGTTAGAAATGAGCCCCAAAGTTACTAATTTTGAAAAACTAAATACCGATTTTATGAGAAACCTTACGATTATGGCTGTAGCAACTGCATTGAGCGTACTCGCGTGTGCCTGCGACCGGAACAAGGAGCAGGGCGATTTCAAATATTGTGTCGACGAGTTTGCCGACATCGGGGTCATCAAGTACCAGATTCCCGACTGGGAGTCGCTCTCGCTGCAGGAAAAGGAGTATGTCTATTATCTGGCCGAGGCGGCAAAGTTTGGCCGCGACATAATCTGGGCGCAGAACTACGAATACAATCTCCCTATCCGCAAGGCGCTGGAGACCATTATCAAAAAGTATGACGGCGCGCGCGAAGGCGAACCGTGGGAGCAGTTTATGGTATATGCCAAGCGCGTCTTTTTCTCTAACGGCATCCATCATCACTACGGCGAGCACAAGTTCTTCCCCGAGTGCGACCGCGACTACATGGTGGAATTGTTCCGCGCATGCGGCCTGGACGGCGACAGCCTGATAGAGATTATCTATAATCCCGACATCGCCCCCGTGCGCAAGTATCAGGGCACCGAGAAGGACATTATCGTGGCGTCGGCCAACCATCTTTACGAAGGGGTGACCCAGGCCGAGGCGGAGAAGTTCTACGCCGACATGGAGGATCCCGATGACCCGCACCCCATCTCGTACGGTCTCAACAGCAGGCTCATCAAGGATGCCGACGGCAATCTGGTAGAGCTCAAGTACACCACCGACGGCCTCTACGGCGAGGCCCTCACCAAGATTTGCGAGAATCTCGAGAAGGCGGCCCAAGTGGCGCAGAACGATGTACAGAAGCAGACCATTGCCGACTTGGTGGATTATTTCCGCACCGGCGACCTGCGCACCTGGGACAAATACAACATCGAGTGGGCCGACGATACCATCTCCCGCGTCGATTTCATAAACGGTTTCATCGAGGTCTACGGCGACCCGCTGGGTCTGAAGGGCAACTTTGAGGCGATGGTTAATTTCAAGGACATCGAGGCCAGCCGCCGCACCGAGATCATCAGCGCCAACGCGCAGTGGTTCGAAGACAATTCGCCCATCGACGACCGCTTCAAAAAGGCTAAGGTCAAGGGTGTTTCTGCCAAGGTCATCAATGCCGCAGTGATTGCGGGCGACACCTATCCCTCTACCGCCATCGGCATCAACCTGCCCAACGCCGACTGGATCCGCAAGGAGCACGGCAGCAAGTCGGTGACCATCGCGAACATCACCGAGGCTTACGACAAGGCGAGCCTCGAGAAGCCCAACAGCGCCCTGGCCGAATTCGCATGGGACGATGCCGAGCGCACCCGCATCAAGAAATACGGCTACATCACCAGCAACCTGCACACCGACCTGCACGAGTGCCTTGGCCACGGCTCTGGACAGTTGCTGGAGGGCACCAACCCTAATGCCCTCAAGGAGTACAGTTCGACCCTGGAGGAGGCGCGCGCCGACCTGTTCGCCCTCTACTACCTGGCCGATCCCAAGCTCATCGAACTTGGCCTGCTCACCGACCCCGAGGCGTACAAGGCAGAGTACGACAGCTATATCCGCAACGGTATCTTCACTCAGTTCACCCGCATCGAGCTGGGCAAGCAGAACACCGAAGCGCACATGCAGAACCGCAAGCTGATTGCCGACTGGTGCTTTGAAAAGGGCGCTGCCGACAATGTCATCGAGATGAAGACCCGCGACGGCAAGACCTACTTTGTGATTAACGACTACGATGCCCTTCGCGGCCTGTTTGCCGACCTGCTGGCAGAAATCCAGCGCATCAAGAGCGAAGGCGACTATGCCGCCGGCCGCGAGCTGGTAGAGAAATATGCTGTCAACATAGACCCGTACCTGCATAAAGAGGTACTCGAACGCTACGCTGCCCTCGGCCTGAAACCTTACCGCGGCTTTGTGAACCCCTCCATAGTCCCGGTCGAGAAGAAAGGCAAGGTGGTAGACTACCGCATCGAATACTGCGACGACTTCGTCGCCCAGCAACTGGAGTACGGCGACAAATACGCCACGTTATAGTTAATCGGACGAGAAATAGGCTTTTTCGGCAATCACAAGGGGAGCAATGGTGCAAGAGTTGTTTACCTACTATATGAAAAAGACCCTTACCATTATACTCATAAGCCTCCTGGCGGCACTTCAGGCTGTGGCACAACCCTACTGGAACCAGGGGAGCCGCATTATGCCGCTGCGCATACCTGTCGGCGAGCGGCCCGAATTCCTGGACCTCAACGGCGACGGACGGCAAGATGCCGTCAAAAGCTATATCTACGACGACATCCCCATCCTGTGGCTGGACGAGGACGGCAACATGCGTGAAGGGGACATCGAAGGCGACACCGTGAACGACTGCCTGCTGGCAGACCGCAACCGGGACGGCAAATACGACCTTATCATCAAGTGGGCCGACCAGAGCGGCAACGGCAAGGCAGACCTCAACCTGATTATCGAATACCCCCGAGACGGGATCCACAACATCAACTACATGTATGTGCTGGACGACGACGGCGACGGCGTGTTCAACTTTTTTGACTGGAACATCATGACCCTCTCGTGCTGGGAGAAGAACGGCATCAGCGACTTCTACACCGACTACAGCGGCAACAGCACCTTTCTCAAGACCCACCGCATCCCCGACGTGATGGAGGACCTCCGCTACCAGTGGGAGAACCCTTTCCTGTTCTACGACTGGGACGGCGACGGGCTCAGCGAGATGGCGGTGCGCTTCTGCGACGGGCAGCTCCCCAGCCAGGCGGCCAAAGATGCCGGCTACGACCTGCTTCAGCACCAGGGCTGGATGCACTGGTTCTCGATGGGCATCGACATGGACAACGACAACGCCCCGGGCAACGACTTTGACTTTGACATGACCCTATGCTACCGCGGCGAGAAGGCGGTCAACTACAGCGAATGCGTCCATCCGCTGCGCGGTATGCGCGGCATGCCCGAAGCCGACCGGTTCTTCCCCGACCCCCGCTACCGCCTCCTCACTGAACTGATTTACCCCGACCGCAAGCAGGCCTTCGACAAGGGGTTCTCGGGCAAATGGCAGCGCGCACTCCTGGCCTGGGACGAAGATGACGACTGCGGCCGCTGGGAGCGCGTAGAACTCTACGACAACCTGAACGAATTCAAGATGGGCGCAGGCCAGGGCGGCGTGGACAATAACCCTCAGGCCGACGTGGCGGGCGACCGCGGCGAGTGGGACGAAGACTTCTCGGGCGGCGGCGACATCTACATAGGTCGCTTTGACGGACGCATCCACCTGCTGGGAGCCGAGCGCGGCATCTGGCGCATTGACCAGAACACCCAGTATTACCAGGGTTTCAACCGTACCTGGCAGAACACAGCCCCGGGCCGCTACGCGACTGTCGAATATCTCGACGAGAACGGTGACGGCTTTATCGACTGCATCAAATACGACCTCGACGGCGACCGCGAATACGAGTTCGAAACCTCGCTCCATGAGCTCGGCATCGACGACAAATGCGAAGTGATCGATGTCTCGAAACTAAAGTACAGGGGTTACACCCGCCTCTTCAAGAAGGTCGCAAACGGCATGCACAAACGCTCGCAGGCAGCACTCAAGGTAGCCGGCAAATATGGTATAGAGACCAGTTGGTACGCCAAACTGATGCACCCCACCACCCTGCGCGAGAAATACCACGACGGCTGGTGGCTCCAATTCTACATCTTCAAAGACCTCGAATCCAAATTCGAGCGCGAACACGACATCGCCTCCCTCAAAAACCTCCACCACGCCTACTACTCCGGCAACTGGAAGGAGATGCTGTAAAAAAACGATACTAACTTTTCGAAACTTGAAGTCTATCCCCGTCGACGGCGATAGACTTCGTTCCGACCGAAATTCAGGGCCTTTGTAAACTCCCTGTTCTCCCGGGATTCGCGCTCTTCATCGGCCCATATAAGCCTCCAGGTATGGTCAGCCTCAGTGACGATGTCCAGAGTCTTGTCCAACCCGCTCTCCGACATCATATACTTGAGCGTCGGATATTTCCAAGCCAGATCCTTGCATCGGCCGTACATTGCGAAGAATCTTCCCCGCAGGGGACGGCATAAAATAGCGCCAAACTCGTCATCATAATTCCAGTTGTTTTCCGAACGGCAACAACAATCGGCGGCCTGGACGAACTGGTTAAATGCATCTTCAATCCGCCCAAGCTCCAGAAGCCTGAATCCGAACCTCTCGTAAGCTTCGCTTATTTGCAAGAGGTCCCGGACTTCGTATCTGGTTCCATACCTGACTTTGTCGATGAGGCTGTCAATTTCATCGAGAGATTGATGCATAAACGATGTAACCTCGCTTGGGCTCATTCTGACCTGACCATTACAGGTCCAGGCCACAAGTTGATAAACTTTTGCCATAACATTAACGTATTTCAATGAACAATCCGGCTCCCCGGCCCTTCGCATCAGGGTGCAGTGCTCCCTGGGAGTGGACCTTCGTCCGGGTTTGTTCAGTTACATGTTATGGTTGGAAAAGAAAATCAGGTGATCATAAAAAACCGCTTCGGTTTGCAAATGTACGAAATAAAGACGAATCAAGTATGGCAGGAGTGACGAAAATTGCCCGCGTGTCATCGACCAGGAATCCACACCAAAGGAGGAGAATAGATTCTGGACATGCTTACTGAAGACCCATATCTTACTCGTCAGGATATTGCTCCGCTTCTCAATCAGACGCCAGATGGCGTGAAATACCATCTGACCAGATTACAGAAAAGGTTATCTCCTCCGCATCGATGGCCGCAAATCAGGCCGATGGAAAGTCCTGGTCCGGCGTTGGATTATTCTGTAAAACAAAAATACCGGCCTGATGACCGGTATTTTTGTTGGATTGCGGGGGAGCAATTAGTAGTCCATAATAGGCTGGGGTCTGGGATTCCTACCGCCGGCCACAGTGTCGAGCTCGTCGTCGCTGATGGTGTAGCTCTGTGCGATGGCAATGAAGTCAGCTGCTTTGAGGGCAGCGCCACCAATCAGGCCGCCGTCGATGTCGGGGCAAGCGAAGAGTTCCTTGGCGTTGGAAGGTTTGCAGCTGCCGCCGTAGAGGATGGTGCAGTCGTCAGCGATCTGTGCGCCGAATTTGTCTGCAAGGAGTTTGCGGATGAATGCGTGAATCTCCTCTGCCTGCTCGCTGGTAGCGGTCAGACCGGTACCGATGGCCCAAACGGGTTCGTAAGCGATGACCACGTGACCCATCTGCTCGGGAGTCAGGCCAAAGAGAACCTCCTCTATCTGAGCCTTAACTACATCGAAATGCTTGTTTGCCAGACGCTCGTCTTTCATCTCACCTACGCAGTAGATGGGCTGCAGACCGTTCTCGAGTGCGAGAGCCATCTTTGCCACCAGGGTAGCGGAGGTCTCGCCGTAGTACTGGCGACGCTCGGAGTGGCCGAGGATTACAAACTGGCAACCGATGCCTGCAAGCATGTTGGCTGCTACCTCACCGGTGAAAGCGCCTTTGGGCTGGTCTGCACAGTTCTGCGCGCTGAGGGCGATTTTGCTGCCTTTGATAGCTTCACCAACGCTGGTCAGATGGACAAACGGCGGTGCAACTACGAGGTTGACATCAGAGGGAACTTCGCTCATGGCAGCTACCAGATCGTTGGCCAGTGCCACGCCTTCGGCAACGGTAGTGTTCATTTTCCAGTTGCCTGCAACTATTTTTCTACGCATATTATTATGTATTTATTAGGATTTCAAACGGATGCAAAGTTATAAATATAATTTTTACCTTTGTCAAGATGGATAAGTTATTTCTTATAGATGGTCATTCATTGATATTCAGGATGTATTACGCATTCATGCGGCGTCCGATGATCAATTCGAAAGGCGAAGACACCTCGATACTATACGGTTTTACCAAATACCTTCTGGAGATAATCTCCCGCGAGCAGCCGACCCACCTTGCGGTGGCGTTTGACCCTCATGCGGCCACATTCCGCCACGAGGCATATCCTCCCTACAAGGCCAACCGTAGTGCCGCCCCAGAACTTGTGCACGAGGCGCTGGAGCCGTTGTGCGAACTGATGAAGGCAATGGAGATCCCGGTGCTGATGCGCCCCGGCTTCGAGGCCGACGACGTGATTTGCAGCGCCGCCAAGCACTTTGCGGGCGATGCGATGCAGGTCTATATGGTGACTCCCGACAAAGATTTCGGGCAGGCGGTGCACGGCAACGTGTTCCAGTACAAGCCGGGCAAGGCGGGCGGCGACGACACCGTGCTGGACGAGGCGGCAATATGCGCCAACTACGGCATCGAGAGCTCCCGCCAGGTCATTGACATACTTACCATCTGGGGCGACGCCTCCGACAATGTGCCGGGCGTAGCGGGCGTGGGCGAGGTCGGCGCCAAAAAGCTGATAGGCAAATACGGCAGCGTAGAGAACATCTACGCCCACCTGGACGAACTTACCCCCAAGCTGCGCGAGAGTTTCGAGGCGGCGCGGGACCACATCGCCATGAGCAAGTTCCTGGTCACCATCAAAGATGACATCGACGTCGGAGTCGGCATCGACGACCTTCGCCTGACTGCCACCTGCAACGCCCAGGTGCGCGAACTCTTTGACAGATACGAATTCCCGAGCCTGATAAAGATGCTCCCCGAGGGCGACGGCACCATTGCCGCACCCAAGGCCCGGCACCTCGAGTGCGATAAGGTCTCCGGTAGCGAATTGATAAGCCTGGCCCGCTCCGGCGGCAACGTGGCGGTGAGCGTAGCCGACGCTATAATCCTCTCGGTTGGGAGCAAATACGCCACATTTGCCCTGGACGATGCATCTGCCATTGCCCTGCTAGCCGACGAAACAATAGTCAAGTGCGGACACGGCCTCAAAGAGAGCATGCACCGCATCGCAAAGGCGGGCGGTCGCATCGCCGGTCCTCTCAAGGACATCGAGATAATGCACTATCTGCTCAACCCCGAGGTGAGCCACAAGGTAGACTACCTGCTGCGCAGCTACCTGGACATGGCCCTTGAAGCGGGCGAAACCGACGGCGGGCAGCCGCAGGCGGTGCAACTGGACCTCTTCTCGATGGCGGCCGACACCGAAGCCAAAGAGAACGAATCGGCCTGCCGGAGCCTGGTGGCAACCGGCCTCCTCTCCCCCATTATCGAGAAAGAGCTGCGAGAGGCCGAACTCTGGAATCTTTACGAGACGATAGAGATGCCGCTGATTACAGTGCTGTTCGAGATGGAAGCCAACGGCGTCAAGATAGACACCACCCAGCTGGCGGCGTTCGGCGCCTCGCTGGAGGGCGACATTGCCCGCCTGGAGAGCCAGATACGCGAGATAGCCGGGGACCCCAACCTCAACGTACAGTCTCCCAAACAGATAGGCGTGCTGCTATTCGAGAAGCTGAAGCTCGACCCCAAGGTCAAGAAGAGCCGCACCGGAGCCTACACCACCGACGAGGAGACGCTGCAGGCCCTCAGCGACCGTCACCCCGTGATAGGGATGATACTCGAATACCGCGGCCTCAAGAAACTTATGAGCACCTACGTGGCGCCCCTGCCAAGCTATATCGACCCCGCCGACGGACGCATCCACACCACGTTCACCCAGGCCCTCACCGCCACCGGGCGCCTCTCCAGCGTCAAGCCCAACCTGCAGAACATTCCGGTGCGCACCTCGCTGGGGCAGGAGATCCGCCGCTCCTTTGTGCCGGGTGCAGACTGGATCGTGGCGGCCGACTATTCGCAGATAGAGCTGCGCATCATGGCGCATCTTAGCGGCGACCCTTCGCTCGTGGCCGATTTTGCCACCGGCGACGACATCCACGCCGCCACCGCCGCAAAAATCTTCGGGGTGCCGGTGGCGGAGGTCACCAAAGACCAGCGCCGGCAGGCCAAGACCGCCAACTTCGGCATAATGTACGGCATATCGTCGTTTGGCCTGGCGCAGCGGCTGGGCATCCCACGCACCGAAGCCAAGGCGCTGATTGACGACTACTACCGCACCTTCCCCGGCATCCGCACATATATCGACAAAGTCATCGCCCAGGCTTCTGAAAAAGGGTACGTCGAGACCATCTTCGGCCGCCGCAGGTATCTTCCCGACATCAAGTCCAAGAACTTTACCGTCCGCAGCCTGGCAGAGCGCAACGCCGTCAACGCCCCCATACAGGGGAGCAGCGCCGACATCATAAAACTGGCCATGATAAACATCCGCCGACGCCTCAAAGAGGATGGCTACCGCAGCCGGATGGTGCTGCAGATACACGACGAACTGCTGTTCGACGTCTACGAAGAGGAGCGCGAGAGGCTCATGCAGATGGTAGTCGGCGAGATGCAGAACGTATGCAAGCTGGCCGTGCCGGTGACCGTAGATTGCAATGCCGGCAAGAACTGGCTCGAAGCACATTAACGATATGGAAGAGATTCTTAAATACTTTCCAGCCCTGGACGAAGGCCGCCGCGACCGGTTTGCGGCGCTCGATGCCCTGTATGCCGACTGGAACTCCAAGATAAACGTCATTTCCCGCAAGGACATGGAGAGTTTCTACACCCACCATGTGCTCCATTCGCTCGCCATCGCAACCACCATGGACAATGTGCTAGGCATCGGCGGCCAGCGGATCCTGGACCTGGGCACCGGCGGAGGCTTCCCCGGCATCCCGTTGGCGATATACTATCCACAGAACCGGTTTGTGCTGTGCGACTCCATCGGCAAGAAAATAAAAGTGGCCGGAGCGGTGGCAGAAGAACTCAAGCTGGACAATGTCCAGTGCGTGAATGCCCGTGTCGAGACGCTCGAAGGAGGCTTCGACTGGGTGGTTTCGCGGGCAGTCGCCCCGCTTGACAAGATACTCGGCTGGGTGCGCGGCAAGTGGACCAAAGGGGTAATCTGCCTCAAAGGGGGCGACGTCGAGAGCGAAATCGAGCTCTGCATACGCAAGCGGTTGCTCGACCCCAAAAAGGTCATGGTCAGCGACATAAGCATATTTTTCAAAGAAGATTGGTTCGAAGGGAAAAAAGTTGTGACTGTATCGTAAGTAAATTTGGTATTTTGCTAAAGACTACTTACTTTTGCAGTCCCCAAAAATAGAAGTAATAAAAATCTATAAATATGAAACGTACATTTCAACCCTCGATCCGCAAGCGCCGCAACAAACACGGCTTCCGCGAGCGTATGTCCACTCCCAACGGCCGCCGCGTGCTCGCAGCACGTCGTCGTCACGGACGCAAGAAACTCACCGTTTCTTCCGAAGACAGATTCTAATATCTGAACTGGATATACAAAAATCCCGGCCTGGACAGGTCGGGATTTTTGTTTTATGGCCCTCTCGCCTACTCTTCTACACGGTCGTAGACAATCGGCTGCTGCAGCCTGAAGTCGAAGAGGGTAAGCGAACGCAGGTGGTAATATGTCACCCAATAGTTCTGCATGGAGGCAATCAGGTTCTGGCGGGCGTTCTGCCAGTGGGTCTGAGCCAGCGACAGGTCGTAGACATCGGCCTGTGCCATCATAAAGCGGCGCAGGGTCTGGGTATAAGCATCTTCTGCCAGTTCCAGTGCCTGGCGGGAATTGTCTACCATGGCCTTGCGCTCGTTGAAGGCATCCACGGTGAGCATCACATCCTGCTCTAGTTCCCGCTCTGTCTGCGCCTTGGTACGGTCCAGGGCATCTACCTTGCTGCGGGCGGCCAGCCACGCGTTGCGGCGCTTGCCCCAGTCCATGATGGGGACATTGAGCGAGAGCGACACCTGATCCTGCGGCAGCAGGTTGCGGTACACCTCGTTGATCTTGGTAGAAACCTGGTTGTATCCGACGGAAACATCCGCCCCCAGATTGAGGTTCTTCTCTACGCGGGCCTTGGCCTCAGCCTTGCGGGCCTCGGTGCCGGCCAGCTCGAGCGCGACATATTTGGGATTGTTCTTGCGGGCATACATCACCGCCTGCTCGGAGTCGATAAAGAGTTCGCCAGGGACGTCGGGAAGCACCACCTCTATGTTATCAGAAGGGTCCAGATTGAGTATCGTGGCCAGTTCGCGTGCCGCCTTGCCGCGGGCTATGCGGGCGTTGGCGAGCATATTCTCGGCATTGACCTTCTCCAGTTCGAGGATGCTAAGCTCCGCCTTGGAGATGGAAGAGATGCGGTAGCGGCGCTCTGCGATGGCAAAGATAGTGTCGCAGGAGGCCAGGTACTCTTCGCACATCACCAGCTGGTCCTCTGCCAGCGCAAGGGTAAAGAAGCGGCCTACGGCATCTTCGTTGGTTGTCTCTATGTTATATGCCAGCTCCTTCTCGGCATGGGTAAGCTCCAGGTTGGCAATCAACTTCTCCCACTTGAGGGGGTTGAAGAAAATCAAATCCTGCTTATAGCCCATGGAAATAGGGATGGACATGAACTGGTTCTGCCCGGTGTCGCCGAAGGTGCGCATATAGCCCATCTGCGACGTCACGTAAAACTCACCGCCCAGGGGGGCCACCGCCTGGCGGGCGGTAATCCCGGCCTCGGAATAGATATACTTCTGCTCACGGTAGATATCCACGTCCTGTTCGCTGACGTAACGGCGGGTCATGTAGCGCTCGAACTGCAGCGGGGTCGACTCCAGCATGAACTGCGGCAGGCGCGACGCCTTCCAGGAGAGATAGTTGTAGCGGGAGATATCATACTCGCTCAGGTAACGGCGCACCACCAGCGAACTGTCTTTGGCCAGCTGCAGGGTGCGATCCAAATCGAGCCGCACCGACTCCTGGGCCACGACAGGTGCCAGCGACGCCGCGAGCAAGACTATTGTAAGGAAAAACCTTCTCATAGCGCCCGTTTACTTGACAATGTCTACGTTCATACCGTCGAACAACCCCTCGGAGCTCTGTAGGCTCGCGCGCAGCAGCACTGCGCCCTGGGCATCCACTATCGGGTTGATCTCTACGACGGTGGCCTCGTACATCGAATGGGGGCGAGAGAGGGGCACCACATGCAGCACGGTACCGATGGGGAACGAGTCGAGGTCGGTCTCGATAACCCGGAACTCTACCTCCATCCCCTCTTGTGAAACTATCCTGCAGATGGGGACTCCCGGCTGCGAGAGTTGGTTGGCCTGTATCGCCAAGTTGGCCACAACGCCGTCGAAGGGAGCTGTCACGATGCTTGTGCGGTGGTCGTAACGCGCCGCGTCAAGCTTGCTGTTGGCCATCGCGAGCTGGTTTTGCGCCAGCAGGTAGCCCGACTTGACCTCCGAGGTCGATTGCACCATAGCCGGCACGGCCGCCATGTTCTCCGGGTCATAACCCTGCGAGATAATCACATCCTGCTTCTCCAGCATCGCCTGCTCTACCTGCAGTTCTGCCTGCTCTACGGCAAGCGTCTGCTGCTGCAGCGCATTCTCCAGGGTGAAGACCTCGAGGGCGGCGATGGTCTGCCCGCGGCGGACCTTCTCTCCGTTGTGCACCATGACCCGCGCCACGGGGAGCGACTGCCTGAAGGCCAGGTCGGCATAGCGGGAGGCCACGACCTTGCCGGTCATGCGCACCTCGGCGACTGCGGGAATCTCTTCTGCTTGCTGAACGGGCTCTTCTGCGACGACTTTTTCGGCAGCGGGAGCCGGTTGCTCCTGCGGTACATCCTGAGCCGTCTGGCGACACGATAAGAGTGCCATGGCAGCCATCAGCAATATGGTAAAACGCTTCATATCTGAAATTATAATTGTCTTAAACTCATTTCGTAGAACAGGCCCTGCTTCTCCATAAGCTCTTCGAAGTTGCCCTCTTCTGCAATCTTGCCTTTGTCGAGCACGATTATTCTGTCGCAATGACGGATGGTAGAGAGACGGTGGGCTATCACCACACGGGTGCAGTTCAGCTGGTCCAGGTTGTCCGAAACCTGCTTCTGGCTGATATTGTCCAGGGCGCTGGTCGCCTCGTCAAAAAAGATGATTTCGGGTTTGGAGATCAGGGCGCGGGCAATCAGGATGCGCTGCTTCTGGCCGCCGGAGAACCCGCCGCCACCTTCGCTCACCAGCGTGTGCATCTGCATCGGCATGCGGCGCACGTCATCTTCGAGACTGGCCATGCGGAGTGCTTCCCACGCATCCTCCTGGGTCGCCCAAGGTGCGGTGATAGTGACGTTGTGGAAGATATCCCCGGTGAAGAGCGAGCCGCTCTGCAGGCAGCATCCAATCTTGCGGCGGAGGCTGGTCTTGTCTACCTTTGAAAGGTCGTAATTGTCGTAGTAGATACCTCCCGAAAGGGGTTGTTCGAAGCCGAGCATCAGTCGCATCAGGGTCGATTTGCCACAGCCGGACTTGCCCACGATGCCCACATACTCACCCGGTTCTATCTTGAGGCTCAGGTTGTCGAGAATCATGGGGCCGTCTTCCTGGTAGCGGAACGACAGGCTCGAAACCTCTATCGCGCCAAACAGGTCATCGACCTGCGGGGCCTTGGCCTCCATCTCGGGCACCGCCTCCAGAATCGGTTTCACCGACTCCAGCAGCGGGTAAATCTTGGCCAGTTCGGGGACTATCTTGTGCATCTGCACCACGGCGGAGGTGATAAGACCGAACGCCGAGCTGAATGCGATAAAGTCAGAAGTAGTGACGCCGAGGGCGACGGTATCCCAATAGATGAACGCCGTACCACCGAGCGCCAGCAAAGTGGTGAGTGCCGGAAGAAGCACATCCTTGGTGGCGGGGTTGTAGAGGAAACGCGCCTGCTCGCTGTAACGGTCGAGCCAGCGGGTGAAAGCCCTGGTCTCGCTGCCCGAAAGCTTGATCTTCTGGATACCGGCGAACATATTGTATTCCAAACCGCTAAGGTGTGCGGCGCGGTTGGTATACTGAAGGTGCACTTCCATCGAGGTCTTATAGTTGAACCACAGCAATACCGCCTGCAAAATGAGGATCACCATCACGGGCAGTATCAGCTTGCCTCCATATAGCCATACCTGAACCAGATAGATGGCAGAGAGCACGCCGGTGAGCAGTGTACCCACGACCCCTTCGTTTATCAGGCCGCAGAGCTTGGTGACGTTGTTCAACTTGGCAGAGAGCTCGCCGCTGGGGTTCTTGGAGAAGAATGCCGGGCTCAGCAAGAAGGTGCGGGCCATCATGGCGTTCTGGGCGTGGAGTTCGATGATGTTGCGGACCCTGTGGACATACAGGTTGCGGGTCATGGTCATCAGCACCGTGCCGATTACGGCCCCAGCCAGCAAGCCCGTGATGGGGAGCAGGTCGGCGGCGTCGCCCGTGGGAATCACCGAATCAAAGATCAACTTGTTGGCCATAGGGGTGAACATGCCGAGCAACAGCACAATCAACGTAGCCAGCACCAGCAACCACACGTTGGGACCGCTTACGGTCTTCCACGAGAAGCTGAGCAAATCCTTGAGTCCCAACTTCTTGAGCGGGAGGGGTTTGGTAAACGTGATGGCCGAATGGGCCAGTTTTTCGGACATCTCCTTGCGGTTGACCTTACGGAAGCGGCCGTCCACATCGCGATAGCGGTAGCCCAGCCCCGAACGGGTCTGGGTAAGGGCGACCAGGCGGCCGTCCAAAGAGTAGCCCAACAGCGGACCGACGCATTCGCGCCACCATTCGCCCCTGAGGCGGATGCGGCGCATCATGATGCCACGGGGACGGAGGATTCCGGTGAGAATCTCCTCGGGGGTGAGCATCTCGTCGTCTTCCAGCTCATAGTCCTTGACTTCGAGCGCCTCCAGTATCTGTACCAGGGCCGAACGGTCGTTCTGCGGCACGGCGCGACGCTCGGCACGGAAACCGAGCCGCTCGGCGCTACGCTCACGTACTTCGGCCAGGTGGGCCTCTTCCAACTGGTGACGCTTCTGGATCTGGTTTATAAATATCGCCATAACTTATTCGCTTAACATAAGGTTACGGTAGAGTCCCTCCTGCTCCATCAACTCTTCGTGAGTCCCCCGCTGGAGTATCTTTCCCTGATCCATTACTATTATTTCGTCGCAGTCGCGGATGGTCGAAAGGCGGTGCGCAACTATAATCTGGGTAGGTCCCATCATCCTGATGGAGGTCATCACCTCATCTTCGGTAGTGGGGTCGAGGGCCGACGTCGCCTCGTCCATGATGAGGATGGAGGGCTCTTTGGCCAGCGCGGTGGCAATCTCGAGGCGTTGCCTCTGGCCGCCGCTGAAGTTCTGGCCGCCCTTGACGACCTTGGTGCTGAAGCCTTCGGGACGGCTCACGATGTCGGCGCGGATCTGCGCGTCGTTGCAGGCCATCATCACGGTAAAGTCCTCGATGCTCTCGTCCCACATCCTCACGTTCTGCATGATGGTGTCGTCGAAGAGCACCACGTTCTGGTCGATTACTGCCACCGAGTTGGTGAGCTCTTCAGAAGAGATGGACTCGATGGAGCGCCCGTCGAACAGGATCTCTCCCGACCACGGCTTGTAGAGGCCGGAGATGAGTTTGGCCAGGGTCGACTTGCCGCAGCCGCTGCTCCCCACGAACGCCACGCTGTGACCGGGTTCGATGCGGAGGTTGAAATTCTCGATAAGGGGCGGCTGGAGCGGAGAGTAGCCGAACGTCACGTTCTTGAGCTCCAGCAGGCCGCCGAGTTTACCCTCGGACATTTCGCCCATGTTGTCGCGGTGGTCTTCGGGATATTTCATCACATCTTCTACACGCTCCATCTGGCTGCGCATCTCCACGATGGTGCGGGAAGCGTCTACCAATTCGTCTACAGGAGCCATGAAAGATGATATGAAGCCCTGGAAGGCGAGCAGCATACCGACCGTCAGGTCGCCCTTGAGTATCAGCAGGGCGCCGAGCGAGAGTACCGCGGTGTTCACCACCCCGCCCACAAGTATGGGCAGCAGGCCCAGCTTCATCTGGTCTTCGTGGGCGTTGAGCTCCATGTTGAATTTACGCGCCCACAGGCCGCTCCAATATTCGAAGAAACCGGCCTCGGCGCCCGCCGCCTTGATGCTCTCCATGTTGTCTATGCAGGAGATGGTGGCGGAGAAATATTTGCCTTCGCTCTGCTCGAGCGAACGTATGACATTGATTCTCTTGCGTGAGAGATAGAGCACCGCCGTCATGTTGATGATGGCCGCTACGACACCGACCAGGGTGAGCGGTACCGAATAACTGATCATCAGCGCCAGGTAGAGACCCAACAGCACGATGTTGATAATCTGCGGGGCGAGGACCTCGACCAGCGAATGGGTGATGCTCTCGTTCAGATGCTGGCGCTGCTGCAGGTCACCCACGCCACGCATCGCAAAGAATGACATGGGCAGGCGCAGGACATGCTGCAGATATTGTACGTTGCCCCTCATGGCCAACGCACCCGCTATACGCTTGGAATAACGGCCGCTCAGATAAGCGATGGCAAACTGGAATAGCGCTGCGGCTCCCATCGCCACAAAGAAAGGCGTGGTCCAGGCCGGGTTGTGTCCCGATATGATTTCGTCGATAAAGATTCTGGTGAACAGCGGGGTGATGAGCGCCAGGAACGCAGCCAGCAGCGAGAAGATGAAGGTCAGCACAAAAGCCTCCCTGGCCCCCCGGATATTCTTCTTGAGATAAGAGATGATGCTGGTCTGCTGCCCCCCTTTCTCGAACTTTTCGCCGGGAGAGAATGTCAGCGCGATGCCGGTGAACGACTTGCGGAATTCGTCCATGGGAATCTCCACCGGACCCCTTCCCGGGTCGTTGAGGCATGCACGCCCTTTGCGATAGCCGCGGAACACCACAAAATGTTCGAAATTCCAGTGGATGATGCACGGGGCCATATCTGCCAGACCCTCCGGGGTCGCACGATATCCGGAGGCATTCAGGCCAAAATTGCGGGCGGCGTGCAGGATGCTCTTGGCAGAAGAACCGTCGCGGCTCACGCCGCAAGCGCCACGGACCTCCTCCAGCGGCAGCCACTTGCCAAAGTATGCCAAAATCATGGCGAGGGACGCAGCACCGCATTCCACGGCCTCCATCTGCATCACCATGGGCACTTTGAACACCTTGGGCTTTTTCTTTCGATTATTTTCCACGTGCGCTCTTGATTGAATTGTCCACTGCACCTGTAAGCACGCGCCATACAGGCTTGCGCTCGGTAACTATCTGGATATTGCAGAGCGAGCCGGTGCCCACCTTGAGATCTGCGCTTTTCTTACGGCTCCAAACCAGCTCGCCGTCTTTCTCGTCGAGCAGTACGCGGACCTCATATACGGCGTCACCCTCTTTGATAAAGGTGGCCAGGGGATCGAGTTTGAGCCGGCGTACAACCTCCTCGCGGGAGGTGGGGAACTGTTCGATACCTACGATATGCCCGTATGCATAGCCCCATTTCTCGCGCGCCAGGTCGGCGGGAGTGGTCTGCACCTGCATCCCCGGCTCCAACTTGCGCAAATCCTTGTAAGAGACATAGCAGAGCATCTCGCGGCCCTTCATGTCGGCGGTCTGGGGCATTATCCAGGCCACGGCTTCGCGCGCCTTGAACTCGGCTCCCTCGGGAAGGGTGTTGAGCACGACGCCCGGGCGGCCTGCCGGAAGGGTGGTCACGGCGAGGGCAGAACGCACCTGAAGCAGGGCGTCATTCGGCGCCACGGACTGGCCGTGAACGGCGATTACCCTGGCCACAGTGCCGTCGTAGGGCAGGCTCACCGGCGACGATTCGGCAAAGGGGAACACCACTCCCTGGGCGTTCACCTTGTAGTTGATGGTACCGAAGATGCACCAGTAGAGCGCCACCACGACCATGGCCAGCATAGCGGCCAGCACGACAATCAGGCGCGGCGACGATACGCGCGCCATCTCTTCGGCTTCGCTGTGGTCATCTAGAGCCGCAAGGGCTTCCTTACTGAAAAGTTCCGCCATAAGTCTACGCCTGTTCTACAGTAAGATGGCGCGTAAAGCCCGTCATCTGGAGGATTTTGTAAATCTCGGGACGGACGTGGGTGAGTTTCATCTGCCCTCCCATGGTGCGGATCACCGTACGCATGGTGGCCTGCATCACGCGCAAGCCGGAACTGGACATATATGTAAGCTCAGAGCAATCTATCTCGAGGTTGACCCCCTTTACAAGGGCCGGTTCTATCTCACGTTCGAAAGTAGGGGCGCTGAAAGTATCGATACGCGCATCGGTCTTTACAATGGTTCTTCCTTCTTCTTTGATAATTTCTGCCATATTACTATTCGTTTAAGTACTTTTTCATTGTCAACAGGTTCTTGCCCTCAAGGCGCTGGTAGGTCACCTCGTTCATGATGTTCTTCACGATAAAGATGCCCAGGCCGCCCTGCTCGCGATCCATGGGATTGACGTCGAGGTCTACATCCTGCTTCATGGTCGGGTCAAAGGCTTCTCCCTTGTCGGAAAGCAAGAAGGTCAGTTCTTTGCCGTCGCTTTCGGCAATGAGGGTAATCTCCGACTTGGTCCCCTCGGGATATGCATAGAAAATCACGTTAGTCACCATTTCTTCAAGCACCAGCTGAAGATTCATGGCGAGCTCCATATCCAGTCCAAGTTCCTCCACGATTTCCTCTACAAAACCAGAAACCTTCTCAAGTTCCGGTTCTTCATTTCTAATGGTAAGTTCGTGCTTCATAGATTTCAGTTATTGTTATTTGAGTTTTAGACATACCATGGTCAAATCGTCGTTGGGCTCGGCACCGTTGCGGAATGCCGTCACAACCTCGATAATCTTCTCAATAGTCTCTCTAGAAGAGAGTTGTGCATCTTCCCGGGCCTCGATTATCAGGCGGTCGTCGCCATACTGGCCGAGTTCGGTGTTCTCGGCCTCGTTGAGGCCGTCGGTGTAGAGCAGCAGTTTCTTGCCCCTGATGTCGGGTATCGACTCCCCGACAAACACTTCGGTCTCCCAGATACCCAGCGGGGCATTGGGTTCAACCTCCATGAATTCGCCGTCGAGGATGGGGGGATTGTGACCGCAGTTGCAGAAGTCGAGCTGGCCGGTCACGAGGTTCAGCTGGCCGATGAACATCGTCACGAACATGTTCTGTTCGTTGTCACGGGAGAGGTTCACGTTGAGTTTGTCGGCAATCTCTGCGGGCGGGAGTTCCATCTGGGCCTCGACCCTGAAGAGGTTTCTGGTCACGGCCATGAACAGCGATGCGGGTACGCCCTTGCCGCTCACGTCACCGATGCAGAAGAACAGGTTGTCGCCCTGGATAAAGAAGTCGTACAGGTCGCCGCCGACCTCCTTGGCGGGGGTCATCCAGGCGAACAGGTCTATGTCGTCGCGCTCGGGGAATGCAGGGAAGATTCTGGGAACCATGCTCATCTGGATCTCCCGGGCAATGCGGAGCTCACCCTCGATACGCTCTTTGTTGGCGGTAGTCTTGGTGAGTTCGTCGATATAGTTGACCAGCGAATGCTGCATGTTGCTGAACGCATTGCTCAGGCGGCCCACCTCGTCCGGGCGTCCCGTCTCGGGCAACTCCTCGTCAAACTTGCCGGAGGCTATCGACTCGGTCTGCTTAGCCAGTCTGCCGAGCGGCTCGAGCGAATCGGCAATGAATTTGCGGAATACGAACAACATGAGCAACAAGCCGATAATCACAATGATCAGCACCGCCAGGATCAGTCGCTGATATCCGCCAAAGATATCTTTCTCGGGGCAGACGATGGCCATGCTCCAGCCGGTCGTGCCAAGCGGGCGGAAGAAGACGTAACTGTCGTGGCCGTCCACCTTAAGCTGCCGCATGCCCGTCTCGCCTGCAAGCATCGCCCTGCCAAGGACTGTCAGGGCGGGATTGGGAGTGAGCATCGTAGGGGTGAAGATGGTCTCCAGCAGCAATCTGTCCGAATCGGGATGCACCAGGAAGGTACCTCCGCGGCCAATCAACATGCTGTATGAGTTGGGATAGGGCTTTGTCTGAGATATCGTCTCCGAAAGCCAGGTGAGGGAGAGGTCGGTGGAGAGAATGCCTATGAAGTCTCCATTTGCCTTGCGCAACGGCCGGCAATAGGAGGTAATCATCTCCTTGGAGTATATCGCGTTAGGGTTGTAGTCGAAGAAAGGCTCGGTCCAGGTTGCCTTGTCGAGCAGTTTGGCCTGGGCGTACCAGTCCATGTAGAAATACTGGTACAACTCGTTGCCCTCCTGGGCGGTTTGTATCGTCTTGCCGTCGTTATACGAAAACGCAGAGAAATAACGGCCATATTCGGGGAAGGTATATGGCTCGAACGCTATCGAGCATCCGTTCAGGTCGGGATTCTGTTCCAGTATGCTGCGGCTGTACACGAACATAGAGTCGGGGCTGTCTATGTGGCGGAGAATCTGCCACTCGGTGTTGATAGCCGCAAGCTCGACCATGCTCAGGATGGCCTCTACCCGCTGTGAGGTATTCTCGAGGACCTGGTTGGCGTGGCTGATGGCCTCCTGCCTGACCGCTGCACGGGATTGACGGAACATGAAGCCCAGCGCCGCCAGAAATATTGCCATGGCAAAAAGCACCGTCAAGTAACTGAGCCTTGCCGACAGGGATGTCCTAAAACGGTTTTTCAGTTTCTTTATCATAATGCTTATTCCGGACAAATTTGACTATACGACACTTCGTTGAGAATGAAGCCATTCTCATACAACATATGGCTGGCCTTATCTACCATCTCAGGCTTGAGCTTGAATTCGCGCTCGCCGGAATCGCGGTCCAGCTGGAGACGGAGTATCTCTTCCAGCATCAGTTTCTGGAGGACACGGTTGGTGGCGATGTGATTCTTCTGGACGTAGCTCATCACGATGTCCAGCGTCTCCTCGGGATGTTCTGCAGCCCACTCCCAGCCGCGGCGGCTCGCTTCTGCAAACCGCAAGCACTGATCCTTGTGCTTTTTGTAGAAATCCAGCGTTACGTAAACCCCGTCTTCCGGCAGGTTGTAACCGTGGTCGCAGAAACGGTATGTATTGGTCTCGTTCAGGTCCATACCGGCCTGAACCATCTGATAATATTCGTTGTAACTCATTGCCAGCGCCGCATCGATGGCTCCGGCAACAAAGAGGTTCACCGAAGAACTCAGGGGAACCCATTCATAATCGATATTCTCTTTGGCTCCCATGCACATGGCGACCTGGCTGAAACCGGCCGCCCAGATACCCACCTTCTGGCCGCGCTGGGTCAGGGGGTCCACATTGCGCCTGGACACGATGACCAGGGCGTTGTTCATGGAAGTCTGCAGTATGTTGACCAGGGGTATTCCCGAATCAATCATCTCGATGGCCTGCACCAGCTGCAGGGTTGTGGCATGGCTGCGATTACCTTTGAGCCGTTCGAACGAAGACTCGGTAAGGGAGGGGTGGATAATCTCCACATCAATGCCGGCATCCCGGTAGAAACCCTGCTCGTACGCGACGTAATACCCTGCGAACTGGGACTGGGCAGTCCATTGCGGGGTAAACAGGAATTTCTGCGCCGACATGCAAAACCCTGTGGCCAGCAGGGTTACGGTCAACAATGCTAAACGCTTAAAAAAAATCATCCTGTGTTTTTTTACTCAAAAACTCTCCGATGTGGAGGCACCGGAGAGTATTTCGAGTTGAGGAATCAAACTAGATTATTCACGAACTTGATCTTGCGGTTTTACACCACCGGTGACTTCCATGAGTTTTTCTTCGTCCAGGGGAGCCATGCCGCCTGTTACTTCGTTGAGCTGATCCTCGTTGAGTTTTTTGTTTTCCATGGTATTAGATTTAATAAGCTTATAACTCTACAAAGTAAGAGAAAAAAAAGAAAAAATGCAATTAGTTTTTACTATCTTTGCTTTGTTATGTCAAATTTTCGAATTAAAGATAAACCCTTGCTGCGCAATTTCATATGGGGCATCGTCTTCGTTGTGGCGATGGTTCTGGTGCTGCAGCTTCTGCTGGCTCTCTTCACGCGCCATAATAAAGAACTTACGGTACCCGATTTCACCGCGCTGGACATGCAGACCGTCCACCGGGTCGCAAATAACCTGCACCTGCGCGTAGAGGTGGCAGACTCGGTGTTTGTCAAGCATCTGCCGCTGGGTGTGGTATTCTCCCAGAATCCCCCCGCAGGCAGCCGCGTCAAGAAGAACCGCCGCATCTTTATCACCATCAACTCTACCGTGCCGCGCATGGTCACCGTCCCTTCGGTTATCGGTTATTCGCTGCGCCAGGCACAGGCAGAACTCTCTGCCAGCGGCCTCAACGTGGGCAAACTGACATACGTGAACGACATCGCCACCAACAATGTCCTGCGCCAGCAGTACAAGGGCCGGGATATCGCTGCCGGCAAGAAGCTCGAGACCGAGAGCAAGATAGACCTGGTTTTGGGGCTTAACTCAGAAGACAACTCTACCGACGTACCCAACGTCAAGGGCTTCACATACGGCGTAGCCGCCAGCAACATTATCGAGAACTCGCTCAACGTGGGGCGCGTGCGCTACGACGACAGCGTCCAGAACTACGCCGACAGCCTGCACGCGGTGGTCTACAACCAGAATCCCGACGCCGCCTCGAGCGTATCCATGGGCCGCAATGTAGACATATGGCTCACGGTCAATCCCGAAAAGCTCAAATAGCCGATGCTGGAAGACGATTTCAAAGAAGACGAGCTCGAGCAGTCCGAAGAGGAGCAGCCTTTGTTCGAGCACTACCGCTTTGTCGTGGACAAAGGGCAGGCTCCGCTGCGCATAGACCGCTACATCGTGAGCAAGATGGAGCAGACCTCGCGCCACCGTGTGCAGCTGGCGCTGGAGGCGCAATACGTGCGGGTCGGCGACCGTCCGGTCAAGGCCAACTACAAGGTCCGCCCGGGCGACACCATCACCATCATGCTCCCCTACCAGCGGCGCGGCTTCGAGGTCCATCCCGAGCCGATCCCGCTCAACATAGTCTATGAAGACGACGACCTGCTGATAGTAAACAAACCCGCCGGAATGGTGGTACACCCCGGTTTCGGCCACTTCAGCGGCACCCTTATCAACGCCCTCGCACACCATCTGGGGCTGAGCCAGGATGCCGATGCCGCCGACGAGCGGATGGGAATCCTGGTGCACCGCATAGACAAGGACACCTCGGGACTGCTGGTGGTGGCCAAGAACGACGAGTCGCAGCTCTACCTGGCCAAACAATTTTTCGAGCACACCATCAAACGCACCTACTGGGCTCTGGTTTGGGGCAATGTGGCAGACGATGCCGGCACCATCGAGGGCAATATAGGCCGCGACCCCAACGACCGGATGCGCTTCAAGGTGTTCGAAGACGGCAGCCAGGGAAAGACCGCCATCACCCACTACCGGGTCCTGGAGCGGTTCGGCTACACCACCTTGGTGGAGTGCAACCTCGAAACGGGTCGTACCCACCAGATCCGCGTCCACATGAATTACATCGGGCATCCGCTGTTCAACGACGACCGCTACGGCGGCGACAGGGTGCTCAAGGGGCCTCTCTATGCCAAATACAAACAGTTCATAGACAACTGTTTCGCAATAATGCCCCGCCAGGCACTGCACGCCAAGACGCTGGGCTTTACGCATCCCCGCACCCGTAAGGAGATATTCTTCGACAGCGAGATTCCCGCCGACTTTACGGCGTTGCTGGACAAGTGGCGCGCTTACGCCACCGGACGGGATATCCTTCGCAACGTTACCGAAGAAGAAGATTATTAGCTGTTGACGATCCTGTCGGCGTGAGCCGCCACAAAGCTCTTCCAGTTGGTGGAGGCTTTGGTGTCGGTCATCGGATTGGTGAGCTGGTAAAAGTGGCACATCGCGATGGCTATGGCATCGCTGGCATCCAGGTGTTTGATGTCGAGTTTGACATCCATGGTCCGCTCCAGAATCTCCTTGACCTGCTCTTTGCTGGCCGCGCCCTTGCCGGTGATGGCCATTTTGACCTTGCGCGGGGCATATTCGAAGATGGGGATATTGCGCTGCAGGGCGGCGGCGATGGCGGCTCCCTGCGCCCTTCCAAGCTTGAGCATCACCTGCGGGTTCTTGCCGTAGAACGGGGCCTCGATGGCCAGGTCGTCGGGCTTGTACTGGTCGTAAAGCTCCCCTACCTCAATGAAGATGCGGCGCAGTTTGTCAAAATGGTCCTTCTCTTTGCGCAGGTCTATGATGCCCAGGTCCACAAAGTGAACCTTCTTGCCATCGACGAGAATGACCCCGTAACCCATGATGTTGGTTCCGGGGTCAATTCCCATTATGACTCTCTGTCCCGCCTTGTTCATCGCTAGTCGATGATGTCGAAGCCGGTGTATTTGCGCAGCACTTCGGGCACCACGATGCCCTCGGGAGTCTGGTTGTTCTCCAGCAGGGCCGCAACTATGCGGGGCAATGCCAGCGAACTGCCGTTCAATGTGTGTGCGAGCTGGGTCTTGCCGGCATCGTCTTTATAACGCAGTTTGAGGCGGTTGGCCTGATAAGATTCAAAGTTGGACACCGAGCTCACCTCCAGCCAGCGTTTCTGGGCGGCGCTGAACACCTCGAAGTCATAAGTTATGGCAGATGTGAAGCTCATGTCGCCGCCGCACAGGCGTACGATGCGGAACGGGAGGCCCAGGCTTGCCACCAGTGCCTCTACATGTGCCACCATGCCGTCAAGAGCATCGTAAGACTTCTCGGGAAGGCTCAGCTGCACGATTTCGACCTTGTCGAACTGATGCAGACGGTTCAGGCCGCGGACATCCTTGCCGTAGCTGCCCGCCTCGCGGCGGAAGCAGGGAGTGTAGGCGGTCATCTTCACGGGGAAATCTTTCTGCGCGAGAATCACGTCGCGGTAGATGTTGGTCACGGGAACCTCCGCGGTAGGCACCAGATAGAAGTTGTCTACGGTTGCGTGATACATCTGCCCCTCCTTGTCGGGAAGCTGGCCGGTACCGAAACCGGAAGCCTCATTGACCATTACGGGAGGTTCAACCTCGAGATAGCCGTCCTTGCTGTTGAACTCGAGGAAGTAATTAATCAGGGCACGCTGCAGTTTGGCACCTTTGCCCTTGTATACCGGGAAACCTGCGCCGGTGAGTTTCACGCCCAGGTCAAAATCTATGATGTCGTATTTCTTGGCAAGTTCCCAGTGCGGCAGGGCATCTTCGCCCAGCGCGGGGATTTCGCCCTCCATCTTGACTATCACGTTGTCGTCGGCATTCTTGCCTTCGGGCACCTGTGCGCAAGGGAGGTTGGGGAGCAGCACCAGCAGGTCGTTCTGGCGCTTCTCGGCCTCTGCCATCTTCTCTTCGAGAGACTTGGACTGCTCTTTGAGAGCGGCCACATCGGCCTTGGCTGCGTCGGCAGCGGCACGGTCGCCAGCTTTCATAAGGGCTCCAATCTGGGCCGCCTTTGCCTTCTGCTGCTGCAGCAGGGCGTCCATTTCGCTCTGTGCGGCACGACGGTCACGGTCGCATTCCAATATCTGATCCACTATCTCTTTTGCGTCAAAGTTCTTGACGGCGAGACGTTCCACCACAAAATCGGGTTTCTCCCTGAGAAGTTTGAGTGTAAGCATTATGTCTGAGTTTTATGATTTCTTTTTGGGATTGCAAATATACACTTTTTAGCGCAACGGTCTACTGTTGAAGCCATTTTGCGAAGGCATCCGCGTCCAGATTGTACCCGCGGGTGCTTATTGTCTTCCCTGCGGGGGTCTGCAGCACATAAAACGGCTGGGCATTGACACCGAAGTCGCGGTTGGCGATGTAAGAGTTGATCTTGCCGATGGTCTTGAGCGTGCGGCCAGAGTCGGTCTTGAGCCAGTCGCTCTCGTCGGCCTGCAACTTGTCGTCGCAGTAGAGCAGGCACAGCACGTAGTTGTCCTCAAGCGCCTGACGCACCTTGGGCTCGCTCCATACGCGGGCCTCCATCTCACGGCAGTTAACGCAGCCGTGACCGGTGAAGGCTATGAACAGCGGCTTGTTCTCGCGGGAGGCCGCCTCGCGCGCCTGTTCCAGGTCAAAATATGCGCTCAGGCCCAGTGGGGCCTCCAACAGGTCGCCGTATTTGACAGTGTCGCTGCCTGCGGCAGGAGCCTGGACAGCCTGCGGGGCATAGCGGTCCAGCACAAAATCCTGAGTCTCGATGGGCGGCATATATCCCGAGAGGGCCTTGAGCGGTGCACCCCACATGCCGGGAATCATGTACACTACAAACGAGAAAGTCGCGATGGCCAGCGCCAGGCGCAGCACGCTGACGTGCTTAACCTCGCTGTCGTATTTGAATTTGAGCTTGCCCAAAAGGTAGAAGCCCAGCATGGTGAACACCGTAATCCAGATGGCCAGATAGACCTCGCGGTCGAGAATACCCCAGTGGTAAACCTGGTCTGCGGTAGAGAGAAACTTGAAGCCGAGAGCAATCTCTATGAAGCCCAGCACTACCTTGACCGAGTTGAGCCAGCCGCCGCTGCCCGGGAGTTTTGTGAGCATGCCGGGGAAGAGGGCGAACAGCACGAAAGGCAACGCGAATGCCAGCGAGAAAGCCAGCATGGTGACTATCGGTGCCCAGAATTCACCGGCGGTGGATTTGATGAGCACTGTACCCACGATGGGACCGGTGCAGGAGAAAGAGACCAGCACGAGGGTGAGCGCCATGAAAAAGACGCCGCCCAAGCCGCGGGCCTTGTCGCTCGCCTGGTCAGACTTGTTGACCAGTTTGCTGGGCATGGTGATTTCGAACGCTCCGAAGAACGAAGCCGCAAACACCATGAATATCACAAAGAAGAGGATATTGGGGAGCCAGTGGGTAGCCAGCCAGTTGAAGATGTCGCTGGTCACGGCGTCTCCGCCCACGAGGCGTGTGATGATGATTATCGCCGCGATGGGGATGGTGTACAGCAACACTATGAACACGCCGTACATTATGGCGCGGAAACGCCCCTTGGCCTTGTTTTCGCTCCCCTTCAAGAAGAACGACACCGTCATGGGCACCATGGGGAATACGCACGGGGTCAGCAGGGCCGCAAAGCCCCAGAGTATCGCCTCCAGAATCATTGCCCAGAGCGCGCCGCGGGAGGTCTTCCCTGCCGGTTCGGGCTCCGCCGCCCGGATAATCTCGCCCGGCAGGTCGGCCGTGAGGGTCTCTTCGGTAGGCATCGAACATGCGCCGCCGCTGCACGACATATATTCTACTGTAGCCGAAACCTTGCCGCCGGCATCGTGGCGCACCGTCTGCGAGAAGACCACCTTGCCCTCCCAAGTGCCGATTTCGGAGCCGAAGATTTCGTCAAATTCTACTTTTGCAGCGGGAGATATCGACATCCCTCCTTCGAGCGAAGCCCCTTCGGGCAGTTCGAACGATATCAATGTGGGGTTGGGGCCGCCGGCAGTCTGGAGCGTGTCGTAAATATGCCAGCCCGACTCTATGTCAGCGGTGATGTCCAGGCGGGTGAGGTTCTCCCCTGCCGGATTTGCACTCATGCTCCATACGACCTGCTGGGCCGCGATGGTTTCTGCCTGGAACATGGCGGTAATCACAACCACGGCCATGGCCAGGAATATTCTTAATCTTCTTACCATAAATCAGTTTTGAATAGCCTGCAAATATATAAAAAACCCACAAATCAAAGCCCGGCGCGCAGGCTACGCATCGGGCAGGATAATCACCGTCGTACCGACCTCAACCCTCTCCTTGAGATCGGTGACATCGTCGTTGCGCATACGGATGCACCCCTCGGTGGCGCGGGAGCCTATCGACTCGGGAAAGGGTGTGCCGTGTATGCCGATATCCCAGAATCCCGGCACGTCCAGCCTCAGGAACCACGGCCCGTAGGCATCTTTGATGGGCCCCTTGCCGTCGTGGAAGTCGTGGGGGATCCCCTTGGCGTAGAGAAGCTGGTTGATCTTGAAGGTCCCTTCGGGAGTCTTGTGGTCGCCGCGCTTCTGCTTGGGTCCGAAGTTCTTGGCACAGGCGATGCCGTATTGCTTGACGGGATTGCCCAGCGAGTCGACCAGCGTGAGCGTAAACGCCTGTTTGTCAACCACTATAAACGGGTATGAGTCGGCCTTGGGAAGATATTTGGCAAACGCCCCCTGCGCCCCGGCCACATCCGGCAGCAGCACAGCGAGCAGCAAAATGATGATTATTTTTTTCATAAACGGTGCGAAGGTAGCAAAAACCGCGTAAAAGATGTACCTTTGGCACAAAAGCATATTGCTGACATGAAAACTCTTGGCAACATAGCCTGGTTTGTACTCGGCGGTTTCTTAGTCGCCTTGATATATTACCTCGTGGGACTAGTGATGTGTATCACCATCATAGGCATCCCCTTCGGCATCCAACTGTTCAAACTGGGCAGCTACGCCCTATGCCCGTTCGGCCACGAACTGGTCAACGGGCCCAACGAGCCCGGCTGCGTCTCGATAGTGATGAACCTCATCTGGATCCTGCTCGGATGGTGGGAAATCGCACTGATCCACCTCGCATTCGGCCTTATCTTCTGCGTCACCATCATCGGCATTCCTTGGGGCCTACAGCACTTCAAGATGGCCCTTAACTCCATCTTCCCCTTTGGCAAGGAAATCCGATAAATAATTAAATCTCGTCCATCATTATCAGCGTGCGGATGCTGTAGTAGACGCAGTTGGCCCAAATGTCATCCTGGGCGTATTTGGTTTCGCTGTTGGGGAGGGTGGGCATCGTGCCGGTTTCGGGGTCTTGTATCTTGACCAGGGTATCTACCAGGGCCTTGGCCTTGGCAAGGCATAGCAGGTCTCCGGTCTTTTTGTAGACACGCATAAAGTTCATTGCAACTTTGGCGATGCTGGCGTCCACGGGATTTTTCCAGTGATATTGTTCGAATACATAGGGCGATGAGAATACGCTGTCTACTGCACTGAGGGCGTCGGCTTCGTATTCTATGGCAGAATGCCAGCGGGTGAACTGGTCTTCGGCCCAGCGGGAGATATCGATGCAAGCTTCCAGATCGCTCTCAGTCTGCTCCGGCTTGGTCATAAGGTATTCCAGGCAGTCGCCGGCGGTGCAGTGGGTCAGGTTCTGATAGGGAACCTTGTCTTCGATGGGGACATCTTCGAACTGGCCGTCAAAGTTGAAGCCCGAGATGGTGTTTTCCCACATCCAGTTCTCGCCCCTGGCCACCATGTCTTCGAAGCCATCGATGCCGTATTTGACCTTGAGCCGGTTTGCGAGCATCAGGATATCGGCCGGCAGGCAGCGGGCTCCATTGACCGGTTCAGCGGTTTCGTACATGACCTTGACGGGCCATGAACCGTCTTCTGCCTGAAGCTTCTGATAGGTCCTGGCGATGCCCACGGCGTGGTCCAGATACTTCTGCTCGCCGACGAGGTCATAGAAATCGAGCAGGGCATTGGCCGCATAGGTCGGTTCCAGGAACATTGTCTTGCCCTTGTTGAAGCGAAGCACGCTCGATTTCTCTTCCCAATTGTCTCCGTAATAATAGGTGGGCGGGAAGAATGCCAGCGGTGCCCCTTCGGGCTGCGAAAAGGCGATGAGGCCGTCGCAGGCGTTGCGGGCAATCTGACTCGCGGCATCGCGGTATTCGGGCACCTCGCGGGCCAGGAAGCACTCTGTCTGGGCTATTCCGCTCCAGATCTTGCAAGCGTAGCAATTGTAGTAATATGTGGTGTCGGGCTTGCCGGGGTTGGCCCAACTCTGGCCGATGGGGCTGTCGTGCAGGGCTTTGGCGGTCCTTATCGCAGCTTCCCTGTAGCCGATAGGTGCCGGCTCATAGGGGCCGCAGAAGGGGTTGTCCTTCTCGAATTTGAGCTTTACAGGTTCGCCGACCGCCTTCCCTTCGGCATCGGTCGCATTCATGGTCGCCTCGTGCCACCCTACGGGAAGTTCTGCCCAGATGGACGAGAGCGAGATCACGGGGCTGCTGTTGCATACAAACACCGCATCTTCGCCCACAGGGATGCTGAGACAATAGTTGGCGGCTCCCTCTACAGTATCGAAATCGAAGACGGGGGCATAAATGTATTTGGTAGAGAACTTGTTCCAGAAAGGTACCTTGCCCGGTATGCCGGGGCGCACCGGCTGCAGGTATTCCTGCAGGGCCTGCGCGTTGAGTGCCTCGTAGTCGAATTCAATTGTTTTGGGCGCCGGTTTGCAACCTGCTGCCAGCATTGCCATGGCGGCGATGATGAATAAAGAATGCTTCATGGTTATGATGGTGGTTATTATTCTGAAATAAGTTTTGCGAAGCGGGTCAGCGCGGTGATGCTCTGATAAGTGCAGTTGGCCCAGATGTCATTGTAGCCGTCGGGGTCGGCATCGTACATCACGGTGGGGATGCGGCCATTCTCTTCCTGAAGCTTGACGATGCTGTCCAGCAATGCCTTGGCCTTGGCCAGCGCAAGCGCATCAGACGTCTGCTCCCAGATTCTCATCCAGGCCATGGCGACCCCGGCGGTGCTGTGGTCCACCGGCACCTGGAAATCGAATTGCTCGTATACGAATGGCTGTACATCCCGGTAACTGTCGCTGCCGCGGGCAATGTCCAGAGGGGAATTCCAGCATGTGAACTGGTCCTCGACAAAGCGGGCAATCTCTAAGCAGGTCATGATCTCCTCTTCGGTGGGTTGGTCCTTGGCGAGCAGGTAATCGATGCAGTCTACCGCGGTACAGTTGGTCAAATCCTGGAAGGGGGCGTGGTTCTCGACCACGACATCTTCGAACTGGCCGTTGAAGTTGAAAGTGGCGATGGTGTTCTCCCAAAGCCATGCCTCGGACCGGGCCACCATATCTTCGAAACCCTCTACGCCGTACTGGTCGTGGAGGCGCTGGGCCAGCTGGAGAATGGTGGTGGGCATGCAGGGCGCCTCTATCGTGGGCTCGCCGGTGTAATAGTTGACCTTCATGGGCCAGAAGCCGTCTTCGCCCTGAAGGGCGCGGTAAGTCTGGGCAATGTGGCAGGCGAAGTCAAAGTATGGCTTGTCGCCGGTGGCGTCGTACAGATCCAGAAGGGCTTTGGCGGCGCACACCGCCTCTACGAACATGGTGGTCTCTTTGTTGCGGTCCAGCACCCCCACGATGCCCTGGCCCTCGTCGCCCCTGAAATATGTGGGCGGGAAGTAAGCCAGCGGCTCGCCCTCTGGCCGGGAATATTTCATAAGGGCTGCAGCGGCGTTGCGGGCCACCGTCATGGCTTCTTCTTTCAGGTCTTCCTGCTGGGATGCGAGGAAGCACTCGCACTGGATGGTGGCGCTCCAAATCTTGCAGGCATAGCAGTTGAAGCGATAACCCAGGTTGGGCTCGCCCGTCTCCAGCCAGAGCTGGCCTATGGGGCTGTTGTGGATATATTCCGCAGCTTTGAGCGCGGCGCCATAATAATCGTCAGAAACAGCCTCGTACGGGCCGTGGAAGGGGGCTTCTTTCTTGAAGTCGCGGGTTTGCGGCTCGCCGACTTGCTCTCCAATGCCGTCGTGTGCCTGGACGCTGAGATGGATATCCCCTACGGGCAACTCCTCCCAGATTTCTGCCAGGGAAGCCCTCGGGCTCTCATCGCCGAATATGAAGAACTGGCCGCCCGCCTCGGCCACATAGGAGTAACCGGTAGCGCCCTCGACATCGTCGAAATCGAAGGCCGGAGCGTATGTAAACTTGAAGGAATACTTGTTCCAGAATGGAACTACGCCACGCTCGCCGGGATGTACCGGCACGAGCGACTCTTCGAGTGCGCGGGCGTTGAGGCTTTCGTAGTCAAAATCGAGTTTGTTGCCCTTGGGCTGGGCACAGCCAACGGCCAGGAGGCTGCATGCTGCAGCACAAATCAGATAATCGAGGATTCTTTTCATTTTGGTTTCAGCTATTTTCCGGAGAGAATGCGGTCTATCTCAACCAGGCTGGAGATGACGTGATAAACGCAATTGGACCAGTCTTCTGTGCAATCGTGCTCGTAGGTCATGTAAAGCGATGTGGGGATGCAGCCCGTCTCGGGGTCCTGGCATTTGACCAGGGTGTCCATCAACGCCTTGGCCTTGGCCAGGGCTAGGGTGTCGCCGGTAGCCTCCCATATCTGCATCCAGGCCCCGGCCACACCTGCGGTGCTGGCATCGATGGCGCATTGGAAGGAGTATTGTTCGAAGACATAGGGGCTGTAGGTGGCGGGATCCTGCGGCACTTCTGCATCGAGGTCGTAAGGGGAGTTCCAGCGGGTGAACTGATCCTCTGCAAAGCGGGCCATCTGGATGCAGGCGTCAATCTCCTTCTGGGTCGGCTTGGGCTTCTGGAGAAAATATTCTATGCAATCTACGGCGATGCAGTTGGTCAGATTCTGGAAGGCGGCCTTGTCGGTGACCTTGACATCTTCGAACTGGCCGTTGAAGTTGAAGGTGGATATAGTGTTTTTCCAGAGCCACTCTTCGGTCTTGGCAATCATGGGACCGAACCCTTTGACCTTGTAGTTGTCCTGAAGCCGCTGCGCAAGCTGCAGGATGGAGGTGGGCATGCAGCGGGCCTCGTTAAGCGGCTCGCCGGTGTGCCAGTTGACCTTGACGGGCCATGAGCCGTCCTCCGCCTGAAGATCCTTATAGGTGTTGGCGATATTGCGGGCCAGGTCAAAATACTTCTTCTCGCCGGTGGCGTCGTAGATGTCGAGCATGGCCTGGGCGGTCATCACGGCATCTACAAACATGGTGTTGTCCCGGTTGAGGTCAATCACGCGCTGGATGTACCAGATCAGGGTATCCCCTTCGGGGCAGTAATATGTCGGTGTGAAGTATGGCAGCGGTCCGTCGGCGGGTTGTGCCGTGGCAAGCAACGCGTCGGCCGCCTTGCGGGCAATGGTCATAGCCTCGTCTTTGTATTCTGGTTTTTGCGAAGCCAGGAAGAGCTCTGTCTGTATGGTGCCGCTCCATATCTTGCTGGGATAGCAGTTCAGATTGTACTCCATGTCCGGGATGGCATCCTTGAGCCAGCCCTGCGCGATGGGGCTGTTGTGCACGTACAGCGCATCTTTGACGGCTGCCTCCAGGTAATCTACGTCAGCTGCGGCATAGGGACCCGCAAAAGGGCAGTCTTTGGTGAATGTGCGCGTCTGGGCGGGGCCTACGGGGCCGCAAGTGTCGTCTACGCCCCGCACCGAAAGGATTACGGGCCCGGCGGGAATGTTGTTCCAGACTTGCGTGAGCGCGGCCCGCGGCGTAGGTGCGCTGAACTGCATGAACTTGCCGCCCGCGGTTACGCTGTAGATGTATGATATCGCCCCGGGGACATCGTCAAAATCGAATGCCGGGGCATAGATAAACTTGAAGGAATAACCATTCCAGAAAGGGACCTGCCCCCTCACTCCGGGATGGACGGGCTGCTGGTACTCTGCAAGGGCCTGTGCATTAAGGGCTTCGTAGTCGAACTCGGGAATCTGGCGGGGATTGCTGCTGCAACTGGTGCCCAGGCAGCAGGCCATCGCCAGCAAGGCGAATAAGGTCTTTTTCATGGATGGCTTGGTTAAACGCTCAAAAATAGTGAAAATCCGGGCAAATAAAAAGCGGCCCGACATGGGGCCGCCTTTTGATGTATGAAGTGGTGTCTATTACTCACTCATCAGCTTGAAGATGTTGGCAAGCGTGTTGGTGGTAGTTGCCATAGCCTTGGTGTTCTGAGCTTCTACTGCAGCCTGCTGGTCGACTTCGCCGCTGCGGGTCAGCAGTGATGCGAGCGAACTGAGGTCGGTGTTGTTGACCAGGGATGCCAGCAGATTGGTGATAGTAGAACTGTTGGTGTTGCTGATGCTGTTATTGGAACCGTTGACCAGGCCTGCTGCGAAACTGCCGAGGACAGAGGTGTTCTCGCTGTTGCCCTTGAGGCTCTGGATACTGGTGGCGAGGGTGGCGAGATTTATCAGGTTGCTGAGGTTGTTGGTGTCAATCTTGCCATCCTTGAGATACTGGGTAAAGAGGCCGGTAAGTGCCTTGCCGGTGGTGGTACCGCTGGTAGAGGGGCTTGCGGTAGCTGCGCCTGTGAGGCCGCAGGAGCAAGTCATGAATGCAGCAAGAGCGAAGGCTGCGATTACGGATAATACTTTTTTCATAATCTGATTATTTAAATGCAATTAGTTGTTCTCTTTTTTAACCTCGGGGAGTTCAAGCCCGTAATTCTTGCGGCGGTCTTCCATCTTGAGCAAGAAAGTAAAGAAGAAGGCCAGCACACCAAACGAACTGAATATCAACATCGGTGCCAAATAGCCGCCGGTCTTGTCAAGCACAACGCCAATGAGCAGCGGAACCAGGCAGAGGCCAAAGTTCTGAACCCAGAAGATAAGGCAGTACGCGCTGCCGAGCACCTTCTCGTCTATGATTTTAGGAACCGAAGGCCACAGGGCGGCGGGAACCAGCGAGAACGACACGCCCAGCACCAGAATCAGCGTGAGCGCCAGCCATTTGCTCGGGAATGCGGGAAGCAGGAAGGCGAAGCTCAGGTGGCAGCCCACCATGATGAGGGAGCCGATGAGCAACATGCTGGCCGCCTTGCCCTTGAACGAGATGAATGCGCCCAGGAACGGAGTGAGCACCATGGCCAGGATAGGGAAGAAGCTGAACAGGCGGGCCGCGGTGGTGGCGTCGATGCCCAGCGTCGCCTCAAGATAGTTGGGGGCATATCTCTGGAACGGGAAGATGGCGCTATAGTAGAGCACGCACATCAGGGCCACGATCCAGAACATCTTGCTGGAGAAGATCTGGCCGAGGTCTTTGATATGGAATTCGTCTTCGGGACTCTTCTCAGAAGCGAGCAGGCCCGCAGCCATCAGCTGGTCGTCGAACTTGCGGTCCATGATGGTGAACACGATGAAGAAGATGAGGCCGATGATCAGAAGGGCGGTGCAGAATGCCAACGGAGCCACTACGCTGCCGAACTTGTTGTAGATGAGCGGAGATATCCACATCACCGCAAACACGCCCAGACGGGCGATGGACATCTCGACGCCCATGGCGAGCGACATCTCCTTGCCCTTGAACCATTTGGCGATGGCTTTGGAGACCGTGGTGCCGGCCATCTCACAGCCGCAGCCGAATATCATGAAGCCCAGCGAAGCCATCTTGGCGCTGCCAGGGAGAGCGGTCCACCAGCTGTTGAGCCATTCGCAGAAAGCGGTGTTCTGGAACCAGTCGCTGATGCCGACATACTTGATGCAGGCGCCCGCCACCATAAGCGAGGCGGAGAGCACGCCGGTGTGGCGCACGCCCATCTTGTCCAGAATGATGCCGGCCAGGATCAGGAATCCGCAGACATTCAATATATATTCACTTGCGGCATATGTACCGAAGGTGGTGCTGCTCCAGCTGAGCTCGCTTTCGAGCATGCTTTTCAGCGGAGACATCACGTCCACGAACATGTACGCAAAAAACATCATCGATGCGATGAGGACAAGCGCGCCCCAACGTGCGAACGCATTGTCGTTCATCAGTTTTACAATCTTTTCACTCATAGCTTATTCTGTTTTTAATACTTCCATAAGTTGCTCCATGCCGCGGGTGGCCACGTCGGTTATTTGGACTACTCCGGGCATGTTAAGGTTTAACGGTTTGGGGTCGATAAGATAAATGGGGATGCCCCGGCGGGCATATTGCACCAACCCCGCTGCGGGATAGACCTGCAGCGAAGTGCCCACGATGAGCATGATGTCGGCCTGGGAGGCAATCCGGGCAGCGGCCTCGAATTTGGGCACCGCCTCGCCGAACCATACGATGTTGGGGCGCAGCTGCACGCCTCGCTTGTCGCAATCGCCCAGGTTGACGGGTTTGTAGCCCACGTCGATGGTGTGTTCGTCCTGGTCGGCATCCTCCGGGCGGACCTTGGTCGCCTCGCCGTGCAGGTGTATCACCTTGGTGCTGCCTCCCTGCTCGTGCAGGTTGTCGATATTCTGCGTCACGACCGTGACGTCGTAATACTTCTCTAGCTCCGCAATCAGTTTGTGGGCCTTGTTGGGCTTCTTGGTGGCAAGTTCGCCGCGACGCTGGTTATAGAACTCCAGCACCAGCGCACGGTTGCGCCACCACCCTTCGATGGTGGCCACGTCGGCCACGTTGTAGTTCTCCCAGAGGCCGTTGCTGTCACGGAAGGTACTTATACCGCTCTCGGCGCTCACTCCCGCGCCGGACAATACTACAAGCTTTTTCATTAGATTACACGAAATAGCGTTTCTTAAGCCACTGCTCAAACATCGGGTCGATTATGGCGGCCCGGTCTTCGGAATCGAAAGTTACGATTTCTTTCTTTGAAAGCGCCTCTTTCAGGCGAAAAACATTTGCCGAACTGTTGAGATTATACTTTTTCATGACTTCCGAAGAACTGAACTTCTCTACGCCGTCGCACACCGCGCGCATAAAATTGATCTGGTTTACGGTGAGGTTGCTCATGATAAAGCGGTACTGCGGCTCGATGTCGTAGAAATACGAATCCACCGCACTGCGCAAGATGCGCTTGTTGATGTAGCCTATCGAAAGGGAGTCGCACAATGCGGCCAGTTTGTTCATTACCAGCGGATTGCCCTTTGCGGTGAGGTATAGCGCCTCGCCCGTCTCCTCTTCCAGGTCCTTGCCCGAATGGAGAAAACCGTTGCGCAGGTACAGCATGCTGGCGCGCTTATCCAGAGGTGCCAGCGGGATGTTGCAGTTAATCTTGTAGAAATACTTGTGATGCTCGAAGATATCCTTCATGGCATTCACCTGCTCTCCGGTGACGACATACGCCACCTGATGGTTTTCCAGCTCCCGCTCCATGAGCTTGAGAAACTCCTCGCCCTTTTCGAAGTTGAGGATATTCTGGAACTCCTTGAAGTAAATCACATAGTTGGCCCCGGTGTAGCCTGCGAGCACGTTGGGCAGGTTTATGGCCAGGCTGGTGCTGATGTTGTCGGTGGATATACGGATGGGGAACAGCGCGTCGCTGTTGTAATCCTCTATGGGCTTTTTGAACGCCTCGGCGTAAAGCCTGCAAAGACCCTGCACGCTGGTAACGTTAAAAAGGTCCAGCGTAATGACCGTCATAGGGTATGATGAGGCCTTGAGCGAGTGGAAAACCCGCTCTATGAGCGATTGCTTGCCGTAGCCGGGTGCGGCATACAGGGTAGAAAACTTCTTCTCCTTGATTTGCGCCGCAAGAAGGTGGGCAGCATCGTTTCTCGATATGAATTTGTCGCCCTGTGCGGTGCGTTGCCAGTCAAAAAAAGAAACCATTTGTCCAATAAAATAACAGACGTGTTACAAATGTATATAGATTAATTTTGCAATTCAAATAAAAATCGTATCTTTGCACTCCCCAAAAGGGCTATATAAAGTCGATAAGCTATTGACAAAGAGATATTTAATGTAATATCCGCTTACGGCTATTAATTTTTTAAAATTAATTTAGATGTACGCAATCGTTGACATTGCAGGACAGCAGTTCAAGGTAGAGCCGGGTTGCAAAGTGTTTGTAAACCGCCTCGCAGCTGAGGTTAACACCTCGGTTAACTTTGACAAGGTCCTTCTGATCGACAACGAAGGTGCTGTCCAGGTTGGCGCACCCTATGTTGCCGGCGCTACTGTTAAGGCTACCGTAATGGAGCACTGCAAAGCTGACAAGGTTATCGTTTTCCACAAGATCCGCCGCAAAGGTATGAGCAAGAAGAACGGTCACCGTCAGTATCTGACCAAACTTCAAATAGACGCAATTGCTTAAAAACGTTTAGACTATGGCTCACAAAAAAGGTGTCGGCAGTTCGAAGAACGGCCGTGAATCGGAAAGCAAACGCTTAGGCGTTAAATTGTTCGGCGGACAGACTGCCAAGGCTGGCAATATCCTGGTCCGTCAGAGAGGCACTGTCCACAATCCCGGTGAAAACGTCGGAATGGGAAGAGACCATACTCTTTACGCATTGGTCGATGGTACAGTGGCATTCAAGAAAACCCGCAACGACAAATCTTACGTCTCTGTAATCCCTGCACAAACCCAGGCTGAGGCATAATTCCGTCGCGGATTTCCCTGCACAATAACAAACGGCTCCGAAAAGAGCCGTTTGTTTTTTTGTATCAAAATGTTTCAGCTATCAGATCGTCTCCACATCGCCGGCGGGCATCCAGCCTTGGCGGCCGTCGGAGATTTCTACCTTGTACCAGGTGCCGAGAACGTCGAGGATTTCTACCTTGGTGCCTTCGTGCAGGATGAAGAGCGACTTGCCCTCCTCGCCGGGGGAACTCTTGACGGATGACATTTAGTTCATAACAATAGTCGAATACTGGCTCACCATGTCGTGTAGTTTCCTCACAGGGGAGAAGAATGAATTATTTGTTAAGCACTCGTTCCATCTTGAGTCGTATACTATAGTAGTCGTAAAATATTATTATATTTGAAATAAAAAACATGGCTCGTCCATGCATAAATACATCCATAACACGATCATGAAACATATCGCCATTTATTTGTCCATGCTTCTCCTCGTGGCCTGTTCCGGTCTGTTTGGAGAAACAACTAATGAGATCATAATTGGGGATGAAGCCGAATATGTCCCGTATTATTTTGAGTATTTCAGAAATATGATTGCGCTGGAGGTCACGCCAAAGTCAGATGTACAACTTGACTGGTACTTTGCCAACAAAACGGGATACTCTGGAATAGATGCTGCCATAGATGTCCATAAAGAAGATTATGACAGGATTCGTCAGGAGTTGGGTGATACCCATCCGTTTTTCATGTCAGACGCGACTCCAACAGGAACCGCATTTATCCGCGACTTTACTGAGATACTAGTCACATCAGACTCTGACTATTGCGGAATTGCCGCCGGCGAATCTCTCAACTCCAAAGTTATCATTTCCTATATAACCTGTCTTCCCTGGGTTCAATCCAATTACAACGGTGGATGGGAAGGGAGCTGGACGCCTCAAGATACCAATGTCGAATGTCCGCTTAACGAATTCGACCCTCGTGACCTGGACGGCAGCTATGGCAAGGGATACCTGAAGTTTATTGCTACGCCTGCTCCGGAGCAGCAATTCATAATAGAATTCTCTGGCGGATCGCAACCTATCTCCAAAACCTTCTGCCTAACGCCCAGAATATAATTCCCACGGGCGCAAAATCCCTCGGTAAGTCAAAAAAAACAGACAGCCTTTTGGGTCATAAAAACTCTATCAGATAGTCGCCACATCCCCCGCCGGCATCCAGCCTTGGCGGCCGTCGGAGATTTCTACCTTGTACCAGGTGCCGAGAACGTCGAGGATTTCTACTTTGGTACCTTCGTGAAGTATGAAGAGCGATTTACCCTCTTCGCCAGGAGAACTTTTGACGGATGACACGGGAATCATCACAATGCCATCGCTCTCGCTGACCACGTCGTGACGCTCGCTGAGCGAGAACAGATACGACGACACCGCCAGCACAAAGAAGATGCAGGCCATGATGAATGCGAAGCGACGCAGCCCCAACGTGTGGAAATACCTGAAGCCCAGCAGGGCGACGGCCACCAGCAACATCAGCGACAGTGCCATCCACGCCCATGCATTGCTGGAGAGCATATACTTGACATCGCGCAGCCATTTGACCAGGATGAACTCCGGCACAACCTCGATGCGGTCGAGCACCGACTCGCGGGCGATGCCCAGATTGAACTTGGCATCGGCGTTGGCGGGATTCAACTTGAGCGCCTTCTCCCAGTAGAGTATCGACTCGCCCAGTTCGCCGTTCTTATAATATGCATTGGCAATGTTGTAATAGAGTTTGTCGGATACAAGACCCTGCTGTTCTATCTGTTGATACTGCTCCAGCGCACCCTGCCAGTCACCGGACGAGTAAGCCTCGGCAGCGCTCTTCCATAGCTCATCTTCGGCTGCAGACGCCTCCATGCTCCACGCTGCCATGAGCATCATTGCCAGCACTGCAACGACCTTCTTGGCAGACTTGCCGTTCTTCTTGACGCCCGACTCGATGGCGGTGATGGTGTCGAGTGCGTCGCGATACTGCTCTTCCATCTGCTGGGGAGTATAATCGGGTGCATAACGCGCCTGCTCGCAAGTGTTTATGATATTCATAAGACGATCTATAACATCCTGCTGCACACCGCGTGCGGCGAGTGCCTCGCAGATATTGTCTTTACTGAGGTCGGAGACCGGCATGGTGAGTTTGTCGCTCACATAGCCCATAACCGCCTTGTGCAACTCTTCGTAATAAGCGCCCACGAGACCCTGGTCCAGATAGCCCTTGCTGCGGCGGAGACGCTCGGTGGCCATCTTGTTGGCGCGGCGGTTGCGGGTGCCGGCCACGTCGGCCATCATCTTGCGGCGCTTGTCGAGCACTGCGCAGAGGGCGAAGAACAGCGCCACTATCGCAGCCAGGATTGCGTAGAACGGCCACGAGGTAACAAAGAATTTCCCTTTGGGATAGAGCGAGGCCGCCCCTGTGGATATAAAGCGGATGTCGCTGCCGATGTTGCGCACGCTCTGGCGCACACCGCCTGCCACGCCGCCACTGTCGACAACCTCAACGCCGTCCGAAGAGACCTTGATGGTAACCGCGGGGGCCTGGGTACTCACATACGAGCCTTTTGAAATGTCGTAATAGCTGTATTTGATGGGGCCCACGGTAAAGTCGCCGTAGCTGCGGGCAATAAAGGGGTATTCGAACACCTTGCTGCCGCCAGTGCCATTGGCCTCGCTGCGGTCGGTGGTCTTGACGTCATACACGTCAAAGTCGGTAGGGAAATCAACCTTGGGGGCCGAGAGCATGGTGACATTGCCCTTGCCACTCACGGTCACGATGAGCGAAGACGCCTGGTTGGCGGCAATGGAATCGTTGGTAAACTTGGCGGTGATGTTGAACTGACCTACTCCACCCCCGAACGACGAAGGAGCCCCACCGGGGAGGGACTTTACATGAAAGTTGATGGTAGGGGTCACCACGCGCTTCTTGACCGTCTGGTAGTTGTCAAAGAAGTCGTCGAAGATAGAGCGGGAACGGTTCTGCGCCCGTATACGCACCTGACATACCGCCTCTGCGGGCTCGATAACGATGGTGCCCTCCTGCTGGGGAATCAGCATGTAGCGGCGTATGACGGTGGTGTTGTAAATCTTGCCGTTGATGTTCTCGCGGTTCAATTCCAGGTTTGTAGGGGCGTAGGTCTCCTTGCTCCAGAACCCGTTGAACGTGGGGAGCTTGAAATCTTCGAAACCTATGATGTCGGCCCGGGTGTAGAGCTTGAGTACGGCGGTGATGGGTTCGCCCTTGACGGCCGTATTCTTGCTCAGGTTGAGCCTCATGAAGATATCCTCGTTGGATACGGTACCGGTGATGGCGGGATCGGAAGTCTGGCTGCCCTGCGATGCACTCCCCTGCGAACCCTGGCTTTGGGAAGCCTGTCCGCCACCCTGCCCCGCTGCCGGATCGGCTTCACCCTCTACCACCTCGATCGTGGCGGAATTGCTGGTACACTGCTTGCCGCCCACTTTGCAAGTTGCGGCGGGAATGGTGTATGTGCCCTTGGCATCGGCAGTAAAAAGATAGGTATAACTGGTGGTATGGCTCGACTCACGTTTGCCGTTGATAATTGTGAATGAGCTGGAAGTGCCTCGCTGCGGCCCCCACATTATGGTAAGGCCGGCCGGTGGGGCCCATTCGAAATCCGAAACATTGCCCTCGGCGGTAAACACGACCCGGAACGGTTCGCCCGCGGCCACCACGTTGGGCGCCTCGAGGGTAAGTGTCTGGGCATGGAGCGCTGCCGCAACAAATATCAACAACAGTGTGAGGTATCTTTTCATAGCGTAATGTATCTAATGGGGACCTACCAGTTTTTCTCTTTCTGACGGGACTTCATGGCCGCCGCCTTCTCTTTGTTGACCTTGTCCTGGGTCTCATTCTCCTTGGCCTGGATAGCCTGGAGCATCTGCTCGGCAGCCTCGGGACTTATCTTGGGCTGCGGCTGATCCTGCTGGGGAGGCTGCTGGTCGTTATTATCCTGATTCTGGTCCTGGTTTTGGTTCTGGTCCTGATTCTGCTGGTCTTTGTCCTGATCTTTATTCTGATCGTCCTTGTTGTCCTGCTTATCCTGGTTCTGATCCTGATTGTCCTGGTTCTGGTCGTTATCCTTGTTCTGGTCGTTGTTCTGATCTTGATTCTGGTCGTTATTCTGGTTCTGCTGGTCCTGCTGCTCTTTCTCGAGCATTTTCTGGGCATAAGCCAGGTTGCTCTTGGCATCCATGTCGCCGGGATTCAGCCTGAGCGAACTCTTGAATGCCTCTATAGCCTCGCTCCAGCGGCGCTGCTGGAGATAGATGTCGCCGGCATTGAAGTGGGCATCGGCAGCACGGGGAGTGCGGGAGAGGCTGTCCAGGGCCGCTTTGGCAAACTTCTCGGCCTCCTGATAGTTTTCCAGGTGATACAGGTCGTTGGAGAGATTGTACTGCGCCGCCACCGAGGTCGAATCCTTGAGCAGGGCTTTCTTGTAGTCAATCTCGGCCTTCGCAAAGTCGCCCTTGCTAAAGGCTCGGTTGCCGCTGCGCACCTCGCGCCGGTCTACCTGGGCGAAAGCCTGTGCGCCGCAGAGCGCTATCAGCAATATCGTAATAATGAACCTTTTCATTCTGATTCCTCCTCTTTGAACAACTGGTGGCGGTTGCGGCGCGAGCCGACCAGCATCTCCAGTATAAAGAACAGCAGGGCGATGCCGAAGAAATACATGTACTGTTCGTCAAAATCTTCGAACACTACCGATTTGAACTTCGAAGCTTCGATGCTGCGGATGTTGTCTATAATCGGGTTCAGGCCAAACTCGCCGGCAGCGGCACGCACATATTCGCCATTGCCGGCAGTGGCTATCTCGCGAAGCGTCTTCTCGTCGAGACGGGTCACCACTATGTTGCCGTCCTTGTCGCGAAGCATGTCGCCGCCCATCGGGATGGGTTCACCCTTGGTACTGCCCACGCCGATGCAATAGATGCGTATCCCCTCCTCCGCTATCGACTCGGCCGTCTCGAGCACATTGCCCTCGTGGTCTTCGCCGTCGGAGATGAGGATTATCGCGCGGCTCTTCTCGCTCTGGGTGCTGAAACTGCGCGCGGCGGTCATCAGCGCCTCTGCCGTGGCGGTACCCTGGATAGGTATGGAGCCCGGCTCGATGCTGTTCAGGAAAGCCTTGGCCGAGACATAATCGGTAGTTATCGGGAGCTGCACAAAGCTCTCTCCCGCAAAGATCACCAGTCCGATGCGGTCGCCGGCAAGCTTGTCCACGAGGCGCGAAATGGCCAGTTTGGCCCTTTCCAGGCGGTTGGGAGAGTAATCCTGCGCCAACATCGAATTGGACACGTCCAGCGCTATCATGATCTCTACGCCGCTGGTCTCGCGCTCCTGCAGGCGGGCGCCCAACTGCGGACGGCTCAAACCCATCACGAAGAAGAGAAACGCCAGCGAGAAGAAGGTCACCTTGAGCCACCCTTTGGCGGTAGACACATCGGGCATGAGCCGTGCTACCAGCGCCGGGTCGCCAAGGCGGGCGATGCGCTCTTTCTGCCTTTTCAGATACCACCCGAACCCCACAAAGAAGAGCGGGATGAGCAGCAACAGCAGCAAATATTCCGATTGAGCTATATGTATCATCTTAAGGCAACTTCTTAATAACAAAATACTTGAGTACGAGTTCCAGCAGCAGTGCGGCCAGCGCCAGCAATGCGAACACCATAAAGCGCTCTGAGTATACCGGGAAACTGTCTACGGTGGTGCGGTTCTTCTCCATCTTGTTGATCTCGCCGTAAATCTCCATCAGCTTGGTATTGTCGGTCGCCCGGAAATACTTGCCGCCGGTGGTCTCGGCTATCTTCTGCAGCAGGGCCTCGTCTATCTCTACTTTCATGTTCTGCACCTGGATGCCCCAAGGGGTCTGCACGGGATAGGGCGCCTCGCCCTTGGCTCCCACGCCGATGGTATAGACTCGGATGCCGTAGGTCTTGGCAATCTCGGCCGCCGTCTCGGGGGCAATCTCTCCCCGGTTGTTCACACCATCGGTGAGCAGTATCACCACGCGGCTCTTGGCGTCGGAATCCTTCAATCGCGCCACCGCCGTGGCAAGACCGTTGCCGATGGCGGTACCGTCTTCAATAAGGCCCGTCTGCACCTCCTTCATCATGTTGATCAAGGTAATGCGGTCGGTGGTCACGGGGCACTGGGTATAACTCTCGCCCGCAAACACCACTATGCCGATGCGGTCGGTGGGACGCGAAGCGATAAACTCGATGGCGATATCTTTGGCGGCTCCGATGCGGTCGGGCTTGAAATCACGCGCCAGCATAGATGTGGAGACGTCCATGTCGAGCACGATGTCGATACCCTCGGTGTCGACCTTCTCGAAATTCTTGGAGTCGCGGGGGCGTGCAATGGCCACAATCAGCAGTGCCAGGGCAGCCATGCGCAGCACAAACGGCACGTGACGCAGCGCACGCATGAACCACGACGGCTTGTAGCTCCACCGCCTCAGGTTGCTCACCTGCAGGGCCGGGGCGCGACCCTTGAGCTCCCTGAAGACATACAGGGCCACCAGGGGTATCAGCAACAGCTCCAGCCAGAGCAATTTGGGATATTCGAAAAACATACTACTCGTCCTCCTTGTTGGTTTCGTCTATCTCCTGCATATATGTGGCGTTGACAAAGCGCACCGCGTCGGGGATAACCTCCTCGTTCTCTTCTGCAGAAGCCTGATACTTGGCAAACTTCACCAGGTCGGCGCGGGAGAAGAGTTCTTCCATATTCTCGTAGAGCTTGGGATCGACATCCTGCTTCTTGAGGTCGGCGAGCATCTCCTTGCTGGGGCGCTCCATGGCCACTATGTCGTAGCGGCCGGCGATATACACGCGCAGGGCGTCGGTAACCTCGGTGTAGAACTGCTTCTGCTTGTCGCTCTGCCAGAGTTTCTGCTTGCGGATGCGGTCCAGCGCACGCAGCGCCACGATGTGCGGCGGATCCTTCACAATGGGTTTACCCATGAAAGTGCGGTTGGCGCGGCGCATCCTGATCCAGCGGACTATCACATATACCAGGGCGGCCACAAGCAGCGCGAGCAGCACCCACGGGATGACCTCTTTGAACTTGAGCGGATACTTGATCTGCCCTTTGAGGTCCTTGATGACATAGGTCGCCGTGTCGATGGGCACGGTGGTAACCTCCAGCGTCGGGCCGTCCATGTAAAGGGTATCCACCAAGCCGCCCTCATGCTCGATCATGGCAATCAGCGGCGGGAGAAAATAGCTGCCGCTGTCGAAACTGGTGAGGATAACCTTGCCCTCTATCTTGACCGTCTTGCGGTTGTTGACCAGCGTGTCGATTGCCAGCGGCTTGATGATCTCCACCCCGGGAGCCGGCGGGTCGGCGATGTCTTCCAGGAAATACTTCTCACCGGGAGCCATCTCGAGCGGTATGATCCACTCCAGCTGGTCGCCGATGAGTATGGTGTCGCGGCTCAGGCGGGTGGCGGGAGCGTTATCCTGCGCATGCAGGGCGCACCCCAATCCAAGCATCACTGAAACCGTCATTAAAAATCTTCTCATTTCAACCCCCTGTTTTTGAAAAAGCCTATCAGACCCTGGACATAATCCTGGTCGGTGGCGATGTTCACATTGTCGATGCGGTACTTGTTGAGCAGCTGCCGGCACTCTTCGTCGGCCTGGCGCGAACGCTTCTCGTAGGCCTTGCGCATGGCCCGCGACGAGGTATCGACCCACTCGGTCGCGCCCGTCTCGGCATCGCGCACCAGCACCAGCCCGAGGTTCGGAATCTCTTTCTCGCGCTTGTCGTAGATATTGATTACCGAGAGGTCGTGCCTGTTGGCGGCTATCTTGAGGGCATCTTCATAGCGCGGATGCCCCTGCTCGTCGGTGTCCATCATGTCGGAGAGCACGAATGCCGTGCAGCGCTTCTTGATGGCGTTGGTGAGGTAGCGGAGCGCCTCGCTAACATCGGTGCCGCTGTCTTCGGGGGTGAACTCCACCAGCTCGCGGATGATGTGCAGCAGATGGCTGCGCCCCTTCTTGGGCGGGATAAACTTCTCTACCTTGTCGCTGAACAGCAGCGCCCCGACCTTGTCGTTGTTAATGGAGGCGGAGAAAGAGAGCACGGCGGCAATCTCGGTGGCAAGGTCCTGCTTGCTGCGCACGGTTGTGCCGAACGCACGCGAGCCGCTGACATCCACCAGCAGCATCACGGTGAGCTCACGCTCCTCTTCGAACACCTTGACGTAAGGCGAGCGGAGGCGGGCAGTGACATTCCAGTCCATGTTGCGCACATCGTCGCCATACTGGTATTCGCGCACCTCGCTGAAGGTCATACCGCGCCCCTTGAACGCACTGTGGTACTCTCCCGCAAACATCTGGTGCGAGAGCGCCCTGGTGCGTATCTCGATTTTACGAACCTTTTTTAACAGTTCATTACTGTCCATCGTAAAAGCCTCCTGCTACTACGGTACCTCGATTGTGTTAAGGATGTCGCTGATTATGTTTTCTGAAGTGATATTGTCGGCTTCGGCTTCGTAGGTGAGGCCGATACGGTGGCGGAGTACTTCGTAGCATACGGCGCGGACATCTTCGGGAATGACATAACCGCGGCGGCGGATAAACGCGTATGCCTTGGATGCCATCGAGAGCGAGATGCTGGCACGCGGCGAACCGCCAAAGGCAATCATGTTCTTGAACTTGCCCAGACCGTATTCTTCGGGATTACGGGTGGCGAAAACGATGTCGACGATGTATTTCTCGATCTTCTCGTCCATATATACGTCACGGACGACCTTGCGGGCGCGCACGATATCCTCGGGCTTGATGACCACGCTCGGCTTGGGCATACCCTCGCCGGTGTTGTTCATGCGGATAATCTGCTTCTCCTCTTCTTTCTTGGGATACTTGACCACGACCTTGAGCATGAAACGGTCTACCTGCGCCTCGGGCAGCGGATAGGTACCCTCCTGCTCGATGGGGTTCTGGGTTGCCATCACCAGGAACGGCTCAGGGAGGCGGAAGCTCTCGTCGCCGATGGTGACCTGACGCTCCTGCATCGCCTCCAGCAGCGCACTCTGTACCTTGGCCGGAGAACGGTTGATCTCATCCGCCAGGATAAAGTTGGCGAAGATGGGGCCCTTCTTGATTTGGAACTGCTCGCTCTTCTGACTGTAAATCAGGGTACCGGTGACATCGGCGGGGAGCAGGTCGGGGGTGAACTGGATACGGCTGAACTTGGCATCCATGGTAGAGGCCAGCGTATTGATGGCCAACGTCTTTGCCAGGCCGGGAACGCCTTCGAGCAGGATGTGGCCGTTTGCCAGCAAGCCGATGAGCAGGTTCTCTATCAGGGGCTTCTGCCCTACGATGACCTTACCCATCTCCATCTGCACCAGATCCACAAACGCACTCTCGCGCTGTATCCGTTCGTTCAGTTCTTTGATGTTTTCACTGTCCATATCAAAATGTTTTGTAAATTTGCTTGTTATATATCTTACAAAAATAACAAATATTTCCCAATGCGGTTCTTCGTATCGGTGTCATACAATGGCGAACGTTACAGCGGTTGGCAGAGGCAATCCAATGCCACCGCGGTCCAGGAAGTCCTGGAAGATGCCATGTCCAAGGCCATGGGCTGCCAAATAGCCCTCACAGGTGCCGGACGTACCGACGCAGGGGTCAGTGCAAGCGGTTATCTTGCCCATTTTGACTATGCCGGAGAAATCAAAGAACCCGCGCACCTTTTGTACAAAATAAATGCCATCCTGCCTAATGACATAGTGGCAAACTACTTGGCAAAAGCCGCCCCCGAAGCGCATGCGAGGTTCGATGCCACAAGCCGCAGCTACAGCTACAAGGTGCACACCTGCAAAGACCCGTTCGCATGGCATTCGTTCTACTGCAAGTTCGACTTGGACGTGGAGGCGATGAACCGCGCCGCGGCCATGCTGCTGGGCCGGCGCGACTTCTCGACCTTCGAAAAGGTCGGGAGCGACAACAAGACCTCCATCTGCAATGTGACCCATGCGCAATGGAGCGCCGTCGATGCCCACCACCTGCAGTTCGACATCACAGCAGACCGCTTCTTGCGCAACATGGTGCGGGCCATCGTGGGCACGCTGATAGATGTGGGGCGCGGCAGAATCGCCCCCGAAGAGATTCCCGCCCTGCTGGACAAGGGCGACCGCTGCGCCGCGGGGCAGTCGGTGCCGGGCGAGCCGCTTATGCTGTGCGGAATAACTTACCCCTATCCTCTTTTGCCATTATGACCTTTTTATGTTAATTTGCAGATTCATTTGGCACTAATTTCGAAAACGAATAAAAATATTAAATATCAAAACAATGTTACTGACCACAATTCTTCAAGCATCCGACGAACTTGCAACCACTGTAAACGAAGTTGCGTCTGATGCATCATTCTCTCTCCTGGGCCTGGCCAGCAAAGGCGGCTGGCTGATGATTGTGCTCGCTATCCTCTCGATAGTGGCTATTTACGTGTTTGCGGAGAGACTTTATGCCATCAACCACGCCGCTAAAGTAGACAAGAACTTTACCAAAGACATCACCGACTACCTGCAAGACGGCAAGAAGAAGAGCGCCCTGGCACTCTGCAAGAAGAGCGACACCCCCATCGCACGCATGCTGGAGAAGGGTATCGAGCGCATGGGCCGTCCCCTGCACGACATACAGGCCGCAGTAGAGAACGTGGGTAACCTCGAGGTCGCACGCCTCGAGAAGGGCCTCCCGATTTTGGCATCCATCGCCGGCGGCGCCCCGATGATCGGCTTCCTCGGTACCGTTATGGGTATGGTGCAGGCCTTCTTCAACATGTCCCGCGCCGGCAACAACATCGACATCACCCTCCTCTCGGGCGGTATCTACACTGCGATGATTACCACCGTGGGCGGTCTTATCGTGGGTATCATAGCATACTTCTGCTACAACCTGCTCACCAGCCGCGTATCGGACGTCGTGTATAAAATGGAGAACAGCACCATCGAGTTCATGGACGCCCTCGAGAGCGGCGCAATGATCCGTCCCGCAGGTTCGCTGGACCTCGAAGTAGAATAACACATCACGGCAATGGCACTCAAGAGATCCTGCAAGATAGATTCTTCATTCTCGATGTCGTCCATGACCGACATCGTGTTCCTGCTGCTGATTTTCTTTCTGGTGACCTCGACGCTCATCAACCCCAACGCCCTCAAGCTCCTGCTCCCCAAGAGCACCGGACAGGTGTCGGCCAAGCCGATGGCGACCGTCTCCATCAAGCACTACCCGCAGCAGGACCGCGTCACCTACCACATAAACGGTGACGCCACCCCCGTCAAATTCGACGAAATCGAAGGTAAGCTCCGCGACGAACTCGACGGCGAGGACGACCCCACATTCAGCATCTACGCCGACGAGACCGTCCCCATCAAGGAGGTCGTAGCGGTAATGAACATAGCCAAGCACAATCACTACAAGGTGATTATGGCCACATCCCCGGAATAGTAACCTAACCTTCGTGCACCATGTACTACGGATATGAATCAAGAGCCAGGTTTATCGGGACTATGTCCGCGATAGGCTTTGCCTTTTTCTTGTTCGTATTCAGTACATACATGACCATCTCCCCCACGGTCAAACCCCGTGATACGGAGATCCTGATAGACATGGAGCCCGAAGAACTTCCCGAGCCCGAACCGCAAAAGATAGAGGTCAAGGCAGGCAAGGAGCCCCGCACCGAGGTTCCCCAGCCCAAGCAGCCCGTCAAACTGGTGCAGAAATCCGAGGCGCAGACGGTGGCCAAGCGGCCCAACCTGAGCCAGGAGAGCACCGTGGGCGACAAGGGCGACGTAGAGGTACCCGAACCGCCGCGCGAGAAAGAGATCAACAAGCGGGCCCTGTTCAGCTCGGCCAAGAACACCGACAAGGACACCCTGGCGCAGCAGGTGGCCGAGAAGGTTTCCGAATCGCTCACCGCCGGCCACACCCAGGGCAACACCAAGGTCGGCAACCCCGAAGGCGAGCCCTCTGCCAAACTCGAAGGCCGCACAGTGGTCGGCTCCCTCCCCCTGCCCGCATACAACGTCGAGAAGGCGGGCCGCGTAGTGGTCAAGATCATAGTGAACCAGGACGGCAAGGTGATATCTGCCGTGCCGGGAGCGCCTGGAACCACCGTTTCCGACACCAACCTCTGGAGCAGCGCCAAGAAAGCCGCACTAGGAGCCAAATTCAACACCTCCCGCAACGCTCCCGAAGCCCAGGAAGGTACCATCACCTACGTCTTCAAACTCCGGTAACAATCTATTTTTACAGAAAAAAACGGAACACCCCCAAAAAGGTGTTCCGTTATAGTTTAAGGTGAGACTATAAGCCGGGTTCTGTGAGCGCCCGAAGGCGCTTCCCTGTCATTTATCTGACGCAGCCTACCCCCCGGCAAAGAGCGGGCAGCCCTTATATGCCGGTATATTTGGCCTTGCAGCGCGCGGCCGCGTACCGTGTGTACGTCGCCGCACACACCCGTGGGCTCTTACCCCACGTTTTCACCCTTGGTCCGCCGGAGCGGGCCGGTCATTCTCTGTTACGCTGTCGCATAAACTTACGCCCATCTGTGCTTTCCACAGCGCGCCGCCCTGTGCTGCCCGGACTTTCCTGAGGATGCCGGAGCATCCCCCGACAGGGCATCTCACCTGGGAGGGCAAAGGTATAAACTTTTGACGATTTATTCTACCGAGTCGTCGAATACGAACTGATCGGGATGCTTGGCCTGCACGTTAAGGTCTTTGTAGTGCTTCTGCAGGCGTAGCATATCGGCCTTGGCATCGTCGGTAAGGGGGAAAATGCTGCCGTAGCTGACAAACTTGCGTTTCCAGTCGGCATATCCAGCATAGACCGGGACGCCCGCCATGGTGGCGATGACATGGAAACCGGTCTTCCACTTCTTGACTGGCTTGCGGGTCCCTTCGGGCGCGATACCCAAGAGGATTTTGTCGTGGCTGTTGAAGGCCTCCACCATCTGGGCTATGGCACTGCCGGCCACGCTGCCGGGCTTGTGAAGGGGCATCGCACCGCAACGGCGCAGCAAAGCGCCTATAGGCCAGAAGAAGAACTTATCCTTGATGAGGATATTGATCTGCCCCCCTTCTGCACGGGCGTAGAGGTACGAGACCACAAAATCCCACACAGAAGTGTGCGGCACTCCCAGAATCAGGCCCTTGCCGTCTTTGGGGAAGTTTTTCTCCCCGGTCCAGCCCATAACCTTGTACAGGATAAAAGCCGCTGTAGATTGCTTCATTGCACCTTATTGTGCCTCCTCCACATTATCGATATCGCTGCGCAGGTTGTCGCGGATAAAGTCGAGACGGATGTTGTCGTTCTCGCCCATGTAGAATTCGAGCAGGTCGGCCACGGGGTCATCGCCCGAGAGATGCACCTTCTCGAGGCGGATATCCTTGCCTATGAACCCCTTGAACTCTTCGGGAGATATCTCGCCGAGGCCTTTGAAGCGGGTCACCACGGAGTTCTTCATCTTGCCGGTGGCGGCGTCCTTCTCGGCCGTGCTGTAGCAGTAGACATTGTGCGTCTTGTCGGCTACGCGGAAGAGCGGTGTCTGCAGGATGTACAAATGCCCCTGGCGGATAAGGTCGGGGTAGAACTTGAGGAAGAAGGTGAGCAACAGCAGGCGGATGTGCATACCGTCCATATCGGCATCGGTCGCAATCACCACATAGTTGTAACGCAGGTTGTCCAGGTCCTCGTCTATGTTGAGCGCGGCCTGCAGCAGCGAGAGCTCCTCGTTCTCGTAGACATCCTTCTTGGTGGCCTTGTGGCTGTTGAGCGGCTTGCCCTTGAGGCTGAACACCGCCTGGGTATTGGCGTTGCGTATCTTCTTGATGGAGCCGCTGGCGCTGTCACCCTCGGTGAGGAAGATCATGGTGGCGTCGCGCTCCGGCGACTTGTCGTTGTAGTGGATCTTGCAGTCGGAGAGCTTCTTGTTGTTCAAGGAAGCCTTCTTGAGGCGCTCCTTGGTCTCTTTACGCAAGCCCTGGATGGCCTTGCGGTCCTTTTCCGAAGCGAGGATCTTGGCCAGCAGTATGTCGGCCACATCCTTGTGCTGATGGAGGTAGTTGTCCAGCTCGCGGCTGATAAAGTCGCCCACGAACTTCTGCATGGTGAGGCCCTCTTTGTTGACCACCTTGCTGCCCAGCTGAACCTTGGTCTGCGCCTCGAACTCCGGCTCGTCCATGCTGATGGCTATGGCGCCGACGATGGACTGACGGGCATCGGCGGGGGTGAAATCCTTCTTGTAGAAATCTTTCAGCGTCTTGCCTATCGCCTCGCGGAAAGCCGCCACGTGGGTACCGCCCAATATGGTATTCTGGCCGTTGACAAACGACGATATGTTCTCGCCATACTTGCTGCCGTGGGTCATCACCATCTCGATGTCTTCCCCTATCAGGTGGATCGGGGGATAGAGCGGCTCCTCGTCGATATTGTCGTTGAGCAAATCCAGCAGGCCTTCTGTAGATTTGTATTGGGTCTTGTTGTAGTTGAGGGCGAGTCCGGTATTCAGGTAGGCATAGTTCTTCACCATCTCCACGATGTACTCTTCGTTGAACTTGTAGCCTTCGAATATCTCTTCGTCGGGAGTGAAGATGACCTGGGTACCGTTGCGTTCGCTGGTGGCCTCTTCGCCTTCGCCGGTGATTTCGCCCTTGGAGAAAGTGGCCCACTTGGTCTGGCCGTCGCGGAAAGACTGCACCTTGAAAAAAGACGAGAGGGCGTTCACCGCCTTGAGGCCGACACCGTTGAGGCCGACGCTCTGCTTGTAGGTCTTGTTGTTGTACTTTCCGCCGCTGTTGAGCCGGCTCACCGCCATGATCATGGCGCCGAACGGGATACCGCGGCCCCAGTCGCGCACCGTCACCGTCTTGTCTTCGAGGGTGATGTCGATACGCTTGCCGCTGCCGCTGCGGAATTCGTCCACGGAGTTGTCTATGACCTCTTTGGTGAGGACATATATGCCGTCGGTGGAATCGCTGCCGTCGCCACGGCGGCCGATATACATAGAAAGTCTCTGGCGGATATGCTGGACATCTTCCAGGTGGATGATGCTGCCGTCGCCGTATTCGTATTGCGGGATATTCAGTGTAGGATTCTCTTCGCTCATCTAAAACTCTCTCCTATTTCTGTCTTAAAAAGATTTGCAGCGGGCACCCCTGGAAGTCGAAATGCTCGCGCAGTTTGTTCTCGAGGAAGCGCTTGTAAGGGTCGCGCACATACTGCGGCAGGTTGCAGAAAAACGCAAACGCCGGGAACGCCGTGGGCAACTGCGTGATGTACTTGATTTTGATGTATTTGCCCTTCCATGCCGGCGGCGGGTAGTTCTCTATCTCGGGCAGCATGGCCTCGTTGAGCACCGATGTGGGGATGCGGCGGGAATAGTTGTCATATACATGCTGCGCTGCGTCCAGCACGTCCAGGATGCGCTGCTTCTTGAGTACCGACGTGAATATGATAGGGATGTCGTTGTAGGGCTGCAGGCGTTTCTGGAGCGCCTCGCGGTACTCCTTCATGGTGTTGTTGCCCTTCTCAATGGTGTCCCATTTGTTCACCACCAGCACGCACCCCTTGCGGTTGCGGTTGATGATGTTGAAGATGGCCATATCCTGCGCCTCGACCCCTTGCTGGGCATCTACCATCAGGATGCAGACGTCGGAATTCTCGATGGCGCGTATGGCGCGCATCACCGAGTAGAACTCGAGGTCTTCGGTGACCTTGCGTTTCTTGCGGAGGCCCGCCGTATCCACCAGCATGAATTCGTGGCCGAATTTGTTGTAGTGGGTGGTGATGGCGTCGCGGGTAGTGCCGGCCACCGGGGTCACGATGTTGCGGTCTTCGCCCAGCAGGGCGTTGGTGAGCGACGATTTGCCCACGTTGGGCTTGCCCACCACCGCGATGTGCGGCAGGCGCGGACCGGTTTCCTCTACTATCTTGCTGTCGGCGGGAAGCTTCTCCAGCACGGCGTCGAGCAAATCGCCCGTACCGCTGCCGGTGGCGGAAGAGATGGAGAAAGGTTCGCCCAGGCCCAGCGCGTTGAACTCATACACACCGAACTGCTTTTCGCTGGTATCCACCTTGTTCACAGCCAGTACCACCGGCTTGCCGCTGCGGCGCAGTATATCGGCAATCTCGGCATCGAAATCGGTGATGCCGGTGGCCACCTCAACCATAAAAATCACCAGGTCGCTCTCTTCGATGGCTATCATCACCTGGTTGCGGATGGCGCTCTCGAACACATCATCGCTGTTGATGGTGAAGCCGCCGGTATCGACCACGCTGAATTCGTGGCCGCACCATTCGCACTTGCCGTAATGGCGGTCGCGCGTCACGCCCGAAACATTGTCTACAATGGCCTGGCGCATCCCCACCAGACGGTTGAAGAGGGTCGACTTGCCCACATTGGGCCTTCCTACTATCGCTACAAGATTGTTCATATCGCTCTAAAATGCCGGGTTGGCGTACAAGATTATGTCTTCTTTGGTGATGGTGTCGCCGCAGAGTATCAGCAGGCGCTCCACCACATTGCGCAGCTCGCGGATATTGCCGGTCCAGGGCTTCTTCTGCAGCTCTTTATAGGCTGCGGCATCGACTTTGCGACGGTGCATGCCACTCTCGGCGCAGATCTGCTCGATGAAATAATCGACCAGCAGGGGGATGTCGTCGGCACGCTCTGCCAGCGACGGCACGTGTATCAAAATCACGCTCAGGCGGTGGTAAAGGTCCTCGCGGAAATTGCCCTTGGCAATCTCGTCGATAAGGTTCTTGTTGGTGGCGGCCACCACGCGCACATTCACCTCGATGTCCTTGTCGCTGCCCACGCGGTTGAGCTTTTTCTCCTGCAGCACGCGCAGCACCTTGGCCTGTGCGGCAAGGCTCATGTCGCCGATCTCGTCCAGGAACAGGGTTCCGCCGTCGGCCTGTTCGAATTTGCCCTTATGCTGCTTGATGGCCGATGTGAAGGAGCCCTTCTCGTGGCCGAAAAGCTCGCTCTCGATAAGTTCGCCCGGAATCGCGGCGCAGTTGACCTCGATAAACGGGGCGCTGGCGCGGTTGCTCTGCAGGTGCAGGTTGTGCGCCACCAGCTCCTTGCCGGTACCGTTGCTGCCGGTAATCAGCACGCGGGCGTCGGTGGGCGCCACCCTTGCGATGACGTCGCGCACGTGCTTGATGGCATCCGACTCGCCCACGATGGTGTAGCGGGAGTCGGTCTTCTTGCGCAGGATGCGGGTCTCCTTTACCAACGACGACTTGTCGGTCGCATTCTTGAGGGTGATGAGTATGCGGTTCAAATCGAGCGGCTTCTGGATAAAATCGTAGGCGCCCTTCTTGATGCAGTCTACGGCGGTATCGATGTCGCCGTGGCCAGAGATCATGATGATGGAGGCTTCGCACCCCTCGCCCACCAGCTTCTCCAGCACCTCCACCCCGTCCATCTCGGGCATCTTGATGTCGCAGAAGATTGCGTCAAAATTGCCCGCCATGGCGGCCTCGTAGCCGGCCTTGCCGTCTTCTGCGGTAGAAACGCTGTGGCCTTCGTATTCGAGTATTTCTTTCAGGGTGTTGCGGATTGCCCTTTCGTCGTCGATAATAAGTATTTTCATAGTTGCAAATGTAGTCATTTTTTTGAGTATCTTTGTCAAAATTGACTCTGTATGAAACAACAACCCCAAATCATAATAGCCATCGACGGTTATTCCTCTACAGGCAAAAGCTCGTTCGCAAAATTGATTGCCGACAAGCTGGGTTACATCCATCTCGACTCGGGTGCGCTCTACCGCGCCGTGACGCTCTACGGCTTGCGCAAAGGGGCCATCGCAGACGGCAAGATAGACGAAGCCGCCCTGGTGGCACTGCTGCCGGAGTTGGAGGTGAGCCAGCGTCCGGATACCTACCTTTTCGAAGAGAATGTTGAGGGACTGATACGCCAGATGGAGGTGAGCAGCTACGTGAGTCCGGTGTCGGCAATACCGCCGGTACGCACCTTCGTAGATGACAACCTGCACAAGATGGCCAGCGGCGGGGGCGTTGTGATGGACGGCCGCGACATTGGCACCACCGTGTTCCCCAATGCCGAGCTCAAGATATTCATGCAGGCCGACGACCTGGTGCGGGCGATGCGCCGTTACAAGGAGACCACCGACCCCGGCGCCACCTTTATCGATGTGCTCAACAACCTTCGCGACCGCGACAAGCGCGACTCTACCCGCGAGGTTTCGCCCTTGCGCAAGGCCGACGACGCGATAGTGCTGGACAACACCTGCATGACCATGGAGCAGGAGCTCGAATGGCTGGTGAATCTGCTCAACGAAAAGTATGGGTTCGACCTGTAAAATCTGCGAAATAGATCCCGCCTCCGGCTTCTGCCACGGAGTCGTAAGGGCGGTGAACAAGGCCGAGGAGTTTCTCCGCGGCGGCAATCATCTCTATTCCCTCGGAGCCATGGTCCACAACACCGCCGAGATCGGCCGTCTGGCCGGCATCGGACTGGAGACCATCGACATGGAGAAGATGCTCACCCTGGGCAAGGGCGACACAGTGCTGATTCGCGCCCACGGTGAGCCGCCCCAAACCTATGCCCTGGCCAGCGAGAGGGGCATCGACATCATAGACTGCACCTGCCCGGTGGTGCTCAAACTCCAGCGCGACATAGCCGACGCCTTCCAGCGCGTGAGCCCTACGGGCGGCACGGTGGTCATTTTTGGCAAGCGCGGCCACGCCGAGGTCAACGGCCTGGTGGGCCAGACCGGAGGCAAGGCTATGGTTATCGAGAATATCTCAGAAATCGGGCACCTGGACTTCTCCCGCCACATCGAACTATTTGCCCAGACGACCCGCGACCCGCAGGAATATGACGCCCTGATAGCCGCCTGCCGGGAGCGCTCTTCCGATATAACGGTGCACGACACCATCTGTCGCCAGGTGCGCAACCGCCACGCAAAGCTCGCCGAATTCGCCGCTTCGCACGACGTAATCTTGTTTGTGAGCGGCCTGGAAAGCTCCAACGGCAAGGTCCTCTTTGACCTCTGCCGCCAGCACAACCATCGCACCTACCGGGTAAATGACCCCGACTCCATCCAGCCCGAATGGATAGCCGGCGCCGCCTCCATAGGTATCACCGGCGCCACCAGCACCCCCCGCTGGCAGCTCGAGGCTGTGGCGGAGGCAATTATTCCAAGTAAAACACCTCCGTCAGAGGATTAAAGGCCATGCCGGCCCCTATCGGTCAATTTCAAGACACTTCAGGTCATCGTCAGACGAACTGGTGCCGACCATTATCGTATACTTGCCGCTGGACGGAACCACATCCTGCGCCTCTTCGGACCACCATGCAAAGGTTTCATCGGTGAGGGGAATCACGACGCGGCGGGAGCGGTGAGCCGGGATGGTGATGCGCTTGAAACCGCGCAGGGTCTTCCCTGGACCATTTTCGTCGCCCGCTTTGCGCACGTAGAGCTGAATGACCTCCGTACCCTTTTTCTTGCCGGTATTCCTGACCCGAACCACTAACTTCTTCCCGGCGCGGATGCGGGGTTTTCCAATCTTGAATCTGGTATAGCTCAAACCGTAGCCGAAACTGTACAGGGGTTTTTCTTTCATAAACCTGTAGGTACGGCCCGTCATGGCGTAATCTTCATAATCGGGCAACTGCCCGTCACCGCAGTAGAACGTCACAGGGAGCTTCCCGCAAGGGTTGTAATCGCCCAGCAAGACATCTGCGATGGCTGTTCCTCCTTCCTGGCCGGGATACCATGCCTGCAGGATAGCAGAGCATATGCGACTCTCGGGTTCAAGGGCAATGGCGCTTCCGGAGAAATTGACGAATATGACCTTTTTGCCGGCAGCGGCAAGGGCCGCTACAGCCTCCCGCTGGACCGCAGGCAGTTCTATGGTAGTACGGTCGCCACCGGTAAAGCCGGGAACGCTCACCGGCATCTCTTCGCCCTCCAGCGATGGAGAAATACCGCCGGCAAACACCACGGTTTCGAAGCCATCCAGCTGAGAGATCAAGCCTTCGAGATCTGTCTCACCCATAACCAGAGGACATCCTTCTACATATTTCAGTCCGGGAATCCTGGCCTGCAGAGCCTCCAGCAGGGTGACGGTATGACGCGGAGTGCCGTTATAATTGCCCCACATCATCACGGAATCGGCCGCATTGGGTCCGACAAGGGCGACAGGCGTTCCGCCACTCAAGGGCAGGATGCCGTCATTCTTCAACAGCACCAGACTCTCGCGGGTCATTTCCAGGGAGAGTTGCCTGTGGGCATCGCTGGATACCGTTTCCAGCATCTTAAGATTGACGGCGTTCTCTTCCAGACGCATACGCTCGTAGAGCAACTTCTCTACCGCCGAATCCAGCAGGGATTCGTCCAGAATGCCACTCTTGACCGCCTCTATTATGCCGGGGAAAGCCCAGCCGCATTCCAGCTGGGTTCCCGCCTTGACCGCCGCGGCGGAGGCCTCTACCCTGTCGGCAGAGAAACCGTGCGCTCCCTCGTTGTAGAAATCCTGCACTGCGCCGCAATCGCTCACGATGAGCCCCTTATATCCCCATTCTCCACGAAGGATATCCTGCAGCAGGTATTCGGACGCGCCGCAAGGGAAACCTCTGAACCGGTTGTATGCGAACATCACCTCCTGGACATCCGCCTTCTGCACGAGATCCTTGAACGCAGGCAGATATGTCTCGCGCAAGTCGCGCTCCGATACCTCGGCATTAAAGTGGTGACGGCTGTATTCGGGACCGGAATGCACTGCATAGTGCTTGGCGCAGGCGTGCACCTTGCCGCCGTCTTCGCCCTGGAGGCCGCGCACGACGGCACACCCCATGACACCGGTCAGGTACGGATCTTCTCCATAGGTCTCCATTCCCCTGCCCCAGCGGGGGTCGCGGAAGAGATTGATGTTGGGAGTCCAGAACGTCAACCCCTTATACCAGAGGGACACAGAAGGGTCCAGGGTCTTTTCCCTGATCCCGTCCCAATACTTTTCGATAGCCTCGTCACTTACGGCGTCAAACACCTTTAACAGTAATTCGGAATCGAAAGAGGCCGCCATACCTATAGGCATCGGGAACATGGTCGCCTCGCCATTGCGGGCCACGCCATGCAGCGCCTCATTCCACCAGTTATATTCCGGAATCCCCAACCGGGGAATCGCCGGCGACTCAAAGCGCATGAGCGCAGCCTTCTCTTCCAGTGTAAGTTGCGAGACTATGTGTTTCACTGTCAAAGTATCAACCGCAAAAGCTCCCAAGGAGATGGTAGCAACCGCCAGCAGCGCAATAAACCTTTTCATACAAGTTATTTTTTCCATAAACGGGACATTTCTTCGAGCGTTTTACCCTTGGTCTCCGGGACAAGCCGCCATACGAAGATGGCCGCCACGATACAGATGACCCCATAGAGGGCATATGCCACAGCATGGCTGTAATTATAGAGCGGCACGAATGTGCTGGAAACCACAAAGTTGAACACCCACTGGAACGCCACGGCCACGGCGGTAGCCTGGCTGCGGATGGTGTTCGGGAACAACTCTGCGATATAAACCCAGCAAATCGGCCCCCAGCTGAACATGAATGATGCACTATAGAGCATTATTCCCGCTACCGGCACCCAGGCGGGCAATGTCGCCACATTGCTTATGGCAACCGAAAGGGCACCGATGGCCATCCCCACGGAGCCGCTGATAAGCAACGGCTTGCGGCCGAGTTTCTCTACCGTGAATACCGCCACAAGGGTAAAGGTGATGTTTATGATGCCCATGATGACGGTGAAGAGCATGTTATCGGTCACGCCCAGCGACTCGAAGATTCGCGGAGCGAAATACAGCACCGCATTGATACCGATAATCTGCTGGAAAACCGACAGCATACACCCTATGAATATCACCATGAAGCCATACGCCATTATCGGCTCCTTCTTCTCTACGGCCGTCTCCTTTATCTGGGCAATGATTTCCCGGGCACGGGCCTCGCCGTTGATATTTGACAGGACCTTGAGCGCCGCATCGTCTTTAGAAGAGAGCACCAGATATCTGGGCGACTCGGGCACAGTGAGTATCAGCAGGGCAAAAAGGGCAGCCGGAACAGCCTCAGAGACAAACATAAGCCTCCAACCCACCTGGGCCGTCCAGGCCGACAGGGCGGGGTCATTGATGTGGGATCGGATAATGAGATAATTTACGAAATAGACCACCAGCTGCCCGAATATGATTGCGAACTGATTCCAGGAGACCAGCCTCCCCCTGCGTCCGGCCGGAGAGACCTCGGCTATGTACATGGGGCAGATTGCCGATGCCAGGCCTACTCCGATGCCGCCCAATACCCTGAAGGCATTGAAGGCGACCAGCAGCGCCAGGCAAGGCATATCCTTTTTAAAGAAGAATGTCTCAGGATAGCCGGAACCGAGTGCCGACAGCAAAAACAGGATTGCCGCAATGAACAGCGTCTTTTTGCGGCCGAACCTTGCCGAAAGCAACCCCGACAACAGCGCCCCTATGACACACCCTATCAGCGCGCTCGCAGTCGTAAAGCCGTGGATGGCATCTGAATATGCAAAATCCGATGCCGACCTGAAGAACGACTGCAAGCCCGACTCCGCACCCGAGATAACGGCCGTGTCATAACCGAACAACAGCCCGCCGAGGACCGCCACCAGGACTATCCCTATCAGGTACAGATAATTTCCAGTCTGTCTGTATTGACTCATCTTTGCCCTATCTGCAATAAAGGTTGACTATTGTCTCGTACAGCTCCTGGCTGCCTGAAGTGCGTTTGGGCTCCCCCTTCTGCTTGGCATATTCCACCAGGTCTTCGAGCGACAGGCGGCCCTGCTCGAACTCCTTGCCTTTGCCACTGTCGAAAGAAGAATACCTCTCCTTGACCATCTGCGGGATGGGCGACTCGGTGAGTATCGCAGCGGCGTTTTTAAGGGCGTGGGCAAGCGTATCCATACCGCTGATGTGCGCTATGAAAATATCTTCGGGATTGATGGAAGAGCGGCGCAACTTGGCGTCAAAGTTAGTTCCGCCGGTGCCGAAGCCTCCGTTTCTGATAATCTGCATCATCGCCTCCGTCATTGCCTGCGCATCGTTGGGGAACTGGTCGGTATCCCAGCCGTTCTGGGCGTCGCCGCGGTTGGCATCGATGCTTCCCAGCATGCCGTTGTCTACCGCCACGGCCAGCTCGTGCTCGAACGTGTGCCCCGCAAGGGTGGCGTGGTTTACCTCGATATTGACCTTGAAATCTTTGTCAAGCCCGTTAGCCCTCAAAAAGCCGATTACGGTTTCGGTATCGACATCATATTGATGCTTGGTAGGCTCCATGGGCTTGGGCTCAACCAAAAAAGTGCCTTTGAAGCCTTTGCCGCGGGCATAGTCCCTGGCTGCGGTGAGCATCTTGGCAAGATGGTCCTTCTCCCTCTGCATCTGGGTGTTGAGCAGAGTGTAATAGCCTTCGCGACCGCCCCAGAAGACGTAATTCTCGCCGTCGAGCGCAATGGTTGCATCCAGGGCGTTCTTTATCTGCACGGCAGCGCGGGCCACCACGTCAAAATCGGGGTTGGTGGCGGCGCCGTTGGTGTAGCGCTCGTGCCCGAAGACATTTGCCGTCCCCCAGAGGCATTTGATGCCGGTAGCATCCATCTTTTTACGCAGATAAGCGGTGATTTCTGCCATGCGGCGTTCATATTCTTCTATCGTCGCCCCTTCTTCTACCAGGTCCACATCGTGGAAGCAGAAATAACCGATGCCCAGCTTCTGCATTATCTCAAAGCCGGCATCGGCTTTGTCTTTGGCCCGCTGCAGCGGGTCGGAGGCCTTGTCCCATTCATAGTGGCGGGTCTGGCCGCCAAACGGGTCGGCGCTCGCGGGGCCGAGCGTATGCCACCAGGCAATCGCAAAGCGCATCCAATCCTTCATCTTGCGGCCAAGGACCACCTCTTCGGGGTTATAATAGTGGAACGCAAGGGGGTTCTTGCTGTCAGGCCCTTCGAAAGGTATCGGCCCGATTTGAGGGAAATATTCTTTCATAAAATTATCAATTATTTGTTTAACATTTCATACCATTTCTTATATGCCCCTTCGTATTCATCCCGGTTGCGGGGTTCGATGGTAGCAAGGCGATTCAGGGAGGCAAAAGCCTCGCTTGCAGAAGAATAAACACCTGCGCCTATACCTGCGCCACGGGCCGCGCCCACGGCTCCGTCGGTATCATAGAGCTCTATGACGGCACCGGTGACACCCGCCAGGGTTTCCCTGAACACGGGAGACAGGAACAAGTTTGCCGATCCGGCGTGAATGGTCTCCGGCTCCAGGCCCATATCCCTCATCACATCGATACCATAGCGGAACGCAAACGCCACACCCTCCTGCGCCGCGCGCAGCAGATGCCTCTGGCCATGCCTGTTGAAATCGACACCGTGGATGCTGCAACCGACATTCCGGTTGCAGAGTATGCGCTCCGCACCATTGCCGAAAGGCAAGATGCTGATGCCTTCCGAACCGATGGGCACGGCCGCCACCATCTCGTCTATGGTCGCGTAGTCATACCCCTGCGGGGCAAGATTCCGGCGCGCCCAGGCATTCAGGATTCCGGCACCGTTGAGGCAGAACAGGATGCCGAGTCTTGGATTCTGTGGCGAATGGTTGACGTGCGCAAACGTATTCACCCGGGACTGGGCATCGTATTTGACGCAGCCGCTGACGCCGTAGACCACTCCGGATGTGCCCGCCGTCGAGGCTATCTGTCCGGGCTCCAGAACATTGAGCGACAGCGCATTATTGGGCTGGTCGCCGGCCCTGTAAGACACCGGGATACCGGCCGGGAGGGCCAGTGCGGCAGCCGCCGCGGCGCTCAGACGACCCTGCTCGCCAAACGTTGGACATGTATCCGCGAGAAGATTCTTGTCCAGGTTGAGCGCATCCACCACCAGGTCGGCGGGTTTGCTCTCGGCAAAATCCCAGAGGACGCCTTCTGAGAGGCCGCTTATAGTGGTTTTGGCCTCGCCGGTGAGCCGGGCTGCGATCCAGTCGCCCGGGAGCAATATCTTATAGATCCGTTCATATAGCTGCGGCTCGTTTTCCTTGACCCAGGCGAGCTTGGCGGCAGTGAAGTTACCCGGAGAGTTGAGGGTATGGGAGAGGCATTCCTGCGGACCGATCTTCTCGAAGGCCCCCTGACCGTAATCGACAGCCCTGGAGTCGCACCAGATAATCGAATTCCTGAGCGGGTTCAAATCCTTATCCACACACACCAGGCCGTGCATCTGGTACGATATGCCTATCGCACCTATGGCGGCGGCACGATCTCCGGCCGCAGCCAGCACCTCGGCCGTAGCCGCCTTCAGGTATTGCCACCATGCCAGCGGGTCCTGCTCGGCCCAGCCGGGGCGGGCCGCCATTATCGGGGCCTCTTGTTTGGGACTATACGCCGATGCGATGCATTTGCCGCTCTGCGCATCCACCAGGGCAGCCTTAACCGAAGAGCTGCCGATATCATAACCTAAAAGTATCATATCCTGTTTTTATTATATGTCTTGATATCAAACGCATACATGCGGGCCGCCCTGTGCGCCACCCCCGTTTCCTTATATTTGAGCGGAACCACATACGGCATAACCTTGAGCTTCTTGTAAAAGTTGCGGGCGTCCACGGTTTCGCCGGTAACGGCATTATAGACCTTCCTAAGCTGGGTTATCGTGAACTGGGCCGGCAGCAACCTGAAGAGTATGGAGGGCTCCAGGCTGACATAGTGCCGCATATGGTCCAGCGCGTCCTTCACTATGATGTTATGGTCAAAGGCGAGGGCCGGCACACTGTCTGTGGGCAGCCAGCAGGCCTCGACCTCGGTGAGGGGGCGCATACGACTGATGCGCATCAGCGAGAAAAACGCCACCGTCACAATCCTCTCTACCCTTGTTTGCTGGGCCCGCTCAAGCCAGAGCACGTCTTTGGGATCCTTTGTCCTGTCTTTGGAGCCGTAGGCCTTGAATTGGGTGAGCCAGATGCGCTTGAGTCCCGTCAGCAGCGTGAGCACCCTGCTCGCCGCCTGGTCCAGCTCCTCATCTTTGTATATCAGGCTGCCGGGCAACTTCATGTCATGGAACACGCCGTGCTGGTCTTCGCCCGTACGGCGGAGCAGCAGCACATTGAGCCGTTCGCCGTCAAATCCAAAGACAACGCAGTCTATTGAGACGTGGCATGGTTCGATTACATTTTCCATACTACGAATTTACAAACCCTTGATTTACCTTCAAAATTAACGAAAAAACCGTCAGATTACACAAGTAATCAGACGGTTAAAAATCATAATTATTACAATAACTACTCCTTGCCGGCCATCGCTTTTTCGAAGCAGTGTCGGCAGAGGGGCTCGTAGGTCTGCTTCTCGCCGAGTTCCACCAGCTTGTCGCTGGCGATGAGGCGGTGCGAGACGTTGGCCGGGTCGCCGCAGCGGACGCATATCGCGTGCACCTTGGTGACATATTCCGCCACCGCCATAAGCGCCGGCATGGGACCGAAGGGCTTGCCGCGATAGTCCATGTCCAGGCCCGCGACAATCACGCGGATGCCGTTGCTGGCCAGCTGCTGCACCACATCCACGATGCCTTCGTCAAAAAACTGGGCCTCGTCTATGCCTACCACATCTACATTGCCGCAAAGCAGCAGGATGCTCGAACTGGACTCCACCGGGGTCGAGAGGATTGAGTTACCCTGATGCGACACCACCTCTTCTTCTGAATAGCGGGTGTCTATGGCGGGCTTGAATATTTCTACGCGGAGATTGGCGAATTGGGCGCGGCGCAGGCGGCGGATCAACTCTTCTGTCTTGCCGGAGAACATGGAGCCGCAGATGACCTCAATCCAACCCGGAGTTTTTGCGTTCTCGATGAACATTGCTTTGGAAAATATTTATCTTTGTAGATGGTGAAACAAATATAACACAAAAATGTCAAAACTCTACATCGTTCCCACGCCCGTAGGCAACCTCGGCGACATGACGCCCAGGGCCGTCGAAGTGTTGAACAGTGTAGATCTGATACTTGCAGAGGATACCCGCACCAGCGGCGTCCTGCTGAAAAAATTCGGCATCACGACCCACGCCGAGAGTCACCACAAGTGGAACGAGCACGAGACCGCCGCCCGCGTCAAAGACAAGATCCTGGCGGGACTGTCGGTGGCGCTGATCAGCGACGCCGGCACTCCGGGCATCAGCGATCCCGGCTTCCTGCTGGCACGCACCTGCATCGAGGCGGGCATAGAAGTGGAGACGCTTCCGGGCCCCACCGCGCTGATTCCGGCGCTGGTCAACTCAGGGCTGCCGTGTGACCGTTTTTGCTTCGAGGGCTTCCTGCCCATCAAGAAGGGGCGCCAGACCCGCCTGGGAGAGTTGGCCGTAGAGCGCCGCACAATGGTGTTCTACGAGTCGCCGCTGCGACTGGCCAAGACGCTGGGGCAGTTTGCCGAGGCGTTCGGAGCGCAGAGGCAGGCATCGGTGAGCCGTGAGATATCCAAGATTCACGACACCACCGTGCGCGGCACGCTGGAATATCTGTGCAAGTATTTCACCGACCATCCGCCCAAGGGCGAGATTGTGATAGTCGTCGCAGGCTTTAGCGACAAGTAAATCAAGTTTAACTTTTGAATGATGGGGTAGATATGAGGCGAGAGAAACTTACAAAGGCGGCCGCCTCCGGGGCGGTGGCTTTAATCTTTTTGATACTGGGGTTCCAGGCTGCTATTTTCACGGGAAACGTATTCAAGTACAACCGGGAACACCGCGTTGACACCGTGTATGTCTCATATCCACCCGGCTCGAATAGCGAAGGGCAACTTTGTGAAGCGGAGATTCAATCTAAAGCCTTATCGCCGCGGAGCAAAGTTAGCCCGAAGCGAGAGCCGGGCCGGCATCGGAACCAACCGGAGTTGATCCCCGATCGCCACCATAGTGGTATCGCCAAGGGGCTTGCGTCGCTGAAGGAACCGGATTACGGAGATTCCAGGCGTATCCTGGCAGAGAAACTGCAGGAAAAGCCGGCCCCCGAAGTGTTCGAATTCGACCCCAACACCGTCTCGCACGACGACCTCGTCCGCCTCGGTTTCAGCCAGAAGCAGGCGCAAGTCATCGAGAACTACCGGAACAAGGGCGGCAAGTACAACAAACCCCGCGACTTTGCCAAGATGTATGTCGTGGACAGCGCCATGTACGCCCGCCTGGAGCCGTACATCCGCATCACCAGGATGGACCTGAACGCCGCCGACAGCCTGGCGCTGATATCGTTGCGCGGGATAGGGCCCTACTACGCCCACAAAATCCTGGAATACCGCCGGCGTCTGGGCGGCGTGTTCACCTCCAAGGCGCAACTGCTGGAAATCGAGGGGATTGATGCCGACCGGCTCGCGGGATTCGAGGCGGCGGTGGAGACCAAACCGACGCGGCCGCGCTACACCCTCTGGAGCGCCACCAAGAGCGAACTGGCAGACCATCCGTACATCGGCACTTATGCCGCAAAAGGGATTGTCAGGTACCGTTCGGCCACCGACACCGCCGCATGGTCGCTCCACGGCCTGGTGGAGTACGGCGTACTCAAAGAAGCGGACGCCGCCCGCCTCAAGTATCTGGATATACAACCTTAAAATGCCATTAGTGATCCCAAACGACGAGAGACCAACAGCGTTTTGTGGGGGTTTTTGCGGTTAGTGGGTCGGAAAAAAGACAGACCAACAGCACCTGCCCAAATACTACCCCGCCGCCGGCAGACGTACCACGAACGAGGCTCCGCCGAGCCGTTGCGAACGCTCGTAGCCGATGGTGCCGCCGTTCTGCTCTATGATATCCTTGCAAATGGCCAGGCCCAGCCCGCTGCCGCCCACCTTGGTGGTAAAGTTGGGGCTGAACAGCTTGGGGATGAAATCTTCCTTGACCCCTTCGCCGTCGTCTTCTATGCTGACACGGAACATATCGCCTTCGCGCCCAAGGGTTATCAGCACATTGCCGCCATGCTTCTCGATGGCCTGGATGGCATTGCCGATAATATTCATGAAGGCGCGGATAATCTGCTGGCGGTGGATATTGGCAGGCGCCGTGGCAAGGTCCGTCTCAAGTGACACGGTCACGCCCGCGGTAGAGGCATACAGCGACTCCTCTTCGCGGAGAATCGCCACCAGGTCTTCTGTGGTAGTGGCCTCGTTGGAGAGCAGCTTGGAGAGGGTCGAGAAGTCGGACGCGGTGCGCGACAGTATCTCTATCTGCTCCAGCAGTGAACGGCTCACCTCGTCGAATTTGGCCTCCCAGCGGGGGTCATTATCCCTCTTGAGGCGCTGCAACAGCTGGATGTTGAGCTGCATGGGGGTCAGCGGATTCTTGATCTCGTGGGCAATCTGGCGGGCCATCTCCTTCCACGCCGTCTCGCGCTCGGTGCGGGCCAGGCGCCGGGTACTCTCGTCCAGTTCGTCTACCATTCGGTTGTACGAGGCCACCAGCATACCGAGCTCATCCTTGCTCTCCCTGTACTCCAGGTGCTCTTTCTTGCTGCTGCCCGGCAGCTTCTCCATCTTGTTGCGGATCTGGGTCAGCGGCCTGGAAATGGAGTTACCCAGCATGAGGCTCACCAGCACGCTGGCGATGAGGATTATCAGGTAGAGGTTGATGATGCTGGCTATGATCATCGCCCCCTCTTCCTGGAACTGCGACTGCCCGGTCACGTAAGGGATATTGGCTATCGCCACCATGTCGCCGTCGATATTGTAGAGCGGCGCATAGATAGACTGGAAGGTGTTACCGGCTATACTCTCCTGCCCGATGTAATTCATGTAGCTCTCCTCCACTATCGCGCGGAAGGCGGCGTGGTTCATGCGGGAGCCCAGGATCGACTGGTTGTAGAGTTCGGGCTGGGTGGTGCACACCAGCCGGCCGTGGTTGTCGTAGACGTTAATCTCGTTGGCGGTACTGCCCGAGATGGATTTCATGGCCTCCTGCAACTGCGGCGTATTGATGTCGGTGTAACGCAGGGCATACTGGCAGTATGCCGACAGGGTGGACTGCACAATCTCCATGTTGCGCACCATGTTGCGCTCGTTGGCGGTGTTGTTGCGCTTGATGGTGAACAAGATTGTGCCCACACCCACGCATCCGAGGGCGAGCAGGGTCGAGAGCAGCATCAGCGAGGTGATGCGCCGCTTGTAGGAGTTGCGGGGCATCGACAGCAACTTGCTCTTGCGCAGGGCTGCGGTAGAAGGAATAATGATCAACCCGAACAACAGCAGCAGGTACGAGAAGAGCACCACGTGGCGCAGCAGCCCCGGCACGGGACGGCTGATGATGACGATGTCGTCGTCGGACACCTTGTTTACGAACTGGATAATCTTGCCTTTGCGCTGCAGATGGTACCCCGGCTTGTAACTGCCCGACTCGATGTTGGTCGGGAACGACTCGCGGCCGGAATAGGACACCAGCCTCCCGGCGTAGTATTTCGCGTAGGAGTAATACCTCGGCAAGGTCAGCTCGGGCGACTGCTTGAACAGGATGCCCGACATGTTTGTCCCCTTGTCGGAGACAAAGCGCGACTCGATCTCGATGTACAGGTTGGTGGCCTCCAGCGTGTCAAAATTGACGTATGTGAAAATGCCCAGATACGAGGTCTGACCATTGAAATTGTTCATGAAGAAGAAGTTGGAGCCGGTGAAGAGCGGGATGCCGTACTTGCGCAGCTCGTCATTGTAGAATCCGATGCAGCTCACCGCCGGGGTGTTGCGGTCTATTATCATCTGGGTGGCGCTGTTGCAGGTGGTCACCGAGAGATTGTACTTAGAAGAGAACCCCCTGAACAGGTAACGCTCCAGAATCCTGTTGCGGATGATGTCACTGCCCCCTTCGGGCCAGAAACTGAGTATTGCAATCAGCTGGTCATCCTTGAGTCCGGGCTCTATCATCCTCAGCTGCATCTCCAGCGAGAGGTCGCGGTCTACCGACAGCCGGTCGGTCCAGACCTTGTTGCTGTAGTACTCTTTCTTGAGACTCGTAGAATAGATGGTCAGCACCGTGTAGAGCGACACCAGGGCTATGTACACCAGGATATATTGCCAGCTGAACATATTCGCCAGGCGGCGGCCGGTGACGGCCGTGACGCTCATCTGGATCGAGTGCAGCAACGCCAGGAACAACAAGCCGAACGACACCAGGCATATCACCGAATAAATATTGATCCTGTTGATGTCGGCAAGGTTGAACGAGAGGTTGGAGTTGTACACCACCGAACGCAGGGCGTAGTTGATATAGAGCGCCAGCAGCACGGTGGTCAATACGGCAGCCACCCCGCACAGGGCGCGCCGGCCGTCGGAAAGGCGACGGTACCACTTGAGCAGGGGAACCCTCATCATAAAGAGCCCCATGGCTATCAAGAAGATGTAGCTGTTGATGGTGAGCAGGCTGGCCAGCGAGTCCAGGATATTGCTCCCCGCATAGGTCAGGGGCGAGAAAATGGGGCTGGACTGGTCACAGATATGGGCCAGGTACCGTGCGCGGAAGGCCAGCAGCGTGATCACCGACAGATATGCCGCAAAAGAATACCTGTTGCGCAAGCCCAGATGCATGATAAAGGCGGCGGCCACCAGCAGCAGGATAACCGTCCAGTGCATAGGATAGAAGCCGTAGCTGTAATGCGAGCTGGAGGTCTCGACAATAGAGAACAGGGGGGTTCCGGAGGCGCTGTGCACTATGGCCCCGGCGTCCGTCATCAGCGGGGCGGTGGTGTATTTCTTGTCGAGCTTGAGCAGCGGATTCACGCAGTTGGCATAACTGAGGCTCTCCTGCGAATAGTCGCTCTTGATGAGGATGGCAGATATCAGCCGTTCGCCGCTCTTCCTGTACGATTTGATAAAATACCACCCCGAACCCAGGTTGACATAGCTCTCACCGTCGTCCAGGTATGCCAGCGGGGCGGTGCTGGCGGCACTGGCGCCAAACAGGTGGTGCAGCGCGTAGAACGACGGACTCACCGTGATGGCATCGTTGAGTATGGGAAACTGGTTGATCCAGCAATGCAGCGTGTCGTTCTTGTAATGGTAAATCACCATATCTTCCGGCAGGTCGGTCTCGTCGTGGAGCTCCGTCCGTCCGGTGAGGACCCCCTCGGAATAGTGGTCGAGGATCCCTTCGCGCATAATCAGGTTGCGCTCTGCCTCGGCCGCTTCGGACTCCATCTTCTGGATAGGGTCCGACTTGATAAACGAAGCGGCAAACAGGGCGGTCGCGACGACGACCAGCGCAACGACTGAATATAGATACGGTTTCTTCATTCGTGGTGATATGGCTCGCCTTTGATAATGGTGAAAATGCGGTAAAGCTGTTCGAGGAAAATCACCCTGCAGAGCTGGTGCGAGAAGGTCATCTTAGAGAGCGATATCAACTCGTCGGCACGATCGTAAACCGCTTTGCCAAAACCGTAGCTGCCACCTATTACAAAGGTAATATCTCTGGGGCTATATAAAAATTTTTTCTCCAGGTGACGGGCCCACTCTACCGAGGTGAACATCTGCCCGTGTTCGTCGAGCAGTATCAGGCAGTCACCAGGAGCTATGTTCTTGAGTATCAGCTCGGCTTCTTTCTCTTTAATCTGTTCCCGCGAGAGGGCCTTGACGTTTTTCAACTCGGGAATCTCTACCAGGGAGAACTTGCAATAGTGCCCCAGTCGGGCGATGTATTTGGCCATCCCCTCCTTGAGGTATGCCTCTTCTGTTTTGCCGGTCAGAATAAGTCGGATATTCATTGGTGTGGCTTGGTTTTTGCAAATTTATCGGAAAACAAAATTAAAGGTATGAAAAAATATCTGCTGATATCAATGTTGCTGCTGGCTACGGTATTCAAATATGATGCCCGGGCGACAGATGATGCCGATGTGTTTATTCCTATCGCCAAATATATCGAAGCCGGGAACAGCGACAAGCTTTCGGTATGGTTCGCAGACAACCTGCAGGTCGATGTGCTGGGCACCATAAACAACTGCACACGCAACCAGGCCCGCCTGATAATGCGCAACTTCTTTATCAACTACACCCCCAAGTCGTTCAAGATTGTCCACAAGAGCTCCCGGCCCCCTATGAGCTACGCCTCAGGCGATCTGGACGCGGGCGGCTCGCAGTTCCGGGTGACGATTTTCGTGAAGACGGTGTCGGGGCGCAACGAGATACTCCAGATTAAAATAGAGCGTCAGTAAAAAACATCATAATTCATTTGATTAATAACAGGGCGGCTGCCGGAGAATCGGCAGCCGCCCTTTATCGTTGTGCGCCTGTATAGATTATTTGACGCGCTCGCCGTAGGTACGGTCTACAGTGTTGACCCTGATCTTGTCGCCCTGGTTGATGAACAGGGGCACCATGAGGGTTGCACCGGTCTCCAGGGTGCACTCTTTGAGAGCGTTGCTGGAAGCGGTATCGCCCTTGACAGCGGGTTCGGTGTAGGTAACCTCAAGCTCTACATAGGTAGGGAGCTCGCATGTGAGGCAGCGCTCCTCCTCGCCTGCGAGGAAGATCATCTCTACGCTCTGGCCCTCTTTCATAAGGTCGGCATTGTCGACCATATCGAGGCCCAGGTGAACCTGCTCAAAAGTTTCGGCATGCATGAAGTTGAAACCGTCCTCATCTTTGTAGAGATACTGATAGGGGCGGTGCTCCACGGTGATCAATTCAATCTTCTCGCCTGCGCTCCAGGTTTTCTCCAGGATGCGGCCGTTCTCCAGGTTGCGGAGTTTGGATTTGACGAAAGCGGGGCCCTTGCCCGGCTTAACGTGCTGGAACCATACGATAGAACACGGCTTGCCGTTGAAATCTATGCAAAGTCCATTCTTAAAATCAGCTGTTGTTGCCATATAGATATATTAATGATTAATTCTTGAGCGCAAATGTAATAAAAAACTAATAAATCTTAAGCTCGCCCACTTCTACACCTCTGCAACCCGCCTGCACGATGGGGACTATGACGCCGTTCTTGTTGGGCACCTCGGCCGGCTTGGTTATGAAGGTGTGGCTGTGGCCTCCGATAATGAAGTCGAGGTTCTCGCTCGCGGCCGCAATCTCGTGGTCCGAAGGGTTGTCGGCGGTACCATGGTCAAAGCCGCAATGGGAGACCAGAATCACCAGATCGCAATGCTTCACTTTTTTGAGGAATGCCGCCCAGCGGTTGACCTCATCTATGGTGTTGAGGCTTTGGATGCCGGCCAGGCTCTCTTGGGATACCACGCCGCGAAGACGCGTGGTGGCTCCGATGAGGCCGATCCGGAAACCGCCGCGACGGACAATGGTAAAGGGGCATACCTTTCCCTCCAGCGAAGTGCCGGAGAAGTCGTAGTTGCAGCACAGGGTGGGATATTTTGCCCCGGAAAGCCTGCGGGCAAACTCTTCCTGGCCATTGTCAAACTCATGGTTGCCGACTGCGACTGCGTCGTAGCCCATGATGTTCATCAGGTCCCGCTCCAAATCGCCGCGACCCACATTGAAATATGGCGTGCCCTGGTTATAGTCGCCGGCATCCAAGAGCAGCACCTTGTTCGCACCGTATTCTGCGCGGACGCTGTCGATGAACTGCAGGCGGCGGTCCACTCCGCCGCAACCGGCATTGCGGCCGGTGCGCAACGGCTCGATCTGGCTGTGGGTATCGTTGGTATGAAGCACTACCAGCTTCTGTCCGTTTGCCGAAAAGGCTGCTGCCACCAGCAGCAAAGAAATAACTATGCGCTTCATGACTTTACTTGTTTGAATATGTTACCACTACGCGACCGTCTTTCTTAAGGTCGAGCACTTCGCCCGCCGCCAGCTTCTGTTTAAGGATCTCTTTCAAGGCATCGCGCAGATACATGCCGGTATCGCCCCGGAACTCGATGCCGTCGCCAAAGTCCATACCGTCGCCGCCCGTTACCAGGAAATCGATGGTAGCAATCTTGTAAAGGCGGTTGTCATCGATGGGCTTGCCCGCCACCAGACACTCTTTGAGCGACTTGTCGTGGATTTTGAGGGTAATGCCGCTGACCGCCTGCACACTGCCCCTTTTTGCCATATCGCTGAAGACCTTGCGCAGTGCGGAACCCTTCATGTGAAGGATGGTGATATTGTTGTTGAAGGGGGCTATGGAGTAGATGTCATATACCCTGACGGCCCCTTGGGGCAGGTCGTTGCGGATTCCGCCGAAATTGGTAATACCCACGTCTATCTTCTCGCCGGTGTACTGTTCTGCAAATTCACGAAGCGCATCGGCCATCAAGTTGCTCAGCCCGCTCTCGGGTTTCTCTTTGGTATAGACGGCGTTGCTGTAGCTGACTATCTCCTGCAACGCTGCCATGCTGCTGTCGTATTTGGAGATTGCCGCAAAGGCAGCGGTGTCGGGACCGTTGTCGTAGCGGGAGTCAATCTCATGATATTCCCAGGTATAGCTCTGGTACCCTTTGGGGCCGCAGGATGCCAGCAGGCCTATGAGAGCCAGGGAAAATATTAACGAAAACCTTTTCATTGTCAATCTTTGTATTTGAGCCATTTGAACAAATCCTTGAAAGTCGCCTTCTTGCCGTAGGTAAGGATGCCCACCTTGTAGATTTTGGCGGAGATGTATGCCATGGCGACAAATGTGAGCGCGAGCAAAGCGATGGAGAGAATCAACTGCCATGCGGGCACCACGCCGAACGGTATGCGGGCCAGCATCACCATGGGCGATGTGAACGGAATGATGGACGCCCAAACCGACAGCGAGCTGGAAGGATGCTGGAAGGTGTGGAGCATGATGAACAGGCCTATCATCAACGGAATGGTGATGGGAAGCGAGAGCTGGTTGGTGTCGGCCTCGTTGTCTACCGCAGAGCCCACCGCCGCGAACAGTGCGGCGTAGAGCAGGTAACCCAGCATAAAGTAAATGAAGAAGCAGAAGATAATGTAGCCGAAGTTGATCTGGGAAACCTGGTCCAGCATGGATGCGATCTCGCCGAGGTCGCCCAACTCGCTCATATCGGTCGGATGAACCCCCATCTGGGTTTCGGATATGGCCGTGGTGGTCTGCGCCACCTTTTCGGCAACCTTGCCCGACACGACCCCTTGCATACCCATCATGACGCCGCCCAGCAGCAGCACCCAGATGGCGAACTGGGTCAGTGCCACCAGGGCCACGCCTATAATCTTGCCCATCATAAGTTCGAACGACGATACGCTGGAGACGATGACCTCCACGATGCGGTTGGTCTTCTCCTCGATTACGCCACGCATCACCATCGAGCCGAACAGGAATACGAACATATATATCAGGAAGCTGAGGACATAGGCCATAACCATGTAGAGTCCCACGCTGTCCTTCTTCTCCTTGCCCGAATTGTCTATGGTATAGGCATCTATCTTGGTCTCGGTATGGACCTTGTCCATAATCTCGTCAAAATTGTCGATGTCGAGCTTTTTGAGTTTCTCGTCGCGCAAGGCGGTGTTGATCTTTTTCTCCACATCCAACTTGGTCTCCATGCCCAGCGGCTCCTTGGAATAGGTGGTGACGTTGGCGTTGCCCTCCTCGTCGAGTTCCGAGACGTAGAGCACCGTGGTCGATTCGTAGGTAGGGAACGACTGCTTGAGACTCTCCTGGGTGGTCTCCTTGGGGAGGAAACGGTATTCTACGTGAGAGTCGCTCTCGAAATAATCTTCGAGCAGCCCGGTGCCGTCTACGATGGAAATTACCTGGCGGTCACCGCCCTGGTAGAGTGATATCAGCACCGGCACCACCATCAGCAGCGCCATGAACAGCGGAGTGAGGATGGTGAGCAGAATGAACGATTTTTTCTTTACCCTGGTAGAGTATTCACGGCCTATGATAAGGCCTATATTGCTGAGTTTCATTTCTGTGCGGATTCACTGACTAGTTTGATAAAAATGTCGTTCATGCGGGGCACCATCTTCTTGACGGAGATGATTTCTGCCTCGCCGGCAGAGAGTTCTGCAAGCACATCCTTCATGCCGCAACCTTCGGCGATGTCCAGCACCGCACGGTTGTGCTCGCGCAGCTGCTCGCTGGTATTGACGGTGAAGGTGCGCTCCAAAGTGCCGAGTCCGCCGCGGAACAGCACCTCAACCTGATTGGTGCCATAGCGCTCGCGGACATCGTCGGTGGAGCCGCTGAGCACCAGATGCGACTTGTTGATGAGGGCGATGTTGTCGCAAAGCTCCTCTACCGACTCCATGTTGTGGGTCGAGAGGATTATGGTCGCACCCTCGTCTTTGAGACGCAGGATCTCGCCGCGGATGGTCTGGGCATTCACCGGATCAAAGCCGGAGAACGGCTCGTCCAAGATCAGCAACTTGGGTTTGTGGACCACGGTAGAGATAAACTGAACCTTCTGGGCCATACCCTTGGAGAGTTCCTCGACCTTCTTGTTCCACCAACTTTGGATCTTGAACTTGACAAACCACTTGCGCAGTTCGTTCTCCGCCTCAATCTTGCTGAGTCCCTTGAGCCGCGCCAGATACATCATCTGGTCACCGACCTTCATCTTCTTGTAAAGGCCGCGCTCTTCGGGCAGGTAGCCGATCTTGCGCACGAACTCGTCGTCCACGGCCTTCCCGTCGAAGAATACCCTGCCGCCGGTGGGAATGGTGATACGGTTTATGATGCGGATCATAGTGGTCTTGCCGGCGCCGTTGGGCCCCAGCAGACCGAATATCTTGCCGTCCGGCACCTCGATGGAGACATTGTCCAACGCGGTGAATTCGCCGAACTTCTTGGTGATGTTCTTACACTCGAGCATTGCCTTGCCTGTTACAGTTTACCTGCGAAGAAGTCGTTACCCTTGTCGTCCACGAGAATGAATGCGGGGAAGTCCTCTACCTGGATGCGCCAGATAGCCTCCATGCCCAGTTCGGGATACTCTACGCACTCGATGCTCTTGATGTTGTTCATGCTGAGCACCGCTGCGGGGCCGCCGATGCTGCCCAGATAGAAGCCGCCGTGCTTCTTGCAGGCGTCGGTCACGACCTTGGTGCGGTTGCCCTTGGCAATCATCACCATGGAGCCGCCGTGATCCTGGAATTCATCTACATACGGATCCATGCGGTTGGCGGTTGTGGGACCCATCGAGCCGCAAGGCATCCCCTTGGGGGTCTTGGCGGGACCGGCGTAGAGAATCGGGTGGTCCTTGAAGTATGCGGGGAGGTCTTCGCCGGCATCCAGACGCGCTTTGAGCTTGGCGTGTGCGATGTCGCGGGCCACGATGATGGTGCCGTTGAGGCTCACGCGGGTGGCCACGGGATATTTGGAGAGCGTAGCGCAGATATCCTTCATGGGCTGGTTGAGGTCGATGCGTACGGCATTGCCCTCGCCGGCGCGGCGCAACTCTTCGGGTATCAACTCAAAGGGCTTGTCGTCCATCTTCTCGATCCAGACGCCGTCGGCGTTGATCTTGGCCTTGATGTTGCGGTCGGCAGAGCAGCTTACGCCCAGGCCGATAGGGCAACTTGCGCCATGGCGCGGCAGGCGGATTACGCGGATGTCGTGGGCGAATGCCACACCGCCGAACTGCGCGCCGAGACCTATCTTGCGTGCCTCTTCGAGCAACTGCTTCTCAAGCTCGACGTCACGGAAAGCGCGGCCGGAAGCGTCGCCGGTGGTGGGCAGGCTATCGTAATAATGGGTCGAAGCGAGCTTCACGGTGAGCAGGTTCTTCTCTGCGGAGGTGCCGCCAATCACGAACGCGATATGGTAGGGCGGGCAAGCCGCGGTACCGAGGGTACGCATCTTGTCGGTGAGGAAGGGAACCAGCGTGCCGGGGTTCTGGATGCGGGCCTTGGTCTCCTGGTAGAGATAGGTCTTGTTGGCGCTGCCGCCACCCTTGACCACGCAAAGGAAGCGGTATTCCATACCCTCGCAAGCCTCGATATCTATCTGTGCGGGAAGGTTGCACTTGGTGTTGACCTCGTTGTACATGTCCAGAGGGGCATTCTGGCTGTAGCGCAGGTTCTCTTCGGTGTAGGTCTTGTATACGCCTTTCGAGAGAGCCTCCTCGTCGCAGAAGCCGGTCCATACCTGCTGACCCTTCTCGCCGTGGATAATGGCGGTGCCGGTGTCCTGGCAGAACGGGAGCTGCCCCTTGCAGGCCACCTCGGCATTGCGCAGCATGGTGAGAGCCACATACTTGTCGTTCTCGCTCGCCTCGGGGTCGTTGAGTATCGCAGCGACCTGCGAGTTATGACTGCGGCGCAGCAAGAAGTTGACGTCGCGGAATGCGGCATTTGCCAGCGCGGTGAGCGCCTCGGGAGCCACCTTCAAGATGGGATGGCCTTCGAATTCAGAGACGCAAACGCCCTCTTTGGTTAAACAGTAGTACTCGGTAGTGTCCTTGCCGAGCTGAAACATTGGTGCGAAAAAATATTCCATATCGTTAATTGTTATTACTATTTCCGTTTTGCATAAGGTAGAGTTTCATAAACTCATTCAAGTCACCATCTAAAACGCCGGTGGTGTCGCTGGTTTCGTGGCCGGTGCGCAAATCCTTCACCAGCCGGAACGGCTGCAGGGTGTAGTTGCGTATCTGACTCCCCCACTCGATGCGCTTCTTCTGCCCCTCGAGTTCGGCCTGCTTCTCGCGCCGCTTCTGCAACTCCAGGTCGTAGAGATGACTCTTGAGGATGCGCAGCGCATTCTGGCGGTTATCCAGCTGCGAACGGGTCTCGGTGTTCTCTACCACGATGCCGGTAGGGATGTGCTTCACGCGCACGCCCGTCTCCACCTTGTTGACGTTCTGTCCGCCCGCGCCGCTGCTGCGGTAGGTGTCCCACTCCAGGTCGGCGGGATTGATCTCTATCTCGATGGTGTCATCTACCAGGGGATACACGAACACCGACGAGAACGACGTCTGGCGCTTGCCCTGGGCGTTGAACGGCGACATGCGCACCAGACGGTGCACCCCGCTCTCGCCCTTGAGATAGCCGTAGGCATAGTCGCCCTCTATCTCCAGGGTTACCGACTTGACGCCCGCCTCTTCGCCCTCGAGCGAGTCGGCGACCGCCACCTTGTAGCCGTTGCGCTCTGCCCAGCGGATATACATGCGCATCAGCATCGCGCTCCAGTCGTTGGATTCGGTGCCGCCCGCGCCGCTGTTAATCTTGAGTATCGCCCCCAGATTGTCACCCTCGGCAGAGAGCATGTTGCGCATCTCCAGCGCCTCGACGCTCTTCTCCAGGTCGGCGAGAGCCGCCGCGGCATCGTCCGCCGCATCTTCGCCGAACTCCATGAGCACGCCCAGGTCGGCAAGTTTGCTCTCGGCGGCAGCATAGCCGTCGGTCCAGAATTTGATGGCCGAGATTTTCTTGAGGGTCTTTTCTGCCTCTTTGGGATCGTCCCAGAAGCCGCCTTCCAGAGTGGTGGCGTGCAGTGTTTCTACCTGTTGGAGTTTGGCAGGTATGTCAAAGATACCTCCCCAACGTCTTCAACCGCTGTGCAATTTTATTAACCTCGTCTGACGTTATCATAAAATGCCTTTATTTGGTTATACGAATAGCCGCGAGAGAGCCCGAACCGCATCAGACGCGCAAAAACCTGCGCCTGTTCGCCCTTGAGGGTGCGCAATTTGGCGGCCAGCACGCTCTCCATCTTGGATTGGGCCTTTTCGCCGTCTATCTGTTCAAGGCCATAACTGATGGCCTCCGGGTCGACTCCCTTGCGCGCGAGTGCCATTCTTATCTTTTGCACTCCCCACCCCTGCAGGGCGCTTTTGTCGCGGGCAAACGCCGCAGCATATCTGTTCTCGTCTATGTATTTATCCTTGCAAAGTTGCGAAATAATCGCTTGCGTGTCAATAGCGTCGTCGCCCTTAAGCGCCTCTATCTTCTTGGCGATCTCGCTCTTGCAGTATTCGCGGATGCTGCAGAGCCTGCTCAGGCGGGAGTATATTATCTCTTTCTGCATCCGACAGGCCGTTAGAACCAAAAGCCAAAGCTCAGGTATGCCCCCACCCGGCGGGTGCGGCTGTTCCAGTTGAGATCGAACTCGATGGGGCCGGCGATGGAATCGAAGGCATATCCGAGACGATAGCCCGACAGCAGTTTGCTCTGGATAAAGCTGTCAAAGTCGTGGCCCGAGAGGGCATAGTTGCCGGAGAATAGCACATAGTGGCTCTTGTACACATTGTAGCGCAGGTCAAGGCCCGCCACCGTCACCATCGGATCCATCATCAAGGTTCCGGTCGTGCCGTAGAACGGTATCTGATGCTCGTTGTAGCGTCCCGCCTGGTTGCCGCCTATGCTGTTGGACATAACCACCGGGATATCGTTGCCCACCAGCAGTCGGCTGTGCACGAACGGCGACATGGAGAAATGACCGCCGATGGTGCCCACCCACTTGAACGAGAGACTTGCATCCAGCACCGGAGAATAGGTGTCCGAGGCCTTAAGCTCGCTGATATAGGACACGTTACCGGAGAACTTGAATCCCCGCTTGGGGAACCAGGCGTTGTCCAGATGGTCGATGTCTATGTCCAGGAAGGGGCCGAAGAAGGCCGTCCGGCTTATGTCTACACTGTACGACTCCGGAACCTGGGGCACGCTCAGGGGAGTCCTGTAGTAATATGCCCGCCCCATCAGGCCCAGCTGCAACTCGCCCCGGCGCAGGTGACCCGTCGAGACGGCGAGGGTGAAATTGTTCTGCAGATAGTCGATGGTATTCTTGCTGCCGGCATCGGTAAACACCTGCATGGCGTAGTGGCGCAGGCCGTATCCCGCATCGAAGCGGGTCAGGTTGCGGCCCAGGTACGAATATTTCACATCCGCGTGGTAAAAATTCGCCACCCTGGCGTCGATGGAGAGCCGGTGGCCGTACAGACGGTTGTGGTTGAAGCCTATGCCCAGCAGGATGGCCGAAACCTCCTCGGTGTCGAACCGCAGCCCCAGGCCGAGGCGGTTGTTGCGGTTGGGCACCATGGTCATGGTGAGGTCGAACGGCGACGTGTCGCCCGCCAGCGAATAGACTACCGATGTGTAGGCCTTGGTCGCATATAGTTCGTTGGCGGCACTCTCGATGTCGCCGATGGAGATTTTCTCGCCGGTCTTCAAGGGGAAGTTGCGTTTGATGAACGCCTCATCGTTCTCGTTCAGGCCCACGAACTTGATGGAGGCCAAGGTTATGGTGTCGCTCAGTTTGGTGGCCTTGTTGGCATCCTTGGGAGCAGGCATCGGTCCCACGAACCACTCGGCGTGCTCCTGCTCTTTGCGCTTGAGCATGTCGCGCAGCTCCAGCAGCTGGGGCGCCGCCTTCCTGGCAGCCGCCTCGCCGTTGTCTATCAGGGTACGCAGGCTGGCGTTGTCAAAACTCATCATGCCAAAGCCGTCTATGGCGGGCTCGATAAGTATATCGGTGTCGGCTATCTCCTCTTTTGTCTTGACCGACATGGCCACATTGGCCACGCGGGAGAGCATCCCCGCCAGGTCGTTGTAGTCACTGGCCGCCCCGTCGGAGGGGAACCGTACGCCGATGATGATGTCGGCGCCCATCTGGCGTGCCACGTCCACCGGGAAATTGTTCTTGACGCCGCCGTCTACCAGCACCATGTTGTCGGTCTTGACCGGGGCGAACACACCGGGGATAGCCATGGAGGCGCGGAGCGCTATGGGGAGGATACCTTTGTTGAACACCACTTCGCTCCCCTCTACCAGATCGACCGCCACGCAGGCGAAAGGTATCGGCAAGGCGTTGAAGTCGCAAACGTCGTGGTAGCCCACAGTGCAGTCCGACAGCAGGTTATAGATGTTCTGCCCCGCCATGAGGCTCAACGGAATCATACCCATTGCCTGCCCTTCGGGGGCAAGATGTACAAACGAGGTGATGGTCCCCACCGGAGGGGTATCCGCTTCTTCGTCGTCGCCTTCTTCGTCATCTTCAGCCTCATCCCCACCCTGGCGCGACTTACGGCCCAAGGCTGCGCTCCAGTCGATGCCGAACGGCACCTGCACCAAGTATTTTGCCTCGTCGGAACGTTTCTCGAACGATATCTCTTCGCGCTTGGCAGCGCCGCTTATCACATACGTCCAGTCCTGCGAAGTGAGCAGGCTGTCGAGCTCGTCCACCGAATTGCCGACGGCATAAAGGCCGCCTATGAGGGCGCCCATGCTGGTGCCGGTAATCATATCGATGGGGATGCCGTACTCTTCGAGCACCCGCAACACACCCACGTGCGCCGCCCCCTTGGCCCCGCCTCCGCTGAGCACAACCGCCACCTTGGGGCGCTGGGCATCGGATGCGAACACCGTTAACAACAAAACCAGGATCGTCGTGACAAAACGTTTCATTACTGTCGGTTTGAATTCTTTCCTGCAAGCAGGCCGCAGGCCGCCATTATGTCTTCGCCGCGCGAGGCGCGTATCGTAGTGTTTATGCCCGCCGCCTCCAACCGCCGCTGGAACTGCTCTACCAAGGCGTCGCTGCCGCTGGTGAAGGGGCTGTCGGGAATCTTATGGAAGCGGATCAGGTTCACACGGCACTCCAGACCACGCAGCAACCGTGCAAGGGCATCGGCGTGGCGCTTGGTGTCGTTCAGGCCGGCGAACACGATGTATTCGAAGGTGACGCGCCGCTGGCCCGTGAAGTCGTACTGGCGCACCAGGCGCAGCACATCCTCCAGCGGATAGCGGTTCTCTACCGGCATCAACTCCATCCGCTCTTCGTGAAAAGGGTTGTGCAGGCTTACCGCAAGGTGACACGCGCTGTTGTCCAGGAAATCTTTAAGGGTTGCCAGGTCGCCTATCGTAGAGAGCGTGATACGCTTGGGGCTCCAGCCGAAACCCCAGTCGGCTGTGAGTATCTCTATCGCCTTGCGCACATTGTCCCAGTTGTCCAGCGGCTCGCCCATCCCCATGAACACGGCGTTGGTGAGCTGCTCCGTCTCGTCCACCCCCATAAACTGGGCAATGATCTCCCTCGTGGTGAGGTTGCCGTGGAAACCCTGGCGGCCCGTCATGCAAAACTTGCAGCCCATCTTGCAGCCCGCCTGCGAAGAGACACACAAGGTAGCGCGGTCGCGGTCGGGAATCATCACCGTCTCGATGTACTGCCCGGGGGCGACCGCCTCGAAGGCATACTTGCGGGTGCCGTCGCGCGAGGTCATCACCTCGGCGGGCAAAATATACCCCACATCATATTGTGCGGCCAGTTTCTCGCGGTTCTCCTTTGAGATGTTGGTCATCTCGGCGATGCTCCTGACCCGTTTGTGGTAGAGCCAGTCTGCAATCTGCTTTGCAGCGAACGGTTTAAGTCCGACCGAGGCACAGACCCCGCCCAGATCACCCAGCGTCATACCCAAAAGAAATTGCGTCATTTCTCTCTATTTTGGGCAAAAATACTAAGAAAATGATTAAGTTTGCACTTATGACACACGAAGAAGAAATAATCAGGCGCAGTTTCCGCCGCAAGTGGTGGAACGATGTCAAGACCACCAGCAGCTGGTCTGTATTCAAGATAATGTCGGAGTTCGTTCAGAGCTACGAAAAGCTCTCCGAGATAGGCCCCTGCGTGGCCATTTTCGGCTCGGCCCGCACCAAGCCGGACGATGAATACTACATCGCCGCAGTGGAGATTGCGCGCCGCCTGACCGATATCGGTTTCGGTATCATCACCGGCGGCGGCCCCGGCATCATGGAGGCGGGCAACAAGGGAGCCAAACTGGGCGGCGGCAGCAGCGTCGGCCTCAACATCAACCTCCCCTTCGAGCAGTACCCCAACCCCCACATCGATGCCGACAAGCTGATATCTTACGACTATTTCTTTGTCCGCAAGACCATCTTCATGAAATATGCCCAGGGCTATATCGCCATGCCCGGCGGCTTCGGCACCCTCGACGAGCTCAGCGAGGCGCTGACCCTGATCCAGACCAACAAACTGGTGTCGTTCCCCGTGGTGCTCTACGGCAAGAAGTATTGGCAGGGGCTGCTGGACTGGTTCCGCGACACCCTGCTGGCCAACAACATGATCAGCGAGACAGACTTTGACATCTACCACGTGGTGGACACCGTAGACGAGGCGGTCACCATCATATCCGAGTTCTACAACAAATACGCACCCAAACCTAACTTTTAATTAATATTAACCTGAAACACTAACTATTATGGCTAAAGAAGAAGAGATGAACCAAGCCGTATCAAATGAAGAGAAGCTTAAGGCGTTGAAGGCGACCATTTCGAAAATCGAAAAGGACTATGGCAAAGGCTCCATTATGAAATTGGGAGATCAGCCCGATAGCGCAGTTTCTGTTATTCCTTCGGGATCAATCGCGCTCGACCATGCGCTCGGAATCGGGGGCTACCCCCGCGGCCGCGTGATAGAGATCTTCGGTCCTGAATCCAGCGGTAAGACCACCCTCGCGATACACGCTATCGCAGAGGCGCAGAAGACCGGCGGCATCGCCGCAATCATAGACGCAGAGCATGCATTTGACCGCAGCTATGCCAAGAACTTGGGTGTCAATGTCGATACACTGCTCATTTCACAACCCGACAACGGCGAGCAGGCGCTCGAGATTGCCGACAACCTGATTCGCAGCGGCGCCATCGACATCATCGTAATCGACTCCGTGGCAGCCCTCACCCCCAAGGCAGAGATCGAGGGAGAGATGGGCGACAACAAACTCGGCCTGCAGGCAAGGCTCATGAGCCAGGCGCTGCGCAAACTCACCGCAAACATTTCCCGCACCAACACCTGCTGCATATTCATCAACCAGCTGCGTGAGAAAATCGGCATAATGTTCGGCAACCCCGAAACCACCACCGGCGGTAACGCCCTCAAGTTCTACGCTTCGGTGCGTATCGACGTGCGCAAGGTGACCCAACTCAAAGACGGCGACGAGGCCACCGGCAACCGCACCCGCGCCAAGGTCGTCAAGAACAAGATGGCTCCGCCTTTCCGCAAGGCAGAGTTCGACATCGTCTTTGGCGAAGGCATCTGCAAGGTGGGCGAAGTTGTGGATCTGGCCGTAGAATACGACATCGTGCACAAGAGCGGCTCGTGGTTCAGCTATGGCGAGAGCAAGATCGGCCAGGGACGCGACGCCGTGCTGCAGATGCTGCGCGACAACCCCGAACTGTGCGACGAGATAGAGGCTAAGGTGCGCGAAGCGCTGGCTGCCGTAAGGGATTAACTTTTAAATTGAATCAATGGACGTAGTATTAAGTGGAATACGCTCTACCGGTCACCTTCATCTGGGTAACTATTTCGGAGCGCTCAAGAATTTTGTAAGGATACAGGACACGCACCGCTGCTACTTTTTCATAGCGGATTTGCACTCACTCACCACTCACCCCCATCCCGAAGACCTTCACGAGGGTGTCAAGACCATCCTCGCCGAATATCTGGCGGCCGGTCTCGACCCCGAGAAGTCGGCCATCTTCGTGCAGAGCGAGGTGCCCGAGGTGTGCGAGTTGTACGTGCTGCTCAACATGCTGGCATACAAGGGCGAGATGGAACGCACCGCCTCTTTCAAAGACAAAGTGCGCCATAACCCCAACAACGTCAACATAGGCCTCCTCTCCTACCCGGTGCTGATGGCTTCGGACATCCTGATACACAGGGCCAAATACGTGCCCGTTGGCAAGGACCAGGAGCAGCATCTGGAGATTGCCCGCCTGCTGGCTCGCCGTTTCAACAACATGTACGGATGCGAGGTCTTCCCCGAGCCGGAGGCCTTCAACTTTGGCAGCAACCTGGTCAAGGTGCCCGGCCTGGACGGCAACGGCAAGATGGGCAAGAGCGAGGGCAACGGCGTATATCTGTGCGACGACGAGAAGACCATCACCAAGAAGGTGATGCGCGCCGTCACCGACAGCGGCCCCACTGAGCCCAACAGCCCCAAGCCCGAAGTCATCGAGAACCTGTTCACCCTGCTCAAGCTTGTGAGCGAACCCGAGACGGTGCAATATTTTGACGAGAAGTGGAACGACTGCTCTATCCGATACGGCGACCTCAAGAAGCAGCTTGCGGCCGACATCTGCAAGGTGACCCTCCCGATACGCGACCGCATCGAGAGCATCACCTCCGACGCCGACTACCTGCGCAAAGTCACCGAGATGGGGCGCGAAAAGGCACGTGCCTCTGCCCAGGCCACCCTGGCACTGGCAAAAGAGGCCGTCGGACTCAAGCGTTTCTAGCTTAGCATCATGTCCAAAGAAGTCGAGCTCGCCGAGATCCACGCGGGGTTTCCTTCCCCTGCGGAAGATTTCATGGACGTAGCGCTCGACCTCAACAAAGAACTTGTACGGAACCCCTCTTCTACCTTCTTTGCAAGGGTGAAGGGGGTTTCTATGATAGACGACGGGGTGGGCGACGGCGACATGCTCATAATTGACAAGAGCGTCGAGCCCACCGACGGTTGTCTCGCGGTGTGCTTCGTAGATGGCGAATTCACCCTCAAGCGCTATCGCAACATGGGCGATTATGCCCTGCTGATGCCTGCCAACAAAGATTTCAAGCCCATCCGGGTCGATGCCGACAACCAGTTCGCCATCTGGGGCGTCGTGAGATATCTCGTAAAAAAGGTTTAGCCATGGCTTTCGTGGGCCTTTGCGATTGCAACAACTTTTTTGTGAGTTGCGAGCGGGTGTTCCGTCCCGACCTGGAGCACAAGCCGGTAATGGTATTGTCCAACAACGACGGCTGCATCGTGGCCCGCAGTAACGAGGTCAAGGCGCTGGGCATCAAGATGGGCACGCCGCTCTACCAGGTCCGCGACCTGGTCAAACGGCACAATATCTCGGTATTCTCTTCCAACTATCAGCTCTACGGCGACATGAGCGCGCGGGTCATGAACATCCTGCGGCAGACGGCGCCCGGCATCGAGGTATACTCCATAGACGAAGCGTTCCTCAACCTGGAAGAGATGCCCGTCGGAAAGTTGCAGCCGTTTGCCCGCGAACTCTCGGCCCGCATCCGCCGCGAAGTGGGCATCCCGGTGAGCATCGGCATCTCCCCCACCAAAACCCTGGCAAAAATCGCCAGCAAGTTGTGCAAGCAATACCCCGCCCTCAAGGGGGGCTGCCTGATGTACCGCACGCAAGATGTAGAGAAGGTGCTCGCCCGCTTCCCGGTGGGCGACGTGTGGGGCATCGGACGGCGAAGCCGGGCCAAGCTGGAGATGCTCGGAGTCGCATCCGCACTCGATTTCTACAACATGAAATCGGCACAGGTCTACAACATGTTCACCGTCACCGGCCTGCGCACCTGGAAAGAGCTGCACGGCGAACCCTGCATCGGTTTCGAAGATGTACAGCCCGACCGCCAGACAGTGTGCATATCACGCTCCTTTGCCAAGGAGATGACCACCGTAGAAGAGCTAGACGCGGCCATCTCTACCTTCACCGGCAAAGTGGCGGAGAAGCTGCGCAAGGCCCATCTGTGCGCCGAACAGATGAGCGTGTTCATACTCACCAACCGCTTTCGAGAAGATGCTCCGCAAAACTATCAGATGAAGACCACCCTCTTCGAAGTCGCCACCGACGACACCCTGGAGATGTCAGAGCGGGCCGCGCAATGCCTGCGGCAGATTTTCCGCCCCGGATATGCCTACAAGAAGGCGGGGGTGCTGTGTACACGGCTGGTGCCCAAGCGCGGAGTGCAGGCATCGATGCTCGACACCCTCGACCGCAACAAGCGCGCCTCCCTGATGGACACCATCGATGCCATCAACAAACTTGAGGGGAATTACACCGTACGCCTCGCCTCGCAGGGCGAGATGGACCAGTTCTCTGCCCGCGCCATGACTTCGCGCCGCTTCACCACCCGCTGGGACGAGATTATGGAGGTCAAGATATGAGCCTGCCGGACATCATCATAACCCGCCGCCGGACATCGCGCCTCTCGATACGCATCACCAAAGAGGGCGAGGTACACGTCTCAGCACCAAGGTTTGTCTCGTCGCGCCAGATAGAGGCATTCGTAGAAAGCCACCGGGAGTGGATAGAGAAGTCGCTCGACAAGGTCGCCCGTCAGCAAGCGGGCCGCGACGCCTTCTACAGCAAGATCGATCTCTCCACCCCTGCCCTCCGCAAGGAGGCCGCCGCACGACTCAACGCCATGGTCGCCCCCCTCGTGGCAAATTACTCAGCACAGATGGGTGTCAAGCCCGCCGCTATCAGCTACCGCCCCTCCAAAACCCGCTGGGGCAGCTGCAACACCCGCGAGCGCCGCATCACCTTCAGCACATATCTGCTGCTCCTGCCCGACTGGTGCATAGAACACATTGTGGTCCACGAACTGGCCCACCTTCTAGAGCCCAACCACAGCTTAAGATTCTATGCCATAATGGACAGATATTACCCCCTCTGGCGCGACGCCCGCCGCGAAACCCGCAGACTTATTTCTTCACGTTAGGATCGACCCCGCGCTCCCAGATGAGGTGGGTGATGTCGACGCGTTTGTGGCCTTCTACTTTGTAGAGGCGCTGGTTGGTGGTGCGATGGTTCAGGGGGCCGAGTTTCTCGATATAGGGGCCGACCTTGATGTAGTTGAATACGCGCCAATAGGTGTTGGGGACTTCTGTGCGGCCCGAGTAGAGCGCCACCTCCACCGTGGGGTGGTTGTCGCGGATGTGCCACGCCAGATCCAGGAACGTGCTGTCGTCCTGTCCCTCGCCAAAGAACAAAAAGCAGTTCACCCCGAAATTGTCGGCAATAAGTTCGTCTATGATGTCGGTGGTGAGTTCCTCCCCTATGTTGGTCTGCAGATACGGCGAGTGGCAGCCCGGGCAGCGCATCGGGCAGTTGCTGACATCTATGGCAAGAGATACCTTGCCAGGTATCTCTTCCAGGACCACAGATGTCATCTGTGGAAGATATTTAATCATTCTCGCCTATTATTCTGTGACGGTTGTAGGGACTTCGCTCGGGTTGTAGAAACGGACCTTGGCCTCTGTCTGGCGCATCTCGCTGAAAGAGGATACCCTCTTGAGATAGCCGATCACACGGGTGAGATAGTCCAGATTCTTGCTGCCGCACTTGGGGCACTCCTGCAGGGTATCCTTGCTGATGTATCCGCAGTCGTTGCATACGGTGTTGCGGCAGTTGAAGGTAAAGTAGTTGGTGCCGTAGTGGGCGGCCACGTTGAGCAGCTGGCGGTACTGTTCGAAGCTCAGGTGCTCCTGGACGTTCATGTGCAGCGCGCTTCCGCCGTCGAGATACTTGACATAATCGTCTCCGTGCAGCTTGAACTTATCTATCATGGAGAGTTTCGTATCCTCAGGATTGTAGAAATACGAGCTGTACATGTTGTGGCGGGACGATACAAAGTAACCGTCGCGCTTGTCCCACTTGTAGTTCTTGCCCGAGAGGTTCTCGCCCGGTACGAACTCGGTGTTGAACATCTCGTCTTTTGTGCGGTCCTTGCGGTTGGCCACGTTGATGGTCTCCAGCAGCATGTTCACAAACTCTTTGTAGTCGTTGTTGGGCGAAACCTCGATGCCGAGGAATTCGGCAGCGTCGGTGAGGCCGTTGACACCAACGGTGAGATACTGCTTGTTCATGGAGATGAAACCTGCGCGGTAAACATCCAGCATGTCGGCTTTCAAGAAGTCCTTGATAATCTCGTTGAAGGCGGTCTGGTACTTGTGAACTGCCACAGTCTCGTCGGTAACCTCGTCGCGGATGTACTGGTAGAGCTTCTCGCGGTCATATTCTTCGCGGGAGAGGGCCACGCCACGCTTCATATCCACGCGTTTCTCGTTCTTGAAATACTTGATGGCGGCATTCTGGATAAGGCGGTTGAGGTTGATGGTCATCACGCTCTTGGAGCCGGTAGCAACCGAGGCGGTACCCATCGAATACTGGTGGGTGGTGTGATTGTGACCGTCCTCCTTCTGGATCTCGTTGCGCAGGCGGCAGCAGCTGGAGAGGCTGTCGGGCGAGTTGGAGATGTAGCAGAAGAAGCTGTGTCCCTTGGACCACATACGGGCGGTGAAGTCTGCATACTCCTTGTCGGCGTAGTCGTCGCCACCGTCGGTCAGAAGGGCCATGGTCTCTACCGGGAAGGTCAGTACATAGTGGTTGCGCTCTTCGTTGAACCAGTTCATGAAGTGCTTCTGGAGCCAGCTGAGGGTCTCCCAGATGGGTGCGGTGCCGTCGGGGAAGCGGAAGTCGCCGAACACACCGTCAAAGTAGGGCTTGTCAAAATAGCCGATGTTCCAGAACACCGTCTGGTAACCGCGGTTGCCGGCAGGCATATTCATGGAGTGGACCACCTGCTGGAAATAGTTGTCGATGACCTTGACCAGGGTGCGCTGCTTGAGGTTGTTCTCGACCACGACATCCAGCTTGGTGAGATAGTCGTCGCCATAATCCTTGCGCAGGAAGTAGTCAAAGTACATCAGGAATTCGGGCGTAGCCACAGCGCCCATGAACTGCGAACTTACTGAGTACACCAGGTTGATGAACTCGCCGCAGAACGACTTAAGGTCGGTCGGAGCCACCGACACGCCCCCGAGCTCCCTGAGACCATTGAGCAGGAACGGATACATGGTGATAGCCACGCAGTAAGGGTAGCCGGGGGTGCCGCTCTCGTCGTGCTTGTAGAGCACGTGCGACTCCAGGTCGGCCACATACCTGTCGGCAAGAGCGCGCCCGTAGAGCGACTTGATCTTGTCCTGCATGATGTAGCGGTTCTGCTTGATGTTGTTCTCCTTGTAGAGCTCCTGGCCAAGGGTAACTATATTTTTTCTTGTGATGTTGGCATTTGCATCGAACTTGGAGCCGGTCGCTGCATTGGACGCATTGATATAGTCCTTGATAAAGTCCCTCTTCTTGCGGAGGTCAAGGCCGGAGTCGAAACGCTCGATATACTCCAGGGCAGCCTTCTTGTTGATAGACATCAAGGATTCCACAACCTGGCGGCGGATCTCCTGGCTGGAAATCTTGTCGTAGATGTACAGGTTGTCGGTGATTGAGACTACCACCTCTTCAGGGCATTTCTGGCCTGTGGCGATGTAGGCCTGGCGGATACCTTTTTTGAGCTTTTCGTTGTCGAATTCTTCGTATGAACCGTTGGTCTTTCTAACGTCCATTGTAACGCGTTGGTTTAAAAGTTTTTGGCTATTTGTCGAGTTCAATAGTGGCAAAGAAAAGAAAGCGGGCTGCCGGAGCACCCCGTCCATTTCTCTCTTTCCGGATGTAAAGTTGCAAAAACTCTCCCCGAGTATTCTTGTTGAAAAATGGAAGTTTTCAACAACGTTACTAACAAAATGCCGCTATTGCACCCACGAGCCCGTTTTTGGTTTTTAATTATTTATGGGCTATATTCCGAGCGTGCGACGGGCATCCTGGGTAAGGAAAGGGGCCACATCTTCGAACGGAATCACAAACGAAGGCATGCCCGTGGCATAGCTTGCGATCTCGTATTGCTGATAGGTAAACACGAGGCCGTCCTTGCCGGGATAGGGCTGCCATACGGGCAGCGGCACGTGGCCGTCTTCTATGAAGAGATACTCGTCGAGTTTGTCCTTGGATACCTCATATCCCGACTCCGCAAAAAACCTTACAAGCCCTTCGCGCAACAGGTCCTGGATATCTTCTTCGCGCTCGGGGTCGATGAAAGGGGTCACCAGATGGCCGTCCTTCTTGCAGAAGGTCAGGCAGCCGTCGCCACCCACGCCGCCGTGGGCGCCGCCCATATAGATATAATCCTGCGAGTCGAACACCACATATTGCGGGGTGTCTTCTATCTTATTGAGGGTATACTCATATTCCCACTGGGGCATTGCCGCCAGAATCTCCGCCTTGCGTTCCGGAGTCAGCTCTTGGTCCTCTTCTATATATTTCGCCCGGTCTTCTACATCCTGCTGCGACAGCCCCGACAATAGCTTCAGCACCTCGGAGAAATAGTATCCCATAAAAGCATCGTTGTCCGACAGGTCGCCGTCAAAGGGGTCGAAAAAGCGCTGCCCCTCATAAGAGGTGACCCGGCTGAGCCGCTCGTCCAGCTCCTGGTGCAGCACGTTGGTAATCTGCGCCGCAACCCCTTTGTAAGAGGCCGGGAGCTCCGCCGTCAAGGCCACATGCGCATACTCGGTAGAATCGGCAAAAGAATAAACCTTGGTCTGCAGTTCGCCCTCCGTATCCTGGCAGGCACAAACCATAATGGCGACTAATGCAATAGCCACAACATGTAAAAAAGAATGTCTCATATCAAACTGAATTATTTCTCTATTCAAATATACAAAATCATTATCATTTATTAACTTTGTTAAGCATCTTCTTGCAGACCCACACCATAAAATCAAAATACTATGCGTAAGTTATTCCTGACCATCATCTGCGTTGCATCGGTCGCCGCCATAAGCGCGTGCGGCCCCAAGAACGGCAAAAAATCTGCTGCAAAAGAGGGTGAGATAGACCTCGGCAAAGTAGCCGAGAACATTGTCAAGGACACCTTCGACGGTGACAAGAACACCAAGGATGCAGCCGCCTTCTGGTTCAAGAAGAATTACGGAATCGGCATCGACGAGGTAACACCCGATTTCGCTTGCGAAAGCGCGACGGGCAAATACGATTTCCTCGGCGAGCAGACCTCCTCTTCTTATGTGACCTTTACTGCTAAAGACAGTACTCTCAACCGCGATGACTATATCGCATACGTTACTAAGGTTTACGCTGCAACTGCCAAAGCTGCCGATGACGGGAAGAACGTTTACGGATTCCTGGCCAAGGGCACTCCGGAAGAGGCCGCCGCAGAAAAAACCCTCGAAGTTGTCCTGGACGAAGGCAAGCCCACCAAGGTTTTCGGCATCGAAATCTACATGGGCACCTATACCTGGAACTTTATCAAAGATGGCGTCTATTACATGGTGGACGTAAAACAGCTTGAAAAGAAGAAAAACGGTGACGAATACCCGTATGCCGCCCGCACCATCATCGGCAAGGGTCTTCAGAAGAACATGAACGAGACCATGGACGAGCTGGAAAAGGCGCTCGACGACCCCGAAGTCCAGAAACAGCTCGAGAAAGCAGCCAAAGAACTTTCCAAATAACAATTATTAACGAGAATGGCAGAACAGAACTACCCTTGCGAGAACTGCAAGTTACGCGCACATTACGACAAGAACCCCAAATCATTCATGGGCCGCTTCTGGAGGTGGCATATCAACTTTTGCCCGGGATTCAAGGGCTATTTCACCAACCAGGACGAAGCGACCAAGGCGGCCTTGAGAGACAAGTATAACTTCACAAAGTATCAATAGGGTGAAACGGATTTCCTTTTTCCTGGCAGCAATCCTGCTTTTCGCATCTTGCGGAGATGCCAACCGGCAGTATGTCCGTACAGCCATACGCATCATGGACAAGCAGGGGCTGTTTGCAGAGGGTCCCGACTGGGAGGCCGCCAAGGCCGATGCGCTTTCCGCGAACCCCGAGTCGTTGGAAGAAGCGCAGGAGATCGTACGCACCGCAGTCAAAGTTGCAGGAGGCAAACATTCCTTCCTGCAACTTGCGGGCAGCGTGGCTGCCGACGCCACTTCTGAGTGGCCGGCCCCGGAAGTCTCTTTCCAGGAAGGCGGAATCCCGGTAGTCTCCCTGCCACCCTTCTCCGGCAACCACGAAGAAGGCGTCAAATATGCATCGGTGGTACTATCGGCCATCCCTGAGGATATCCCGGGCGTCGTTATTGACCTGCGGGGCAACACCGGTGGCAATATGTATCCCATGATTGCGGCCGTGCACCGTTTCATAGACAAAGGCGACGAAATGCTCCGCTTCCGCACCCGCAGCCGGACCCAATGGATTCCACTGTCGTATGCCGTCCAGATGGCCGGCGTACAGCAGCTCTCCCGCATCGAATGCCCCGTGGCCATCCTCACCGACTCCAACACAGCCAGCTCCGGCGAGGCAACGCTCATATGCTTCCGCGGTCTGGACTATGTACGTGTATTCGGCAATCCCACGGCAGGGTACGCATCGGCCAACCAACCCTTCACGCTTCCCGGCGGCGACCACCTGGTCCTCACTACCGGCTGTGACGTGGCCCGCACCGGAGAAGTCTTCTGCGACGACCCCATCGAACCGGACGTTCCGACCGACACCCCCCTCGAAGATGCCCTCGCGTGGATAAACAATGAATAATCGTTAATATATCATTTACAAGACTATGCGCAGACCTTTCCTTTTTGTATCCATTCTGTGTACTTTAGTATTCCTGTCCGCCTGCACGGAAAAACACAATACAACCGGCAGACCCGAAACCGTTATTCCGCAGTGGCTGGAACTCCCGGCAACCAGCGCCTCAGACGGCCTGGACTTTTTCTCACGCAGTTGCAACCTGAATGGCAAAGCGCTACGCAATTACTCTTATTACTGGGACTATTCGTCCAGGGTCTCCCACTGGGTTGCATACCCGCTTTGCAGCGACTATTTGGGCAATTCCGGCAGGAGCGAAGCGTGGGGTTACGACCCGCTTTTACCAGCCGCAAAGCAGTCGAACGTGTCCGGAGGATTCAAGGAGGGCAATAACGGATGGTATGCGCGTGGGCATCAGCTACCATCTGAAGACCGCACGGCAAACGACATCCTAAACGCCACGACATTCTATGGCACCAATATAGTCCCGATGGACAACGATTTTAATGGTGGAGTTTGGTATACGCTCGAAAAAAGGGTGCGCTCCTGGGCGTTAGCTTCCGACACGCTTTATGTTGTAACAGGCTGCGTTGTAGAGGGTGCCAAGTATTATGTGTATGACCGCAGTAATGAGAAGATTACCGCGCCGACGGCCTTCTTCAAGGCGGTTTTGCGCTACACAAAGGATGTCACATCTGGCCATAACGGCTTTATGGGAGCGGCCTTCTGGTACAATCACGAAGGCTATCCACAGACTTTCTCAAAAAAAGAATCGATGTCCATAGCCGATCTGGAGAATAAGCTTGGCTACGAACTTTTCGTCAATCTGCCCAAAGTAGCCGGGCAAGACGTCGCCGCCAACATCAAGGAAGAAAAGCCCGACACAAATAGCTGGTGGTGGCAATAATAACTTCGCAACTTTTAGAAGCCCAGGTTCAAACCGGCTGTAACGCCAGGCATGAACTCAACAGGATGTAGGACCTCTATTGTTGGAGCAAGGTAAATACTTGTATTTCTGAATAGACGTAAGGCGATACCGGGCGTAAAACTGGCTCTCCATTTCCAGTACGGCGTTTTTCTGAAATCGTCGTCTACCCCTTTGATACCCCCACTGATCTTATACACAGTCTCTCCGCCAAGTGTTGCCTCTCCAAACAGCAGAAAACGCTTCTTCTTACCCAAAGGAAAGTATCTACGATAGAACCCATAAACCGGGACTTTCTTGACATGGGCAGGATAAGCATCCCAATATTCCGTCCCATAGCCGCTTCCCAAACCGAAAACATTATCGTTGGCACGGGCTCCTGCTGTTATTTCGTATGAACCGTGATAAATAGACACAAATGCTTTCGCAGAAAACTCGGGAGACCATCTGACCTTATTATCATTCTGGGCATAGATAGCCATAGTGACAAGAAGAACTGCGATAACACAAAACGCTCTTTTCATATTACGTGAATGCTGCTTAGTTAAACACCATTATCTAAATGCCAGATATCGTCAAATCTAACACCTCGTGTTATATGGGTAAGCGATTCGCTTTGGGATAATGTTAACAGTATTCGAGGCTCACCTAAGCAGTTGATCAATTTCATATGATCGCATATGTCTCGAGCACTACTTAAACAATTCAGAGTGTGAGCCAAGGCGGACAAGTTTTATCTGATGATGTGCCTCATCTATCCAAATAAGAAGAAAATCATTCTGGACATGACACTCCATACAATCTTTGTATTCACCGTTTAATAAATGAGGCTTGTAGGAGGCATCTACCGTCCCGTTATCACGCAATTGCAACAGCACTGTTTTAAGAGCGCTTATTCTAGAAGGCTGATCCCGATACCGCTTCAAATCTTTCTTAAACCTCGTTGAATAAACAATCTCCCACATATCAAAGCTCTGCTACAAGATCCTCCAAATTATCTACATTAAGCTTCTCTAAACCCTTTCCCGAACGCGCTTCTTCAATAGCAGCAACTGTTTCATCGTTCGGTTCATCGTATGCAATATCCATCAAAACCGTCTCAACATAATTGTTAAGGCTCCGGTTTTCTTTCTGTGCCTTAACCTTAAGTCGGTCTATCAAATCTTTGCTTAATCTGAAGGCGGTCTGTACCTTCACTGATGCTGTTCCTATCATATCGTTATATTTTATATTGCAAATGTATAACACTATTATAACAATTGCAACTAAGGGCAAAAAAAAGCGGGCGACATTGCTGTCGTCCGCCTAACGCTCCTGAAAGCGAAGCAATGTTGAACCTTTGGCGTGACTTCCGCAAAGTCGTGAAATTCATCGACATCAACCGCGGATGGCTTGAGCCGTTACTTGAGCAGGTCAATAAGGCCGTTTAAATCTTGGACTTTACCGTACTGAAAAAAGTTCTCAGCCTGTTTAATCAACTCGGGCAAATAAGACTGGTCTATCTCAAAGTTAACTTGGACAAAGCCATTAAAACCTTGCATTCCATCTTCGATTTCAACCTCAATACGACCGCAGTCTTTCATTGTCATCAATAGTCTGTCCCCGTCGAACGATGAGATATGCGCCTCCCCCTTCAGTGTTTTGTACATCTCCTTCATTCCTTCAGTGAACGAAACGCCATCGCCGAGGCTTAGTCCCCATATATGTTCCGAGCAGATTGTCCTTCCGTATAAATCGTACTTGATTCTTGCCATAAAGTCAAGACCAGTCAACCCCATATCCTCTCCGTGGCACAATTCAAATTTGATGGTTGAATCGACATTCTGTATTGTTAGCTGTTCCATAGTATCATAGACGAATATACAAAGATACTCATTTCGGTCGTGTGCAGGGCAATGTAATACACCATCGTTAGCTGTAACACCTTATGACTTTGTATTAAACTACCCGACAAATTGGAATATGTCGCAGTATTACTATCGCCCTGCCTGAATTCCATCAAGGACTGTCTTCCATTCACCCCAATCGTGCTCATCATCCTCCTGTATTTCATAGGTGCTATGATCTATGTTATCAATACTGATTTGAGCAGCAATGGTTCTATCCATTGAGGACTCATTTGCTGGAATAATAACGTCGAAAAATGCTTTCTCGATACCAGGAGTTCTTTCAGACGTATAATCAGAATACCATGTAATAGGACTTTTACTTGAAGCGGCATCGTATATCTCACCTGGAATATCATCTATGATAAAACGGCATCTGATTGGGTAGGTTCTCATTGGCCACTTGGTTTTTGTCGTATAATACATAAACTCAAATGGCACTTTATACCTATCACCTTCTGCCGAAATCTTGAGATTATGATAATCGTCATTTTCTTCAATCTTAGGCTCAAACCATTCAGTAGGGAAAGGGACACAAGATGTCGCCAAGCACAGAGTTAATACTATATAAAAGATTTTTCTCATTTAAAAACCCGATTTATCAGCGGTAAATATACTATTATCTCGATGACGTTACAAGGATTCCTCTGCGAATCACACTATTCTCTCCTGTTTTCCATTCACATTCAACATCGTTCCGCTATGTTGTAGTATGTACTAAGGTACGGAATATGGTGGACGTCCGCAAGTGGTATTACAAAAAACGGACGACATCGCTGCCGTCCGTTTTCCTGCTCCTGAAAGCGAAGCAATGTTGAACCTTTTGCGCGACTTCCGCAAGGTCGTGCAGTTCATCGACGAGAATAAAGTGTGGCTACTTCCTGTGCTCGAAAAAGTCAGCAAGGGATGATTGCCACTGTACTCTACAGCAATACCAAGTCGCCGTCAACAAAGCCAATCCCGATGCCCTGCTTGCCACGAAGCAGCGAGGCATACTTACCCTTCTCAAAGTATTCCTTCAGTATTGCAGTTGTTGATGACAGTATATCCTCCCATGTTTTATTACTCTCCCACCTCAAAGGTGTCTTTCGCGTAGTAAAGACCTCATCGCATGCCCAATCAGAATTGCTCCTATCAAACGAAGCCGCTCCAACAATCTCTACAGACCATTGACCATTGCCATCATCGTATAGATTAAAGCAGAACGCCTCAATCCCTTCAGGCAGTTCTGTAGACAGAGATTTATCGACCCACTTCTCAAATGACTTATAGGTTAATCCGCTGTTCCCAAAGAATCCGAGTAGTCCCATAGTTACCGTGATTATATGTAAGAGGTGCATCATTCCGTTCTTCTGTTAATACAAAGATACCTTTTTCTCAACAATTCTCAATGTAAAAAAAGGTAAACGCGTACAGGTGGAAACGGAAAAAAGCTGTGCTCCACTTCCCGCACCTCGTTGAGGTCTTAAACCCCACCCCCACACCCGTTTAAAGATGTTTTTCGTAACGGTAATCCCATAATTTTGCGGGTACAAAAAGCACCTCCGTCTATATTACGGACAGATGCTAATATTGACTTTATCCGCTCGTCGGTGAATTAATCTTACTACTACTCTTGACTTTCTTACTGTACCTCCCTATATATTAGTAAAAACCATTATTATGAAGAGAAAGAGACAAGATTATGAGCGAACTGAAGGAGCGCGACAAATCCATATTGAACCTCGACGATTATGTGTCGAGCGGGCTTAACCTCAAAAATAATATGCTGAAACTATGGAGGTTAGCAAATCTCGGTAACAAGCGTCGCCTTCAGAACATGGTCTTTCCTGACGGGATTGTTTGGAGCAAAGAAAACGACGATATTGAACCTGTTTCACGGAACGAATTCATATTTACATACGGCTCAAATACAGACGATTACAAAGAAAAAGAAAACGGACAAACTGCCGATTTTTGCAATTTGTCCGCTTTGGCTCCTCATCTAGGACTTGAACCTAGGACCCCCTGATTAACAGTCAGGTGCTCTAACCAACTGAGCTAATGAGGAATTTTCCTTTCGGGACTGCAAATGTATAACTTTTTTCATTTCGCACAAACTTTTTTTTGCTTGAATCGGATTTTTTGCCTTATCTTTGCACCCGCTAAGCCCAGATGGCGGAATTGGTAGACGCGCTAGTTTCAGGGACTAGTGATCGCAAGATTGTGCAGGTTCGAGCCCTGTTCTGGGCACTAAAAAAAGTCGCAGAAATCTGCGACTTTTTTTGTGCCCTTTGGGCAACCATGTTTGTCCCTTCCCCACTCCCCTTCCCAGGAAGGGGCTTGAGGTTCGCCCGCGACTCGTTTTGTGCCCGTCCTGACACCTATGGATTTCGGTCTCTTAGCCATTTAGTTGTGAGCAGGTGCCGTAAAACGGCCCTCTCCACCACGCCTATACCTTCAAGGCCCAATAACGTTGGAGATGTCCCCGGATGTGGGACATCTCGTGCAAAAACACAGGCAAAACGTTGGAGATGTCCCCGAATGTGGGACATCTCGGACGAAAACACGGGTAAAACGTTGGAGATGTCCCTGAATGTGGGACATCTCGTGCAAAAACACCCGCAAAACGTTGGAGATGTCCCTGAATGTGGGACATCTCGTGCAAAAACACCGGTAAAACGTTGGAGATGTCCCCGAATGTGGGACATCTCGTGCAAAAACACCGGCAAAACGTTGGAGATGTCCCCGAATGTGGGACATCTCGTGCAAAAACACCTGCAAAACGTTGGAGATGTCCCTGAATGTGGGACATCTCGTGCAAAAACACGGGTAAACCGTTGGAGATGTCCCTGAATGTGGGACATCTCGGACGAAAACACCCGCAAAACGTTGGAGATGTCCCCGGATGTGGGACATCTCGTACGAAAACACCCGCAAAACGTTGGAGATGTCCCCGAATATGGGACATCCTGTACGAAGACACGGGTAAAACCTTGGAGATGTCCCTGGAATCTGTCTTTCCCTAAAAAGGTTGACTCGTAAAACACGAGTTACAATGAATATTCACCGTACGAGACTGAGAGCAAATCGCCGCAGAGCGGAAGCCCTGCGGCGATTACTGATTTCGATTACTCCAATGGCAACTCGGGGTGCGGTATGGAGAGAGGCATGTCCTTCTGCGATACGTAGAACATATAGAGGATAGCGGGTTCGCTACCGCGGTTCTCACCGTGGTGCACAGTGCCCACCATCTCTACGACAGCCTCACCGGCGTGGACGGTCTTTTCTGTGCCATCCTCGCAGATGATGGTAAGTTCTCCCTGGACCAGGACACCGTAGTTCATCACGGGATGGTGGTGCCAGGCCAGCTTGTTACCGGCGGGGAACTCGTACTTGATGGCTATCAGTTCTGGACGCCCTTCCAGGTAGTCGGGCAGTTCTACACCATCCCAACTCTGGCTGGTACGAATCAACTCGGTGCTCTTTACCTCGTCGGAATCCTTATTCTCCTGTACTTTGGCCTCTTTGCAGCCAGTCGTAAGGATCATTGAGCCGCAAATGAAGGTAGCGGCCATCACCCAACTGAAAACCTTTCTCATAGATTAAAATAATGGTTGCGGGTCCTGCACCTCTATCCTATGCAGGCGCCGTTGGTTAATGTCTCTTCGGGAGAAATGATGCGCATCTTGCCGTCGCTCTGGCGGGCCATCAGTATCATGCCTTTGGACTCGATGCCGCGGATCTTGCGGGGAGCGAGGTTGGCCAGGATGCATATCTGCTTGCCGACCATCTCTTCTGGAGTATAGTATTCGGCGATGCCGGACACAATCTCGCGCTGGTCCAGGCCGGTGTCTATCTTGAGATGCAGCAGTTTGTCGGTCTTGGGCACGCGCTCGGCCTCGAGCACGGTGGCGGTTCGGATATCCATCTTCTCAAAATCGTCGAAGGTGCACTGCTCCTTGGCAGCTTCGGGGGCAATTTCTGCAGTTGCGGCAGCCTCGGAAGCCTCGTTGGCCTTCTTGGTGTCCTCGAGTTTCTTGATCTGTGCCTCTACCTGGGCATCCTCTACCTTGGCAAAGAGCAGTTCGGCAGCGTTCAGCACATGGCCGGGCTCCAGCAACTCTACATTGCCGAAGCTCTCCCACTCGCGGTTTTCCATGTTGAGCATCTTGGACAGGCGCTCCATGGAGAAAGGCAGGAACGGTTCGCACGCGATGGCGATGTCGGCGCACAACTGCAGCGAATTATAGAGGATGGAGGCGGTGCGCTCCATGTCGGTCTTGGCCACCTTCCAGGGCTCGGTGTCGCTGATATACTTGTTGCCCAGGCGGGCGAGGTTCATAGCCTCCTTGAGCGCCTCGCGGAAGCGGTAGTGCTCGATGTTGTCTTCTATCGCAGCCTTGATGGAGGGGATCTGGCTCATGATCTCACCGTCGATAGCCTCAGGCTTGAGGTTCTCGGGAACCTTGCCTTCGAAATACTTGTGGGTGAGCACCACGGCGCGGTTTACGAAGTTGCCGAGGATTGCCACCAGCTCGCTGTTGTTGCGGGCCTGGAAATCTTTCCAGGTGAAGTCATTGTCCTTGGTCTCGGGAGCGTTGGCGGTGAGCACGTAGCGGAGCACGTCCTGCTGGCCCGGGAACTCCTCGAGATATTCGTGCAGCCATACGGCCCAGTTGCGCGAAGTCGATATCTTATCACCTTCGAGGTTAAGGAACTCGTTGGCGGGAACGTTGTCGGGGAGGATATATCCGCCGTAGGCCTTGAGCATAGAGGGGAACACGATGCAGTGGAACACGATGTTATCCTTGCCGATAAAGTGTACCAGCTTGGTGGAGCTGTCTTTCCACCACTTCTCCCAGTCGTTGGGCAGGAGTTCCTTGGTGTTTGAAATGTAGCCGATGGGGGCATCGAACCATACGTAGAGCACTTTGCCCTCGGCACCCTCTACGGGCACGGGCACACCCCAGTCGAGGTCGCGGCTCACGGCGCGGGGCTGCAGGCCACCGTCCAGCCAGCTCTTGCACTGACCGTAGACGTTGATCTTCCACTCCTTGTGATTCTCGAGGATCCACTCGCGCAGCCAGGGCTCGTACTGGTCCAGGGGGAGATACCAGTGCTTGGTAAGCTTCTTGACCAGCGGGGCACCGCTTATGGTAGAATGGGGGTTGATGAGTTCGTCGGGGCTCAGGGTAGAGCCGCACTTCTCGCACTGGTCGCCATAGGCACGTTCGTTGCCGCACTTGGGGCAGGTGCCCATGATGTAGCGGTCTGCCAGGAACTGGTGCGCCGTCTCGTCGTAATACTGCTCGCTCTCCTTCTCGATAAACTTGCCCTCGTCGTAGAGCTTCTTGAAGAACTCCGAGGCGGTCTGCTCGTGAACCTTGCTGGTGGTGCGGGAGTATATGTCAAAATTGATTCCGAAGTCGGCGAAAGCTTTCTTGATGATGCCGTGATATTTGTCAACAATGTCCTGCGGAGTGCATCCCTGCTGCAGCGCCTTGATGGTGATGGGGACGCCGTGTTCGTCGCTGCCGCACACGAACAGCACTTCGCGGCCACGCATGCGCATATACCTTACGTATATGTCGGCAGGTACATAAACGCCCGCCAGGTGTCCGATGTGTACAGGTCCGTTTGCGTACGGAAGCGCGCAGGTAACAAGTGTCCGTTTGTAATTGTTTTCCATATATTGAATAATTGCAGGTTAATACTTTTTAAGCGCCTTCTCAAGCTGGTTGCGCACATTGGCCAGCATGATAAAGCTCCTCGTCAGCTCGTTCTTGCGGGCATCGTCGCCCGCCTTCTCGGCCATCGCTATCTCCTTGTGGAGGGCGGTCTGCTGCAGTCCTACGATGCGCGATTTGTATTGCAGCACCGATTTGGGCACATCCTTGTAGAGGCGATGCTCTTCGCTGGTGAGGGATTCGTTGAAATTCTTTATGGTTATGGGATGACTTTCAGACAACATCTCGGTGATGAGTTGCAGCACATCCTTGTCGTCGTGGAATGTAAAATACTTGATTACATGCCCCTGGGTCTCCTCGCAATTGTCGCTGGGGACCTTCTCCAGGGCAAAATACTCGTCGTATACTTTCTTGTACAGAGGGTTCTGGAGGGTGAGCGCATCCTCTTCGAGCTGGGTGCGGATGTACTCCGACACCGTAATCTCGGGAATCTTCTCCCCGCCGTAGTTCATGTTGCTCTCCCAGTGGATAATATATTCGCCCCACTTGATGAGCAGCTCTACCAGTTCGCGTTCGCACACCGCCAGATACTCGTTGGTAATGCCGCGTGGCTCTTTTGCTACGGCGGTGGGCTCGTAGCCGTCGGGTTCGGTCGAGGTGTAGGGGTCGTCGGCCTCGGGGATATAAGAGGGGCCGGGGTCAGCACCCTGCGCGGGAGCGGCATAGGCGGCCCGGTCGCGGTTGTAATTGCTGCGCGCCTGCTGCTGTTCGCGGCGCTTCTGGCGCAGGCGGCGGATTCTCGAAAAGAGGGAATCCTGCTGCAGGTTGAAGACGCCCGCCACCGTCTCGATGTAGACGTTGCGGGTAATCTCATCGGGAATCACCGACACCGTCTGCACGATGTCGCTTATCATTTGCGTGCGGCCGTAAATGTCGTTCTCTGCGATATCCTTAGACAATATGTTGATCTTGAAGGATATGAAATCCTGCTCGTGCGATGCGATGTACTCCTCTATAACGTCCTTCTCGTTGGCCTGGGCAAACGAGTCGGGGTCCTCGCCCTGCGGCAGCAGCACGACCTTGACCTCCATGCCCGCCTCCAGCACCATGTCGATGCCCCTCATCGAGGCCTTGATGCCGGCGGGGTCGCTGTCGTAGATAAAGGTGATGCGCTTGGTGAAGCGTTTCACCAGATTGATGTGCCCCTCGGTGAGGGCGGTGCCGCTGCTGGCCACCACATTCTCGATGCCGCGCTGGTGCATCGATATGACGTCGGCATACCCCTCGACCATGATGCACTTGTCTTGCCGGGCGATGGCGTTCTTGGCCTGAAATAGGCCGTACAGGGTCGAGCGGCTCTTGCTGTAGATGGCCGATTCGGGGGAGTTTACATATTTGGCAGCCTTCTTCTCGGCCGACATGATGCGCCCGCCGAAGGCGATGACCTTGCCGCCGAGGGAGTAGATGGGAAACATTACCCGCTCGTAGAAGCGGTCGGAGAGGCGGCCGTCGTCGTGCTTTATGCTGAGGCCGGTCTCAATCAGGTATTCCTCTTTATAGCCCTTCTCCAAGGCGTAGCTTGTGAAGGTATCGTAGCCCGACGGGGCGTAGCCGAGGCCGAATTTGCGGATGGTCTCGTCGGTAAAGCCCCTCTGGCGGAAATAGCCGAGGCCTATCATACGGCTCCGCTCGGGATCCCACAGTACATCCTGATAGAACTTCTGGGCAACCTCGTTCACAATCAGCAGACTGTCGTTGCGCATCCGCTGCGCCGCCTCTTCGGGCGTCTCCTCCTTCTCCACAATCTCGATGCCGTATTTATGGGCGAGATATTTGAGCGCCTCGGGATAGCTGATGTGCTCGTGGTCCATCAGGAACGAGACCACATTGCCCGAATGACCGCAGGAGAAGCACTTGAAAATCTGCTTCGTAGACGACACCGACAGGGAGGGATGGTTGTCCTGGTGGAAGGGGCACAGGCCGACATAGTTCGCACCGGAACGCTTCAGCGTCACGAACTCGCCGATGACCTCCTCGATGCGGGCGGCATCCATTATCCTCTCTTTTGTGATGTGGTCTATCATCTCCTACTTGCCCAAAATCTGAAGTTCTTCTTTAGTATAAAGCAGATGGTCCAGCAAATTGCTCATCCAGGGTAAATCCTTGAGCAAAGTTACTGCAATCATCATAAATATCATCACCACGAAGGCGATAAGTAAAATATTGCCTATCAGCCTGCTCCGGGGGCTGGGTTCGGGCTCGTCGTCTTCTTGGCAAGGCTCTTCTGCGGCCTGCGGCACGCTCTCGGCAGGGACTTCGGCTTCTTGCGCGGGAGCCTCCGCCTCCGGTTCGTCTGCCCTGGCCCATTCACCGGTGTCGATTTCGATGGGCTTGCTCTCCTGCTCGGCATAATCTTCTGGCAGCAGCGGCGCCACCGACTCCTGTCCCGGCACGTCAGGATACTCGAAATTGGCGGTATCGCCAATGAAATAATATATCTTGCGGGCCGTGGCGCGTAGCTCTCCCACCCCCTCTATCACCACCGACTTCTTCTCATCGAGTTCTCCGGAAAAATCCTCTATGAAGTCTTGCCACGTCTGGGCGGCATCGGTGCCTTCGGGGAGGTATTTGGCCAGGAAACGGAGAAAAAGTCCGTCGTCTTCGCGCTCTGCGGTGCTGTAGGCTATCTTGCGATACGGCGGGATGGCGGTGCCGTCTTCGGCCACCTCTCCCGGTACATTCTGCGCCGTAAATGTCCCAAGCCCCGGCACCACCACCTCGTCGTGGCTACGTACCAGATCCTTCAAACATTTAGAAAACAGCTCGAGATCCATATCGCCCTTTTAACACTATAAACTGCAAAAATACTCTTTCCCCGCTAATTATACAACGGTGCCGGCACAGGATAAACTCTTTAACGGGAAATGACTTGTTAAGAGCTGCGGGGTTTGGGGCGGAGCCCCAGTATTATTGTGCTATGAAGCGATAAACGATGCTGCCTTTCTGGGGATCGGGAGCGGAATCGCTGCGATTGAAACGGCTGCGTTCGGCAGCCTTCACGGCCCACTGCCACAAAGATTTGTCTTTTGTAGAGGCCGACTCGATGACCTGCGCCTTGATCACGCGGCCACTGCTGTTGACATAGATGGCGACTGCCACATCGCCGCCGCCGAAACCCTTGTAGGCCGGAATCGGCAGCTTGACCGCCTTGCGACCTTCGAGTTCCCACGAGAGCACCGACGGACCGCTGTAGGCGGGCCCCTCTGCCTGCTCCCCTTCGCTCGAAGTCTCGGGGCCGCTCACCGCCTCCATCTCCTCCTCTTCGGCAGCCAGCGCCCTGCGGCGGGAAGCCTCCAGCTTCTCCTCTACCGAGGTACCGAGAGCCTCGCGCTCTGCCCGGGCCTTGATTTGATTGGCATCGACCGCGATGTTGCGCACCACCGGCGTGGGCGCCGCGGCAATCATGGCGTCCAGCTCTTTGCTGACGCGGTCTTTGAACTCCTTGAGCTCTTCTTGCTGCTTGATGAGTTCCTGCTTCTCCTGCTGGGTAAAATCGAGAATGAAACTGCTCTCCTTCTTCACCGAAGCCCCGATAGAAAGAGCGAGCAGGACTATGAGCACGACAAGGTGAAAGATGATTGTCGTGTAAAGTCCCACCCGGTTCTCGCGTCGGCGCTGTCTGGTGTCGTCCTGCATTACTTCTTAAGCCAGGTTTTGTCGTTGAGAGCTTTCTCTATGGTGGCCAGCAAGATATTGATGGCCACGTGGTTGTGTCCGCCCTGCGGCACGATGATGTCGGCGTAGCGCTTGCTGGGGGCGATGAACTGCAGGTGCATCGGCTTCACCAGGTCGTTGTAACGGGTTATCACGGCTGCCACATCTTTGCCGCGCTCTTCGATGTCACGCTGCAAGATGCGCGAGAGGCGGTCGTCGTCGTCGGCATCTACAAATACCTTGATGTCCATCTGCTTCATAAGCTTCTGGCAGGTGAAGATGAGGATACCCTCTACCAGTATGATGTCGGCCGGCTCTACATGCACCGTCTCGGTCTTGCTGCGCTCGCAAGTTATGTAAGAATACACCGGCTGCTCTATGGCCTGCCCCTTCTTGATCTGCTCAAGCTGGGCGCACAGGAGGTCAAAGTCGATGGCGTTAGGGTGGTCAAAGTTGTAGACCCTCTTCTCCTCTTCGCTGAGGTGTCCGCTATCCTTGTAGTAGGAGTCCTGAGGAATAACCACGATACGGTCTTTGAAGACCCTCTGAAGCCTGCGGACCACGGTCGATTTGCCGCTGCCGCTGCCTCCTGCGATGCCGATGATAAGCATAATATGTCAGTTTTAGAATTCTGCGTTGTTGGGGGTACGGGGGAACGGGATCACGTCGCGGATGTTGGCCATGCCGGTGACAAACATCAGCAGACGCTCGAAGCCCAGGCCGAAGCCGCTGTGGGGGCAGCTTCCGAAGCGGCGGGTGTCGAGGTACCACTCCAGGGTGCGGTGGCTCATGCCCAACTCGTCGATGCGGGCATTGAGTTTCTCGAACGATGCCTCACGCTCGCTGCCGCCAATGATCTCGCCGATCTTGGGGAAGAGGACGTCCATGGCGCGCACGGTCTTGCCGTCTTCGTTCTGCTTCATATAGAAGGCCTTGATATCCTTGGGATAATCGGTCAGGATCACGGGCTTGCAGAAGTGCTTCTCTACCAGATAGCGCTCGTGCTCGCTCTGGAGGTCGATGCCCCAGCCTACGGGATATTCGAACTTGACGCCGTCGGCAACTGCCTTCTCCAGGATCTCGATGCCCTCGGTGTAGGTCAGGCGCACGAAATCCTCTTTGAGCACGCCCTGCAGGCGCTCCAGGAGCTCCTTGTCAAACATGTTGTTCAGGAAGGTGATATCGTCCAGGCAATGGTCCAGGGCATACTGCACCAGATATTTGATGAACTCCTCTGCCAGGTCCATGTTGTCTTTGATATCATAGAAAGCCATCTCGGGCTCTATCATCCAGAACTCGGCCAGGTGGCGCGGAGTGTTGCTGTTCTCTGCTCGGAAAGTGGGACCGAAGGTGTAAATCTCGCCCAGCGCGGTGGCGCCAAGCTCACCCTCGAGCTGACCGGAAACGGTGAGGGAAGTGAGGCGGCCGAAGAAATCCTTGCTGTAGTCTACCTTGCCCTCTTCTGTGCGCGGCGGGTTGTCCACATCCAGAGTGGTGACCTGGAACATGGCTCCGGCGCCCTCGGCGTCGGCTGCGGTAATCAGAGGTGTATGCAGATAGTAGAAACCCTTGCTGTTGAAGAAGTTGTGGATTGCAAACGCCATGTTGTGGCGGATGCGCAGAACTGCTCCGAAGGTGTTGGTGCGGGGGCGCAGGTGGGCAATTTCGCGCAGGAATTCGAGACTGTGACCCTTTTTCTGCAGAGGATAGGTGGCATCGCATTCGCCGTAAACCTCTATGTTGCCGGCCTGGATCTCCACGGCCTGGCCGCTGCCCTGCGAAGCCACCAGATCGCCGGTCACTGCGAGGCAGGCACCGGTGGTGATGCGCTTCATCAACTCTTCGTCAAACTTGGCCAGGTCGCAAACGACCTGGATATTATTAATCGTAGAACCGTCGTTGAGGGCTATGAAAGCCACATTCTTATTGCCGCGCTTTGTGCGGACCCAACCTTTTGCAAGCACCTTCTGACCCGGCGCCGTTTTCAACAACTGAGCTACTTTCAATCTTTCCATATTAATTCTGATTTTTTAACAAACTTCAAATTTACTCGTTTGGACCTGTATTTCCAAATTGGAATTTGCGATGGCGGGCCGCCCTGGCCTCCTTGCGGTTGCGGGCGATGGCGTCGCCGCAGGCCGTATCGATGGCAAACTCCCTGAAACAATCGAAGATATGCTCCACCGCAAGGTGACTCGGATGGGTCATATTCTCTTCGTAGAAGCGGTAGTCGCGCAACTCGTCCATCATGATTTCATAAGCGGGAAAATAGGCCACATTTGCAAAGCGTTGCTGCAGATTGTCCACCGCCAGCAGCAGCGAAGCCTTGCTTATCTGGTTGCCATGGGCGCCGTCGGCCATATGGCGGATGGGGCTCACGGTAAATATCCATAGCTTGTCGGGATTGGCATCAATCATGGGTGCCAGCAACGCCGCACTCTGCTCTACGGAGAGCCGCTCGCGGCGGAACTCCGAGGCCACGATCTTATGGCAGTTGGAGACTATCATGTCCCGCTCCAGATGACGGAACACCCAGCTGGTACCGAGCGTCACCACGCACACATCCGCATCGGCAAAGGCGTCGCAGGCTGCCGCCAGCGCATCGTTGGCATTGGCGAGAAACTCCTGCTGCGAAGGGCTCGAAAAACGGCTGTGATGCCAGAAAGAGGTGTACAGCCCCTCACTGCAGATGACATCAGAAGCGGCAAATGGCTCCCGGGAGGCCATCCGCGCAAATGACTGCGCGATGGATGCGGGATTGTACAGCACCCCGAAGGGATTGAGCGCGACGTCGAACCCCGCCTCCTGCATGATGGCGCCCACCGAATCGGCAAAGCACGACCCTACGAAGAGGAACTTGCTATCGAAGCCCAACTGCCGGCGCAGGGGCTCAATCGCTACTGGAGTCGACAGTTTCATTCTTTACCGCAATCTGGATAAGTTTGTCGGTCTGCTGGTATATCGGATAGAAGGCCTCGTCGCCCATCGGGGTATAGCGGGCAATGAGGGCACGTATCTGGGTAAGCATATAGTCTTTGGACCTCTCCCATTCGCCCTCGGCCGGAACCACCTTGTTGCTGGCGGCAAACGAGAGGAAGCCCCTTTCGATGCCAAGGTTGTTGATGAACCGGTCGAAAGCAGCCATATCCTTGGCCGCAGAGACCTCCGAAGTATGGGCGTCGAGCACCTCCGACGCATATTTGATCTGGAGCCCGAGGCGGTTGCACTCTACATAGAAGTCGGTGACGCCGAGGGTATCCACGGGTACGAACACATCGGGCACGATGCCTCCGCCACCATATACCGTGCGGCCTCCGAGAGTCTTGTACTGGGTCTCGTTGTCGAGTTTGATGCTGTCGGCAGAGAACATCTCGCCGGTGGCATAACGCTCGTATATCTCGAGTTCATAATCGTCGCTGTAGGGCTTCTGGATGCAACGTCCCGCGGGGGTATAATAACGGGCCACGGTGAGCCTTATGCCCGAACCGTCGGAGAAATAGACCGGCTCCTGCACCAGCCCCTTGCCAAACGAACGGACGCCATAGATGGTGCCGCGGTCGTTGTCCTGGATGGCTCCGGCAAAGATTTCGCTGGCAGAGGCGCTCCCCTGGTTGATGAGCACGGCGATGTCCATGTCCTGGTTGCGGCCCCGGCCGTCGGCACGCAAGTCGGTGCGGGGACGGGCCTTGCCCTCCATGTACACAATCATCTGCCCCTTCTCCAGGAATTCGTTCGAGAGCAGCATGGCCTGGTCGAGATAGCCGCCGGTATTGTCGCGCAGGTCAAACACCAGGCGCTTCATGCCACGGTCGCGCAGCTTGTCCAGCGCCTGCACAAACTCGGCGTAGGTGGTGCGGGCAAACTTGCTGAGCTTGATGTAGCCGGTGGTGTCGTTGAGCATGTAAGACACGTCAATACTGTTCACCGGAATCTTGTCGCGAGTTATGGTGAACGGGATAAGTTCGTCAGAACCGTGACGCAACACGCTGATTATTACCTTGGTACCCTTGGGACCGCGCATCAGCGAAATCATGGTGTCCTGCGGCATCTCGACGCCCGCAATGACCCGGTCGTCTACCTTGATGACCTTGTCGCCGACCCTCAGGCCCGCCTTCTCGGAAGGGCCTCCGGTAATCACCGAATTGACCACGACGGTGTCGTTGGGGACATTGAACTGGATGCCGATGCCCTCAAAACCGCCGGCAAGCGACTCCTCCGCCTCTTTGAGCTCCTCGGGCGGGAGATACACCGAGTGGGGGTCCAGCTCCTTCATCACGTCGGGGATGATATCTTCTATCACCTTCTTGTGGTCGATGTCGTCGACATAGTTCTTGTCGACGCTCTCCAGCACCAGCATGAGCTTGGCCCAGTCGGAGCCGTTGGAATTGATGTTGATGGTCTTCTGACGGGAGCCGGAGACGGCGCGTATCACGATGCCTGCCGCCAGGGCTATGGTGATGACCCACAGCAGCGGGCGGATCACCTTATTGAAAGTATTCTCATTCATCATATTTGCAAACCTCTATCCCAGCCCTCTTGAGAAGGTCTATGCCATCTGTTATACGATATTCCCGGCGATATACCACGCGGGTGATGCCGCTCTGGATAATAAGCTTGGCGCACTCCATGCAGGGCGAATCGGTGACATAGAGCGTGGCCCCGTCGCTGCTGTTGTTGCTCTTGGCCACCTTGGTGATGGCGTTGGCCTCTGCATGCAGCACATACGGCTTGGTGACGCCGTCCTCTTCGCAAACGTTTTCGAACCCCTTGGGCGTGCCGTTGTAACCGTCGGAGATTATCATCCGGTCCTTGACCAGCAGTGCACCCACCTGACGGCGCTGGCAATACGAATTGCGCGCCCAGATCTGGGCCATGTCGAGATAACTGCGGTCAAACTGTTTCTGTTTCTCTGTCATTTCGGGATAATTTGGTTATCGTTGGTAAAGATAACGTTTTATACTGTTTTTAGGCGTTTTTTCGAACTCCTCGGGAAAAATTTCGACCCTGGCTATGCTGCAGTACGTCGGCAGTTCCTCATTGAGCCCGCGTATCTCCGCCTTAAGCGTCTGGTACAGGTCGGCTTCGGACAGGCCGTCCCTGGTGAGCATCTCCTGGTCGGGATAGATCAGGGCGACCAGCTGGTTGTTGTCCGAAACCACGAGCGACTCCTGCACGTACGGCAGGTTGTTCACGCAGCTCTCTATCTCTTCTGGATAGATATTCTGGCCAGACGAGGTGAGAATCATGCTCTTGCAACGCCCCTTGAGCGAGAGAAAGCCGTCGGCATCGAGCGTGCCGATGTCGCCGGTGCGGAACCAGCCGTCGCCGCGCAGCACCTCGGACGTCTCCTGGGGCATCTTGTAATAGCCGAGAAAGACATTACCCCCCTTGATATATACTTCGCCGGGCACGTTTGCCGGATCGGGAGAATCTATGCGGATGTCGTTGTAGAACGCCTTCCGGCCGCAGGTGTGGGGCTTGGTCTGGTCCCACGGGGAGAGGGAGACCAGCGGGCCGCACTCGGTCATGCCGCTGCCCACGGTATATCTGAAGCCTATTTCCCGCAAGAAATCCTCGACTTCGGCGTTAAGCGGGGCGCCGCCAATCACGACCTCCGAGAAATTGCCGCCAAAGATACCCGTGATGATGCGGTTGGCCTCTTCGCGCTGCCCGGGGGCAAGCTTTTCGCCGCCCACCTCGCACCCCAGCGAACGCATCACCCTGCGGCAAATCTTCTCCACCACCAGCGGCACGGTCATCACAATGTCGGGGCGGATGGCCGAGAAGGCCTGCTCTATCACCATCGGGCTGGGCGGACGCATCAAAAAGTGGACGTGGGCGCCTATCGTCATCTCAAAGATCAGGTCCATCATAAGGCCGTACATGTGCGCCGTGGGCAGCATGGAGACCACGTTGGAGTTGCAGTCCATGCCGGGCGCGGTAAGTTCCATGAGCTCTACATTCTTGATGAGCGAGCGGTAGGGCAGCATGACCCCCTTGGCAAAGCCGCTTGTGCCGGAGGTATAGTTGATGAGAGCCAGGTCGTCGGGAGAATCTATGTAGAACTCCAGGTTCTCGGGGCCGAAACCGGTTGCGCAACGCTCCTGGAAGAGGTACCGCACCGCATCCAGCTCGCTTTTGAGAGCGGCATCGGCGGCATACACCACCTCAAAATCTTCTATCCTGACGATGGCTTTGATGTGCGGCATCGCGGCCGCGTTGATGGTATCGATAATGGGTTCGCCGGCAAAGAGGATGTCGGCATCGCTATGATTTACCAGATAATGGATGCTTCCGGCGCGGAAATCCTGCAAGATGGGCACCGGTATGCCTCCTATTGACAGGGCGGAGAGAAACGCCACGCCCCATCGCGCCTGGTTGCGGGAACAGAGGGCTATCTTGCTGCCACGCCCCAACCCGCAACAGCCGTAAACCTGCTGCAGGTAGCAGATGTGGCGCGCCACATCGCTGTAGAGGAGCGTCTCCCCTTCGACGTTGGACAGGGCGCCTCGGTCCCAGTGCTCCCGGATGCTCTTTTCGAGCAGTTTATTAAGCGATTTATGCTCCATGAATATCTATGACACTGCCTGCAGCGAGCAGAGGTGCGAATAGAGCCCGCCCGCGGCAATCAGTTCTTTATGGGTTCCTTTTTCTGCAATCTCGCCATCTTGCAGCACTATGATCTCGTCGGCATGCTGGATTGTAGAGAGGCGGTGGGCAATCACCAGCGAGGTGCGGTTCTTCATCAGTCGCATCAGGGCATCCTGCACCAGACGCTCGCTCTCGGTGTCGAGGGCGCTGGTGGCTTCGTCCAGTATCAGCACCGGCGGGTTCTTGAGCACCGCGCGGGCTATCGAGATGCGCTGCCGCTGGCCTCCGGAAAGGCGCTGGCCGCGGTCGCCTATGTTGGTCTGGTACTGCTGTGGCATGGCTTCTATAAAGTCGTCGGCATTGGCCACCCGGGCCGCCGCCATGACGTCATTCTCTTCTACACCATCTATGCCAAAGCAGATGTTGTTGTACACCGTGTCGTTAAACAAAATTGCCTCCTGGGTCACCACTCCCAGCAGGTTCATCAAATCGCCCATACGCAGCCGGCGGATGTCGGTCCCGTCTATGCGGATGCTCCCGGAGGTCACATCCCAGAAGCGCGGCAGCAGATCGGCCAGGGTCGATTTGCCCGCCCCGGAAGGCCCCACGATGGCCACCGTCTTCCCCTTGGGAATGGTGAAGCTGACATTCTTGAGCACCGGTCCGTCACCGTAGTCGAAGGTGACATTGTCGAACTCGATCTTATCTTCGAAAGAGGTTATCGGCTTGGCATCGGCGGCCTCTTTGATGCCGTTCTCGGCATCGAGTATGGCAAAGATGCGATTGCCCGACACCAGCCCCTTGCGGATGCTGGCATAGGCCGCGGCTATGGCCTTGGTGGGTTCCAGGACCCTCCAGTAGAAGCCGATGTAGACCACGAACGCGGGCCAGCTCATGCCCAGCTGACCGCGCATGTTGAGCCAGCCGCCGTAGAAGAGCACCAGCACCGCCACCGTTATGCCCAGGAACTCCGACGTGGGCGAAGCCAGCTCCTGCCGGTTGGATATCGCCTGGCTGACCTGCTTGTGACGGAGGTTGTCCTTGTCGAACTGTTGCGCCACATATTTCTCTGCGCTGAAGGCCTTGATGATGCGCGAACCCGAAATTGCCTCTTCGAAACGGCTGGTGATCTGGCCCATGAGGGTCTGGGTCACGGTCGCCTCGCGCCGCAGGTTATGGGTGATGCGGCTTATTACAAAGGCCGACACCGGTATGGCCACCAGCGACACCACGGTGAGCCTCGGCGACATGTAGAAAAGCATCGCCAGAAAGCCTGTCACCAGCAGCGGCTCCCGGAATATGATGTGGAAACTGCTGGCCACGGTGTTCTGCACCTCGTTCACGTCGTTCGATATGCTGGAGAGGATGTCCCCCTTGCGCTTGTCGCTGAAAAAGCCGATGTTGAGCGAACTGATTTTCACAAAGAGGTCGCGGCGGATGTTCATCATCAGCCGGGTCTTCATGCTCACCAGGATCCGCTGCGAGAGATAGCGGCAGAGATTGGACAAGAAGGAGGCCGCAATCAGCGCCAGCGACACGAACCACAGCCCGTGCATCACCCCCTTGGCGGCGATGGTGCCGCCGAGAAGATACTGGAACAGCGTCTCGAAATACTTGATGCTGAAAGAGAACTCCGGCTTGGACACCACCCCGGTCATGGTCCCGGGCTCGAACAGCACCGAGAGCACCGGCCCGATGAGGGCATAATTGGCGATGCCGAACACTACCGAGAGTATCGACAGCACCAGATAGCCCGGCCAGTAGCGGCCGTAGGGTTTGGCATACGAGAGTATTCTCTTGAAAGTGGACATGGGCGCCTTTTATCGCCAAAGCGCAGTATGTCGGATCTGATCGCCGGCATACTGCGCTTGCGGTTTTTAATCGGTGGTATCAGCCACCGTAATTATTAGTTCTCCTCTTTGGCTACGTAAGGCTGAACTTCGTGAAGCTCAACTTTGAACTTGAGGGTCTGGTTGGGGCCCATGGGACCACGGGGACCGTATGCGAGCTCGGAGGGGATCCAGAGGACAACCTCACTGCCTTCGTCGCAGAACATCAGACCGTCCTGCCAACCTTCGATAACGCGGTTGAGAACGAAGGTAGCTGTGTCGCCACGCTCGTAAGAAGAGTCAAATACCTTACCGTCCAGGGTGCAACCTTCGTAGCTGACCTTGACTGTATCCTGCTTGCTGGTGGGGAACACGCCGTTACCCTTGCGAACAACCATGTACTGCAGGCCCTTGACAGTGGTCTCAACGCCTTCGGCGGTGGTGTTCTTTGCGAGGAACTCTTCGCCGGTCTTCTTGTTGAGTTCTGCCATAACCTCATCGCGCTTGCGCATGAAGTCGCTCATGTGGGTGTTTACGAACATCTGGTCGAGCTCGGGTTTGTCGCCCTTGAGGACGTCTTTCATACCTTTCCAAACCTGGTTCATGTTCATGTCACCGAGGTTGTTCATGGTAATCATCTGGCCAAAGTATACGCCGAGAGCGTAACTTGCAGAGTCAACATCGGCCTTGGTGATGCCTTCGGGCTGCTTCTCTACCGAAGGAACATTGTAGCAAGAAACAGTCATAGCGGCAACGAGTGCGCAGACTGCAAAAAACTTGAAAACTTTCATTTTTAAACTTAATTATTTATTGACTTATATAATCGTCTAATTGTGAACCGCAAATATATTCATTATTTCAAAAAATGACGCAAAAGAACGTAAGTTTTTTTGGCCAAGTTGTTTTTTTAAGGTATATTTGATATTTGGGAAACTTCGTGAATGTTTTTTGTATGACAATCAGCAGAGACGAATTATACTCTAAGCTTAAGACCTTTTTCGGCTTCGACTCCTTCAAGGGGAATCAGGAAGAGATTATTACACACCTAATTGCGGGCAACGACGCTTTTGTGCTGATGCCCACCGGCGGCGGCAAGTCGCTGTGCTACCAGTTGCCGGCGCTCTGCCTGCCGGGCGTAGCGATAGTCATCTCCCCCCTGATCGCCTTGATGAAAAACCAGGTGGACGCCCTGCGCGAATTCGTGCACACCGAAGACAGCGCCCACATCGCCCACTTTTTGAACTCTTCGCTGAGCAAGACACAGATCCAGCAGGTCCGCACCGACCTTATGGCGGGCCGCACCAAGCTGCTCTACGTAGCCCCCGAATCCCTCACCAAAGAAGAGAACGTAGCGATGCTCAAGACGCTGCACATCTCTTTTTACGCAATAGACGAGGCCCACTGTATTTCTGAGTGGGGCCACGACTTCCGTCCCGAATACCGCCGCATCAACGAGACCGTGTCGCAGATAGGCAAGGCGCCCATCATAGCGCTCACCGCCACCGCGACCCCCAAGGTGCAGAGCGACATCCAGAAGAATCTCGGCATGACCGGCGCCAAGGTGTTCAAATCGTCGTTCAACCGCCCCAATCTCTACTACGAAATCAGGGACAAGAGCGACGCCAAGCGCGAGATCATCAAATTCATAAAAGAGAACAAGGGCAAGAGCGGCATCATCTACTGCCTCAGCCGCAAGAAGGTAGAGGAGCTGGCAGAGCTGCTCAACGTGAACGGCATCAAGGCGCGCCCCTACCACGCCGGGCTCGACGCCGCCACCCGCGCCGCCAACCAGGATGACTTCTTGATGGAGCGGGCCGATGTCATAGTGGCCACCATCGCCTTCGGCATGGGCATAGACAAGCCCGACGTCCGGTTCGTGATCCACTACGACGTTCCCAAGAGCCTCGAGGGCTATTACCAGGAGACCGGCCGTGCCGGCCGCGACGGGGGCGAGGGCAAGTGCATCACCTTCTATAACCATAAGGACATCCAGAAGCTGGAGAAGTTCATGCAGGGCAAGCCCATCTCGGAGCAAGAGATAGGCAAGCAGCTGCTGCTGGACGTGGTATCGTATGCCGAGAGCAACCAGTGCCGCCGCAAGATACTGCTCAACTACTTTGGCGAAGACTACCCCGAGGACAACTGCGGATGCTGCGACAACTGCATCCACCCCAAGGAGCAGTTCGACGGGCAGCGGCAGATGCTCTATGTGATGGAGCTCATCCAGTCGCTCAAAGAGAATTTCAAGACAGAACACCTGGCCGACATCCTGGCCGGCGTGTCCAACTCGCTGATAAAGTCTTACAACCACCACAAGCACCCCCTGTTCGGCGTGGGCAGCGACCGCGATACCCGCTTCTGGGCCGCAGTGATACGCCAGGGACTGGTGCTCCACCTGCTGGACAAGGACATCGACAAATACGGCCTGATCACCATCACCCCCAAGGGGATGGAGTTCTACAAGAAGCCCTACCCCATCATGCTCACCGAGCAGCGCTCGTTCACGGAGTGTGACGACGATGACGACGAGAGCATCGTGACCCGGCCCAAGCCCGGCACCGGCTCGGGCGGCGACCCCATCTTGCTGGCCATCCTCAAGCAGGTCCGCACCGACCTCTCGCGCAAGCTCAATCTCCCGCCCTGGGTCATCTTCTCCGACCCGTCTCTGGAAGACATGTCCATACTCTACCCCATCACCCTCGAGGAGTTGCACCACTGCCAGGGCGTGGGCGAAGGCAAGGCCCGCAAGTTCGGCAGCGAATTCATAAAGGTGATTGCCCGCTATGTAGAGGAGAACGACATCCTGCGCCCCGACGACATAATGGTGCGCAACGTGGCCAACAAGTCGGGCGTCAAGATTTTCATAATCCAGAGCATCGACCGCAAGATGCCGTTCGAAGACATCTGCCGGGCCAAAGACATGGATATGAGCGAGCTGCTGGACGAAATAGAGTCCATCGTGAACTCCGGCACCCGCATCAATATCGACTACTATATCCACCGCGCCGTGGATCCCGACGATATGGACGACATCTACTCCTATTTTAAAGAGGAGGCCCACAGCGACTCCATAGACGAGGCCATGCGCGATCTGGGCGACTACGACGAGATGGAGGTCCGTCTGGTCCGCATCAAATTCATTTCCGAGATAGGTAACTAACCGAGGTCGATCCAGCGTATCGAATCGTCGCGCCGCCAGTAAGTCATCTGCTTCTTGGCGTAGTGGCGCGTATTGCGCTTGATGAGCCGCACCGCCTCTTCCAGGGGATAGTTGCCGTCGAAATAGCCGAACAACTCTTTGTATCCCACCGTATTGAGCGCCGGCAGATGCCTGTAGGGGACAAGCGCGCGGGCTTCGGCCTCCAGCCCCGCCTCCATCATCTTGTCTACCCGGGCGTCGATGCGGGCATATAACTGCTCGCGGTCGCGCCTGAGCCCGACCTTCTCAATCTCGAAGGGGCGCGCCTTCGCGGGGGCCGTCTTGTAAGAAGAGAATTTGCGGCCGGTGGCCAGCGTCACCTCGAGGGCGCGCACCACCCGCTGCCGGTTGGATATATCTATGGTGTCATAACTGTCGGGGTCCAGCTCCCGCAGCTCGCGCTGCAGCGATTCCAGCCCCTCGCTCTCCAGGCGTCGCATCAGGCTCTCGCGCACCTGCAGGTCGGCCGGCGGAAAGTCGTCGAGGCCGTTGCACAGGGCGTCGATGTAGAAGCCCGAGCCGCCGGCCATCACCAGGGTGTCGTGGTCGCGGAACAACTCCTGCAGCAGATCCATCGCCTCCAGCTCGAACAAGCCCGCCGTGTAATGCTCCCCTATTGAGTGGTTGGCTATCATATAATGCTTGACGGCAGCCAGTTGCGCGCTGTCGGGCCGCGCCACGCCGATGTTCATCTCGCGGAATATCTGGCGTGAGTCGCAGTTGATTACGGGCGATGCGACCTCCTGCGCCTTCGCAATCGCAAAGTCGCTCTTGCCGACCGCCGTGGGGCCGAGTATGATAAGCAGCTTTTTATTCAAGGGCGTCGTCTTCGAGACCGCCGTCGTAGATTTGCTCTTCGCCTTCTTCCTCGTCTTCGTCGATATCGTCGTCGTCATCGTCGAACATGGCAGCGCCTGCGCTGCGGACGGGGTTTTCGTAGAGATAATCTTCGTATTTGTCGGCAAACTGGCCGGGATTGTGTCCTTTCTCTGCCACGAGCATCGGGTAGCTCCGCCTGGGGTCCTCTTCCATCTCGCCCTCGAAGTAGAGGTTGATTATGCGCTTGGAGCGCAGGTCATAAACCAGCTCGATGTGAACCTGCCCGCGGGAAACCACGTCTGCAAAGGTAATCTTGTCCAGAGTGCCGTCGCCCAGGTCAAAAAGGCCGTACTGCCCGGTGCACTTGCCCTTCTCGTCGTATGCCTTGTAAATAACCATCTGGTCTGTGCTGAAGCACAACTCGCCCAGTATGAAACGGTTGAATCGGAACAGATTCATGTCCGAACGCACCGCCCATTCCCTCATGAAAACCTTGCTTGCAGGTATGGTCGCCTTGAACTTATAAATTGCCATAAGAAGTCTATAGTCTTATACTTTGCAAAAGTACAAAAAATGGCATATATTCGCAACTCAAATGAACCCCGGGCCACAAGCTACACCAGATTGCTACAAGAGCATCGCAGCGCCGTCCAAAGGTCTCTTCAAGGACAAAGGGAGCAAGTTTCTCTCATTTGCCTATCCAGTGGAGAGCGAAGAGGAGGCAAAGGCCATAATTTCCAATCTCAAGAAAGAATATTTTGACGCAAGGCACCATTGCTATGCCTGGCGCATCGGCACGCAAGGCGAACTCTGGCGGGCCAACGACGACGGGGAACCCTCTTCTACCGCCGGCAAACCCATCTACGGCCAGCTGCTGACCAACGAGCTGAGCGACATCCTGATTGTGGTGGTGCGATATTTCGGCGGCATCCTGCTGGGCACCTCCGGCCTTATCGTGGCCTACAAATCGGCTTCGGCCGACGCGATAGCCAACGCCCAGATAGTAGAGAAGATCGCCACCGCCCGCTACCGGGTGCAGTTCGACTACTCGCAGATGAACGCCGTGATGAAATGCCTCAAGGAGATGCGCCTGCCGGTAGAGCAACCCGACTTTGGCGGGCAGTGCGTTCTCACCACCCGCGTGCGCCTCTCGATGGAGGCCAAATTCCTGGAAACAATGCAAAAAATATCAATATGTCAAAGAGTCTGATTTCCATACACGATTTCTCTAAGGAGGAGATTCTGCACATTCTCTCCGTCGCCCGCGAGATGGAGGCGGACAAGAGCCAGAAACTGCTCGAGGGCAAAGTCGTGGCATGCCTGTTCTTCGAGCCCTCGACCCGCACGAGGCTCAGTTTTGAGACTGCCGCCAACCGCTTGGGCGCCAGGGTCATAGGCTTCAGCGACGTGGCCAACACCAGCATCAGCAAGGGCGAGACGCTCAAAGACACCATCAAGATGGTCTCCAACTACGTGGATATCATAGTGATGCGCCACCCGCTCGAAGGTGCGGCGCGCTACGCCAGCGAGATTTGCGACATTCCGGTGGTGAATGCCGGCGACGGCGCCAACCAGCACCCCAGCCAGACGCTGCTCGACCTCTACACGATACTCGAGACCCAGGGGCGCCTGGACAACGTCGCCATCAACATGGTGGGCGACCTCAAGTACGGACGCACGGTGCACTCGCTGCTGCAGGCCCTCTCCCACTTTGACCCGACATTCATCTTCACCGCTCCCGAGGCCCTCAGGATGCCGACCGAATACAAGAGTTTCCTGGACCAGCGCGGCATCCCCTACACCGAAACCGACTCGCTGCAGGAGCATCTGGGCGACTGCGACATCCTTTATATGACCCGCGTGCAGCAAGAGCGCTTCAGCGACCCCATGGAATACGAGAAGGTGAAGGATGTCTACCGCCTCGAGCGTTCGATGCTCGAAGGGGTACGGCCCAACATGAAGATTCTCCACCCCCTGCCCCGCGTGGGCGAGATAGCCGACGATGTCGACGATACTCCTTATGCATATTTTTATAAACAGGCAGAGAACGGCATGTATGTGCGCATGGCCATCATCGCCTGCCTGCTCGGTTACAGATAAAGGCTTCGAGTCATGTCAGAAAAGAATACCCAACTTAAGGTCAGTGCCATCAAGGACGGCACCGTGCTGGACCACATCCCCGCGCAGAACGTTTTCCAGGTCGTGGACATCCTGGACCTCATCCACTCCGACAAGCCCGTCACCATCGGGTCCAACCTCGAGAGCAAATCGCTTGGACGCAAGGGCATTATCAAGATTGCCGACCGGTTTTTCGAAGATGAGGAGCTGGGACGCATAGCCCTGGCCGCACCCGACGCCACGGTGAATATAATCCGCGACTACGAGGTCGTCTCCAAAAAGAAGATAGACCTTCCCTCCGAAGTCATCGGCATCGCAAAGTGCTCCAACCCCATGTGCGTAACCAACCGGCAGCCGGTTACAACCCGCTTTACCACGATAGTAGACCACAAAAAAGTCAAACTTTTGTGCCATTATTGCGAAAAAACCACAGAGGAATTTATACCTTTACGCCACTAAAAAAGAATAACTATATAACACATACATTCAATGAAGAAAGCTTACAATTTCAACGCAGGTCCCTGCGTGCTCCCCAAAGTCGCCATCGATGCAGCGATTGACGCTCTCAAAGATTTTATGGGCACCGGTATGTCGGTGATAGAGGTATCGCACCGCTCCAAGGAGTGGGGCGTGGTAATGGACGAATGCCGTGCGCTCTGGAGGGAGTTGCTCAACATCCCCGACGACTACGAGGTGCTGTTCATGGCCGGCGGCGCATCCACCCAGTTCCTCTGCGTGCCCATGAACCTGCTGGAGACCAAGGCAGCGTACCTGGAGACCGGCGTTTGGGCAAAGAAGGCCTGCAAAGAAGCTTCTGCACTTGGACAGACAGTGGTAGTGGCATCTTCTGCCGACAAGACATTCAGCTACATTCCCAAGGGCTGGACAATCCCCACCGACGTAGATTATTTCCACATCACCACCAACAATACCATTTACGGCACCGAAATCCGCGAGGACTTTGACAGCCCCGTGCCCCTGGTAGCCGATATGTCCTCCGACATCATGAGCCGTCCCATCGACATCAAGAAGTACGGCATCATCTATGGTGGCGCACAGAAGAACGTCGGCCCCGCCGGTGTCGCATTCGCCATCGTACGCAAGGATCTGCTGGGCAAGGTGAGCCGTCACATCCCCACCATGCTCAACTACCAGACCCACATCGACGGCGCCTCCATGTTCAACACTCCGCCGGTGTTCTCGATTTTTGTGATGAACGAGACCCTCAAGTGGCTCAAGGGCATGGGCGGCGTAGAGGCCATCAACAAGATCAACGTCAGCAAGGCCCAGATGCTCTACGACGAGATTGACCGCAACAGCCTGTTCGTGGGCACCGCAGCCAAGGAAGACCGCTCCATCATGAACATCTGCTTTGTGATGGCTCCCGGCAAAGAAGATTTGCAGGACGAGTTCATGGCCTTCGCCAAAGAGCGCGGCATGGTCGGCATCAAGGGTCACCGCAGCGTAGGCGGCTTCCGCGCATCGCTCTACAACGCTTGCCCCGTAGAGGCAGTCGAGGCCCTGGTAGCCTGCATGCAGGAATTCGAAAAACTTCACAAATAGTATATCATGAAAGTTCTTGTAGCAACAGAAAAGCCTTTTGCAGCTGCAGCCGTAGCTGGCATCAGGGATATCGTAGAGGGCGCCGGCCACACCCTGGCGCTGCTCGAGAAATATACTTCCAAAGAGGAGTTGCTGGCCGCTGTCGCAGATGCCGACGCACTGATAGTCCGCAGCGACAAGGTCACCGCCGAGGTGGTTGACGCCGCCAAAAACCTCAAGATAGTGGTCCGCGCAGGTGCCGGATTCGACAATCTCGACCTCGATGCACTCAGCGCCCGCAAGGTGGTAGCCATGAACACCCCCGGCCAGAACGCCAACGCCGTGGCAGAGCTTGCAATCGCCATGATGATTTACATGTGCCGCAACCAGTTCACCCCCGCCACCGGCAGCGAGATCATGGGCAAGAAGATCGGTATCCAGGCTTACGGCAATGTCGGCCGCCTGGTGGGCAAGAAAGCCGAGGCGCTGGGCATGAGCGTGATGGCTGTTGACCCCTTTATCCCCGCCGAGAAAATCAAAGAGATGGGCGCCGAGCCCGCAGATAGCGTAGAGGCTCTCTACAGCAGTTGCAACTTTGTGTCAATCCACATCCCCGCAACCCCCGAGACCATCGGCAGCATAGGCTACGACCTCATTACCAAGATGCCCAAGGGCGCTACCCTTATTAATACCGCCCGCAAGGAGGTCATAGACGAGGCCGGCCTGGAGAAGGCACTCGAAGCGCGTCCCGACCTCAAATATGCCACCGACATCGCCCCCGGCAACTACGCCGCCCTGCGCGAGAAGTTTGGCGAGCGGGTCTTCGCTACCCCCAAGAAGATGGGCGCCCAGACCGCAGAAGCAAACCTCAACGCCGGCCTGGCTGCCGCCAACCAGATTTGCGCATTCTTCAAAGACGGATGTACACGCTTCCAACTGAATAAATTCTAAACAAATATGGTTAAGGTTAAACCTTTTTCCGCACTTCGGCCGCCTAAGAAATACGCGGCCGAAGTTGCTTCTCGCCCCTATGATGTGCTCAATTCCGTAGAGGCGAAGGCCGAGGCAGGCGAGAAATCGCTGCTCCACATCATCAAACCCGAAATCGACTTCGACCCCATTGCCGACGAGCATGAACCCAGGGTTTATGCCAAGGCCGTGGAGAATCTCAAGAAGTGGCAGGCCAACGGCTGGCTTGTACAGGAGCCCAAGGAGAACTACTATGTCTATGCACAGACCATGGAGGGCCGCACCCAGTACGGCTTTGTGCTGTGCGCCTATGTAGACGACTACCTCAGCGGCGCCATCAAGAAGCACGAGCTGACCCGCAAAGAGAAAGAAGACGACCGCATGCGCCACTTCCGCGACCAGAACGCCAACGTGGAGCCGGTATTCCTCGCATTCCGCGACAATGACGTCCTGGGAGAGATCATCAAGCGCACCATCGCCGGCCAGCCGGAATACGATTTCGTGGCAGACGACGGCATCGGCCACACCTTGTGGGTCATCAGCGACGAGGCCACCATCGCCACCATCACCGCCGCCTTCTCGGGCATCGACGCCATGTACATCGCCGACGGCCACCATCGCACCGCCGCCAGCGTCCGCATCGGCGTGGAGAAGCGCGAGCAGAACCCGAACCATCGCGGCGACGAGGAGTACAACTACTTTATGGCGGTCGCATTCCCCAAGAGCGAGCTCAAGATCATGGACTACAACCGCGTGGTCAAAGACCTCAACGGTTTGAGCGCCAAAGAGTTTATCGAGGCTTTGCAGAAGGACTTCTTTGTGGAGTGCCGCTGCGACTGCACCCTGGACGGCGGCAAATGCGAGTGTGAACTCCCCTGCCACTGCCCTTCTACCGTGCCCTACCGTCCGGAGAAACTCCACAACTTCTCTATGTATCTGGAGGGAGTGTGGTATTCGCTTACCGCCAAGCCCGGCACATATAACGACAGCGACCCCATCGGCGTGCTGGACGTCACCGTACTCTCCAACCTGGTGCTGGACAAGATACTCGGCATCAAGGACCTGCGCACCGACAAGCGCATCGACTTCGTGGGCGGCATCCGCGGCCTGGGCGAGCTCAAGAAGCGGGTCGACAGCGGCGAGATGGCAGTAGCTTTCGCCCTTTACCCCGTCTCCATGGACCAGCTCATCAACATTGCCGACACCGGCAACATCATGCCTCCCAAGACGACTTGGTTCGAGCCCAAACTCCGCAGCGGCCTGTTTATTCATTTTTTGAAATAAAATTCTTACCTTAGTGGAGATTTACCCGTTTGGACAATTTATTATTAACAAACAAATAGAGTTATGACAGAAACTAAGAAACAGAACTACACACCTGCCATCATCGTGATGTTCGCCCTCTTCTTCATGATTGCATTCGTCACCAACCTCGCAGGTTCGATGGGTGTGGTAGTAACCAACCAGTTTGGCGCCAGCAAGGCCCTCAGCCAGCTCGGCACACTTGCAAACTTTATCGCATACGCCTGCATGGGTATCCCCGCAGGTTTGATTCTCCGCCGCAAGGGCTATAAGTTCACCGCCCTGGCAGCAGTCATCGTTGGTTTTATCGGCGTAGCCATCCAGTTTATCTCGGGCTATGCAGAGAGCTTCTTCGTATATGTACTCGGCGCATTCGTGGCCGGCTTCTCGATGTGTATGCTCAACATCGTGGTCAACCCCATGCTCAACACCCTCGGCGGCGGCGGCAACAAGGGTAACCAGCTCATCCAGATGGGCGGCAGCTGCAACTCCATCGGTGGTACCATCGCTCCCATCATGGTCGGCTGGCTCGTGGGCGGTTCCATCGCAGACGCTACCGTAGCAAAGGCTGCTCCCGTAATGATTATCGCCATGGCCATCTTCGCCATCGCATTCCTGGTAATCATGTTCACCAACATCCCCGAGCCCCACATGGAGACCGCTGCAGAAAAGGCTGCCCGCCTGGCAGGCAATGCCAAGAAGGATAAACACAGCCCCCTGAGTTTCCGTCACTTCATGCTCGGCGCCATCGCCATATTCTTCTATGTAGGTATCGAGGTTGGTATCCCCAACACCGCCAACATCCACTTCTCAAGCCTGGCTAACGTGGGTCCCGCTATCGCCGGCACATTCATCGGCGCATACTGGTTCTGCATGCTCATCGGCCGTCTCATCGGCAGCGCCATCGGCGGCAAGGTTTCCAGCAAGGCTATGCTCGTGACCACTTCTGCAGTGGCAATCCTCTTCATACTGCTTGCGATGTTCATCCCCGAAAGCAGCACCATCACCATCGGCAAGAACACCGTTCCCCTGAGCCTCGGCTTCCTGACCCTCTGCGGTCTTTGCACTTCTGTGATGTGGGGCGCAATCTTCAACCTCTCTACCGAGGGCCTCGGCAAATACACAGCCCCCGCTTCGGGTATCTTCATGACCCTGGTTTGCGGCGGCGGTATCATCCCGTTCCTGCAGAACCTGCTGGCCGACAAGATCGGTTCCATGCCCAGCTACTGGCTGCTGATCGCTTGCCTGGCATTCCTGCTCTTCTACGCAGTATCCGGCCACAAGAACGTTAACAAGGATATCCCCGTTGAATAATCTATTATGCATCTTGATATGGACAAACCTTACGTAGTAGGTGTTGATATTGGCGGACAGTCCACCAAAATAGGTATCGTAGACCGCCGTGGAGAAATCATTGCCCAGACCGTCATCACATCCAAGTATGGCGCCGACGAGGGCGAGAAGTTTATGGATTCGGTGTGCGACGCCATCAAGGACCTCGCCAAGGGGGTCGGAATGGAGAGCCTCCAGGGTGTCGGCATCGGCGCCCCCAACGGCAACTTCTACACCGGCGAGATAGCATTCGCTCCCAACTTGCCTTGGGCAAAGAACGGTGCAGTGCCCCTCAAGCAATACATGGAGGGCAAACTGGGCGTTCCCGTGACCCTCACCAACGACGCCAATGCGGCGGCTATGGGTGAGATGAAATACGGCGCCGCCCTGGGTATGCGCAACTTTATCATGATTACCCTCGGCACCGGCGTGGGCAGCGGCATCATTATCAATGGTGAGCTGGTTTACGGCCACGACGGTTTCGCCGGCGAGCTCGGTCATACCAATGTCGTACGTCACAACGGTCGCCAGTGCGGCTGCGGTAAGCTCGGCTGCCTCGAGGCTTACGCTTCTGCCATCGGTGTGGCACGCACCGCACGCGAATGGCTCGGCACCGGCAAATACCAAGACAGCCTGCTGAACGACGTTGACGAGATTACCTCCAAGGATGTTTACGAGGCTGCCGTCAAAGGCGATAAGCTCGCCCTGGAAGTATTCGACTTTACCGGCGCCATCCTGGGCCGCCAGTTCGCAGATTTCGTGGCGTTCAGCGCCCCCGAAGCCATCGTGGTGTTCGGCGGCCTGGCACGCGCGGGCGAATTCATTTTCAAACCGCTCAAGGAGGCTATGGAGGCTAACCTGCTCCCCATCTGGAAGGGCAAGGTAGCCGTTATCCCTTCGGCTCTCAAAGAGTCCGACGCAGCTATCCTGGGCGCAAGCGCACTCGCCTGGTAACAGGTCAATTAAATTATTTATGAAGAAAATATTCTCTATGATATTGCTCGCTGCTGCAGCCGTTTCTTGCAGCAGCGGCAATACTTTTACCGTAAAGGGTACTCTTACCCCCACTGATGATGTCAACGGTGCGCTGGTAATCATGCGCAACAATGTAAACGAGACGGCCGACACCGCCACTGTTATCGACGGCAAGTTCACCTTCAAGGGTGAGGCCGATCCCACTACCATTTACACCATTTACCTTGACACAGGCACCCGGAACATCCACAATGCCACTTTCATTCCCGAGGCTGGTACCATCACCGTTGACCTCGACTCTACCGACTGCATCCAGGCAGGGCCCCTGACCGAGGCATTCCATTCGTTTATCACCGAGCTGCGTGCGGCAGAAGATGAAGAGACCGCATACTCGCTCATCGACAAGACGTTCGATGCCAACAAAGACAACGCCATCGGCATGCTCGCCCTCACCCAGAGGATGTACAGCTTTGAGTCACCTGCCGAGCTCGACGAGTATGTCGCCGAGGCCGCAGACTTTATCAAGAACGACGATAGCGTGCAGAATATGCGCGAGTCGCTCGCTGCAGTAGAGGCTACTGCCGCCGGCAAGCCGTTCGTAGAGATCGCAGGCAAAGATGCCAAGGATGCTCCCCTGTCGCTGTCCGATTTTGCCGGCAAAGGCAAATATGTGCTCATCGACTTCTGGGCATCGTGGTGCGGCCCCTGCAAGCGCGAGATTCCCAACCTGATCGATATCGACAAGAATTACTCCAAGAAAGGCGTACAGGTTGTCGGCATCAATGTATGGGACAAGCAGGACGCAGCTCTGCAGGCACTGGACCAGCTGGGTATCAAGTACCCCGTGATCTTTACCGAAGACAATACCGCAACCGAATCTTACGGCGTGCAGGGTATTCCCCAGATTTTGCTCATCGGGCCTGACGGAATCATTCTGGAGCGCAACCTACGTGGAGAAGGCATTGCGGCCGCTCTTGACAAATATGTGAAATAGCTCTATATTTGCACCCTCTAAAGCCTTTTTAGCTCAGTCGGTAGAGCAGCTCACTCGTAATGAGCAGGTCGCGGGTTCGAGTCCCGTGAAAGGCTCACGAAAAAAGCCAGTCGTTTTGACATGAACCCCGAAAGTTAGACAAAAAACTTTCGGGGTTTTGTTATGTCAAAAAAGTACAAGAAACACTGTTATGAAGATCGCCTCAAGTATATGAAGTTGCTTGAGGCAGGTTATTCCGTTGACCACATCACATCTCATTATGGTATCTCCCATCATCTAGTTGATGTATTATGGGAAAAATATCGAAAGGATGGTCCGTCAGGGTTAACAAAGAAGCGATACGTCCGTACAGACGGGGTGTATAGAGAGATGATCCTGAGGGACATTGAGAACAATTGTTTAACTTTGTCCGAGGCGGCAATCAAATACGATGTAAGTGTTAGCTGTATACAATTCTGGAAGCGAAAGGTTATGGCTTCTGGTTATGGAGCCTTGTATGAGACTAAGCGTAAATGTCGGCCGCCAAAGGATAAAAATATGGGAAGGCCCAAGAAAAAGAAACTGGAGGAGATGACGGAACTGGAGCGGCTCAAATACGAGAATGAGCGGCTCCGGGCCGAGAATGCTCTGTTAAAAAAAGTGAGGGCCTTAGTCGAAGAAAGGGAAGCCCGTCTGCGCGAAATTGGGCAGAAGCCATCGAAGGACTAAGGCCAGAACACGACCTTGATCTCCTTTTGGAGCTCAAGGGGATGGCTCGTTCAACGTTCTATTATCACACAAAACGACTTGGTCAGCCCGACGGCTATGAAGCCGTCAGGGAACGTATCTGTGCGATATATGATAAGCATCATGGCCGATATGGTTATCGGCGCATTACGGCACAGCTACGCAATGAAGGCCTGGGAATCAATCACAAGACGGTGCAGAAACTGATGGGGCAGATGGGGCTGAAGGCTAAACGCAAGAAGCAGCACTATCGATCTTACAAAGGAGAATTGGGTAAAATAGCCCCCAACGTACTCGACAGGGACTTTAAAGCCACGGCGCCGAATCAGAAATGGGCCACCGATGTCACACAAGTGAAGATAAAAGACAGGAAGTTATATCTGTCACCAATCCTGGATATGTTCAATGGAGAAGTTGTATCCTACGCAATCTCCAATAGTCCAGACCTAAAAATGGTCCTGTCGATGCTGGACAAGGCCTTCAAGAAAAGGAATATACAAGGAAATCTGATCTTTCATTCGGACCAGGGCTGGCATTATCAGCATAAAAGATACCAGAAAGCACTGGAAGACAGGCATATAACTCAAAGCATGTCTCGAAAGGGGAACTGTCTGGACAATGCGATGATGGAGAACTTCTTTGGTCTGATGAAGAATGAATTGCTATATTCGCAGGAATGGGACTCTATTGACCAGTTCAAGAAGGCTCTCCGGACATATATCCGGTACTATAACAACGATAGAATCAAACTGAGGCTAAAAGGAAAGAGCCCGGTACAATACCGAGCTCTGTTCCAATCTAAGGCCTCGTAACTAATTTTAAACCGTCCAACTTTTGGGGGTCACATCATTCTACCGGCTTTTTCTGTGCGGGCTGATGCCCGCCCTTATTATTACCCTACCCCCGCACCCCCTTCCCGAGAAGGGGGCTTGGGGTGTCGTCTACCGGCTTTTTCTGTGCGGGCTGATGCCCGCCCTTATTATTACCCTACCCCCGCACCCCCTTCCCGAGAAGGGGGCTTGTGGTGTCGTCTACCGGCTTTTTCTGTGCGGGCTCGGGCGGGGTAATTAACGGCATGTATGAAAATGACCGGCCACGCCAAAGTCCACTAGAGATACTTCTGATAGATGTTACTGTGGCCGATCGGGACAATTTGCCCCGACTGGCCACGCCGTCAGGCTCTTGAACCATTCCTGATTGTCATCATCGTGGCCGGTGTTTTTCATATAAAAACACACCAACCAACAATTAATTTATTTGATGCCGATATACATCCGGCAGAGGCCGAAGGTGAAGGGTTTGTGGGTGACGCCGGTGTAGCCGCAGGCGGACATGGTGGCAGTCCATTCGGCCGGGCCGGGAAAATTGATGACCGAGGCCGGAAGGTAGCGATAGGCCGCCTTCTGGCCGGAGAGAGCGCCGCCGACCCATGGCATGATGCGGGTGAAATAGATGTTGTAGACCCAGCGCAGGAAACGGTTCCGGGGAACGGAGAGTTCCAACACCAGCAGTTTTCCGCCAGGTCGAATAACCCGCCTGAACTCCTGCAGCGCCACTTCCCTGTTCTCAAAGTTCCGGATGCCGAAGGCGATGGTTACCGCATCGAAGGTATCATCGTCAAAGGGGAGCGCTTCGCAGTTGGCCTTGATGGCGGAGATGCGTCCCTTCAGCCCAGCCTTGACCACTTTCTGCCGCATGACCTCCAGCATGTTCTCGGAGAGGTCGGCCCCGGTGATTATTGTCGACGGATTGGCAACGCGGGCCATAGCTATACTGAAGTCGCCTGTGCCGCACGCCGCATCGAGTATAGTCTGCTCCACGCTGCGGTCCACGACCCGGCGTATCGCGCGCCGCCGCCAGCCGCGGTCGGTGCCGAGCGACATGATGTGGTTGAGCCGGTCGTAGTCACCCGCAATCGCGTCGAACATTTTCTCGATATTATTTGCCCTGGGTCCTTTCATAACGGCACAAAGATAGGTCAAAACGGCCGTCGCTGGTCACAAAACCATGTGTGACGAAATATTTTTCGCCGAATTTTCGTCACAAATATGGGGTTTTAGTCCCATTTCGGGCACTTTGATAACAAAAAGGGCTCCTAGGCGGCAAAGTTTTTACCAGTGCATACGCGCGCGGTACTTTTGCATCGTCAAAAAAAACACATCACAATGATTGCACCTCAATGGACGCGGCTCGACAATGCCGCCATAATATATCCCTCTTGCAGAACCCGTCGCTATGCGTCTCAATTCAGGGTCAGTGTCGACCTGGACCACGAGGTCTGCGAAGAGACCCTCGACCGGGCGCTCAAAAATATAATCTCCCGCTTCCCGAGTTTCACCTATACCCTCGGCAAAGGGTTCTTCTGGTGGTATCTCCACCGTCTGGAGAATCTCCCCTGCGCGGGCAGCGCCAACACCATGAACATTTTCTCGATCAAAGATAACGGCGGATACATGTTCCGTACGGGCTGCAACGGCAACCAGATTACCCTGGATGTCTTTCATGCCCTCACCGACGGCAACGGCGCCATGACCTTCCTTCTGAGCCTCACGGCAGAGTATCTCCGCCTCCAGAAGGGCATCAAGCCCGAATATGGCAAGTGGATCCTGAATCCGCTCGAAGAGGTCAAGGCAGAGGAGATGGAAGACAGTTTCGACGACTTTTCGGGCGGCAAAGGCCAGCTCGACCAGGAGCGGGCCGCCTGGCACATCCCCGGCCGCAAAGAGCGCTACGACGTGCTGCACGACACCCGCATCTCCCTGTCCACCGAACAGGTACGCGAGAAGGCCCGCGAATACGGCTGCACCATCACCGAACTGCTCACGGCCCTCATGCTGGCCGCACTGCAGCAGACCCGCCGCGAAGTTTCGGGCAAAGGGGCAAACTCCAACCTCAAGGTAGAGGTTCCGGTGAACCTGCGCCCCCTGTTTAACAAACGCACGCTGCGCAACTTCTCTTCTTATGTACATATAGGAGTGGACGTGAAAGACGGCGACTATTCTTTCGAAGAGCTCATCGACATCGTGCGCGCCCAGAAGAAGGATTTCGTGCGCAAGGAGGCCCTCACCACCCGCGTCAACGCAAACGTGGCGCTCGAGGACAACCTGTTTATCCGCTGCCTCCCCCGCTTTATCAAGCGCCCCTGCATCAATCTGGTGAACCGCATCAAGGGCGACCGTTACTGCTCTTACACCCTCTCCAACATAGGCAACATCGAGTTGCCCGAGAGCGTCGCCGCACACGTACGTGACATAGATTTCATACTCGGCAGGGCCCTCGGCAAGTCGGGCGCGGGCGCTTGCGTCAGCTTTGGCGGACGCCTCAACCTGAACATGAGCCGCCGCATCGCCGAATCGACCTACGAGCGCAACTTCTTGCGCGAACTGGACAACATCGGCATCGATGCCAATGTGATCTTCGACACAGTGGCAGAGCGCAAGGCCATCAAGTGGCCTCCCATCAAGCAGCCGATGCGCCTGGCACGCATAGGTTGGGCCGGCACGCCGCTGGTATTTTGACAGACATTAATACTATAATCATATAAATCGACAAAAAATCTTTTGAAAATGATTAACTACATTAACCAACTCACACAGACAACAAGGAACAATTGGGATCAGAAAGCATTGTGCGACTGGCACGGAGAAGAATTTACGTTTGGCGAAGTAGCAACCAACATAGCGCGCCTGCATCTGTTGCTGGAGAAGACCGCTATCACGAAAGGTCAGAAAATAACCATATTCGCACCCAACTCGGCCCGTTGGGCGACCACCTTCCTGGCCGTCAACACTTCCGGCGCGGTAGTGGTACCGCTGCTGGCAGATTTCACCGCAGAGGCGGTCTGCAACCTGGTGGACCACTCCGAGAGCGTGGTGCTCTTCACCGACAAGGATTCTTGGAAAAAGCTCGACGTGGCCAAGATGCCCAAGCTGCACTACGTGATTAACATAGCCGACTGGTCGCTGCTCTGGAGCGCCGAAGGCGAGAAGGTCGCACAGGTCCTCGAGAACCTCGACGCAGACTTTGCCGCCAAATACCCCAACGGCTTCAGCAAGAACGACGTCATTTACAAGATAGAAGACATGAAGGACCTGGCGGTGATCAACTACACCTCCGGCACCACCAGCGCGCCCAAGGGCGTGATGCTGCGCTACGAGTGCTTCTCCGCCTCCATCGATTTCGCCATCCGCCACATCCAGGCCACCAGCAAAGACAACATCGTGTCGATGCTCCCCATGGGTCACATCTACGGCATGGTGTTCGAGTTCATGTATCCCCTCTGCTTTGGCGTGACCGTATATTATCTCGGCAAGACTCCCGCCGCCACCACACTGCTCAAAGCGGTCAAAGAGGTCAAGCCTTACCTTATCATCACCGTGCCCCTGGTCATGGAGAAGGTCTACAAGTCCTCTATCCAGCCGGTACTGGGCAAGTGGTATATGAAGGTCCTCACCGCCATCCCGGGCATCAACAAGGTCATCTACAAGACTGTCACCAAGAAGCTCATCGAGGCTTTCGGCGGCAACGTACAGCAGTTTATCATGGGCGGCGCGGCCCTCAATCCCGACGTGGAGCGCGCATTCCGCAAGATGGGTCTCCCCTACACCGTCGGCTACGGCATGACCGAGGCAGCGCCCCTGCTCGCGTATGCTGAGCCCTGGAACTTCGCACCCGGCTCCTGCGGCATCAAGGTCGACAGCGCCGAGGTCCGCATCGACTCCGACGACCCCGCGCACATCACCGGCGAGATCCAGGCCAAAGGCACCAACATCTGCAGCGGCTATTTCAACAACCCCGAAGCATCCGAGAACCTCTTTACCGAAGACGGCTTCCTGCGCACCGGCGACCTGGGCGTAATGGACGAGAAGGGCAACATATTTATCAAAGGACGCTGCAAGACCATGATCCTCTCTGCAAACGGCCAGAATATCTATCCCGAAGAGATTGAGGCGAGCATCAATTCCATGGAATTCGTAGCGGAATCGCTGGTGGTGGACCGCGACTCCAAACTCGTGGCCATCGTACGCTTTGACCAGGACCAGATCAAGGCCAAAGGGCTCACCGCACTCGACGTACACGACCTTCCCGAGAAGATCCGCGTGAAGGTCAACCGCACCCTCCCTTCGTACAGTCAGATAACCAAAGTTGAGGAAAAACGCGATACTTTTGACAAGACTCCGAAGGGAAGCATCAAACGTTTTTTGTATTGTTAAATTTTTTTTTTAGATTTGTTTTAGAATTAATCAAACGATTAACTAACTAAAATAACTTCATTTTTATCATGAAACGTTTACTTCCTATCCTTCTCTTTGTTGTGCTGTTTGCAACAAGCTGCTCATCCACCTTCAAAACCATGCGTGAACCCAATGTCCGCTTCGAACTCACCGGTCACGACTATGTTCTTTCAGATGAAGCCGTAACAGGCCAAGCCACTGTGGTTTATGTATTTGGCATAGACTGGGCTCACCTTTTCGGTGGCAAGACCGCTGACTTCGATGCACCTATCTTTGGCCTGTCCGACATGCTTAGAGGTGCTGAGACCTATGCAATTTACGACCTGATGCAGAAGAACCCGGGTTACGATTTCGTTATGTATCCCCAGGTTACCAAGAAAGCAACAGGCTTCCCCGTCATCTACAAGAAAATTGATGTAGAGGTTAAAGCCCGCATGGGTAAGCTGAAAAATGCAGACTGCTGCAAGAAAGAATGCAAAAAATAATCAATCCTTGGACTGATTTTGAGGGCTACAACTGTTTCGGTTGTAGCCCTTTTAATCGTATCGGGCTCCGTATGGATTTCGCCGAGGACGGCGACTATATCGTGAGCGAATGGCAGCCCAGCGGAGAATACCAGGGCTGGATCGACACTCTCCACGGCGGCATCCAGGCTACCCTTATAGACGAAGCGGCAGGATGGGTGGTTTTCCGCAAGTTGCGCACCAGCGGCTACACCAGCAAGATGGATATCCGCTACCTGAAGCCCGTCAGCACAGCCGAGGGCCCCGTGACGCTCAAGGCGCGCCTGATCAACCAGAAGCTGAGCATGGCCTTCATAGAGGTCAAGCTGTACAATTGCCACGAAGAGCTTTGCGCCGACGCCACATGCGTCTACCGCGTATATCCGCGCGAGGTTGCAGAGCGTGACTTCCACTTTATTGATTCCAAATAAATTATTCAGACCAATATGACCCCCACTCCGCACAACGAAGCCACCAAAGACCAAATCGCAAAAGTCGTGATCATGCCCGGTGACCCCCGGCGCAGCCAGATGATTGCCGAGAATTTCCTGGAGAACCCGGTTCTGGTAAATGATGTCCGCGGTGTGCATGGCTATACCGGCACATACAAAGGCAAATCCTTTACCGTTATGGCCAGCGGCATGGGTCAGCCCTCTATCGGCCTTTATACTTACGAATTATTCAATTTCTACGATGTCGACACCATTATCCGTGTCGGTAGCATCGGTGCCGTTAGCGAGCGCACTCCGCTGCGCAGCATCATAATTGGCCGTCGCGCATATTCCGAGACCAACTATCTGATGTTCTACCGCGACAACGGCAACAAATGCGGCTTTGCCGAGGCCGACGAGACCCTCTGCGCAAAGGCGGCAGCCACCGCCGAGCGTCTGGGTCTGATTTATAACATCGGCGACATCTTCAGCAGCGACACATATTACAGCGACAACGACGATGTGGCGACCTGCATGGAGAACAATCTGCTGGGCGTGGAGATGGAGGGTGTCGCCCTCTACCTCAATGCCAAGCGTGCAGGCAAGAAGGCGCTCACCATATGCACCGTATCAAACAACATCCCCACCGGGGTAGAGCTCCCCAGTGAGGATCGTCAAAACGGTTTCAAGGATATGGCCCGCCTCGCTTTCGAGATGAGCCTGTAATCCAAGTTATTTGGTGCCGAAAATGCGGTCGCCCGCGTCGCCAAGACCCGGGACGATGTAGCCGTTTTCGTTCAGATGCGAATCCATGCCGGCGCAGAAGATATCCACGTCAGGATGAGCATTTTTGAGTGCCTCCAGACCTTCAGGTGCGCAAATTATGCACAGGAACTTAATGGAACGGGGTTTGCGCTTCTTAATGAGGTCGATGGCGGCGATGGCACTTCCGCCGGTTGCCAGCATCGGATCCAACACAAACACGTCGCGGTTGCCTATGTCATGCGGCAACTTGCAGTAGTACTCCACGGGCTCCAGGGTCTGCTCGTTGCGGTAGAGGCCGATATGGCCGATCTTTGCCGCAGGGACAAGCGTGAGCGCCCCTTCTACCATACCCAAGCCGGCACGGAGCACCGGCACGAATGCGAGGCGCTTTCCGGAGATGCATTTGCAATGCGCGGTGGCGATGGGGGTTTCGACATCGATATCTTCCAGGGGAAGGTCACGGGTCGCCTCGTACATCATCAGGGTGGCGATTTCGCTCACCAGCTCGCGGAAGCCCTTGGTACCTGTCTCCTTGTCTCTGAGGATCGAAAGTTTGTGCTGAATCAGCGGATGGTCAAAAATGATTACTCTTCTGTCCATTGTATTGTTTGATTGATTAGACGAATTTAACAAATCCGCGGCTAATAAGCAAGCTATTGCTTCAGGATAGTGTCCAGGTCGGCCTTGAATTGTTCCGTTCCACGAAAGTGATATGTGTTTATCCCGAGTCGCGCAGCTCCTTCCAGATTGGGGATGCTGTCGTCTACGAACACGCATTCATCGGGTTCAAGACCGTATCTGTCAAGCAGAATCCGGTATATTTTTTCGTCAGGTTTAATGCAGTTCTCGTGGCCGGAGACGACCATTCCTTCGAGCAGGCGGAATACCGGGAAGTTGGGGCCCACATACTTGTCAAAGGTGGCCGCAGCCCAGTTGGAAAGTCCGTACAGACCGTATCCGCGCTTCTTGAGGTCACATACAACCTCGTACATGCCGTCTATCGCTCCGTGGAACATCCGGATCCACTCCCCGAAAAACATCCTGATTGGCTTCTCCCATTCCGGGTGGATAGCCACCAACTCATTTGTCCCTACCTCCAGCGGCTTGCCGCCGTCCATCTGCACGTTCCATTCGGTAGTACATATATTGTCCAGGAACCATTGGGACATCTCCAGCGGAGACAGGCCCTTCTTGCCGGTATTGCGTTCAAACAACTCACGGGCCTCGCTGGTAGTGAAATACTCATCATACAAATAATGCCGGTCCCAATCAACCAGCACTGCCCCAAAATCAAAAACGACATTCTTTATCATAACGGCCGCAAATATAGCAAAATTCCCCCCTACTCGCATACGAATCCTCTCCCACCTGCCGATTTGCGCTGGCTACGGCTGCTGATGCGCAAATCTTTCTGAAATTACTATTACGAGTCACAAGCCCTCTTCCCGGGAAGGGAGGTCGGGGTCAATGTAATAATACGGTTGGGCTACAGGATGTTGCCGGCAAATGCTCCGCGACTGCAATGCTCTCTCGCAACCGCGGGATGTTCTCTCGGGCTACACTACGTTTCGCCCTCGCCAACACAAGCAAGTCCCGCGCCCCCAAGCCCCTTCTTTGTTCGGCCCTTATATCTAAGCCTCACAAAGCGGGGTGCTATGTTGCGCAAGAGCATTCAGTCTGCTACGCTGTTTTTGCCGGAATAACGAAGATGACAACTCAATCTGTCGATTTGCGCTGGCTACGGCTGCTGATGCGCAAATATTTCTGAAATTGCTATTGCGAGCCTCAAGCCCCCTTCCCGGGAAGGGGGTGCGGGGGTTGGGACAGATATGGCCGGCTGGTAGCCGGCAACTTCCAAACGAAAAAAGCCAACCAGTTTCCTGGTTGGCTTCGTTTGGAAGTTGGC